>Ga0224531_1000001_pt1 | contig 436591 bp, 355 predicted proteins | sample CBST100metaG_FD_179876 | JGI IMG/M metagenome (GOLD analysis project Ga0224531, IMG submission 179876) | Peat soil microbial communities from Stordalen Mire, Sweden - C.B.S.T100 | ecosystem: Environmental > Terrestrial > Soil > Wetlands > Peat | place: Sweden: Norrbotten County, Stordalen Mire...
GGCACCTCACAGCGAATGCGCTCCCAGATGCGCTTGGCCGTGTGGCGCTGCTTGCGCGGAGCCTTGCGATCCGCTTCCAGAACCGCGTCGATAAACGCCGCTGCCGGTTCGATCTTCACATGCGGCCGCTCGGTCTTCTTCCGCCGCGCCGGGATAGCACTGCGCACCGCATCTCGAACCATGCGCCGATGCACACCCAGCTTGCGCGCCACTCCGGCTATCGTTCCCGCACCAAACTCATACTCCCGGCGAATCTGCTCGTATAGCTCCACCTTGGCTCTCCAGTCCAACTCCCGCCTCCAGACAAAGCAAATGCTCTGTCCAGACTAGGGGTTCGTTCGGTCCAAGGGGTGGGCCAAAACAAACGGCCGAAGTGGGCCACTTCAGAATGCCAAAATCACCCCAGGTCACAAATTCACCAACTGCGAAGAAGGCCAGAGTCGGCAAATCCAAGTAATTCGATTTGCGCTGAAGAACGAGTTGGTCTTGCTCGCTGAATCTCAGTTGCAGAAACGGAGTCTCCACTATGGAGGAGAACAAGCACGAGGAAGAGTTGGCCGAATTTGAAGAACTTCCCCCGCTCGGCCCAGGTCAGCTCCGCATTACGAAGGAGATCGCGGGAAAGCGCGTACGGTCCATCTACATCAGCTACACAGACTGCTACAACGTGGTGGAGGTGGACTTTGTCGATGGAACCTCTCTATCGGTTGAACTCTTTCCCATGATCGAGCTGAAAGCTGAGTTGAACGATTGGAAAGTGGAGAACGGCGAGGTTTTAAAGTGCTGGCCACGAATGATTGCCCGTTGACCGGAGAATGCTATGAGCAAAAAGGAAAAAGACGAAGAAGCCTTCAGTCGATTCGAGATTGGCAGCCACGGAGGATGCGAAGCGTCGCTGTTCGAATTTTGCGAATGCGGGTCGTATCAAGAAACAGAGACGGTAAGGCGGGAATCGCCGCGGCTGCCAGAGCGGAATACCGTACGAATCGCGGCGACAACTTTCGACGAAGCCTTAGCTTATCTGCGTTGGACGGAGCCGGAGTTCAAAATCGACAGCGTACAGAATCTGGGAATTATTATTCTGGTTTCCGGCTCCCAGGTAGATTGAATCATGCTTTCAGAGGAATGCGATGACGAACAAAATCAAAAGACCGGACTACGACAGTGACTTCGATTCTCCAGAGGAGATCGAAGACGTTAACGAACGGGAGCAGATGGAGGGGCGCGCCAAGAATGTGCCGCCGAAGCTGGGCCTGAACTTTACTGAAGCGGTTGGTAAGGTCGTCGCCTTCGTTAACGTGATTAACGATCCACCCGACTGGCAGGCTTTGGAAATCCGCTTCACAGACGGGACATTGCTTCATTTCGAGCTCTTGACCACGCAAGTTCAGATCAAGCCGAAGTATATGGAAGCGAGACGCGGAGACCTAGAGCTGATCCGCAATTACGGCGTATTACCAATTGATGACCAGCAGCAGGAGGATTAAGGACGATCTCACAGTACAATGCGTATGAATATGTTTCTGAGGGCACCCTTTCGCCTACATTACCTCCAGGGTCGCTTAAATCTGCAAGCATCATTCCGTCAACGAGCTTTGGATAGCCTTCTCCTTGTGCTCGCTTTGAAGAAAGACACCATCCCTAAGCCTCACGGCTTAGCGTGACTGATGCAAACCATTAGAATCGAATGAAAGCCGAACAGCCTCGGACCACGTTCGATGAGGTTCAATAACTGTTTGTATTGCGTTCGAGAATCACTTTGGAGCCAACAACACGATAGCGATGGTACCTGGAATCCCAATCGTTATGCTTCTTCAACTTCAATTTCTGCCTTTTCAGAGACGTCTGAAGCCATTTCACCGATCTTTTGAGTGAGCCACCGCTCATATTCATCCAACTGGTGCAATTCGTCCACAGATAAAGTTTTGCCAGATGAAGCGTGGGAGACTATGTTTCGTTTCAGATTAACGTAATTGACCCAAGAAAGCTGCTTTTCCTTGCTACCGCTCCCGTATCCCAATATCGGCTGAAATAATGGCCACTGGCCCATCGCTATTTTCTCGTAGTCAATGAGGTCGAAATAATACTCATAACCGCCGCGCTGATGGTCGTCCTCCTCATATTTCTGGGTGACTTTGAGGCGTACCGCCTTCGGAACGCCCAAGGTCCACCAATCGTCTCCTTCTGGCATTTCGCGCTTGAGTTCGTCGATCACTACCTTCTGGAGCATTTTCTCAATCGACTCCACCACGCTCTTGCCGAGTGTATTGGTTTCCGCCTTTTCTTCAGCCAGATATTTATCCAAGCCTTCTGGATTGAAAGCCGGTATCGCAGTTCGCAGGGCTTCCTGACACTTCCGCCACCGACGAGTTTGACCTTGAACGCCACGCAAATCGCGAAACAGCCTTCTTTCCTGTTCTGAAAAAGATGCGAAATAGGCCCCTAAGGCGTCTCCATACTTTTTGATCTGCGTAAACAGATCTTCCGCATCGAGCCGTATCAATTTTCCGGCTTCGTAGTGTTGGAAGACGCTTCGCAAGACCATGATGCAAGTAGTGACGCCGTCGTTCATCGCAAGACCGCCTCCTTCGCCAGAACCTTTATCCCACCAGTCCGGCACGGCTGACCGCACACATTCAAACCAGTACTTCAGTACATAGACGGACCTCTTGAGGGTTGGTTCATTGTCTCCAGCCCATAGCGGTCCGTATTCCATCACATTGTGCTTAATCTTTCCCAAGAAAAACTCAGTGCGACCAATGGCGCTATACAGACTGGTAAGTGTAATGCATCGGACATCGGTCTTTGGCGAGTCTGCGGTAAGAATCCGGCCACAAAGAGGCGACTCAGGGTCTGACCCCAAATCCTGCACTGCTTTTGAAATGATTGCCCGGACTCTTATTGATTCGTCTGCTGCATCCCAATGTAACTCAGCATAAAGCTCCTCAAGGAGAGATTGTTTTACGCTCTTTTGCTTTGCATTGATGTCGATAAACAGTCTCGCTTGTTCACTCGGTGCAAGACCCTCAAATGCGAGAACAGCAAGTCGACTCTTAGCAGCCCGCGAATGTCCTGAATACGCAAAGAGACGGTGCTGACCGTCAATGATCCAAGCGCATCGGTATGTCGCCTTGATGTCCAGCCAGCCCGCTACTCCGTGCTCGTTATTTGAGTTTTCCTCCTGTACGCTGCGCAGAAAGGAGAGCTTGTTTTTATCGATGTTAAGCACGATATTAGTGGGAAATATCCCATCATCATCAATATACTGGCGGATTTTGTTCAACCTCGCTCGGCTCAGCATTCGCTGGTAGGTATTAACGTCTGAGGCCTTACCTTTAGCGCGGTGAGAAACATAAGCTATTTTCAGAAGATATTCCGGGTTTATCGAAAAGGTGTAGCAGTTCGCCGCCCCCATTCGCGCTCGGATTGCCGGTACTCGAATTTCCAGGTTTGGAATTGTTTTTCCGGGAAGCATCTCGGCTAGAAACTGATACCGAGCCGCCGGTCCAATATGAGTTATCAAGGTTTCGTAGTAAACGAGGTCCTGTTCATCGAGCAAGAGAATATTTGCCTCTTTGGCTCGGAGTTTGTCGTTGTCAGACAAGACAATATTGGAAGTGAACATCGCGAGCACGATCAGCCTTTTGGCTGCAGGCTCGAAATCCCGTCTAGCTGCATAAGTGAAACGATCCCTTATTAGTGAGAGTTTTCCAAGTTCTTGTTGAAATTGCGGCCGTCGCGCGGCCTTTTCCGCAGACTTGCACTCAATGGCAATGGCAATCTCGTCATCGATCCCAACTACGTCGAGCTGGGACATCGGGCTGTCCTCAGCATTGTTGATTTTAAGCTGCGCGCCACGCGCGCCCGACAGATAGGCAAACCTCATCCGGTACAGCAATGTCCATACGCGGTCTTCAAGAAGATTGTTGTGGGATTTAGCCCTGCGAAGTCGTATGGATTTGTTGTTTTTCTTGGCGGGTTCCCAACCGGCGGCGATTTGCTCGTCTAGGGAGGACGGAGCAACGGTTTTCGTGTCGTAGTTCCGGGCATTTGCCCGTGCCAAGCTGCCTAGTTCATCAATCGGAAAAACATTGCTCAACATTTAGCTTCCTCGCTAGTAGAAGAGACATTCTCGAACAGGCCGCCGAAATTTGCTCGAAGCGGACATTACGGAGAACCGCTCAATTATATTCACTTCAAAATCCGTGTAGAGGTCGCGAATTGACTGATGATCTGCGTTGCTAACGACGACATAGCACCCCAATCGTTTCAGTCTGAGCGCTGTGCGAGCCAGACGCTTCTGATCATCCCAAGAGAAAATCTTTGCGTTGTATTTCACAAATCCGTTATTGCCATGCGCAACGGTATATGGCGGATCGAAATAGACAAAATCGCCAGCTTGCGCTGCGTGCACTGCTTTCTCAAAGTCCTCGCGGATGATCTCCCGGTCTTGAAGGTAGCCGCTTACCTCCCTGAGATGTTCGGTATCGCAATGCTTTAAATGAGTTTTGTATCCGTAAGGAACGTTGAACTCCCCTTTGAGATTCTGTCTGTAGATGCCATTAAAAGAGAGCGTGCAAAGATAAATGAATCTCGCAGCTTTGGTCGCAGGGGTTCTGGGCAACGCGGATCGAACGCGATAATATTCTTCTTCAGAGTTGTGCAATCGTCGAAGGGCGTCAATAACCCCCTTTACGTTATCCCTAACCTCTGTGTACATTTCGATCAGCTCGCTGTTCACATCGCTGAGTTGAGCATTTCCAGGAAGGAGGGAAAAGAAAAGTGCACCGCTGCCGAAAAATGGTTCAAAATAACGGCCAAAATCTTCCGGGCAAACCTGCCGTATATCTGCCAGGAGGCGTCGCTTACCTCCGGCCCATTTGATCAAGGGCGCAATGTCAGTGTTCGCCATAGACGTATATCGGTAAATGTATCACCTATCTCTATGATTTTACAAGACAATCTGAGATCGTTGCACTTTTGGCAAAGGAATTAGAGATGGGCAATATATTACTGTCCATCTCTGCATCTGCAGATCGGCATTTCTGCGTTTCAAAGTGCATTCAATATTTCTGTATCCCTAACGAGACTTAGCCGTTCAGCAGGATCAGAAGCAAGCTGCAGCAACTCAGGAGAATAGCCTCCCAGTGCAAAGAGAATATAGCTCGGCTTGTCGCGCCATTTTGCTTCGGGTAGACTTGCGACCTTGGCCTGCAATGCGCTCAGGTCACTGAGCCGCGTAACGCGCTCTGTGCGCCACTTGCACTCACCGAAGAGGAATGTTCCGTCATCGAGTTCTGCCATGAGGTCAATTTCCGTGCGACCGTCGCGGCTCCAGTAACGCGCCATCTGGCGAATGGTGAGGCCGAGCCGTTCCTTGGCGTGGCGCTGGAGCCATTGGCCGCAGATTTCCTCGAAAACAGACCAGCCCATGTAGTCGGCCAAGTACGGCGCTACACGAGAGGCATAGACGGCTGACGGATCGGAGAATTGCAGTTCACTTGAAAGCGGCGCGACAAAGCGATACCAGAAAGCCAGGAATGGATCGGCGACGCGATAAAGCGCACGGCGGTCGGAGCGCTCGCCAAAGGGTAGTTCGCGCCGAATCCATCCCAAATCCAGAAGGGTGCGCAGAGACTTTGAAAGCGCGCCACGTTCCACGCCGATCAGCTGCTGAATACGATTGAACTTGGTTTCGCCGCCGGCAATTGCTGCCAGGATAGCGTTGTAGGGCGCAGGGTCACGAATCTGTTCGCTGCCAAGGAGGAAGCGCACTTCATTTTCAAGAATGGCGCGCGGTTGCATCAGTAGCGTGACAATCTCTTTGGCGGGCGGGCGCGACGGATCGACCAGAGCGTGATAACGCGGTGTTCCGCCAAAGACGCCATACATGAGCAGTTTCTCGACAACGCCATAGTGCGGGCTGTTCGCGTAGAAACAGGCAACATCTTCGTACTGAAGCGGATCGAGATGAAAGATTCCGGCATTGAATCGCCCGAAGAGCGGTGCGCTTTCCTCGCCGAGCGCTGCCATGGCCGAGAGTTGCGAGCCGCAGAGTACCACAAAGAGCGGCGCGTGCACGCCTTCGCGGTCCCACCATGCTTGCAGCACAGACGGCAATTCAGGAGTCTGGGCGACTAGGTATGGGAACTCATCAAGGATCAGGGCAAAGCGGCCTGAGCCTTTCTTTCGCGCTTGGGCTTGCTGCGAAGCGTAGCGCAGAAGCGCATTCCAGGAGACTGCAATTTCCTCAGCCGTCACGCCCTCGGCGGGCAATGCCGCAATCAACTGGCGCGCCAGGGTTAGCCGCTGCGTTGCCACCGTGGATTGTTCGGCCAGGAAGTAGCAATGTGGCTTCACCGGCTCATTGCCGGTGCTCCCGGCAGTGAAATAACGCTGGAGGAGGAAGGTTTTGCCCAGTCGCCTACGGCCATAAAGAAGCAGCATTTGCCCGCCGTTTCCACGGCACTTCCAGGCGCGATCCAGGGCCGCCAGCTCGAGAGTACGGTCATAAAATGGATCGGGTTTAATCGTCGAATAGGGCATACATCCTCCACTGCACAGAACCCTATTGTCTGCTGTCATCTTATAAGTTGTCAACCTTCAAGTTGACAACTTTAGATTTAAAGTTTGCGCCGCAGATGACGGTGCAAACTTAAGACGCTAACCTATTCATTGTTAACGCTTTACTTATCCTGCCGATTATGGCGTCCCGAAGGTCTTGTGGGCGCTTGAGGGGGTATGGTCGGTTGCGTAGGCACCACGACTGGTGTTGATGGAGTTGCCGCTGCATCACGGCAGCCTTGTATTTCGAAACCGCCAAACAATCCGATCAACATCGATGCCCCCGCAATCAGCGGAATCCAGATGCGCAGCAGATCGCTTTTCCATTCATGCAGGAGTTCGTCAAGGACTTTGACTCGGTTTTCCATCAAATGCCGAATTCGATCATTAGCACTCTCCACCTGTGCGAGAACGCCGCCATGTGAATCTGTCAGATTGCGTAAAGCTGCGGAGAGTTCTTTTTGTGCGCCCGCCACAGTGGTGCTAACGGAACTAAGAGCCTTTGCCGTGTCCAGGATGCCGGATTGCAAAAACTGCTGGCGCAGGCTCTCTCCCAGCAGCTTTGCGATGCGCTTGGGCTCAAGTTGCTTTTCCATGTCTTGCGGCAAACCGGCGATACGCGCATCGAGTCCGCAAACCAAATCAGACATCTTCTGTTGTGCTTCATCAGTGCTTTGCCGATGAAGATCGATCAAAGCCTGAAAGCGCTCACGCTCTTCAGCGATCTCTTGGGGCGTCTGGCGCGTGAGCAGCGCCAAAACGCCCATTGCTTCGAGAATGCGCAGCATTTCGTCGTCGGGACTGAGGGTCCGCGTATGAGCCAAAACGCGGTAATAGGCGGCCTGCAATTCCTCGGGCACCAACCGGGCGAGAGAGTCGAACAGCGTCGGCTCTCTTCCCGGAACAACTTCGAGATTGGGTGAAACAGGATTCGCACTCATGGCAGAAACACCTGCTTTGCCCGGTCGAATTCGGCAAATAGCCGCCGCCGATAGCTCTGCGCGCGCATAATGAGCGAAGCACGCTTGAGCTCTTCAACCGAGGTTTGGCGCTCAGCGACTTGCCCGAGTTGAATTCCGTGTTGGCGAAGCGGATTTTCGAGTTCGGCCAGACGGAACTCCATCTGTAGGACGGTTGGAGTGAATATTTCACGGAAGCGGCTTGCCTGTTCGGTCGAACGCCAATAGGTGAAGTCTGCCAAGGCGCTTGTGGCATTTTCTACAACAACGTACTCGACCCGATCCTGCAAGCGGTTCGCCCAGGCCAGAACGCTTTCCACGCTCGCCGGATCAGGCGTCACGATGCCAACAGCCGTAAACTGAGCACCTGTTGCAGCTACGTCCTCATACATCGAGTCAAACCAATCAGCGGCGACCTGCCCGGCACCGGCTCCCATATCGGCGAGGATGATCGGCGCGTCATCGTCTAGATGATCGATAAAGGCGTCAAGGCCAGCCGGAGTATGAACATTGACCTTTACTACTGCCCCATTGAAGAAATGCTTCAGCGAACCGCGAGCCTTGTTTTCAGTATCGAAATCAAGGAGCGTAATGGAAATATTGTTGTCTGCAAACCATTCGGCCAGAGCAACAACGAAGCTGGTTTTACCAACCCCGCCCTTACCACCCATCGTGAAGACAACGCGCTTGGAACTTGCGGTCATTGTTCACCTCCATCGCTGGTTAGAGTCAGCGGCTCGTTTTCCCGGAAGACAAACCGGGTCGGTTTCGGTTTTGAGGTAAGGAGCTTTGTGCGGAGGGCAGCAACCGGATCAAATCCAGCTTCGGGCTCCGAAGGTGGCAATTCAAATTGTGTATGCTTGTTATGCTTTGCCCGGACCTTTACGAAGGAGTGCAGAGTGCTTGGCGCGACATACAGGCCCAGCCGTTCGTTGAACAGCTTGGCGACCTCGCGGTACGTACGCCCTTTGCGGCGGAGTTCGCGAATCAGTTCGCGGTGTGGCTCGAGCTTTGAGCGTGGCGGTTTTTGAGGAAGTGATTCGAGGATGAGTTGATGTGCCGGTTCCATAAGTCATGGCTCCCGAGCACCGCAGAACATTGTTCCAATAGGCGTCCAATAAGCGGCTCCGAGGGTGCCTGAAAGTGCCTTACTGCGCTATCCATGCCACCTGATTTCAATAACTTACCAGGCGCTGAGCCACTTTCACGGCGATAACATGGGTTCAAATCCCATCGGGGACGCCAATTTAATCAGCAACTTAGAAGAGTAGCCGCAACCAAACAGCACCGACATATCCAAAATGTATCCAATCGGCGGTATCCGGGAGTGCCGTTTGCGCTCACTCCCTGGACTCGAACTGCCGGAGAGCCTGGACAGACCCCCTACCCCCCAAGACAGGCAATGGAAAAGCGGCGGGAGCCCTGATCGTCATACCTAAGTTCAGTTTGAAGAATGGGGTATACCCCATTTTCAGGAATGGGATTCAGTCGCTTTTGCGTCTTCGCTTTATCTTCGCCTGTACTGGTTCAGCTATGGCTTTCGGCTTTCCTGTTCCAACTCGTAAGGTTTTCGTCGTGGCGTGCAAGCGTTGCCGCCGCGAGGTTCCGGCAGGCGTACCGGCGTTTCCGTTTCAGTCAATCGTGGTTGCTTGCCCACTGTGCGGCGACCGTAGCGTAGCGAAGGGAGTCGAAGGCCCCGCGGTTGTTCTTCGATTCTCTCGTATCGCAATCCAGTCGTGACGGATCAAGAATGATGCTAAAGCGAAACCAGAGTTGCAATACCCCGGAACCGAAGATCTTAAGTCGGCGCGACCAGCAGGAACCGGAGACCTTCGTGAAACTTATAAGGCTCCACCTACTCTGGTTTTGCTCTAATACTTTTCCATCCTGCCCGTTGCTCGGGAGTCAGTCCCGGTCCGTGGCATTCTCTGAAATGCAATCTTGTCTGGTTGGAAGATCGTGCTGGCTGCCATGCAAGCGGTCCTCTTGATAGCGCTTCAGAAAATAGTCAATCGTCTCGACGCGCAGCCGAATGGAATTGACAGGAGCGTTCTCGTCCATGTCTTTAAAAGAAAAAAATGGCGTTCCGGAGCGCTCAATGATTTGCTCGATAGCGTGGTAGATGGGAGCGTCATGCCCGCACTTGAAACTGGAAAACTCCACCGCCACCAGGTTGGGATGGCGGGCCGTAAACTTGGCGGCCCAGAGCTTGTGGTTGGAACTGGCCGAGAACGTGGTCTTCCACACGTCGGAAATATCCAGCGCGTGCTCAATGACGCCCGAGCGAATCTCCTCGCCGAAAAGCCGTTCCAGCAGGTCATCGTCCATGGGTAAGGTGCTCTGCGAAAAGACGGGGTAGCCCAGCATCTGGAATTGCGCCATGATGCCGTGGTTGATGCCGGGATCATGATGATAGGGGCGTCCCAGCATCACGATTCCCAAGCGATTGTCGGCCTCCAGTTGGTCGAGAACCTTGCGGGCCTCGCGGCGGATGCCTGATTCATAGCGCGCCAGTTCGCAAAAACCAACATCGACAGCGCGATCGTTTTCCTCTTGACTGAGGCCCAGCACCGGCCCCCAAGCCTGCCCCATCTGGCGCGCAAAGAGCTTGCGATGCGACAGGTTCAGCAATGGATGAACATACCGGATGCCGCGCTCGGCAATCAGATCGGTCTCTTTTGTGAAGGCCGCCTCGACGGTTTCCGGCGTTACTGAGGCTGTGGGGCAACCGTTGTTGGCCTTCGTGCTAACCAGTGGCGTGGCCAGCACATCAAACATCGGGAAGAAGATCGCGTTCAGCGGATTGCGTTCATGCTGCTTGAAGAGCAGGTTATGAAAATGTGCGATGGCGATCTTGGAAGGGAAGCAGGGATCGATCGATCCGCGGCTGGAACCTGCTCGGTACATCTCGCCATTCGTGACGTCCGAGTAAATGATGTTTTCCGCGCGCACGCCGAGGCTTTCCAGATAGGCGCTGAACAGCGGCGCGTAGGCATACATATTCAGAACACGGGGAATGCCGATGCGCATCATTGGACGGCGGCGCGCAAGCGTAACCCGGCGGCGCTCAGCGGCGCTCCAGGCAAGCGCGGGAAGCGAATCGGCGACACTCTCTGGCTGGCGCGAGCGCCACACTTCGCGGGCAGCTCGTTCCACCAGGTTCGGAGAAGCGGCCCTGATGGCTTTTTCGTGGGCCTGAATGCCACGCATGGTTTCGAGATCGTCAACCGCGCCCTTTTCGCAGCCGGCAAGAATGATGCGCCGGCTTCCGGTCTTCACCGAATCGGCTTCCCGGCCTGTGGCGTCAGCGATTTCGACGTCGAGAAAGGTGCGCATGCAGGCATTCTTGCAAAAGTGGCAGCGGGTTTCATCATTGCATGTGGTGGTGGTGCGAATGCGGCTCACGGCATCCATGCCAATAAAGGTAGTGGCGTGTCCCTTGCGCCACAGGCGCAGCGCTTCCAGGCCCGCGCCGATGGCTCCAGCTTCGCCGCAGTGCGGGTGAACCACAATCTCCGGCTCGATGCCGGTCGAGCGAAAACCGGCGCGCAGAAAGTCGACCTCCGCTTTCACTGCGGCCAGGTTGTTCTGTGTGCCTCCTTGCAAAACGAAGCGCGAGCCCAGCGTGGTCAGGTCGGGAGCCTTCGCAACATGCAGAAAAACGTTGCGCGGTAGCACCGTTGCCAACCCTGCCAGAATCTCTCCTGCCTGCCAGCCCTGACGCTGAAAGTTGACGATATCCGATTGCAGAAAAACCGCGCAGCCGTAACCGAAGGTCGGCATCGCCTTGGCGGCAAAGGCTGTTTCCGCGTAGCGCTCAACCGGAATGCCGAAGCCCTCCGCGGTGGATTGCAGAAAATAGCCATTGCCCGCCGAGCATTGCGCATTGAGCTTGAAGTCCCGGACGCGTCCGTGGCGCAACAGAATCAGCTTGATGTCCTGGCCGCCAACATCGACCACCACATGCGGATCGGCCACATAGCGCAAGGCGGATTCGGTGTGCGCCACGGTTTCGACCAGGGCCGCGTCGGCGCGGAGCACCTGTTGCAAAATATCCTTGGCATAGCCTGTTGTTCCCACGCCGAGCGTCTTCAGCCTTGCGCCGGAGTCCTCTTCCACCTGGCGGCGCAGATCGCCCAGCACCTCAATGGCGTCCGTGATCGGATTGCCCTCGGAAAGCCGATAGGCCTTGGCCAGCACCTCGCCGCTGGTCGATAGCAGCACCGCCTTCGTGGATGTGGAGCCGCCATCGAGGCCGATAAAAGCCTCGACCTGTTCGCCGCGCTGAAAGCTTGCGGGAATGAAATGCGCAGGCGGGTAGTGCTTTTTGAAGGCCTGCAATTCTTCGATGGAAGCGCAGAGCCCAGGCTTTCCCTTGGCGATCAACCACTGCTCACGCTTGGCGTCAAGAAAGCCTTCCAGCGCCGTGCAGCCCAGATAGAGGCCCTTTTCCTCCGTCTCTCCCATGCCGAACTCGACCGCTCCGAGCGCCGCAAAATACAGCGCATCTGGCGGAACCTGAATCAGGTCTTCCGCTCTCTGGCCGACGGGCAGCTCGATGCCCCGCTCCTTCCAGAGCAGGGGAATGTTGTGCTGCCAGGCCTCGCGCAGTCCGCGTAGAAAGGCATTTGGTCCGCCCAGCAGCAGCACCTGCGGCAGCAGCGTATGGCCGCGAGATAGCACCGTGAGATTCTGCAGCACAAGGGCGTCAAACAGCGAGGCCATCAACTCGGCGGGCGGAACTCCCTGCTTCTGCAAGCCATTGATGTCAGTCTCGGCAAAGACGCCGCACTTACCCGCCACGGGATGAATACGCACGCCCCGATAGGCAAGTCGCGGCAGCTCATCGGCGGGAATCTTCAGCTTGGCTTGTATCTTGTCAATGACCGCGCCGGTGCCGCCCGCGCACTTGTCATTCATCGAAGCAATCTTGCGCCGCCGGCCGCTGCCGTTTTCTTTTTTGAAGAGAATGATCTTGGCGTCCTGGCCGCCGAGTTCGATGACCGATTGCGCTTCGGGATGCATCTTTTCCACGGCCAGCGCGACGGCGTTGACCTCCTGCACAAAACGCGCGCCAATCGGCGCAGCGAGTCCCGAGCCTCCGGAGCCGGTGATGAAGATGCGGCAGTTGCCGGGCGCGATGCCTGCTTCGCTTTCCATGTGCAGCAGAAACTCGCGCAGCATTTCGGCTTGTCGTGTGTCGTGGCGGCGATAGTCGCGCCAGAGAATGCCGCCGCCGTCGGCCGCGACCACGACCGCCTTCACCGTGGTGGAACCCACGTCCACGCCGGCGAAAAAACGAATTCCTCCGGACGCGTCCTGGCAGCTCTGGGCCTTATCGGGCATCGTCTCTCAATACTTTCCCGGCATACGCGCCAGCGCCACGCGGCCATCGATCAGATCGCTGACATGCAAGACGAAGTTGGCGGCTCTGCCCGCGATTCCCCGGCGACGCGGAATCGGATAAAAAGGACTGCGCAGCGACCGGTTGCTGGCGACGTAGTCCCTGATTCTGTCGAGCGATTTGCCGCTGGAAGCCAGAGCCTTGTCGAACTCCGCGCGCGCCTTCTCGCGAGCTTCGCCCAGCGCCATCTGCACACGGCTTTGCGCGCTGATCTCACCCTCGCCTGCGGTTTCAACCGGCAGGAAAATCATCTCCGGAAAGCGATTCACGACGGCCGACTGCACGCCGTCGGATTGCGACGATGGCATGCAGCCAAAGGGCTTCAGCGCCAGCACCATGTGGCACAACCCCCGCGTGGTGTAGTAGACGTTCTTGCCCACTTCAAGATGGCCCTCGCCGCCGCGCGCCTGGGTATCGTAGAAAGGATGCGCCAGCCGCGCCAACTCGCGTTGCGAAAGCAGGCGCGGCGTAATGCCGCCCAGGTGCCGGATGGTGCGCGCATACAGATAACTCCACAGAACTTCGCTCAAGCGCAACAGCGACCGCTTGCGGCCATACTTCCACGCATTGGCCAGCCGTTTGCCCGGCTGCCACCAGCGCGCTTCGGGATAAGGATCTTCGAGGCCTTTCTTCGCTTCCATGCTGATCCGTGCCTGATGCAGCAGGTAGCTGATCCATCCGCCGATCGAGTCTACATGCACCTGCGCGCCTTCGCTTTCGAGAAAGCTGAACATATTGAAGTTGCCGTCGCCCTCGGTCAGTTGCGCCCAGAACTCGCCGACGATCTTCACGACCGGCTTGACGCGTGTGTGATCGACCTCAACCTCATCCAGCCGCCGTCGCGCTTCGTGCATTTGGCCGACAAAGTCCGCGCTGTAAAGATGATCCAGAATCTTGCCCGTGGCGTTGAGAAATCCCGTGAGCCTCGGCGTGCGCCGCAGCGGCGCTGCGAGCCATCGCGGCGCGCGTTCCAAAATCTCGAATCGGCGGTGTGTCTCCAGGAAATGGCTCATCTGATCGACGACATCCGCAATCGCCCGATCCGTGCTCCCCGGCACGACCTCAAAGGGGCGGATACGATAACTGAGGTCGTTGATGACATCGCCCAGGTTGAGCATGTTCAGCGCGTCCAGGTTGAAGTCCAGCGTAAACTTCAGGCCGGGATTGTCGGCGGCGGCTTTGATGGCCTGATCGGCTTGATAAAGAATGATGCGAAACTGCTCATAGCCCGCGTTCTGCAGCGCCAACCGATACTCCGACTCGTACATGCCGAAGCGGCAGGGTCCGCAGGAGCCAGCGCTGAAGAAGACGTACTTTTCAATGATCTCCGCGCGCGAATAGCCTTTGTCTTCCATCGCACGCAGAAACTTGATCAGATTGCCGACCGTGAAATAAGTCGGATTGCACTGTCCGTTATTGCCGTACTCTCTGCCAAAGGTGAAGGCCTCCAGATCGGGAGTCGGCAGCCTCTGGCAGCGATAACCGCTGGCGCGCAGAATGGCCTCAATCAGGCGCTCATGCTTCCAGGTGAAGCCGCCGAAGAGGATCGTCACCTTGTCCCGCTCTTCGGCCATGAAAGGCCGCTCCACGGGACGGCGATAATGATTTGTCTTGCGGCGCGGTGCGGAGACTTCGAGGGTTCGCTCTTGCTGCGCGGAAACGCACTCCGCCATTTCCTGCAAAGGAGGAGCCGCGTTCGCGAAGTCGAGATCAAGTTCCATTGATAAAAATCTCTCTAGGGCAAGCTGCATCCGTGTCCGTCCTCCGCGCGGATGCACTTTCGCTAGTCTCTTTTAGTCTAAAGCACCGAAGTATACTCAGTGAGAAAGCTGTTCGTGGAGCTGTGGGCAATCCCATTCGGACTTGAAGTGCGGGGTCCAACAGGATCATGTAGCGCCGGCCTCCCGGCCGGCTGTAGTGCGGGCGTCCCCGCCCGCGCTTGCCCATGGCCAATTACAAATTCATGCAGTCATGACATTAGGTCTTGTGTCAGGGCACGACTTTAGTCGTGCCGTAACTGCCGCAAAATTAACGGGACCTTTAGGCCCTGCGAAATGTTTTTCTGGAATTCGGATCAAAACGATTACAAAACCAAAGAGTTGTCATCCTGAGCGACCGGAGCGACTCGAAGGACCTGCGGTTGTTTCCCCTCTCACTCGCATCGCAATCCAAACGCGCTGGATCAACAAACGGGGTGATTCCGCGACAAACTGGGCGCATGAATTACCATGAATTCGTCTTTCTGAAAACGACACCATGCCAACACCGGATTGCTGGATCATCGAGAACTATACCTACCGCCGCTGCCCTTTTCCGGCGCGGGAGTTCAACTGCGTGGTCTCGCCGCACAATCATTCCGACCAATCGATTGAGAACATGTCTTTTCTCAACGAGGTGGTCAAGCTGCGCTTCATGCGGCCTTTTCGCGGCCTGTTGCAGGCTGCTTTCGGATTGGCTGGCATCGCGGACCTGGACTATGCCGACATTTATTACCGTTCCCCATTGACGGCTGAGGATGTCTTTCTGGCCGAGTCTGCCAGCGTCGCCGCGTTCGGCTTCGCGGATGTCTATCTTGGTATTACCGACCACGACGAAGTGTCGGGAAGTCTCGAACTCGCACGCGCGCATCCGGAAGTGGCGCATCGCAACCCGCTCGGCGAAGAGATTTCTATCCACTTCGATGACTACCTCTTTCATCTCGGTGTTACGAGAATGCCCGCCGCCGGGGTCGAGCAGCTCCATCGTGAACTGCAGTTGGCGGCCAGCGAGTGCCGTTTGGACGACCTGTTTGAGCTGTTGCACGCGAGCGGCTCTCTGGTCGTCTTCAATCATCCGCTGGTTCCTTGGGGTAAGGATCCCGGCCGCAAGATTCCCGCCGAGGCCCTGCTCAGCCGCTACGGATGGGCGATTCATGCTTTGGAATACAACGGAATGCGCAGCAAAAAAGAGAATGACAGCGTTTTGCAGTTGGCCCGGCAAGTGGGCAAGCCGGTGGTCGGCGGCGGCGACAGCCATCTGCTGCTGGCCAGTTCGGTTCTCTCGCTGACGCAGGCCGCCAGCTATCAGGAGTTTGCCGAAGAGGTCAAAGAGGGCCGCGCCGTATCGCTGATCCTGCCCACATTTTTTGCGCCTCTCAGTTGGAAGATTTTTCTGCGCGTGCTGTATTTCATCGCCCATTACCGGCGCATCGGCCACTTCCGCGGCCAGCCGGTCGGCGAGTTGCTGCGCGGCAGAACCGTGCTTCTGGACCCGGTCGGATTCCTCGCGCGCGGATTCCTGAGCGCAACCTCAACGCTGGGATTGATGCGTTGAACTTCTAAGGAATCTACACACAAGTCAGATTGCGCTTTCCATTAGGTTTTGTAACAGTCCCGCACCGGTGCTTCCGACCCGCGATGGATGAAACTGTGCCCCATCCATCGGACGTCTTTGTTTTTGTCCGATGGGTGGGAGTCCGTAGAACTCCATGGCCTTGTGTTCGTTGAACTTGCATTTTAGTTTCTTTTTAGGGCACGACTTCAGTCGTGCCGAAACGAGCAAAAAAACAAAGGGCTTTAGCCCCTGCCAAAAACTTTATTCAAGAGTCGATGGACAAAGATGAAGTTCAGGCCAGCGCGTCGCGCAGAAACTCCGCAATCCGCTCGCGTGCATCCATCGTGCCGCGCAGACTCGCGCAAAGATCCGCGCGCAATTCCGCAAGCGTTCCTCGTTCGGCGTCGGAGACGGGGAATCGCTCCGCGTAGCCACAGAGCACCTCCACGCAGATTTGCTCCGCGTGCGCCGCGGCGCGGCCCGCCGCAAGAATGCTCAGATCGCGGAAGATGCCCGCACCGTCCTTGCCCGGCGAGCAACGCTCCATCTCCAGAACATCCAAAGCCAGCGAACGCGCCGCCAGCACTCCGCAAAGCGCATCCGCCATGGCAAAAGTCACGCCCTGACGCGCATCGCAAAACTGCCTTGCGCCGCGTGCGTCCGTGTGTTCCCGCAGCCGCTCCAGAGTCCACTGCCAGAGCCGCATTCCCGCCGCCAGACTGCGCATCCCCGCGCTTGGCAGGCGCTTTGCAATCTCGTCAAGGGCCGTCGTCCACTCCTGAAATTCGGCCAGAAAGCTGGCGTCGATCATGGCTGCTGAAACCATGCGTCGTTGCAGCGCCGAGGGCCCCATGTACATATCCTCGATCTGCGCATCCATCAGCAGGCCGTTTAGCGCGATAGGTGCATCGCGTTCGCTACACGCGGCCGCTTGCCGCAGCGACTCCGCAACGTGGCTGCTGCTGAACAGCTTTGCTGCCGAAGAGAACATCGCGGCCAGCCTTGCATCGGCAGTACGATCCTTTGCCCCGTCCAGTTCGTCGTTCAGCCGCGCCGCGCAGAAGCCCAGCGAGGCCGCTGCCTCACCCGTTGCCCACAGATCGGCCATCGCGAGCGGCAACTCCGCGCCGCCGTTTTTTCGTCCTGGTGAATCAAGCCAGTCTTGAACGGTGGCCAGCGCCTTGGCTGCGGTCATCAGGCCGAGCAGGGCGCGCATCCGTCGCAGGACCGGCTCCAGCAATGTTCGATGACTAAAGCGCGGCGCCAGCGCTCCGTGCTCCATCAAGTAGCCCCCAACAAGGCGCGAGGCCGGCACGTGCAGCCGGAAGACGGGATTGGTAGTCGAAGCAAAGCAATGCCCCAGCTTGCGCACCGGCGCGCCGCGCTCAAAGTCGCCTGCGTCTCCCGGCTCAAGAATCACCAAACCGCTGCCGCGCACCCCATCGCGCCCCTCGACGGCCGCCACCACAAACTCCGCAAAGTCCATGTGGCTCGTGAAGCGTCCGCGTTTGTGAATCTCCAGCAGAGCTTCGCCGTCCGCCGCGCCGGCCAGCGTCATGCGGCCAGCAAGAGAAATCGCATCCGCGCCCGCGCCGGGCAGCTGTTCGGTCAGGCAAAGAGCGCCGTGCCGCAGCTCCGTTCCTCCCAGATAGCGCTCGCGCTGCGCCTGCGTTCCAAAGTCGCGGATGGGCATCTGCGCCAGGCTTCCCGAAAGGCTGCACGTGGCCACGCCGGCGTCTACGCTGGCCAGTTCCCACACCGTCAGTGCCAGCCGCAGCGTGAGTCCGTCGTGCGCCGAGTTTAGAATTCCGGTGATCCCTTGGGTGTCCAGTGCGTGGAGAACACGCGCTTTTTCGTCCGTCCATTCGCAGTCGGTGCGCACCTGCGCCAGCAGCGGCGTCACCGTTTCCCGCGCGGTCTGCCGTGCTTTGTTGAGCGTCTCCAGCAATTCCGCGTGACCGGCGATCCGCCAGAGTGCTTCGTGCGCCTCATTCCACCAGCGGAAATCCATCACGGGTCCTATTCAGAGTCCTTGGAAGTGCTGCATTCGGCCAGCGGTCGCGGATTGACAAGCAAAACGCATCACAATGAATTCACTCTATTTTCATGCTTGATGCAAATCAAAGTGACCTGAAGACTCCCTATCATCCTAGAGGGCCGTCCGCCGGGCCGTAAAGCGCATTTCCATGGAATGAATCTTCCGCTCCTTTGCCGCCAACCCGTCCCATAGTGAACGCCTCGCAAACCGGAGCCGATGCTAAAATTAAAGTCCCTGTTGCAGAGTTTTATTTGGAGTTTTGGAAGGATTGACATGGCGCGGTCGGCGCTTTTTATCCTGTTGTTTTGTGTTACCAACGCCTCGCTGGTGCTGCTCTATCCTTTTTCTCTGGCGCGCCTTCTGCTTGTGGCTGCGCTGTATGCGCTGGGCACGGGCGTGATGCTTTATCTGCTGTTTCATCCGCGCAATCAGTGGCTGGTTTCCAACCGTTCGCAGGTGCAACAGGATGGCTGCATTGCCCTGACCTTCGATGATGGCCCCGATCCGGTGGATACGCCCCGGCTGCTTGACCTGCTTCGTGAAAAGAACGTGAAAGCCACTTTTTTTGTCGTGGGCCAGCGCGCCGCCCAGCATCCGGAGATTGTGCGCCGCGCCTGGGAAGAAGGGCACCTGATCGCCAACCACACCTGGTCGCATCAGCCGCTCTTCTGTTTCCTCACTCCGTGGCGCTTGCGCTCTGAGATCGAACGCAGCGCGGAGTGCATCACCCGCATCTGCGGCGCACGGCCACGCTATTTCCGTTCCCCGGTCGCTCTGCGTCATCCCCTGCTGCGCTCCGCGCTTCAGAAAGCGGGGATGGAATTCATCTCCTGGCGCGTGCGGAGCTATGATACGGTTATTCGAAACCCCAATGTGCTTGCCCACCGCATTCTGAGCCAAGTGGCCAATCGGGACATCATTCTGATGCATGATCGACTGCCGAAAGGGACACAAGTCATGCAGGAGATTCTGCCTGGAATGATTGACGAATTGAGGAGACGTGGCTTCGAGTTTGTTCTGGTCGGCGCTCGCCAATCCGCCCCCATTTCAACCAAATTCAGTTCAACTAAATGATGAGAACCTGCGCACTGATTCCCGCATTCAATGAAGCCGCCCACATCGCCCAGGTGGTCAAGGGCGCGCGGTCTTGCGTCGAATCGGTCATCGTGATCGACGATGGCTCCAGCGACGGCACGGCGCAGTTGGCCCGGAATGCCGGAGCGTTCTGCATTGTGTTGCCCTCGAACAGTGGAAAGGCGGCCGCTTTGCGTCGCGGCTTCACGTATGCCCGTGCGCAGGGCTTTACTCATGCCATCACCATGGATGGCGACGGCCAGCATCTGCCGCAGGATATTCCCATTCTGCTGCAAAAGGCCCAGGAAACGAGCGCGGATCTTGTCATTGGCGCCCGCCCTTTCGATCGCGCCTTGATGCCGCGCGCGCGCTACTATTCCAACACTATCGGCAACCGCTTGACCTCGGCCTTGGTCGGCCGCGAAATCAAGGACAGTCAGAGCGGCTTCCGGCTCTTTCGTCTCGAATGTCTGGACCGCATCAAACTGCGCAGCCGGCGCTACGAATTTGAAATGGAAGCGCTCATCAAGCTGGGCCGCGCGGGATGCACCATCGCCCACGCGCCCATTCACATGGTGTACGACAACGGCCAGGCGCGGTCCAAGATGAAGCCGGTGCGCGATACTGTGCGCATCTGCCTGTGGTCGCTCGCGTTTCGCTTTTTAGGAGCCTGAAATGAATCTGCGACGCCAGCTTTGCTGCCTTGCCGCGCTTCTGATGTTGCCGTCCCTGCTGACGGCGCAATCCGACGATCTGCTGATGCGCGTCTGGAATGGCGTGCAGCAAGCGCAAGGCAAGTTTACGACCGGCTGTGGCAGCGTGGTGGAAACCCGCACCTCCCGGCTGATCGTGAAACCGATGGTGCTGCGCGGAAAATTCTGCGCCGAGGGCATGACGCGCTTCTCGCTGGAGTATTTTGCGCCCAACGCCATGCGCATCCGTTTCAATACCAACTACCTCAACGTGACCAGCGCCGACGGAAAAACCGAAGTCCTGGACATCGGCAGCGGTGTTCGCCGCGCCCAATCAACCTTCAGCCGTGCCTCCTCCATCGAGAAGCTGAAGAAGGACTTTACTATCACCGTGCAGGAGGACAGCCGGGAATACGAGATGCGGTTTGTGCCCCGCAGCGATGCCTTTCGCCGCCGCCTGAATTATCTGGTGGTCAAGCTCAACAAGCGTGACTTTCTGTTGCACTCGCTGGAAGTGGACGGCAAAAGCGGGGTCAACAGCGTCTTCGCCATCAACTTCACTACACTGAATACAAAGCTGCCTGCGGAGACCTTTGAGGTGTACAAGCCAAAGTGATGGAACGAAACGAAATCGAGAAGATCATCCCCCATCGCCCGCCGTTTCTGTGGATTGACCGGGTGGAGACGCTGGAGCCGGGCCTTCGTTGTGTTGCGTGGCTCACGGTCGATGCGGCGAACCCCATCTTTGCGGGGCATTTTCCCGCGCGGCCAATCCTGCCCGGAGTGTTGCTGATCGAGGCGGTGGCGCAGACGGCGGCCGTGATGATGGGCTCTGCCATTCCCGAGGGAACCATGGGCTCGGCCTTGCTGGCAGCGGTCAATCGCTTCAAGTTTTTCAAGCCCGTGCTGCCCGGAACGCCGTTGCGCATTGAAACCGTCAAGCTGACCCAGGCCGGAACCATGGCTTGCATCGAAGGCACGGTCAGCGCGTTGGGCGAAAAGGTGGCCAGCGGCGAGTTGTCGGTGGTGTCTGGACGGTAAAACGCATTCTCAAGAAAAGGTAAGCGGTGTTCCAAAGGTTGAAAGCTCCTATTCGCAAGTTCGCAACCACCCTGCTGACCGAGCGGCTTGATCCTGCTCCGGCTGCGGCGGCCGTCTTCTGGGGTGTCTTCATTGGCATCGTGCCGATCTATGGCTTGCAGACCCTGGCCGCTCTGGGCGTGGCCATTTTGTTGCGGCTGAACAAGCCTCTGATCCTGGCGAGCACCTTCATCAACAATCCGCTGCTGCAACCGCTGCTTGTCATCTCCTCGGTGGAGCTGGGCGGCTTTTTGCGCCATGGGTCGTTCGTTGCCTGGCATCTGACTGCGTTTTCCGGCGCGCAATTGAAAGAGCAGCTTTTTTCGTGGGTGCTGGGAAGCCTGGTGTTGGGTGTGCTGGTGGGCGGCGTCTTGGCCATCGTTACCGCGGCTGCGGTCTATTGGACCTCGCCTTCGCAGCGTGGCCTGCGTGAGCGCATTCGCTTCGTCAATCGCGCCTTTGCCGAAAGCGCCCAGTACGATCGTGGCTTTGTTCGCTGGAAGATGCGGCTTGACCGGATTTTTCCCCTGCTGGCCGCCGAGGATCTAGGCTCGGGAACGGTCGTGGATCTGGGCTGCGGCTACGGCATGGCGTTGTGCTTTGCGGCCTTCGGCGACAGCGGCAGGCGCTTGGTAGGCTGCGACTTGAATGCCCATCGAATTGCCGTGGCCCAGCAGGCTCTGCACGCCTTGAACGCGGAGCCGAGCGTGCAGGATGTGCGCCAGTTTGCGCTGCCTCCCGCCGGCCTGATTCTCATCCTGGATGTGTTGCAATATTTGCCTGCCGAGGAGCAGTTGGCGCTGCTGAAGCGCTGCTGTGCCGCTCTCGAGCCCGGCGGGCGGCTGATCTTCCGCGTGCATGACCGCGAACGCGGGCTCTGGAGTGCTCTCACCGTGGGCCTGGACCGTCTGCTGTTTTCTTCCGAGCACGTCGGCGCCGGTCCCACAATCCTCTCCGCCCCGCAGTATCGGAACGCGCTTGAGGAGGCTGGCATGCAGGTCGAGTCGCGCCGCTTCCGCAACCGTCTTCCCCTGGTTCACATCCTCTTTCTTGCCCGCCGTCCGGCCGTGGAGAGCGCGTTATGATGGTTCGTTTCATGCGCGGGTTGGGACGTCTGGTGATCGGTCATCCTGGCTTGGTGACCGGTCTTGTGTTTCTCATGACCCTGTTTCTCTATGCCAACATCCACAACCTGCGCACCGGAACCGAGCTGACCGACATGTTCGGCGCTCACGATCCGCAATGGCAGGCCGCCAGCCAGATCGGCAAGGAGCTGGGCTACGGAAACCAGCTTTTTGTGATGGTCCAGGCCCCGGCTGGTGAGCAGGACAGCAGCGAAGCGATGGAAGCGATGGCCGACCGGCTCACCGCCGAGATGTCTGCCAGCGGCCTCTTCAAGCAGGAGCGCAGCGGCCTTCAGCCCAGTGAGTTGCTCAACCTTGTGCGGCTCTTCTCCTGGAACTTTCCCTCCTACGCTCTGCCCGGCCAGCGCGACGCTCTGGCGCAGCGTCTGGACCCGCAGCAGATTCATCGGAATGTGCGCCGCGCCGCCACCGAACTGGTCACGCCGTTTTCCAGTCTGGGCGCGGACTACTTCGTCGCCGATCCGCTGGGCCTGATGAGCGTCACGGCGGCGCAGGGCCAGGGCTTCTCGCAGTACTCCGGCTTCGACCTTTCCTGGGGATCGGGAAACCGCTTTTTCAGCCGGGATCACAAGGCGCTGCTGATTATTGCCGAGCCGCGCGCCTCGGCCGTGGATTACAAATACGCCGAGCAGATCATGCAGTGGACGCGCACGCACATTGAAGGCGCTGAGGCCGATCCAGAAATGCGCACCGCCGGCGTGCAAGCCATTCCCGCCGGTGCTTATGTCTACGCCGAGCAGGATCACAAATTCATCGAGCGGAATATTCGCCGTGTTTCGCTGGTCTCGATCGTCGGCAGTCTGGCGCTGTGCCTGCTCGTCTATCCCAGCCTTCCTCTGCTGATTCTGTCGTTGCTTCCCACCAGCCTTGGCATCTTGTGGACGACGGGCATCGCCAGCTTTTATCCCGGCGAAGTGAATCTGATCAGCCTGTCCTTCATCGCCATTCTGGCTGGCCTGGGCGACGATCAGGTGGTGCATTTCTTCAATCGCTCGCCGCAGGAGTGGGCCAGGGGCGGCAACTTCAACGCCGCCATGCTGCGCACCTATGAAACCACCGGCGTGAGTATCGTCCTCTGCATCCTGACCTCCGCTTCCGCTACCGCCGCTCTGGCCACCTCCGGCTTCAAGGCGCTGGCCGAGTTTGGCTTCATCCTCACCGTTGGCATGTTCATGATGATGATTCACACCCTGCTGACGGTGCCCGCGCTGATGCAGTTGTGGAATCGCCACATCCGGCCCTTCGCGCCCGAGGGCATCACCTTCCGTTTCCTGCCTGCGCTGGCCCGCTGCTCGCTCAACTTCGTAGGCCGGCACGCCCGCTGGGTTGTGGGCGCTGCCGCCGGAGTTTTCCTGCTCTCCGTCTTTTTGTTGCCCACCATCAAAATGGGCGGAAGCTTTGCCATTATGGGCGACGCCAACAGCCCGGCAGTCGTTGGGCAGAACCTGCTTTCCTCAAAGTTTGGCATCGAGGGCAGTCCCACGCTGCTGCTGATTACCGGCAATCAGCAAGAGGTCCTTCGCCGCGCCGAGAACCTGACCGCCGGCCTGGAATCCTATCGCCGCAGCGGCGCGCTTAAATCCGTCTTCTCTCCCACGCAGTTGCTTCCTTCCGTCCAGGCGCAGAAGCAGCGGACCGCTTCGCTGGCTTCTGTTGACATGAAGGCATCGGCCCGCGCGCTGGAGGATGCCTTGCGCGAAAATGGCCTGAGCGTCGAGCCTCACCAGCCCTACATCGAGCAATTGCGCAAGCTGGGAGATCACGCCGAGCCGATCACTTTGGAATCCTCCGCGGCGTACATTCCAGCCGGCCTGCTCGATAACAGCCTGCGCAAAACCGCGGACGGCAACTACGTCGCGGCCATCGCCTTCTATGCCACCGACCCCAATGCCCATGCGGTGATTCCCGATGCGGTGCTCAGCTCATGGAACAAGCAGTACGGTCCTTTTGTCGAATTTTCTTTTGACAAGATCAACCGCGACTTGCAGAGTCAGATCCTGCGCGACAGCCGGCGAGCCTTGCTCTGGACCGCCGCAGCCATCGTCTTGATCGTCTATCTCACCTTCCGCAAATGGCGCATCGCTCTGCTGGTGCTCATGCCGATTGTCTTCGCCATCGTTGTCACGTTTGGTCTGCTGCGGCTCATGGGGCATTCCTTCAGCTTCATGTCCGTAACGGCGATTCCGCTCATCATCGGCATCGGCATTGACAATGGAATTCACCTGGTGCGCCGCTATCTGGAAACTGCGTCCAACAGCATTCTGGATGTAGCCAAGGCCTCTGGCGCGGCGCTGATTCAGTCCAACCTGACCACCATCATCGGTTTTGGCGCGTTGTTGGCGGCAACCTTCCCGCCGCTGGCTGAAATGGGCTTGGTCACTTCTCTGGGCGTTGCCCTCACCCTTGCCGGCGGCTTGTGGATCATTCCCGCCGTGATCCTGCTCGGAGGCGAAAGAGAAGTATCGTAGACCGCGCGCCGCACGGCTGCGTCGGTGACCTAGTACCATGACCGCGTGCATGAGTGTAGCGCCGGCCTCCCGGCCGGCTGTAGTGCGGGCGTCCCCGCCCGCGCTTGTCCAAATTAACATTACATGCAGTCGTGATTTATGTTCGTATTATCTTCGCCTCTGCGTCCCGTGGATTCATGCCGTCAAACCAGGCTTCATAGCCGTCGTGTAAACTTTATAAAACGAAAATTTGTGCTGGAAGGCATACATTGAATGCGTTTGTAGTCGATGCAAAAATTGATACGGTTTCTTCCTTGTGCCCTCGCTGCGGCAAGCCATCCCTCTCGACGATCTTTGATCGCGATGGCAAGGTCTACCAGCGCACGGAGTGCTCCTGCCATACGCCCAGCGATGATTTGATCTTTTCTGACACGGCGCTGTACCGCAAGCTGGATGAGTGGAACAAGCTGATCTTTCCTGAGTCCAGCGCGGCACAGGCGCCGTCTGCTCAAGGCAGCTGCGCCGCCGGGATGGGAAGCCAGAACGAGCCGTGCCTGGCCGTGATCGACCTTACCAATAACTGCAATTTCAAGTGTCCGATCTGCTTTGCCGAGGCCCAGGGCGAAGGCAGCCACTATTTCCTGGAGATGGAAGTGGTGGTCAAGATGCTCAAGGCCTTGCTGAATCGGCCCATCCCCTGCCGCAGCGTTCAATTTTCCGGTGGCGAGCCCACGCTGCACCCGGAATTTCCTAAGATTGTCCGCGCCGCCCGCGATCTTGGCTTTACCCATATTCAGGTGGCGACCAACGGCAGCCGTTTCGTCGACCCGGACTATGCGAAACTCTGCGAAGAGTCGGGTCTGCACACGCTCTATCTGCAGTTCGACGGCATGAATGACGATGTCTATCTCAAGATGCGCGGTGCTCGGCTGCTGGACAAGAAGCTCGCCGCCGTGCGCAGCATCGAACAGACGAATATGCGTCTGGTGCTGGTGCCGGCCATTATGAGTTCGGTCAATGTCGATCAGCTCGGCCCCATCTTTCAGTTTGCTCTCGAACACAGCAAGTTCGTCACCGGCATCAGCATTCAGCCGGTCGCGGATGTAGGCCGCATCGCGGTTGCCGACGGTGGCGTTGAGCCTTTCAATCTGGCTACCATGGCCAAGTCCTTTGGCGAACAAACCGGATTGACGCGTTTCCCCGACGACTGGTTTCCGCTCAACTCCATCTCGCTGCTCAGCCGCGCCATCGAGCGCGCCCGCCACGATAAGGTGCATGCGCCCCTCAGCGATGCGCATTGCTCTATCGGCACCTTCTTTTACGTGGACGACAACAACAAGGCCACCTGCCTGAGCAGCTTCTTCGATCTGGACCGCTTCCTGCGCGGCATGGCGAAGATCAAGCCCAACGCCGAGCAAGGCATGATCGAGCGCCAGATATCCAAGATCCGCGCCTTCAGCCAGTTGTCGCAATGCCTTGATTCGCGCAAGACTCCTTCTGGACTTACCTTCCAGCGCCTGCTGCGTAGTCTGGACGCATGGGAAGACAAACAGGACGGCCGCTCCAAGGGCTGGGATCAACGTGGCTTCAACGGCATCTTCGTCGCCGGCATGCATTTCATGGACGCGCATAGTTACAATCTGCGCCGTCTCGGGCGTTGCATCATTCAATATGTCACCACCGATGGAAAACTGGTCCCGTTCTGCAGTTACAACGCAGGTGTCCGGCTGCGCGATGACGAGGAGTTGACGCGCATATCGAACAAGCTTCCGCAGAGTGGCAATTCCGTTGACGCTGTACCGGCTGACGAGTTATCGCTCTAGGTATCTGACAGCTTGGAGTTGTATGAATACTGGGTGCCCCAGGTCCCGATTTTGGGACCTGGGAAACAACCAACTCAAGGTAAGAAATTATGTTGTCAGAGACCTGGAGCGTATTTCAAAAATCCGTTTCGTGTCAGGGCACGACTTTAGTCGTGCCATAAGTGCGGCAAAATCAGCGGGGCTTTAGCCCCTGAGGAAATGCTGGACGTGGAAGAGAACTTAATCAGAGCGCTTCTTCCGTTTATGTGGCATTTCCGAGTCTGTGCGGCTTGCCTTTCCAGAACTTGGTGAACCGCTCGAGCTTTTCAACAGCTTTCCGGGCCGGTGGTCCCAAACGATGATGAATGCATCGCTTCTCTCGCGAGCGCTTGTTTCTTCCAGAAAATCATCCTTTCAGCGCGTCGCCTCTCTTCTGCTTATTTCCGGTTGTGCGCTGGCAACCTCAGCGGCGCAAGCCGGTCTGCCTCGCGATATGGTTTCGATTCCCGCGCTTGGAAGCGATCAAAGCGTGAGTATGGGCGCAAGCCTGAAGGCGGCCAGCCAATGCGGAGAAGATTCGCTTATCGTGCTGCCAAAGGTCGTCTTTCAGTTTGGCGCGGAAGGCCAGCAGTTCGCTCAGCAGGCTCAGGCCGTCCAGAATCTTCCGGCCGGCGCGCAGGTCTGGCTGCATGTGGCTGTTGACCCCGAAGCGCTCCCCGCGGACGAGAGCGAAAAGCAGCTTACCGAGCAGGTCGACGGCTTTCTGAAACAGGCGCCTCTTTCCGCCTCCGCCGTCCGCGGACTGATCCTTGAACCCAGTACGCCGCGGACGGCTTCCAATTTCTATGTGTTTGCGCTGCTGCGTCTCGCGGTTGCTGCCCGGTCGGCCAACCCCGCCCTGCGGGTGGCCTTTGTCTTCCCCTCCGGTTTCATCGGCCAATACGGGGACGCGGTCAAGCGGCTCGTCCTGTATTCCGATCTTCTGGGCACAACCGATGCGCCGGGCTGGCGCTCGGATGCCGCCTGGATTGCCGAACACGCGCTGAATAAGCCCCTCATCCTCAAGCTGGAGAGCGGTCCGAATGCGACCGCATCCTATCTGAGCGAGGCGCTCGCGACCTCCGGTTCCACCGTCGAAATGCTCTGGTCCACGCCGCCGGACGTAAGCGCCGCCAATCAACTATGCGCGGCCAGCAGCTTCATGACCCATTCGCTTCCCGCCAGCCTTCTTCGCCTGAACGCAAAGACGCTGCCTTTCACGCTCTCGGTGGACGGCGCAATCAGCGACGAGGCCGGCTGGTTCGGCAGCGGGCAATCGGGAGATACGGTTGTTCTGGCGCCGGTTCATGGCCTTCCCGATCATCCTCGCACGGTGGTTTTGCAAGCCACGACCAAGGCGCAATACGAGATTCAATGGTTCGACGCCGAAACTGGAAATCGCATCCCGGCCGGTGAACCGGTCCGCAGCGACGCAGGCCTGACCTCAACCTGCGCCTGCGGCAGTCAATTTTCCCTGATCGATATTCACAAGAAGAGCAGCGCCGAAACCACTGTGTACAACCAGGTCGAGGTCAAGGGCGGCGTCGATCTCAGCGTCGAAGAGATTATTGCTCGCTGGCAGCAGAATCGCGAGGCGCAGAAGCGCCGGCTCGATCACTACCAGGCCTCCAGCTTCATGAACCTGCACTTCGAAAGCACGAGCGTGGCCCAGGCCTTCGACATCTCCATGCGCCTCCGGCAGTTTTCCGAGCGCGGCCAGATGGAGTTGGAGCAGACCGAGTTTTACGTCAACGGCGTGAAGTTCAGCCATAATCATGAGTTCCCGCTTCCGCAACTGGAGCCGGGAAAGGTCCTGTCGCAGCCGCTGGAGCTGACGCTGAATGAGCGCTACAGTTACAAGCTTCTGGGCACGGAACAGATCAACGGCGCGCAGTGCTATGTGGTGGGCGTGGAACCGAAGACGCAGGATGAGAATCTCTACAGCGGCAAGATCTGGATCGACGGCGTCAGCTTCCGCGAGGTGCGCCAGGCGCTGAGTCAGCATGGCGTGAACAGCAACGTCGTCGTCAATGCCGAAACCCAGAACTTCGCTTTGGTCAACGACGGCCAGGGCAATCAGTTCAATTTGCCCAGTTCCATCTCCGCGCAGCAGACGCTCAATGCCGCTGGTCGCGACTTCCTTTTGCAGAGGACGCTGCAATTCTCTGATTACGCCATCAACACTCCGCGCTATCAGGAGGATCTGACGGTCGCGCATCGCTCCGACGCGCCCATGTATCGCGAGACCGACCAGGGACTGCGTGAGCTGAAGATCAAGGGCGGCGAGCGCGTCTTGCAGCCTACCAGCGAGAAGCGCATTGTCTCCCTCGTGGGCGGCGCCATGTATCAGGGAACCTATGGTTTCCCCATTCCCATCGCGGGCATCAGCATGGCGGATTTCGACTATCGGCACACGGGTGCGCAGTTGTCCGTCTTCTTTGCCGGGCCTCTTCTGGCCACCGACCTTTCAAAGCAGTATGGACCCAAGTACCGTCTGGCAGCGGATTTGGCGCTCTCCGCGCTGCCCGGTGAAAGCCGGGTTTACAACGGCAACACTGAGAGCATCCAGCAGTCGATTTGGACTTGGGAGCAGACCCTCGGAGCCCGCGCATCCTGGCAAGCCACCAATCACTTCAGCGCCACCGCGTTCACTTATCTGGCTTACGACATCTTCCGCCGCACCAGTGACACTTCCAATCAGTTTGCGTTGCCGCGCAACGGTGTGGCTCTGCTGCCCGGCGTCCAGCTCCGGCTCACCGAAAAGGGTTATATCTTCACTGCCGACGGCACCAAGGGCGAACGCCTCGACTGGAAGCAGTATGGATGCACGGCATTGCCTACGATCTGCGCTGCGCAGTCTCTGCCGTCCAAGCTGCCCTTGCTGCAGAGTGCTTATACCCTCTACGACGCCGACCTCAACAAGGATTACTACATCGGCAAATTCACCAAGGGTGGATGGGATCTGGCTTACTTCGGCGGGGACCAGTTGGATCGCTTCTCCCGCTACTTTCCTTCCTTCTTTTCCACTCCGCGCATCCATGGCATTCCCGGCGGCACGGATTCCTTTGACGCCATCGCCATGGGCAACGTCCACTACGGCTTCAACGTGATGGACCTGATGAAGTTAGAGGGCATGTACAGTTATGCGCGCGCGCGTAACCTGGATGAGACCAGCCATTTCCGCAAGTTCGATGGCTTGGAAACCAACTTCAACACCGGCGGTCCCATGGGCACTCTGATCCAGGGCACAGTTTCCTACGCGCTGGACGGTAACATCGACCGCTATAACTCCCGTTGGGGCATGACCGTCATGATCTTCAAGCCCTTCTAGTACTGTGACCGCGTGATTTGGTATTTGCATAAATGCAGCGCCGGCGTCCTCGCCCGCGCTTGTCCATGGCTAATTACCAATTCATGCAGTCATGAAACTAGAGCGTGTTTCAAGAATCCGCTTCGTGTCAGGGCATGACTTCAAAGCCTGCCATGAGCGCAGTCGAAGGGGGCCGAAACGAGCCGAAAAAACAAAGGACTTTACAGGCTGCGGGAAAATTTCAATGGGGTTAGGTTTTGTAACAGGGCACGACTTCAGTCGTGCCGTAAATGGCGCAAAATCAATGGGGCTTTAGCCCCTGAGAGCTTTTCTTCAAGCCACTTTGAATCTGTGAATTATTGAAGGAATTTCTGATTCATGACACTAGTTTCTGTTCGCTTGAAGTCTTACTATTATTGGGTGCCCAAGGTCCCGATTTTGGGACCTGGGAAACGACAAACTCAACATACGAAGTGATGCTGTCAAAGACCAAATGACGACTGACAAAAAAACCGCGTTGGTTACAGGCGCTTCAGGAACCTTGGGCGCGGCCATGGCGCAGGCTCTGGCCGCGGCCGGATGGCGCGTGGCCGTTCACTATCATCAAGGCCGGGAGTCGGCCAACCGCGTCGTGGAAAGCATCCTTGCCGCTGGCGGAAAAGCGCTGGCCGTCGCCGCAGACCTCAGCAGCCAGTCGGATGCCGCCGCGCTCTTCCAGCAGGTTGAGGGGCGCTTCGGCCCCATCGACTGCCTGGTCAACAATGCCGGCATCAACCGCGATGGGCTGCTGGCTTTCATGTCGGAAGCGCAGTGGGACGCGGTCATCAGCACCAATCTGCGCGCCACTTATCTCTGTTCCAAGCTGGCCGTGATGGGGATGATGCGCAGCGGGGCGGGCTGCATCTGTAACATCGTCTCGCCCAGCGGCGTGCGCGGCCAGGCTGGCCAATGTAACTACGCCGCCTCCAAGGGCGGCATGATCGCCTTCACCAAGGCTCTCTCCCGCGAGGTGGGCCGCTTCAACATTCGCGTCAACGCCGTCTGTCCCGGCGTCGTTCCCAGTCCCATGTCGGCCAAATATATCGAGAAGGAAGAGAAGCGTCTACTAGCAGACATTCCTCTGGGACGTTTCGGCCGTCCGGACGAAGTTGCCGCGCTGGTGGCCTTTCTTGCCTCGCCTGCGGCCAGTTATATCACAGGGCAGGTGATCGCCGTTGATGGAGGGCTGATATAATTCTGAGCGCAAGGCGCAAAACTTCACGGAACGCAGTAAACACATGGGCGTTGAACGTAGTAAAAAGCTGAAAAGGAGAATTCGCATGAAACGAGTAATGACTGCGGTGCTATTCCTGATGCTGGGTATCGGATTCCCACTGTCTGCTCAAACGAGCGACAAAAACTCGGCCCCCGACCTGAGTAACATGAAACACATTTTTCTCGGATGGGTCGATCTTGGTTCTGGCTCGTACAAAGATCTTGGATATGCCACCAAAGAAGACTGGGAAAATGTAATCAAGACGGAAAACACCGGATTCCAAGAGTACTTCCAGACAAAGCTCTCGACGGGTCGCACCATTGTCGTGGCCAAGAACAAAGACGACGTAAACACGGCTGGTAACGACCTCTATATCAAATTCACCGATGTTTCAGTCGATCACGGTTATCGCCTTCACATTACCGTGCGCCTTATCGACCTGAAAACCAATACCGAGATTGCATCGATTCCCAACTTGAAGCTCAATGGACATCTCTGCACCTTGAGCGGTTGCTTGGCGAAAGACCTGGATGTAGTGAACGGGAAGCTGCAAGCAATGATTGAGGGAAAACCTCAAAAGAAATCCATGTTCTAAGAAAACTACTGATCCAGCGCAGAACGATTGCATAACCCAAGGGAACTCTGAATAAGTCCAGTCTTGAAAGGGCACGACCGGTAGGTCAGGGCTTCAGCCCTGACCTACCGAAAAAGTCTGCAAAATAGATGGGGCTTTACAGGCTGCGGAGAAACTTCGATGGAGCCATGTTTTGTAACAGGGCACGACTTCAGTCGTGCCGTAACTGCAACAAGACAAAGATGAGGGCTTTAGCCTCTGTCAAACCTTCCTTCTCAAACAAGCTGAATCCGGGCTTTTTCCGCAGCCTGTTTAGCCCTTGAGGAAAAGCGGATTGGATCATTGAGACTTATTTAGAGCTTCCCTGGATTTTAGTTTCGCTGACAGCCGCCATGCTTTCAGACTGCTTTGCGTGAATCAGCGCTTCGATGCGCTCCACCGTGTCCAGCGTATAGACGTCGATCTCGCGCGGCAGGAATTCAATCTCGTAGCGGCTTTCAATAAAGTCGACCAGAGCTAACATGCCGATGGAGTCGATGATGCCGCTGGTGATAAGAGGCATCGTGTCCGTAATGGTTTCGGCGGGCGCATCGGGTAGATAATGGCTGGCGACAAACTCCCTGACTTCGGTCTTAATCTTCACGCATAAGTCCTTCCGCGGTTTTTTTCAGGGCGAGATAATCGATCTTGCCGCGATTCCCCTTGGCAATCGCGGCAACAAAGAGAATGCGGTCGGGCAACATGTAAGACGGCAAGCGGCGCCCGCAGTGGGCTTTAAGATCGGCCAGAGTCGCGGCGCCAGGAGCGCAGAAGCGGACGAAAGCCGCAATCATAACTCCCTTTTGTTGATCCTCGACTGCAACCACAGCCGCTTCCAGTATATCTCCATGAGATAAGAGAGCGGCCTCGATCTCTCCCAGTTCGATGCGGAAGCCGCGGCGCTTGACCTGCCGGTCGAGACGCCCGACAAACAGGTAGCTTCCGTCAGCAGTTACCGAAACGCGATCGCCTGTACGGTAATAACGAATGCCATCGAGAGTAACAAGGCTGCGCCCGGTCTCTTCGGGACGATTCCAATAGCCGCGCATCAGCGAGTCGCCGCCGGCCAGCAGCTCTCCGTTGCTGGCATCAATCCGCACTGCGGCATAAGGGCATGGATGGCCGATGGGCAACGGCTGCGAGCCGTTGAATTCAGGTGGTACACGGCACCATGTCACCACGTTGGTCTCGGTGGGGCCGTAGAGATTCGCGCAGAGCGCCGCGGGCACCGTAGCCTGTAATCGGGCCAGCGTGGGCGCGGGAAAAACCTCTCCTGCAAAGAGAATCAGGCGCAGATCGGGGTAGGAATGCGCGGCCATGCGTCCCGACTGCAACATGCCGGCAAGGATCGAGGGCACCGAATACCAGCAACTGATGCGGGCTTCGCGCACAAACTGCACCAGAAAACGCGGCATCCACACGATGTTGTCGGGAACCAGCACCGCAATTGCGCCACATAAGGCCATGTTGAAAATGTCGAAGGTGGAAAGGTCGAATCCCAGCGGCGAGGGGCAAGCGATGCGGTCGCCACTGGTGATCTGAAACTCTCGCGCGGTCCAGCGGACAAAAGCGCTGACGGCGCGATGAGAAAGCTCGACGCCCTTGGGCCGTCCCGTGGAACCGGAGGTGAAAAGGATGAAGGCAGTGTCTTCGGCCTTCATCTGCGGCAAGGTCGCGTGATCGGTTTCCTGCGCGGTCCAGGCAAGGCTTGCGCCGGTGCGCAGGTCGGTCATGCGTGGCGTGGCGCCTCCGTCCTCGATCAGCAACCGCGCCCCACACTCGCCCAGAACCGCGTCGATGCGCTCCCGTGGCCAGCGCGGGTGAAGGGGAACATAGATGGCTCCGGCCAGCAGCGAAGCAAAGACGGCAACGATCGCATCGCTGCTCTTGGGCAAAACCAGCGCGATGCGGTCCCCCGGCTCAATGCCGTATGCGCAAAAGCGCAGAGCCAGCGATTGCGCCTGCGCGAACAACTGTGCGAAGGAGGTGACCCGCTCCTCCTCGACAATGGCGACAGCCTCCGGCGTCATCGCCGCTTGGCGTCGCAGCCACTCATGCAGCAGATTGCTATTCGGCTTGGGGTCAGGCCCGCGCAAGCGTGACCCCCCAGGTAAAGCCGATGCCCGCCGAGGCGAACAATAGCAACTGGCCGGGACGAATGATTCCCTCGCGTCGCATCTCCGCGTAGTTGATGACCAGATCGCTGGCGAAAGTGTGGCCAAACTCGGTCATGCGGGTCTGCGGCAACCCTCCCTCGGGCAACCCCACCATCTTGCGAAAGCCCTCGCGGTCACGGGCGCTGAGGTTGGAGTAGATGAAGTGGTCCACATCGCTCAAGCGCAGTCCGGCATCCGCCAGCACCTTGCTGGCCAGCCGGAAGAGATGGAGATAGAAGATGGGCATGACCTTGTGCTCGATCATCGCCGCGTCGACGTTCAGTTCGGTGCGCCCATCGTTCTTGGTGAGCAGAATGGCCTTGTGCAGATGGCTCAACGTCATGGCCTCCACACCCAGCACGAGCGGTCCTTGCGTGCCCTCGCGGCGCAGCACGACGGCGCTGGCTGCGTCGCCCTGCACGGTGATGGGCAGCAGGGAACGGTTGTGCAGCGGCGCGGCATCGCCCGTGACCAGCAGCGCGGTCTTGATGCGCTCGTCTATGCTCATCCAGCCCAGCGCGGTCTTGATCGCCAGATGCAGTGCGCCGCATCCGCCTGCGCGGAAGCTGAGGTTCATTGAACTCTCCGCCCCAAGCTCGGCGCTGAGCCGGTGTGCAAAAGAGATGGACTCCGAGTTTTCTCCGGGAAAGGTGCTGGAGTCCAGGATCAGGTCGATGTCGCTGGCCGCGATTCCAGCCTCGTCGAGGGCCTCCGTTGCGGCCTTCAGAACCAAGTCGTATGGCTGCTGGCTGCCGCAGACGCGCACGCGGCTGAGTCCGAGGTTGCCCAGGGCCTTTTGCCGCGCCAACGGACTCAGCGCCGCCAGCGTGGTTTCCACCCTCAGATGTTCCCGCTCCAGAATCTCCGCCACATTTTCTTCGTCGGGAGGCACGGCGTACGTTGCCGCTGCAATGCGTACATTCAAATTCAAAAGATCTCCAATCGCAGCGCTGCATAGCCGCCGTGTGCGGACGTCCCCAGCAGCAATGCCTGGCCAGGGCCGGGGTGCTTGCTCAGGGCCAACAGCAGGTGCAGCAGCGCGCCGGTTTCTCCCATTCCTGACGCCACCGGCTGCGCGGGAAAGATTGTCGTGTCTCCGCCAACGATTTCGCGGGGCGAGCAGGTCAGGGGACTGGGAGCGCACGGCGCGCCATTGCCCGCGCAGAAAATGAACTCCGGCCGATCGCCGTCCAGCAGTTGACGCACGCCAGCGCGGGCATCACCGCCAGCCGCCCAGCGCCCAGCGCCCAGCGCGGCATAGGCGCGCGCCTCCGGCCGGCCGGAGGCTTCCAGCACCATGGCCACCATGCCCTCGCTGGGGATGAATCCGCTCGCCGAGGACACCGGTTCGTTGCTGAAGCAGGCCGCAGAAAGCAAATCGGCTGTTTCGTACCACTCGTAAATGGCCTGCGTCAGCGTGTCTCCGGCCAGCACAATCGCCAGATCGGCCTGTCCGTGGCGCATCAGCGAGGCGGCCTGCAGCAGTGCGCTCTCTGCCGCAAAGTTCTTGCTGCCGACGGTCACATTGGGTCCGCGCAGATCGTGAAAAAGCGCCACATGGCTGGCCGGAGCATTGCTCAGCGTCTCGGGAAAGGTGATCGGGTCCGTTCCCGCCCAACCATAGGTGGCCGCGCTTTGATAAAAAGCTCCGGTAAGTTCGGCACAGCCGAAGCCTGTGGCGCAGAAAACGGCAACGCGCGAGCGGTCCACTTCTTTCAGGTCTATGCCCGCGTCGCGCAGGGCCAGCGACGCGGCCACCACAGCCCACGCCGAAAGGCGATCCAGCCGCCGGGTCTTCAGGCCGGGCACAATACTCGCCGCGCGAAACGGCTCGACCAGAAATGCGCGGCGCAACTCGGTCGTCGTCCAGTCTGTGGGGGCGTGTGGTTCCAGCGGCTCCGCCGAAATAAGTCCGGCCAACGGGCCGTAAGGCGTCACGGAGCCGATACCGGTCAGCATGGGCAAGGTCGTTTTCATGCGCGGTACTCCCCGAAGACCAGCGCCACGTTGCTGCCGCCAAAGCCCGCGGAAACTGACATGGCCACCGGCAGCGGCTGCCTGCGCGGTTCGCCGCGCAACCAGTCCACCTGCGGGCTCTCAATCGGATCGGTCAGCCGCAGCGTGGGTAACAGCACCCCGGCCCGCATGGCCATGATCGTGATGGCAGCTTCGATCGCGCCAGCCGCGCCCAGGCAGTGTCCGAAATAGGATTTTGTCGACGAAACCGGAATCGGGCGGCTGCGCCCCAGGAAGGCGCGTTCGTAGGCATGTGTTTCCGCAATATCATTCAAGGGCGTGCCCGTGCCATGCGCATTCACATAGCCAACCTCTTCGATGCTGCATTCGGCCATCAACAGGGCGCGTTGAATGCAGGTGGCTAGTCCCACGCCGTCCTTCTGCGGCGCGGTGGGATGATAGGCATCGTTGGTCATCGCCCAACCCCGCAACACCGCCAGAATTTCGGCTCCGCGCCGTCTCGCGTGGTCCAGCGTTTCCATCACCAGCACCGCCGCGCCTTCGCCCAGATTCAGTCCCTTGCGGCTCTGGTCGAAGGGACGGCAAGCCTCCGCGTCCAAAGCCTGCAACGAGTTGAAGCCGCTCAGCGTAAAGGGGCACAGCGCATCGCTGCCCCCGGCCAGAACCATGGGCGCTGCTTCGTCCAGCAACATGTTGGCGGCCAGCACCATCGCTGTCGAACCTGAGGCGCAGGCCACCGAAACCGCGCAGCTCGGCCCCTGAATGTCCAGGCATTCCCCCACCGAAGCCGCGATCCGCGACACAGGATACGTCGCCGCCCGCAGCAATCCGCCGTTCCGGTACCACTCCGCAGCCCCTCGGGAAATCTCCGGATCGATCTCGGTCAAGCCCGCAACCGTGCTGGCCATGACAATGCCGCTCTCGCGAATGTCGCTGCTGTAGCCGGCAAAATCCGCCACGGCGTCGCGCGCCGCCGCCATCGCCAGCCGGTCGGAGCGCGAGTAGCGATCGCCGTCGTGCAGGGGCGGCAAGGCGCTCACCCGCGCCACCGTTCCCTGAAACCCCGGATACAGTTCCGTGGCGGGAGCCAGACGGCACTGCCCGGCCAGCATCCCGGCTTGCAGCCGAGACAGACCTGTGCCGTAAGGACTGATCACGCCAATCCCGGTCACAACAATGGTTTTCTGTGCATCAATCACGAGGTTGAACCGGCCAGAAATCGAAGAAGTTTACCCATTGATCATAGTAATCCGACAACTGCGCTTCGAGAAACCACACCGCTTGTAGCAGGCCCTTCCGCTCGTCTTCGTCGCGATTGCCCGAGGTTGCCGGCAGGATAGGCTCGCCCATCAGCACTCGATAGCGCAGCCAGCCGTTGCGGACAACAAACCCGGGAAGCACCGGCGCGCCCGAAACCTGCGACAGCAGAAAAGGCCCCAAAGGAAAATCTGTGGGCTCCCCGAAAAACCGCACCGCCGCGCTCGAACGCTGATGGTACACGCGATCTCCCTGAATGGCGACGATCTCATTGCGGCCGAGCGCCTGCAGCAGTTCGATCGTCGCTCGTACGCCGCCGCGCAGGTCAACGATCCGCAGCCGTTCGTTGCTCATCCGTTCGCGCAGCAGCTTTTCCGCGGGCTTGTCCTCGACCACGCGCGCCACATGCACGGGCCGGTTGTGCATCTCCAGCAAGCGCGAGGCAAACTCCGGGTTGCCCAGATGCGCCGTCCACACGATCAGCCCGTGGCCCGCCTCCAGACAGCGGTCGATCACGGCCGCGCCGCGCTCCCCATCCGCCAGCATGGCTTGCAGTTGCGCGTGGCTTGCCTGGGGAACAAAAGCGTAGGAAACAATCAGGTCGGAAAAAGAATAGAAGACGCGATAGACCTTCCATTGCAGCCCCAGCCCTCGCCGCCCTGAAACCCGGCGCAGATTGCGCGTGACGGCGCGGCGCTCATGCTTCAGCAGCAGATAGAAGATCAGAGCGGTGACCGAGGCGACCGGCGGCTGCGCGAAGCGCGGCAGCCAACGCACCGCGAAAAACGCGAAGCGCAGCGCTGGCACATTGTGAAAGCGATGCCAGTACCAGCGCTTCAACGGCCACCTTCCTGCGTTAGTTCGCTGACCTCGCGAATCACCTTGCGTTTCAGCACCGAGTACATATGAACAATGTCCGTGTCGTCGTATCCGATCGAGCGCAGCGTGCGCACCGCGGCATTGACGGCCGCCGGGTTGCTCAGACCGAAGCGGCGATGATACTCGATCTGAATCTCGTTCATCTCGTGTTTCGATAGCGTGGGCGTGCTCATGGCCATGTCGTTGTAAGAAAAGCGGCTGGTCAGTCCCATTCGCTCCGCGTCCCAGCCCGCCTCGATGGCCTGCTGGTTGATCTCGCAGCCGGGGAAAAAGCGCAGGCAGAAGTGGTAGGGCAGCAGCGACGGCTTGGGCAGCTCGCCCAGCCAGTCCAGCGTGCGCTGCGCCATCTCCCTGGTTTCCGTCGGAAAGCCATACATGGTCGAGATATTGACGGCCACATCCTGCTTCTGCGTGTAGGCGATAATCTGGCGCGCCTTCTCCAGATTGAGGTGCTTGTGCACCAGGCTTTGAATCTCTTCAGTGGCCGATTCGACGGCATACGTAAACCAGACGGCTCCAGCTTCCATTGCGCGATCCACAAACTTCTCGGTGGCAATGTCGGCGCGCAGGCCGTTGACAAAGTACATCCGCAGCTTCAAGCCCGCGGCCTCAATCATGTCGAACAGATCCAGCGAGCGCTTCACATCGACGTTGAAAATGTCGTCAACAATGTAGAAATCCCGTATGCCCTGCCGGTCGTAAAGCGCGGCCATTTCCTCGAAGATATTGGCGGCGCTGCGCAGCCGTATGCCCTTCCAGTGGCTGAAGCAATAGGTGCAGTGATAAACGCAGCCGCGGCTGGTCAGCAGTACGCCCTGACGCCGGTGGTTGTAGGCGTAGCTGAGTTGGTGCTGGTACTGATCGAGGTCGATCAAATCGTAGGCGGGAAAGGGCAGGCTGTCGATCTCCGCGCTTTGCAGCCGCTCCGGGCTTTCTTTCACTTGATCGCCGTCGCGGTAGAGAACTCCCGCGACCGCGCTGGCGGAAGCTCCGGAAAGCAGCTCAACAAAAGCCTGTTCGCCTTCTCCTTGAACGGCAATCTCCATCTCTGGAACTTCATCGAAGAGCCGCTGCTTGTAGGCCTTCACAATCGGCCCGCCAACCATCAGCGTGGCGTCGCTGTTGGCTCGCGTCAGCCGTGCAATGCGCTGCAACTCCTCCAGAAAGAAAGCGATTGAGCGCAGGCCGACCACATCGGGCTTGAATTCCCGCAGGATACTCAGAAATCGTTCGTCGTCGGGGGCTGACAGTGAGGATTCTACGATGCGCACTTCGATGCCGGGCAGCGCTGCGCGGGCGCTGGAAGCCAGATACATGAGGCCCAGGGGCGGAACATGCATCTCGTAGGGCATGGTCGTGCCCACCCACTTGTTCATGTTGTTGCATTCCACCAGCAAGATTCGGGCGGGACTTATTCTTTTGCTGGTAGACATGGCCAGACTGCTCCTGAATTCCTAGTTCTTGGCCGCGACTTTGGCTTCGACGGTTGTCGCCAGCGTTCCAATACTCTGCCAGGCGCTTTCGTCGAACTCGCCATCTACAAGCTTGATCCCGAAGTGCCTCTCAATCTCCAGAATGAGCTGCAAAATATCGATGGAATCAATCTCGAGATCGCCTCCCAGCAACGGCTGGTCGTCGCTCAGCTCTGCGGCAGTTCTGTCCTTGATCCGCAAGCCGTCGATAATAATCTGTTTGAGTTGTTGCGAAATGTTTTCCATGGCGATTTCTTGTCAAGAATATCATGGCGCCCTGCAAAACCGAGTCGTGCCGTAACTTCAACATAATATAGGTAGCGCCGACCTCCTGGTCGGCTGTAGCGTGGGTCTCCTGACCCACGCTCGCTTCTTATTCGTTCCGCACCGGCTTTGTCGCCCCACGGGGGATGAAACCGTGCCCCATCCATCGGACGTCTTTGTTTTTGTCCGATGGGTGGGAGTCCATAGAACTCCATAGCCTTGTTTTTTTTGAACTTGCATTTTTGTTTCTTACTACCCCCTGAGATCATGTTCGATGTGAAATAGGACCTATTGATTCATCGCAAACGATTGCATAACCAATGATTCCATCGTCGATTTCCTCCCCGGCCTGACGGATCATGCGGCAACGATACACTAGAGACAGATGCTTTCCCTGCAAAATGCCGGCAAACGATTTGGACCGCGAATCCTGTTTCAGGAAGCCAACTGGCTCATCCGAAGCGACGAAAAAACCGCCCTCGTAGGCGCCAACGGAGCCGGTAAATCCACGCTGATGAAAGTGCTGGCCGGTCTGGAAACCCTCGACTACGGCGAGTTGCAGCAGACCCGCGGCATGAGCATCGGCTACCTGCCCCAGGAGGGGCTGCAACTGACCGGCCGCACGGTCTTCGACGAGTGCCTGACCGTCTTCGATGAGTTGCGCGAGATCGAGCGAGAGCTGGTGCATCTCAGCGGGCAACTGGCCGAGCTGGACCACACCAGCGCGGAATACGATGCCGTGGCCGAGCGTTTTTCAACCCTCCAAGAGCGTTTCCATTCACTCGATGGCTACGCGCTGGATGCGCAGGTGGGCAGTGTGCTGACCGGCCTCGGCTTCAGCAAGGAAGACTGGACGCGCAAGACCGATGAGTTCAGCGGCGGCTGGCAGATGCGCATCGCGCTGGCCAAGCTGCTGCTGGCCAAGCCGCACTTGCTGCTCCTCGACGAGCCCACCAACCATCTGGATTTGGAAACCCGCAACTGGCTGGAAGGCTATCTCAAAAATTATCCCTTCGGCTACATCCTCATCTCGCATGACCGATATTTTCTCGAAGTCACGATTGACCGCACGGTAGAGATCTGGAACAAGCGGCTGAATGTTTACCAGGGAAATTTCACCAAGTATCTCAGCCAGAAGGAAGAGCGGCGGACGCAGTTAGTGGCGGCTTTTAACAATCAGCGCCAGCAGATCGAGCATCTGGAGGCGTTCATCAATCGCTTCCGCGCCCAGGCCACCAAGGCCAAACAGGTGCAAAGCCGCATCAAAGAGCTGGATAAGATCGTGCGCATCGAAATTCCCGAGGAGGAGCCGGAGATTCACTTCCACTTTCCCCAGCCTCAGCCTTCTGGAAGGATGGTGGTCGAGGCCGCAGACCTCGCCAAGCATTACGATGCCAAGCAGGTCTTCAGCGGCGTCAACTTTTCCGTGAATCGTGGCGACCGCGTGGCTCTTGTCGGCGTCAACGGCGCGGGCAAATCCACGCTGATTCGCCTGCTGACTGGCAGCGAAGCGCCCTCGTCCGGCTCCGTGCGTCTCGGCCACAACGTCGTCAGCGAGTATTTCGCGCAGGATCAGTACAAGGTGCTGGACCCCGAGGCGCGCATGTTGGACGACATCAGCCGCGCCGCGCTGAAGGTGCCGGAATCTGAGCTGCGCTCGTTGCTGGGCTGTTTTCTCTTCAGCGGCGACGATGTTTTCAAGCCACTCGGCGTGCTCTCGGGCGGCGAGCGCAACCGCTACGCCTTGGCGCGGATTCTGGTTTCGCCGTCGAATTTTCTGTTGCTGGATGAACCCACCAACCACTTGGACATGCGCGCCAAGGAGGTCTTGCTGGAAGCGATTGCGGCTTTCAGCGGCACGGTGGTCTTCGTCTCTCACGACCGCGATTTCATTGACCGTCTGGCCACGCGCGTTTTTGAGGTGGAGGGTGGCACTGTAACCTGCCACGAAGGCAATTACGAGGACTATCTGCGCCGCAAGGAGGCTGCCGCCGGTCTCGCCGACCGCAACGGCCATGCCTCGCGTCCTTCCGGAAGCTCTTCGCCTCAGGGTGCGACGCGTGCCTCTGGAAGCTCTTCGTCTCAAGGTTCAGCACAGCCCTCGGAAGGCTCTTCCGCTCAAAACGAGACAAGCACCTCTGCAAGTGCTTTGTGTCAGGGCACGACTTCAGTCGTGCCGAACGATACCCAAAACGAAGAAGGGGCTTTAGCCCCTGCCACCAACCGCCCGCGCCGCCTGAACCCCATCAAGCAAAAGCAGATGGAAGAGCGTTGCGCCTTCCTGGAAGAGGAAGTCCCGCGCATTGAGGCAGAGATTGCCCATACCGAGGAGCAGCTCGGCGTCTATGTTTCGGCTGAGGAAACGCAGCGTCTGACCGCGCTGGCCGAGGATCTGCACCAGCAGCTCACCGCCCTCACCGCCGAGTGGGAAGATCTGATGATGCAGCTCGAAGAGCAGGCCGCGTTCTCCTGAGCCTGGCCTCACTCCGATGCCACGCGCTGACTGGCTGACTTGCTATAGCATTTTCACGGATGATGTAAGGCTGCTCCGTGCCCCATCCATTTCACGTCCTTTGTGAAATGGGTGGGAAACCACGAATTTAGCCCTACGGGAACTGTAAAAATACTTTAGCCCCGGGTTTTCTGTCCCGTCTCCGTGCCTGCAGACCGTATGCTCTCGCCGAAGTTTCCTCCCCTTGCCATTTCCGGCGTTCTGAAATATGCTCTTCTCATGCCACGATGTCGCTAACACCGCCCTGGTGCAAGCTCCGAGGCTGAAGTGCGTCCTGATGGCGTGTGTCTTTTCCGCTATTCCAGCTGCACCACACCCAAAACAATTGAAGCGAAATCATCCGGGAGAGCATCCTGGAAAGAGGAGACCTATTATGGCGCGTATTGCCGCGAATGTGACTGAACTCATTGGCCGGACCCCGCTGGTGCGGCTGAACAGGCTGGCCGTTGGGCTGCCTGCAACTGTTGTGGTTAAGCTGGAAAGCCAGAACCCCGTTTCGAGCGTCAAGGACCGCATTGGCCTGGCGATGATCGAGGCCGCCGAAAAGGCTGGCAAGATCAAGCCCGGCGAAAGCGTGCTGATTGAGCCCACCAGTGGCAATACCGGCATCGGGCTGGCGTTTGTGGCCGCCGTCAAGGGCTACAAGTTGATCATCACCCTGCCGGAAACCATGAGCCTTGAGCGCCGCGTGCTTCTGCTGGCTTTTGGCGCGGAGCTTGTGCTCACCCCTGGCCCGGCGGGCATGAAGGGCGCCATCGCCAAGGCCGAAGAGATCAAGGCCAAGACGCCGAATGGCTTCATTCTGCAGCAGTTCGCCAACCCCGCCAATCCTGCCATTCACAAGGCCACCACCGGCCCTGAAATCTGGAACGACACCGACGGCAAGGTCGATATTGTCGTCTCCGGCACCGGAACCGGCGGCACCATCACCGGCATCTCGCAGTACATCAAGCCTCTGAAGCCGGGCTTCAAGGCCATCGCCGTCGAGCCCACTGATAGTCCGGTACTATCCGGCGGCAAGCCCGGACCGCACAAGATTCAGGGCATCGGCCCCGGCTTCGTGCCCAGCGTGCTCGATACCAAGCTGGTCGATGAGATCATCCAGATCACCAACGACGAGGCCATCGACACGGCTCGCAAACTGCCTCTGAAGGAAGGCATTTTCGTTGGCATCAGCGCGGGCGCGGCTGTGGCGGCAGCGCTCAAGGTGGCCGCTAGGCCGGAAAATGCCGGCAAGCTGATTGTTGCCATCCTGCCCGACTTCGGTGAGCGCTACTTGTCCTCGCCGTTGTTCGAGTCGCTCCGCCAGAAAGCGTTGGCTCTGCCGACCGAAGCGATTGCGGTGTAAATAACTGGCTCAAAAGCGTTATGCTCAAAAGGGCGCGGTTCATCCCGCGCCCTTTTTGGTCTTTTTGTTTTTTTGCGAATGTCACCATGATGTATGGGTGCCCCAGGTCCCGATTTTGGGACCTGGGAAACCATTAAGAAAGCTCTGAAGAAGCCGATGTTTTGAAGGGTACGGGCTTTAGCCCCCGAGGGAATGCTGGCATTTCCAAGGAACTTGTTCAGAGTTTCCTTAGCGCCGGTCCGAACCATATTTGTCACCATGCTTCTGATCTCCCACATCCGCGAAGACATTGACTCCGTGCTGGAGCGCGACCCAGCCGCGCGTTCCCGTCTGGAGGTTTTTCTCTGTTATCCCGGTCTGTGGGCGGTTTGGATCCATCGCATCTCCCACGCTCTCTGGCGCGCGAAGTTGCGTCTGCTGGCGCGGCTGCTTTCGCAGGTCGCCCGCTTCTTCACTTGCGTTGACATTCACCCCGGCGCGCAGTTGGGCCGTCGGCTTTTCATCGACCACGCAATGGGCGTGGTCATCGGCGAGACCAGCATCGTGGGCGATGACGTGACCCTCTATCAGGGCGTCACTTTGGGCGGCACCGGCAAGGGCCACGGCAAGCGCCATCCCACGGTCTGCGACAACGTCTTCATTGGCAACAACGCCAACCTGCTGGGCGACATCACCGTCGGCGAAAACTCGCGCGTGGGCGCTGGTTCCGTCGTGCTCTCCGACGTGCCGCCCAACTCGACCGTCGTGGGCGTCCCGGCGCACATCGTTTATCACAACGGCGAGCGCGTGCTGATTCTCGATCCGCACGACATCAAGGACCCGCTCTCGGACGCTCTGATTGCGCTTTCTGCGCGCGTTGAGGAGATGGAAGCCAAGCTTGGCGGTCAGGCGCAGCCGGCCGAGGCCGAGCAGTTCACCGCCGAGGAAGCCGAGCGCGCCGCCTACCGCAAGAAACTCGACGAGATGCGCCAGTACGTCTCCATGGGCGAGGGCATCTAGCTCTCTGACAACATGACGATCTGAAAGGTAGCGCCGGCCTCCCGGCCGGCAGTAGTGCGGACGTCCCCGCCCGCGCTTGTCCATAATTCAAGTAGTCATGACCCTGGGTTGTACCAACGCTGGGTGCCCCAGGTCCGGATTCTCGGACCTGGGAGTGCAATGAACCTTTCCCTTCGATTCCATAACAGACTTCTCTCGTCAGCTGATACCCAATTCGCTGGGCATTCCATTGATCCTCCTCTCACCCTCGGCCATCTCTGCCAGCCATGCCAAAACGCATCAAAACACCCTCAAAAAACGCGCCAAAACAGCCAATTCCGAGCCGTTTTTCGCACTTTTTCTCCGGTTCCATCCGGAGCATTCGCGGTTTTCAGTCCCCGTGTACCAAGACTTTTTTGCGGTTTTTCGTTCGATGCCTTCGTTCGCAGGCTTGTACCCCGGCATTTCCCCCTCTTTTCGTAGGCTTATGCCCTTATCCAAAGAAGGGAATTGCGCCGACCGCGCCCATTTGCGCCGCTGGACTTTCCCCGCGAGTCCCCGTCCGTAGTCGGCTCTCGCGTCTTGCGGTGCTAAGGTGAATTTGTTCGTACTCTTTTTCCGGGGTTTGTCTCGTTGTCGGGTTTTCGTTCATTGCTTGTGGTCCTTTTCGCGCTTCCAATTGCCGCCCAGGCCGTCACGCGTGTGCAGATTGCGCCGGTCCCGCCGGAGATGCGTTCGGCGGCCTTCACGGTCAAAGTCAACGGCCATTCGGTGGATGTGGCCCACGCCGCCGCCAGTTATGAATACGTCAGTTTCGACACGACCGGCCCGGTCACTGTGGAGATTACCGCCGCCGAGCCTGGCTTCTGGAGCAAGGGCGTGGACATCGAGCCTTGGCGGCTGGATTTGCGGCCCACGCGGCAGGGCCAGACCATCCGCTTTCGGCTCGCTGGTCCGGCCAAGCTCTCCATCTCCCGGCCCGGCGACTTCCTGAACCATGCCAAAATGCTTTTTCTCTTTGCGGGTACGCCGCCTCCCGCGCCGCCCAAAGGCCCCAATGTGCACATTTTTCAGGCCGGCGTGCATCGTGGCAGCCTGAATCCCCACAGCGGCGATATCTTTTATCTAGCTCCCGGCTCCTACTTCTACGGCAGCCTCAATCTGTGGAAGGTCAAGAATGTAAAAATCTTAGGCCGCGGAACGATTGTCTACGACGGCCCGCAGGACCCAAATTCCGACCAAGGCTGGATGCAGCGGCCCGACTGGCACTGCGTTGGCGCGCTGGAGGCCAGCAACGTCGAAATTGACGGCCTGACCTGCATCGTCCGTTCCCGCACCTGGTCGATCCAGATGAAGGATTCCAATGGATTCATCTACGACGACTTGCGCCTGATCGGCGGCAACTCCGCCAACGCCAATCAGGACGGCATGGACTGGCTGGGCGGCGGCGACGCCACTGTGCGCAATTCCTTTCTGCGCGCCTCGGACGATGTCTTTGCCATGCAGGGTGGCTGGGACAGCTACAAGGACGCGGACATGGTGCGGCCCGGCCACAATGTCAGCAACATCACCATCGAGCACAGCGTCCTTTCCACCAGTATCTCGAACATTGTGCGCGCCGGCTGGCCGCAAAAGGTCTACAACTCGTCCAAATTTGTCCTGCGCGACTCCGACATTCTTCACGGCGGCATCGGCGCCTGTGGCCAGAGCTTCGGCGTGCTCGGCTTCTGGGGTGCCCAAGGCGCTCGAGGCGACCACTCCGACTACACTTTCCAGAATCTTTTTCTCGACAACTGGTACTCGCTGGTGCAGTTGGAGCAGGAAACCCCAGGCCTGCATGGGTTCGTCTTCCGCAACATCTGGGCGCTGGACCAGCCGCCGCTGGCCGACTCCACGCTGACCGGCAATGTGGCGGACGTGACCTTCGACAATGTGAAGATCGGCCAGAGCCGCGTGGAGGGCAATGCGGACCTGCCTCTGGTGGTCTCAGCCGGTGCTGCTCAGCCTCGCTATGCCAATGTGTCCGGCCCTGTGGCGGCATTTACCGCAACTCCGCAGGTCTTTGCGCCGAAGCAGCCGGTTGTCTTCGCCGCGCAACTGGCCCGTGGAGCCAGCTACACCTGGCTCTTCGGCGATGGCACGCAGGCTCAGGGCCGCCGCGTCGTTCATAGCTTTCCCGACGTCCAAGGGACGCAGTTGGATGGTTCGGGCCGATTTCGTGTGCTGCTTCATGTCGAGGACCGCAAGGGCCGCGAGGACTGGGCCGCGCAGGGCGTGGTGGCTGTGGCCCGCTGGCATGAGTCCGCCAGTTTCCTCGGCTCTGCGGTTCCCGGCCTCGCCTGGCAGGTCTACCCCGGAACGTGGGCCGAGCTGCCGAGTCTCAACGGGCTTCACCCGCTCTTGGCCGGCGAAGGGCCTGGCCTGTACGCGGATTCAAAGGGCTTTACGCACTACGATGCCGCTTGGGACGGCTTCATCGACATTCCCGCCGACGGCGGCTACACCTTTCATTTGCTGGCCCGGGATGGGGCGCGGCTGGTGATCGACGGCGTGCAAGTGGCCAAGACTGGCCCGCCCTTTGCTCAGGTATGCAGCTCGCCGGGTAATGCCATGCGCTATGACCGCGGCTCGCTGGGCCTGCGCGCCGGCAAGCACACCTTCCATCTGGAAGGATTGCGTTCCGCCAGTTCAAGCTTCCCCCGCCTGCTCTGGGAAGGCCCCGCGCTGCCGCTGACCGATGTGCCGACCGCGGCCTTCAGCCATCTGCGCCAGGATGCGGTCAAGCAGGGAGTACGAAAATAAGGAACGGCTTTGAGCCTATCCACAATCAGGTAGCGCCGGCTTCCCGGCCGGCTGTAGTGCGGGCGTCCTCGCCCGCGCTTGTCCATGGCTGATTACCAATTCATGGAGTCATGACACGAGTTCCTGTTTTTCGTTACTTCGGCAACTGGCTGGCTTGCATTGCCGCCGTTTCCAGAGCGGTGTACCATTGCTTCCATGGCAAACTATCGCGTCGCTCTCCGCCGTTCCGAGGAAGGTTACAGCGTCTCGTGCCCCGGTCTGCCCGGCTGCTGGTCGCAGGGAGCCACAGAAGAAGAAGCTCTTGCGAACATTCAGATCGCCATTCGTGAATATGTCGAGGCGGCTGAGGAAATGGCGCGCGAGGATGATAGCCGTCTTGTCGATGTTGCGGTTGCCTGAGCCAAAATTGCCGATAGTTAAATGAAGGGTAAAGTTTGTCTCACGACAAGCTGAAAATGCTCTAATATCGCACCAATATTGCACTAACTCTTTCATTTTCTTTAATTTATATCTTGACTTCCAGAAAAGCCTGTTCCTAAGATAGAGCTAGGTCAAGAAGGATAAATCGTGCCCAAGCTGCAAGGGATCAACCATCTTCGAGCCGTAACCGCTCTGGAAAAAGCAGGCTTCCGCATTCTCCGCCAAGGCGCACACATTGTCATGACGGATGGAACGCGCATCTTGACGATTCCGCGCCACAATCCAGTCAACGCATTTACTATGGGCGGCATCGTCCGGGACGCTGGAATGAGTTTGGAAAAATTCTTGGAACTGTTATAGTTGCGCAGTTTCCAATCCTGACCTTATTTCGGCAACTGGCTGGCATCCCAGCCGCCGCCGAGGGCGCGAACCAACCCGACGCTGGAAACAAACTGGCGCGTCTTCAGGTCAATGGCGGTGCGCTGGTTCTGGATCAGCGTGGCTTCGGCCGTCAGCACTTCAAGATAGCCGGTGACGCCGCCCTGGTAGCGCTGATTGGAAAGATCATAGGAGTGTTGCGCCGAGGCGACAGCCCTCTCTTCGACCGTTGATTCATCTTCAAGAATCCGCAAGCCGGAGAGCTGATCTTCCACGTCATTAAAGGCGGCGAGGATCTGGCTCCTGTAGGCTGCGGCCTGCGCTTCGTAGGTGTGGCGAGCCGCGTCGGTGAGGGCGTGGCGCTGGCCGGCGTCGAAGAGAAGCTCCGTTGCCTGCCCGCCAAGGCTCCAGAGGGTACTCGGGCCTTGAAACAAAGTTCCAGTATGCATACTCTGAAATCCGCCCTGTCCGCCCAGGCTGATGGAGGGATAGAAAGCGCTGGTGGCAATGCCGATCTGGGCGTTTGCCTGGGCCGCGCGGCGTTCGGCGGCGGCAATGTCCGGCCGCCGCTCCAGCAGTTGCGAAGGCACGCCCACGGGAACCTTGGGCAACTGCAGATCGAGCGGCGAAGGCGGGATGCTGAAGTCGGAAAGTTTGAGATTGGCGATGGTGCCGATGGCGTGTTCGTACTGGGCGCGGGCCACGCCCACATCGACCCTTTGCGCGCGCACGGTTTCAAGCTGAGTGCGGGCCTGGGCCACGTCCACCTCGGTGGCGACGCCGCCTGCCAGACGGCGCTGGGTCAGGTCGAGTTGCCGCTCCAGATCGGCGACGGTGGCCGTCAGCAGCTTACTTTCGGCGTCGAGTCCGCGCAGTTGAAAGTAGTCTGCGGCCATCTCGGCATGAAGGCTCAGGTCCACCGTGGCCATCTCTGCGGCGCTGGCCTGAGCGCCTGCGCGTGAGGCTTCCACAGTGCGGCGGACGCGGCCCCAGAAGTCCGGCTCCCAACTGGCTTGGCCGCTGAGTACGAAGTTGCTATAAGTGGTGGATTTGCCGGCCGAGTAGGAGGGACCGTTGACCGAAACATTGTCGCGCTGGGCGCTGGCTCCGGCAGAGAAGGTCGGGAACAGGCTGGAGCGGGCGGCGCTGACTTGGTCGCGCGCTGCCAGATAGGTTTCCAGAGCCTGGCGCAGGGTCTGGTTGTTAGCGGCAATCCGGTCTTCCAGTTGGTTGAGTTGCGGGTCCTGATAGATCTCCCACCACTTGCCGCGCACCATGCCGTCGGAGGGCGAGGCCGGCTTCCAGTTTTCCCCGGCCGGGCTGGGCGGCGGCGCTGTCACCGTGGACGCGCCGGTTTCCTTGTAGGCAGTCGGTGCTTCGTAGCCGGGACGGCTGTAGTTGGGGCCGACAGGCTTGCACCCGGTGAGAAAGATCAGGCCGATCAAGCATAAAAAAACAGGACGGGCTGCGGAAAAACTCCAATCCAGCATGGTTTTGTAACAGGGCACGACTTCAGTCCTGCCGTAACCGCGCCAAAGAATGAGGCATGGTTTTGTAACAGGGCACGACTTAAGTCGTGCCGTAAGTGCCGCAAAAATAACGCGGCCTTTAGGCCCTGAGGAATGTGCCTCGGGAGCTTGGACCAAAATCAAGCCTTTTTCCGCAGGCTGAAGCAAAGGCATCATTTCTTGTCCTCCGCTTCGGCTTGGCTGCCGGGACTTACCACACGAACCTTTTCGCCTTCGATGAGAGAGTCGGGCGGGTCCTGGATCACCTGATCGCCGAGCCCAAGCCCGGTGACGATCTGCACATTGGCGCCGTCGTCCTCGCCGATGACCACCGGAACCAGATGGGCGATGCCGCCTGCGGTCACAGTGCCTACGCGCAGCCCTTCCTTGCGGAAGATGAGCGCCGCGGCGGGCACGATGAAGGTGGGGCCGGCCGCGGGCGTCTTGAAGTGAACCTGGGCCATCGAGCCGGGCAGCAGTTCACCGGCGCGGTTGTCCACATCGATTTCCACCAGCAGCGTGCGGCTGGCCGGATCGATGGCGTCGGCGGTGCGCTCGAGCGTTCCCTGGTAGGTCTTGCCCGCGTGTTCGGCAAAGGTCAGCTCAATCTTCGATCCGCGTTTCACGTTTCCCGAGTCAACCTGCGGCAGGTTGGCGTAGACGCGCAGGGTCTGGATCGCCTGCACGCGGAAGAGTTCCTTGCCCGCTCCTGAGTCGATCAACTGGCCGATGTCAACGGTGCGGGCGGTGATGACTCCGTCAAAGGGCGCGTAGACCCTCTCGAAAGATTGCAGTTGGCGCAGCCGCTCGACGTTGGCCTGTGCGGAGCGGACGGCCGCGGCCGTGGCGGCCGCCTGATTGACGTAGGTGTCCGTGTCCTGGCGGGAGACAGCATTGGACTGAACCAGTCCCGAGTAGCGCTCGGCTTGGATGCGGGCATTGTTGGCGTTGGCCTGGGCTGTATTCAGGTCGGCCTTGGCTTGAACCAGTTGCTGGTCCACTTCTGGCGTGGCAATCGTGGCCAGCAGGGCGCCCTTCTTCACTTTGGCGCCGATGTCAAAGTACCAGCGAGTCAAATATCCGGAGGTCCGCGCGTAGATGGGAGAATCCGTCCAGGCGGTCACGTTGCCGGGCAGCACAAGGCTTGTCGAGGGCGCGCCTGCCTTGGGGGTGGCGACAGTGACGGTCGGCGCGGCCAGTTCCCGCGTGGTGTCGGCCAGCACCCTGTCGGCATGTACGCGGTGCAGAATGCCGAAGCCCGCCAGGACGACGGCGAGGCCCACCACCAGGATTACGCCCAGCAGGGCTTTGCGCGAAGAAATGGACTCCTGCTCGGGCGCTGTCTCGTGATCGTGAGCCGTCTGCGTGTTCGGATTGGGTTTGTTCGTCATAAGGAATTACTCCGGATTCTCATCAAGCTGGTCGAATGTGTCGGCCAGTTGAACGGCGTGAGCCGCTTGGCGGCGGCTTTCCAGCCAGCCGTGGACGACAGAGAAAAATGTGGGGACAAAGAAGAGCGTGGCGACTGTCGCCACCAGAAGACCGCCAATGACAGCGCGGCCCAGCGGAGCGTTCTGCTCGCCGCCGTCGCCCAGGCCCAGGGCCATGGGAATCATGCCGATAATCATGGCTAGGGCGGTCATCAGCACCGGGCGCAGGCGGACAAAGCCGGAGTTCAGCGCGGCCCGGCGCGCATCGCCCACCAGAACCTCCAACTGTTCGCGGGCAAAGCTCACCACCAGAATGGAGTTGGCCGTGGCCACGCCCATGCACATGATCGCGCCGGTCAGCGCCGGCACGCTCAGCCGCGTGTTGGTCAGGAAGAGAAACCAGACGATGCCGGCCAGGGCCGCCGGCAGCGCGGAGATGATCAGAAACGGATCAAGCCACGACTGGAAGTTGACCACGATGAGCAGATAGACCAGCAGGATGGAAAACGCGAGGCCAATTAACAGCCCAGAGTAGGACTTTTTCATGGTTTCGCTCTGCCCGCGCAGGGTGAAGTGCGAGCCGCGCGGCAGCTCGGCCTGGTGCTTGTCGATGATCTTTTCCATCTTGCGGGTTACTGTGCCCAGGTCGGTTCCATCCACGTTGGAGTAGATGTCGAGGACCGGCTGAATATCGTAGTGGCTCACGGTGCCCAACTGGGTTCCTGGCTCGATCTCCGCCAGATTGCCGAGAACCTGCACGGGCTGCGCTGCGCCAGGAGCGCCGGTCGAGGCCGCGTCGTTGGTCACCTTCGTGGTGGAGGAGCCGGTGATAGGCAGACTCTGCAAAGCGGCCACCGAATCGACCCCGTACTGCGGAGCCTGGGTGGCGATGCTGTAGCTGACGCCGTTTTTGGGGTCCAGGTAGAAGTTCGGAGAGGTCTGGAAGCTCCCGCTCAGAGCAACCAGCAAGCTCTGGTCCACGTCTTTCTGTGTCAGGCCAATCGACTGGGCGCGGGTGCGGTCCACGTTGACCGTCATTTTTGGCAGGTCGAAAGGCTGATGGATGTGCGCGTCGGCTGCGCCGGGAACCTTGCGCACATCGTCGAGCATCTGGTCGGCGAGCAGGCGGTTGGCATCCAGATTCGGCCCGACGATCTGCAGGTCGATCGGCGAGGAGAGTCCAAAGTTGAGGATCTGGGTGACGATGTCCACAGGCAGCACGTAAAACGTGACGCCGGGGTACTCCCGGTTCAGCACGGCGCGCAGATTCTCAACATAAGCCGCGGTGGAATGGTGATCCTCCGCCAATTGCACTTGAATGTCGGCGTCCGCCGTGCCTACAGGCGCGGAGGTCGAGTAGGCAAGGTTGATTCCCGAGACAGGCAGGCCGATGTTATCGACGATGTTGACCACCTCTTTGGCTGGAATCTGCTCGCGGATGGTCGAGTCGATGTGGTCGCAGAGTCGGGCCGTTTCCTCGATGCGCGTGCCGGTGCGGGCGCGGACGTGAATCTTGAACTGCCCGGAGTCAACGGAAGGGAAGAAGTCCTGGCCGAGAAAAGGCGTCAGTCCCAGCGATCCGACGGCGAAAAGCAGGAAGAGAAGCAGAAAAGCGCGGGAGTGGTCCAGGCACAGGGTCAGCAGGCGCAGATAGACGTGGCGAAAGCCTTCAAAACCGCTTTCGAAGCCCTGCTGAAAGCGGACGAAAGGATTGTGGCTGGAGCGTTTTCTGCCGACTTCCTCGTCGTCCCGCTCCAGCAGTAGATATTTCGCCATGGTGGGCACCAGCGTACGCGAAAGCAGGAAGCTGGCCAGCATGGCAAAGACCACCGCCTCTGCCATGGGAACGAATAGGTAACGCGCCACGCCGGTCAGGAAGAACATGGGTACGAAAACGATGCAGATCGCAAGGGTCGAGACGAGGGCCGGCGTGGCAATCTGCGCCGAGCCATTCAGAATGGATTGCTCCAGCTCCGCGCCGGTTTCGAGGTAGCGGTTGATGTTCTCAATGGCCACAGTGGCATCGTCCACCAGAATGCCCACGGCCAGCGCCATGCCGCCCAGGGTCATGATGTTGATGGTTTCGTGCAGCGCGGATAGCACAATCAGCGAGGAGAGAATCGAGAGCGGAATGGAAACCGCGATGATGATCGTGGAACGCCAACTGCCCAGGAAGATCAGGATCATGATGGCGGTCAGGCAGGCGGCGATGATGGCTTCGCGGACCACGCCGTTGATGGAGCCGCGGACGAAGATCGACTGATCGGAGAGGGTGTTGACCCGTAACTGCGGCGGCAACTGGCCCTTGAGATCGACGCTCTTCAGCTTGTCCTTCACGCCGGCGATGATGTCCAGCGTGGAAGACGAGCCGGTTTTCATGATGCTCATCAGAACGGCGCGCTTGCCGTCCACGCGCACGATATTGGTTTGCGGCGAATTGCCGTTGCGGACATGGGCCACGTCGCGGATATAGATGACCGCGCCGTTCACAGCGCGAATGGGCAGGTTGTTCAGATCATCGATGAACTGGGGGGCAGAGTTGGTTTCGACCGCGTACTCGAAGCGGTCAATCTTCATGGTGCCGGAAGGCGCGATTACATTTTGCGCGGAGATGGCATTGACGACATCGGTGGGAGACAGTCCCTTGGCCTGCAGCGCGTGCAGATCCAGGTCCACCTGAACCTGGCGCGCCTTGCCGCCGAAGGGAAAGCCCATCTGCGCCCCTTCGATGGTGGCCAACTGGACGCGGATGGTGTTCGAGGCCAGATCGTTCAACTGCTGCTCGTTCAGCCCCTGCCCGGAGACGCCCAACTGCAGAACGGGCACAGTGGAAGCGTTGTATTGGATGATGAAGGGCGGTGTGGCCCCGGACGGCAGGCTGCGCAACTGCGATTGGCTCGATGCGGTCACCTGGGCCACGGCGCTGGCGACGTTCGCGTTCGGCTGCAGAAAAACCTTGATGACTGCGACGCCATTGAGCGACTGCGACTCGATGTGCTCGATGTCGTTGACCGAGGATGTCAGGCCGCGTTCGCTGGGCGTGACAATGCGGTTGGCCATCTGCTGCGCGCTGAGGCCACCGTAGTTCCACACCACCGTGACGACAGGGATATTGATATTCGGAAAAATATCCGTGGGCATCGTGAGGATGCTGAAGACGCCAAGAATCAAAATCAAGAACGCAGCGACGACAAAGGTATAAGGCCGCCGCAGCGCAAGCCGGACAATCCACATCATAAGCTTGGTTCTCGCTCCTGAGCCGGGCTGTTTGTGACCGAACCGCTCAAACACGGCTCTTGAAGCGCACCCGTCCGGTCATGACCGGCTCATCCGGTTCGGGACCGGATCGCATTCACCGCTCAGGTCCGTTCCAATACCCTTCAAAAACACAATGATAGTCGACGATGCCTGCAAACAAAGCGCACGTCTCCACCAAGAGAAGTTTGCTCTTTGTTCGTAGGACGTGCCGAAGGGCGTAAAAGATGCGCAGCGAATAAACAACAAGAGGAGAACCGCCCTGGTCTCTGACAGCTTGAAGTCGTACCAACTATGGGTGCCCCAGGTCTCGATTTTGAGACCTGGGAATGAGGATCTCAAAGGAACGAGTTCATGCTGTCAGAGACCGGGACCCGCTACACGGCCAGGATGGCTACGGCCAGCACGCAGACTCCCACCGCTAGGCTGACCCAGTCGCGGAGGGCGAAGATGACCGGATCGTGGGCCATTTCGCCGCGTGAGCCCAGCAGCCACACCCGGTAGAGCCAGAAGAGCATGAGAGGCACGATGAGCCACAACCGGCCGGCATGCTGATAGAGCGCGGTTACGTCGGGACGCGAGATATACATTGAAAAGACCACCACGGCGGCCGTGGCGCTGGAGGTGCCGAAAGCGCGCATCTGTTCGATGTCGGCGACCAGATAGCCCCGTCCATACGTCGCCTTGATGCCGCGTTCACGCAGGGTTTCCAGTTCGCTGAAGCGCTTGACCATGGCCAGAGAAAGAAACAGGAAGATGGAGAAGCCGGCCAGCCAGTGGGAGATCTCGGTCCCCGTGGCCGCGCCGCCGGCCAGCAGGCGCAGCGTGTAAAGCAGGGAAAGCGTCAGCACGTCCACCAAGGCGATCTGCTTGAGATAGAAGGAGTAGGCCGTCGTGGACACGATATAGACCCCCAGCCACAACGCGAATTCATGCGGAAGCCAGGGCAGAATCGCGAGCGAGGATGCGATCAGAAGCAGCGCCAGCGCCATGCCGCTCGAAACCGCCAGATCGCCGGCGGCGAAGGGCCGGAAGCGTTTGACCGAATGCCGACGGTCGTTTCCGATGTCCAGCATGTCGTTGAAAAGATAGTTGGCCGAGGCCATGAAGCTGAAACAGAAGAAAGCCGCGACGGCGGCGCTGATCGCCGCGGGGTGCAGCTTGTGCGAGAGCAGCAGAGGCAACACCAGAAGCGCATTCTTTGCCCACTGGTGGATGCGAATCGCCTTCAGCAGAGTGCGCAGCAGCGGCTTCTGATCCAGAAACTCCCGGGCCACCGGGATCTTCCGCGTTTGCAATGCCATGCGCAGGCCAAAGGTGGGGTTGGCCACCATCGCCATGTGGGCGCTGGTCAGCAGGGGAAGGTCGGCGCAAGAGTTGCCTATATAGTCGAACGCGCCGAAGCGCGCTTTCAGTGTGGCCAGCTTCTCCCGGCTGGTCAGGTTGGTAACGCCGTCCGAGGCCAGCACGCCGTCAAAAATGCCCAGGTGAGCCGCCACCCGCTCCACCAGCGGGCCATCCGCGCCGCTTGTCAGGTAAAGCTTCCGGCCCTCGCGCTGCTCGGACTGCAGGTAACTGAGCAGATTGACGTTGTAGGGCAGCCGAGTGGCGTCGAGCGGGGCGCGGAGCGCCACTTCTGCCTTCAAGTGGGCGCGCCCTCCGGCCAGCCACTGCGCCAGTTGCCACAACCGGAAAGGATTCTGGTGCATGAACTGACAAGCGGAATCAAAGAGCGAATCGGACTTGATCAGCGTGCCGTCCAGATCGACGCAAAGCGGCAGCGATCGGTCGGCAGATTCGGGTTGAGCGGAAATTTGAGGCAATCGATCCTCGATGAGCCGGTGAAGCCAGAGTTGCTGCGAAAATGCGCTCCACTTGGGAAGCAGCGGCGCAGCGGACCCGGATCAGAGCGAAACCAGAGTTGCTGTATCCCGGAACCGAAGATCTTCATTCGACGCGACCAACAGGGAGCGGCGATCTTCGTGTATCTCGTAAGGCTATACCTACTCTGGTTTCGCTCTAAATGCGGCAAGGGCAAGCCCAACGTCAAGTATACCGTCAAATGGCGTCTGGCCAGTGCGGGGCGCGGCGCTCGCGGGGTTGGTTCTTCCTCCGTGCTTTTGCGAAAAGAGCTTTCCATGGATGCATAATGATCCTTGCACGGGCGACGAAGCTGCGCGCCGCCGCCGAAATGCGTGCCGGAGAAAAAACCACCCCAAAGGCATCCCTTCCCCCTTCTTTTATTTTCACAATTCTCGTTATTTTGCAGATAATTTCATAGGTACAGAAAGAATCATGGAAAAGCTCGATTTGAAGAAGCAGTGGAAGGAGCTCTACCAGCCGAAGGTCGGAGCGGTGGTGGTTGTGGACGTTCCTCCGCTCAACTATCTGATGGTGGACGGCGAGGGCGACCCGAACACCTCCCAAAGTTTTCAGGACGCGATTGAAGCGATCTACAGGCTCTCTTACACGCTCAAATTCACGCTCAAGAATGGTCCTCGCGCCATCGACTATGGCGTCATGCCGCTCGAGGGCTTGTGGTGGGCCGACGATCCGCGCGCTTTTTATGAGGCCGACAAGTCCTCATGGAAGTGGACGATAATGATCGCGCAGCCGGAGTTCATCACCCAGGCGGAGGTGGACGCGGCCTTTGAGCAAGTGCGGAAGAAGAAGGATCTCGTAGCGCTCGACCGGGTGCGCTTCGAGATCTTTGAGGAAGGCGTATCCGCTCAGGTCTTGTATGTGGGGCCGTTTTTAGATGAAAGGCCCGTCGTTCAGCAAATGCACGACCTTATCCATGCTGTCGGAAAACAGTTGCGCGGCAAGCATCACGAGATTTACCTGAGCGATATGAGACGGACAGCGCCGGAGAAACTGAAAACGATCCTGCGCCAGCCGATGGCGTAGGATTTGATCTGTTCTCTTATCCTTTTGATCCGGCAGCTACAGCGTTTCTATGGATTGTGTAAGGAATTGGGTGCCCCAGGTCCCGGTTTTGGGACCTGGAAAACAATGAACTCAAGGTACGAAATTAACTTGTCAGAGACCCCTAAGCGGCCTTTCGTTACTCCTCGGGAACATCTTCCCGCACTTTGGAGTGCGCGAGCAGCTTCACCGGATAGTAGGCGTTGCGGGTGTACTGCTTCGCCATGCGGCCGGTGTTGAAGTAGGATCCGTTGTGGGCCAGCGTGGTCCGCATCAGATGGGCCCATTTCTCGGGCGCATCCCGGAAGAGCGGAACCACGGCGGTTTCCAGCTTCTGATAGAGCGAGTTGGCCTCGGCGGCATCGTCGGCGCCGTCTTCGATGGCCCAGCCGGTGAAACCTTCGATGCAGCCCTCAATCCACCACCCGTCCAGAATCGACAGGCTGGGAACGCCGTTCAGCGCCGCTTTCATGCCGCTGGTGCCGGAGGCTTCATAAGGCCGCTTGGGCGTATTCACCCATACATCCACACCCGCGGTTAGCATCGCGCCCAGACGCCAGTCGTAGTTTTCCAGGTAAACGATGCGCAGCACGACGCTGGACAGCTCGGCGGCCTTCGCGACAACCTGCTGAATCAGCTCCTTGCCGGGATCGTCCTGCGGATGCGCTTTACCGGCGTAGAGGATCTGCAAGCCACCCGCAGCAGTGGCAATATCGGCCAGCCGCTTGGGATCGGTGAACAGCAGTGTGGCGCGCTTGTAGGTGGCTGCGCGGCGGGCAAAACCCAGCGTGAGCACCTTGGGATTGAGCACCAGGCCTGTGCGCTCGGCCACCTCGGCCAGCAGCACGCCCTTGGCTTCCCTGTGGGCTGCCAGAATGTCCTTTTCGGGCAGATCGATGGCATTGCGCAGGTAGAGATTGTCGCGCCGCCAGGCGGGAATGTGCTTGTCCAGCATTTGCTGGAATGGCTTGGAGAGCCATGTGGTCGCATGAACGCCGTTGGTGATGGAGTCGATTTGAAACTCCGGGAACATGGCGCGGGAGACCTTTGCGTGTTGCATCGCCACCCCGTTGGCATAGCGCGAGAAGCGCAGCGCCAGCAGCGTCATGTTCAGCATTCCATCGCGGAAACAGCCCAGCTTTTCCAGGCGCGCCGCCCGGTCGCCGCCCAGAATGCGAATGGTCTGCTCGGTGCTGAAGCGGTCATGGCCGGCCGGAACCGGGGTGTGCGTGGTGAAAACGCACTTCCTGCGCACCTGGTCCATGTCGGCTTCCGTGGCCCCGCCCAGCGGTCCGCCGCCCAACTGCCTTTCCAGCAGGCCCAGCGTCAGCAGCGCCGCGTGGCCCTCGTTCATGTGGTACACATTGATGCGGAAGCCCAGCGCGTGCGCCATGCGCACTCCGCCCATGCCCAGCACAATCTCCTGCTGTAGCCGGTAGTTGCTGTCGCCGCCATACAGGTGATCGGTCAGGCCGCGGTCCCAGCCGGAGTTCTCGTCCAGATCCGTGTCCAGCAGGTAGATCGGCACCACGTGCCCATGGCAGCCGACCAGGTCATAGCGCCAACAGCGCACCGTCACAATGCGGCCTTCCACTGAAACCGTAACCCGTGCCTTTTCCTCGGTGCAGAAATCCTCTGGATTCCACGGCTGGGGCTCCTCTGTCTGCTTGCCGGAGGCGTCCAGATGCTGCTGGAAGAAGCCCTTGCGGTGCGCCAGCGTGAAAGCCACCAGGGGAACACCCAGGTCGGCCATGGAGCGTAGCGTGTCCCCGGCTAGAACGCCCAGGCCGCCGGAGTAGGTCGGCATGTCGGTGTTGATCGCGATTTCCATCGAGAAATAAGCTACCAGGCCAGAACCGGGAAAAAGTTCGTAAGAAAGCGGCTGGGATGATGTTGGTTGCATGGTTTTGTGTCTCCATCGCGCTTCCTGCCTGAGAAGCGAGGCGCTGAAAAAAAGATTGTGCGACCGGCCAGACACGGTCGATCGCACACGATTATCATCGTAAACGTCTACTTGATTCTAGCAAGGAAGGCTTCTGAATCTGCGTGGAGTCCTGCGTGTCATCTGTTTGGGGGGCGCGCAGAATGAGAATCAAGCAGGGCTGGTGAACAATCTTCGTTGCATAAAAGGACAATCTTTAGAGCTTCTTGCAAAATCACCTTCAGGCGATTGATTGTGTCAGGGCACGACTTTAGTCGTGCCGCATGAGGCCGACAAAAGCATGTCGGGCTTTAGCCCCTGCTGTTTCTACTTCCAGTCGTTACCATCCCCGCAGTGGCTAAAGCATTTTCGGAAGATGAATATCAAATCAGCTCAGGCACAACGGTCCAAGAGGCGAACGGGCAGGGCTTTGTAACAGGGCATGGCTTTAGCCATGCCGCAAAAGTTGACAAAAGCATGTCGGGCTTTAGCCCCTGCAGCTTCTGTTCTCAGTTGATTACATCTCCGCAGCGGCTAAAGCCAAGATTCTAAATTGATGGCATACGGCACGACTAAAGTCGTGCCCTGACACTTTTATGCAGTCTCAAGGAAATTTTGCAAGTGGATAAAGGAAGAAGGCGACCGAACTCCTTCCATGGAAGAGGCCCGGTCGCCAAGTTGCTGGTTTAAAAAAAACAGTGAATCTGTCAGGACGTCCTACGACAGGCGGTGAGCGCCGGCCGAGGCGTGGCAGATGTGAATCTGCGGCTCAATGCCGAATTTGGCGGCGTAGCGCTTGCCCAGTTCCGCGGCAAAAGCCGGGGCCTGGCTCTGCTCCACCAGATTGATGGTGCAGCCGCCAAAACCGCCGCCGGTCAGGCGCGCGCCGATCAAGCCCGGCAAATCCTGCGCCAGTTCGACCATCGCGTCGGCCTCCGCGCAACTGCCCTCGAAGTCCTTGCTGTAGCTCCAGTGCGCCTCAGCCATCAGACGGCCCACCTCGGCCAGATCGCCCTTTTCCAGGGCCTTTTCGGCGGCTACTGTGCGCAGGTTCTCGCTAATCACGTGACGGGCGCGCAGTAGCGATTTGGGCTCCATTTCGCTACCCCATTTTTCCAAGTCCTCCAGCGTCGCATCGCGCAGAAAGGGAACATGGCCGCGGTGGCTGTTGATGACGGCGCAGGCCGCTTCGGACTCGCGGCGGCGGGTCGGATAATCGCCCCCGGCAATCGAGTGCTTGACCATGGTGTTGGCGATCACCAGCGCCACATTGGCGGGAATGGGAGCCAGCTTGAAGCTCAAATCGCGGCAATCCAGCAGCAGGGCGTGGTTCTCTTGCCCGTTGGCGGAGATGAACTGGTCCATGATGCCGCAATTGGCGCCCACAAACTCGTTCTCCACCCGTTGGCAGAGCCGCGCCAGCACGGGACCCGGATAGCTGACCCCGATCAGCGAGGTGAGGGCCAGCATGGTGACGACCTCCAGGGCTGCGGAACTGGAAAGCCCCGAACCCAGCGGAACGTCGCCCCACAGGCTCAGGCTGAAGCCCGGAATCTTGTTGCCTTCGCCGGTCAGGATGGCAACCACCCCCATTGGGTAGTCGCTCCAGTGCTGGCTGGCCTTGGCGGGCAGCGCTGCGGCCTCGAAGGTCTTTTCTTCCTTGTAGTTCTCGGAGTAGAGGACTATCTTGCCATCGGAGCGCGGCGAAATGCCGGCCAGGGTGGCAAAGTCAATGGCCGCGGGCATGACAAAGCCCTCGGCATAATCGGTATGCTCGCCGATCAGGTTCACGCGGCCCGGCGCTACAAAAACGGCCGGTTCGGCCTGGAAGCGGGTCACATGCAAGGAACGTAAAACAGCAGGATCATGCATTTTGGTTTCACCCTCTCGATGGATTCAAACTCAATACGTATGAGGCAGGAGCAGGAGACGCTTGGAAGTGGCGCAGAGAGCCGGAATGACAACGTTTTCTTTTGCGGCCCTAACCTCGCTTGCCTCTGCCAATTGCCTTACTCTACCACGACTTCCGCGCAGGCTGCCGTGAGCCTTTCCCAGATTCTGTCCATCCATGCCTCATGCTCGGGTTTCATCAGCACCGAGCGCAGGCAAGTCACCAGTCCGGAACTGTTTGCCTCACAAAGTTCCGGCCCAAACCAGCATTGCGGCAGTTTTACCAGCGCCAAGTGTAAATCCCGTGCTGCGCAAGCGTCAAAAACCCCGCGCGCCCGGCAGGAAGCTTCTTCCGGAGTCTTTCCCTTCACCTTCCAAACCACGATGTCCAGCTCGGGCGTTCCGACGGCAAGCGTTTGAAAGGCGGGATGCTGCCGCAGACGTCGGTCCAGCTCCACGGCCGCCGCCCGGCTGTGCATCAGCCCGCGGGCGAATTCGCCTCCCGGCTTGAGAGGCAAAAGCCGCTCGGTGGCCCACAAAGCCACGGCCGCCGCTCCGGCTCGCGAGCACTCCAGGCTGATTTCTCCCAGATGCAGTTGCTTTGAAGTGAAGTAGGTGTACGGCGAGTCGTGCTTGTAGAAACGTCCCACCGCAGGATCGCGAAACAGGATGCAGCCGCAGCCGAAGGGCTGCAATCCGTGTTTGTGCGGGTCGATCGAGATCGAGTCAGCCTGATCTGCCGCCAGGTAGGCCCTCCGCGCCGACTCGTTCAGAGCCTCGGGAATCAGCCGGAAGTAGCCGCCGTAGGCCGCATCCACATGCACGCGGAAGCCGTACCGCTTGCGCAGTGCCAGCACTTCGTCCAGCGGGTCCACGGCGCCCATGGCCGTCGAGCCCAGCGTGACCACTACCGTGCCCACATCTCCCTTGCGCAGTTCGGCTTCCAAGGCTTCCATATCCATGCGCCCGCAGTGGTCCGAGGCGACAGCCGTAAAGTTCAGCTTCAGCACGCCGGAGATGCGGCTGTGGGTGTAATGCGCCTGATCCGAGCCGACGATCCGCTTGTCGGGAGCCAGTTGCCCAGCCACCCATAGTGCCTCCAGATTGGCGAACGTGCCGCCGGAGGTCAGGTGCCCCAAATACTCGCTCCAGTTGAAGATGCCGGCAATGCCGCGAACAGCTTCGATCTCCATCTCCGAGCCGGCCCGGCTGCCGTCCCGCGCGTGGTTGTTCGGATTGATCGCCATGGCAAGCGCATAGGCCGCACGCGCTACCGGATGCGGCGGCTTCATCATCTGCCCGGCATACAGCGGGTGAAAATAAGGGTAGTTGTCGCCCATCCGGAGTGCCACCTCCTCCAGAACCTTCTCCACCGCTGTCGTTTCGTCTGCGGATTCAAAGGGCGGCAGGGCGGAAAACTGCTCTTCAAGCAGCGCCGTGGCGCGAGACAACAGACTGGGAACCGGATCCTTGGGCATGGCAACCTTTCACCGCATCGCAGGCGGAAGTTCCATTATAAGGACAACCGCATCAATGGCTTCCGAAGATGAAAAACCATAAAAGTGGATAAAAAGAGACAATATCCGTGCTGATGTTTGCGGAGGATGTTACACTGGATAAAGCGTTAGATCCGAAGCGGGCGTGCGCAGCACTCGCCCAACCAAGCAAGATTCTGCCAGTGGTCGCTCCGATTCATCAAGCGCAATTCAATTCAGGAAATTCGATCAAAATGGAACAAGGTACTGTGAAGTGGTTTAATGACGCGAAGGGTTTCGGCTTTATTTCGCGCCAGAACGGCGAAGATGTTTTTGTGCACTACTCTGCAATCAACTCAAGCGGTTTCAAGAGCTTGCAAGAGGGTCAAGCGGTTCAGTTCAACGTGGTGAAGGGGCCCAAGGGCTGGCAGGCTGCGGACGTGCAGCCTCTCTAAACCCAAAGTCCGGATTCCGGCAGAATCTAGCAAACACAAACGAGGGCTGGGAGCGATCCTAGCCCTCGTTTGTGTTGTGCGGCGGTCAGAACCTCTCTATGGCTTCGACGAACTGAAAACGGGAAGCTTCGGAGTGAATTTGCGAACGACGAATTCCTGAAAGAGATTTACAACAGCGCCCTCGGCAATGCCGATGCCTGCATTCTCGAAGGTCAGCGACACGCCATTGCGATCAGCCGCCGGATAGTAGAGATTCGAGATGCCTCCCGCCGCCAGGCCGGCGCTTATACCGGAATAGTTCGGCTGCCAGTGTCCGTTGTCGCCTCGGCAGACAACCGTCCTTGAGATGGCATAGAAAAAGCGCGACCGCGTGCTTCCGGTCCCGTTATAGAAGTAGCGCGGGTCCTGTTTCAGCAGCGATGGCAGGATGGCGCCGCCAATCATCGTGCCGATGAAGTCGTCGGCGTAATTGGCTGCATAGCGCTTGGCGTAGCCCTGCGCGCCCTGTCCGTACCCCTTGAAACTGTTGTCGGCCTGCTCGATGCCCGCGAAGAAGCCGGCTGCCATAAGCGTGATGGGGTCGATGGAGGATCTCCAGGCAAGATTGAATTTCTGCTTGGGGGCGAGCGGTGGCGCGTCGGGCGCGTAGCTGACATAGAAGTTTGGAATGAAGCCCAGCACGCGCTGTTCTTCTTCTTCCTTGAACTGCTCCAGGCCGATCTCGTCTTGCGATGCCGACACCCGCACTTCGCTTTGCGCTGTGGTCACAAGCAGGCGGATCGGCGGTGCTTCGTATTTTTCGCCTGGGCGCAGAACGCCGGTGATGACATCCGTTACGAACCCTCCCGAGGAGACGGCGAGTTTGAACCCGCCGACAGGTACATTGTTGAAAACGAAGCGGCCGTCGCTGCCGGAGACTGTCGATCGAGCGGCTGATGCGCTTGGGCCAGACTGTGTGAGGTTGACGCGAGCGCCTTCGCAGACGGTTCCATCCCGATCCACCACGACGCCGTGAATGCTGCCCGGCGAACTCTGCCCGGGCAGCTGTTGCGCAGGGGACGCCTGAGCTTTGGGCGCGCTGGGCAAAGCGGCATCTGCGGCCGCAGCCGGCGCCGAAAGCGAGGCTTGCTGGGGACACGCATGCGCCGTGAATCCGAAAAGCGCCAGAAAAACGGCGACCACCACTCGGCCACGCAGCTTACTCAACCTGTTGCCTGGAATTACTTGTGCCCCGATCAGCCCAGCCCCCAATCTCCGCACCCCGGAGATCTACCTGCTTTGAGGATAATCGGCGCGGGGAAACCACTGATGAATTAGACGTGCTTTTGCGACAGAAAGGTAAAAGCGGCGGCCAATCTCAATCTAATCTCGCATTAGGATGCAATATGCGTACGCTATCATAAAGAAACTTCTCCTGAATGTCGATAGGAAGAAACGAGGAACCATGCTCTCGTTTGCCCACATAAGAATTGTGTGTCTTGGGACCATACTTGCGTTCCTCGTTTCAGCGGACTTGTTCGGGCAGCGATACACGTTTCGGCAATACGGAACGAATGAGGGGTTGACCAATCTCTCGGTCAACTGCCTGCTTCAGGACCGTGCGGGCTATATCTGGGTCGGGACCGACAATGGGCTGTTCCGCTACGACGGAGACAGCTTTCGCGCGTTCGGGCACGCGGAAGGCCTGCCGAATGCAGAAATTCACAACCTTGCCGAATCACCGGATGGAGATCTCTGGGTGGCGATGGAGAGTGGAGTCGCACGTCGCGCCGGAAACCGGTTCGTACCGGTGAACACTGGGGAGAAGGAACAGTACCCGACAGTCGCATTCGATCGCCTGGGTCGTGTGTATGTGAAGGACGCTTCCAGAATCGTCCGGGGAACTCCGAATGGCGGCGGTTCCTATCAGTTCAGCACCTTGGTGCATGGCGCAACGGACAGCTTCTTAGTCAACGGCGAGCATGTCTGGTACGTCAAGGATGGAGGTCTCTGGCATTTTTCAGCAGAGAAGGCCGAGCGAATTGGCACATTCGTGCCCTTGTCTCTCCATCAGAGCTATCCAATCACGCAGGACGCTCACGGCAATCTATGGTTGAGCTGCATGTCCAAATTGTATGAGCTTCCCAAGGGGAAGACTCATCTCTGGATCGTTCCGGGGAGATTCCTTTCACTTCCAACAGCAAGCTCTATGCCGATCACTGGGGACGGGTATATTTGTCGAGCGATACGGGAGTGGTGGTCCTGGATGGGGACACACGAACCTACCTGAACAGCGAGCATGGGCTGCCGTCGTACAGTGCGGGGCCGGTTCTGTTGGATCGCGAGGGGTCGCTCTGGATAGGGCTAGCGGGTGGCGGCCTGGTGCGCCGCTTGGGCCATGGCGAATGGCTTTCGTGGAAAAAGGAAGATGGGCTGCTACACAATGGCGTCTGGTCGATCGTGCGTGATCGCACCGGGAAGTTGTGGGTTGGCACCAGCGGCGGTTTGAGCATCCTGAATGCCGACGGCAGGGTGCTGCATTCCTGGACAGACCGCAACGGGCTGGCCGGAAATTATGTCCAAGCAATCGTGGAGGGGCCGACGGGGGACATCTACGTCGGAACGTTTTCCGGAGGAATCAGCCGCTTCAACAAGGACGGCATGTTGCTGCGGACCTACCGCTTCACTTCCGGCTTGTCGGTGCATGTGATTTCGATGGCCATCGACAGGCAAGGGCGGCTGTGGGCTGTGGGCCACGGAGGCTGCTTCAGGAGTAGTGTGCCGTTGTCGGCCTCCACCGCCTTGACCTTCAAACAACTGAAGATCCCCGGCCTGGACGCGCAGACGGCCTTCCACGCGGTGCGGACCGGCGAGAACGGGGTAATGTGGATCAGCTCATCGGATGGCTTGGCTCGCTTCGACGGCGGCCATTGGAAAGTCTTCACACGCGCCGATGGGCTCAAGGCCAATGATGTGGATGCAACCGCTGAGGGACTCGGCGTGTTCTGGGTTACCTATCGGGATGCTCTGGGGATCAGTCGCATCAAGTTTGAAGGCGAACGGGTGAAAACAATCATCCACCTCACACGCCAGGATGGACTTTCCTCCGATCTGGTCTACGCTCTTACCTTCGACCAGAAAGGCAGGCTGTGGGCCTCGACGGACCGTGGCGTAAGCGAGATGGAGAGCGGGCGTTGGCGCCGTTACGACACTGAAGACGGATTGATATGGGACGACGGCGATGATCTTGCCTTGCATGTCGACCGGGAAGACAACGTATGGATAGGAACTTCCGGCGGACTTTCACGTTACAGTGCACCGCGCAATCCGATTCCCGATTCTCCCCCCCAGACCGTAATTACATCCATCAAGGGAGGCGGGCAGGAATTTCAGGTTGATGAGCACCCGGTATTGCACCACGCGCAAAGTTCGATTTTGATACGATTCAGCAGCTTGGATTATGCCTCGGAAGCGCGCACGCGGTTTCGATTCCGCTTGCGAGGTTATGAGGACGCATGGAATGAGACCAGCGAGCGAGATGTTCATTACGCAGGTCTTCATGCAGGTAGATATGTCTTCGAGGTAATGGCTGCGGGACCGAACGGCGCATGGAGTCCGGTTCCCGCGCAGTTCTCTTTCACCGTTAAGCCTCCCTGGTGGCTATCGTGGTGGTTTATAGCATTCTGTCTTGGAGCGGCTTTGCTTTTGGCGCGCACGCTATGGAATTTTCGTGAGCGGGGATTGCTGGCGCAGAAGTCGCTTCTGGAGCGGCAGGTCGCCGACCGGACGGCGGAGTTGATCGAGAGCCACCGTCATCTGAAAGAGATTGCCTACCACGACATGCTGACCTCTTTGCCCAACCGGCGCATGTTCACCGAGCAGTTGCGCACGCGATTGTCTCTGGCTCACCGCCATGGCGAGTCCTTCGGGCTGCTGTTGGTAGATCTTGACCACTTCAAACAAGTCAACGACCTCTTTGGCCATGATGCCGGGGATGCCGTCCTGGCCGAAACGGCAGCGCGGTTGCGCGCTGCATTAAGAGACTCCGATTGCGCGGCGCGCTTGGGCGGCGATGAATTTGGCATCCTGCTGGTTTCCGCTCAAGACAAAGATGGCATCGAAGTCGTTTCCAAACGGCTCATTGAGAGCATCTCCGTCGGAATGTTCTTCAAGGGAGCAAAACTGGAGATCGGGTGCAGTGTTGGTGCTGCCGTGTTTCCTGATAGTAGTGACACGGAGGAAGGCCTTTATAAAGCGGCAGATCTGGCTCTCTACGACGCCAAGCGAAAAGGTCCAAACGTCTTTTGCTGGCATCAGGCAATTGCAAATGCCTGAGTAGTATACCTACACGGTTCGATCTGGCCCCCCGGTCTCAAAATCGAGACCTGGGATACATAAACCGAGAAACGGCAGTTGGGAACCAGCGCAATCGTTCTGCGTTAGCTTTCGCAATCTCTGAAAGTCGATGTTTTGTAACAGGGCACGACTTCAGTCGTGCCGCAAATGCTGAAAAAAAGGTGGGCTTTAGCCCTTGTGGCCATGTCCCATTGGGCAAGAACAGCTGTTCGGATCTCCTTCGACCACGATGTTCTGAACTGCTCCGCACCTCACCAAAATGGTCGCCGTCCTCAAAAGCGATGTCGGGAAGGCTGTTCAGGCCGCTGCTGTCCGGTGTAAATCGCAGGACGATACGGTCCGTGGCGCGAATTTGCTTCAGGCTTGCAAGCAGCTCTCGTTCGCTGCTCTGTGCCGCGGTGCCGCTGGCCAAATCCTGCGTCGAACTCACCGAAGACGAGGCCATGGCCAGGCTGCTTCTCTGGAGCCTGATGCTCAAGCTCTGCACGTATACGAGCAAGACTTGAGGGCAGTGTTTCTCCAGTTCAAGCCGCCAGAAAAATCCGTCTCCGCAGGCAGGACGGTGCTACCGCGTGTGTTTCTCATAGGCCGGACTTGATGGCGAGAACCTCAGCAGAACATATACTCATGAGTTATTAGCGTATCAACCAACATAAATGTTACTATCGTGCATATCCCTGCCGGCAGCCAACTTGCCCGGCCGCCAAAATGAACACAGGAAAAATATTTCATTATGCTTTACAAACCGCGCGGTCGATAAGTTGATTCCAATGCAGGCTTTGACGGTTTCGGCCAGCCCGCAACGGCCTTTTCTGTTGTCGCGTTTCCAGCGTACGCAATCGAATGCGCCCTCATTCCTTCTCTTGCGATCGAATGCTCAGTTGTTCCTTTGCATGGAACCATCTTGATCGAACTTATCGGTCCATTTCTCCAATGCAGATGCAACGAAAATGGACGTCTGCGCGCCATCGTGTAACGGAATTGTCATCTTGCGCCAAGGCAAATCTGGTATATTGATTGCAGTTGTTGGACCAACTCCTAATAGTTGTGCACATTTCTATTGCCTTGATGCAGTGAACGACGAAGATCGGACATTTGCCTGTCCTGACGAACAAGAGCAGGAAAATACGCCACACGATGGCGTCTTCAACCCCGCCTGCGGGAAGAGAGTGTTCCCTTCTTACAAAAACTAGACGTCATTTGTCCTTGAGGACGTTTGTTTCTCTGGAGGGTATTTTGAGCAGCAACTCACATCTCATGGCAGTTTCTGACGATGATGCAGAGGTCCATGCATTGGAAGCATTGGAACGCTCCATGCGGTATCGCGTGCGCGGTGGTACGAATGAGATCCAAGAACTGAAGGCAGCGCGCTTCTCGCCTGATCTGCCCACAGAGCCACTGAGTTCCTGGTCGCGGTCGGGCGCCAAGCGCCTCTTTGACCTAGCCTGCGTCCTGCCGGGACTGATGTTTCTGGCTCCGGCCTTCTTGGCCATCGCACTGGCGGTGTGGCTGACATCGGCCGGTCCCGTCCTTTTCTTGCAGAAGCGCATGGGCCGTCACGGCCGGATCTTCACCATTCTGAAATTCAGAACCATGCCGGATGCTGCGGACAAGACGCGCCATGCGGTCACAACGACAGATAACCAGCAATTCACTCCTGTTGGCCCTTTTCTGCGCCGCTGGAAGCTCGATGAGTTGCCCCAGTTGTTGAATGTGCTTTGGGGAGATATGAGCCTGGTAGGCGCGCGTCCCAAGATGCCGGAACATGCGCTCTTCAATCTTCAGAGCCGTCCGGGAATCACAGGCGCAGCGACCCTTGCCTTCGCTCATGAAGCCGTGGCTCTCGCTGATGTGCCCAGTGATCAACTGGAAGTCTACTATCGCACGGTTGTCCTTCCAGCCAAGCGCGAGCTCGATGTGGAATATATGGCCCACGCCACTTTCCTTTCTGATCTCAAGCTTCTTGTCAACACCGTATTGCGCCGCTGGGATGGATCTACCATGGAAAGTTCGCTCAATGCCCAGGAGTTTGAAGCAGCGGGTCGGTCCCTGCACAATTGGAGTTCTGTGGCGCGTGTTCTGTCCGCTCGTACGTCCACACCGTGCAGCGCGAATCGTCCCGTTTCAGAGGAGCAAGTAGAGGTTTCCTGATTGGTTTCCGGTCGCGACGGAAGCCCCGCAGCGGGAACCGATTGTATCTTCATACCGGAAAACAGCCGGACCAGAAGAGCGGCGCCTGCTGGATTAGAGCGGTTCTCCAATAGCTGTAGACCGAAGCCAGTAAGCTGAGTGGCTTTTTCCTTAAGAAAAAGTCACCTTCGATGTAGTGAGTCAGGCTATACCAATTGGAGAACCGCTCTAGATAGGTGGAACAGTTCTGCCTATCTGTAGTTCTTGGATTTTTATAGGTCTTTTTATCGCCTGAATCAACCCTTCCAAAGTGCCACTTACTGCTTTTCCCTGTGCGCGATCACATAATCCTTGATGCGGCTGTAGACTTGGCTGGTTACCACGCCGCGTTCCATCAAGTCCAGCTTGGTGTGGTAAGGCCGGAAGCGAACAATGCGCCCGGCCCAACTGCGCGTCATGCCGGGGACCTTCAGCAACTCAATCACGCTGGCATGATTGATGTCGACGCGATTCTCCGGGGCTTCGGATGTCTTGGAAAAAGGACGGTAGTAGGGGTAATGATATTGCGCCGCCCCGGTCAGGCACACACACAGCATCATTGCCGCCAAGGCCATGATTTGTGTCCTTGCTCGCATGGCTCCATTCTCCGCCTCGTCCTGAGTCAACCGCAAGCTGGTCGCGAGCCCTGTCCGTCTTCGATCCCTTTATGGCCCGAAAAAGTGGCCGCGCAGGGTAGGCGGATACTTCATAGTTCATTCGTCCATTGAAGGATGAACAGAGATCCGCCTGCGAGTTTGAAAACTCCGGATCATGATTTTTTTAGTCCAAAATGCGCGCGACCTGTAACAATTGATCTATGGCAACAACTCCTGCTGTTCCCATTCCTGATGGCGGCGGCCGTAAACGTCTTTTTGGCCGGAGCAGTCTTATCTTCCTGCTCACGATGGTCGTCTTGTTGTGCCTGTGTCTGATCTTTACCTGGACAACGCGCGACGCCATGGCGAATCTACCTTTCCTTTCGAGGCACGGCGTCAAGGTCCTTGTTCAAGGCCCGAAGACTCTCGTTGATCTGCGTCCCTGGCAAACGGCCGAGGCGCTGGCGCCGTTGGCCGTCACCGCCGAAGAGACTGAGTATGCGCATGAAGCTGAGCGCCTGGCCGATCACGACGTGGATCAGGCCTTTGCCTCGGCGTTGCGCATGGCCAGCGCGCAGGCGCGGCATCGCAATCTCACCGGCCAGGCGCTGGCGCTCTCGCAGCGGGTCAAGCAGCTTGAACAACTCGTCAAGCAGGATCAGGCTCTGGTAAAGAGCCTGACTCCCGCATCCGTTTCTTCTGCCAGTTCCCCTGCCAGTTCCCCTGCCAGTTCGCCGAAAGATGCCGCGCAGCCGTCCGACAGCGATGACGATCTGGATGTCGCCAAAGCCCAACTCGGACTCGATTCCGACCAACTGGACGATGCGCAGCAGGAGCTTGCCCGCGCATCGGGCGACAATCGCGCGCAGATCCAAAGCGAGCTTGCCGCGCATGAAGCGTTGATGCGCAAGTATGACGCCGGGCAGCACGGCGATGGCCAGGTGGCGGTCCTTTCCGTCAAGCGGCACGGCACGCTCGCAACAAGGCTGAAGGCATGGAAGAGTCAGCTTGACCGCTACAAACTGATTCAGCAGGCCATGCAGCAGGCACAAGCCGATACCGCCAGTCTGACGGCCGAGCACAACGCTCTTGAGGTCAAGGCGAATGCCCGTGCGGTCACGCCGGGTCCCGATACGGCGGATCATGAATCGAGGCTGGCCGGCATCATCGACCGGAGTGAGCAGCGCCAGATTCTCACCATCTGCAACGACCGCATTCAAACCGAACAGCAGCTAGCCTCCCTTTACGGCAAGTGGTCTGCTCAGGTGCTTCTGCAACATCGCATTCTGTTGCACATGATTTTGCAATCGCTGGCGCTGATCTTCTTGATTCTGATTTGCATCGTGCTTTCTGATGCCCTGGTGCGGCGGTTGATGGACAATCCCGCGCGGGACCGGAGGCAGATGCAAACCCTGCGTTCTGTCTTGCAATTGGGTCTACAGGTTGTTGGTGCTCTGCTTATTCTGCTTGTCGTCTTCGGCCCTCCGCAGCAGATGTCCACGATTGTTGGGCTGGTCACGGCTGGACTCACCATTGCCATGCAGGATTTTATCCTCGCGTTTTTCGGCTGGTTCGTCCTCATGGGCAAGAACGGCATTCGCATCGGCGACTGGGTTGAGATCGACGGTGTTGGCGGCGAGGTGACCGAAATCGGCTTGATGAGCACCACCCTGCTTGAAACCGGAGATTTGGCTGAAAGGGGCCATCCGACCGGTCGTCGCATCACCTTCATCAACAGCTTCGCGATTCGTGGCAAGTATTTCAACTTCTCGACAACCGGGCAATGGATGTGGGATGAGATCACTCTCAGTATCCCGGCATCCGGCGACATGCAAAAGATGGTGGAACGCATTCACAAGGCGGTGGAGGATGAAACGGCAGACAGCGCCCGCATCGCGGAACAGGAGTGGAAACGCGGCGCGCGCAACGATGGCCTGAGCAGGTTCAGCGCGAATCCCGTGGTGAACCTGCGTCCCTCCGGCTCGGATATCGACATTCGCGTACGCTATGTTACCCGTGCCTCCGAGCGCTTCGGCGTCCGCAACCGCTTGTATCAGCGCATGATCGATTTGCTGCATGAAGAGAAGGGGCAGGCAGATGAAACCCGCACGGTTGAGGGCGCATAACGGCCGTGGTTTGCGGAATCGATGAAGGTTTTGGTTGACACCGCGCCCGGTTTCACTTAATCTTCAAACAGATGCAGAACCACCGCCAGCACGCTCATCACCATCATCATGAACACCACATGTCGGCGGACTGTCATGGCCTGAAATAAACGGCCAGAGAGATCAAAGAAACCTTCAAGCCCGCCGGCGATCCATGCTGGCGGGCTTTTTCGTGCTCACGCATAAAATTCAACCAGAATAAGGAAAAACAATGAGCAACCCGAATCCAACAATCGATTTCGACAAGATGGAGGGCCTCGCGCCCGGCATCGTGCAGGATGCGCGCACCGGTGAAGTGCTGATGGTGGGCTTCCTGAATCCCGAGAGCTACGCCAAAACTCTTGACACCGGCTACGTCACCTTTTGGAGCCGCACCCGCCAGAAGCTGTGGATGAAAGGCGAAACCAGCGGCAACCGGCTGCGCATCGTCTCTGCTGCGACCGACTGTGACAACGACACGCTGCTGTTTCGCGTCGTCGTCGAGGGCGACGGACTCGTCTGCCACGAGGGCACGGTCAGTTGCTTTACCAAGCCGTTGTCTGTAACTGCCGCCGGTCAGCAATCCGGCAAGAAGACGGAGGAAAATCGTGGCTAATCTACTTCGACTCGGCATTCCCAAGGGCAGTCTCCAGAATGCCACCATCGATCTTTTCAAGCGCGCCGGCTGGAACATCTATACCGATGGCCGCTCCTACTTTCCGTCGATCGACGACCCCGATGTTGAATGCATGTTGATTCGCGCGCAGGAGATGGCCCGCTACGTCGATCACGGCGTTCTCGACGCCGGACTTACCGGCATCGACTGGGTCGTCGAGAGCGGTTTGGATGTTGCCAGCGTGACCTCGTTGACCTATGCCAAACAGAGCCGCCGCAAGGTGCGCTGGGTGCTTGCCGTTCCCGAGGGAAGCGGCTTTGAAAAGGCTGAAGACCTTGAAGGAAAAACCATCGCCACCGAGTTGGTCGAAGTCAGCAAGCGCTATTTCGCTGAGAAGGGCGTCAATGTCAAAGTTGAATTCAGTTGGGGCGCCACGGAAGTCAAGCCGCCCAAGCTGGCCGACGCCATTGTTGAAGTGACGGAAACTGGCAGCTCTCTGAAGGCCAACCACCTGAAGATCATCGATACAGTCCTGGAGAGCGAGACGCACCTGATCGCAGGCAAGGCGACCCTGGCCGATCCGTGGAAGCGCGAAAAAATCAATCAGATTGCCGTGATGCTGCGCGGCGCCATCGACGCTCAGTCGCAGGTCGGCCTCATGCTCAATGTGAAGCAAGCCGATCTCAAAGCTGTTCTCGACGTGCTGCCCGCGCTTAACTCACCCACGATCTCTCAGCTCAGCAATTCCGAGTGGGTTGCGGTCAACACCATCGTCGAAGAAGGCGTGGCGCGCGACGTGATTCCGCGTTTGAAAGCTGCGAAGGCAACGGGCATTGTCGAGTATCCGCTCAACAAGGTTGTGCTCTAGGTTTTTGACCGCTCGTTGTTATACAAAGCCTGGGTGCCCCAGGTCCCGATTTTGGGACCTGGGAACCACGAAATTGAAGGAACGAATTTACGCGATCAGGAACCTAGCCGCGCGGCAAATACAATCAATGAACAAAGGTGCTTTACCGGTTGCGGAAAATTCGAAATTGCAACCGCGCAGTATCAAGGCAAGATTAGAGCACTGTAACAGGGCACGACTTTAGTCGTGCCGAAACGGTAAGTGAAAGCGATGGGGCTTTAGCCCCTGAGGAAATGCTTCAATCGTCAAGATCCTCATCGGCCCACTCGGGAGGCATTGAATGAAAATTATCCGAACCAAAGGTCGCGGCGCACAGCAAACTGCGGAAACCCTTGCGGCCCTCGAAGATCGCGGCGGCGCGGCGCTCGATGCCGTGTTGCCCGCCGTCAAGCGCATTGTTTCCGATGTGCGCAAACGGGGCGATCGCGCTCTGCTGCGCTATGCGGCGCAATTTGACGGGCTCAAGGATGCGGCCAGCCTGCGCATCACGCCGGACGAGATGGCCGCCGCGTGGGAGGCCATTGATCCCGCGTTGCGCGAGGCCTTGTCCACGGCCGCCGAACAAATTCGTGCCTTCGCGGTTTCCCAACTGCCCGCCTCGTGGAGCGAGGAACCCATCCCCGGCCTCACCACTGGCCAGCTTGTTCGCGCTCTCGGCTCGGTAGGTTGCTATGTGCCCAGCGGCCGCCATCCTCTGCCCTCCACGCTGCTGATGACGGCGATTCCTGCGCAGGTGGCGGGCGTCGCGCGCATTGCGGTGGTCTCGCCCAAGCCCGCTCCGGAAACCCTTGCCGCCGCGCACTTACTCGGCATCACGGAGTTCTATCGCCTCGGCGGCGCGCACGCTGTTTCGGCGCTGGCTTATGGAACCGCAACGATTCCGCGCGTCGACAAGATCGTCGGCCCCGGCAATCTCTACGTCACCGCCGCCAAGCGCCTTGTGGCCTTTGACTGCGGCATTGATATGCTCGCCGGTCCAACCGAAGCCATCGTCACCAGCGAGCGCGGCCTCGCGGCAGACATTGCTTCCGACTTGGTTGCCCAGGCAGAGCACGATCCCGAGGCGCTCGACATTTTCATCACCACGCGCGCCGATCTGGCGAAAGAGGTTGTCGCCGAAGCCAAATTGCGCAGCCGCTTGAATCCCATTGCGCGTCAGGCGCTGGATCGCAACGGTTTGGCCATCATTGCCTCGACCGTGGAGGAAGCGCACGCGATCACCAATCGCCTTGCGCCCGAGCATCTCACTGTGGACGCCGCCAGCGATGTTGACTGGGTGTGGAATGCGGGTTCCGTTTTTGTGGGCCGCTGGAGTGCGCAGCCCATGGGCGATTACATCTCCGGTCCCAACCACACGCTGCCCACCGGCGGTCAGGCGCGCGTGCGCGGCGGCCTGAGCGTCAACGACTTCGTCAAGCTCATCACCGTGCAGCAATATTCGGCGCAGGCCATGCGCGTGCTTGGTCCGCCGGCCGCTCTCTTGGCTGAGGCCGAAGGTCTTACCGGCCATGCCGAAGCCATTCGCACGCGTCTGCGCAAAAGGAGTTCCCGTGGCTGAAACTGTCAAAGATATTTATCCCACAGCCTGCACGCGCGTGCAGGCCATGAAGGAGTATCGTCCTCCGCTCGGCTGCCGTGACTCGCTGCGCTTGGACTTCAACGAGAACACCGTGGCCTGTTCGCCGAAGGTGAGCGAGGCGCTGGGCCGCATCTCAACCGGCGATTTGACACGCTATCCCGAGCGCGAGCCGGTCGAGGCCATCGTCGCCAAATATCTCGGCCTTGACGCCGCGCAGCTTGCTCTCACCAATGGCGTGGATGAAGCCATTCACGTGCTTTTTGAAGCTTTTCTCGAAGAGGGCGATGAGTTACTGTTGCCCGTGCCCACTTATACGATGTATGAAGTTTATGCGTCGGCAACGGCGGCGCGCGTGGTGCCGATTCTCGCAGGCGACGACTTAAGCTTTCCCTTCGAGCAACTGCTTGCCGCCATCACGCCGAAGACAAAAATCATTGCCATCGCCAATCCCAACAGCCCTTCCGGCACGGTGGCCACGCGCGAGCAGTTGCTTGAAATTGCGCGCCGCGCGCCGCAGGCCGTGCTGTTGGTCGATGAAGCCTACTTCCACTTTTACGGCGAGACGATCATCGACTTAGTCGGCACGGTGCCCAATCTGATTGTGTCGCGCACCTTTTCCAAAGCCTACGGCTTGGCCGGATTGCGTATCGGTCTGCTTGCCGGTCCCGTGAAATTGATGCGTTGGATCAGGCGTGTGCTCTCGCCTTATAGCGTGAACTCGCTGGCGCTGGCCTGCATTCCGCCCGCGCTCGAAGATGAGACTTATCTCAACTGGTATGTCGGCGAAGTGATTGCCGCGCGCGCCGAGTTCGAGGCCGCGCTCGACAAGGCCGGAGTCCATCGCTGGCCCAGCCGTGCCAACTTTATCCTGACCAGAATCGGCCTTCGCCATGCGGAGTTTGTGCGCCTGATGAGCGCCGCGGGAGTGCTGGTACGCGACCGATCGAGCGATCCCGGCATTGATGGCTGCGTGCGCATCACCATCGGCACGCGCGAGCAGATGCGCAAAGCCGCAGCGGCGCTCAATGACACACTTACTGCATTGAAAGCTTAGAGTGTGTTTTGCAAGCAAGCTTTGTGTCGAGAATCAGTTTTGTGTCAGGGCACGACTTTAGTCGTGCCGAAAAGGCCAGTAAAACAACGGGCTTTAGCCCCTGAGGGAATGTAGCATCTGCTTGTAAAACAGATGCAGAGATGTCCACGAGGATGTGCTCAATGAAAACGAAAGAAATGCCGAAACTCGCAGCCACGCGCACCGCGACCATCGAGCGCAACACCACCGAAACGCGCATCAGTATCAAGCTGACGATTGAAGGCAAGGGCCAGTACAAAATTGCAACCGGTATTCGCTTCTTCGATCACATGCTGGAGCTGTTCACCCGCCACGGCGCATTCGATCTCGATCTCAAGTGTGACGGCGACCTCGATGTGGATCAGCATCACACGGTCGAGGACGTGGGCATCGCGCTCGGCGAAGCCTTTGACCGCGCACTGGGCGACAAGCGCGGCATTCTGCGTGCCGGATACTTTCTCATGACCATGGACGAAACTCTCGCCATTGCCGCCGTGGACTTGAGTGGACGCGCTGCCTACGCCGTCGATACCAAAGTGCGCGCGCGTCTTGTCGGCGATCTGCAAACCGAGTTGGTCACGGATTTCTTTGAGGCCTTCTCGCGCGGCGCTCGCGCCAATGTTCACGTCAAAACCATGTATGGTCGTTCCAGCCACCACAAGATTGAGGCTATCTTTAAGGCCTTCGCGCGTGCGATGCGTGTGGCCTGTTCCAAAGACAAGCAACTTGGCGAAATGCTGCCATCAACAAAAGGCTTGCTCTAGGAAAGCTATGAACATGCCGATGCTTTGGAGGGTATGGGCTTTAGGTGAAGGGTACGGGCTTTAGCCCGTACATAAAACCTGCACGATCAATGCGGGCTTTAGCCCCCGAGGGAATGCAGGCATTCCCAATAGACCTGTTCAGAGCCTCCCTAGAGCATCTTTGTACGAGTAGGTGCTTTGAAAGGGCGCGACTTTATCGGTTGCGGGAGAATTTAATTCTGCCTTGAATTTTGTGTCAGGGCACGACTTTAGTCGTGCCGTTAGAAGTCAAAAAAAGGTCGGGGCTTTAGCCCCTGAGTAAATGTCAGATCGACGATTTGCACAAATAGGGAGAAGAGCAAATGCGCGTAACGGTGATCGATTACAAGGCGGGCAATCTTACTTCCGTTCTCAAGGCGCTGCGGCGTTGCGGCGCGGAAGCCGAGGTGACGGATGGCGATCTGTCCCTCGTCGAATCCGCTGAACGCATCGTGCTGCCCGGTGTTGGCCACTTCGCGGCCACCGAGCGGCTGGACGCGACGGGCCTGACGCCCGCCATCCGCGCGGCGATTGCGCGCGGCGTTCCCTTTCTCGGCATCTGCGTCGGCATGCAGTGGCTCTACGCGGGCTCGAGCGAAGCGCCCGCGCAGCCTGGTCTGGGATGTTTTGCCGAATCGTGCGCGCGCTTTCCCGACGGCCAGGAAAAAGTTCCGCACGTCGGATGGAACTCGCTTGAGGTGCGGCCTAACTCGCGCCTGCTTGCGGGCGTCGAGCCGGGCGAGTACGTCTACTTCACGCATTCCTACAGGGCGCCCGTTACCGCCGACACCGCGGCCGTCACGCATTACATTGAACCCTTCGCCGCGGCCGTCGAGCGCGGCAACGTGATGGGCACGCAGTTCCATCCCGAAAAATCCGGCGCGACGGGCCTGAAGATTCTCGGCAATTTTCTCAAGTGGAAGGGAACTGAATGATCACCAAGCGCATCATTGCCTGTCTCGACGTTAGAGACGGCCGTGTCGTAAAGGGCGTGCAGTTTGTCGACATTATCGACGCGGGCGATCCGGCCACGCAGGCTGCACGTCATGCCCGCGAAGGCGCGGACGAAATCGTGCTGCTCGACATCACCGCGACGCACGAAGGCCGCGCCACGCTGCTCGACACCGTGCGCCGCACAGCGCGTGAGTTGTTCGTCCCATTTTGCGTTGGCGGTGGCATTCGCTCGGCAGACGATGCCGCGCTGGTCTTTGAAGCGGGCGCGGACAAGGTCAGCGTGAACTCCGCCGCCCTTGCTGACCCCATGTTGATCGACGCCATCGGGCGCAGTTTCGGCGCGCAGGCTGTTGTCGTTGCCATCGACGCGCGCCGCGATCCCGAAGCCGCCGATCCGGTGCGCGACGCGCAGGTCTTTGTGCAGGGCGGGCGCAAACTGACGAACCGTCGCGCCGTTGAGTGGGCGCGCGAGGCTGAAGCACGCGGAGCAGGCGAAATTTTGCTTACCTCCATGGACTGCGACGGCACGCGGAACGGCTTCGATTGCGAGTTGACCGCTGCGGTCAGCGAGGCTGTCAACATTCCTGTCATCGCCTCCGGCGGCGCGGGAACCGTGGACCATTTTGTCGATGTTTTCGGGCGCGGCAAGGCCGATGCGGCTCTTGCCGCCAGCATCTTTCACTTCGGCGTTTCCAGCGCGCGTTCGCTGAAAGAAGAGCTGGCCAAGGCCGGCGTCTCTGTGAGGCTTCCATGCTGATTCCTTCCATTGATTTGCTGGGCGGTCAAATCGTCCAGCTTGTGCAGGGCAAAAAACTGCGCCTGGCTTTCGACGACTTCGAATACTGGATCAAGAAATTCGCGCGTTTCCCGCTGGTGCAGTTGATTGATCTGGACGCGGCCATGCGCCAGGGCGATAACTCCGCATTAGTCGCGCAGATTGCCAAGCGGCTTCCCGTCCAAGCTGGCGGCGGCATTCACTCCATCGATCGCGCACAGCAGGTGCTCGACGCGGGCGCGAAACGCGTCATCATTGGCTCGGCGCTTTTCTCCGCAGAGGGCAAGGTCAATACCGAATTTGCCGCCGCGCTCGCTGCCGCTGTTGGCGCGGAGCGCGTTGTTGCGGGCATCGATACCAAGAACGGCCGCATCGCGGTCAAGGGCTGGAAGGCGGAGGTTGCGCTTACTCCCGACGAAGCGATTCCGCAGCTTGAGCCCTACGTCAGTGCATTCCTCTATACGCATGTGGACGGCGAAGGCATGATGGGCGGCTTTCCCATCGAGGTTGCGGCGCGCCTGCGCAAGCTCACCCAGCGCCAACTTATCGTTGCCGGCGGCATTCGCTCGCAGTCTGAGGTCGATGCGCTCGACGCCGTGGGCGCCGATGCGGTGGTCGGCATGGCCGTCTATACGGAACTGCTCGCGGTTTAGCGCGTGTTCGTGTGTGTGGGTGCCCCATCCTTCGCGTTTTTGCGAAGGGTGGGAAGGGAACAGCGCTTATTCGCGCGTTGTGCCGCACTTGCCGGAACGGTTCCGGCGTTTTGATAAACTTGAATTATCGGTTGAAGTGACAGTCGAGCGAAACAGGAACTTTCCACGCACATGTACTCTGGTTTCGCTCTGGACAATTGCCCACCACGCAGGTTGAAGCGGTGGTTTTTCCCATTCACCGTGAAGGGTTGGCTCTGTGATAGAACAGCTTTTGTCTTTCCTCACTGCCTCTCCACTTCTCACCCTCTTTCTTGTAGCCGGACTAGGCTACTTGCTGGGCCAGGTGAACCTGCTTGGCTTTCGCTTGGGAGTTGCAGGTGTTCTGTTTGCCGGGCTGTTCATCGGCGCGGTGTGCCCGCATCTGGTTATTCCTGGCATCATGGGAACCTTTGGCCTGGTGCTCTTCGTCTATTCCATGGGCCTGCAATCCGGACCGAGCTTCTTCGGCAATCTGCGCGCCCGTGGCGTCCGGTACGCCGCGCTTTCGATGATCGTGCTACTTTCCGGCTTTGGAATGTTGCTGGTTTGGGCCAGACTGCTGCATCTTTCGCGCGAGCAGGCCGCGGGTTTATTCACCGGAGCCGCCACCAACACACCGGCTCTGGGCGTGGTACTGCAAATCGCGCACAACAGCCTTCCGGCTGAAACCTACAGCATTGCCTATCCGTTTGGCGTCATTGGCGTGTTGCTCTGCTTCCATCTGGCCAAGGTCTTCATCAAGCCAAAGATCGAGCCTGCTACGCGCACGGCGCTGATCTTTGAGCGCAACTTCCGCGTCAGCAATCCCGAGGTTGACGGAAAAACCGTCGACGACCTGCGCGCCGAATACGGCAAGATGGGCTTCCGTATCAGCCGCATTCAGCACGAGGGCAAGCTGATTGTCGGCTCCTTCGATGCGCGGCTGAGCCTCGGTGACCAGGTGGTTGCCATCGGCAGCGACGAGGCGCTCCAGCAGGCTGAATTGCTGCTCGGCTCCGTAGCGGCCTCGCATCTTGAAATAGATCGCAGCGAAATTGACTACCGCCGCATCATCGTTTCCAACAAGCAGGTGGTGGGGCATACGGTTGAGCAACTGCTTCATGAGATGCCCGCTTCCTGCACGATCACGCGCTTGCGCCGCGGCGACGAGGATATTGTTCCCACGCTCGATACCTCCATCAACTATGGCGATCGCCTTCGCGTGGTTGCCCGCCGTGAATCCCTTCGCGAGATTTCCAGCTATCTGGGCGATTCTATCCGCGGCACTGCGGAGATGAACTTTGCGAGTGTCGGCATCGGCCTGGTGCTGGGCGCGCTGGTCGGCATGATCCCGGTTCCTATCCCCGGTTTCGGAGCGCTCACGCTGGGCTTTGGTGGTGGCCCTCTGGTTGTCGCTCTGGTCCTGGGGCGCCTGGAGCGCACAGGCCCTTTCATTTGGACCATTCCCGCCAGCGCCAATCTCTCCCTGCGTCAACTCGGCCTGCTTCTTTTCATGGCCGTCGTCGGACTCAACTCTGGTGCCGGTTTTGTGCAGACCTTCGTCAAGAACGGTCCGGCTTTCCTGCTGGCCGGAGCCTGCATCACGCTGTCGATTGTCATTCCCGCGCTCTTTCTTGGCTACAAGCTATTCCGCATTCCATTCGATGAATTGCTGGGCGTTGTCTCCGGCATCCACACCGAATCCGCCGCGGTCGGCTTTGCCTCGCGCATGGTTGCGTCCGAGCGGATCGAGGTCGGCTATGCCAGAGTCTATCCCATTGCCCTGGTTCTCAAGGTGATCCTCGTGCAAATCATTCTTCGCGTTGTAACCACTTAGCGCGTCGCCAATTCTGTCAGGAGGCTTGTCTCATGTTGCGAGTTGGATATCCATCTGCTATCGATGCGGAATTCTTGCGTGATTTTCCTTCGGAAATCGAACTCGTTCCCCTGCCTGATGATCTCGATCACGAGGTCGACATTGATGTCTGGCTTCCCGGCATCTTTGCCAAGCGGTCCAATCGTATCTGGCCGTATCTGCGCGGTGTCCGGCTGATCCTGGCGCTGATGGCCGGCACGGAATGGATCCCGCCACTGGCAGGGCCGCACGTCACCATCTGCAATGCTCGCGGCGCGCACAATATTTCCACTGCCGAGTGGACCATCAGCGCCATTCTGTCCATGCTGAAGTATTTCCCGTTCTATCTCGACGTGCAGCGCTCTGGCCAACAGTGGAAGCGCCGCTCGGAGGCCAACGTCCACTATGCCCGCATCACCGGCGATGCGCGTTCGCTTTATCCACCCGTCACACTGGAGGAGCTTACCGGCAAGAAGGTATTGCTGGTGGGTCATGGCGCCATCGGCCAGGAGATCGAGCGGATGCTCGTGCCCTTTCATGTCGAACTCGTGCGCGTCGCTCGCACCGTGCGCACTCAGCCGCTCGTTCATCCTGTCCGCGAGCTCGACAGCTTGTTGCCGCAAGCTGAAATCGTGATTCTGATTTTGCCTTTGACTGCCGAGTCGCATCATTTGATTGGTCGCAGCCAACTCGCCCTTATGCGGCAGGGCGCGCTTCTGGTCAACGCCGCGCGTGGGCCCGTCGTGGACACAGACGCATTGGTTGAAGCGCTTCAGGCGGGCCGCATTCGTGCCGCTCTTGATGTCACCGATCCAGAACCGTTGCCAGAAGATCATCCGCTATGGAGTTGTCCCAATCTGCTGCTCACGCCCCATGTCGGTGGATCGAGCCCGCAGTTTGCGCCGCGAGCCCTGCGCATCGCTGCCGACGAGTTGCGCCGTTACATGGCCGGTAAGCCGCTCAAAAATGTCGTACAAACTGCGATCTAACTTATCAGGCAGGGTGCCCCACCTTCGGCGCGTTTTTGTCTTTGCGCCTAGGGTGGGATATTTATAACTATGCAGTCTATAGCTATGGCTTTTAACTATGGTCTTTTATTTATAGCTTCTCGACGAAATCAAGCGCCACAGACTGAAGTCTTCTCATCTTCCGTTTCCGATGCTTGCGGAGCGCGTCGCCAATCCCGCAGCCCCAGCGCGGCCAGTGCCACCAGCAGCGCATAGAGAGCCGCAGTCGGCTTCAGACCCTTGTAGATATACTCGCCGATATAGACCACGTCCACCGCAATCCACAGCCACCAGTTAGCGATGTGTTTGCGCGTCTGCCACCATGTGGCCACCAGGCTGTAACTCATCAGCGTCGCGTCCAGGTGAGGCAGTGCCGCTCCCATCCGCACCATCACGAGGCCCAACAGCACACTTCCCGCCGCTCCTGTCACCAATCCTGCGAACAAACCCGGCAGCGTTAGCCGCACCACGCGCACCTCGCCCTCGTCACGCATGCCGCGCCACCAATACCACCATCCATAGAGCGTGAAAGCCAAAAAGAAAAGCTGAAGCAAAGAATCGGAATATAACTGCACGCGGTAAAAAACCATCAGGTAAAGTACGTCGGAAACTAACACCACTGGCCAGCAGAGAAGGTTGCGGCGCGTGGTGAGCCAGATGCCCACGACGCTTGTAACGGCGCCCGCATCTTCCATCCAGTTGGCGGCAAGATAGTTCGCAATCGCGGCCCAATGCATCAGTATTTGGCTCCCATCAGCGCTGCGCTCTGCCGTTCGCGTCTTGCGGCCCATCGGCGAATTGCATCCAATAGCTTCTGACCGCCCGCGCCGCGAAACCAACGCGCATGGCCCGCCAGGTAGCCTTCCGAACACAGCCGCGCGTTCTCCTTGGAATGCAGAGCGCTCAAGAAGTAATCGGCCTCCGTCAACGCGAACTCCGCGTGGCCGAGCGCCATCATCGGCGCCAGTGCCGCGGCTTCTTCCGCGCTCAATGGACGCACCGACTCGTAGCCATCCAGCAACGCTTCCATATGATCGATATGCACCGGCACGCCTTCCGTGTCCTCAAATCCTTCACGCAATGCGAGCCATTCCACAATGTTGCGTTCAATGGCCTGCGCCAGATCGTAAACAGCGTTTGTCCGGTCGGCCAGCCCGAAGTCAATCACCGCAACGGCTCGCGCGCGATCGCTTGCATCGCTCCACAGAAGATTGGAGGCATGCAAATCGTTGTGCGTCCACAGTGGCTCAAGCGCTGGCAATAGAGGCCTCAGCTCCGCATGAAACGGCGCCAGCAGTTCCAGCGCTTCACGGCAGCCTTCGCGTGTCACCGCATCCTCGGCCAGTGCGGGCCTTGCCGTCAGATAGCGATCCATAGCAATGCCCGGCTCATTCGCCGCAAAAATTGTGAAGCTTGCCACCAGCGGTTGTGTCTTGCGCTGCGGTGCGTCAAATCCCTGCGCGGCAAGATGCAGCCGTGCCAGCATTTCTCCTGCCGAACGCGCGTGCTCCGTTGAAAAAAACGGCGTCCACGACAGAGCATCCGCATAAAGGTCCATGCCCATCGGCACTTCATGCACCTCGTAGGTCCATGAACCGTTTCCAATCACGGTCTCGCCTGAAGTGGCAGCAAACACCCTCGGCACCGGCGCGCCGTGCGTCCGCAGATAACTCATGAAACGATGTTCTTCGGCCAACCCCGCGCGGTCGCGCACCGCGAGGGATTGGCGTTTGATGAAGACGCGTCCGCTTTTTGTCGCCACTACGCTGGCCGCCGAAAACGGACGAGGACTGACAGAGAGAATTCGGATTGGCTCGGCGCAACCAGGGAACTGGGCAAGCAGTGTGCGCACCTCAGCCAGCGTAAGCGGCGGCCAGTCGGGTTCCACCAGCGTGCCGCTCAGCCCATGCGCTTTTGCCGTCGTGCTCATCGTCTGTTTTCCCCCGCTTTTCGTGCCAGTAAACCTAGAACCGTGACCGCGTGATTCGAATGTAGCGCCGGCCTCCCGGCCGGCTGTAGTGCGGGCGTCCCCGCCCGCGCTTGTCCATTGCTAATCACCAATTCATGCAGTCATGACACTAGAAAGTGTAATGCGCCGAAAGCCGCACTGTCGTGGGCGCGCCCATATGGATAAAGGTATCACCATAATTGGAGCCCGTATCCTTCCAGTACCGTTTGTCGGTAATGTTATCTGCATAAAGCCGAAAAGTTACGCGTCCCTGCTCGCCGCCCGGCGTGTAACGTGCTCCCAGGTTAAAGATGTTGTAACTGGAGACACTCACCCGGTCGTCGCCCATGGCTTCCTTGCGTCCGGTATAACTCCACCCCGGCATCAGATGCAGTCCGCGCGCGTGTGGCAGCAGCATGTCCGCAAACAACGCCGTCCGCAGATGCGGCACGTTGGTCACCTGCTTGTTGTTGATGGAAAGCGTGCCCGTATCGTCTGAGATTGCGCGAAGTGCCGCCGCCGAAGCTGTCAGCCGCAGCCAGTTGGCGGCTTTGCCCTCTGCGTTCACCTCTACGCCGTTGTGCGTTTCGTGCCCATCGGATTCAAAGCAGGGATCAGTTGTACCGTTGTAACCAACTGGCTCATCGGTGTTTTCATTCCATTTGCAAACGCTGTCTGCGGCCTGGATCATTTTTGTATAGAAAAACGGCGCGCGCATATGAAAGAACGCCGTGGTGAGCAAAATGCGGTGGCTTAGTTCGTACTTGGCGCCAATCTCGGCCTGACGAGTCAGGAACGGGCTTAGATAGACTTCGTCATTGTCAGCCCACCAGGGCGCCTGAATGCCCAGCGAAAGAAGGACTCCGTAGTTACTGTAAAGAGTAAGATCGTTGATCGGGTTGAAAGTAACAGCGTACTGTGGCAGCCAGATGGTCTTTTTTGTGAAGTTCAAATCGCCCACGGCATTTGTGCCGTTGTAATTATGGTCGCGCAGGGAATCTTCCCGACCACTGACCAGCAGTTGAATGCGCCCTGGGATGTGAATCCGGTCTTGCACCACGGCGGCCGACTGATGATTGTCTTCATCCAGGATGCGAGGATCTGGCACATAAGGCTTCCCCGTGGACGGATCGGTCTCAATGGGAAATGCTATGTTGGGGCTGTAAATATTCTCAGAGCCAATATACTTGTTCACCGAATGCTTTGGCTGCTGAACGCTGCGCAGAAATAACTCGCCGCCGCCAGACAGATCGTGAGTGAGCGCTCCGGTTTTTATGTGCCCCGTTACCAGCGCTTCGGCCTGTGCATCAATGCGTAACTCGCCGGGGTTGCGGTAATCATAAATGTCGTAGCTTCCGTCCGGTGCGAAGTAATAATCCGGTGAGGAGCCGCCCAGATCGGTGCAGGTCGCTACATACGCGCAGCCATACGGATAAATTACATTGTCGTCGATGAGCGAATGGCTATAACTTGTCGCCGCAAAGGCCTTCCAGCCGCGGGGAAGATCGTAGTCAAAGCGCACGCCGGTATTGAAGGTGTCGAAGGTGTTCGGCTTAGTCCAGGATTGCTCGCCCATCAAGGTTGAAGGGTAAAGCTTGTCAAGATCAGGCAAGCTTGGCTCGTCGAGCGCCGTGTTTCCGCCGATCAGCTGATAGCCGCAAACCGAGCGCTGGATCTTGTGCTGGTACTCGAAGTCACCCTTCAGAATCGCTCTCGGAGTCAGCTTCCAGTCCGCTGCGCCCGCGCCCACCGCACGCCAGCCATCGGTTTCGTTCACATAACTCTGGATTCTTTCGCCGACCAGATTCACGCGCGCGCCCACCTGTTTTTGCTTTCCGAAAAGATACCCAAGGTCAACCGCGCCGTAGGAAGTCCCGCGGTGATCGGTAGCCAGATCGACGCCCTCGATGGCCGCCGGCCGCTTGGTCACGTAGTCGATGAGCCCGCCGGCCGAAGCCACGCCGCTCTCCACGCCGGCGATGCCCTTGAGAAATTCCACGCTCTCCTTGTTCTCCAGTGGCACGTCCTGCTCGCCGGCAATGGTCATGCCGTTGATCTGGAGGCCCGTGGCCAGATCGAGCGGGTAGCCGCGAATCTCGAAGTCGCCGTAGTAGCCCACTGGCGCGTAATCCTCGCCAATCGAAGCGTCGTTCTTCACCACGTCGGAAAGCACGCGCGCGCCTTGGTCTGTCAGCAGCTCGCGCGTCACGACGGTTGCCGAAACCGGTGTCTGCAAAAGGGTCGCGCCGTCCAACGTGCCCACCGTGACCGCCTCGGGAAGATACTCGTCGGCCGTTTGGCCACGCACAACCACGGTGGTGGTCACGCGCGGAAGCGGTTGCGCGGCGGGCTTGGGCGCAACGGGACCGGCAGTCGCGGGGCTCTGCGCAATTGCGTTCACAGGTGCGGCCAGGCAGCAAAGCAGCAATCCTACAGTCCACGTCACGCAACGTGCGCGGGTTGCGCCACGGACGGTTGAATGGTCGCAAAACGGCCCTGGGATTCTGCGCATAAGTAACTGAGGTGTGATGCGAGACAAACCGGCGGTGGCAAAACTGAGCATGACTTCCCCTTGTTCTTGAATTCCATGAAACAAGAGGACTCACGCTGCGAATCGAGGAAGAAGGACGCCTGGCTTCGAAAGCTTCCCACGCCGGTATTACCCGGATCGGGTTCGAGGGTATTTCTCAGCCCCACATTTTTCGTGGAGCACCCCTGTCTCAATGACTTGATTGAAACACTACTGTTTCTGTTTTGCAAGCCGCTTTACTCTTGTCTTTCAGTTGTAGGGATCCGTTCGTGAGCAGCGGTCCGAATTTACAACTGAGGACCACGTGCGGAGAAAGTCACTCGACTGTTACAATTTTCCTCTGCAGCAACAGGAGAACCGCTATAGTATCGTTGCGTGAGCGAGTTCGTCGGTTGAACAGCGCCATTTTTTATGTGGTGTGATTACTATCACATACGGATATTTGGACCGTGCTAGTCTAAATAGCAACCCTGGGGGTTTAAGACGGCGCCATGATCTCTTTTCCTGCTGTTGATCCAATCCCTTTGCCAGCCCCGATTTGGCTGCTGAAGCTGCTGCATATCGTCACGCTGTCGCTTCACTTTGTCGCCGTGGAGATGCTGCTCGGTGGACTGCTGCTGGCGGTCCTGCTCAGCCTTTTCCATGGCTCGGCTCTGTCGATGGTCACCGCCAGGGCGATTGCGCGCCGGCTGACGGTCGTCATGACTTTCGTGATCAATCTGGCCGTACCGCCGCTCTTGTTTTCCCAGGTGCTCTATGGCCGCGCGCTATACACCAGCAGCGTGCTGATTGGCCTTTACTGGATTTCGGTTATCGGCCTACTCATGATGATCTACTGGCTGCTCTACCGCTTCACGGCGCGTCTTGAGGCTGGAAAATCGGCTTGGTGGGTCGGCCTGAGCGCGTGGCTGCTCGCTGGCTGCGTAGCCCGCGTGCTCTCGACCAATATGACGCTCATGCTGCGCCCCGAGGTCTGGGGCAGTATGTATTCCGCTTCTGCCAGCGGCGTTTATTTGCCCACCGGCGATCCCACGCTGACACCGCGCTGGCTGATGATGATGGCCGGCGGCTTCTTCATCGGCGGATTGTGGCTGGTGTATCTGGCCGGCCGCTCGACCTTCACCGCGGAGGAGAAGCGCTTTGTGGCTGGCCTTGGCGGCAAAGTGGCCGCGGTTTTCGGCATCGTTTATCTCGCGGCCGGGATATGGGCCGCCAGTGTGCAGCCGGAGATTGTCAAAGCCGGTCTGCGCACGGATGCGCTCTACAAGTTCGCGGGTTTTGCCGGCATTCTTTGGCTGACCCTGGTTGGGGTGGCTGTTCTAGTCGCCGCCGTCGCCGCCTCCGGCAAGTTCTTCGCAAATTGGTTCAGTTGGGTCGGTGTCGCGCTTGCCGTTCTTATCGAGATCTCCCTCGTCGTCTACCGCGATGGCGTCCGCGACTTGACTCTGCTGTCCAAGGGCTACAACGTTTGGGATCGCGCCGTTGCAACCAACTGGTGGGTCGTGGGGCTGTTTCTGATCCTCTTTGTCGTCGGTCTCGGCGTCGTTGGTTGGCTGGTCTCCGTGGCGGCGCGCGCCCGGAAGGTGATGGAGGGCGCGGCATGATTCCTCGCGAAGAGATTGCGATGACTGAACAGAATCATCTCGAAGCAGCCGCCGTGGAGCCCGGCGAAAAGAACACCCGCCGTGCCTTCCTGGTTGCGGCTGGAACGGCTGGCCTTGCATACACCGCGGCCCTGGCCTACCCCATCTATCGCTATCTGGCTTCCCCTGAAGAAATGGCGATGAACGCCGCGGCCGTTACGGAGGTTACTCTCAAGGACGCGCAGACTCTGCCTCTTGGCTCGGTGCTGATGTTCAAGTTCGGCTCCTCTCCGGCCCTGCTCATTCACCACGAGGACGGCCGTTGGATCTCCATGACCGCCGTCTGCACTCACCTGGGTTGCACCGTGCAATATGAGCCGCAGGCCGACCGCATTCACTGCGCCTGCCACGGTGGCGTTTATAACGCGTACACCGGAGCCAACGTCAGCGGGCCGCCTCCCAAGCCTCTCAAGCTCTTCAAAGTGGCCGTTAACCAGGCTGACGTGAAAGTTTCGCGCGTGTAATGCAAAAGGATAGAGAGCATGACTGCAAAGACAATATATGAGTGGGTCGATGAGCGGTTGGGCTTGTCTGAGCTGATCGCCTTTGCGCGCCACAAGACCGTCCCCATTCACTCCCAGTCTTTCTGGTATTACTGGGGCGGTCTCTCGCTCTTCTTTTTCATGGTTCAGTGCGTCACCGGCGTGCTTCTTCTGGTCTACTACCGGCCCGGCGCGGAAGCCTACGAGTCGGTTCGCCAAATCACTTTTGTGATGCACTTCGGCTGGCTGATTCGTTCGATCCACGCTTGGTCCGCCAGCCTGATGATCTTTTCCATCATGGTGCACATGTTCTCGGTCTTCTTCATGAAGGCTTACCGCAAGCCGCGCGAGTTCGGTTGGTTCAGCGGCATGGCGCTGCTCGGTTTGGCCGTAACCTTCGGCTTCTCCGGTTACCTGCTGCCCATGGATGAGTTGAGTTACTTCGCCACCAAGGTTGGCTTGGAGATTCCCGCCTCGATTAGTTGGGTTGGGCCTTTCATCGCCAATATGGTGCGCGGCGGCCCGGAGATTTCCGAGTTCACCGTGCAGCGCTTCTTCGCTCTGCATGTGGTCGTGCTCCCGGCCATCTTTCTTCCCTTGCTCGGCTTCCATTTATGGCTGATCCAACGCCACGGCAATGCCGCGCCTCCCAGCATTGAAGCCTTGCCGCCAGCCGAGCGCAAAAGCGAGCCCTTCGTGCCCGACTTCATGCGCAAGGATCTGGCCATGTGGCTGATCGCGCTGAATATTCTGGCGCTGCTCGCCGCGGTCTTTCCCTGGAGCCTGGGAAAGCCGTATGACGCTTTGGCGCCTGCTCCGCTTGGCATTCATCCCGAGTGGTACTTCATGAGTCCTTTCGAGATGCTCAAGCTGATCGGCGCTGTTCTGCCCGGCATGATTGGCGAGTTGGGCGGCATTCTGCTGTTCACCGTCGGCGTTGTGCTCTGGTTTCTGATCCCTTTTTACGACACGAGCCAGGAACTGGGGAAGCGCGCTCGCATCGCAAACTACTTTGGCCTGCTGGTAATTATCGGCTTGCTGGCTACAACGGCCATCGGCTACTGGAGTGTTCGGTAGGAAGCTGGGTGCCCCATGTCCCGATTTTGGGACATGGGAAACGACAAACCCAAAGGGACGAATTCATACGGTCAAAGACCTGACTCATTGTGCCAAGGAACATTTGAGTAAGTCGAAGTTTTGAAGTACACGGCTTTAGCCGTGCCGCAAAGTGAGAAAAATCAACGCGGGCTTTACAGGTTGCGAAAAACTCCAATGGGGCTAGGTCTTGTAACAGGGCACGACTTTAGTCGTGCCGCAAGCGCAATCAAATCAACGCGGGCTTTAGCCCCTGAGGGAATGCTCGATGTCGAACCGCTCCACGTTGGCACAAACAAGCTAGAGGCTAGGAGTTAAAGATGAACTATCCATTCTGGAATATTCCGATTCTCGGCTCGGGCTGGGTGATTGGCATCATCGCCATCTTCCATGTCATGATCTCGCAGTTTGCCGTGGGCGGCGGCCTTTATCTTCCGCTGGCTGAGCGCAAGGCCCTGCGCATGACGGAGGGCTCGCTCCGCACCGAATGGCTCGCTGAACTGGCCGGCTACTCGAAGTTCTTTCTTATCCTGACTGCGGTCTTCGGCACCGTCAGCGGCGTGGGCATCTGGTTCGCCATCGGCCTCACGCATCCCGAAGCCACCAGCACCCTCATTCATAACTTCGTCTTCGGCTGGGCCATGGAGTGGGTCTTCTTCCTCGTCGAGCTGGCCACCATTGCCGTCTACTATTCCACCTGGGGGAAAATCGATTCCAAGCTGCACCTTCACGTGGGTTGGGTCTATGCCGTGGCCTCGTTCTTCACCTTGTTTATCATCAACGGCATTCTCTCCTTCATGCTCACGCCCGGCGATGCGTGGCTTGCCGTCGCCGGCTCCGGTCAGGAGGCCAGCAAGTTCTGGTATGCCTTCTTCAATCCCACCTTCTGGCCGAGTCTCTTCCTGCGCGCCAGTGTTTGCTGCGCGCTGGCCGGCATCTGGGCGCTCATCAGCGCCAGCCGCATCGACGGCGACAAGCAGCCCGAGCTCAAGACCAGTCTGGTCCAATGGAGCGTCAAGTGGCTGGTGCCTTCCTTCGTGGCCATGCCCTTCCTGATGGCCTGGTATTATGCGATGGTTCCCGCCTCGCAGCGCGCGCTGCTCACTCTGGGCATCGACACCATCAACCCTGGCACATTCTCGATCGTCACCCGCATGGCGCTGGTCATCATCGTCACTTCGGCCACCATCATCGGCGTCGCCTACTTTTTGGCCTATCGCAATCCGGTGGAGTTCAAACTTTCGCATGCGATTGCCGTGCTGCTGCTGGCTCTGGTCGCCACCGGCGCGGGTGAGTATTCCCGCGAAATGCTGCGCAAGCCCTGCGTCATTGGCGGTTGGATGTACTCGAACGGCGTCCGCGTTCCATATGTCAATCGCATCAATCAGGAAGGTTATTTGGCTCACTCGAGTTGGGTTTGGAACGGCTCCAGTTCAAGCTATTCCCGCGGCGAGGCCATCTACCGCGGCGAGTGCGGCTCCTGCCACACCCTGGCCGGCTATCGCCCTCTGAACAGCCTGCTCGCTGGCCGCGACCGCGCCAACATCGACAGCTTCATCACCATGCTGCACGACTACAAGCCCGATTCGCCCTACCGCCGTTTCATGCCCCCGATGACCGGCACAAAGCAGGACATCGACGATCTGGCCGATTACCTCAACGCCCAGGTCAATCCGCCGTCGCCCGGCGCACAGAAGCCCGTGCAGACGGCGCAGAAATAGAGCGGTTCTCCCATTCAGCCACCTTGCCTGCATCTCGCAAGGTGGCTTTTTCATGCGGAAAAGCTCCAAAGTGGCTATGTCTTATAACAGTCGACTACCGGCGTTGCCGATCCACAGCGGATGAAACTGTAGCGCCGGCCTCCCGGCCGGCTGTAGCGTGGACGTCCTCGTCCACGCTTGTTTCTTCCTAGGGCACGGCTTTAGCCGTGCCGATAAAAACTGCAAAATCGATATGGATTTGATCATCAAGACTTGTGCTGAGCTTCCTTAAAATGCGATATTTGCAGTTTTTTGTTGTGTTTTATCCCCACTTATTGCCGGGGACCCCATGCGTCGGGTGCCCCACCTTCGCCGCGTTTTTTGCGGCTAAGGTGGGATATTTATAGCTTTTCCCCACCAGTTGCGGGGCAGGTGCTTGCGGATAATTTCCTTGCTTCGTCGCACAATGATCCTGGGCGTCTTCGTCCCAACCATCGTCCCGGAACATCCCCGTCTCCCAGCCGGAAGCTGCCGACGGAGGTCGAAACTGCGCATAACTCTTGTCCTTGGACGATTTTGCAGGGAACTTCATTGTTTTCACTATTTTACAGCGCAACCATACCTGTAAGCTAAAGAAAATAAGGATTTTGCGTACAATATAGGGGTGGGGGTAGGGCATGCCATGGCCCCACTCTGGGGCGTCTATGCTCTAGCCCCGCGCTTCAGCGTGTGGTTGGCGCAGCCTCAGCCAGCGTCTTATCCGCTAATTCTGCGGTGGAGGCGACAATGTTATGGCATAGGTTTTGGTGCAACCCACGTTCCTTGTAGGAACGCTGGCCGTCTTCGGTATTGAGAATGCAGCCGGTCAGTTCGCGGCAGAGGATCGAGCCGTGGGCAGAGCGGAAATCCGCTGTTAGTTGCTGTGCCCGCTCGTAGAGAGCATTCCGGCCAGCAACGGGATCGGCCGCCATGGCTTCTCCGGCAGCTTCTCCCAGAGCCAGCAGCGCTCCGGTGAGCGCCCCGCAGATTTCTCCTTGCCGCGCAATGCCGCCGCCGAAAGGCGCAGCCAGCGCCAGCCGCTGCGCTTCACTCAGGCCGTTTGCGGCGCAAGCGGCAAAAACCGACTGTGCGCAGTTGTAGCTTTGCGAAAACAGTTCCAATGCTCGTTGGGATCTACTCAGACTCACAAAATGCCTCCGAAGAAGGATTGACTCAGAAATTAGCATATATCGTCGCGATTCCCATCCTTCTGCGCATCTTGCGGAAGGGTGGAAAACAACCAGACTCGCACCGTACTCCAAATCGTGCGATCCTGAAGACGCCATGAAGATTCTCCTGGGCATTCTCGCCGTCCTCATCGTCGTGGCCTCCGTCTTCGCCGACTACAAATGGCGCCAGTGGATGGCCGCCCGTCGACGTGACCGTCGATAGCCTCTCTTGATGCCTTTTCTGGCCATTTATGAGTTGCCATGTGCCGCGAAAGCGGCGTCTGCCCCAGCGCAGGTGGTTACAATAATTGATAGGGAGCCGTCTAATCGCTATGCCTCATTCTTTTGCCTTTACCCATCGTTTTTCCGCTCTCCGGATGCGGAGCCGCCTTTTGTTCAGCCTCGCTGCTGCCGCGCTTTTCGTCGCTGCCGTAGCCCACGCCCAGTTTGGCGCTCCGGCGTCCGGAACCCAGGTGCATGATACCTCCGCCCTCAAGCCGCCCGCCGGCGCCCGCGTCGCCATCGTCGAGTTCGCGGATATGGAGTGCCCTCTCTGCGGCAGGAATAACCCGATCGTTAAAGCGGCTGCGGCCAGGTACAAGATTCCCTGGGTGCGCCACGACTTTCCGCTGCCTTACCATGCCTGGAGTATTGACGCCTCAATCAATGCCCGCTGGTTCGACTCCCACAGCAAGGCCTTGGGCGACGAGTACCGCGACACGGTTTTTGCCAATCAAAATTCCATCGTAAGCCCCGGCGTGCTGCGCCAGTTCACCGCGAAGTTTGCGGCCAGCCATCATCTTTCTCTGCCCTTCGCCATTGACCCGCAGGGCAGGCTTGCAGCTGCGGTGAGTGCCGACAAAGCACTCGGCGAGCGCGTCGGCATCGAACACACACCCACCGTTTTCATCGTGACTGCCAATAGCAAGGGCGCTCCTTTCATCGAGGTCCAGAACCTGGAACAGGACCTCTACCGGGTGATCGACCAGGCCATTGCTGACACCTCCAGGTCGGGCGCGCCCAGAAAGACCGCTCACAAATAACGCTTCGGGCATCATGCCTGGCTTTGAAACGCCAAACGGCGCATCCTGTTCGGGATGCGCCGTTTGCATTTGGCGGGTTGTTTCGAGCTACAGAATTTCCTGAAACTTTCTAATTCCCAGTCTGAATCTGTATCAGTTGCGGTGCTTTGGCTGCCTTCTCCTGCTTTCCGCCGGGAGTAATCGTGCGGGTCTGCGGCGCGCGCCAGTGGTCGATATAGCTGATTCGATGCACACAGCCGATGGTGCAGTTGGGCGAGCAGGTCTTGGCGGTCAGAAATTCCCGCTTCAAGTCTGCCTTGGTGTATTCGGCCAGCGGAACGCCCGGAAATCCGCGCTTCTGCGAGCAGTAATGCACCAGCCCGTCTTCGCAGATGTAGAGGTAGCGCGATCCTGCCCGGCAGCGCCAATGGTTGGGCCGCCCCTGCGCAATCGCCTCCTGAAACTGGTCGAAACGCGCGTAATTGGTCTTCTTCCGGCGGCTAACCTTGAAGTAGACTTCGGCGTCTTCTTCCCCGAGCGGCTTCAACTGCCCGCTGCCGTCGTGGATGATCCCGATCGTCGATTCAAAGCCAAGCTCGCGCGCCCGTTTGTCGATCACCAGCGCATCTTTTCCGAAGCCGCCGCCCACCACGGAGTTGATGTTCACATGAAATTCTGCATATTGCGAGAGCATTTCCAGCTTCTCGTCCAGCACATTCAGGCTTTTCTGCGAGATTTCGTCCGGTTCCAGGTTGTCAATGGAAATCTGCATGTGGTCGAGGCCGGCCTTGTTCAGCCGCTCGATTCTGTCCACGTTGAGCAGGTAGCCGTTGGTGATCGTCCCGGCAATCGCGCCCGTCTGCCGGATGCGGCGAATGATCTCGTCCAGATGAGGATAGGCCAGAGGCTCGCCGCCGGAGAGGCCGATCATGGCGGTTCCGAGCCGTCCCAGGGCGTCGATGCGCTGAACCATCTCATCGAGAGGCACCGGTTTCGAGACCTTGTCGTATTCATTGCAGTAGCCGCAGGAGAGGTTGCAGAATCGCGTCGGCACAATCTGCACCAGCACCGGGTGGCCTGTATGGGCCAGCGCACGGCCGACCATTGCCAACTCGCGCACCTTCCGCGTGGCCGCCAGCCAGCGCCCGCGCACGGTCATTTTCCGGGGAATTGCCATCTCTTTTATTGAAGCACACTCCGCTGCGGCGCTTCCTCGTCTGTTCTCCGTTTCCTTGTTTCCGGCTGTTTCCGGTCGCGCGTTCGTGGATGTAACCTCAAAGTAGCCCGCAGAGGCGGACACGGGCTCAAATCCGGAGGAAAACGATCCATGAAGCGGAGAGACTTTTGTAAATTGATGGCTGTTGCGGCTGCGGCGAAGACGCTGCCCCTTGGCGCTCAAGCCAGTAATGCGACGCAGTTGCCTGATGGCTTTAGTACATATGCCGGGGACTACGCGCAATATTGCGCGACACCAGCCGCGCAGCGCGTGTTTTATGCCCTGGAAAACGGCAAGCTCATCAAGGAAAAGCTCGACGAAAAAGCCTGGCAGCCGACGGAATGGGGCGGGCCTCCGGTTTTGCCTGTCGCGGGCGGCTCGTGGGACGGCGTTCCCATGATTTCTCCCATCCCGCATCTGGAGGGCGAAGGTCCTTACAAGCCCACCTGGGATTCGCTGCTGCAATATGACGCTCCAGAGTGGTATCGCGACGCCAAGTTTGGCATCTGGGCGCACTGGACTCCGCAATGCGTGCCGGAAGACGGCGACTGGTATGGGCGGAATATGTACATGGAGGGGTCAGAGCAATACAAATACCATCTGGCGCACTACGGGCATCCCTCCAAGTTTGGCTACAAAGACCTCTGCGCGCAGTGGACGCTTCTCAACTGGGAGCCGGAGGCGCTGATCGAGCGCTATAAAAAGGCCGGAGCGAAGCTCTTCCTCGCCGTTGCCAACCACCACGACAGCTTCGATTGCTGGAACTCCAAACATCAACCGTGGAATGCGGTGAACTTCGGCCCGCATCGCGATGTGATCGGCATCTGGGCCGCGGCGGCGCGCAAGCAGGGCTTGCGTTTCGGCGTTACCGTGCATCAGGCCCGCAACTGGTGGTGGTTTCAGACCGCTCATGGCGCGGATAAATCTGGCCCCTTCGCGGGCGTGCCCTATGACGGTCGGAAGACGGCGGCGGAGGGTAACGGGCAGTGGTGGCAGGGGCTTGATCCTCAGCGACTCTATGGCGCGAAGCATCCCTTCAATGCCTTACCCGATGTCGCGTTTGTAAAGGATTTCTACGACCGGACGCGCGATTTGATCGATCAGCACGACCCGGACCTGCTCTACTTCGACAATTCCTTGTTTCCGTTGGGTTGGGGCGGCATGAACATCGGCGCCTATTTTTACAATCACATTCTCAAGACCCGCGGCGGCAAGATGGAAGGCATCATCAACATCAAGGAAGTACCGGATCGCTGGGCCAAATCCGTCGTAGCGGATGTTGAACGCGGGTTCACCAACGAGATTGCGCCCTATGCGTGGCAGTCGGAGACTTGCGTCGGAGAGTGGCATTACAAGCGCAGCCTGTTCGAGCACCCCGGTGAGTTTGGCGGCTACTTGTCGCCCCGGGATGCCATCCACTGGCTGATCGACACGGTCAGCAAGAACGGCACCTTCATTCTGAACATTCCCGGAAAGCCTGACGGCACCATCGACAGCAAGGAAATTGCTGTTCTCGACGGGATCACGGCGTGGATGCAGATCAATGGCGAGGCCATCTACGCCACGCGGCCCTGGAAGGTTGCCGGCGAGGGGCCGAACACGGTGAAGAGTGGAAAATTTCAGGGCGACAGCATCGGCAAGCTCGGCGTTCAAGACATCCGGTTTACCCGCAACAAAGCCAACACCGTGGTCTATGCGCTCGTCCTGGGATGGCCTTCAGAAGCCTTCGTGGTGCAGTCGCTGGGTACGGCAAGCGCCACCCGGCCTGGAAAAGTCGAGCACGTCCAGTTGCTGGGCACGGAGGAAAAGCTCCGGTGGCGTCAGACAGACGCAGGACTGCGGGTGGAATTGCCCAAGCAGTACCATCCTGCCGCCGACTTCGCTGCGGCGCTGAAGGTATCGTTGGCCTGAAACAGTGAGCGCCGGGATATTTCCTGTCCCGGCGCTCCGATTTTCCATCCGCTCTGTTTCCGAACAAACATCTGGCGCAACATTCTATCGAAGTGGTTGTCGAATCCTCAGCGCGCCGTGGGATCGCCGTAGAAAACGCCGCGGCCATGAATGCCGACATAGACGCGTCCGTACAGGCGCGGATCGCCGGTAAGTTGCAGGATCAGGCCCCACTGGTGCTGATCGTCGTTGATTCTGACCCAGGTTTTCGCTTCGTCCGTGGAGCGGAAGATGCCGGGCTGGTCGTGAATGGTTCCGGCCAGGTAGAGCGCCGGATAGGATTCATGCGGCGCGGCTTTGCCGAAGCCGAAGGCGTGGATTTCCTCGACGTTTGGCAAGCGGAGGAATGAGACGCCGCCCTTGCTTGACAGTTGCGCGTGGTAGAGGCCGTCGAAGGCGGGCAGCCAAAGATCTGCGGTGCTTCCCGGCGCGGCGTAGATGCGGTCCTGGCCTCCGCGAATATCGCCGCGCGAGTCCGGGCGGAAATGGCGCGCCGAGCCCGGCAGCTTGAAGCGCCGTGCGGAGAAGGTGGCTCCTCCGTCGCTGCTGCTGTAGAGCGTTCGGTGAGCGAACGAGATCGAGTAAAACTGCCGCGCGGCAACCGGGTCGGCGATGACGCGGAGATCGGCGGGAAGTCCCTGCGCGGCGGCCCAAGTTGCGCCCATGTCATGCGTCACGTAAGCCGCTTCGTCTTCCGGTGTCCAGATCCAGGTGTTGCCGTCGGCTGAGACGGCAATGAATCCGGCATGACTTCCAGGCTTGGGAGTGGCAGGGGTGGGTTTCCAGGTGTGGCCCGCATCGAGCGAAAAGCCGATGTTTTCGTCGGCCTTGCCTTCGGCGTTGTTGCCCACGCGAACAAGAACCTCGGGGCGAAGTGTCGCGGAGGCAACGCCTGAGGTGTTGTGCATGCGAGGCGGGGCGGAAGCGCCTTCCGGCTCCGGATGGTCCAGATCCCAATGCACGAAGCTGCCGTAGTCGCCAATGCCCGTGATGAGATGAGCGCCTTCATTAGGGCTGTTCATATCGAGCGGCACGGTCTCCTCGATGCCGGTCGAGAGAATGCTCCAGTGCGTGGGTTGGCCGTGGTCTGCCGCGGTCAGGTCGAAGGTCTCCCAGCCGCCGTAGCCGGTTGTGAAAACGGCATGATTGGAATTGACAGGGTCAATCTCAATATCGAAAAGCCAGTGAATGGGAGTGCTCTGCACATAGGGCGCCAGGCTGTAATCGTAAACGCCGCCGGTGCCGAAGATCGTCTTCCAGCTTGCGCCGCCGTCCGTGGAGCGGAAGATGTCTTCGCTGCCAGCCGAGTAGGGGCGGCCGAAGGAACTCGCAATCAGAGTGCCGGGATGCTGCACGTCGACGGAGACGGCTGCATAGCCGAATTCCTTGCTGCCCGCAACGGGACGGTCCGGCGTGATGTCGGTCCATGCGCCAGAACGCGTGTCGAGCTTCCAGACCGCGCCGTCGGTCATGTACGAAGCGCCGGGCGCAGTGCCGTAGGCGACATAGAGAAATCCGTCGGCGGAGAGCGCGGCGCGGGTGGGCCGATACTTGGTCGGTGCACTCTCCACCTCGCGCCAGCTTGCGCCGCCATCGGTGGAGGCAAACAGGTTGGGCCGGTTCATCAGCGAGACGCCGACATAAATCTTCTGTGCTGCGAATTTGACGAAGACAATGCCGTCGCCATGGACGGGCATGTGCCGCCAGTGCTCTTCCGGCGTTTCGCCGGGAACGGGATTCGGCGTAGGTGGAGTTGCCTCGGTAATGTTGGGAAAGCTAGCGATGCGCATCCAGCTTGCGCCGCGGTCTTGAGAACGCCAGAGTCCGTCGTGGCGGGTTCCAAGATAGAGAATGCGCCCGTCTTGAGGATCGACGGCAAGCCGCTCGCCGTTTCCGCGGCCGTCTTCGTTGCCGCCGAACTTGAAAGGCACATTGGTCCGCTGAAAACTGCGGCCGCTGTCGTCGGAGCGGAGAATGGCGCCGTTGGGGGTGCGCTTGTTGGTGTAGGTTCCGCATGCCAGGTAGACGCGATTGGCGTCGGCGGGATCGACAGCGATGGATTCAACTCCCATGAGGTTGTAGTCCTTGTAGGGAACCCAATCCAGAATCGGTTGCCAGCGTTTGGCGGCCTCATCCCAGCGGTAAGCGCCGCCCATGTCCGTGCGGGCATAGCGAACGCCGGACGCTGTGGGGTGAAAGATGACCCCGTCAACAAACCCGCCGCCGACAATCTGGACGTTTTTCCAGGAGTAGGGCTCCTGTTGCGGAGACTGCGCGAGAGCAATCGTCGCGCCAAGCGCGAAGAGAAGAGCTGAGAGTTGAATTTTTTTCATCACTGCGTTTTCTCCGCTGCGATGCGCGCGGCGAAAGCCTCCGCGCATCGCAGCAGGTGATTGCCTCAGTTATTGAAGCTTGAGTTGTACTTCGGCTCCGGTGTATTCCACGCTCTCGAGCGGAGCGGGCGTGAGCGAGAAGCCGGCCGGATGCGCCTTTGAAACCAGAACCACCTGGAAGGTGCGGTGGCTCAACATGCCGTCAAAGGCGCCAGTACGCACGCCGATGCTGAGCGTGTTGGTCTTGTCATTCCAGCGAATGGGAATCTGCGAGAAAGCTCCCTTTTCGTAGTCGAAGGTCGTGCCCTGATCTTCGTACAGCGTGAACTGGCCGTCGGCTCCCGCGTAGACATAGAGCGTGGTCGGGTCGGAGGGCTTTTCTGCGATGTACTGCATCTGCGGTCCGTAAGGAATGATGGCTCCAGCCCGCACGAAAACGGGAATCCGGTCATAGGGCGCAGCGGCTGCGATTTCTCCGGAGGCGGCCGGCTGGCCGGTCCAGAAGTCGTACCACGCCGAGGCAGTGGGCAGGTAGACCTGCCGCTCGCGCTGTTTGTATTGCGTAATAGGCGCCACCAGAAAAGCCGGGCCGAACATATATTCGTCGTTCAGTTCGCGGGCCGTGCGGTCGTGCTGGAAGTCCATCACCAGCGGCCGGAACATGGTGTAATCCTGCTGCGTGCTCCAGCCAGCCATCGAGTAGATGTAGGGGAACAGGGCGTAGCGCAGGCAATCGAATTTCAGCTCGGCGTCGTAGGCTGGCGAGTGGTCGCCCAGCGTCCATATCTCGCGCGGTCGCAGTTCTCCATGCACGCGGAGCAAGGGAGTGAAGGTGGAAAGCTCGAACCAGCGCGCATTCAGTTCCCGCCACTCTTCCTGGTCGCTGGCGGTCATCGGTTCGTTGGAGAACCGGTCCTGCATGGTATAGCCGCCGGTGTCCATCGTCCAATACGGAAAGCCAGAGATGCTGATACCCAGCCCGGCCGGAATCTGCTTGGCCATAGCCGTCCAGGTCGATGTGATGTCGCCCGACCAGGTCACGGTCGAGTAGCGCTGCTCGCCCGCAAAACCGGAGCGCGTCAGAATGAAGACACGCTGGTTGGGAGCGGCCTCGCGCTGCCCGGTGTAAACGCCCTTGCCGTTTTCCAGGGCGTAGCCGTTCAACATGCGCGCGCCCGTTCCCTGATAGGTGGAGTCCATGTGGTCCAGTTGGTTCTTAAGCGTGGGCGGAGAGGGCATCATATCGGGCTCGGTTGCATCCATCCACCAGGCGTCAATGCCTTTGGAAAAGAGCCGCGTGTTGAGCTGCGACCAGAAGAGCTTGCGCGCGCTGGGATTGAAGGCGTCGTAGAAGGTGTAGGGCTGGCCGATCCAGTCCACGACGTGTTCTTTCAGGTTGGGCTGATAGAGATAGCCCTTGGCATTCATCTCCTTGGCGTTTTCCGTGTTGGGGTTGAACTTCCCCCATACGGAAATCATCAGGTGGGCATGCAGCGCATGGATGGCCTTGATCCAGCCGTCGGGGTCGGCAAAGCGCGTCGCATCGAACTCGTGCGATCCCCAGGAATCCGGCCGCCAGTATTGCCAGTCCTGCACAATGTTGTCGAAAGGAATCTTCCGCTCACGGAATTGCTTCACCACGTCGAGCGATTGATCGGCGGTCTCATAGCGCTGCCGCGATTGCCACAGACCGAAGGTCCAGTTCGGCAGCATGGTTGCCTTGCCTGTCAGCAGGCGATAGCCGCCAATAACCTGATCCATCGAGGGACCATAGACAAAGTAGTAATCTGTGCCATCCCCAACCTGAGACCATAGCGACGTGTCGTTGTTCGGCGCGGGCGTCTTCCATTGGAGTTCGATGGTGCTCTGTTGCTCGGGATCGTTTTCAATTCGTACGGAATATTTGTGCCCAGCTTCCAGGGGTACGCGAATCTGGTCCTTGCACGAAAGCCAGTTCTGTCTCCAATGGCTTATCACCAGCTTGCCGTCGAGCCAGACCTTGATGCCACCGTTCGAGTAGGCTTGCAACTGATAATCGCCGGTAACGGGTGCAAGGATGGAGCCGGTCCACGACAGGCGCTTCAAGCGCGGCGGCCCGGACGTGGCATCGGCTTGCGCGACAACCGGAGGAAGATGAACAGCAATCTCCGCGGTTTGCCGGGGAGCCTCCGACGCGTCGATTGGCGCCACGGTCAGGCCGCCTGGCTTGCCGTTCGCGTCGAACAGGTTGGCCGGCGGAATCGGCGCGAAAGCGCGCAGATCTCCGAAGCGCGTGAACGAAGTGTTGTCCCAGAGAATGCCATAGCCTTTGGAGGAAACAAGGAACGGCACCACGACGTTGGTATTGTTCTGCCACAGGTCGACGTCGAGGCCTTTGATGTCGAGGCTTCCAAACTGCATCTGCCCCAATCCATACAGGGATTCGTCTCTTTGTGCCTTCCACTTCTGCTGAATGTGGAAGGTTGCTTCTCCTTGCACGGTCGCAGGCTCCAGAGTCCGGCTGCCCGCCGCTTCCGAAAGCACAGGCTGCCCGGTTTCGTCGGCAAACGACACGGCTCCTGTTTTCCGATCGACGATGACTTGCAGCTTGGCCGTGGCCAGCGTGAAGCCGGTGCGCGATTTGCTGATTTTGAAAGAGGCCGTCGTGGGGGGCAGAGCAACCCTGTCAATCGAGGCGCGGCTGAAAAACTTCGCGGAGTGGGAAAACGCCACGCGAACCACAGTGTTGGAGATGACCTGAATGCGAAGTTCGCCGGAGGCCAGTTTCAGAGCCATTCCATCGGGTTCTCGTTCCATCACGGATGCGTCCGTCGCGGGAAGTGCAAACGCGGGAGCACTCAAACAGATAGCCAGGATTGCAGGGTAGATATGTCGCATGAAAAAAGGATAAAGCAAGAAGGCGTGAAAGCGTAACAATAAAAGGATTTACTAAAAGGTTTTCTTGCTTTCAGAGCGGAACCGGAACGAGATTCAAAAACCAGATCTGTTCCAAAAAAGCTCTGGTCCGGGAGCGACCGACCTTGCGTCAGGGCACGACTTCAGCCGTTTCGAAGCTCTGCGTCGAGACATCAGTTCGTCCAGCGCAGTCTCCTGCCTTTCCCATCTACGACCCCACCCCATACAATGGAGGCAGGAACTTCAAACCTCGAGGAATATCATGCCGCTTTCCGGAGAAGCTATCCGCCTGATGAACTACATTGACGATGTTGCCGTGACCCTGCGCCGGGTGCTGGCCACCGTCCCCAGCCTCTCAGCCGAGGAGCGCGCGCGCGTTGCCGAGCATCTGCTGCAAGCCCATCCCAACGCCGAAGATGTTGCCCAGGCTCTGGCCCCCCAGTAAAAACCGGTTCGTGCAGCCGCCGCCATCAACTGTGCGGTGTTGCTGGTTGGCATCGCACCAGAATCGGCACGATTCGTTGCCGATTCTGGTGCAAAAGCCACTTTCGGCAACGATTACAGTGCCGGCCTAGTCCCTAGTCCCTGTTTTCCCAACACATGCTCGTAATAGCGCACGTAGTGCGGCACCACCAGTGACGCGCAAAAGCGCTTCTGCGCCGTCTTGCGCCCGGCCTCGCGCATGGCCTCCAGCCGGTCACGGTTCTTCAGCAGGCCCACCGTTCCGGCAGCCATCGCTTCCACATCTCCCACCGGATACAGCAGCCCCGTCACTCCGTCGTCGATCAGCTCCGGTATGCCGCCCACCCGTGTGGCGATCGAGGGAACCATGCATGCCATGGCTTCCAGCGCCACCAGACCAAACGACTCCTGCTCGCTCGGCATCACCAGCAGATCGGCCAGCGGTAGCAGTTCGTTCACTCGATCTTGCTTGCCAATAAAGTGCACCCTATCATTGATTTGCAGATCATGCGCCAGCCATTCGGCTTCCGAGCGGTCCGGTCCGTCGCCCACCAGAACCAGTTGCGCCGGCAGCTGGCTCGCCACCCGCGCAAAGACTTTCACCACGTCCACCACTCTTTTGACCGGCCTGAAATTAGAGAGGTGCATCAAAATCGCATCGCCGGGAGCAGCCAGCCGCAGCCGCGCTTCCGCCCTCGCCGCTTCATCCTTGATGGGCACGTACGCATTGCAGTTGACGAAGTTCGGAATCACCTTGATGGGGCGTGTGGTGCTGAAGTGCTTGACCGTTTCTTCCTTCAGATAGTTGGAAATGCACGTCACTCCGTCACTCTCCTGAATGGCGTAGCGAGTGATGGGCAGGTAGCTGCGGTCCAGGCCCACCAGCGTGATGTCGGTGCCGTGCAGCGTGGTCACAAAGGGCAGCCTGCGTCCGCGTGCGGCCAGCATTTGACGCGCCAGTAGGGCGCTGACCGAGTGCGGAATCGCGTAATGCACGTGCAGCAGATCGAGTTCGTAGTATTCGGCCACTTCCGCCATGCGCGAGGCCAGCGCCAGGTCATAGGGCGGAAACTCGAAAAGCGGATAGTTGGAGACGGGCACTTCATGGTAGAAGATGCCGTCATCCCGTCCATTCAGCCGGAATGGCTGCGAATACGAAATGAAGTGCACTTCGTGGCCCAGCGCGGCCAGTTCAATTCCAAGTTCCGTGGCCACCACGCCCGATCCGCCGTAGGTGGGATAACAGGTAATGCCGATGCGCATAAGCCCTTCTTGTCTGTTGCGATTGTCTACAGCGGAACCAGAGTTGATGTATCCCGAAACTGAAGCACTCAAGTCGACGCAACCAACAGGGGAGAGGCGACCTTCGTGGAATTGGTGAGGCTACAGGTACTCTGGTTCCGCTCTAACTCTGACTTGGACGCTTCGGAAGGCGCGGAAGATGCACGTGTGCCTGGTTTGAATTGAATCAGGAGCTTTCGCCGGTTACTGAACTGGCCTTGACTCCGTCTGCAAGCCTGCAAAGGAGATCAAGTCGAGATCGGGGAAATCCTTGATCGCGTGAAGCGCCTGCCGTTCGATCTCCCGCGAGGCCAGCAGACGCGTATGGGCTTGGGCCAGGTCGGCGTCGTTGTAGCCGGGATGCGAAACCAGTTCCCACGTGCCGGGGGGCAGTTTCCGCAGCAGAGAACTGACCGTGGCGGCGTCGAGCGTTCCGGTGGCCAGCACGCCGATGGCTCCATCCGTGGTCGCAAATCCCTCTCTTGCCACAATGCGCCGGAAGGCGGGCTCAAGCCATCGCAGCAGGCGCACTTCCGTACGCCGCAGCCACGGCGCGCCGTTTGTCGCGCGCAAGCTCCAGGCCGACTCAAAGGGGTTGCGTACCGCGCGAATCCCAGCATCGTGCGCCGCGCGTAGCACTGGCCGCAGCACTTGGGGAAACATGTGGACGTGCTTGTGCGTGTCGATGTGTGTGAGCGCAACGCCCCCGGTCTGGAGCCGCGCAATCTGCGCTTCGGCCTCGGCCTCGATCTCTGCGAAACGGATGCGCCCGGTGAGAAGCCGTTCCAGGAATGCGCCTAGCGTGGGCTGGAAGCGGCCCGTGCGCGGGTCCACAAGCGTGGGAAGTCTCTCTGCGGAAAGCACCGGATCGCCATCCACCAGAACCACGTGGCAGCCCACGCCCAGCGTGGGCGTCGAGCGAGCAATTTCGATGGTCTCTTCGGTGGCCGCGGCTCTCGCCATCAGCGTGGTGCTGGTCAGCACGTTGGCACGGTGCAACTCTGCGATGGCTCGATTGACCCCGGCAGTCAGCCCGAAATCGTCGGCATTGATGATGAGACGGCTCACGGACTGAGTTTATCAACATTGGGGTTGGGCGCGATTGGATTGGGCGTGCTGCTGATCGGCGAGGCGTTGCTGACTGGATTGCTGGCGCACTGATATGATAGCCGTAGGTCGTCATGGCCCTCCCGCCATTCGCGGGCGGTTAGCTCAGTTGGTTAGAGCGCCTGCTTTACACGCAGGATGTCGGGGGTTCAAATCCCTCACCGCCCACCACTTATCTGCACAAGCGCTTCATAAAATCAATAATTTATGAAAATTCATACAACTCTTTTCGTTCGGGTGCATCTTACTAAACAACAAGCAGAGGCTTCCCCGAAATACCACCCACCAAAGAAAGGTACCCATTCCTTTTTGAAGGTCTGAAACGGACCTCTTCCCTATTTCTCCTCTTTGACCCCCTCCCTCATATGCCTCTCTAGCGGGCCTGCCGGAAGGCAGGCCTTTTTTGTTTGCTTGCCAACAGTCGACAGATGAAGAATTTCTCCATTGCTGTTGACCGAAGCCCATGCTTCTGAGTAGCTTTTTCTGCCACCAAGGCGACAGAATTTCGTTGCTGGGGTGGAAGAAAAACCCACCGTGTAGGACGCTGGCAAGGGTCTATGAATAGGAGAAGCGCTCTAGAATGGGAATCAGATGCCTTCTTCCTCTACTCCAGAAAATCACCCAGAGCGGGAAATTCGGGCGCTCGACGAGCTTTTTGAACGGGCGGGCCTCAAGCGCAACCTGCGCGGCAAGGCTGCCGGCGTGACCATCCGGAGGCGTATCGAGCCTGTGGATCAGCAGGATCTCGTCCCAGCCGCGCCTGTTCCCTGCGTCGCGCAGGACGGCGTCGAGTGGCTGGCGGTTCCGGCCTGGAAAAAGACAAGCTGGCTCTGGCATGGTTTCAGCACGCGCCGAGGCGGTCTCAGCCGCGCTTATTGTGCGGACGGCGCGCCGGGCGAGTTGAATCTTGGCTTTACGGCCGACGACGATCGGGAAACCGTCCTCCAGAATCGCCGGCTTCTGGCCGAGGCAGTCACTGGAGATCCGGCCACACCGCTGGTGGCGCTCAAGCAAATTCATTCGAATCTGGTGTTGGTGGCCAGCGCCGCGGACGCCAGCCGCGAGCAGCCCCACAGGGCTGACGGCCTGATTACCGACGAGCCGGGCCTGCTGCTCGGCATCCAGACCGCCGACTGCATCCCGGTGCTGGTGGCGGACCGCAAGCGGCGTGTAGTGGCCGCCTTCCACGCTGGTTGGCGCGGAACAGTGCAACGCATTGTCGAGACGGGTGTGGGCCGCATGAGGCTCCAATTCGGCTGCCAGCCGGAAGATCTGGTGGCAGCTATCGGGCCCGGCATTGGTCTTTGCTGCTTCGCTGTGGGAGAAGACGTGCTCTCCAGCTTCGAGTCTCAATTCACGTATGCGCACGAACTCTTCTGCGATGTCTACGATTCCGACTCGATCCGGAAAAAATACCCCATGCTCTTCCTGACGCAGTGCGCGCCGGGGCACTCGCCCATCGGCCCCAGCCTGCACCTGAATCTAGCTGAGGCCAATCGCCGCCAGTTGCTTTCGGCAGGCCTCAAGCCGCGCTCAATTCAAATGGTGGGCGGCTGCACAAGTTGCCAGCGGGAACTGTTCTTCTCCCATCGCGGCTCACAGGGCCATGCCGGACGCATGTTGAGCGTGATTGGCATCCGGCCAAGGTAGGGGACTTTGACGCGTTTGGAGAGTGATTCGGGGTGCCCCAGGGTTAGGGGCAGCCCGCGGGTTGATCGAGGGCGGGCCTGCGCTCAGGAGGCGCTGGCGACTGCCTTGGGATTGACCAGGTCGCGCAACTCCTTTGACGGTTTGAAGTAGGGCACCTTCTTGGCCGGTACATCAACACGCTCTCCCGTCTTAGGGTTGCGTCCGATGCGGGGCTTCCGCTGACGAATGCGGAAGGAGCCGAAGCCGCGAATCTCGATCTTGTCTCCGCCCTTGAGTGCCCCAATCACTGAATCAAAAATAGTTTCGACGATGATCTCGCCATCGCGGCGCGTCAAGTCGCCCACGCCGGTTACCTTTTCCACCAGGTCTGCCTTTGTCATACTTTTTCTCGCCTCCGCTCACAGCATAACCGGATTTTACCCGTTTTGGCGCGAAAAAGAATCTTGTATTGTGGATTTGAACCTTTTCATCTCAATAGTTTGGCGGAAAAGCCCCCGCGCCGGAGATTGCCCAAGCCAAATCGGGCTTGCTGGCGTTATGATGACCTATTCTCCGAGGTTTTTTTGAGTGCGGCAGGAGTGTAGCCTTGAGGGAGGGGGACAGCAAAGTCATGGACGAGTCCAAGAGCGGAGCCCGGCCGAAGTACAGCATCGTGATTCCGGCTTACAACGAGAGCGGCCGTATTCCGGCGACACTCGAGTCGGTGGTGAGTTGCATCCGCGCTCACCATTGGGATGCGGAGGTCATTGTGGTCAACGATGGCTCAACCGATGCAACCGCCCAGGTGGTGCAGGAGCTTGCCCGGAATGCGCCGGAAATCCAGTTGCTTGAAAACCCCGGCAACTGCGGCAAGGGCTACAGTGTGCGCTCCGGAATGCTACATGCGCAGGGTGAAGTGCTGCTGTTCACGGACGCCGACCTGTCGGCTCCCATTGAGGAGGCAGAGCGCCTGTTCGCAGCCATCCAGGGAGGAGCGGAAATCGCCATTGGCTCCCGCTGGCTCGAACGCGACCGCCAGACTCAGCGCCAACCCCTTTACCGTCAGCTTTTTGGCCGCTGCTTCAACCTCGTCATTCGCACCGTGATGGGGTTGCCGTTTGCCGATACCCAATGCGGCTTCAAGGCCTTCACGCGTTCCGCTGCCCAGACCGTTTTTCCGCTTCAGACCATCGAGCGCTGGGGTTTCGACCCGGAAATTCTGTTCATCGCTCTCAAACACGGTTTCTGGATCATTGAGGTACCGGTCAGTTGGGCCCACGACGATCGCTCCCGAATCAGCTATCTCCGCGATGGCATCAGAATGCTCGAGGATGTTGTTCTCATTCGCTGGAACGCCTTCCGCGGTCGCTACGACAAGCGCGCCGAGAAGGCCGATCTGGCAACTCCATAGATCCCAGTACCGATTTGTCGTTCCCGGGTCTCTGGAGCGAGATCTTCATCCCGCGGACGAGCAACCAAAGTTCATAGTCATGAATCTCGTTCCGGGCCTAAACAGGCTGCGGAAAAAGGCACAGCATCAGGCTGTTCGGGAAGGCCGGTTTGCCAGGGGCTAAAGCCAGCATCTTTACTTTGTTGCAGTTACGGCACGACTGAAGTCGTGCCCTGTTACAAAGCAGCCTTTTGAAACACCTTCTACGAGTTTTTCCGCAGCCTGTAAAGCCCCCTGCTCCCGATTCCAATTGTGATGACACGAAACGCATGTCCTTCGCCCCTTTTCACTTTCCATCCAAGGGACGAAGATCTGTCGCTTGGGATCCAGACCTTGGCCGGCCATGGCTTACCCCCCCCCACCCATATTTTGTGCGCAAAATCCCTGCTTTCTTGAGTTTACAGGCAGGTGTGCGCTGTAAAATCGTGAAAACAATGAAGTTCCCTGCAAAATCGTCCAGGGAAAGGAGTTATGCGTGCTTTCAGCCTCTGGCGGCAGCTTCCGGCTGGAAGGCGGCGACGTGCCGGGATGATGATTGGGAGAAAGACTTCCAGAATCATTGTGCGACGAAGTTACGAAATTATCTGCAAACACATGTGGTGCGGCAGGCGAGCGTTTCGCACATGGTGGGGAAGAGCTATAAATATTCCACTTTAGGCGCAAAGACAAGAACGCGCCGAAAGTGGGGCACCCGGCTCACGGCACATGGGGTACCCGGCAATAAGTGGGGATAGAACGCGACAAAAACTACGAATATCCCCATCTTATTGATCCGGCCCACAAAGGGCTTTCACCGGCCCAGTGCCAGCGACGGATCGGCGGAGAGGGAATCGTCGGCAAATTCGCCGGAGAGAAAGCGGGGCCAGGCGGCAGCGGCGATCATGGCGGCGTTGTCGGTCGAAAGCGAGAGAGTTGGAAAGGCGATGTGCAGGCCGCGGCGTTGGGCTTCCGCCGTGAAGCGGGCGCGAAGTTCGCGGTTGGCAGCCACTCCGCCGGTGATGAGGATGCGGCGCGCGCCCAGGGGTTCTTGAGCCGCAAAGGTCTTCTTCATCAGGTCGCCGATCACCGCGCATTGGAAGCTGGCAAGCAGGTCGAGAATCTGCTGGGAGCAGAGAGCGAGAGCTTCTTCCTTGGTCTTGGGAGGCCTGGAAGCCGTTTGGGGTTGGTCGGCTTCCCAGGTCCCAGAATCGGGACCTGGAGCACCCGGTTGTTGCGACTGCTCAGGCTGAACGGCGGTCTTTGGCGGAAAGAAGCGGGCGGCGCGGAGCTGGGCTTCCTCGCGGAGGCCGTGCAGTTCGACGTAGCGCAGGACTGCGGTCTTGATCCCTGAAAAGGAAAAAAGAAAGCGCGGGTCGAGGTTGGCGATCGGCGCGGTGCGGGCGTCCTTGGTCTTGGGCGGCTTGCCGCCGAGGTGGAGCTTGCGCTTGATCTGCGCAAAGGCGAAGGGGACGGCGTGCGGATTGCCGAAGCGGGCCAGAGCGTCGATCCAGGGGCCTCCGGGATAAGGAAAGCCGAGCAGCTTGGCCACCTTGTCGTAGGCTTCGCCGGCGGCGTCGTCCAAGGTGCGGCCAACCAGATGGTAGGTCCAGGCGCCATGCGCCGGGCGGGCGAGATACAGGCTCGTGTGCCCGCCGGAAACAACCAGGGCGAGGGCCGGGGAGTCGGCGGCGGGTTGGGGCGTTGGTTTTGTGGTATCCCAGGTCCCAAAATCGGGACCTGGGGCACCCGCGAGTTCCGGCTGAGCGGACTCGCGCTCATGAAGCAGAACGGCGTGGATGTGGCCTTCGAGGTGATTGATGGCGATGAGCGGCAGGCCCTGCGCGAACGCGAGGGCCTTGGCGTAGGTGATGCCAACCAGCAAGGCTCCGGCCAGACCGGGGCCGGAGGTGACGGCGATGGCGTCCAGATCAGCCAGGGTGATGTGGGCCTGGGCGAGAGCTTCGCGCACGACGGGAACGATGGCGCGAAGATGCTCGCGGCTGGCCAGTTCCGGAACGACGCCGCCGTAACGGGCGTGGGTCGGGATCTGCGAGGCGACGGCCGAGGAAAGCGTGCGTGCGCCGCGCTCGACGACAGCCGCAGCCGTTTCGTCGCAGGAGGATTCAATGCCGAGGATTAAACCGCGCTTGCTCACAGATTTAGTTTAGACGGTGAACCCGGTACAGGCTGGGGGACGACGAGGCTGTGTTATGTGCGGGCTAGTAAGAAACAAGCGTGGACGAGGACGTCCACGCTACAGCCGGCCGGGAGGCCGGCGCTACATTTCCATATACTGTGGGTCGGCAACGCCGGTGGACGACTAAACAGAATGCGGAAAAAGAGTGGATTTCAGGCAAAACGCAAGAAAAGCATCTTTCAGGGCCTTATTGCTCCGGCAAGAAAACAGTGACATCGTATTCCCACCCATTTCCGCAAAAGACGCGGAAATGGATGGGGCACCAGGACAGTATTTAGTTGCCGGATCAATAGCGCCTATCCGTAAATTGAGCAGGGATCGTGCTTACGCCGCCAGACGTATCCTGTGGGCCGGGAGGCCCACAGGACAGCCGACCAGGAGGTCGGCGCTACCTATTTACGGATAGGCTCTACAGTCCTATTCCGGATGGTCGGGTGTCATCAGGCAGATGTCCGGCAGGTTCCGGTAGCGCTCCGCGTAATCCATCCCATAGCCGATGACGAACAGGTTGGGAATGGAAAAGCCCACGTAGTCCGCCTCGATCTTTTCGAGGCGGCGGGAAGGCTTGTCGAGCAGCGCGGCGATGCGCAGCGTCTTGGGATGCTGCTGCAGCAGGAACTTGCGCAGGTAAGAGAGGGTAAGGCCGGTGTCGAGTATATCCTCGACCACCAACACATTCTTGCCCTCGATGGGCGCGTCCAAGTCCTTGATCAGCTTGACCACGCCCGAGGAACGCACGCCCTTGCCATAGCTGGAGGTAGCCACAAAGTCAAAGGTCGCGTCTACCTCCACGGTTCTTGCCAGGTCCGCCAGAAAGGGCGCCGCGCCCTTCAGCACGCCCACCATCACCAGTTGTTCGCCGTTCAGGTCACGGGTAATCTGCGCGCCCAGCTCGGCGACGCGTTCTGCGATCTGCTGGCGGGTATAAAGAACTTCAAGATGAGGGTTGGGAACAGAAACCATAAAAACAGTATCTCGCCATTCGAGTGTCCAAGGGAAATGGCATCTGTGTAAAATTGGCCCATCTCTTCCAGGTTCGGCCGGCGCGCTTGCAGCCGCTTGGCCGCTATACTTGAGGAGCGATGATTCCTTACTTGCACTTTTTGCACCTCAGCTTGCCCACCTTCGGGCTGATGCTCTGGCTGGCCGCTGTTGTGGCCGCCTTCGTGATGGACCGCAGCTTCCGCCGCGCGCACCTGAAGGCCGATGCCGTGAGCATGGTGGCCGTGACCGTGGTGGCCGGCATTTTGGGCGCCAAGCTGTGGCACGTTCTCGACACGCCCATCGAGTTTCACGAAGCGGGCTGGCGCGTGCTGTGGGATTCGGCCGGTTTCGCCTGGTATGGCGGGCTGGTGCTGGGCATCTCCGCGCTGCTTTTTCAGGGCTGGCGAGAGAAGATCGGCCCGCTGCGGACCCTCGACCTGGCCGCTCCGGCTGCCGCCATTGGCTATGGCCTCGGGCGCATCGGCTGCTTCCTCTCCGGCGACGGCTGCTACGGCATCGAAATCAAGCCGGTTCACTTCCTGTCTTTCACTTTTACGCCCTGGGGCATCAGCTTTCCCAACGGCATTGAGCCGATTTTTGCCCGCGTTTATCCCACTCCGCTTTACGAACTGACCGCCAACGTGCTCGTCGGCTGCTGGCTCTGGTGGCGCGGTGGCAAGCCCAGAGCTGCGGGCGCCATTCTTGGCGAGTACCTGCTGCTGACCGGAGCGGCCCGTTTCCTGGTCGAATTTGTCCGCCGCAACCCCAAGGTTCTCTGGGGCATGTCAAATGCCCAACTGGCCAGCGTCGGCTCGGTCGTTGCGGGCATTGCCCTGGTAGCGTGGGCCGCAACACGTCCGCTTCCCGGTGAGAAGCAGGCCGACGCGGCAGCCGAAACAGTCGCATAACGTCCCAAGGTTATTTGGGAGCTTGGCGCGAATCGTCTCTCGCGGTTTTTGGCTTCTACCATGTTGATCTAAAATGATTACGCCATGAACACAGCGAAAATTTGCAGTGATTGGGTAGGGCGGGTCATCGACGGAAGATTCGCCCTGCGCCAATGGCTGGGCGGCTCTGAGCAGAGCGGCGTTTTCCTCACGGAACTGGAGGAAGATCGCTCGCAGAAGGCCGCCATCAAGCTGATTCCGGCCGATGCTCGGGATGCCGACGCTCAACTCGCCTGCTGGGCTAGGACGCAGACCCTCTCGCATCCGCACCTGATGCGCCTGGTTTCCTTCGGGCGCTGCTGGATCGATGGCGCCGCGCTGCTGTATGCCGTGACGGAATATTCCGACGAAATTCTCTCTCAGATCCTTCCAGATAGGCCGCTGACGCCCGCCGAGGCCAAGGAGATGCTTGGCCCGATCCTTGACGCGCTTTCCTATCTGCACGGGAAGGGCTTCGTGCATGGCCACCTGAAGCCGTCGAACATCCTGGTTGTCGGCGATCAGTTGAAGCTCTCTTCGGACCGGCTTCATCTGCCCGGCATTCCTCCGGCGGCATCCGGAGTTTATGACGCTCCGGAAGCGGCGACAGGAAATATTTTTTCGGCCGCGGACCTCTGGTCGCTCGGCGTCACCCTGGTCGAAATTCTGACTCAGCACACGCCAGTCTGGGACCGCTTGGCGCAGCAGGAGCCGGTCGTGCCGGAGTCCATTCCGCAGCCCTTCGCCGCGATTGCGCGGGAATGTCTGCGCCCCGATCCTGAGCTGCGCTGCACCGTCAACGATGTCAGGGCATCTCTCGATCCCGCCCAAGCTGCTCCGCCGCGCCCACGTCCGGCGGTCAAAATTACTCGTGAGGTGACGCCGGTCAAACTCGGCAAGGCGGCGCTCATTGCCGCCGTGCTTGTTCTGGTTGTGGTCGCCGCGGTTCTGCTGCTGCGTTTTCACCGGACTGCGCACGCGCCGTCGGCCGGAGAGCAGCAAACAGCCTCCCAAGGCGCGGCTGCGAAGGCTGCCGTTGCCGAGCGGGTTCTGCCGGATGTGCTTCCGGCTGCTCGTGAGTCGATTCGCGGTCAGGTCAACGTGAAAGTACGGGTCACGGTCGATCCGGACGGGCAGGTCTCCAATGCGGCGCTTGCCTCGCCGGGACCCAGCAAGTATTTCGCTCGAGTGGCTCTGGAAGCCGCGCAACGGTGGAGATTCCAGCCCGCGCAAGTGGATGGACGGCCTGTCTCCAGCGCCTGGCTGCTGCAATTCCAGTTTACGCAGGCCGGAACCGAAGTCACACCCGTTCAGGCCGAGCGCTAGTTCTCTGACGGCATGATTTTATACATCGAGTTCATGCTTTCCCAGGTCCCAAAATCGGGACCTGGGGCACCCAGTGTATTGGTGTGACTGCAAACGTTCAGAGACCTGAAGCGGTTCCGCTCGCGCGTGGCACTCGTCACAGACACGGCCCTTGAGGGGCAATGAGCATCCACCTATGGCTGCATTTGTCCTCTTCAGTGAAGCGCTGGCCCTCGGGCTGGCGTCGGGACCTGCTTGCATAGCGGCTTGCGGACCTGTTTTGGTACCCTCCTTGCTGACCGAGCAGGCGGGATTCAAGCCGCACGCCCGCTTTCTTTCCGTCTTTCTCGGCGCGCGTCTTGCGGGGTATCTGCTGTTTGCCGCCGCCGCCTGGGAAGTTGGCACACTGGTTTCGCTGCCGCAGGCTTCTCGGGTGCTCCTGATGGGCGGGGTTGATGTGCTGCTCGCCGGGGTGCTGCTTTGGTATGCATGGTCCGCCAGACACCTCTGCGGCTCATCGTGCGCGAGTTCGAAACTGGTGCAGATTGGCGCTGCGAAAGACCGCCGAATGGCCGGGGCGGCAGCGCTGGGTTTGCTGACCGGGTTGAGCCTTTGCCCGCCCTTTGTGGCTGCCGGCGTCAGGGCAGCCGAACAAGGTAGCATGACGCAAGCCCTTCTTTTTTTTGTTTTCTTTTTTCTGGGAACTTCTGTCTGGTTTATACCGTTCATAGGAATAGGCTGCGTCGCGCGCAACCAGGCCGTGATGACGGTCGCGCGGATGACGATGGCGCTGATTGCCCTCTACTACCTTTCTTTGGGAATTGCCATGCTGATGGGGAGAAAAGCATATGGCTTCTAAGGCTTGCACGCTGCGGCTCGCCCCCGCAGCGACACGCGGCCGCCTCCGGTCGCTGCTGCTGACTTTGCCGATTGCCGTCTGGTCGCTGCTCATGTTCTTTCACCCGGGCACGCACACGGACCCGAAGTCGCGAATCGCCGCCACGCTGACCGCGCTCTTCATGACGGCGCTGTTTTTCATGATGATGCGGACCGGGAAAACCTATCGCTGGCGTCGCTGGTTTTTCGTGAGCCTGGGACTCCTGTTCCCGATCGGCTTTATCTACAATCTTGTCCTCGTGCGCGGCACCATGGGCATTCCCGTCGAAGAGATGATTGCTGGCCGGACGCCCTTCTGTTTCCTGCCGATCCCGCTTCTTATCCTTCCGGCGGCGCTCACCAGGACGCTCGTTTTCCCCGGCTCCATCGCGGCATCCAGCCACGGCATTGCATCGATGGTGGGCCTCTGGCTGGCCTTGACGCTGGTGCTCGGCAAAGGCTGGTGCGCCTACGCATGTTTCTTCGGCGGAATCGAAGAGGGCATGGCCGCCATTCCCAAACGCGCCCGGATTCGCAAGATCGACCCGCGATGGCGGCTTCTTCCGTGGGCCGTGCTGCTGGCCATGGTGCTGCTCTCGCTGGCCCTGTTTGAGCCCGCTTACTGCATGTGGCTCTGCCCCTTCAAGGCCGTTACGGAATACATTACTGCCCGCAATACGATTGGCCTCATACAGAACGGCATCTTTATCCTGTTGTTTCTGGCGCTGGTCATCGTGCTGCCGCTCGCGACCAAGAAGCGGACGCAATGCTCCTTCTTCTGCCCCTTTGGCGCTTTCCAGTCCATCTTCAACAAGATCAGCGTCTTTGAAGTGAAGATTGACCGGACGCGCTGCAAGTCCTGCGGGGTTTGCCAGAATGCCTGCCCGAATCTTTCTCTGTCGAAGGAATCCATCGCGCAGGGCGAGACGCTGCTCTCTTGCATGAAGTGCGGCGCGTGTGTGGATGCCTGCCCGCAGCAGGCGGCTGTGTGGCACATCAAGGGAACCGAGCTCGCATGGAAACCCGAGCGCGCGCGGCTCATGTTTCTCTATGCAGCCTGGGCCGTGGCTGTCATGTTCGGCGGCAGCATCATCGCTCAGGGGCTCGTCACCATTCTGCACTTTATCGTTTAGAGGACATTGATGACCATGCGCGCAAAACTCGGTTATACGGCTGCGGCACTCACCATGCTGGCGGCGCTGCTGACGCCATTCCTGCTGATCGGAAGCTTCGCCAAGGGCGTTGCGGCTCTTCCGCTGCACGTGGATGAAATCTACTCCGGCGGGCCGAAGCTCCGCACCGTGCCGATGGGCTTCTACTCCATTGCGATTCACCGGCCGGTTTCTCCGCACTGGTTGCAGAGTGAGAAAGCGTTCGTGCAACTGGATTGGACTCCCGCGAGCGCCCTGCCGCGGCATGTTTCCGATCTTGTGGACGTGGATGGCGACGGCCAGCCGGATCTCCGCGTCAGCTTTGATGTGCCCGATAATCCCAAGGCTCCGTTGCGCGTCAACGTGGAAGCCCTGAACCCCCGATACGAAGCCATGCAAAATGCGGGGAAGGACAAATTTTCCCGGTTGATTGTACGCGTGGACAATGGGATTCTGGTGCGGGTTCCGCTCGTGAATCCTTAGAGCATTTTCGGAATACATGTAAACTTTTCAATAGTATTTTGAGGTGGCTTTTTCTTGAGGAAAAAGCCACTTAGCAGCCTGGCTTCGGTCTACACTAATTCCGAAAATGCCATAGCCGCCGTGTGGTGCAGATCCCACAGGAAGCAAACGCTCAAATCCGGGTGCCCAGGCTCGCTTTGGCAGAGCGGGCCGACGCACCTTCTTCGTGGCGTGATTCCATGGCGCATCTCTGCCGCGAATATGATAGACTGAATGAATCTACTATAATGTGTAAAACTTATAGAATCCTTATTTCTACATATCATTGACTTCTCGATACATAGCATGGATTCCCAATTTGGTCCCTTAATTGCATGCATATCTGAGAAACCGTTACACTTTCTTGTGCTTTTTACTTGCAAAGACTTGACATCCGAGGAAGCAGCTCAATCTCCTGTCGTTTGCATGTGACGGTCTGTATCTGTACCTAGCTGGATCTCAAGAAGAAACACAGCATGAAATGCACCTACGTAAGCTCCTTCAAGTGAGGAAGCAGCGCGGGAGCATATTCCAAACCTGGAGGGGCTTCATGAGGATATTGGCTCGATTGTCGCTGTCATTGGCGTTGCTGCTACTCATCCCAGCGCAGTTGCTTGCGCAAGCTACAGCAACTGGGACTATCCGAGGAACAGTGACAGATTCGTCGAATGCTGTCGTTGTCGGCGCTCAAGCCACAGCCGTGAATACAGGCACCGGCCTGACTCGCGTCACCACCACCAGTGCGGTGGGAGAGTACGTGTTTGACCAGTTGCCGCCGGGTCATTACTCGGTGAAGGTCACCAGGGAGGGTTTTGCCGCTGGAGTGACCAAGTTCGAATTGCTGGTCGGACAAACGACGACAAGTAATTTTTCCTTGAAGCCAGGAGCGGTGAGTCAGGTCATCGAAGTTGCCTCAACAACGGTCATGATCGATGTGGCCAAGACGAGCGTCAGCCAGGAAGTGACTCCGTCGGAAGTGGAAGAACTTCCCCTGCTTGGTCGCGACGCGGCAAACCTCGCCTTTCTTGTGCCAGGAGTCAAGCAAGCCGACTCGTTCGACCCGACCAAGAACCGCTCCGCCGTGCTGTCGGTGAATGGCAACATCGGACGCGACGTCAACATAACGGTGAACGGAATCGACAACAAGGACAGCACGGTTGGCGGGACGGTGATGCAGCTTCCGCTCGAGGCTGTACAGGAATTCCTTATCAGCACGCAGCGCTTCTCGGCGGCAAATGGACGCTCCGAGGGCGCCGCCATCAATATGATCACGAAGTCGGGCACCAACGCGATCCACGGCTCGGCGTTCAGCTACTTCCGCGAAAAGGGATTCAATGCGGACGAAACCAGCCCGGACGGTACCACCAGTAATCCGCCCTATAGCCGTCAGTTCTTCGGCGGTTCTGTCGGCGGCCCGATCAAGAAAGACAAACTGTTCACCTTCTTTGCCTATGAACGTCAGCGGGAAAATACGAGCATTTCCGAAGCCGGCACTGCCTACACGGAATTGTCGGATGCATCCGCGGTCGGCGCGGTCGTGGCTGCAACGATTCCCACGCCCTTTTACGAGAACCGATACAACGGGCGCTTGGACTACAAGTTCAACGACAAGGAAACGGCCTATGTCAGCACATCTTTCCAGGCCAACAATAGCAACAACGATCAGGAAGATGGAGCGGGCGATCTGAGTGTGGGCAACTTCACGGTCAACCACATGCTGATCGCGAACTTCACCCTGAACTCGGTGCTTTCGCCCACCCTGGTGAACGCCTTCACCTTTGGCACGCAGTACTGGAACAACCTCATCTCCACCAAGGACCCCGGCGCGCCCTACATCACCTTCCCCGGCGCGTGGATTGGCCAGAGCCCCAACGTGTCGCAGCAGTCCTTCCAGCGCAAGTGGCAGTGGAAGGATGACGCCACAAAGAACCTGGGCAAGCACACCCTGGCATTCGGCGTGGACGACATCTGGACTCCCGACCTGGGCGGTTTTTTCAACGCCAACAGCACGCTGGAAATCGACTACGGCAAGAATCCTTCCGCGATTATTGCCTTGGCGGACGGCTTCAACACTCCGGGACTTGTGACCGGAATGTCCATATCCAATGGCAATCCGTCCAATGACGTACCGGGAGGAACCAAGCAGCTTGGCTTCTATGCCCAGGACGACTGGAAGCTTACCAGGCGCCTGACCGTGAACCTCGGCATTCGCTGGGACAAGGACTTTAACCTTATCGGTGGCAGCGCCCTGAAGACCAGCAGGACCTTCCTGGAACTGGTGGAGATCGGCAGTCCCTACGGCAAGATGCCCCACGACGACAATAAGGACTTCAGCCCGCGTGTCGGATTCGCGTATGACCTGACAGGCGGCGGCAAGCATGTTCTGCGCGGCGGCTTCGGTATCTACTACGACAACATCTTCCAGAACATTCCGCTCTGGATGGAGCAACAGGCCAACGCCACGGTCTTTCAACAGTCTCTCTCCATCGCCAGCGGCACCCCCGGAGATACGGTGCCGGGCCTGAACATTCCGCTGGAGAGCTTCGTCTATTCGGCCGCCAATGTCGCGGCGGTTACGGCCGCAATCCCTGCGGCAACCGGCAATCTTGCGAACGGAAGCACCGGACGCACGATGGATCCAAACTATCGCAATCCATACGCCGAAGAATTCAACGTCGGCTACCAGTGGGCGTTCGTTCCAACCTGGGTCTTCGAGGCGGAATACACGCACACTCTCGGATTACACTCGAACGTCGACGTCAACATCAACCCGACGGATCCCATCACAGGTGATCGTCCGCTAGCCGCTGCGTTTACCGCCCTGAGTGCGTCCGAAAACTTGCCTGGCTACCTTGTTCTTGGGCGCACCATGGACAATCGCGCCATCGGCCGCACGCGGTATGACGGCATGAACCTCAGCGTCCGGCACCAGTTGGACAAGCACTTCAGCCTTACAGCCAACTACACGCTGTCTCGCGCCATGGGTTATGGTGTCGAGTCCGGTGGTCCGCCGACGCTGAGCAGCGATCAGTCCAGCTATCACAACTATCCGCACGATCCGCTCAAGCCGCTGGCGTCCTGGGACTTTGGTCCTACGCCGGACGATGAGCGCCATCACATCACTATCAGCGGCATTGCCAATCTGCCGTTTGGAATCGAAGCCTCTCCGATTCTGCAGTTCGGCTCTGCTCGTCCATACGACATCAACTCGGGCTACGATATCCTCGGCCTCGGCTCGGGATATTCGCATCCGGTCATCGTGCCGAACTCCGCGCCGAAGGCCTACACGACGTATGCCAATGCGGGCGACGGTACTGCCGCTGATCCGGGCGACGGTGCTACAGCACGCGCGGCCCTGAGCGCCGGCACGGCTCATATCGTTCCCTACGACACACTGCGCGGCGATCCGTACTTTGAACTGGATGCACGCGTCAGCAAGAACATCAAACTGGGCGAAGTACGTCGTCTGCAGCTCAGCTTCCAGGGTTTCAACCTGACCAACCGCGCCAACTATGGCAACAACTTCTCGTATGTCATCAGCGATGCCAATTTTGGCAAGGCTGCCGGCTTTGAGAATCCCACCAGCAGCTCAACGGCCAAGGCATTCATTGGTGAATTTGGAGCACGATTCACCTTCTAAGTAGCCATTTACTTTAAACTACGCTGGCCGATCAGGAATCCTGACCGGCCAGATTTTTTTTGGTGCGAAGTACGCGGTTTCCACTAGGGCTAGCGCGAAGAGACTCGCTACAGCCGCCGGATAAACGCCAGCGCCTCTTTTAGTTGCGGGAACAGCGCTTCGTCGGCCTTGAATTCGCGGGAATGCACGCAACGCCGCACGCCCCGCATCTTGACCGGGTGCTTCAGGTGCAGCATCTCGTGGTAGAGTAGGTATTCGATGGCGTAGCGCGGACTCGACGGCCGGTCGAAAACGCGGCTCACGACGATGGTGTTGTGGGCGGCATCGTAGTGGCCCAGCAACCGCTTGGCCATGCCTTCGCTCCAAGTCAACTCGGGCCGGCCCAGCATGCCGCCGAAGAAGCGCACATTCAGCGAGTCGAAGACATTCTCGAGGTTGTAGAAATGGCCTTCAGGGCCGAAGTAGCGCTTGCTGCCGCGGGCGCCGCGAATCAACTCCGTCTGCCGGACGACGGCGGCGCTGGACGAAAACCGCTTGTAGCGCAGATTTTGCGCGGCGTCGATAGGCTTCTTGTAGAGCTTGGCCAGCAGAATGTGCGCAATGGCGTGCGCGACAGGCTCCGGCGCGCCTTCCAGCAGGTCCGAGAGGCTCACGAAAAGCTTCGCCTCGCGCAGCCGAATCGTCGTATTCAGCGAGGTAAAGCGCCGAAAGCGAACCGCCAAGGGCGGCATCGGCGCTCTGGGGCGCAACGCCCGGTACTCTTCCTGAAAGATCGAAACGAAATCAACGGCCACTTAATCAAGCTTACAGCTTGAAGCCGGCGAAGTGCATAAGACAGGGATTAGGGACTAGGGATTAGGGACTAGGAACGATCTGGTTCGATCAGCTTTCTATGCCTATCCGGGCAACTGTCGTTCCGGTCACTCTTCCGTATGAACATCCCCAATACTTTTCATGCTTCTGCTTTTCTGCTCCCTAAATCCTGGGAAGAAACAAGCGTGGACGAGGACGTCCACGCTACAGCCGGCCGGGAGGCCGGCGCTACAGCTTCAATCACTGTGGGTCGGCAACGCCGGTGGGGAACTGAACCTAATCCCTGTCTTCATCACTTCGGCTCCGCACGGTCCTGCCCTCGCTCGTCCTTGTGCAGGTTGAAATACTCGGTTTGTTCGGCCAAGAGGCGCTTGGCTTGGTCGGCCAGATCCTCCCCGCTCTCGATGGCCTCCTTGCGGGTCAGCTCGTATGCCGGCTCCCCGGCCAGAGCGCGCAACATCTCCAGCCAGCGGCTGGTGGCCTCGTTCAGCGGCTTCAACGCCTTGCGGATGTCGGCCTTGCGCTCGGAGTAGGTGTCCAGGTTCGAGCCCAGCTCATCCATCAGCGCGATAAAATCCTGCAACTCATTGTCCAGTTGGCGGCTGCGTCCGGTTGAGCGAACGCGTTTGGCTAAATCCTTGATGGTGTTTGCGTGCTCATCCAGAAATTTTGTGTAGAGGGCAACGCGCTGGCTCGGATCGATGCCGGTTTCGCGAACCTTCTCGATCTGAGCCTCGGTCAGCGGCTCGCGCTTCTCCTTTTGGGCACGCAAAGGAGCCACCAGCAGAAGACAGGCCAGCATCGCGGCAAAACAGCGCATTGCACGCATGAATCTATCCCAAACGCACTATTGATCCGGCCCATCAATAGTGCCATGGCTTCCCACCCTTCCGCCAGAAAAAAGGCGAAAGGATGGGGCACGGAATAATTTGCGGGCCGGATCAACCGTGAAACTTATAAGGCCACACCGACTTCGGTTTCGCTCTGATTCAACCATGCCTGCTCATTTGCGGAAGACCTGCATCATGGCTTCGTTCTGGACCTGGTTGACCTGGGCCAGCGTCTCCGCCACCAGCGTAGGATCCTCAAAGCTGCTGGAGTGCAGCATCCCTGTCAGCCGGAAGGAGGCGTGCCGCAACAGGATCTCGGCATTCTTCAGCCGCTTGTTGTCGTTGGCCACGGAGAGGTGAATCTTGCGGGTCAGCTGCTGGATCTGCTTGAGCAGCGCTGCGGACTTTTCCACGTCGCCCGCGGCATACTGTCTCATGCTGAGTTCGGTCATCTGATGCACCAGCTCGGCGTAGAGAAAGCATTGCTCACGCGGCGGCGCCAGCCTGGCCCTTGCTGTCAGGGCGTCGATGCTCTGCTGATCGGGAATTTTGCTGTCGAAGCCGGAGGCGTAGGCAGGGACTGCGGTCACGGCGAGGAAGACAAGAACAGCCGGAATCACGAACCGCATGAGGAACCTCCTCTGTTGCGGCTTACTCCAGGCCGTAATTATGAGCTTCTTGCTGGATGATGCAACAAGAATATTTGTGTGCTTTCGCCGATTTGGATAAGTGGCATCCCTCGGGGAAAGCGCCGCTTTCGATTCCGCGTGTATGCCCGTCTTACTTCTTGTCTTCGAGCAGGAGAAGACGTTGGCGCGCCTGCCACTCCTGATTCGGGAACTTCCCCGCAGATGAATCCAGGAAGTGATGGTAGTAGGCCGCGGCCTCCGCTTTTTGGTGGAGCGTGTCATAGGCCGTCGCCCAAAGGAAGTAGCTGGACGGAACTTCCGGAAGGTATTTTGAGCGCATGGTCAGGGCGTGAAGCGTGATCGAGGGCTGATTGGTCTTCGATGCGGCAAAGGCCAGCCCGCTCCAAGCATCGGCGTTGGCTTCATCCAGCCGGGTCGCCTTGTCGAAAACCTCCAGGGCCTCGGCATACTTGAGCAGGTGGAGCAGGTTCTGCCCATGCGCCACCAGTAGGTCTGCATCCTCGGGACTGGCCGCCAGCAGCGCGATGTAATAGTGATCCGAAGCCGCGGCATCTCCCGCTTCGGCCAGCACCTCGGCCAACATGCGGGTAATAGCCGCGTCCTTGGGGTGGTCGGCGTGCAACTTCTGAAGCAGCGGCAGCGCCTCGGCCTTGTCTTCGGTAGCCAGCACGGTGGCCAATTGCGCGGTCAGCGCTGGGTCACCGGGCGACTGCGCCAGCGCCGCGCGGAGAAAGCTTTCGGCCTCAACGTACTGCTTGCGCGCGATCATCAAGTGAGCCAGCCCAGCGTTGGCTGGCGCGGATTTCGGGTCCTTGGCCAGAACGCGGCGGTAGGCGGCTTCGGCGGCCTCATTCTGCCCCGTCTGTTCGGCCAGGCTTGCGGCCAGCAGCGTGTCGGCGGCAGTTTCCGGCGAAAGCTTCAGCGCTTTCAATAAGTCCTCCGACGCTTTGGCCGGATCGTCTGCGCGGTCAATCTGAGCCAAAGCCCGCCAGGCCCGCGCCTTGGCCGCGACTCCCGCCACGCCAGCATCGAGCTCAGTGGCGGCGACCAGCTCCGGCCGCGCCTCGGCCAGCTTGCCTTGCCGGGCCAGAAGCAGCCCCAGCTCCACATGTGCCTCAAACGACTGCGGATTTGCCTCCACGGCTCGCCGATAGAGTCCCGCGGCGTCATCCAAACGGTTTTGGGCGTCGGCCACGTAGCCCGCGTCAAACAGCGCCCGCGCATCGACAGGATGGGCAGCCAGCCAAGTCTCCAGCTTCGTCTCCGCCGTTTTCCAGTCGGACTTCACAATGGCCGCCTCGGCCTCCAGGACATCCTCGGAGATGGGCTGGGCCATGGCGGCGGGAGCCGGTTCTTTGGATTGCTGCGCGAAACCGTCAACCGAAGCGCTCATCAAGGCCAGAAACAGGAAGTAAAAGGCGAAACGTGGCACGGAATACCTCACTGAACAGTTTAACGGGCGTGGCCCTTGGGCGCTTTGATGAAGGCGCGCCTTGAGGTCTGTCTTGGATTCCCGGGCAGCTCAACCGTCGCCATCAGCCAGACCCGGCGCGATAAAAAACATCTTCATGGGAGTTGATTGCATCGGATAATTGGTGAGGCAAACGGCTGCACGATGCTAGAAACCGTATGCAGTTACCGGACAATTGGGGGTAGACCTATGACGCGCGCTTCGATGCAATACATTCCCCTCTCTTTCGCGTATCTCTGCCAGGACTGCAGTTGCGTAGGAAATTGCTCAGAGCAGTGCCCGGCGTGTGCATCCACAGTCCTACTGCCCCTTGCGGGGGTGCTTGACCGCAAAGTGGAAGATGAGCAACAGGCTGTTCTTGACTTCCGCTCCGCACTGGCGGCATGAGGTGTTCCTGTTCTGCGAAGAGCGATAGAGATGCTCCGATTGCTGTCGACCGGAGCCCCGGAATGTATGTGGCTTTTTCTCTCACGGGGGTTCCCAGCGAGAGGTCTTCATCGCACACCCCGCTGGGCCATTGATTCCCATGAAGATAGCGAACCCCATGGATCAAGTGCAAGTTGCATTTGATCCATGGACACGTCCAGCCCATGTGTTCGTTTACCGCGCTTCTCCCAGGATTAATTTCAGGGTGATCTTCTTGTGTCCGCGATAGAAGGTGACGCTGATGGTGTCGCCGACCTGGTGACGATCCATCATGGCGTTGATGTCCTGGGAATCGGTGGTTTCATGGCCGTCGATGGCTACGATCAGGTCGCCGCCGAGCCTGATGGGAGTGTTGCCCACGTAGGCCTGCTGGTTGCCGCCGTGGATGCCTGCCTGTTCAGCCGCGCCGCCCGGAACGACCGTCTGCACCAGAATGCCAGATACGGCTGGGAGGCCCATCTGCGAGGCCAGATCGGGGTCGATGGCGTAGTCGTGGATGCCCAGCGAGGGCCGTTTGACGTGGCCGTAGTGGGTCAGGTCGGCCAGCACCGCCTTGGCGGTGTTGATGGGAATGGCGAAGCCGATGCCGGAGCTCTGCTCGGCGCCGTTCGAGGCAATCATGGTGTTGATGCCGATGACCTCGCCGTGGGAGTTCAGCAGCGGGCCGCCGGAGTTGCCGGGATTGATGGCCGCGTCGGTTTGGATGGCGTCCTCAATGGGCGAGCCTTCCGCGCCGCCGATGGTGCGGATTGAGCTGATGATGCCCCGCGTCATGGTGCCGCTCAGGCCGAAGGGATTGCCGATGGCGTAGACCTTCTGGCCCACAGACAGATCGCGCGAGTCGGCGAGCGTGACCGGCTGCAGGTCGGGCGCGTCAATCTGCAGCAAGGCCAGATCATGGACCTTGTCCGTGCCGATGACCCTGGCCGAGTAGCTGCGCTTATTGCTCAACTGCACCTTGACGCCTCGATTGGCGCCTGCTACCACGTGGTAGTTGGTGAGCACGTGGCCAGCCTTGTCCAGAATGAAGCCCGATCCCTGCCCCTGCTGCGGAACCGGCTCAAAGAAGAAGTTGTAGACCAGCGATTTGGAGGTGATGTTCACCACGGAGGGCAGCACGCGCTTGTAGACAGCGATATTGTTCTGCTCCTCGGCATCATAGGCGGGTGCGGCCTGTGCCTCGGTAAGCTGGAGCGGAGAGTTGGCCGTGTGGAACAGATGGCTCCAGCTCTCGGGCATATGCGCGGTGAGAAACCAGAAGCCACCCACCGATAGAAGAACAATTAGAAATATCCGGCGGATTTTCATAGCTCTTGAACCTTGAATGATGTCAGTCATGAGTTTTCAGTAGTAAGAAAGCAGTAGTCAGTGGTCAGAGAAAAGAGACTTAGTTAAAAACCCTTCCTGCTGAATGAACTGAATGTTCCCCCTTGCAGTCCTGAAAGAAGTCGAAGAATCGGCAGATGCATCTTCGCCTCTGATCTCTGGTCCCTGATCTCTATTCTAAAGACCCCGTTTGCGGAGAATGGTTGCTTTCGACCTGAAGGCTCTGCCAGAGCTTTTCAACCTGGGCGCGGAGGGCGGATTCATCTTTTGAGTTTTCAATCACATAGTCGGCGCGGGCGGCTTTGATTGCGTCAGGAATCTGGCAGGCCAGACGCTGGCGGGCATCATTCGCGGCAGCGTCGCGGCCAGAGGCTCCCGGGCTGACGCGGGCGGCATAGCGGGCGATTTTCAGCTCATCCGGGGCGGTGACCACGACAATGCGGTCGAACTGCCGTCGCCAGCCGGCCAGCACGCTTTCCTGCTCGCCACGGGCGCGGGCATCGCGCTCCACTTCAAAAATGAGGGCCGACTCGATAACGGCCACGGCAGCGGGATTGCGCGCAAAGACCATGTCCATCCAAAGCTGCTGGGCGGCAATCACGGCCGGATGGACGATGGCGTTCAGCTCTTGCAGACGGCCTCCCTTGAAGGCCAGATCGGCCAGCCGGGCACGATTCAGGCGGCCGTCGGAATTGACGACTTCCGGGCCAAAGACGTGGACAATCTGAGAGAAAACCGGCTGGCCGGGCTCCATCAGCGCGCGGCCCAGTTCGTCGGCCACGGCGACTTTGGCACCCAGCGCGGACAACAGGGCTGCGACGGTGCTTTTGCCGCTGCCCAGGCCGCCTGTGAGTCCAACTCTCAGCATTGCTTTGGTACCTTCCGATTCATTTTGCATTGGTACACGGCGCAATCCCTCAGGGGCTAAACAGGCTGCGGAAAAAGGCAAAGAATCAGACTGCTCGGGAAGGCAGGTTTGGCAGGGGCTAAAGCCCGCATATTTGCTTTGTTGCAGTTACGGCACGACTGAAGTCGTGCCCTGTTACAAAGCAGCCTTTTGAAACACCTTCCACGAGTTTTTCCGCAGCCTGTAAAGCCCGGCTGATTTTGCAGAACCTAATGTACGGGCTAAAGCCCGTACCCTTCAACTCATGCTCGTACCCTTCAGCACAAGCTTCGAGGTTTTCTAGATTCCGCGCCGCATTTTTGCGGCGCGGACGGTGTTGGACATCAGCATGGCTGTCGTCAGCAATCCCACGCCGCCGGGAACAGGCGTGTAGGCTCCGGCCAGTTCGAATGCCTTGGGGTCGATGTCGCCCACCAGCGTCGAGCCACGTTTGGCGAAGGAGGCCTCGCGCTTGGCGTTGCCAGTGAAGAAGCGGTCGAACTCCTCGCGGGTGTCGATGCGGTTGATGCCCACATCGATCAGGGTCGCGCCGGGCTTGACCATCTCCGCGGTGATGAAGCCGGGCCGTCCGATGGCGGCCACCAGAATGTCGGCCTGGCGAGTGATCGCGCCCAGGTCGCGGGTCTTCGAGTGGCAGATGGTCACCGTGGCGTTCTGGTGCAGCAGCAGCATGGCTGCCGGCTTGCCAACCAGGTCGCTGCGGCCCACGACAACGGCGTGCTGGCCAGCGATCGGGAGGTTGCTGCGCTTGAGAATTTCGATGACTCCCGCAGGGGTGCAGGGCGCCAGCGAAGGACGGCCCGCCTGCAAGAGACCCGCGTTGACCGGGTGAAGGCCGTCCACGTCCTTGGTTGGCAGAATGGCGTCGAGCACCTTTTTCACGTCCACCTGCGCGGGCAGCGGCAACTGAACGAGAATGCCGTCAATCTCGTCGCGGCTGTTGAGGCTGGCCACCAGGTCGAGCAGTTCGGCTGTGGTGACCGTCTCCGGCCGCGTAATCAGGTCGCTATAGATGCCGACCTCGCCGCAGATTCTCACCTTGTTGCGGACATAGATTTGCGATGCGGGCACGTTGCCCACCAGTACCGCCGCCAGACCGGGCCGTACGCCGCGCGCGGCCAGCAGCTTCACTTCTTCGCTTACTTCCTGCTTGATCGCCGCGGCAATCAATGCGCCATCCAGAATTCCAGGCATTTTTTTGCTCCAAAGATTTATCGTATCGCTTCCCGCTTCCGCGGTGGTGTCTTGATACGGGACTGACTCAATCATTCGATCTCACATATTCCATGCGACCCCATTGAAGGAATATTGCCAAATGCCGAAAGGGTTATCAACGAGCGCATTTTCCGCCACGCGCGACGTCTTATCTGGGGCGATGGATGAGATTGGCCAAAAGCTGGCCAGGCGCCGGGCAAATTGCCATTCCGAAAGGGGCTTCAATGGAGGAGATCGAGAAAGAAAGGGACGAGGCGATGACTCCGCCCTGGGCACATCTCCGCCTGCCACCCTTTCCGCAGGTTGCCCTCCGGGTGCTGCAACTGGCCAACAACGAGAATGTGCAACTGCACCAACTGAGCGAGCTGATCTCGTCAGATCCGGCCTTTGCGAGCGAAGTCCTCACTGTGGCGAATTCGCTTTTGTACGCTCCGCGATTTCCCGCCAGCAGCATCATGCAGGCCATTTCCGTGCTGGGCGCGAACAACCTGCAAGGCCTGTGCCTTACCGTGGGCGTGCGCGGGTACATGGGCAAAACGCTGCACCAGCCCGCCATGCGCGCCATTTGGCACCATAACCTGGCTTGCGCCTTGATTGCCGATCAACTGGCTTCGGTGGGCTTCATGGACAGGGAGGTCGCGTACACTTCGGGCGTGATGCACGACATCGGACGGCTGGCGCTGGCGGTGATTCGGCCCAAGGAGTACAGCCTTCCGCTGGAGGCTTATCAAGGCTCTCCCGTGAGTTTTCTCAATGTCGAGCGGAAGATCTTCGGTTGCGATCATTGCGCGGCTGGCCGAAAACTGATTGAGGACTGGAGGCTGCCGCCGGAGTTCGACGCCATTGTCGCGGAGCATCATGCGGCAAGGCAGAAGAATGGCCCGTGGGAGATGGCGGATTTGATCAACGTGAGTTGCCGCATGGCCGACACGGCGGGTTTTCCGGCGTTTCCGGGCTGCGAAGTCACGCCGTTTCCCGATTTGCTGGACGAGTTGCCGGCGCGCGAGCGCGCGCTTTTTCATGCCACGGTCGAACCTTTGGCCTTCGAGGTCGCAAAGAAGATCAGCGCCGTGGAATCGGCTTGATATGGCTGCGGAAAAAGGCGGAGTTGATCCGAGATCCAGAGAAACATTCTTCAGGACCTAAAGATCTCATTGATTTTGCGGCACATACGGCACGACTGAAGCCATGCCCTGGAAACAAACTAGCTTTCAATTGTTCCGCATGTTGAACGATCGAAAGTAAATGATATTGGGGAAGGATCAGGCAAAATGCAGCAAGTTAGCCCTCGCTGCGCGGGGTTAGCCAGTTAGCGCGGCATCCCTTCGTGGGTCGGCTTTGCAGGTGGATGACGGTTAGAAAAGCTGGCCCCAATGGGGCTTTTCCGCAGCCTGTTTAGCCCAAAGGAAATGCGCGTTCAATCCTTCACATTCCCTCGGCGGCTAAAACTGAAACCGTGCCCCTTCAAAACGGGACTCATTCAAAGATTTTGTAGAAACAGAAAAGCTCGGACATCCAAGGCGTCCGAGCTTTTCTGCTTCTTCCAGAGATGTTTTAGAAAACTTCTGTCGGCCCATCCGGCGGGGGGACGCGCTTGAGCAGGCCGAGTTCGCCGGCCAGCCGCTCCAGACGCGAGCGCGTGGCAGCGGTGGGCGGAACCAGCGGCAAGCGGACCTGATCGGTGCAAAGGCCCATCAGCGCCAGCACGGTTTTGACGGGGCTGGGATTCGACTCCCAGAAATTTGCTTCGAAGAGGCGGCTCCAGCGGCGTTCCAACTCGCGGGCTTCAATCCAATTGTTGTTCAGTGCGGCGTGGATCATGCGGCTGACCTCGGCCGGAGCTTCGTTCGAGGCCACGCTGATCAGTCCGTTCGCGCCGACACCGATGGCCGCCAGGGCCAGGCTGTCGTCGCCGCTGAAGATCTTGAAGCCGCGGGGAAGCGAGTGGACCAGTTCGCTGATCTGGACCAGCTTGCCGCTGGCTTCCTTGATCGCTTGGATGTTGGGCGCGGCCTCGGCCAGCCGGACGACCGTTTCCGGTTCGAGATTCACCGCCGTTCGTCCCGGCACGTTATAGACCACCACAGGCAGCGGAGCGACCGTCTTGGCCAAGGCCAGAAAGTGCTGGAACTGGCCTTCCTGGGAGGGTTTGTTGTAGTAGGGATTGGCCGAAAGCACAGCATTGATGCCGTGGATCTGCTTGAGAAGGCGGGCATTGCGCACCAGCGCGCGGGTGGAGTTGTGCGTGCATCCGGCCCAAACCGGCACGCGACCAGCGGCGGCTTCGACCACCGTGTTCACCGTCATCAGCCACTCATCTTCGTCCAGCGTGGCCGCTTCTCCCGTCGATCCGCAGGCGACCAGGAAGTCGACTCCCGAGCCGATCTGCCAGTTGACCAGCGCCTTAAGCGCCTCTTCATCGACCGATCCATCCGCCCGGAAGGGCGTAATGAGAGCTGTACCACACCCCGTAGTGTCCATAACAAAAGAGTATACCGAAGGGCGCCGTGCTGGAAATGGGATAACGCGCACCAAAATGGAACCCCCGCAACATGCACTTGCCGACGCCAACACATTTTTGCGGGCGAAGAGAAAATCTGCAGCCGCGCGCTTGTTGGTCGATGGTAAGCTGAGTTGGCAAGAAGCGAATGAGGCAAAAATGGCGGGAAAAGTCTCTTTTGCGGGAGGCGTTTTTCGGAATGCCTCGCGGTGTGTGCTGCTGGCTGCTGTGCTTTGCCTTCCAGTAAAAGGCCTGTCTGCGCCCGGTTGCAGCGTGGTGCGGCATCCCGCTCCGACGGAAGCCGACAGGGCCATGCTGGCGGCCGATTTTGCGCGGGCCGCCGGTCTTTATCATGCCGGGCTGGCCGCTCATCCCGGCGACGCGGATCTGACGGTCGGCCTTGTTCATGCGCTCTTGCGTCAGCAGAAATTGCAGGAGGCTGCGGAGGCCGTGAAGGCCTCTCTGGCCGCCGCGCCCAGTTCGTCGGCGCTGCTGACGCTGCGGGGCGAGGTGGAGTTTCGCCAGGGGCGGCCGTGGAGCGCTGGCGAAACGGCGCTTGAGGCCGAGAAGCTGGACCCCTGCAACTCGCGCGTCCACATGCTGCTGGCCAGGATCGAGCGCATCAACTCACGCGACGCCGCCAGCCGCAAAGAGATTCTGGTGGCGCATCAGCTCGATCCTGCGGACGCGGAGATTCGCGCGGCGTGGATCGGCACCCTTCCTACTAAGCAGAAAATTGCCGAGCTTGAGGCTTACCTTTCCGTTCCCTCAGGAAGCGACGCAGAGGCCGTGCGCCGCTGGCGGATGGTGCTGGAAAACCTGAAGAAGCAGGAAGCCGCGCCGCGCAGGGCTTGCCATCTGGCCTCACCAGCCACATCCGCTGAGATTCCTTTCGTCAAGCTGATGTGGGATGCTGAGCGCGTGCGCGGCTTTGGGCTGGAAGTGAAGCTGAACGGCGCGACTTCGCGGTTGCAGATCGATACTGGCGCTGGCGGGCTGACGGTCTCTCGCGCCGTGGCGGATCGTGCGGGACTCAAGGCATTTTTGCCGACAGAGGCGGGCGGCGTTGGTGATCAGGGAGCCAGGCCCGGCGCCTTCGCTTCTGCCGACTCCATCCAGATCGGAAAGCTCAAGTTTCAGGACTGCCAGGTGAAGGTGCTCGACGGCCGCAGCCTCCCGCCAGATGTGGATGGCCTGATTGGAATGGACGTGTTTTCGCAGTTTCTGGTCACGCTCGACTACCCGAAGCGCAAGCTGCTGCTGGGTCCTTTGCCGCCGCGGCCGGGAGAGATGGCCTCCGCTGCTTCCGCCCTGACCACGGGCGACGCCGAACAGGAGGATGCCGTGCAAAATGCCGCCGCCAGTAAGCTCGGCGCGGGGTCCTATGACCGCTGGATTGCGCCGGAGATGAAGGATTACACGCCGGTCTATCGCGTTGGGCATGCGCTGCTTTTGCCCGCGACGCTGAATGGCAAAACGCGGAAGCTTTTCATGCTGGATACCGGCGCGTGGACCACGATCATCTCGCCCGAGGCCGCGCGCGAGGTGACCACGCTTCGTCCCGATGATCTCTACCATCCGACAGGCCTCAACGGCGCGGTCGGAAAAGCTTACAGCGCAGGCGAAGTCACCTTCCGCTTTGCCAATGTATCGCAGAAGCTGAAAGATGTCCTGTCGATTGACACGGCGCGGATTTCGCAGAGATCCGGCATGGAGATCGCTGGATTTCTTGGCGCGAACACGCTCGAACAGCTCATCCTGCGCATCGACTATCGGGATGGGCTGGTGAAGTTCGACTCCGGGGCCAAGCGGGAGCATTAGCTTTGAGTAAGACAGAGTGGACGCTAGAGCTGATCGACAATTTCGCGAAAGTCGAAGACGCCGGATTTCTGGGCCAGCCACTCGGCTCCGCGGACAGCACCCTGTGCAAAGCCGCGGCGACTGTGGGCGTCGTGGCGAATTTCCAGGGTGTCGGTCTCGCTGGAGGCGGTGACGATGTGCTCGCCCTTGGCGTCGCCGACCCGATGCGATGCGATGGGGATTTCAATGCCGGGTCGGACGGCCTGGATGATCTCGCGCAGCGTGATGGCGGTGCCGGATGGAGCGTCGAGCTTGGAGACATGGTGCGTTTCGTCGATGGAGAAGCTGTAACCGTCAAGCTTTGCCAGCTCGGCCGTGAGGCGAAAGAACTTTTGCACGCCCATGGAGAAGTTGGTGCCGTAGAGCAGCGCGCCGCGCTGTTGCGCGAGGGACTTCATCTCGTCGAGATGCGCGTACCAGCCGGTGGTGCCGACGACGATGCGGCTGCCTGCGGCCAGCACGGCGCGCATGTTCTCCAGAGCCGCCTCGGGAGCGGTGAAGTCGATGACCGCATCGATGCTGGCGAGACTGGCGGCGGTGAGGGCGGAGGCGTGCTGGTTCTCGCTGATGTCGAGGGCGCGAACCGCGTGGCCACGCTCACGGGCTACGTCGGCGACGAGACTTCCTGTTTTCCCCTTGCCTAAGACTAGAAATTGCATGATGACCTCGAAAATCGGCTTCTAGCCGCTAGCTTCCAGCTGCCAGACCCCAAAAATCCGTGGGCTATCGCGATGCTTCATTCGTTTTCGCACAAAACGCGGAATGAAACGAGTGCCCGGCCCGTTGGGATAAATCCATTTTATCCGTTGAGGCGCATGGGCTCGGAAGCTGAAGGATGGTGCACCAAAATATGCAGGCGCTCCTGTGGCGTTATCCTGTGGAGAACCAATGGACGACACGGAATATTGCGATCAAACGCCCGTACCTGCCGCAGTCCCTCTCGCGGTCAGCCGCAAAAACCGGTTGCGCCGGATTGCGCTCTGGACGGGTGTGCTGCTTGCGCTGCTGCTGGCAGCCGCAGGGGTTGGCGCGTTGTGGCTGCGCACGGCGGCCCGTGCGGCGCTGCCGGTGCTGGACGGAGATGTGCATCTGGCGGGGTTGTCAGCGCCAGTGATGGTGCGGCGTGACGGCCACGGCGTGCCGCACATTGAGGCGGCCAACGAGCAGGATCTGTTTGCCGCTCAGGGTTATGTGACCGCGCAGGACCGGCTGTGGCAGATGGACTCCTTGCGGCGCTACGCCAACGGAGAACTGGCGGAGATCATGGGACTCTCGCTGCTCCGGCACGACAGGACGCAGCGGGTGCAGCAATTCCGGAATACGGCCCGTCGCGTCTACGCGAACCTGCCAGTGGCCGACCGCGCCCGCCTGGACGCTTATGCGCGGGGCGTGAATCTGTTCATCGCGCAGCATCAGGAGACGCTGCCGCCGGAGTTCAGGCTGCTGCACTATCGTCCGCAGCCCTGGAGCGGCGTGGATTCGGTGAGCGTCGGCATGATGATGGCCGAGATGCTGGATACACATTGGTATGCCAAGCTGGACCGCGAGCGCGTGGCTGCCCGGCTGAATAACTCGAAACTGGAGGCGGAGTTGTACCCGGTCGGCTCCTGGCGCGACCATCCGCCCACCGGCTTTCTGCTGGACCTGAGCCAGCCCCATGCCGAGCCGCCTCCGAGCAAGGAAGAGAACGAGGAAGAGGACGAAGACGACGACAGCAGTCAGGCTGCGGATGAAACGCCGCGCGAACTGCGCGCCCTGCTTGGGCTGCCCTCGTGCGCGGGCTGCGCGCCTGGCTCGAACAACTGGGTCATCGCCGGAAAGCACACGGCCAGCGGCAAGCCGCTGCTCTCGAACGATATGCACCTGGGACTGACCGTACCGGGCATCTGGTACATGGCCGACCTGAAAGCGCCGGGCTATCACGCCGCCGGGGTGACGCTGCCGGGAATGCCGTTTGTGATTGCCGGGCACAACGAGCATGTGGCCTGGGGTTTCACCGCGCTTTATTCCGACGTGCAGGATCTGTACATCGAAAAGCTGGACGGGAAGGGCAACTATCAGGCCGCCGATGGCGCGTGGAAGCCGCTCGGTGTGGATCGCGAGCTGATCGTTGTGCGCGGCGCGAAGAACGTGACGCTCGATGTGCAATTGACCGCCCACGGGCCGCTGCTGAGTCCGCTCTTTCCCAAGGAAAAGCGCGCCATCGCGCTGAAGTGGACGCTCTTCGATCCGTCTCTGAACGGGATGCCGCTCTACCAGCTCAACACCGCTTCGAACTGGGCGGAGTTCTCAGCGGCGCTGGGCACGTGGTGCTGGCCCACGCAGAATGTGGTTTATTCCGACGATCAGGGGCACATCGCCTATCACGCCATCGGCCGGGTTCCGCTGCGGCCGGGGGGACTGATTGACGTGCCCATTCGGGACGCCGCGCATGAGTGGCAGGGCTACATTCCCTATGACGCGATGCCCAGCGCGGTCGATCCGCCGTCGGGATTTCTGGCCACGGCCAACTCGCGCGTGACCACGGCTGCGTCGCCGTATCCGCTTTCGCTGGATTGGGCCGATCCCTACCGCGTCGAGCGCATTTACAAAATGTTGCAAGGCCGCGACCAGCTCAAGCCCGCTGACATGCTGGCCGTCGAGACCGACATTTACAGCGAAGTGGATCAGGAGATCGGTCATCGCCTGGCCTATGCCATTGACCACACCCCCGGCGCGGATGAGCGGCTGCGCCAGGCCGCCGACCTGATGCGTTCCTGGGACGGCAAGCTGACCACCGACTCGGCCGCAGCTTCGGTTGTGACCGAGGCCCGCGATGCATTTTGGCCGCTGATTCTCAAGCCCCGGCTGGGCGAGGCTGCCAAGTACTACAGTTGGTCGGAGCAGAATTTTGCCGAGGAAGAGATCATCATGCGCGGCAACGCCGAGTGGCTTCCGCCGACGTACAAAAATTGGGACGCCTTGCTGACTGAGGCTGTTCGCAAGGGAATGGAGGCGGGCGATGCGACTGGTGACGTGGCCTTCTGGCGTTATGGAAGTTGGCATACGGTCGATATCGAGCATCCGCTGGGGCGCTTCCTGCCGCTGGTGGGCCGCGTGGCCGGACTCGGCGAGCAGCCGATGAGCGGAGACACAACCACCGTGAAGCAGGTGGGTCGCGACTTTGCACCATCGCAGCGCTTCACCATGGACTGGAGTGACGTGGACGGCTCGACGGAAAACATTGTGCTGGGCGAGAGCGGCAATCCGTACTCGCCGTACTTCCGCGACCAGTGGCATGACTGGTACGGCGGCACGAGCTTTGGGCTGCCTTTCAGCCCGGCAGCGGTCGCCGCAGAAACTCGCCACACGCTGAGGCTGCTGCCATAGAGACAGACAGAATTAATCAGACGAAGGATTTTTTCCTGTTTAGATGGAAAGATGCTCAGTAACGAATCGCCTGACATCATCAATCATTGAAGATACATCTCTTTCATCAAAATTGTCGCTGTTGCCATGGGCGGCATCGTTGCGAATTTGAGCCAACGCCGTTATCTTTTTTTGCACTAACAAATTGAACTCTCCATCCTTTGCAAGATCCGCGTTCATTTTGTTAAGCGTACCCAGAGGAATATTTCGTTTGTTGCAAATATCTTTCAGCGCCGTTTCAAGGACAACACCAGCAGTCACAGCTCCAGCGGTTTTGTAGCCAGCACCGAGCAGTTCGGATGCCTGCTCAAGTTGGGAATCGAAGACCTCTGCCTGCACCAATACGCGGAGCGATGTGAGATAGCCTCCCTCAAAATCTTCTTGAGCTGCCTGAAAAACGACCTTCATTTTCTTAAATTTCTCGTAGGACGGTGATCCGTATGTTTCGGCTTCTTCAAATGCCTTGAAATGCTGTGATTCGAGTCCGCAGACTCTCTCTAGGTGGCTCTTGGCTTTTACCCTCCAGCCCAAAAAAAGATCTGCGTCGATCTGTTCTTGAGGCCTCCCACTTAACGGGTTCGGTTCCAATCGCTTTGTCTTCTCGATGTTGTCGCATTGTTGAAGAAGCTCTTTGAATCGTTTTGAAAATAGCTTTGTCATCCTGGACCAACTCCTTAACACAAGAAAAATAGGCGGTTGATCCACTATAGTTCTTCATGTAGAGGAATTACATTCGGGAAGCTCCGATCAAGTTTCAGTGAGCCAATTTGCATTCCCTCGGGGGCTAAAGCCCGCATGATTTTGCAGGCTTTATCGGCACGACTGAAGTCGTGCCCTTTCAAAACTGGACTTATTCAGAGGTCTCGGCGTTGTCTCAGGTTTGATATTTGAGATATGAGAATACAATCCGTCGTCTTGCCGGTCCCGCCGTTATTCTGCTGGCGGCGCTGGTGGCCGTTGCGCCGCAAATCATGCACGGCCCCTCCTGCGGCCACGACTTCGACTTTCATCTGGCCTCGTGGTTCGATTGTCTGAATAGTTGGCGGCACGGGATTCCGTATCCGCATTGGGCGCCGAGCGCCAACTACGGAGCAGGCGAAGCGCGCTTTGTATTTTATTCTCCGCTGACTTGGATGCTGGGCGCTGCGCTGGGCGCGGCGCTGCCGTGGACGCTGGTTCCCGTGGCGCTGACTTTTCTGCTGCTGGCTGGGACGGGTTTGGCCACACGGGCGCTGGCTCGGCAGGCGCTCTCGGAGGGTGCTGCCACCCTGGCCGGATGCGTGGCGCTCTTCTCCGGCTATGCGCTCTTCACAGCCTACGAGCGCACGGCCGTCGCGGAGCTGGCCGGCGGCTTGTGGATTCCGCTGGTGCTGCTGTTTGCGCTCCACGAGCGGAATGGCTCCGGCAGTCTGGAGCGTTTTCAGGGCGACTGCAAGGGGGGCCAACAAACTCGATCGGCTTTTCTCGCAAAGAAAGGCCGTCCATCTGGATTTTTTCTAGGTCGCGCCAACTCTGAAAGTGTTCTCACGCGCGCGCTGGATGGTTCCACGGTTGGTCTGGCGCTGGCCATCGCTGGCGCATGGCTCTCGAACCCGACGGTCGGCGTGATGGCCTGTTACCTGCTTGCCGCCGTGGCGCTGACCGGCGCCTTGCTGGCGCGCTCGTGGGCGCCGGTCTTGCGCTCGGCGGTTGGCGCGGGACTGGGCATCGGGCTGGTGGCGCTCTATCTCATTCCCGCGGCCGGGGAGCAGCGATGGGTGGATATTCATCAGGTTACCGAGGACCCCGGGCAGACGCTGGAAAACAACTGGCTGTTTGCCGTTCACGCCGACCCCTCCCTGGCGCTGCACGATTCTGTGCTGCACACGGTGTCGATGATCGCGGTTCTGATGATTGCCGCCGCGCTGGCCGGTCTGCTGGTCTGTTGGCTGCGCGGCCGTTTGCCGGGGCGGCGGCGCTGGTGGATTCCTCTGGCGCTGATTCCCGCCGCGGTTCTCTTTCTCCAGTTTCCGGTTTCGCATCCGCTCTGGAATCGGCTTCCGGAGTTGCGCTTCCTGCAGTTTCCCTGGCGCTGGCTGCTGGCCGTGGAAGCGCCGATGGCGATTTTTCTTGCCGCTGCTGTCTGGCCTCGTGACGCTGTACGCTGCTGGCGGCGCGTTGCCGTTGGCCTCGTTTTCAGCGCGGCTTTTCTGGCGATGACCTCCTATGCTGCGCGGGATCTTTACCAGAGTTGCGACGACGAAGATTCCGTGCCGGGCATGTTGAGCACCTATGCTTCAGGTCAGGGCTTCATCGGCACCTACGAGTACGAACCCATCGGCGCCGACAATGGCCTTGTGGCCACCGGCCTGCCGGATGCCTGTCTGGTCAGCGATCCCGCCATGGTGCTGGGCCTTTCCATCGTCAATCCGGATTCGGACGATACCGCGCCTGTCTGGCAGGCAGGGCAGGGAAGTTGCGAGGCGGCGTTCAGGTGGCTATCCGGCGGGCCAGAGCATAAACGGCTCCGTGCGGTTGTTCCTCGTCCCGGCTATCTGGTCCTTCGGCTGCGCAGCTACCCGGCTTGGCGGCTCCGTGTGAATGGCCGCGCCGTTGGCCGTCTTCCGCAGCGCGAGGATGGTCTGATGGCCGTGCCCGTAACGCAGGGATGGGTCGATCTGGCCGTCGATTGGACGATGACGCCGGACGTGATTGCCGGGCGTTGGTTGAGCTTCTTGGCCGCGCTGCTGCTCGCGGGGCTCTGGCTCCTGGAACGAAGGCTCGAAAAACTCTGAGCCCTCATTTATCATGAGGCCATGTCTGTTGATGTGAAATTGTTGAAACAGGAAGCCGCTGAACTGACCGACCGGGCGCTGGAGCAGTTGCTCCCCAGCGTGACGACTGTGCCCGTTTCGATTCACGGCGCCATGCGTCATTCCGTTTTTGCCGGGGGCAAGCGGCTCCGTCCGCTGCTGGCCTACCAGGCCGCCGTCATGATCGCTGGCTCGCGCCCCAAGGGGATCGAGCGGCTGGGCGCGGCTCTGGAAATGCTGCATACCTACTCCCTGATTCATGACGATCTGCCGGCTCTGGACAACGACGATCTGCGCCGCGGCAAGCCCACCTGCCACAAAGCCTTCGGCGAGGCCATTGCCATCCTGGCTGGCGACGCCTTGCAGACCCGCGCCTTCGAGGTGCTGGCTGGTCTGGATACGCCGCCCGCGGCCACCGTACAGATTATTGGCCTTGTCGCCAACGCTGTCGGCACCGTCGAGGGAATGATTGGTGGCCAGGTGCTGGACATTGAGAGCGAACACCAGAAGCCCACGCCGGAGCTGGTTAACGCCATTCATCGCGCCAAGACCGGAGCGCTGATCCGGGTCGCCGTGGTGGCTGGTGGCGTTTACGCCGGGGCAACGGCGGACGATGTGGCTCGTTTGGATTTGTTTGGCCGCAAGGCCGGTCTGGCTTTCCAGATTGTCGATGATGTGCTGGATTTGACCGTGGACTCGGCGCATCTGGGCAAGACCGCTGGCAAGGACGCCGCGACGGAAAAGGCCACATGGCCCGCCGTTTACGGCATTGAGCAGAGCCAACGCGACGCCGCGCGGCTGACCGAGGAGGCCTTTGCCGCCATTGAGCCGTTTGGCAGCCGGGCCGAGGGGCTCAAGGCCATTGCCCGCTATCTGGTTGAGCGGAAAAACTGATTCATGCTCTCGGAAGCCGACATTCTCGCCACATTGCGCGACTGCATTGAGCCGGAAGCGAAGCAGAATATTGTGGATTTGGGCTTGGTTCACGCGGTTGAGACCGGCCCCGATCCGGCCTCAACGCCAGCCGCTCCGTGCCAGTGGGTTCGGGTGCGCATGACGCTCGGCACTCCGGAGTCGCCGTCCAGCGTCAGCATTCTCAAGCAGTTGCAAAATAGACTGGGCGGCATCGCGGAAATCAGCCGGGTCGAGCTGGATCTGATCTGGCAGCCGAAATGGATGCCCCGCCGCGCCGGCTGAACGGGCTGCCAAAAGCCTTACCGGGCCAGAATCCGCCTCAGATCCTCGCGCTTGACGGCGACCTCATTGACAGTGTCCTGCACTTTGCCGAGGACATTTTGCACCTGATCGATATAGCCGGGCAGCGCATTCCACCAGGAGTGGAGCGTTTCTTGCTGGTCGAGCAGAGCCAAGGCCGTGCCCGATGCTGCGGCCACCATCCCGGCCTTGCGCTCGCCGGCCAGCAACAGCAGACCGGACGCCACCAAGGTTCCACTGGCGGCGAATCCGATCCAACTCGTGGCTTCGGACTCCACTGTACTCGGCGTCGTAGGAGAAGCGTCCTCTGGCTTTGAAAGCGGAACAATCATGTTGCCTCCTTTTGCCCCACGCCGCAGTTCCAGCGGTCAAGGGAACGGTGCATCCAGTATGACTCCAAATCGTCGCCCATGGGGCAACGCGGCCTTCAGTCGAGATCGAAGTCGCGCATCGGCTTGCCATCGGGAGCGTCCTTAGCCTTGCGCAGGGCCTCGGCAAACTTCTTTTCGAACAGGTCTTCCTTGTTCTTTTCGGCGTCGACCGACTGGCGGAAGAGCGATTCCTTGCGCTCGTCGCGCTCGCGCATGGCCTGGGCCGCTGTCTCCAGATCTTCGAACATTCGCTTCTGCGGCGCCGGGGTATGGCTCACCACCAGACCGGTTGCCGCATCGATCTTCAGCATCGCCCCGCAGTCCGGGCAGGCAATCTCGAAAATATGTTCCTTCGCTTTGGCCATTTCTTTCTCTGGAAAAATTGTATGCGTTTGTGGCGCAGATTGCCCAGGGGAAAGGAAAGTTTGCTGAGTCTTTTCCGTGCTTGCGGGCGTATTCTGGTGGACAGAAAAACTCACTTCTTTTCGTGGCTTATAGCGTTAGCGGAATAGGAGACCGATGAAAAACCGGATTGCGAAAAAATTGGCGCTAATCGCGCTTGCCTTGGCGGCTTTCTCGCCACTCTGCCGTGCGCAGGCGCAGATAGCCGGGGATTGGCAGGGAACGCTGAACGCTGGCGGCGCGCAGCTTCGCCTTGTTCTGCACGTCACCGCTGCCAAGGACGGCAGTCTCACCGCGACTCTCGATAGCGTCGACCAGGGCGCCAATGGCATCCCGGTCAGCGCGATCTCGCTGAAGGATTCCAAGCTCAGCCTGACCGTGGAAGCCGTGCATGGAACGTATGAAGGCACGGTCAACAAGGATGCGACGGCGATCGACGGCACATGGTCGCAGTGCCAGCCGTTGGGACTCAACTTCAAGCGCGCTCCCGAGCAGGCCCTGGTGGCGCTCACGCCCGCGCCGCCATCAGAGATCGATGGGACATGGATGGGCACGCTGGATGCGGGCGCGGTCAAGCTGCGCATTCTCTTCAAGATCGTCAACACGCAGGACGGCCTGACTGCGACCATGCAAAGCCCCGACCAGAGCCCGGTCTGGATTCCAGCGACATCCGTCACGCGCAGCGGCACTTCGATCAGCATTGGACTCAACGGAATCGGCGCGACATTTGAAGGCAAAATCGCTGCGGACCTGAACTCCATCGAGGGCACATTCACACAGATGGGGCATGCGTTCCCGCTGGCCGTCACGCGGGAAAAGAACTAGCCATTCTGCCTGGTTTTCTAAAAAAAAGGCCCTGCTCGTAGGAGCAGGGCCTTTCCGGTTGAAATACCAATACTGAAAGGACTTTTACTGTTTTTCCGCTGCCGATACGATCTTGGCTTCAGCTTCGGAGATGACGCGAAGAGCTTCGGTGTAGGCGGCTTCGCTGTCGCCGGCTTCGCTCCACTCCTTGTGGCCGCGCTCAAGCTGTTGCTGGGCGCGAGGCACGTCGATTTCGTCGGGCTTGAGCGCGTCGGACGCCAAAATCGTGACGCGGTCGCCCAGCACTTCTGCAAAGCCCCAACTGACATTGTAGCGGGAAACGCTCTCAGCGCCGGTTGCTTCGCCTTCCGTTTCGCTCTTTACGCCGCGCACAATCACATCGCCGGCGCCGAGTTCAGCCACCAGCGGCGCGTGGCCGTAAAGCACTTCCATGTACCCGTTCTTTGCGGGCAGCTCAACCGTCGTGGCCAAGTCGTCGAAGAGTGTACGCTCGGGAGTGACCAGCCGTACGCGGAGTTGATTCGTTTCGTCTGCCATAATGCCCCTTCGGCACAGCGAACAGTGAACAGCCAACAGCAAACAGTTCCAGGCCTTTGACTGTTTGCTGTCAGCTGGTAGCTGTCTGCTGCTTCTACGCCGTTGCTTTCATCTTCTCGGCGGTTTCCAGCACATCCTCGATGGGGCCCTTCATATAGAAGGCCTGCTCGGGAATGTCGTCGTACTTGCCGGCGAGGATTTCCTTGAAGCTGCGCACCGTGTCGGCAACCTTCACATAGCGCCCGGGGATGCCGGTGAACTGCTCGGCCACGTGGCACGGCTGCGAAAGGAACTTCTGGATCTTGCGGGCGCGATTCACGGTCATCTTGTCGTCTTCGCTGAGTTCGTCGATGCCCAGAATGGCGATGATGTCCTGCAGGTCCTTGTAGCGCTGCAGAATCTTCTTGACGCCCTGAGCCACGTCGTAGTGCTCCTGGCCGACGATGCGCGCGCTCAAAATGCGCGAGGTCGAGGCCAGCGGATCAACGGCCGGGTAAATGCCCAGTTCGGACAGCGGACGGCTCAACACCGTGGTCGCGTCCAGGTGGGCAAAGGTGGTGGCCGGAGCCGGATCGGTCAAATCGTCAGCGGGCACGTAAACGGCCTGCACGGAAGTGACGGAACCCTTGCTGGTGGAGGTGATGCGCTCCTGCAGTTCGCCCATTTCGGTGGCCAGGTTGGGCTGGTAGCCCACGGCCGAAGGCATGCGGCCCAACAGGGTCGAAACCTCGGAACCGGCCTGCGTGAAGCGGAAAATATTGTCAATAAAGAGCAGCGTGTCGGAGCCCTCGACGTCGCGGAAGTACTCGGCGACAGTCAGGGCGCTCAGGGCCACGCGCAGACGGGCTCCTGGCGGCTCGGTCATCTGGCCGTACACTAGAGCGCACTTCGAGTCCGCAAAGTCGCCGGGCTTGATGACGCCCGACTCGGTCATTTCGCGCCAGAGATCGTTGCCCTCGCGGGTACGCTCGCCGACGCCGGCGAAAACTGAATAGCCGCCGTGGTTCTTGGCCACGTTGTTGATCAGTTCCATGATGACGACCGTCTTGCCCACGCCGGCGCCGCCAAACAGGCCGATCTTGCCGCCCTTCAAAAAGGGCTGGATCAGATCGATGACCTTGATGCCGGTCTCGAACATCTCCTCGTGGGTGGACTGCTCGTCAAACAGCGGGGCAGGGCGGTGAATCGGCATGCGCGTCTTCTCGCCCACCGGTCCCAGATTGTCCACTGGCTCGCCGATCACGTTAATGATGCGGCCCAGCGTCTGCCGGCCTACCGGCATGCTGATGGGGCCGCCGAGGTCGATGGCCTTCATGCCGCGGACCATGCCGTCGGTGGCTTCCATGGCTACGGTGCGGACGCGGCCTTCGCCCAACTGCTGCTGCACCTCGAGAATCACGCTGATGGGCGTGGGCACGTTGAAGCCCTCGCTGGTGACGCGCAGCGCCTGATAGATGGGCGGCATGGTTGCTTCTTCAAACTGCACATCCACCGCGGGACCGGAAACCTTGATGACCTTGCCGATGTTTTCTGCCATAGTCTGCCTTCTGAAGTATTAGACAGCGGCCGCGCCGCTGACAATTTCAATGATTTCGTTGGTAATGGCCGCCTGCCGCACGCGATTCATTTGGAGCGTGTAGGAGTCGATCATGTCCGAAGCGTTGTTGCTCGCCGAATCCATAGCCGTCATCCGGGCCGCATGTTCTGCGGCGACTGACTCCGACATGGCGTGGTACAGCATGGAAGTGACATATTGCGGAATCAGTCCGGCGAAAAGCTCTTCGCTGGGCTGTTCATAGATGTAGTCCACCTGCGCGGTGCCGAATTTGCGTGCTTCCTCGTCGGCCTCGGCCGTGTCAACAGCCTCGATGGCGATGCCCGCCGAAAGAGCCGCTTCGGCGGCGCGCTCAAGCTCGGCCTTGGTCGGCTCGGTCGCGCCAGTAATCTGCGGAATGCCGATCTTCATCAGCGGCAGCAGCTTTTCGACCACCAGCCGTTGCGAAATCACCGACTTGAACTCGTTGTAGACGATGTAGGCGGCGTCAATCTCTTCCCGCACGTAGCGTCTGATGATGCTCTGCGCCAGCTCATTCACCCGGCTGGCTTCAAGCTTCAGCAACATCCCCGGATGATCGCCTGTAACCTCGACGGGAGCCTTGCGCACGCGGGTCTTTGTGACGTGGCCGCTTGCGTCGGTCTGCTCGGTGTAAACGGCTTCGGGATAGTGGCGGCGCATCAGATCGCGGCCCTTGCGGCCCACTGCTTCGATGTCAATCTCCCTGTCCTTGTTGCCGTCGATGAACTGAAAGGCCGTCTTGAAGATGTTGGCGTTGAAGGCGCCGGCAAAGCCCTTGTCTCCGCTGATGACGATCAGGAGCACACGCTTTTCAGGGCGCGTGATGAAGAGCGGATGGCGCAGATTGCCGGTGGCCTCATCGAAAAGGTCGATGCGCCGAGTGAGCGATTCGAGCACGCTGGTGATCATCTTGGCGTAGGGCCGGGCCGCCAGGGCACGCTCCTGCGCGCGCCTGAGCTTGGCCGCCGAGACCATCTTCATGGCCTTGGTGATCTGCCGCGTGCTTTTCACGCTGCGGATGCGCCGCCGTAGATCGAGTACGTTTGCCATAGTCTTTCCAGTTGTCAGCTATCAGCTGACAGCTAACAGTTAAAAACCAAAACCGTGAAGTTGACAGCTGATCATTCTCAGCAACAAGTCTTTACTGTCAACTGTTCGCTGCTTGCTGTCAGCTTGCTTCTACGCCTTTGTCGCCGACAACTCCGCAATGAAGTTTGCCGTGTATTCCTTGAGCGCCGCGTGCAGGCGAGTGCGCAGATCATCGTCAAACGCCTTCTTCTGGGTCAGGTCGGCAATCAGCGCGGTCTGCGCGCTTTCAATGTACTTGTAGAGGCCGGTCTCGTAGGCATTGATGTCGGTGACTTGAATCTCGTCCAGGTAGCCCTGCGTGCCGGCGAATAGGATGACGGCCTGCTGCTGCCAAGTAAGCGGATGGAACTGCGGCTGCTTCAGCAATTCCGTCAGGCGCTGGCCGCGATTCAACTGCTTCAGGGTCAGCGGATCAAGATCAGAGCCGAACTGCGAGAAGGCCGCCAGTTCGCGATACTGCGCCAGATCGAGCTTCAACGTGGCGCCCACCTGCTTGACCGCCTTGATGGCCGCTGAGAAGCCGACACGCGAAACCGAAAGGCCCACGTTGACGGCCGGCCGGACGCCAGCGTTGAAAAGATCGGTTTCCAGGAAGATCTGTCCGTCGGTGATGGAGATGACGTTGGTCGGAATGTAGGCCGAAACGTCGCCCGCCTGGGTCTCGATGACCGGCAGCGCCGTCAGCGAACCGCCGCCCTTTTCCTTGCTCATCTTCGACGAGCGCTCCAGCAAACGAGAGTGGAGATAGAAAACGTCGCCCGGATACGCTTCGCGGCCCGGTGGACGGCGAAGCAGCAGCGAAATTTCGCGGTAGGACATGGCGTGCTTGGAAAGATCGTCGTACATGACCAGCGCGTGGCGGCCCGAGTCGCGGAAGAATTCGCCCATGGCCGTAGCGGCATAAGGGGCGATGTAGAGCATCGGGGCGGGCTCGGAGGCCGAGGCGGCCACGATGATCGTGTGGCCCATGGCGCCGGCTTCGGTCAGCGTCTGGACAACCTGCGCGATCGAGGAGCGCTTCTGGCCGATGGCGCAGTAAATGCAGATCAGATCGTTCTTGGCGTTGTTGATGATCGTGTCCAGCAGGACGGCGGTCTTGCCCGTCTGGCGGTCGCCAATAATCAGTTCGCGCTGGCCGCGGCCGATGGGAATCATGGCGTCGATGGCCTTCAGGCCGGTGGCCATGGGCTCACGAACCGGCTGGCGGTCAATGATGCCGGGGGCTAGCCGCTCAATCGGCAGAGTCTCCGTCGTGGCGATGGGGCCCTTGTCGTCAATCGGCTGTCCGAGCGCGTTCACCACGCGGCCGATCATGCCTTCGCCCACCGGCACGCTGAGAATGGTGCCTGTGCGCTTGACTTCTTCGCCCTCGCTCAACTGCGTGTAGTCGCCCAGAATCACGGCGCCCACGGAATCTTCTTCGAGGCTCAGCGCCAGTCCGGCGATGCCGTGCGGAAAGCTGAGCAACTCGCCGGCCATGGCCTTGTCCAGGCCGTGGATGCGGGCAATGCCGTCGCCCAGCGTGGTGATGGTTCCGACTTCATCAACCTGAACCTTCGAGTCGTAGTTCGCGATCTGCTCGCGAAGGAGTTGCGTAATCTCGTCTGCCTTGATCTGAGCCATCTTTGTCCTTTTGCAGCGATCAGCTAACAGCTGACAGCTAACAGTTTTCTGTTCACCGCGATCAGCAGAGCCCGTTCGAACCGCCGCCCCTGATCGCCAAACTCATAAAACCAACGCAAAAGCCATGAAACCCGTTCACTGCAAGCTGCTAGCTATTCGCTGTCAACTGGCTTTTCAACCGTTCCAGCCGTCCGCGGACCGAGCCGTCATAAACCGTGGAGCCAATGCGCACCACCGTTCCGCCGAGGATGGATTGATCCAGCTTGAAGCTGGCCTGAATGCGTGTTCCGGCAAGTTTCACAATGCCGGCTTCCAGTCCTGCGCGGTCAGCATCGCTCAACTCGCGGGCTGTGACAATCTCCACCGGGCGAATGCCCTCGCGTTCCTGCAACTCCGCGCGCCAGGCATCAACCACCTCATGCACCTGACCGATGCGGTCGTTCTTGATGAGTACCGCCAGCAGGTTGCGCACCTGTTTCTGGAGCCCCAGCTTGACGTTCAGCTTGTCTAGAATCTCCACCTTCTGCGCAACGGAAACAGCCGGGTTGGCAAACAGAGCGCGCAGGGCGTCGCTGCCCTCGAAAGTGGCGAGAAAATCGCTAAATTGCCGGTCGAGTACGGCCGAATCAAGCTTTTCCTGGGCCGCTACGTCGGCAAAGGCGCGGGCATACCGTGCAGCAAAGATTGCCATCTAGTTTTGCCCTCCCTTACCGATGCTCTTCTGGGCCACGTCGCTGATGAATTCAGAAATCAATGCCTGATCGGCCTGCGGCGTGAGAACCATTTGCGAGGCAGCCTGGTCGATAGCCAGATCGGCGGCAAAGTGGCGAAGCGAACGCTGGGCCTGTGCGGCCGAGGCGCTGATTTCCTGCTCGGCGGCTGCCACAATGCGGGTGCTTTCTTCCGCGATGGTGGACTTGATGCGTGTCTCGTCCTCGCGGCTTTCCGCTTCCACCTGGGCGCGAATCTTGTCGATCTCGCCGTCCAGGCCGGAGAGCTTGCTCTCAATGGCGCTCAATCGGGTGTTGGCGTCCTCGGTCACCTTGCGGGCCGATTCGATGTCATTGCGAACCTTCTCGGAGCGTGCGCGGAGAAACTTGGGCAGCCAGCGAAACAGTGGCACGCCGATCAGCAGCACGAGGAGGCCGAAGTTGGTGTACGTGTAAATGTTGGAGGCGAGCTCGGGGCTCAGGTTGAAGGTCTTTGCCGTCCACTTGACGACCGCTCCGTCGACCAGGAATGCCTTGTCCTGCTCTTCCTGCGACTTCTTTTCCGGTTGTGCGGCTTCCGGCTTGGGCTGACTGGCCGATTGCGCCGCTGCTCCAGAATTTCCCGTAGGCGTGGCAGCCTGAGCCGTCAGATTGGCGGACGTCACTGCGCATCCGGCAGTGAGAGCGAGCAAAAGCAAAAGGCGAGAAACTTTATAGGTACAGCGCGCTTGTGGCATGAAATCTCTCAACGGGTCTCCCCTGCGGCCACGGGAAGGACCGCGCGCACGACCTGGCGGGCCAAATCCCCTGCGGATGCCTGGATGGTTGTCCTGGCCTGGGCTGCTTCGGCTTCAAGTTCCGCTTTGGCCTGACTCACCTTGAGTCCGGCGGCCTTGCGGGCAACATCCAGAGCCGCGTCGCGCTCGGCCGTCCATTGCTGCACGCGCTGCTCGCGCACCTTGAAAACTTCGTTGCGTGCCTGGCGCAGCTTGTCAGCGTACTCATTTGCCCTGGCCTCGGCCTCGGCAATGGCTTTCTGCGCATCCTCGACGGCGCCTTGGGTGCGAGCGCGGCGCTCTTTCAGTGTGGCCGTCAGCGGCTTCTGGATCAGCAACTGATAGGCAATGACCAGCACGATGAACAGCAGAGTCGTGGGGATGGCGCCGACAAAAAAAGCTCCGAGTTGTTGAAACATTGCTTGTTGCATACTGGTTCGGTTCGTCCAGGTGGTTCGAGGTTATCCAAGCGGTCAGAAGGGTCTCTCTGGCATGGGGTGAACTCTATTTTGTATCAGGGGCGGAGCCTCAAGTCAACGAAATCGAGGCCCAACAGGCAAGGTACTGTGACTGCAATCACGATTTGGGAATTGATGTGCAATTTGGAACTTGTTTTCCCTTACAGCGAGTCTAAACTGACTCTATCACCTAGACCCGGTCCAGGGTCCAGCGGGCGTCCGTTTCGGGAATCCTTCCACTCCCGAAGCGGGCCGCCCGCTTCTTCATTCCCGCCTCTTTATTTTTTTTGAGACACTCTTTCCTTTACGGTTTGACGGCGAGGTTGTCTCGTGTCAGCAACCCTTGGGCGCGCAGCCAGGTTTCCAGCAGGCCGGGCCACTGGTCCAGAGCCGCATCGCCCTTGCCCAGGCCGGTGCCGTGGGGACCTTTGGCGAAGATGTGCGCCTCGGCCGGAACGCCTGCCTTGACCAGCGCCTCATAAAAGCGCAGCCCCTGCTCGACCGGAACCGTCTGGTCGCTGAAGGTGTGATACCAAAAGGTCGGCGGCGTTGCTTTGGTCACAAACAAATCCGGCGAGTACGCGGTCCGAAGCTCCTCGCAGCGATCCGTCACGTTGAACAATTTGCAGTAGCCGAGGTGCGGGCCGGGCGCATCCAGAGCGCCGATCCACGGGTAGCCAAGGACGAGATAGTCCGGGCGGCTGGAGACGCGCTCGATGGGGTCCTCGGACTCAGAATTGCCAGCCAGAGGCTGCGTCGAGGCCAGCGCCGCCAGATGTCCTCCGGCCGAAAAGCCGATCAGAACAATGCGATTGGGACTGATCGCGTAGTCCAGGGCCCGCGTCCGCACCAGTTGCACGGCGCGTCGCGCGTCCAGCAGAGGCACAGGCAGCAGGTAGCCGTTCGAACTGAGCCGGTAGCTGAGGACAAAGGCGCGAAAGCCGCGCGCCGTGAACCAGTCGGCGAACTGGCGGCCTTCCAGATTGCCAGCCAGATGGGCATAAGCGCCGCCCGGCAGAATCACTACGGCGGAGCCATTGGCTTCGTTGCGATACGGCGGTTCGAAGATGGTCAGCGTGGGAATATCCTCACACGCTTTGCCCTTGGCCTGGGGAGCATCGCCAGCCCACAGGCGGATGGTCTGAATGCCGAGAAAGGAGTTGTTTTCGCCGGCCGCCGCACAGGGATCCTGTTGCGCCTGCACCAGCCCGGAGCCCAGCAAGCCCGCAACCAATAAAGCCAGAAACTGTTTCACTCGAAGCCTCCACGTTTTGCGAGGATTATACAAGGCGCGGAAAAAACGGATTTCCGCAAAATTCCGCCCACAGCCTCGCTTACAAAGTCGCAATGATACGGCTCGGAATCAACCCGTGTCCCTTGATCCATTGATTCCAAGCCAGAGCCTTAATCCCTGTTCATTTCACATCCACAGCGCGGTGTGTCCCGGAAGGGGATTCGCGGCCTGCGCGGTGATCTCTTCGGCCAGCTCAAAACCATAGCGGGCAAAATAGTAGGCCGCGCCGTGCAGCCGCTCCTGCAACGCGCCGCCGGGATAGAGCGCCTGGCTGATGGCTTCGGCAACTCGGTTGAGCGAAGCCTCTCGCTGCAACTGGAAATTGGCCGCCAGACGCCGCAGACGGCCCATCTGGTAGCGCATCTTGCTGGCCGCGGTTTCAGCCGAGTGGCCGAGGCCCGCATCGAGCCCTTGCATCCATCCAATCAGCGGCTTCAGTTCCGCCTCCAGCGCCGTGCCAGCCGCTGCCAGCCGCTGCTTTCCTTCGTCGGGGATGGCGCGGGCGGCCAGCCCTTGCGCCAACTGAGCCGCCGACTCGCTGAAAACCTGCTCCAGAGTTAATTTGTGCTGGCGCAACAGCTTTCCGATGGCGGGCTCGATAAGGGTGGCGGAAAAGCGCGCCAGAGCCGGTGTGACTCGGCCCAGAATGCGTTCGTAGAGCACGGCGGATTGGGCATAGTAGGCAATCTCCGCCGGTCCGCCGACGATGGCCGAAGTGGAGAGCAGAAAATCCTGAAAGACGGGCCGCAGCAGCGCCGAGGGCGAAATGCGCTCCGGCTCGGCAGCGAGAATGCCGAGCAAGTCGTCCGTCGAATAGCTTTCGCGTCCCGCCTTCCAAAGGCCGCGGGGCTCTTGTGCCGTCGCGGCTTGCCGTCGCAGCGCCAGCCGCGCGCCGGTGTGTTCGTCGACGAGGAAGAGCAGGCTCGCCCCCGGCATCACGGCCACTTGGGCGTGATAACCGGCGGCTTCCAGAGTCTGGTTCCGTTCGACCAGCGCCTGATGCAGTTCGTCGGCGCGTTCCAGAGCCGCCGCGAGCACCGGCGCGCCCATGCGGTGCACCGCGCGTTCCTCGGCATCCAGAATCAGCAACCCCTGCGCGGCAAAGGCCTGGGCATAGAACTGCTGGAAGGCCTGGGCGAAGGTGCGCCCCGGCTGCCAGGCAGCGGCCAGTGCTTCGGTGGCTTCGGAGTCGCCGAGCAGTTCCTGTGCTTGGCTGATCAGCGGGGTGATTGCTTCGTCGAGAACGATGCCGCCCACGGGCCGCGCCACTGCGGGTGCTTGGGCATAAGTAAGCGTGCGCAGCTCTTTGCGGGCGGGGAAGGTGACGTGGTTGATCTCGGCAAAGTCGTGGTCTTCGGTGGCCAGCCAGAAGATGGCGGCGTGCGGACTGCCTGCCGCTGTGGCCTGACGTGCGCGGGCCACGGCTGTTGCCGCCTTGAAGGGCGTGTAGAGCGGTCCGCCGAACAAGCCCACCTGCTGCCCAGTGACGACCACTCCCGCGCCGTTGCGCAGGGCATCCAGAGAGGCTGTCGCAGCCGGTGAGGGCGAGCTGTTCTGCTCCGTCAGAAGTTGAACCAGTTGCGGCCAGTGCGCCGGAACAGACGGCCTTGTCTGCCAGCTCTGGTCTGGCGGCAAAGAGGCATAGAACGGCTGCGCTGGCGACGCGCCGCGGCAGTAGTCCAGAAACAGCCGGCTAAAACCCGGCGCTACGGTGATGGAATGGCAGTCTGCTGTTGGCAACTCGTTCTCTTGGCGATCAGGAATCGATCTGGGATCTTGGGGGGCGAACTCCAGGCCTCGGTGCGGAAAAAGGAATTCGTCTCCTCTGTAACGATGCTACGCCGCTCCGGATCGATGCACGACGAACGAATTAATGAAGCATTGCCTCTTCTGTGCGTATACTCTTTATTTGATTGCGCATGTTGCCTGCGTGTGCAGGATGGCGCTCGGAGGAGAGACAAAGATGCCCAAGAAGAAAAAAGCCGCGAAGGCTGCCAAGCCCGCAAAAGCGAAGGTTGCCAAGGTGAAAAAAGCCCCCAAGGCGAAGGCAAAGAAGGCCCTGAAACCCAAGGCGAAGGCCCTGAAACCTAAGGTAGCAAAGAAACTGAAGCCCAAGGCGAAGAAGGCTCCCAAGGTGCTCGTGGCCACGGTGGAAGAACCGGCTCAGGTCTTGAACTCCGAAACGGTCTTTGACGGCAAGGTCTTTCGCGTGGTGCGCGAGCAGGTGATTGAGCCGGGCGGCAGGGAAGTGACCCGCGAAATCATCCGCCACAACGGCAGCGTGGTCATTCTGGCCATCGATAACGCCAGGAGCAAGCGCGATCCCTGGATCGTGATGGAGCGCCAATACCGCCATGCCGCCAATCGCTTCCTCTGGGAGTTGCCGGCCGGCAAGATCGAGCCCGGCGAAGAGGTTTTGGCTGGCGCGCGTCGGGAGCTTGAAGAGGAGACCGGCTACCGGGCAAAGAAGTGGAAGCCGCTGGTCGAGTATTTTGCCAGCCCCGGCTTTGTGGGCGAATCCATGAAGGTCTTTGTGGCCGAGGGACTGGTGGCGGGCGATGCTCATCCGGAGTACGACGAGCAGATCGAGATTCGCCTGGTCAAGCTCTCCGAGGTGCTCAGAATGATCGGGAAGGGCTTGATTCACGATGGCAAGACGCTGAACGCCGTGCTTCTGTATGCGCGCAAGAATGCGGGCAAGCGGGGGAAATAGACACCAGAGGTTTTTCCGTTCAGACGATCATTTCCAGGCAGGGCCGGCGGTTACACGCCGGCCCGGTTTCGTTCTGGTGAAATGTTTGTGAAATTATCGTGGGCATTTGGAAGAACCTTTCCCGCGTTTTTAGCGTCTCATAAATGGGTGGGTGTTCCCCAGCTCGTTTTGCCCACCGGATATTACACAGGGTGAAAGAAAGGCAGGAGCCTGTGGCTCAGTACAAAGGAAAGGTCAAGTGGTTCAACAACGCCAAGGGGTACGGATTCATCGGACGTGAAGACGGGCCGGATGTATTCGTTCACTACTCGTCTATCCAGTTGGATGGATACAAAACGCTGAAAGAGGGCGATGACGTTGAGTTCGACATCGTTCAAGGTCAGAAAGGCGCTCAGGCGGATGCCGTTGTACGGCTGCGCGACGGAGTCCCGGAGGTAGCCGGCAAGGCCGTTGCTGCGAACGCCGCCGATGAGGAGGGCGATTCGGACATCGCTGACGAGAACAGAACCTAGAGGCGCGAAGGACCGGACGTGAATGCAAGACCGCCGCCGCGTGGTTTGGATGGAGTGCGCTGTTTCTCTCCGAAGAGCACTCCATGTTTTGTAAGTTATTTATTATCTATACGTTTCTGCACATTGTGCTTGTCTCCGCAGACGCTGAAAAAGAAATGCGGAAATTGATGGTTCATTCTGTGCGCTCCGGGATAAGATAGGGGCGCGATGAGCTTACTCCATCAGGAATCCACGGAAGAGACGGATGACGTTGCTCTTGGGGAAGATTTCACCAAGGGAAGCAGCCACATTGTCCTGGCGACCGTGAGCGCGGTTGTACTACTGACCCTCATCATTGCCGCTTATGTGATGGCCGTAAAAAAGCCGATGGTGACCGGCGAGGTTGTTCAGGTCTGGGCGCATCCACGGCACATCGTGACCTCGGGGATCGATGCCAGCGGCGCTCCCATGCCGAAGGAGCAGTTCGATCAGGTCCTGGTTTTTGCCCATGTGAAGCTGCACAACCAGAGCACTGTTCCGCTCTTTCTTGAGGATGTGCTGGCCAATACCGAGTTGGAGGGCAGCTCGATTTCCGCTTCGGCGGGAAGCGCCGGCCAATATGAACAGGTCTTTATCGTCTATCCCGAGCTGGCCGCGCTGCACTCGAACGCTCTATCGCCCCGCGCGACCATCGAACCGGGTCAGAGTGTGGACGGAAATATCCTGTGGGCTTTCCGGATGAACAAGCAGGAGTGGGACGCGCGCAAGAAGCTCGATTTCACTTTCAAGTTCCACTATCAGGCGGACCTTGAGCTAGCGCCCCACACCCCGGTTATTGAGCAATAGGCGCTGGCGCGTTCTTGGGAACGGCCAAATATCCGTTGATCTGGTTCTTTCCGTTCACGGAATTGACCACGATCTCGAACAGCATTGGATCCTTGCCGCTATAGAACTGCAGCGGCTCGTTCAGGTTCCGGTCCTTTTTCTCGTACTGCTTGTCGTCGGAGAAGACCACGACTGTGAAGCGGCTCTTCTTGGCATCAGCCTTTTTCAGTTGCAGGCTGATCGTGCCCACGGGCTTTTTCTGGCCCTTGGCTAGGGAGAACTCATAATAGTTCCGGTCGCCCCGGTGCTTCAGCAGTTCCAACTCATCGTGATTGCGGGCGATCAGGCTACTGTGGCCGCTCAAATCCCCCTTCATCGACGTCAACTGGCTGATCGTGGTGGCCAGATCGTTCTGCGTCTTGCCCAGATCGGTCTTCACTCCGCCCACGTCGGTCTTCACATTCGAAACTTCATTGGAGACGCTGTTGACCTGCTGCGCGGTCTGCTTCTGGGCGGATTCTAGTTTCTGGCTGGCGACTTCCTGAGCCGCCTGGCGGCGGAGAATCTCCTGGGCGCGGTCTTCCATCTGCTTCTGTGACAGTCCCATGGAAGCGCCCAGTTCCTGGGTCGCTACCTTGAGGCGGGCGTCGGTTTCGCGCAGGTCTGAGGCCAGTTTCTTGTTTTGATCCTTGGCCTCGATCAGGTCCGCCTGCTGGCTGGCGAGTCTTCCACTCAGCACGTAGTTCCAGATCAGGCCGCCCACCCCAGCCAGCAGGGCTACGGCGAGGACCGCCAATAGCGCGCCAGAGTGGCCGCGGGGGGTATCTTCGTCAAGTATGCTCATATCTTTCCTTCCTTTGACGGTCCGTTTTGCGGACCGCGTCTTGCCGTTCGAAAAAGGATGGGCCTGGATTTCTGCTTCTCTTCCGGGATTACGCCCGGAATGCCGAACTGCGCAGGTCTCGCTCCGAATGCTTCCTGAGCAAGTACAGAATATAGAAATATTTCAGTCTGTGCAGAAAAACACAGTACACCCCAAAAAAGAGGGCTTCGGGGCAGTTTCGTTTCCCTTGTTGTTCGGGATTTCGTGACAAATTGAAATCGCTACGATATAAACAGTTTTAAAGTAGATTGTAGATTCAAGTGTGGGCTCTTTTCTTCGGGCCCGTGCAGATGTCCCGATTATCAGGAATCATTGCCAGAGTAAGAGGGAGTCCGAAGACGATGTCGACCGTTTTGGCAGGAAAGGGCCTGGAAGGAATTGTTGCAGCGAACTCCGGGATCTGTTGGATCGACGGGGAAGCGGGCATCCTGTCCTATCGGGGCATCGACATCCACGACCTGGCCGAGTTCTCGACCTTCGAAGAAACCACCTACTTGCTCTGGAATGGCGTACTTCCCAACGAACTGGCTCTGCGCGAGTTTCAGGCGCAGCTTTCGCTGGCTCGGGGCCTCGACTTCCGCATTGTCGATATGCTGCGCGGCATTCCCGCCTCGGCCTCGCCCATGGAAGTGCTGCGCACGGCGGTCTCGGCGCTCAGTTTCTACGACGCAGACGAGAAGGACAGCTCCCACGACGCCAATGTGCGCAAGTGTTTCCACCTGACCGCGCAGATGGCCATGATCGTGGCCATCTATGACCGGTTGCGCAAGGGGCTGGAGATTGTGCCGCCGGACCGCTCGCTGAATCACGCCGCCAACTTTCTCTGGATGCTGAACGGCGTCAAGCCCTCCAAAACCGCCGTCAAAACCATGGACATGGCGCTGGTGCTGCACGCCGAGCATGAGCTGAACGCCTCGACCTTTGCGGCACGCGTCATCGCCGCCACCCTCTCCGATGTGCATTCGGCCGTCACCGGCGCTATCGGCGCGCTCAAGGGCCCGCTGCACGGCGGCGCCAACGAGGGCGTGATGCGCATGTTGTACGACATCGACAAGGCTGGCGCCGATCCGGTCGAGTACGTCAAGGGCATGTTGGCCGCCCGCAAGAAAATCTCCGGTTTTGGCCACCGCGTCTACAAGACCGAGGACCCCCGCGCCACCCACCTGCGCAAAATGAGCAAGCAGTTGGGCGAGGACGCAGGCCAGACCAAGTGGTACGAGATGTCCAGGGCCATCGAACTCTACATCAACGCCGACAAGAAGCTGAACGCCAACGTGGATTTCTACTCGGCTTCGACCTACGCCACGCTGGGCATCGATGTTGACCTTTACACGCCGATCTTCGCATTGAGCCGCATTGCCGGATGGACGGCGCATATCATCGAGCAGTTGGACGACAACCGCCTGATCCGTCCCCGTGCCGAATATATCGGCCCGCCGTATCCCTCGCATTACATCCCAATGGAAGAGCGCGGATAAATTTTCGACCGGCATGAAACTTTTTCAAGGGCTCCGGCTTCCATTCAGTGAGGTACTGCATGAAAAAGAATTCTGTTCTCGTTTTTGCATTGCTCGGAATTTGCGCGATTGCGGGTTGCTATCGCAGCGCCCATTTGTATCCAGTCCAGGGGCCGCTGGCCTCACTGACGCCGCCGCCCATCTACACCGCCAAAATCACCGGAGCCTTCAATTCAGGAAGCATCTCTGTGGTCCTCGCCGATGGAGAGGTGTTCACAGGGCCATGGAAGGCGTTATCCGTGAAGGCACGGGCGCAGAAGGCAAATGCCGGTTCTACGGAACAGGTTACTCTGGCTTCCGCCTGGGATACGGTATACGGAAAGGGCTTCTATACGGCCCATGTGCTGGGTACAATCCTGTTCGCACAAGCTACTCTGACCGGAAATCGAGGCACCATTCTCCAGGTGGAGATGTACCGGCAGGAACATGGCGCTGACACCTCGGGCCAAATCGACATCAAAGGCGTGGCCAAAGACAGCAAGGGCAACATCTACAAATTGGTCGTCTAACAGATGAAAACAGCCGGACCGGGTGAGGTGGTCAAGTTACAAAGGGAGGTTCAATGCTGCGTCGCGACCTGCTGAAGTCCTCGCTTGCAACTGGACTCGCAGCCGCGATTTCAGGCCGGTCCGCAGCCTCCGGAATTCCTGCTCCCGCCACGAACATTTCCAGTGATCGCTCTTTCTGGCTGGACCAGATGCGCCGCGTTACGCATCCCGTGCTGAGCGCTCTCAGCCAGCGCCGTCTGCATGCTCTTATGCCGGTTGAGGTGCATGGCAGCGGGGAGGGCTATCGACGTACGACGTATCTTGAGGCCTTCAGTCGTACCCTCGTGGGGATTGCGCCCTGGCTGGAAGAGGGCGCTGCGACTGGCAAAGAGGGTGAACTCCGGGCGAAGGATCTCGTCATGGCCCGCCAGGCCATGGCTGCCGGTGTGGATCCAAACTCTCAGGATTATCTTGAATTTGGAGCCACAGGCCAGACCCTGGTGGATGCGGCGTTTCTCTCGCTGGCCGTGCTTCGCGCGCCGCGTGAGTTGAATGCCAAACTGGACTCCGCTGTGCGCGCGCAGCTGGCCGATGGACTGCGCGCCACGCGGCCGCTGCAGGCAGGACTCAGTAACTGGCTTCTCTTTCCGGCGGGCATCGAAGCGGCTCTTCATGCTCTTGGACAGCCATGGGATCGAACACGGGTCGATCGCGCGCTGCGTGAGCACATGCGCTGGTACGCCGGAGACGGAGCCTATGACGATGGTCCCAGCTTCCACTGGGACTATTACAACTCGTTTGTCATTCAGCCGTTTTTGCTGGCGATTCTCGATGCCCTGGGCAAGGAAGACGATGCCTGGGCAGCGATGATTCCCAAGGTTCGCGCGCACGCCAGCCGCTATGCGCGTGTACTCGAGCGCCTGATCGCCCCCGACGGAAGTTATCCGGTTCTGGGTCGGTCCATTGCTTACCGTGGCGGCGCCTTCCACCTTCTCGGCGACATCGCGCTTCGCCACATGCTGCCGGAAGACGTCGCGCCCGAACAGGTGCGCTGTGCGCTCTCTGCCGTTTTTCGCCGCACGCTAGGCCCATCCGGCACTTTTGACAAGGATGGCTGGCTGCGCATCGGTTTGGCGGGGCATCAGCCATCCCTCGGCGAGGGCTATATCTCCACAGGTAGCCTCTATCTCTGCGCCACAGCGTTTCTTCCGCTTGGCCTTCCGGCCGGGGATCGTTTCTGGTCGGCGCCCGATGCGCCGTGGTCTTCACAGAAGCTGTGGCGGGGCGATGACATGCCAGCCGATCACGCGATCGATATCTAAACCATTTTCGCTGTTCCTGGAATGCGGGTGTCACAGGCTGTTACAGAAATGCGGGTGCCCCAGGTTCGGCGCAGTCTTATCGCGCATAACCTGGGATATATAGAACTACAGCTCTTTATTGATTCGTATAGTTCTTTCCATTTTCTGTTTCCACAACAGAAAGTTAGCTTCTTACCCCTGCCGCTTCTTCCATAGCAGATAGAGTCCCCAGGCAGACAGCGTGCAACTGTCGCGAATCACGCCGTTCAGCATCATTTCTTCAAACTCGGCAACCGGAACAGAGCGCACCACCATATCGTGCTCTTCAACGTCAGGATTGCGCGCACTCTCAGTCAGCCCAGTGGCCAGATAGACATGCTGTTTCTGCCGCGTGAAGCCGTAGGCGATCCATAGCTCTCCCAGGTGAGTCATCTCGGCGGCTAGCAGGCCGGTTTCTTCCTTGAGTTCACCGCGTGCCAGCTCTTCAGTGTTGTCGATCTTCCGTTCCCAGCCGCCCTGGGGCAGTTCCAGCGCTCGCTCCTGAATGGTGTAGCGGAACTGCTCGACCAGCCAGACGCGGCCGTGGTCGATGGGCAGGATGATGGCCGCGTCGTGCTTCTCCACGACGCCGTAGAGGCCTCGCACGCCGTTGGAGCGCAGGATCTCGTCCTCCCGCACCCGCATCCAGTGGTTGCGATAGACCTCGCGTGTGGCAAGGGTGGTGATGCTGCGGCCGGGGATAGCTGTGGCGAGATTCATGAACTCTCCTTTGTGGTCTAGAAAAAGGATAGGCGATCCGGCAAGGAGCATCGATGAAAAGGAGATTATTCCTGACGCAGCCGGTAGCGGCGTAAGCGCCCCAGCAGCGAGGCCGGACCGCTAACGGTGAGCCGGACCAGGTTGCCTTCGTACTCCCGCGAATGCACGATCATGCCCGCTTCGATGGCCGCCAGCACGGCGCCTTCGTGCTGCGGAACTTCGAGCTCCGCCTTGACCATCGGGTCGGAATGCAGCGCGCGATCGATGGCCGCCAGCAGCGCATCCATCCCCTCGCCTGTGCGCGCCGAAACGGGCACCTCGCCGGAGGCCGCGCTTCGCTCCTGCAGTCCCAGCCGTTCGTGCTCGCCCAGCAGGTCGATCTTGTTCAGCACCTCGATGCGCGGTTTGCCGAGACAATCCAACTCGCCCAGAACCTTCTCGACCTGCGATTTTTGCTCCTCGCCATAGGAAGCGGAGGCGTCTCGAATGTGCAGCAGCACCTCGGCCTGGGCTACTTCTTCCAGCGTGGCGCGGAAGCTGGTGACCAGCGTGTGGGGCAGGTTGCGGATGAAGCCGACCGTGTCCGACAGCAGGATTTTGCGGCGGCTGGGCAGTTCGATTGCTTTGAGCTTCGGGTCCAGCGTAGCGAACATGCGCGACGACTGCAAGACCTGTGCGCCGGTCAACTGGTTGAAGAGCGTGCTCTTGCCGGCGTTCGTGTAGCCCACCAGGGCCACCGTAGGCACGGGAACCGACTCGCGGCGCTGACGCTGCTGCTTGCGCACGCGGCGCACGGACTCCAGTTCGAGTTTCAGATGATCGATGCGGCGTTTGATCTGGCGGCGATCGGTTTCAAGCTTGGTTTCGCCGGGGCCGCGCGTGCCGATGCCGCCGCCCAACTGCGACATCGCCTTGCCCTTGCCGGTCAGGCGCGGCAGCAGGTACTCAAGCTGCGCCAGTTCTACTTGCAGTTGGCCTTCGCGGGTGCGCGCGTGACGGGCAAAAATGTCCAGGATCAACTGTGTGCGGTCGAGCACACGACACGGCAGTGCAGCCTCAAGATTGCGCAACTGGGTCGGCGTTAGATCGTGGTCGAAGAGCACCAGATCGGCCTCGACCGAAGCCGCAATCCCGGCAATTTCCTCGACCTTGCCCGCGCCAATCAGCGTGGCCGGATCGGGGCGCGCACGACGCTGCAGCAGCTCTGCGGCCACTTCGCCGCCGGCGCTTGAGATCAGTTCGCGAAACTCGGCCAGCGATTCTTCCGCGTCCAGTTCCGTTGACAGACGCACCGGCGCGATTTCAGCCGTGGAAACGTCTGAAGCAGGCGCGGCGGGCGGCGCTGCATTTTCATCGCGGGCAGCCAATTCCGTGCGCGCAGCTTCCTGACGCGCTCCGGCCTGCGCCGTGCGAAGCTCGCGGGAGCGGACGCCGAGGTCCACTCCCACCAGAACCGCTCGCTCAAGCCGTTCGCCCTCGCCGCCGGTTGTTCCCCCGGTGAACCCCTTGCGGCTGGCGGAGCCCACTGTCCTGCTGGTCACGTGAGACCGCTCCTTGCCGACTATCGCGGCTCCGTTTGGGCTGCGATAGCCGGCGGCGCTGCGGCTGCGGGTGCAACGGATGCGGCGCTCGCGACCGGACGGTAGTCGTTGTGAAGCACGCTCCGGTTGCTCACCACGGTTGAAATTGCGTGCTTGAAGATCAATTGTTCCTGATTGTTGTTTTCCAGGAGCACGGAATACTTGTCAAAGGACCGGATCTTTCCGGTCAGCTTGACGCCGCTTACCAGGTAAACCGTGATGGGGGTCTTGTCCTTGCGGACCGTGTTCAGGAAGGTGTCCTGAATATTTTGTGCCGGCTTGTTATCCATCATGCCGATCTCCTACTTCTCTGCGTGGATTTAAGTGCAAGTGAACAGCGAGTACTCAATCAAAAGACGGGCGCGGCGCCGAGAGTACCGGAGCCGCAAATTTCCGCAATGGCTCAACAATATAGGGCTTGACTGACCTTTTCAACCCTGAATTGCTGGATTTTGTTTCCCGGGCTGATTTTTGGCCGCGCGCGGCGGCGTCAAACCTCCCGAATCTCTCCCTCCGCAAGCCAGAACCGCCTGCCCGGCGCCCGTGCGCAATTTTGGGACCGGGAGAGTGCGAGGCTGCTAGCATAATGGTGTGAAAACGGAGCCTGATATGTCTCAAAATCCTTCCCCTGCTGCCCAGCCAGTTCCCATGCTGGACTTCAAACGCCAGTACAGTCCGCTGCACAAGGAACTGCTGGAAGCGTTGGACCATGTACTGGAAACGCAACAGTTCATTCTTGGCGAGTCCGTAGCGGCCTTTGAGCTGGCCGCGGCAGAGCGGCTCGGCGTGGCCCATGCCGTGGGCTGCTCCTCGGGCACTGACGCTCTCTGGCTGGCGCTGGCCTCGGCTGGCGTTGGTCCCGGCCAGTCGGTCGTCACCACGCCCTTCAGCTTTTTCTCCTCCACCAGCGCGATTCTCCACGCCGGGGCCACGCCTCTGATGGCCGACATCGATCCTGCTACTTTCAACCTGGATCCCAAGGCTGTCGAGGCGGTTCTGAATGGCCCGCAAGGCGCGGTGGTTCGCGCTCTGCTGCCCGTGCATCTCTACGGCCAGTGCGCCGATTGGACGGCCTTCGCCCGCATCGGAAAAGAGCATGGGCTGAAGCTCATTGAAGATGCTGCTCAGGCTTGGGGTGCGTCGTGGCAGGGCGTCAAGGCCGGCGCGCTGGGCGATGCGGCCGCCTTCAGCTTTTATCCCACCAAGAACCTCAGCGCTGCGGGCGATGCCGGCATGGTCACGACGAATTCCGACGAGATCGCCGAGCGGGCTCAGATGCTGCGCCAGCACGGCATGCGCCGCCGCTATCATCACGATGAAATCGGCTGGAACACGCGCATGGACGGCTTCCAGGGCGCCATCCTCGAGGTCAAGCTCAAGTACATTGACGGCTGGAATCAGCTTCGGCGCACGGTGGCCAAGCGCTATCATGCGCTCTTTCATGCGGCGGGCCTGGTGGAAGCGGGACCCTACCCGAGCCAGGGCGTTGTGCTGCCCCACGAGGTCGTCGGCAGCCGCCACGCATGGCACCAGTTCGTCATTCGCACTTCCCGCCGCGACGCCCTGCACGACTTCCTCGCCGAGCGCAAGATCGGATCGCAGATCTACTATCCGATTCCGATTCACTTGCAGGAGGCGCTGAAGGGCCTCGGCTACAAGGAGGGCAGCTTCCCGGAGGCGGAACGCGCGGCGCATGAAGTGCTGGCGCTGCCGATCTTCCCCGAGTTGCGCGAGGACGAGCAGCAGACGGTCGTTGCGGCCATTGCGGAGTTTTTGAGTTAGGTCTTGATCGCATGAATTCGTCCCTTTAAGATCCTCGTTCCCAGGTCTCAAAATCGAGACCTGGGGCACCCAGTCATAGTAGAAAATCAAGCGGTCAGAGATCAGGGCTTCAGTTGTACTTGCTTCGAGTCGCCCTGGTCCGTGCCTGAAGGCCCCTGCTTCCCCCGAATCGCCGATCTACAACTACGTTGGTCAAAATCCGGGTGGTTGGGGAAGCACGGATTTTGCGGCGGCGGGAGTGGAAGGCGCGTGGCTGGCGGCGACTGCAGAAAATGCGCGATGTGTTTGCGTAGAGATACACGGAAATTTGTGACAATTGGACAAGAGAGCAATTTTTGAGAGTTTCTCGGCTTGCGGCAGGGCGTAAGTTGCTGATTCCCGGTTGAGCACGGTGCGGCAAAGACGAGTTTTTCGCTCTTTCTGACCTTTTTTAAAATCAGAGGAAAACATTTATTTTGTTTGCCTTACGCGGCATTTTCAGAAGATGCGCGCGCATAGACGTCGATTTTTGTCCATTTTGCGCCTGGAGGGCGGAGATGCAGGGATATGAACGGGAAAAGCTGCGGCGGGAGCTGGATGAGGCTTTGCTGCCGTTCCGGCTGGCGCGGAAAGGGGCTTGCGGCGGGATGGGGTGGCTCTGGAGCGTCCGGCAGGCGTTGGGCCTTCCGGTTGACGAGGTGGCGCGGCGGCTGGGGGTGCGCCGGTGGGAGGTTCACAGGCTGGAGAAGTCGGAGAAGAACTCCCGGATTATGCTGGCGTCGCTGAGCCGCGCGGCGAAGGGCTTGGGATGCGAACTGGTGTACGCGCTGGCGCCAAAGGAGGGGACGCTGGAAGAGCTGGCGGCCGAGCAGCGGGCGGCGCACAAGGAGGCGCTCGAGAAGAAGCGCGAGGAACGGGCGGCGCAGAAGAAGCCGTGGCTGGAAGAGATTGGCTGGCGGGAGAAGTTTCTGGGCTCGATGCGCACGCTGCTGCGGCGGGAGGGGTTCCGGGTGCGGCCACGGAAGACGGAGCGGGGCGTCGAGAAAGAGCAGGCGGCATTTCGGGAGGCGAAGAAACTGGCGGGAGTGGCGGGAGGAATGGGGCGGGTGATGAGCAAGTCAGCAAGTCAGCGGGTTAGCAAGCCGGCGGGGCGGCGGGCGAAGGAGTGATGGGCGGAGCGGGGTAACGCCTGAGTGGGAAGGGAATTTGATGGGAAGCCAGAATTCATTCTGGCTACATCGACGTTTTCCGGGATTAATCCGAAGAACTGCGCGTAACATGCGTTCAATGAGTGCATTGGCCTGTTGGCATTCCTTGACACTCGAATCACCTGAATCGATGTCAGAAAGCGTTCACGGCAGCAAGGAACTCCTTTTGATCCAGGAATCCGATTCCACACCAGTAAACCGGCCAGTTCGTGCTGGTGATGGGATTGGAAGTAGTGTTGCCGGAATAGAAAGCCACTTGGTATTGGCTCTTTGCCGCGTTTGATGCACGCAGAGTGGGAAACAGTTCGGCGAACGAAGTCGCGAGTGGGCCTTGGAGGCCATAGGCTTGGGAGAAAGTGTAGTAGGGACCGAACCGAGCGGGAGTCACAAGAAGGTTGCAGTTCACGACGGAATAGTCGGTGGGGGCAAGGCTCGATCCATCCAGGGTGAAGATTTTGTAGGCGGGATTGTTGCCAAAGCACGGACTGATCCCCGCGGTAATTGCCAGCGTATTGCCCGGCGACATCAGCCGGAATTCGTCCATGTGCGTGTGACCGGCAAGAGACAGAGCAATAAGGCCGGGATACTTTTCAAGAATGCCCAAAAACGTTGCCTGATTCTCGTCCACCCACATCATCGTGGCCGACGTGATCTGGCCATTGTCATTTGCCGGCGCACCGGTTGTGCCCTCATCTGCTCCGGGAGGTGCATGCATCAGCAGCCAAACCTTCTTGCCGGATGCACGGGCTTTTGCAAGTTGAGCATCGAACCACGAAAACTGCGCGGTGATCAAGTCCGGATCGGCGGTAACAAGCGGGGACAAGGCGATCGTGTTCAGTGCAATGATCGTCACATTCATTCCCTTGGGTTCCACTGAATAGTAGCCACCCTTGGTAATGCTGTCGATAACGTCCTGCTGATTTCCCGTACCATTCAACGCGAGCGTGCATAGCTGCTGCGCGTTATTGGAAAGAAACGTGCTGTCCGGGCCATAGCCGGTATAGGAGTCGCAGTTTCCCAGCGCAAAGTAGACTGGGGTCGCGCCCACAGTCTCTCTGATTTGCTGCAAGACGAAGGAGAGTGTCTTGTCAACAAATGCAGCGGCTTCCGCGGCTGTCTTGTTCACCGAATATACCGAGTAAAGCTGGTCAATGCCGTGTCCAAGAAAGTCACCTGTAAAAAGAACGGCGGGACTCATTCCCAGGTTTTGCTTGATACTTGCGAGCGCCAAAGAAAACAACGCGTAGTTCGCGTCGGTGCCGGGCGCTGAGACCGTACTGTTCGCCTCATTCGCCGATCCCTGGAAGATCGCAGGCCACTGGGAGATGTCCGCCGCATCAAGCTGTGCTGTCAACGCCATATTTGCTGCCAGCGTGGTGACGACTGGCGCACTCGGTGGGAGTGGCGGAATAAACGGTTGGAAATGCACATCGGAGAAGACAAGTACCGGAAAGCTGTCTGATCCGGATATGCTTGTGCCGCCGCCGCATCCCCCGATAAGCCCGGCGCCCGCCAGGCTTGCCATCTCAAGAAATGTGCGGCGCGACAGTTGTGGCATTCAAACCTCTCCTCTTGAGTGTTGCTGTTGTGCTGTTTTCCAGGGAAACGGCCGTATTGAGGCGCTGCTGCCGATACGTTCTGCCCGGAATGACTCGAATGAATGTCTTATCGGTAGTTCTCAGAATTTGTTCAGCTTCTCTTCCTGCATCGTCCTCGAGCTGGCCTGAATTCAATCATTGAGGTTGAGTTGTCCGGATTCAGTCCGGCGTCGGTTTTTGAACGCGCGGGATTTCAATGAGCGCATGATCGCCAATGCACTCATCGAGCGTAAATAGGGAATGGAAAGTCGCCCAGGGGTACCTATCTGACCGCATGAGGATGTCGCGTCCTATCCATGAATCCTAGCCCCTAACCCCTGCCCCCTGCGCAGCAAAAAGCCCCCGGCGGGTTGGCCGGGGGCTTTTTGCTGGCGCGTATGCAATCGCCGTCAGGCGCTGTAGAGAAGAACGCCTTCGGCTTTCTCTTCGCTTTCGTTTTCGTTCTCGTCGCTGTTGACGGAGCGATAGAAAAGCTGGTTCTGGTCCAGGTAGACTTCCAGGAAGGCCGGCCGGTCGGTGATGGAGCCGGCAATCAGGGCTTCGCTCAAAGGGTCCTCGACGTAGCGTTGCAAGGCGCGGCGGAGGGGCCGGGCTCCGTAGCTGCGGTCCGTGAGGGTCTTGTCGAGAATCCACTTCTTGGCTTCCTCAGTGACGGAGATGGTGATGGACTTCTGCGCCAGGTTGACGTTGAGCTGCTGCACCATCAGTTCGACGATCTGGATCAGGTCCGCATCCGACAGCGCCTGGAAGATAATCAGCTCGTCGAGCCGGTTGAGGAACTCGGGGTTGAAGGTCTTCTTTACCTCCTGCTTGATCAACTCCTCGACCTTGTCGCTGACAATGTCTTCGCGGTCGCTTTGGAAGCCCATGCCCTGCTTCTTTTGCAGGTGCCGCGCGCCGATGTTCGAGGTCATGATGAGAATGACGTTCTTGAAGTCGACGGTATTGCCGAGGCCGTCGGTCAACTGGCCGTCCTCAAAGACCTGGAGCAGGATGTTGAAGACATCGGGGTGCGCCTTCTCGATTTCGTCGAGCAGGACGACGGAGTAAGGCGAACGCTTGACGCGCTCGGTCAACTGGCCGCCCTCCTCGTAGCCGACATAGCCCGGAGGCGAGCCGATCAGCTTGGAGACGGAGTGCTTTTCCATGAACTCCGACATATCAAAGCGGATCAGCGCCTTGTCGGAGCCGAAGAGGAAGTTGGCCAGGGTGCGGGCCATCTCGGTTTTGCCGACGCCGGTGGGGCCAAGGAACAGGAAGCTGCCGATGGGCCGGTTGGGCGACTTCAGGCCTGCCCGCGAACGGCGGATGGCGCGCGCCAGGGCGCTGATGGCCTTGTCCTGGCTGATGATGCGCTTGTGCAGCTCCTCCTCGACACGCAACAGCTTCTGGGTTTCTTCTTCCTTGATGCTGGTGACGGGCACGCCTGTCCAGCGGCTGACCACGTCCTCGATGTCCTCGCGGTCAACAATACCAGAGGCCGAGTCGTCCAGGTGGTACTTGTCGCGCAGGTCGCGCAGGCCGTCGCGCTCCTTGCGCTCCTCGTCGGAGTAGAAACGCGCCTTCTCGAATTCATGATTGGCAATCGCCGCGTCCATCCTGTGCACAATAAACTTGATGCGCTTCTGGACCTCGGTAATTTCTGGCGGCAGCGAGGTCTGGCGAAGCTTGACGCGAGCGCCGGCCTCATCGATCAGATCGATGGCCTTGTCGGGCAGAAAGCGGTCGGGAATGTAACGGCTGGCGTGCGAGACCGCGAACTCGATGGCGGCGTCGGTGTAGCTGACGGCGTGGAATTTTTCGTAGCGGTCCTTGATGCCCATGATGATCTTGATGGTGTCGTTCTCGCTGGGCGGCGGGACCTTGATGGCCTGAAAACGGCGTTCGAGAGAGCGATCCTTCTCGATGGACTTGCGGTACTCGGCCGGGGTGGTGGCGCCGATGCACTGAATCTCTCCACGGCTGAGCGCAGGCTTGAGGATGTTGGCCGCGTCAAGCGAGCCCTCGGCCGAGCCAGCGCCGACCAGGGTGTGCAACTCATCGATGAAGACGATGGAGTTCTGATTTTCCATCAGCTCTTTCATGATGGTCTTCAGCCGCTCCTCGAACTGGCCGCGGTACTTGGTTCCAGCCACGATCAGCGACAAATCCAGGCCCAGGATGCGCTTTTCGGCCAGGAAGCTGGGCACCTCGCTGTCGGCGATGCGCTGCGCGAGGCCCTCGACGATAGCCGTCTTGCCGACGCCGGGCTCGCCGATCAGCACGGGATTGTTCTTGGTGCGGCGGCAGAGAATCTGAATGACACGCTCCAGTTCGGCGTCGCGGCCCACGAGCGGATCGAGCTGGCCGTCAATGGCCGACTGGGTCAGATCGCGGCTGAACTCGGCCAACATGCTGGATTCGCGCTGGCGTGGCTGCGGCGCTACCTTTTCCTGGGTGACGCGGCCCAGTTCCTCGCGAATCTGCGCCAGCTTCAGGCCGCGCTCCTGCAGAATCTCGGAGGCGAAGCAGCCTTCTTCGCGCAACAGGCCCAGCAGCAGATGCTCGGTGCCGATGTGCTTGTGACCCAGCCGCTCGGCTTCCTCGGCCGCATAGGCCAGCACACGCTTGCACTCGTTGGAAAGCGGCAGGTCCACGGAGGTGGAGACCTTCTCCCGGACGGTCGTATGCGCCTCAATCTGCTTGCGAATCGACTCCACGGAAGCATGAGAGCGCAAGAAGCGGTTGGTCAACGCCTTGTCTTCGCGCAGAAGGCCCAGCAGCAGGTGCTCGGTCTCGATATAAGGCGAGCCGAACTGGCTGGCCTCATACCGCGCAAAAAAGATAACGCGCCGTGCCTTCTCCGTATAGCGTTCGAACATGATCGTCTCCCCCTGTGCGAACTTGCTTCCTGTTTATGTTAGACTCACGGACCGCCTGAAACGGCGCATTTTCGGTTAATCCTACCAGCTTCCGGCCCCGTTTGGGGAGTTTACACCAGCGGAACCAATCTTCCACTCTCCAAACGCAAGGTTCGCGTACATCGCGCCGCCAAGTCAAGGTTGTGTGTGACCAGAATGGAGGTAAGACCATGACTTCGATGTAGTTGCTCGACCATATCGAAGACGCGGCCGGCGGTGGCTTCGTCCAAGTCGCCGGTGGGCTCGTCGGCCAGCAGCAGCCGGGGATGGTTGACCAGCGCGCGAGCCAGAGCAATGCGCTGCTGCTCGCCGCCGGACAGTTCGCCGGGCCGATGGTCGCCGCGATCCTCCAAGCCAACTTCCGTGAGCCATTTTGCCGCCGTTTGAAGCGCAGCGAGCTTATTTACGCCACGGGCCATCAGGGGCATGGCCACATTTTCCAGCGCCGTGAATTCCGGCAGAAGGTAATGAAACTGCCAGACATAGCCGATTTCGCGATTGCGAAAGGCCGCCGCGTCATGCGGCGAGAGCTGGGCCACGTCGGTTGAGACGCAGATCACGGTTCCCGATGTGGGAGCGGCCAGCGCGCCAAGAATATGCAGCAGCGTGCTTTTTCCCGCGCCGGACTGGCCCACGATGGCCACCATTTCGCCGGACTGAATCTCAAGATTGAGGCCCTGAAAGAGAGTGAGCGCGCCACGAGCGGTCGAGTAGGTTTTTTCGAGATTCCGGACCTGAATGACGGGGGGCTGGGCGTCTTGCGCCCGCAGTTCCGGCTCCCGCGCGGTGGGGGGCTTCTGGTTGGCAGGCATGGGGGAAGGTTGGGTCATTCGATTGACGCTATTTTACCGTGCCGGGATGGATTCCGCGCCGGTCGGGGTTCCTTTGGTACCGCAAAGACGCGAAAACGCGATTTGAAGGGAGTCATCGGCTTCACAGGCGGCAAAAAAAGCGCCAAATCAGGCTGTTCGAAAAGGAAGGTTTGGCGGGGGGCTAAAGCCCTCATCTATAACTTTGTCGCAGTTACGGCAAGACTGAAGTCGTGCGCTGAAAAGAAACAAAACGTGGACGAGGACGTCCATGCTACAGCCGGCCGGGAGGCCGGCGCTACAGTTTCGTCCCCCCGCGGGTCGGCGTAGTCGGTGGACGACTGTTACAAAACCTGGCCCCGTTGGAGTTTTTTCGCAGCCTGTAAAACTCGTACCCTTCAGCGCCTGCAGCGAATCAGTACGCGACCTTCTTCGACGAGGCGAGCCAGGCGGCAAAGCTGGCCCAGGCTTCTTCGCCGAGCAACTGCGTGGCAGGCAGCTTGCGCGCGGCGCTGTCCTTCCGCAGTTCGCGGTAAATGAAGGAGTCATCGAAACCGGCGCGTTCGGCATCGCTGGCGCTGGCGCCAAAATAGATGGCGTCGATCCGCGCCCAGTAGGCGGCGGCGAGACACATGGGGCAGGGCTCGCAACTCGCGTAAAGCTGGCAGCCGGCCAGGGAGAATGTACCCAGCGCACCCGCCGCCGCGCGGATGGCGTTCACTTCGGCGTGGGCCGTCGGGTCGTTGGCGGTGGTTACGGTGTTGACGCCTTCGGCAACGATGCGGCCGTCGCGCACAATCACGGCGCCGAACGGACCGCCATCGCCACTGAGGACGTTCTCCGTGGCCAGATGGATGGCGCGGCGCAAAAATTCTGGATTTGCCGAAGACTGCATGGCCTTCATGATAGCGGAGTTAGCGTTTGCCAACTCCGCTAAATCTCTGACAGCATAATCTTGTGCCTATAGTGCATGACTTCCCAGGTCCCAAAATCGGGACCTGGGGCACCCAGCATTGGTACATCTTCAAGCTGTCAGAGACCTAATGTCGGTCGCCGCAAGTAAGATCATTTACCGATGACCGTAAATGGGACGAATTCGTTAAAGAGACTTCCCTCAGGGGCTAAAGCCCAGTTGGTTTTGGGCCGTTTACGGCACGACTGAAGTCGTGCCCTTTCAAAACATAAATGACCATCTGCATGGCGGACTACACTAGCTCCGCTAACACGCGCGAAGCGCGGCTAACGTCGCTCTTTGCCATGCTACAGTGTCCGGCCTAGAATTTCGGCATGACAGTTGACCCTTCCCCACTTGAAATTCTGAATTCGCATATCGTTGCCTGCGCGCGCTGTCCGCGTCTGCGGGAGTACGCGGCCGAGACGGCTCGCGTGCGCCGCCGCGCTTATGCGGAGTGCGAATACTGGGGCCGGCCCGTGCCCTCGTTTGGCGATGAACGCGCGCGCGTGCTGCTGCTGGGACTGGCTCCCGGCGCGCACGGCTCCAACCGCACAGGCCGGATGTTCACCGGCGACGGCTCGGGAGATTTTCTTTTTCCCGTGCTGCATGAGACTGGCTTCGCTTCGCAACCCAACGCCGCATCGCGCGACGACGGCATGAAGCTGAAGGGCATGTGGATCAGCGCCCTGGTCCATTGCGCTCCGCCAGCCAACAAGCCCACCTCCGAAGAGCAGAGCAACTGCGCACCGTGGCTGGACGCGGAGATAAGCCTGCTCGCGAATCTTCGCGTGGTGGTTTGCCTGGGCAAGATCGCCTTCGACGGCTTGTTGGCTTACGCGCGGCGCAGCGGCCAACTGGATGCGGACTTCCGCACGGCCTTCGCTCACGGCGCGGAATTCAAATTACGGGATGGGCTAAAGGTGATGGCCAGCTATCACCCCTCGCTGCAAAACACCAACACCGGCAAGCTGACGCGGCCCATGTTTCTTGCGATCTTCAAGCGGGCGCGGGAGTTGGCTGGGTTGAGGCAACAAAAGATGCTCAAGCCTCTGGCCGTAAACTAGTTTTTTGAACGCGTGATTTTGTGCATTGAGTTTGTGCTTTCCCAGCTCTAAAAATCGAGACCTGGGGCACCCACATCCTTGCAGCCCACCCTAGGCGCAAAAACAAAAGCGCGCCGAGGGTGGGGCACCCAATTTTGGAAAACAACAAGCGGTCAAAGGCCCAGGAGACACTATGGACTCGTTTTCGGAAAAGATTTTGAAGGAAATCATGCCAGCGGAAAAGGAAGTCGCTCCACGGCCCTCCACGCCGCGGAACCCGGTGGATCACTGGCCGACGGCCCTCTTGATGGAGCGGGCGGAGTACCTGAGCAAGATGGCCAGGCACGGAAACGGCTCGGCGGGCGAAACGCTGAAGGAGTATCCGCAACATTGCGCGATGCTCTCGTTTCGATGCCGCGACGGCGAGGCCGAGGTGCATGAAAACTTCGCCGATGTGTTTATCGTGGTGCGCGGACGGGCGGCGCTGGTGACCGGCGGCAAGGTGGTCGGCGCGGCCAGCGCTGGGCCGGGAGAGATTCGCGGCGTTTCGATCGAGGGCGGCACACGGCAGGAATTGCGCGCGGGCGATGTGGCGCATGTCCCGGCGGGCGTGTCGCATCAGATGCTGGTCGGCGGCGAGCAAACGATCACCTGCCTGATCGTGAAGGTTCAGGAAAAGCCGTAAGGTCCTTGCGGTCTTGTTGGACTCCCATCCTGGTCTCTGACAGCATGATCTTGTACTTCCGGTGCACGACTTCCCAGATCCCAGAATCCGGACCTGGGGCACCCAGCGTTGATACAACTTCAAGCGGTCAGCGATCCGTCCTCAAACTCCTCGTTCATCCACTTGCTGAAGGCGGCAAAGCCCTCGTCGCGGCCCAGGAAGTCGCGGACCATCTGACGGCCGGGCTTGCTGCCGCCCTGTTCGAGCACCGTCTTGCGATAGCGGTTGCCGGTTGCGCAGCCCAGTAAATCGTTGGCGTCGAACTGGGCGAAGAAGTCCAAGGCGATGACCTTGTCGAAGGCGTAGGTGTAGTAGTTGGACGAGTAGCCGGTGAGATGGCCGAAGCTGGCATACATGCGGTTGCCCTCGATCCAGGTCCAGGGCAGCAGACTCTGATAAAGCCACTTGGCCGTGCTGTCCGGGTCGAGGCTCGCCGCATCCTGGTCGTGCAGATCGAGCGAGAGCGTGGTGTAGTAGAGCTGCGTGCGAACCCAGTCGGCACGCCCGAAAGCACCCGCCAGCTTCATCTTCCGGATGGTTTCAGAGGGAAGCGTTTCGCCGGTCTCGTAGTGTTTCGCGAAGGCCTGCAGCAGCTTCTCGTCGCGGAAGAACTCTTCGAGCATCTGCGAAGGAACCTCGACGAAATCGCCTTCGGTGGCAAAACCGGAGATGCCCGCCCACTCGGTTTGTCCGCCGAGGATGGCGTGCATCAGGTGGCCGAACTCGTGAAAGAACGTGACGACGTCGTTGTATTGCAGGAGGCCTGGATCGTTTTCGTCGCCGACGGGGAAGTTGCAGATGAGTGCGGCCTCGGGCAGAGCGCGGCCGCGCACGCCGGTAACCAGGGGCGCGGCGGAAAACCACTTGTCCTTGCCTTCGCGGGGATGCATGTCGAGATAGAAGCGGCCCACATGATTGCCGCCGTCGAAGACCTCGAAGACCGAAACGTCCGAATGCCAGGCCGGAGCCGTCGAGCGGCGGAACTCGATCTTGAAAAGGCGCGCGGCGGTCTCGAGTACGCCCGCCTCGACCTTCGCGTAGGGGAAATAAGGCCGCACGGATTGCGAATCAAAGTCGAAGGCCGAGCGGCGAAATTGTTCGTACCAGTAGCCGCGGCTGGTGATGTCGATCTCTTCCAATTCAAACTGACGCTCGCGGGCAAAGGCGAGAACCATTTCGAATTCGTGGCGTGCGCCCTCGCGGCAGGCTTCGTCGAGTTTGGCGAGGAAGGTGCGCGCGTTGGCCGCCGAGCCCATCATCTGATCGGCGGTGGCCAGATCGGCCCAACTGCGGAAGCCGAGGATGGTGGCAATCTGCTGGCGGGTGGCCAGAAGGTCGAGAAGGATTTGGCGGTTGGCTGGATAGGCGCGCGTGTTGTAGGCCAGGAACATGCGCTGGCGCAGCGCTGCGCTGGCGGCAAAGGTCATGACCGGCTGCATGTCGGGCTGGTCGGTCGAGAGCGTGACGAGACCGTTGTCACCGACGGGATGGCGGGCGAGATAGTCAGACGGCAGGCCGTCGAGTTCGGCGGGCGTGGCTGTGATGGTCTTTGCGCCCTCCTGAATGTTGCGGCTGAACTCAAGCGAAAGGTGCGTGGCTTTTTCGCTGAGCGATTGCAGCAGGTCGCGCGTGGCCTGATCCTTGTCCACGCCAGCCAGCCGGTAGCCGAGCAGCGTGCGCTCGACGTAGTGCCGGGTCGCCGGATTGGCGCCGTCGAGGTTGATGGCCACAAGAGCTTCATAGACTGCGCGGTTCAGGCTGAGGGCGCTGGCGGCTTGCGCCACGCGCTGCGCTTCAAGCTGCGCCTGATCGCGGACGGATTTTTCGGCAGCCACGGAGTTGAGCACGCCAGCCTGCGATCCGGCCAGGCTGAGATGCTCGATGGCCACGTCGAAAAGACGCAGCGAATTCGCGGGCGTGCGCTGGCCTTTGACGGCAAGCAGGGCGGCGAGGGTCGCTTCATGCGCGGCCAAACGCGCGCTGACCCAGGCGGTCAGCGCTTCGGCGGAAGCGGCTCCGCCCGCCTCCCAGGCGTGAAGGTCTTGCGACGCGGAAACGAGAGCGGATTTTTTTGGTTGCATGATGAGCAAACTCCTTCAATGTTCTAGGGTGCCACAACGATGCCGGTTCGTGCCTGTTTTCCTGCATGGAAGATTGAAGGTGCGGAAGATGAAAAAATTTTCGCTTCGGCCCTACGGGACGAAACGATTCTGTGCAACGCCAACCCAGGGCTCCGCTGCGCTTCACCCGGGGCTATTTTCGTGCTCTCCCTACGGGAGAAACGAGGTAGCCCGTTTCTTTCCTTGCGGGTCGGCGTAGCCGGTGGACGATTGACACAATACTTTGGCAACGCAAGTAGAGCGGCGCTCTTTCTGCGCAGTCTACGCGCAGGAATGTTTGCACATGCCTGGCAAGATTGGATTGCCGGTTTGACGCTGACTCTGTCAGGGCGAATCGTGTGATCTGAAACGATGCCGAGCGAGACTGAAATCGACACGCGAAAAAAATTGTTGTCTATTTTTCCACCACTGTGTCGTTTTTCTCTTGACACTTGTGACGCGGGAATCTATACATTCTTCAACTGCAATAACGATTGCAGGGATGGTACAAAATTTGTCAAAAGGGAGAATAGGCAAATGGCAACCAAAAAAGCAGCGAAAAAGGAACCCGTGAAGAAGGCGGCCAAGAAGGTCGCGAAGAAGAAATAGCTGCATCTCCAACCAAAAGGCAACACCGCAGGGGAACGTTTAAACGTTCCCCTGAAGTGTTTTTAGGGATAGGATTAACTCTGGAACACGCGGGAAACGCGGGGAGGAATCCATGACATGCCGCCGCTGGATTGCCGAACGTTGGGACGAAGCCACAGCGACCCTGGTGGGTGCGCAGGCAGAACATTTGACTCGCGTGTTGCGCGCACAACCGGGCATGGAGGCAGACGTGGTGGCGGGTGGTCACGTCTTTCATGCGCAGGTGGCCGCGGCCAGTCCGAACGAGGTCCGCTTCAACCTGATCTCGGAACTCGAAGCCGAGCCGGCGCTGCCGGTCACGCTGGTGATGGCCATCTATAAGTTCGACCACATGGAGTGGGCCATCGAGAAGGCTACCGAGCTGGGAGTCGCGGCGGTGGCGCCGGTGATTGCGCGGCGGACGGACAAGCACCTTGCCGAGGCCGCCAAGGTGCGGGTGGAACGCTGGCGGCGCATCGTAAAGGAAGCGGCGCAGCAGTCGCGGCGCTCCGATGTGCCGGCCGTTCACGATCCGATTCTGCTTTCAGCGCGCGTTCGGGCGGCATCTGAAGCGACGCGCATCGTCATGGCAGAGCAGGAGCGCACCACCACGCTGCGCAATGCGCTGGACGAAGCCATGGCCGCAGCCGAGACAGAGATGCCCACGCTGGAGATCGCGATTGGTCCCGAGGGCGGATGGGCTCCAGCGGAAGAAGCGCTCTTCGACGCCAATGGCTGGCGCGCCGCATCGCTCGGACCACGCATTCTGCGCGCCGAGACGGCAGCCATTTCCGCGCTGGCGGTGGTGGCTTCTTACCTGGAGTAATGCTGGAATTTTTCGGACAGGTCGAGGTTCATGGCTTCCCACCCTCGCTCTCTGACAGCATCATTTCGTATCTCTATTGATCCGGCAAGAAAACAGTGACATCGTTTCCCACCCATTTCCGCAAAAGACGCGGAAATGGATGGGGCACCCTGACAGTATTTAATCGCCGGATCAATAGTTCATACCTTCCCAGGTCCCAGAATCGGGACCTGGGGCACCCATATCCTTGCAGCCCACCCAGCTTTCTTTTGCTTGTCCACGAATGAGAAAGAAAGGGCGCGGCCTTGGCCGCGCCCTTTCTTGTCTATTGGTAAGCCGGCGTTACTGCTGCGGCTGAGGAGCCGGTGCAGGCGCTGGGGTTTGCGGAGCGGGACCCAGCGGCACATCGCCGGAGGGTTGCTGGGTTGCGTCGGACTTCTTCTTGTCTGTCAGGCGGGTTTTTTCGCCTGTTGTGGTGTGCTTGTTTTTCTTCTTCTTGGAGGTGTCGCCTGCCAGGCCCAACGGACCGGCCTGCGTCTGGCGATCGGCAACCTCGGCGGCGTCTGGAGCGGTGGGAGCCATGGTGTCGATCTTCGGCCCGATGGTCTTGGGCTGCTTGACCTTCTTGGCGCGCGCACTGTAGCGGAGCTTCTGTGTGGGCCTGGTGTTGGCCTCCAGCGGATTGACCGGCTCCGGGGTGGCAGCGGCGGCGGCTTGCGGCTCCGCGCCCGCGTCCTCCGTGACGGTCTCCGGCGCATTGGGCAGGGTCTTGGTCGGCGCCTGGCCAAAGCGAATTTTCTCTTTCTTGCCGGGCTTCATGGATGCTTGCTCGGCGCTTGCATCCTTTTTGCTCTTCTTTGTCTTTGCCGGCGCGGCGGCTTGCTCAGGAGGCTCGGTGGACGAGGCAGCCTGAGGAGACTTCTGCCGGAAGGTGCGCGTGCTCTCGCGGAAACGGGTGCGCTCGACCTTCTTTTTCTTCTTGGGCGAGGGCGGAACATAAGCGCTGTAGATGGGCTTGGTCTGACGAGGGCTGGCGCCGGTGTCGGTATAGGCTGGCTTGATGTCAATGAACGCCTGCTCGCGCATAGTGGTCAGGTAATCGCGCATGGCAGGCTCCATACGCGCCATGTAGAAGTTCTCTTCGACCTGATCCACGACGTCCTTGTACTGCGGAACGCCGCCGTAGACGTGCTGCACCACCTTGAGAATGATGTAGCCCTGTTTGGTGCGAATCGGCTCAGTGAACTCGCCAGCCTTGAGGACGAAGGTCTTGTCCTCAAGCAGCTTGGCCAGCTTGTCACGCTGGAACTGGCCCAGGTCGCCGCCCTGCGAGGCCGTCGGGCCGTCACTGAAGGTGCGCGCCAGTTGGGAGAAGTCGCCGCCGGCATGGAGCTTGGCCTCGATATCGTCGACTTTGGCCTTGGCGGCAGCCAGCTTTTGCGGGTCTTCCGGAGGCACACTGCCTGGCTCTGCCGCCAAAGGGGCGGGCGTACTGGTGGAAACGAGAATTTCAGCCAAGGTCACGCTTTCCGGGCGCACATAATCCTGCTTGTGCTGCTCGAAGTAGCGCTGCGCCTCGCCGGGGGTGAACTGGACTCTCTTGCCCACCTCTTCGCGCATGACCTGCTGGGTGATGATGCCGTTGCGGATATTGGCCTTGAAATCCTCAAACGAGACGCCCTGCTCCTTGGCGGCCTTTTCCAGGTCTTCCATGGTTTCCAGGTTGTTTTGCTTGCGGATCTCGTTGAGCCGCTTGATCAGATCGGTCTCGCCGTTGATGCCCAGTTCCTTGCCCTTGGAGAGCCAGAGCTGCTGATCGATGAGGTTGCGCAGCAGATCCCGGTGGGCCGCGGAGATTTCCTGCATCGAGGCGCCGTGCTGGCGCGCCTCGGCATCCATCTCATTCATGGCGCGGTCGTAGTCCGAGCGCGTAATGATCTGATCGTTGACACGGGCGATGATCTCCTCGACCGTGGCGCCGCCATAGGGACTTTCCGACGCGGCAGGACGCGTTTGCGCCAGAGTGGAAGTTGCGAGCAGCATTGTGCCGAACACGAACGCTGCGGAAGTGCGAATGAGTCGAAGGGTCATAGGGTCAACAGGCGGCTGGGGACGATCAAACAATCCCTGCTGCATAGACGCCATTGTAAATGCCAGGGGAGCGGCAAGGCGATTCCGGGAGCGAATCAGGGTTCGATTTGGATTGAATTCGGCGGAAGCGGCTATCGAAATGGCCACTGCGAGAGTCAAATGAAGCGGTGATATACTTCTTGCGAAGGTGGCTCCATGGAGCGCCGTCGAGTGGTTTCACAGCGTTCCCAGCCTTGCCGCAACCGGGCAAGGTTAATTTTTATCGAGGGGTAGTCCGGGTTTTCACCGTGAACTCGGACTCGAAGCTGGTCATCCGCTTGTGGATGCTTGCCGTATAGGCCATCTGGAGGTTCGATCTGTCAATGACGCCCCGCGCCCGCCGTGCTGTGTTTACCGTGGTTGTCTTCTTTGCCGTCTGCGCCGTTGCGGGCAGCGTTTTGCAGGGCAGGGTCGGGGCTCAGTCCTCAGCCGACGAAAGCCAGCTTCGCGACAGCCTGAAGTCCTTTACCAACGTGTACGCGCTGGTGGAGCAGAACTATGCCGAGCCGATTCACGGCGACAAGGCCGATACAGCCATCTATGACGGAGCGATTCCCGGGATGTTGAGGGTGCTGGACCCGCATTCCAACTTCTACGACCCCAAGGCTTACGCCAAGATGCGCGAGGAGCAGCACGGCCGCTACTACGGCGTGGGCATGACCATCCAGCAGCAGAAGGATAAGGTTTTTGTCGTATTTCCCTTCGAGGGAACACCGTCGTTCAAGGCTGGGATTCATCCGGGCGACATCATCTCCGCTGTGGACGGCAAGCAGGTCAGCGTGGACGGCAAGATTCCCGACGGGCTGGCCTCTACAGATATGGTGGCCAAGGCGCTGAAGGGCCCCAGAGGCACGCACGTGCAGACGACCATTCTGCGCGAGGGGCAGCCCAAGCCGCTGGTTTTCGATCTGGTGCGCGACGAGATTCCGCATCCTTCCGTGGATCTGGCCTTTGAAATTCGTCCAGGCGTGGGCTACGTCCACCTGACGCAATTCCAGGAGACGACGGCGCAGGAGGTGATCGAGTCCATTAACAGCTTCGACAACCTGAAGGGGCTGGTTCTGGATCTGCGCGGCAACCCCGGCGGCCTGTTGAGCCAGGCGGTGGAAGTCTGCGACCACCTGCTGGCCAAAGGACAGGGCATTGTCAGCCAGCGCGGACGCGCCTTCCCCGATCAGGAGTACACGGCCACGCACGGCAACCGAGGCAAAACCTTTCCCATCGTGGTGCTGGTCAACCGGGGCACGGCATCGGCCGCGGAGATCGTTTCCGGCGCTCTTCAGGATCATGACCGCGCGCTGATCGTAGGTGAAACCACCTTCGGAAAAGGGCTGGTGCAGACGGTCTACAACCTGGGCGAGGACACAGGCCTGGCGCTGACGACCTATCACTACTACACGCCTTCGGGGCGGCTGATCCAGCGCAACTACGCGGGCGTCTCGCTGTACGACTACTACAACCACGGCGGCGTACCGCCGGCCGATACCACCAGCCGCGAGGTCAAGCTGACCGACGCGGGCCGCACGGTTTACGGCGGCGGAGGCATCACGCCGGACGAGAAGATCGAAAGCCCGAAGAGCAACCACTTCCAGGATTCGCTGCTCTACAAGGACGTCTTCTTCCATTTTGCCCCGATTTACCTGGCCAATCGCACCGTGGACAAGAACTTTCAGGTCAACGATGCCGTGCTGGCGGAGTTCAAGAAGTACCTCACCAGCCAGGACATTCCGTGGACCGAGGCTGACCTGAACGGCGTGATGGATTGGTTGAAAATCGGCATCAAAGACAAGATTTTCACCATTCAGTTCGGCCAGTCGCAAGGACTGCGCACACGCGCCGAATGGGATCCGGAGATCCAGAAGGCGCTCAGTTTCCTGCCCGAAGCGCAGGCCCTCGAAGACAACGCGCACAAGGTGCTGACGCAGAAGGCCGAAGCGCGGAACGAGACGCGGTAGAGTTGGGCTGTGGTTTTAGCCAGGAAGGCCATCCCTGAGGGGATGGTTTTTTTGGCTTCTGGCGCGTTGTCGGTTTATGGTTTCCCATCCTTGCGACAAGAACAAGAACGCTGCAAGGATGGGGCACCCAAGATTTGTGAGAGATTGAAGGGGAAAGCTGTAAAGAACCATAAAGAGCTAAAAGTCTAGATATCCCAGGTTAGGCGCGATAAAGCCACGCCGAACCTGGGGCACCCGCATCACCAGAGCTTCTTCGGATAATAGCCGCACTTGATCAACTGGCGGATGCTTTCAACGGCGCGGGGGTGGTCCTCGCGGTAGGTGACGCCGAACCAGGAATCACCGCAACGCAAGACCTTCACGCGCGCCTGCCCGGCCTGAATCAATTCATTCACAGTGTTGGGGATGAGGCATTCCGCCTCCAGGTCCGTGCCGTTCAGCTCAAGAAACTTATGAAATCTCTCGCGCAGTTGGCCAAAGACATGGGGCGTGAATCCCCACATGTTCATGGAAACCAGTTCGTTTCCCGTCAGCCTTGTTTCCTGACCGTCGGCGTCGGTGTTGCTGGCATGTCCGCCATCGCGTTCGACGTTCTTCATCTCCACAATGTTCTCAAGAAAGCCGCAGTCGCTTACCTGGCAAATGGCGCGCGCCACCGAGCCGTAGTCGGACAGAGTATTGCGCAGGACGAAGGCGACCATTGCATAGTCGGTAGTTCCGGCTTGAAAATGATGCGCCAGCGCGTGGTAACTCTGCACTCCATAAAAATCATTGGCATTGATGACGGCAAAGGGCTCATGGATGGCGCTGGAGGCCGCCAGAATGGCGTGCGTTGTGCCCCAGGGCTTGGTGCGGCCGGCCGGCGCCTGGAATCCCGGAGGAAGATCGGCGAGATCCTGATAGACATATTCAACCGCAAAGTGCTTTCCAAACCGCTCGGCGACCAGTTCCTTCGTCCGCTTTTCCATGTCTCTGCGGATGACGAGCACGATCTTGCCGAATCCCGCATGGCGGGCATCAAAGATCGAATAATCCATGATTTTTTCGCCATCGTAGCCAATCGGCTCGACCAGCTTCTGACCGCCGTAACGGCTGCCGCTGCCGGCAGCCAGGATGAGAAGTGTTGGGGAGACCATGGGGTCCATCCTTTCCTCGGGTTCAGTGAGTGGGTTCGGTGATGGGGGGCCTTTCGTGCAACGGGAAGTGAAGAGAGAGGCAAAACCAGGACGGCGCTTCCGGCGCACTCGATTTGTACGGCAGAAGCTTACCACTCTCTGGGATGAATGGGACATCCAACTTTGGCTTGCCTGTTCTTTTTCGTACTATGGAACTTTGTGCTTATGGACGACCGGCTTGCCGGTTAGGGACCGGCTTTCGCTCCCAAACCGCATGTAACCTGCGTCACAGCGGAGCCTCTTCCGGCGCTCGTAGGCTCTTGAACGGAATTGGAGAGGATTGTTTATGTCTGGAATTGCCGCGGAAAACGAAATCACCCTTCAGAACCTTATGGCCGCCTTCGAGGGCGAGTCGAACGCGCACGCCAAATACACCGAATTTGCCTCCCAGGCCGACGAGGAGGGATTCTGCGGAGTCGCCAGCCTGTTTCGCGCCGCGGCGCGCGCCGAGCAGATCCATGCCGCCAATCACGCCCGCGTCATCAATCAGATGGGCGGCCGCGCCGAGTGCGAGATTCAGCCGGTCGAGGCCAAAAACACGCTCGAAAATCTGAAGACGGCCCTGAGCGGAGAGAATTACGAGGCCTACACCATGTATCCCGGCTTCCTGGAGGAGGCTACGGAGCGCAAGAACACCTCCGCCATCAAGAGTTTTACCGGAGCGCTGGAGGCCGAGAAGACGCACGTCCGGCTTTTCGGCCAGGCGATTGCCCTGCTGGCTGCCGGAGAGAAGAATTCATGGCTCGGCGAGGCGCGCGACTTCTACGTCTGCCCGGTTTGCGGCTATACCTCGGATACGGAAGAAGAACACGAACGCTGTCCGGTTTGCAATTGCCCTTGGGAGCGGTTTGAGATTGTCCGGTAGGAACAGCTTTTTGGCGGGAAGCAGGTTGGGCTTTGTTGTCTTCCGGGGCTCGTTGTTGAGATCCGGAAGACGACAAAGAAGTAAATATTTTTTCCGGGGCTGAACCGGCCGCGGGAAAAGGGCTGGATTCAGCTTGTCCGGGAGGGAAGGTTTGGCAGGGGCTAAAGCCCGCATCGCTATTTTGTTGCAGTTACGGCACGACTGAAGTCGTGCCCTGTTACAAAGCATGGCTCCATTGGAGATTTTCCGCAGCCTGTGAAGCCTGTACCCTTCAGGACATAGAAAATTACAGTAATTCGGTCTTGTATTCCAGCCTTGTATTTTTCATGAAAAATTTTGGTGGCGAGGGGCAGACTTGAACTGCCGACCTACGGGTTATGAATCCGTCGCTCTAACCAGCTGAGCTACCCCGCCATGAAAAAACATTGGAAAGAACAGGCCGGAATGGACCGGCAAGGAGGGAGCGAACGGGAATTCGCGCGCAACTCCTTCTTTTGATGATACGGGCGGCTGGATTGAAGGTCAAACGCAAATTTGGTAGAGGCGGGTTCGGGGCTGCGGCGGAGAAGGCTCCGAGAGCCGAAAACAAGGGCCTGATGCGATAAACTCGGCTGCATGAGCACGTATAGAATTGCCGGGGTAATCCCGGCCCGGCTCAGCTCCACGCGGCTCAACCGCAAGGTGCTGCGCATGATTGCGGACCGGCCTATGGTGGAGTGGGTGTGGCGCGCCGCCACGGACAGCGGGCTGATGGACCCCGTTGTGGTGGCCACAGACTCCGACGAAGTGGCGGCGGTATGCCGAGAGCGCGGCATTCCCGTGGCGATGACGTCGGCCACATGCCCCAGCGGTTCAGACCGGGTGAGGGAAGTGGCGCGGGCGATCGACGCCGACATTTATGTGAACATCCAGGGCGACGAGCCGACGCTTACCGGCGATTTTTTTCCGCCGCTGCTGTCGCTGTTTGAGCGGCCTGAAGTGGAGGCTGCGACCCTGGCCGTCCGCTGCCCGCCGGAGGAGTTTGCCGACCCGAATGCCGTGAAAGTGGTGACGGCTCTGGATGGACGGGCGCTCTATTTTTCGCGGGCGACGATTCCCTTTGATCGCGACCGGGTGGGCTTCACGGGCTATCGCAAGCACTTGGGAATTTATGCCTACCGGAAGGCCGCGCTGGAGCGCTTTGCCGCCCTGCCGACGTCGCCTCTCGAACAGATCGAGCGGCTGGAGCAACTGCGGCTGCTGGAAAACGGCATTGCGCTCTATGTGGCCGAGGCGCCGGGAGATACGATCGGCGTGGACACCGAGGCGGATCTTTTGCGGGCCGAGGCGGCGCTGAAAGGGCGCGCAAATCTGTAGGCGGTGGCCAGGTGGGGTTTGTGGCTTCCCACCCTTGCGCCGGGAAAAATGCGCAAGGATGGGGCACGGGGCTTTTGCGGAAAAGCCGAGACGCTCGATCATTCGAATTGCGCGCAAGAAACGGGTAGCTTGCCGGGCCTAGGATAGGCGACGATGGTTTCCATGAGCGATAGACCTCAACACGTTCAGGCAGACAGTTTTGTCGGGAGTCTTGCCCCCGAGGTTGCGTGGAAGCAGGTTCTGAGCCGCGACACTGCGGCTACGTTCCTTTATGCGGTCACAACAACCGGCGTGTTTTGCCGTCCGAGCTGTAAAAGCCGGCGACCGCTGCGGACCAACGTGCGCTTCTTTTGCTCTGGCGAAGAGGCGCGCACAGCCGGCTTTCGCCCCTGCAAACTCTGTCGCCCCGAGGCTCTTCCGCAGGGGAATGCTTTGGAGAAGATTCGGGCGCACATTGAGAGCAACCTCGACCGGCCGGTTCCGCTGGCCGAGTTGGGGCTACTGGTTGGATTGAGCCCATTCACCGTGCAGCGGTTTTTCAAACAAGAGCTGGGCGTGAGTCCGCTGCAATACCAGAGGGCGTTGCGCGCGGGTCTGCTGCGCGGCGCGTTGAAGGAGGGAGAGACCGTGACCAATGCGATTTACAACGCGGGATTCGGCTCATCGAGCCGCGGCTACGAGGGCGCGCAACTGGGCATGACGCCCGCTTGCTTTGCCAAGGGTGGCCGCGGCGAGCAAATTGATTTCACGTCAGAGAAGACGCCCTTCGGCTGGATGGTGGTGGGCGCAACGAAACGCGGGCTGTGCTGGCTGGCGCTTGCAGGTACGAAGGCTGAGGCCGAGACGACGCTGCGCGAGGAGTTTCCGCTGGCGACGCTGAAGCGCGATCCGTCGCTGGCTGGAATGGTGGATGCGGCGCTGAGGCCGGTTGTTGGGCCGACAAACTCATCTGAAGCATTGGTTCCACCGCAGGCAGTCTCCCACCCTAGCCGCAAAAACAAAAACGCGGCGAGGGTGGGGCACCCAGAGTCGAGGGTAAAGTACACAGAGCAGCTGGACTTGCGCGGGACGGAGTTTCAACTGCGCGTGTGGCAGGCGCTGCGGCAGATTCCGCGCGGCGAGACGCGCAGTTATAGCCAGTTGGCGCGGGAGATGGGCGAGCCGAAGGCGACCCGCGCCGTGGCTCGCGCCTGCGCGATGAATCGCGTGGCGCTGGTGGTGCCGTGTCATCGCGTTGTCGGAGTCAGCGGCGCGCTGACCGGGTATCGGTGGGGCGTGGAGCGGAAACGGATGCTGCTGGAAGCCGAGAGCCGGAAAGGTTGATACCCGTTCCATTTCCTTTCCGTCTGGAAAAGTGGTAAAGTCCCGGGCCTGAAGGCCCTGCATCTTTCGCTTTTTTCAGGGGGCTGAAGCCCCCTGCTCCCTCCAGATGCTTTCGGCTTGCACGGCGAGTCGGTGAATCAGCAAGTGAGCAAGATCGAGGTTCGTCGTATCCCACCCTTGCGACAGAAAAAAGTCGCAAGGATGGGGCACGGCATACGGTGAGGGACTGCAAAAGATAATAAAAATTATGGTTATAGATATCCCACCTTGTATGTTTCGTTCAGAAGCGTAACGATGGGTTGCGTTTCGGCGGAGAGGCCGTGCCCTGACACAGAGCATTTTTGAAATAAGCAGCAACTCTGGGCTAGCAATCGCCGAGCTAGCAATCGCGGTGCTATTGGGGCTTGTTCGCGATGGCTAGCAGAGTCTGGAATTGCGGAGTTTCCGGCTCCTTGTGGACGACCGAAGTTTGCACCCCGGTGAAGCCAGCCTGTTCGAGCATCGCTTCCAGTTCCGACTCGCTGAAGCCGAGCCACTCGTCGGCGTAAAGCTCGCGGGCTTCTTCAAAGCGATGCTTGACGAGATCCAGAATCACGATGCGGCCGCCGGGGCGCAGAATTCTCCAGGCCTCCTCGACGGCGCGCTCCGGGTGCAGCGCGTGATGGAGCGACTGCGAAAAAAAGACCAGATCGACGGCACCGTCTGCGATGGGGACTTCTTCCATGTCGCCGAGTCGGTACTCCACGTTTTCGATGCCATGGCTGCGGGCCTGCTCACGGCCAACTTCGATCATCCTGGCGGAGTTGTCGACGGCGATGACCTTTGTGGCGCGCTCGGCCAGCAGCAACGCAAAGGCTCCCTCGCCAGCGCCCAGGTCGGCAATGACCATTGGCGGCATGAGCCGGAGCAGCGCCTCGGCCACGCCCTTCCAGGATTTTCCGGGAACATAATCCTTGCCGAGACGGCCCGCGACCGAATCAAAAAAGGCGCGCATCTTGTTCTGGCGCTTGCGGAGGACGCGGCGCAGGTCGGCCTGATCGGCGGCGGCCTGGGGAATCTCCTGGCGGGCATGGGCGAGCAGCCCGGCGAGGATGCCGTCGGCGGGATCGGCCTTCCGCAGGCGGTAGAGATTGCTCTTGCCGGTGCGACGGTCTTCGACCAGACGAGCTTGCTTCAATTGGGCGAGATGCGTGGAGATGGTGCTCTGGCCCATGACCAGAATCTGCTGCAATTCGGCGACGGAAAGTTCCTCGCTGCTGAGAAGCAATAGAATGCGCAGCCGACTGGGATCAGCGAGGACGCGGAGGATTTTCACCATTGACGGCATCGTGGGAACTCTGATACATATCAACATATCACGATATGTCGATAAAAGGAGTATCTGAATGGCAAACTCAACCCTGGAAAACAAGGAATTGCCCTACAAAGTAGCCGACCTGACGCTGGCCGACTGGGGGCGCAAGGAAATTACCATCGCCGAGCAGGAGATGCCGGGACTGGTATCGATCCGCAATAAATACGCGGCCGCGAAGCCGCTGGCAGGAGTGCGCATCACGGGCTCCTTGCACATGACCATTCAGACGGCGGTGCTGATTGAGACGCTGGTGCACCTGGGCGCGGATGTGCGCTGGGCGAGCTGCAACATCTTCTCGACGCAGGACCACGCCGCCGCGGCGATTGCCGCCAGCGGGGTTCCGGTCTTCGCGTGGAAGGGCGAGTCGCTGGAAGAGTATTGGGATTGCACCTTCCGGGCGCAGGCCTTCAAGGGCGGCCTGGGACCGCAACTGATTGTGGACGACGGCGGCGACGCGACCCTGCTGATCCACAAGGGCTATGAACTGGAAAACGGCGACAAGTGGGTTGATGGCCCGGCGGAGAATCACGAAGAGCAGGTCATCAAGAATTTGCTGAAGAAGGTCTATGCCGAAGACCCGCAGCACTGGCACAAGGTGGTGAAGGATTGGCGCGGGGTTTCCGAGGAGACCACGACCGGCGTGCATCGCCTTTACAAGATGATGGAGCAGGGAACGCTGCTGGTTCCGGCGATCAACGTGAATGACTCCGTCACGAAATCCAAGTTCGACAACCTGTACGGCTGCCGCGAGTCGCTGGCCGACGGCATCAAGCGCGCCACGGACGTGATGGTAGCGGGCAAGGTGGCGGTCATCTGCGGCTACGGCGATGTGGGCAAGGGCTGCTCGCAATCGCTGCGCGGAATGGGCGCGCGGGTTATTGTGACGGAGGTCGATCCGATCAATGCTCTGCAAGCGGCGATGGAGGGCTACGAGGTAGCAACGGTTGAGGACACGCTGGGGCGCGGCGACATTTACGTCACCTGCACGGGCAACGTGGACATCCTCACACTGGAACACATGAAGAAGATGAAGGACCAGGCGATTGTCTGCAACATCGGCCACTTCGACAGCGAGATTCAAGTGGACCGGCTGAATGCCGAACCGGGCGTGAAGAAGCTGAACATCAAGCCGCAGGTGGACTTCTACAAATTCCCCGACGGCCACGGCATCTTTGTGCTGGCTGAGGGACGGCTGGTCAATCTGGGCTGCGCGACAGGGCATCCGAGCTTTGTGATGAGCAACAGCTTCGCCAACCAGACGCTGGCGCAGTTGGACCTGTGGGCGAAGAGGGACAGCTACAAGGTCGGCGTCTACGTGCTGCCGAAGAAGCTGGACGAAGAGGTGGCGCGGCTGCATCTGGAGAAGATCGGCGTGAAGTTGACGACGCTGACGCAGAAGCAGGCCGACTATATCGGCGTGCCGGTCGAGGGGCCGTACAAGGCGGATTTCTACCGGTACTGAGAAACAGCTGACAGCTTACAGCTAACAGTTGTCAGGAGTGCTTCGGAGTTTCGTGGCTTCCCAGGTCCCAAAATCGGGACCTGGGGCACCCGGCATCCGGCCTTTCAGAGATTCCTTCAGGAGTTTTGCGCGTGGCTTTGCAACAGAAAATTTCCTTCGAGCTGTTTCCGCCGCGCACGCCAGAGGGCGTGGCGAAGCTGCCGTCTGTGATTGGCAAGCTGGCAGCGGCACGGCCGGAATATTTTTCGATTACGTACGGCGCGGGCGGCTCCGACCAGAACGGCACCTACGAGACGCTGATGACGGTCGTCAGGCACAGCGGCGTGAAGGTGGCGCCGCATCTGACCTGCGTGGGCTCGACGCGGGCTCACATTGCCGCGCAGTTGAAGCGTTACCGTGAGGCTGGGGTGAAACGCATTGTCGCTCTGCGCGGCGATCTGCCGGCCACGGCGATGAGCCCCTCCGCGCCGGGGGATTTTCATTACGCCAGTGAGCTGGTCAGCTTTATCCGCGAGACGCACGGGGACGCCTTCAAGATCGACGTGGCCGCGTACCCTGAGATGCACCCGCAAGCGCCCAATCCAGGCGCGGACTTCGAGCACTTCTGCCGCAAGGTGGAGGCGGGCGCTGACGGGGCGCTGACGCAACTGTTCTATAACGCAGACGCCTATTTTGATTTCATGGAGCGTTGCGCGAAGGCCGGCGTCAAGATTCCGGTGGTGCCGGGGATCATGCCCATCACCGGCTGCGCCAATACCGTGCGCTTCTGCTCGGGCTGCGGGGCCGACCTGCCGCGCTGGGTACGCCTGCGGCTGGAAGAGCTTGAGAACGACAAACCGGCGCTGGTCGAATTCGGCCTGGAGGTGGTGACCCGCCTCTGCGAAACGCTGCTGCGTAACGGCGCGCCGGGGCTGCACTTCTACACAGTGAACCAGGCTGCTCCGACGCTACGTGTGCTGAAGAATCTGGGGCGGTCAGAGACCCATTCGTGCAATAAATAGAGTGATGGCCTCCCACCCTTTCGCCAGGAAAAAGGCGAAAGGATGGGGCACGGAATGTTAGTATTGCGGGCCCCGTCAGTTGAGTCCTTGTTTTCCCAGGTCTCAAAATCGAGACCTGGGAAAACAAATGTGATGGGTTTTCGAGCTGGCAGAGACCTAGCGGTCGGTGCAGGAGTAGCAGGGATCGCACGAGGCCTGAATCAGAGGCGAATCGGAAAGCTCCTGCCCTATAACCGCTAGGCGGACCGTGGCCATATTCATGAACGTGGGAGTCCGCACGCGGACCCGCTCCGGAATGTCTGTGCCGTTGGATGTGATCTGATACAGCACCTCGCCGCGGGGCGCTTCGGCGCGGCTGATGGCCGTTCCTTCCGGCACCTTGTAGCGAGCCCCAGCCGGTGTCTTCGTATGGATCTCGCCAGCGGGCATCTTGGTGAGCGCCTGGCGCAGAAGACGGCAGCTCTCGACCATTTCCAGCGCGTGAATGACAAGGCGCGCGCGCACGTCGCAGGTGGTTTCCACCGGCACATTGAATTCCAGCCGGTCGTAGGCGGCATAAGGCGCGGACTTGCGAATATCCTGGCCGATGCCGGAGGCGCGCGCCAACGGACCCACGGCGCCCATGGCCTTGGCCTGCTGCGTGGTCAGAATGCCAACGTCCTTGCAGCGCGATTCGACCGACCGGTCATGGAGAAAGATGGGGAGTATGGTGCGTGTGATGTTGCGCTCCAGCTCATCCAGAATATTCAGAACAGCCTGCGGATCGGCGATGTCGCGATTGACGCCGCCAATGCAGTTCATCCCGTAGTTGACACGATTGCCGGAGATGGCCGAAAGCGCATCCATGACCTGTTCACGCAGCGCGAAGCAATTCATGAAGATGGTGGTGAAGCCGATCAGCTTGGCCGCCACGCCGGACCAGAGAAGATGCGAATGCAGCCGCTCCAGCTCGGCTAGAACCACGCGAATATAGAGCGCCCGTTCCGGAGGCTCGGCTCCGGTCAACTGCTCCACCGCCTGGCAATACGAGAGCGAATGCACGTTGGAGCAGATGCCGCAAACGCGCTCGACCAGCGTGATTCCCTGCAAGTAGTTGCGGCGCTCGGCCAGGTACTCAATACCGCGAAAGTTGAAACCAATGTGCATGATCGCGTCGCGCACGGTTCCGCCTTCGCAGTCGAGTTCCAGCTTGTACGGCTCTTCCAGCGCGGGGTGGTAGGGTCCGATGGGAATGCGAAAGCTCACTTGACGGCCTCCTTGTGCAGGTTGATGCCGATGGGGTCGCCGGCGCGGGTCATCAGAGGCTTGGTGTTATCGCGCCCCGTGAAATCGACGGCAAAATACTCGCGCGTCTCGCGCTCCACCCAATCGGCGGCGGGGCTCAGATCGGTGATGCTGGGAATCCGCTGCTTCACGGTTGCGGTCGTGAAGCTGAGAAGCTGGTCTTTCAGATCCCATTGGTAGTCGAGGCGAATTTCCTTGTCGGGCAGTTCGACGGCGGTAATGGTCAGAAAGCGCGCTCCCAGGGAAATCATGAGCTCTGTGGTCGCGCGCACATCCATTTTTTTCGGCGTCTTCCACCAGGAACCGTTCTTCCATTCCCAACCGTCGCCAAGGCCCAAATCCTTGAGAGTCTGAACGTAATTTTCGGGCGCCGTATTCATGCCAACTCCTCTTTCCGCGTGCTTGTTTCAGCCTGCGTTGCAGGTTTCGCGCTCTCCGCAACAGGCGCAGCCGGTGCCTCTGTCTTTACTGCGGCGGGAGCTTCGGCTGGTTTAGCCGCGGGTGCAACCGGCGGACGCACGGGGTGCTTGCGCACCATATTCAGCACGATCTTCAGTTCGCCGGGTTTGCTATAGAGCGGCGGCAGTTGTGACTCCATGGTGAGCGTATTCGGCTTGCAGCGCTCGATGCAGCGTCCGCAGAAGCAGCATTTGGCGGCATCGTACGTCCAGCTATAGGTATCGCCGCTGCGCTTGACTTCGATGGCGTCCGAGGGGCAGACATAGGCGCACTGCCCGCAGCCGATGCAGCGCGTTGCATCGTTGACGATCAGGCCGCGATATTGGTTGCTGGTGCACTGGTGCTCATGCGGCAGGGAATAGGAAACCGTGCCGTGGCGGAGGTTCCGAAAGATGAGATGAAAAATATTCATGGGCGGGACCTCACGTAGATAGCCGCAGTCGCTGCAAGGACGGCCAGAATCGCAGCCCAGCGCCAGTAAAAGCGGATGGCTCCTTCCAGCGTCAGGCGACCGGTGGCCGCCGCAAAGGTGGAAAGCAGCAGCACCTGGGCAAAGGAAATTACCACGAACAGAAGCGCGTGCAGCCACCACCAGCCGCCCACGGGCATCATCATGGTGGCGACGAATCCAGTCAGCGCCACCCACTCCAGGCCGTGCGCCAGCTCCCACATGGCCAGCGCCGCGCCAGCATACTCGGTGAGCGGACCGGCATAAATTTCCTGCTCCGCGCTGGAAGTCGAAAAGGGATTGAGCCGCAGTTTGGCGGGAATGCAGAGCAGAATGCCGAAGACGCCGATCCAGTGGCCCGGATTCCACGACACACCGGCAAGATCCGACAGGCGGAAGGTATTCTCTGTCACGGCAATGGTCACGATGGAAAGAAGGAAGACCACGTTGCAGGCAACACTTAGAATCGCCTCGCGAATGGCGCCGATTTCTCCAAACATCGAGCCCGAGGTGAAGCCCGCCAGGATGAAGCAGATCGAGGGCATCTCCAGCAGCGCCACCAGCAGAATGGCGTCTCCTAAAAAGCCGCGGCTATAGGAGAAGACGGGCAGCATGGCCATGGCGCTGACCATGGAAATCACTGACAGCGCCGGCCACAACAGCAGCAGCTTCGCCTCAATGCCGTGCCGCGAGGGCGTGCGCTTGCCGAACAGCTTCACAAAATCATAAAAGGGCTGCAGCAGGGGCGGTCCAATGCGCCGCTGCATGAGAGCCGTGGCCTTGCGTTCACCCCAGACATAGAACCAACTGGCGGGAATCGCAAACAGCAGCCCCGGAAACAGAAAGATGTGAATCAGGAAAGACAGGTTCATTTTTGCGTCTCTCCTTTGGCCGCTTCGGGTACGCCGCGGTCGGCGAGGATCTGCGCGGCGCGCGCAATGCCGTCAATGATGGCGTCCGGATGAGGCGGGCAGCCGGGCACATACACATCCACCGGAATGTATTTGCCGAGCGGACCGACAATGACGGGGCTGCCCGCAAAGACATTGCAGGTTCCCGGGCAGGAGCCCAGCGCGACCACCGCCTTGGGCTCGCAGACCTGCGCGTAGACCGTCTTCACCGCTTCCAGCGTGTTGCGCGTAACCGGGCCGGTGATGCACAGAATATCGGCGTGGCGAGGGCTGCCCTCGAGGCGAATACCCAATTGCTCAACGTCATAGCGGGGCGAAAGGCAGGTGACCATCTCGATGTCGCAGCCGTTGCAGCTTCCGGTGTTGATGTGGAACAGAAACGGACTCTTGAGACGGCTTCTGTGCATCAATCGCTTGAAAAAGTTCATTACATTCCCTTCGTCAGAGCCAGCAGCGCATCGGGCCAGAGGCCGCCAGCCAGTAGAACAACGATCAGGCTCACCACTGCAAGCCGGAACGGCAAGGTTTCCGCGGTGTGCTTCGTAACGTCTTTCTCGTCACGCGGTCCCCACCAGTAGCGTGTCAGGCACAGAACATAGGCCAGAAGCGCAAACATCGACGAGAGGATGAAGCCGACCAGCAGCCAGTGGTTAGATGCAGCAGCCGTCTGATAGATGCGCCAGCGCCCGGCAAAGCCCAGCAGCGGCGGCACGCCCAGCATGGCCAGCATCCCGGCCAGAAAACCCGCCGCGCTGACCGGGTAGCGCGAGGCCAGGCCGCGCGCATCGTTGGTAAGAGCTCCATCCGCTTCCGGAGCGCTCACCGAGATGAACAGAAGCGCCTTGGCAAGCGCATGGACCGTGGCGGCGAACAGTGCTCCGCGCATTCCCAATTCGCTGGCCGACGCAATGCCCAGCAGCAGAAAGCCCATATCCTCGACGGTCGAGAGAGCCAGCAGCCGCTTCATATTGCGCTCGGTCAGCATCAGCACCGAGGCGAGAAGCGAGGAAGCAACGGCGGCGGCAATCCAGAGCCCGCGCGGCTCAAAGAACTCGGGATGCGCCTGGGCGGTCAGGTAGAACTCGCCGAAGGCGCTCATGTCGACCACAGCGATGATGACGCCAATGACCAGCGCTGGCACGGCCTCGGCAACGAGGGGAAGCCACAGAAGCAGCGGCACAATCGCCAGCTTGAGAACAAAACCGCTCATCAGAAGCGGACGCGCCCAGGCCGTATTGCCCAGTTGCAGGGCGGCTTGACCGGCAATCAGACTGGCGGCAGAAAGAGCGATCACGGCGGTATAAATCCATGCCACGCGGTGGGTGGCGATACGCCAGACAAGCAGGAGAGCCAGCACGCTGGCCAGTTCCAGAAGAGCCGTGCGCTGGATGGGGTTCGCCGTGAAGGCAGCGGCCACGGCGGCAATGCCGCTCAACGCCATCAGTGGCAGTAGCGCGTGACCTGTCTTTTGCATTGCAGTTGCCACGAGCAGCGCCACGAGCGCCAAGGCGCATCCGGCTGCGAGCAGGAGCGGAATGCGCTCCACGCCTTGCACGGCGCGGCTGGTGGCGGCAGTTGCAGGCACCAGCCAACGCAGCGCGCAGACCAACGCAACCGTCAAAGCCACGGTCCAGGCGAGCGCGTGTTCCTCGGTCCAAGCCAGGACACGTCCCAGCGCGGAAGAAAGCGCCTGCAAACCGCGCCACACGCCCAGGTAAAGGCGATCCACGTCGGTGTAGTTGTAAAACGGCGCCCAAAGCTTCTTTAGAATGGCCGAAAATTCGCCCGCGGGCAGATGGCCCGATCCGCGCAGGGATTCGCCGCCGGTGAAGATGCTTGCGCCGCCGCCGCCCGTCATTCCGTTGTCCAGCGCCATGCCGCCTTCCGCGGCCAGCGCGCGCGTTCTCGACAGACCGGCCATGGCATAGACGACTGCGCCCAGGCCCGCCGACACAACGGCCAGCACCAGGCCGCCCGTCGTCCACCAGGAGCCGGCATTGGGCGCCAGCCCGAACCAGGAAACCTGTACAGTGGCCAAGCCAAGGACTGGCAGAAGAGGATTGATGATGAATTTGACGGCCAGTTGCGGCGCCAAGCCCAGAACCACGCTGCCCAGACCGAACAGGTAGAGAGCCCAGACCATGGTGCGCGGCGACTCATGCGCGTTTTCCGTCTGCGGCGTCGTAGACCCCAGAAAGACGGAGCTGGTGGCCTTGACGCAAGAGAATACGGTGCCCACGCTGACAACCCAGGCGGCCAGCGCCGGCACGACTTGTCCCGCCTGCAGGGCCGCCGTATAGAGCAGCCACTTGCTGGCAAAGCCGCTCATGAAGGGCACGCCCATCATGCTGCCCACGCTGATCAGCCACACCACCGTCGTGCGCGGCATGCGGGTGGCCAGGCCGCCCAACTGATTCATGTCGCGGGTTCCGGTGGCGTGCTGCACGCTGCCAGCAGCCAGGAACAGGCCGCCCTTGAAGAGGCTGTGGTTCAGGCAGTGCAGCAACCCGGCCGTAATGGCCAGCGGCGTGCCAATCCCGAGCCCGGTGATGATGTAGCCGATCTGGCTGACGGTGTGGTAAGCCAACATGCGCTTCAGGTCGTGCTGCACCATCGCATAGACCACGCCGACAACCATGGTGACGGTTCCCGCCCACATCATGACGGCTCCCCAGGAGTAGGGCCACTGACTGAAGCAATGCATGCGGGCGGCCAGATAAACTCCGGCCTTGACGTAGCAGGCCGCGTGCAACAGCGCGCTGACCGGCGTCGGAGCATTCATGGCTTCGGGAATCCAGGTATGTAGGGGAAACTGCACGGACTTGGCCAGCAGCGCCACCAGCATCAGCGTAAAGACGCCGCCCGTAAAGGCCTGGGCAACCGCGGGATTCGTCCACAGCGGGCTGCCGGTGCGGGAGTAGATCAGTAGAATCGCCGCCAGCAGGCCGTAGCCGGCAAGATGGGTCATCAAAAGCACCTTGCGCGCGCCCGCAACCGATGCTTTCTGCTCGTACCAGAAACCCACCAAGCTGAAGGAGCAGAGCCCCATCGCCTCCCAGCAGAGATACAGCAGGAAGAGGTTGGCGCTATAGACCAAGCCCACCATGCCGCAGATGAAGGTGAGCATGAAGCAGTAAAAGCGCGTGGCGCCGGGGTCCTCGGCCATGTAGTCGATCGAGTAAAGCAGCACGACCGCGCCCAGGGCTGTGCCCATCAGGGCGAACATCAGGCTCAGCGCATCCACGTGGACGACCATCACCAGCGGTCCATCCCAGGGCAGAAGCGCGAAATCGATGGGGCCGCTCTGCCAGACACGCGCAAAGGTGGCCAGCACGGCAGCACAGCTTGGCAAGCTGCAAGCAAGGGCCAAAACGCCCTTGGCGCGGGAAGAAAGAAGCCGCGAGGCAAAAAGCTGCAGGAGAATGCCAGCTAAAAGTGGCAATAGGGCGAGGAGCACCAGGGCTTCAGACGAAAAGTTCATCGTTTCCCTTTCGGAACGCTGCTCTTTGCGCAATGAGATTCGAAGTGCAGCACCTTAAACCACCTTTTTCAAAGCTTTCACAGAAAACGCACAGGATACGACAGGCACAAAAATCCTCACTGCCCGGAGAACGTACATTTCTCTGGGCAGATTCCGCTCGCCATGAGAAGGCAGACTGACCGTGGTCTGACCAGTCTGCCTTCGTTATCCTACCGGACGGAGCTTATTTAGCTTCCACTTTGGCGGCTAGTTTGCTGTTCGCCGCCTTTGCTTTGTGGGCCACTGCAGTCTTCTCCGCCGGAGCGGCAGCCTCGACGCGATCCGTAAGTTCCACAAACGGCTTGCCATAGAAGCTGTCGAGCAGAATCGCCCGCAGTTCCTTGATCAACGGATAGCGAGGATTGGCGCCCGTGCACTGGTCGTCAAAGGCGTCGACGGCCACAGAGTCCAGCTTGGCCAGGAACTCCTCTTCGCTCACCCCGGCTGCCTGGATGGAAGCCGGAATTTCCAGTTGCTTCTTCAGGTCTTCAACCCACTGGATCAGGTTCTCCACCTTTTCGCCCTTGGTTGCTCCACCCAGCCCAAGGCAGTCACTGATGTCAGCATACCGGCATTTGGCTTTCGGCCTGTCATATTGCGAGAATGCGGCCTGCTTGGTGGGATTATCGTTGGCGTTGTAACGGATTACGTTGGTGATCAGCAACGCGTTCGCGAGGCCGTGAGGAATGTGGAAAGCCGCGCCCAATTTGTGCGCCATGGAGTGGCAGGCGCCGAGAAACGCATTGGCGAAGGCAACTCCAGCCAGCGTTGCGGCATTGTGCACCTTCTCGCGGGCCACCGGATCCTTGGCGCCATTTGCGTACGCCGAAGGCAGGTACTTCTTGAGCAGCTTGAGCGACTGGATGGCCTGCCCGTCGGAGAATTCATTGGCCATGACGGAAACGTAGGCTTCCAGATCGTGTACGACCGCATCAATGCCGCCGAAGGCAGTCAGAGACTTGGGCAGATTCATGACCAGATTGGCATCGATGATGGCCATGCTCGGCGTCAACTGATAGTCCGCGATCGGATATTTCTTGCCGGTTGCGTCGTCTGTTACCACGGCGAACGGCGTCACTTCGGAGCCGGTGCCGGAGGTGGTCGGGATGGCAATCAGCTTGGCTTTGATGCCCATCTCGGGGAACTTGTAGATGCGCTTGCGGATGTCCATGAAACGCAGGGCCAGATCGGCAAAATCGACTTCCGGGTGCTCGTACATCACCCAGGTTATCTTGGCCGCATCCATCGGCGAGCCGCCGCCCAGAGCCACGATCACATCGGGCTGGAAGGCATTCGCCACTTCCACGCATTTCCGCACTGTGGTCAGGTTTGGATCGGCCTTCACCGAGAAGAAGCTCTCGACTTCCAAGCCCAGCTTCTTGAGCGTATCGATGATGTCGTCAGCGCAGCCACTGCGGAAAAGGAAGTCGTCGGTCACCAGAAGCGCGCGCTTCCTGCCCTTCAACTCCTTCAACGCTTCCGGTATGCAACCACGACGGAAGTAGATCGAACTCGGCAACTTGTGCCACAACATGTTTTCTGCGCGCTTCGCAACAAGCTTCTTATTCAGCAAGTGTTTTGGCCCCACATTCTCCGAAACGGAATTTCCTCCCCAGCTTCCGCAACCCAAGGTCAGGCTCGGTGACAAGCTGAAGTTGTAAAGATCGCCAATGCCGCCGTAGGAAGCCGGCGTGTTGATGAGGATGCGGGAGGTCTTCATCTGCTCACCAAAGAAGTTCACGCGCTCCTTCTGCTGATCCTGGTCGGTGTAGAGCACGGAGGTGTGTCCCATGCCGCCCATCGCCACCAGCTTACCGGCCATGACGACAGCGTCCTTGAAGTCCTTGGCGCGATAGAGGGCGAGGATGGTGGAAAGCTTCTCGCGCGCGAACGGCTCGTCCATGTTGATGTCCGTTACCTCGCCGATGAGCACCTTGGTCGTGGGCGGAACGCTGATGCCAGCCATCTCCGCAATCTTCGGAGCAGCCTGGCCGACAATCTTCGCATTCACCCGGCCGCCGACGATGATGATGCTGCGAACCGCCTCGGCTTCCTTCTTGTTGAGGATGTATCCGCCGTGGCGGCTGAAACGGTCGCGAATGGAGTCATAGATCGCATCCACGGCAACGACCGCCTGCTCGGAGGCGCAGATCATGCCGTTGTCAAAGGTCTTCGACATCAGAATGGATGCCACGGCGCGGGTCTGATCGGCCGTTTCGTCAATGACGACCGGTGTGTTGCCGGAGCCGACGCCGATGGCCGGTTTGCCGGAGGAATAGGCGGCTTGCACCATGGCCGGACCGCCCGTGGCCAGAATCAGCCGGATCGCCGGGTGATGCATCAACTGGTCGGTCAGTTCGAGGGTCGGCTCGTCGATCCAGCCGATAATGTCCTCGGGAGCGCCGGCCGCCACCGCGGCTTCCAGTACCAGGCGCGCTGCCAGACAGGTGCATTTGCGGGCGCGTGGGTGGGGGCTGATGATGATGCCGTTCCGCGTCTTGAGGCTGATCAACGTCTTGAAGATTGCCGTCGAAGTCGGGTTGGTGGTCGGGATGAGGCCGCAGATCACGCCCATCGGCTCGGCAATCGTGATGGTGCCGGCTTCCTCGTCTTCGCTCAGAATGCCGCAGGTCTTCTCGTCCTTGTAGCTGTTGTAAATGTATTCGGAAGCAAAGTGGTTTTTGATGACCTTGTCTTCGATAACGCCCATTCCGGTTTCATCGACTGCCATCTTGGCCAGAGGAATCCGCGCATCAGCGACGGCAAGCGCCGCACTGCGGAAAATCAGATCGACCTGCTTTTGCGAGAAGCTGGCGAATTTATGTTGAGCGGCTTTGACGCGCTCCACCAAGGCGTCCAGATCTTCCTTGGTCTTGATCGGAGGCCGCTGATCTTGATTCTCTGAAAGGAATGTATCGAAGTTTGTCATATGCTCCTCATCATCCGCGCCTGCCTTCTCAAACCGGAAGAACACGCGGCCAGTTGAAATGTTGGTACCTCTGCAGCCGTTTCAGGTTCGCTTGTGGAAGCTGCCGCTTATTCGGCATAAAACCTATCGATAAACTTATATCGATAACCACTTACTCAGTGTACGGCGGGAATATTTTAGTAAACCGTGACAGCCGTCACATTCTCGGAAAAAGGTTGAAGCTGTTTATCAAAGGCATGATTATGAATAACTTGCATTCATGCGGCGTCGTAGACCTTTGACGGTATGGTTCCCTACTTTTAGATGGAGACTGCGGTGTCCACCCTCGGCGCAACTTCAAGCGGTCAGGGAGCAGATGTTGGCGGCCTGGCTGGGAAGGGAAGCATTGTCCTATTGATCCGGCAACTAAATACTGTCAGGGTGCCCCATCCATTTCCGCGTTTTTTGCGGAAATGGGTGGGAATACGTTGTCACTGTTTTCTTGCCGGATCAGTGGTACTACAGTTGTATTTGCTTCGGATCGCTCCGATCCGGGCCTAAAGGCCTCGCTCTTGGCCCTCTTTTCAGGGGGGGGAAGCCCCCTGCTCCATCCGAATCGCCGATCTACAATCGAGACCTGGGGCACCCAGAGTTCTGTTAGCACTTGAGCCGAAAATTCTCTGGAGCCTCACCAAGCAGATCCTCTGTGGTCAGCTGATCGACGCGGCGCAAGCTGGGGAAAAGCGTGGCCCAGGCTCCGGCCACCGCGAGCGCGCCGAGGCCGCCGACGATCGTGGCGCGTACGGCGCCCCACCACTGCCCGGTCAGTCCGCTCTCAAAGCTGCCCAGTTCATTGGATGCGCCGATAAAGAGCGAGTTGACGGCGCTGACCCGGCCGCGCATCTCCGGCGGCGTCGCCAGTTGGACCATGGCGCCGCGGATGACGACGCTGACGCTGTCTGCCGCGCCGGATATGGCCAGTGCGGCCAGCGAGAGCCATACACTGTGCGAAAGGCCGAAAACCACCGTGGCCACGCCGAAGATTGCCACGGCGGTAAACAGGCGACGGCCCGCATGGTGCCCCATCGGAAAACGCGTCAGCAGCAGCGACATGACCACAGAGCCAGCCGCCGGAGCCGCCCGCAGCATTCCCAGCCCGACCGGGCCGGTATGAAGAATTTCATGAGCAAAGATGGGCATCAGCGCCACGGCTCCGCCCAGCAGCATCACAAACAGGTCCAGAGAGAGCGCTCCCAGCAGCAAAGGCGAATGCCCCACATATTGAAAGCCGGCCAGGACCACTTTCAGGGACGCAGCCTCGTGTTTCTTGGAAGCCGGTCTGGTGCGCAGATTGCTGATCAGCGCCAGAAACCAGAGCAGCGTGACCCCATTGAAGACGTAGACGATGCCCGCGCCTTGCAGACCCCATTGACGGAGAAAGTGGAGCAGAGGCAGGGTGAAGAGCAGCCCGCCGATGGCCGGTCCGGTACTGTTGGCGAGCTGATAGATGGCGCCATTCCAGGTGATTGCGTTGACGAAGTGTTCTTCCGGAACCAGTTGCGGAATCAGCGAGGTGCCTGCGGGGCCGGCAAAGGCGCGGCCGGTGCCGATCAGAAACAGCACGGCGTAAATGGCATAGACGCTCTGAGAACCACGCTGGGCCAGCACAATCAGCGCCATAGCGCAAACCATCTGCAGGGCGTAGGAGAGCAGCAGAACTCGCCGCCGGTCAAAGCGATCCGCCACATGACCGGCAGCGAGCAGGAAAAGCAGACTGGGCAGAAAGAGCGCCAGCCCGGTATAGCCCAGGTCGAGCGCGCGGTGGGTGATGGAATAGACCTGCCAGGCGACGGCGACCGACTGTGCTTCAGCTCCCAGAACGGCCGCAACACGAGCCAATTCATAACGGCTGAAGTCGCGGGAGGCAAAAGCCTCCATACCGCGCCGAGGCGTTTTAGGGGGAAGACTCTGCATGGTATTTCTCTAGGTTATATCGTTGTGTGGAAACGGCCGCCGCAGGATCGCCCCCGCGTATTATTCTGGAACTTCAGGTTTGAGATTGACCATGTGCGAAGATCCACAACTCAACAAAATCCGGCACCGGCGCTTGCGTTACGCCGAACGCAAGCTCCGCGAGGCGCAACTGCGGCTGGCGCGGACCGAGCGCAGCATCATTCACTGGTCTCGCAAACTTGCAGACCTCAAGTATGAGAGGACTTGCGCCGTTCAGCCTTCGCTCTGGCCCCAGGAAAAAACAAAAGAGGAGGACTGAGCGGACACGGACCTTGCCCCGCTCCGCTGAATGGCTGGTTGAGCCGAATTCACGCCACGCTTGCGAACCGAATAGGATTGTCTGGTCATGCTGAAAATCGAAGCCACAAAATGGTACGCCAAGTGTCCGCGTCATCCCCTGTTTGATCCCCAGGCCGATGGCGTTGGGGCCATCAAGGGAGGCTGCCCTCAGTGCCTGGAACTGCAGGATATTTTCGAAAGCCACCAACGCACTCTGCAACTGATGCGCGGCTTTGCCCCAATCCAAGGCCAGCGCAAAAAAACAGCCGATCCCGACCCTGACCGCCAGCAGGATCTGTTCACTTCTCTGCCCTGATCGCAGCCAGGTCTGCGCTGGAAGACAAATCCCGGGGGAATCCTCCGCGAGCAGGCGAATTTTGACGAGTTCCAAATAGCGACAAGCTGATAAATGCTGGGGTAGTTGCCGATATGTCTTTAGATGTAGGCCATTGACTGGGACGAGAGGAAAGGTGCGTTTCTCTGCGAGGACGCCATCGACGGCGGTTTGTACGGTAGCCAATTGATCCGGTTTTCTGCAGGGGACTTTGGTCATGGGCGTGGCGAAAACGAAGTATTGGTCCTGTACGATTGGATTGGACACGAGAGAAGAAAAACAAACGCAGGTCCTTCGACTCCCTTGGCCCTGTTCCGGTCGCTCAGGATGACAGATCTTTGGTTATGCAATTGTTTTGTGCAGATCAATATTTGAGTCGGACACAGTCCTGTTTTTTAAAACGGGTCAACAAGGCGGATGCACGTATATGCGAATGTCTATTTCATCAAGCTCTGTATTCCTGAAGTGGCCGAATCTTTCCTGTTCAGCTATGGTTTCTCCGCAAGTCGCACAGGTCCGGGTACTGGCCGTGATCGCGTTGCTAGCGTTCCCCGGGCTTCCCGCCTGCTCTGCGCAATCGCCTGATCTTACCCAGAAGAGCCTCGAAGACCTGATGAGCATCGAGGTGACCTCCGTCTCGAAAAGGGAGCAAAAAACCTCTCAGGCTGCGGCAGCCATCTTCGTCATTACCTCGGAAGACATTCGCCGCTCCAGCGCACAGAATATTCCTGATCTGCTGCGCATGGTTCCCGGTCTTGACGTGGCTCAGATCGACGCCGGCAAATGGGCCATCAGCGCCCGCGGCTTCAACAGCCAGTATTCCAACAAACTCCTCGTGCTGATCGATGGCCGCACGGTGTATAACCCTGAGTTTGCCGGAGTTCTTTGGGATTCGCAAATTGTTCCTCTAGAGAGCATTGATCGCATCGAAGTCGTGCGCGGTCCCGGCGCTGCAATTTGGGGATCGAACGCCGTGAATGGCGTGATCAACATCATCACCAAAAGCGCGGTCGATACCCAGGGTGGCTCTATCACCGCCAGCGCAGGCAACGCCGGAACCGGACCGGAGACGATTCGCTACGGCGGAAAGGCCGGCAGCCTCGGCGCCTATCGCGCCTATGCGGAAGGATTCCAAGTCAACTCCCTGCGTACGCCCGCGGGACTCGATGGCAAGGACGATTGGCGCTATGTCCACGGCGGATTCCGTACCGATTCCACTCTCTCCGCGAGGGATTCCCTGACGACCGAGGGAGAAATGTACCACGGCAATGCGGGAGAGATCGTCTATGCGATTGCTTCCATGAATCCGCCGGAAAACGCAATCGCGGCCATGCGTGACCGCTTTTCAGGCGGGAACCTGTTGACCCGCTGGACGCGCACCATTTCGCCGACGTCAGAGACATCGCTGCAGGTTTACTTTGATCGCACCACGCGCGGCGATCCCACCTACAACGTTGGCCTGAATACGTTTGATATGGACTTCCAGCACCATATTGCTTCGGCGTCGCGGCAGGATATTGTCTGGGGCGTTGGATATCGTGTCTCTTCGGATGGTTTGAACCCGACCCTGCGACTCTCCCCTTCTCCCCGGGACCGGCTGAACCAGCTCTTCAGTTCGTTTGTGCAGGATGAGATCGTCCTCCGCCCCGATTTCCTGTTTCTGACCATCGGCGCGCGTCTGGAGCATAACGACTTCACCGGGGCCAGCTTCGAGCCCTCCGTGCGCCTGGCCTGGACCCCGAACAGCAAGAATATGGCATGGAGCGCCGTTTCCGGCGCCGACCGCATTCCCGCCCGCAGTGATACCGACGTTCGCGTGAACTATGCTGTCCCTTCCGCACCCGGCAGTCTGCCGATCATTCTCAGCTATATAGGAAATCCACACGAAAAGAATGAGCGGCTGACTGCGTTTGAGGCCGGTTACCGGAATACCTGGACCAACAGGTTCTCGGTGGATTCAACCGCTTTCTATAACCGCTATCGCGATCTGGAAACGGAGGAACTGGGAGCGAGCCGCCTGGAGGCTGCTCCCGCGCCGATGCACCTGCTTATTCCCTATGTATTCGGCAACGGGATGTATGGGGAAACTCACGGCCTTGAACTCTTCGCGAACTGGAGGGTGGCGAGCTTCTGGACGTTGAGCCCTGGCTATGCGATCCTCTCCATGCACATGCACCGATTTGCAGGCAGTCTGGATACCTCGACCCCGCTGAAGACGGAAGGCAATTCTCCCGAGCACCAAGCTCAGATGCGTTCCAGCGTAAGTCTGCCATGGAACCTGCAGTGGAATGCGTCGGCATATTTTGTCAATCGCCTGCCTGCCCAGTCCATTGCTTCCTATACCCGGCTTGACACCGGCTTGACCTGGCGCGCAGGGGATCGCGTTTCCGTGAACATCGCAGGACAAAACCTGCTAAAGGACCTCCATGAGGAATTTGCAGGGAGCAATTCCTCAGTGCAGTCCGGGATGATGCGGCGAAACGTCTACGCGAAAATAGTCTGGTCTTTCTGAGCGGATGGTCAATATGCGTCGAGTAGACATTAATTCGAACGGAGAGAAGCCATCCATGCGAGTGCGCATTTCGGTTCGCATGGCCGTGCTTCTCTGCGCTGTCCTGCTCCTGTCAGGCGTGCCGAGACCTGCACGCACCCAGTCCTCTGCCAATGAATATCAGGTCAAGGCTGCGTTTCTCTTTCACTTTGCGCAGTTTGTTGAGTGGCCTGACGGAGACCCGTCTCTCAGCGTCTGTATCTTTAGCGACGAGCCATACCGCCAGGAGTTTCAAAGCACCATTGAGGGCAAGCTCGCCGGAAGCCGGGTATTGCATGTGCGCCTGCTAAGCCAGCCGCAGGATGCCCAGCGATGCGACATCCTCTTCCTCAGCCGAGACGAAGCCCGCCGGCAGGCCGCAGTCTTCAAAGATCTGCGCGGCCTGCCGGTTCTTACTGTGGGGGAAACGGGGAACTTTCTCTCTGACGGCGGGATGATTCGCTTCCACCTTGAAAAGGGTAAGATCCGTTTCGACATCAACCTCGGAGCCGCCGATTCGGCCCACCTCAAAATCAGCTCCCAACTGCTGCTGCTTGCCACCTCGGTGACTCGCGGCGGCGGAATGAATCGGGGAAGGTGAGGCCATGCGCATCAGGGATTTCTCCATCCGTGTCAATCTCGCTCTGCTGATCCTTTCCGCGAGTGTGCTTTCCGTTGTGCTCGCTTCTCTCGGCTTCGCCATCTACGAGCGCCAGAGCTATCGCGCCAGCGCGGTCCGCGAACTCACCGCCCTGGCAGACACGCTCGGCGCAAATACCGCGGCATCGCTTGCGTTTAACGATCAGGGAACCGCTAAACAAATATTGGGAGCCCTGGCCACCGAGCCTCATGCACTTGCCGCTTGCCTCTATGACAACCAGGGGCACATCTTTGCGGAATATCACCGTTCCGGCGATCAGTCTGGCCGCGTGCTACCAGCGCGGCACCGCGATGGATCCTATTTCGGCCGCCAGACCCTCACCCTTCTTCGCGGTGTTTTTCTCAATGGAGAACGCACCGGCTCGATTGTTCTGGTTTTCGATCTCAGCGATTTTCTTTCCCGGCTTCTCGATTACGCGAAGATTTCCCTTCTTGTCCTTTTTCTTTCTGTCCTTGCTACCTTCCTAGCCTCCTTGCACCTGGCGAGATCCATCGGAGATCCCCTGGCGCAACTGGCCGCTGTCGCCCGCCGCATTTCGGCCAACAAGGATTATTCCCTTCGCGCGAAGATTCGCGCCGGCGGCGAAACAGGCCTTCTTATCGCATCCTTCAACGAGATGGTCGCCCGGATCGAATCGGGCGAAAAGGCGCTGAACGACACGCTTGGCTCCCTGGTGGAGAGCGAGGAACGCTATGCCCTTGCCGCGCGGGGCGCCAAGGACGGCCTCTGGGACTGGAATCTAGTCACCAACGAAATCTATTTTTCGCCTCGCTGGAACGATATGCTCGGCTACTTGGAGAGCGAATCCTGGTCGAGCCCAGAAGACTGGTTTATCCGCATCCACGCCGACGATCGCAAACGGGTTCTTGATGCGATTACCGCACACTGCAGCGGCAAGACTCCTGAATTCGTCAGTGAATACCGCATGCGTCACAAATCCGGCGGTTACATCTGGATGCTCAGTCGTGGCATTGCGGTCCGCGACGCGTCTGGCAAAGCGATCCGCATGGCCGGCTCGCAGACGGATATTACAGAAGGCAAAATCGCCGACCCGCTTACACACATTCCAAACCGCCTCTACTTCATTGACCGCCTTGAGTCCGCGATCGATATTGCGCGGCATGAAAATGCCCCTTTCGCCGTTCTGTTCGTCGACCTCGACAAGTTCAAAATCGTCAACGACAGTCTCGGACATGCCGCGGGCAACGAGGTGCTCATCGATGTTGCCGGCCGGCTGCGCGCCTGCATTCGCTCGAGTTCACGCCAGAATGGCCCTGGACAATCGGTTGTGGCGCGTGTCGGTGGAGACGAATTCGCGATTCTCCTGAGCCATATCCAACATGAAAAAGACGCCGCTGTGGTTGCTGAGCGCATTATCGAGCGGCTCAGCGAACCGCTTTACTTCGAGGGGCGCCGCATGTTTGTCTCCGCCAGCATCGGAATTGCCCTCAGTTCTACAGGCGATACGCCGGAAGATCTGCTCCGCAACGCAGATACCGCCATGTATCACGCCAAGGGCAACGGCAAAGCGCGCTTTGAATTCTTCAACGATGGATTGCGCGAACTGGTTGTCACCCGTTTCGAGACTGAAACCGGTTTGCGCAAAGCGATTGACGAGCATCAGCTCGTCGTTTATTACCAGCCCATCGTCTCGCTCAGAGACGACTGCATTTGTGGCTTTGAGGCGCTGGTTCGCTGGAATCACCCGGAACGCGGGCTGATCCTCCCCGACGAGTTCATTCCTGTCTCCGAGGAAAGCGACCTCATCCTACTGCTTGGCAGTTGGGTTCTGCGCGAGTCTTGCAGGCAGATGGCTGAATGGCAGAAAAGCTTCGCTTCCGCTTCTCCTCTCTCGGTCAGCGTTAATGTTTCATTTCGCCAATTGAGCGATCCCGGCTTGGCGAAGGAGGTGGAGCTTGCGCTGGCCGAAAGCGGACTGAACCCGAAGTCTCTGGCGCTCGAGCTGACGGAAAGCTCCATCATGGGTGATGCCGAGCAGACCCTCGCCACCCTTGACCGCCTGAAGAAGATGAATATCAAGCTCGAAATCGACGACTTCGGAACCGGCTACTCATCGCTGAGTTATCTCCAGAAGCTTCCCTTCGACACGCTCAAGATCGACCGCTCTTTTATCAGCGAACTGAGCAATGGAACCGGCAGCCTGGATATCGTAAAGGCAATTCTGGAACTGGCCCGCTCTTTTAGACTTGGGGCCATCGCCGAGGGCATTGAAACCGAGGAACAGTTGGAAAGCCTGCGCGATCTGGGCTGCAATTATATTCAGGGGTACCTGTTCTCAAAACCTGTCAGCGCCGATGAGGCCGAGCGGCTTTACCGGAAGACTCGCGAGTGCGGTCTCTTCTCTTCTGCATCGGCCCCGGTTACAGCCGGCGAGCAGTGAGCGGAAAATGCTAGCCAAATGGCATTGGCCGATATTCATCGACCCAGGTCCGAAAGGCCGGACCTGGGGCACCCAGATCCTGCTCATTTCACTCGATGGGGATTTGGGCCACCCGCCAGAGGGAGACGGTGAGAGCAACTGAAAGTTATGAAGTGAAGAGCTTCTGCTTTCTGGAACCGTTTTAGACCATACGTCATGGCTCTATCCTAGTTCGACTACGATCTGACCTCAATTCACCCGCCCGCTCATATAGTGCTGCGATGAACGGGGCACAGCTTTTCATGACTCGTGGTGATCTGATGATCGGGCCACCCGCCCAGGATGAATGGGCCGCCCGCCCAATCAGAAGATTTTTACACGGATGCCTGAACTGATGCCATAGGATGACATCCGGCCATAGTTGAACTGCGGCCATGCCTGGTACTCGAAGTCCACGGCACGGAAGCGAATCCTGCGCGTGAGGCGGAAATCGAATCCGCCGCCCGGCGCCACAACAAAGTCATTCTCTTTTGCATAGTTATAGGGATAATTGAAGTGGCCGAGACCCACCAGCACCTTGGCATAGGGCTGGAATCTTCCGTAATACCTGGAGTAGCGCGGCCCAATCATGTAAGTAGCGGCGTGTTCATCGGCGGCAGGGCCGTTTTGATCGTCCAAGTGAAACGATAGCCAGCGCGCCTCGCCTTCGACTCCGAAATGATGCAGACTGTCGAAGTCAACAAAGGCCGACGCTCCAAGGAGGTTCACTTCGCCATAACCCAGGTGATAGCCCGATGCTGTGCCCCCTGCGGAGAACCTGATCGCTTCCTCATACGCCGACGGCACCGCCTGGGCATACGCCGAACGCTCCAGCCCCAGGCAAACCGCCAGAAGGAGAACCGGGAGGAACGCGTCGCGGCAGGACCGCAACCTGAAAGCACCACTCCGCGATGGAACAATACGCTGGAAGCTTTTCATCTTTCTCCTGCAAATGATCATGTGTTGCGCTACTTCGCGCTAATGACCAGCGTCACGTTCTGATAACGCGAGATGTTGCTGTTGGCGCCGGTGCCGGTCACTTGAATCACATAGGTGCCGGGTGTGGCGCTCGACTGCGAGAAGCCGCCGCAACCGGTAACCAGCAGGGCAGCGCCGCCCAGAAACAGAATCAGCGCCATGGTCATGAACTTCGCGTACCGTTTTCTGAAGCGCCAGAAGATACAACCGAAGAACACACTCAGTGGCAGGAATAATCCTGCCAGAGACGCGCTCCGGTTCCCGATGAAGACCTGTCGCAGAGAATCCGGGCCAGCAGGACGCAGATTCATGGCCGACGAGCCGCCGCCCAGCGGGTTATTGGTGTCGATGGTCAAGGTCACGTTGACAGTGCCATCTGCTGTCAGGGTGGCGCTGGGCGTAGAGAAGTGGCAGGTGACGCCCGCCGGAAGCGATGCGCAACCTAGTCCGATGGTGTCGGTAAAGCCGCTGATCGAGTTCAAGGCAACGTTCACGGTCGTGTTCTTGGTCGTCGCTATGGTCACGCTGGGCGGAGTTACCGTGAGCGTGAAGCCAGAAGCAGGGTTGTCGACGATGGTCGCGACTGACGAGGACGCGCTATGGTATGTATCGCCGCTGTATGTGGCGACGATGGTAAATGACCCGGAGGGCAGGCTTGCCGGGATCAGCGTTGCCACTCCGGTTGAATCCAGAGGGGCGGAACCTACAGTCGTTGTGCCGCTGGTGAAGGTAACCGTGCCGGTGGGCGTGGGCAGCGCGGAGGCGTTTTGCGTGGTGGTCGAGTAATTGATCACCGTCGCAACCAGAACCAACTGCGCATCGACGCCCGAGCCAGTGGTCGAGGAACCCAGTCCGGTGAGGGTGGGAATCAGCCCCACGACTTGAGTGATCGAATTGCTGCTGGTAACGTCGTTTGTGTCTGCGCTATAGGTTGCCGTGATGGTGTGAGTGCCGGCCGCCAGGGCGGAGGTGGAGCAGGTGGCTGTGGCTGTGGTTGCTCCCGGCGTAAGCGCACCCGCGCAAGGCAGGGTGACGGTTGCGCCGTTGAAGGTATCCGTGAATGTGACGGCGCCGATCGGGACGCCGCCGCCCACGCTCGCCACTGTCGCGGTGAAGGTCACTGCGGAGAGCACCAGCGCGGGAGTTCCGGATGTGGAGAGGGTGGTCTTTGTGGTCGCTTGCACCACGTTCAGCGGAAGGCTTCCGCTGCTGCCGGCGTCGTCCGTGTCGCCCGCATAGGTTGCCACGATGGAATGAGCGCCCAAGGCCAGCTTCGGGCTGACGGTCGCCGTTGCCGTGCCGCTCAGTGTGCTGGCGAGTGGGACGCTTCCCAGACTGGTGGCTCCATCCATAAAGGTTACATTCCCGGTCGGTGTGGAAACGCCCTGGGTGACCGTCACAGTCGCCGTGATGGCTTCTGCTCCGCCGGCGATTCCAGTGCTCGGAATCGAACTCACTGCCGTTGCGGTGGTTGCCTGATTCACAACCTGGCTGACCGTGTTGGATGCGCCGACGCCGTAGTTTACATCGCCGGGGTAAGACGCGGTGATGACATCCGTGCCGACGGGAAGCGACGAGATTTTGAACGTGCCGGTGGCCGGATTGCCCGACAGAGTTGCTGTTCCGATGAGCGGCGTTTGCCCTGCCTCAAGAATGCTGACGGTCCCGGTGGCGGCAAGGGGTCCGACGGTCGGAACCGTAACCGTAAAGATGACAGGGTTTCCGTAGTACGACGGGTTGGAGTTCGAGTTCAACGTGATCGGTGAGGCTGCCTGTACATCCTGAGTCAAGGTCGCGCTGGTGCTGCCGAGGATGTAGATGGACGGGTTTCCGCTGTAGGTCGCAATGATCGAATTCTGCCCCTGAGGCAGTGCTGCCGTGGTGCATGTCGCCGAATATGTCGTTCCGGTCAGGGTAAGTGGGACGGTGCACAGGGTTGTTGCCGTCGTCGTGTCGGTGAAGGTTACGGTGTCGGTCAAGGGCAGAGCCACGCCGCCTCCGCTGGGTGTGGTCACGGTTGCAGTAAAGGTTACGCTGGCGCCAAGAACGGAAGGATTCGCGCTGGATGCGAGGCTGGTGGCCGTGGCTTCATTCACAACCTGCGTTACTGGGTTCTCCGACGTCCCTTTGAAGTGAGAAGGGTCGCCGCTGTACGTGGCCGTGATCGTGTGCGATCCCACAGTGAGCGTGGAGGTTGTGTAAGTGGCCGCGCCGCCCGTGCCGAGAGCCACGTTCGATGCCAGGGTGGTTGGGCCGTCATAGAAGGTGACCGTGCCAGTGAGAGCGCCAGTACCTGCGCCCGTGGTCACCGTCGCCGTGAAAGTAACCTTCTGTCCGTAGTCGGATGGGTTCGGGGTGGAGGTCACTACGACCGTGGTCGAATTAAGCGCGTCGGCGGTTCCGACCAATTCAATGTCCAGCGGTGAGTTCACGGTGTCGCCCGCTGTTCCGACGTAGATGTTGGAGACCAGGGGCATGGATGCCGCGCCGTTGAAGTTCAAGGAAAGATCCGGAGCAAAGATCGCGCCGATGACGCAAGTAGCATCCACGGTAGCCAGGAAAGGATTGGTGGAGGTGGGGCAGGTGGTCGCAGTCGTGTCCAGCTCAGCGTTCACGAAACCCTGAACGCCAGAGCCCTTCGGATCGATGGAGATGTCCGGGGTGGTCAGAGTAAGCGGGGCGTTGCCGTCGTTTTCAACCGTCTGGTCCTGCGTCGCGGACGTACCCCCCTGACGGATCGGCGTCTTGAAATCAAGAGCCACAAAGTTGCTTTGCAGCTCCCGAACCACCATTTTCAGAGAATCTGCAATGTAGAGATTGGCGCTGCTATCCAGAAAAAGCCCGACTGGCCCGTCGAGAGTGACCGAGCTGAAGGCCCCATTGTCGTAGTAGGTGACAGCACCGCTCACGATGGCCGAGATGTCGCCTGTAGACGAGCTGACTTTTCGAATCGAATTGTTCTGGGTATCCGCGATATATACATTTCCGGCAGGATCGACAGCGACGCCGGAGGGAGCATCCAACTCCGCCAGAAGCGCCGATCCGCCGTCGCCCGTGTTGCCCGTCCCGCCGGTTCCGGCAAAGGTGGTCATGATGCCTGCGGACGACACTTTGCGGATGCGGTTATTCAGCAGGTCTGCGATATACAGATTGCCCAGGGAGTCGAAGGCTAACGCATCGGGGAAGTTGAGCTCGTCCTTACTCGATGTAGCTAATAAGGTGTCCCCGCCGAATCCTGCCGCGCCGTTGCCAGCCACTGTGCTGATGATGCCGGTCGCTGCATCAACCCGGCGGATGCGCTGGTTGTCGGTGTCGGCGATATAGAGATTTCCACTGGCGTCGACGGCAACGCCTTGGGGTTTGTAGAGCTGGCCCGATGTGGCCAATGAGGCATCCCCGCCGAATCCTGCGGTGCCGTTGCCGGCCACCGTGCTGATGATGCCAGTGGCTGCGGTAATCTTGCGAATAACGCTATTGCCGGTGTCGGCGATGTAGAGGTTGCCCGTGCCATCCAGAGCCAAGCCGGAGGGAAGATCCAGAAACGCGCTTGCCGCCGATCCGCTATCTCCCTCGTAGCCTCCCGTGTCGCCGCCTGCGATGGTCGAGATATTGCCAGCGGTGGTGCATGTGGTTCCCGCGATGGTGGCAATCAGCGCTTTGCCGCAGACCATGCGAATCCGGTTGTGGTTCGTATCCGCGATGTAGAGGTTGCCCGCGCCGTCCACCGTCACGCCGGAGGGAAAGAACAACTCCGACTTTGTGGCTGAAATGTTATCAACGACCAGATCCAAATAAGCGCCATCGCCGGCAACCGGAAGAAGGTTGCCAGCAAGCAGCACACCCAACCCTCCCGATCCGATTCCCGACAGATAAGCCGTGCCCAGAACATTGTTGCTGCTGTCGAGAAGGACCACAGCTCCCATGCGCACGCCGGGAGCTGTGGGCGTAAACGTCACCGATTCCGTGCAAGTGGTGACGCCTGCGGTGAGCTGCAACCCCGGAACACACGAGGGCGTGCCGCTGCCGACAGTGAAATCCTGCCCGCTCGCTCCCATCGTCAACACTTCCACCGTGCTGACCGCGCCCGCGGCTTGCGCGGTTACGGTGACGCTCTGCGGAGCGGACGCAACGCCAACAGCTACCGCCGTGCTGAAGACGCCGTTTTGCGCCCATGCGCTGGCGCTGACCAGCAGCAAAGCCGCAAGAGCCGGTATCCAGCTTCGCTTGCGATTGAAAGGGCGATATGTGGAGTGAAAATGCCCCGGCAAAGGCAGGGAGCATTCCTGATTTTGAGCCATGGAAACTAGGACGGGCAGGGAAGCCATGGGAGGACTCCGTAGGGTTTCTCCGAACTTTGTTCCTTTGCCTTGGTTCAAGGTCAAAGGCTGTGTTAGCAAGGGCTCCCCCGCTACAACGGGGAACGGCTGGGGGGAAGCCAGACGTCAATTGGCTGAAGTATACGCCGCATTGTGGCTGGAGGATACGAAGTTCTATCCGTGCAGGAGCAATTGAGATCAGCAGAGACTTTCAGATAGCTTCTATTGTTTCTCTGGCTGAAGTCCTATTTTTCGGTTTAGGCATCCAAGGATGATGGCAGGCGGTTGAGGCAGACCCGATCGGTGGTGAGCGCTTGTCATCGTCTTGCCCGACTCTGCAAGCCGCAGGGAATCGCCCCGACCCGCCGAGAACGCATCGCAGGCAATCATCTGGTTTGACCTTTCTGGATCAGTTCACTGATTGAAAAGCTGGAGGCGGAGGCAGAGGGAGGAGGCAAATTCCTTTAGTACCGGACAGTAACTTCGGTAACTTTAAAAACTGACGACATGGTTACTTGTGCCCGTAAACAGATGTAATCTGTGGTTACCTGAGTAAGGAACTTTAGGTGACCGGGAGGAGGGCCCATGAAAAACGCACGATTTGCCTTAATGTTGGGTTTCCTGGTCTTTAATCTGTCTGCAACGCCTTTGATTGCGGCAACTTCTACCGCTTCATTCAGCGTCACGGCTACGGTTCAGTCCACCTGCCAGATTTCCACCCCCGCCCAGGCGTCCAAGGCCGATACGGCTGCATCATCCAACGTTTCGGTCACCTGCACCAGCCCTACGCCATACAGCGTTCACTACAGCACGGGGTTGGCGGCTGACGCCATCAAGAAGACGGCTGGTGCTGCCTCGGCCTTGCTGGGATATGCTTTATCGCCGGACTCCCCGTCCGACGCGCACGCTGATTCGGCTACTGTCACCATCACCTATTGATAGATGGCGCGCGATGGCGCCACGCCGAAGAGATCCACGGAAATCGCTGCTGACTCGCCGACCTGTTTACTTTTCTATAAATGCTTTTCAGCAAACGCTACGGGTGATGTCTCTAAAAGCCTCCGTGCTAGATTTTTTCAACTCGGTATGTCGCGCAAAGGTAATCTTGCGTGGAATCACGAGTAATCCAGATCGGCACTGAAGGTGCATAAGTAATCGGCGGAATCGCGCAATTTATCTACTGAAAAAATTGTGGAGCCCTATACTAAAAAAACGTTCCAACTCAGAATTAGTTTCTTCCAGGAGTCATCTCGATGAAGTTCTCGAATACTGTCAAATCTGTACTGTCCGCCGCGATTTTTGGATGTTTGACGCTGGGCCTCGCTTCCACGGCATCTGCAGCAACTGCCACAACCACCTTCCAGGTCACCGCGAACGTGGTAGCCACATGCTCGGTTTCCGCCACTGGATTGACATTCACAAATTACTCCAGCACGGCAGCATCAACTTCGACGTCCACAGTTACGGTTCAGTGCACCAATACCACACCGTACACTCTCGGACTGAATGCAGGCGCAACATCCGGCGCTACCGTAACCGCCCGCCAGATGCTCAATGGTGCAGCCGCCCTGAACTATGGTTTGTACACGGACGCTGGGCATACGACTAATTTTGCAACGCTGGCCAGTGCTAATGGCACCGGGAGTGGTGTTGTGACTACGGTCTACGGCCAGGTTGCTGCGGGGCAGTATGTTGCGCCAGGCACCTACACGGATACAGTCACTGCCACCGTCACCTACTAAGTCTCCGGCTGGATGAAGAAGTTCCATTGAGTCCGCGCTCTCCCAGGTCTCAAAATCGAGATCTCCACCCCACGGACGAAGACCTGTCCGTGGGGACCCCGAACCTGGGGCACCCAATGGTGGTACGTAATCATGTGGTCAGAGACCTAACCGCTAGCTGATTTCCTTATTAAACCTTGATGATTTCGTGGAATTCATTTCGAAGAACGGCGGCTGCCCAAGCGCTAGCCGCCGTTTTCCTTGTCCTTCTGACCGCTTCGGCGGCCAGTGGACAAGCGTTGTCCGTCGTTCCGGTCAACATCTTCCTTTCGCCCGGACAGAAGGCCACGAGCCTGACGGTGACCAACCAGGGAACGAGCGAAACCGCCATTCAGATTCGCGCCTTTGACTGGAGCCAGAAGGATGGCGAGGATCAGCTCACGGCCTCAAAAGACGTGGTGCTGAGTCCGCCGCTGACCAGGATTGCTCCGGGAGCAAGCCAGGTTGTTCGCCTCATCCTGCGCCAGACGCCGGAGTATCGCGAGGCAACGTACCGCATTCTGCTTGACCAGATTCCGCCTCCTGCGGAGCCTGGGGTCGTGCATATGGTGCTGCGCCTGTCGATTCCGATCTTTGCCCGGCCGGCGATCCGCGCGTTTTCCGATGTGCAGTTTCACCTTGAGAGCGACGGCAGACAGTTCTATCTGGTGGCGGTGAACGCGGGCATTCTCCATGAAGCGATCCGCGACATTGTGCTTACGGCGCAGGACGGCCGCAAGCTGAAGCCCGAGTCCGGCGCGTCACCCTACATTCTCGCCGGGGCCACCCGGCGCTGGCGCATTGCCGCGCAGGATTCTGTACCTCTGCCAAGCGAAACCTTGCAGTTGACAGCCAAAGCGGATGCCGGCGCCATTGACCAGCAGGTTCGCATTGCTGCGGCGAAGTGACGCTGGAGGCAGGGTGGCCAGAGGGCTCAGTTGCGCGGGAATCTTCTTCCTCGTGTTGACCGCTCTGCCGCGCTTGTCCGCAGCCACGAGGGACGCAAGCGAAGCGGCCACGGAAGCCGCAACGGAAGCCTCTGCCGAGGAATCCATCGACGCAAACACCGACCAGAAACTGCTTCTCGACGTTCAGGTAAACGGTCGCTCTATCGGCAAGATCGGCGAATTCACCCTGCGGCGCGGCAAGTTGATGGCGCGGGCGGAGGAGTTGCGCGAGCTTGGTTTCCGGGTTGCGGTGTCTCGCACCATGGGACCTGGGGAACTGATCGCACTGTCTGATTTGCCTGGGTTGACGTGGAGCATCGATCAGAAGAACCAGATCTTGCGCGTCACGGCTAGCGACAATGCCCTGTTGCCAACGCTGCTGCAGCTCGAAGGAAGAGAAGAGCAGGAAGGCCCTCGCTTGATCGAGAGCGGCACCGGCGTAACGCTGAACGACGACATTGTCGGCAGCTTCGCCAATGGCCAGAACGGCGCCAGCGGGTCAGTGGATTTGCGGATTTTCTCGCCTCGGGGAATTCTCAGCTCGGATTGGCTTGGCTATGCGGGCGCGGTTTCCAGCGGCTCCGGCACCAATACGGCCATCCGCCTCGACTCGGCCTACACGGTTGCCGATGTGAACTCGCTGCGCCGCTACAGCTTGGGCGACTTTACCACCAGCGGCCTCAGCTGGAACCGCGCGGTTCACCTCGAGGGCGCGCAGGTGCGCTCGGACTTCACCATGCGCCCCGATCTGATTACGTTTCCGCTGCCGTCGCTTGCGGGCTCGGCCGCCGTTCCCTCCACCGTGGATGTTCTGGTGAACGGAAACCTGGTGGCCTCGAACCAGGTCGGCGCTGGTCCTTTTGAGATTCCGCAGCTTCCCGTGATTTCTGGCGCGGGCACGATCACGATGACGATGACCAACGCGCAAGGGCAGCAGGTGAGTGTGACGCAGCCCTTTTATGGCGGTTCCACGCTGCTGGCGCCGGGCTTGCAGACCTTCGCCGTGCAAACGGGCCTGGTGCGGCGCGAGTGGGGAACGCTCAGTAATGACTACGGAAAGATGGCGGGCACGGGTTTTTATCGCCGCGGCCTGACCAGGAAGCTTACGGTCGAGGCCACGGCGGAAGCCACCTCTGGAGCAAGCATGGGCAGCGTGGGCGCGGCGGCGCTGGCGGGCAAACTGGCCGTGGTGAATTTCGACGTGGCGGCCAGCGGCGGCGCGGGGCATCTCGGCGAACTGATTTCCGTTGGCGCGCAGCATGTCGGAACCATCTTCAGCCTGGGCGGGTCCGCCATACTCGCCAACCGCAACTACCGGGATGTGGCGGCGGTGAATGGCTCCGGAATTCCGCGCAAGCAACTGAGCGCTTTTACCGGCATTTCTCTGCGGCGCTTCGGCTCCGCCGGCCTGGCTTACGCGGGTGTCGATGAGGATGCTTCGCCCATCGCCATTCAGGGGATTGGCACGCAGCCGGAAAGCTCGCATGTCGTCACGGCCAATTATTCCTTCCAGTTCCACCATGCTTCGTTCTATGCCACCGAGTTCAAGGACCTGGATAACAGCGGCAGCAGCGGCTTTCAGGCTGGTTTTACCATTCCGCTTGGCAGGCGCAGTTCGGCCTCTGTCAGCGGCTCGTCGAATGGCAGCGGGCAGGTTCAGGTGCAGCAGTCGGCGGTGCGGGTCGGCGATTGGGGCTACCAGGGGTACGTCTCCGCCGGCGATTCCACGCACGAATTCGGACAGGTGCAATACAAGTCGCCCGTCGGTTTGTTCACGGCTGGAGTTGACCAGTCCGCCGGACAAACCACGCTGCGCGTGGAATCCCAAGGTGCGCTGTCGCTCGTCGATCGTGGCTTGTTTCCCTCGAACACCGTCTACGACAGCTTCGCTGTGGTGGATACTGGCCCCTTGCGGCATGTTCGCGTGTATCAGGAGAATCGCAACGTGGGCACGACGAACAAGGAGGGGCGGCTGCTGGTGCCGGATATGCGCTCCTTCGATGTGAACCACATCGGCATTGAGCCAAACGATGTACCGGCGGATGCGACGCTGAGCATCGACAAGAAAATCGTGCGTCCACAGGATCGCTCCGGCGTGGTGGTCAAGTTCCCGATTGAGTTCAGCCATGCCGCGTTGCTGCGGCTGGTGGATGCGCGCGGGCGAGCATTGCCGCTGGGCAGCACCGCGACCCTGCACGCGACAGGCACCATTGTCCCGGTCGGCTACGATGGAGAAGCATACGTCGAGAATCTTAGCCCGCATAATGAACTTAGCGTCGAGCTGCCGAATGGGCGGCACTGCGCGGTTGTCTTCAACTACAAGCCTGTCGCCGGTGATATTCCGTCCCTCGGGCCGCTGCGCTGCCAGGAGAAAAGGCCATGACGAGAAAACTTGCACTGGTGGTACTGCTCATTCTTGCCTGCTGTGCCCAAAGGGCTGCGGCACAAATTGGAGGAGGAGGGAACTGCTCGCTTTCGACGAGCCCCCTGAACTTCGGGACCTACACGGGTACGTTGCTGAACATCACGACTAATTGGACGGTCAACTGCGTCGGCGGGTGGGATATTCCCCTCAATGCGGGGAGTGGGAAAGGCGCTACCGTAACCAATCGAAAGATGACCTTGAGCGGCGGCAGCGCCACGTTGAGTTACCAGTTGTATCGGGATGCCGCGCGTACTACCTATTGGGGAAATACCACTAACACAGAGGTGTCTGGAAACGGCAACGCGACCGTCCCCGTCTATGGCCAGATTACGGCGGGACAAAGCGGTGTTCCGGGCACTTACACAGATACAGTTGATTCCGCCACTACCAGCTTCACCATCACCACGATCATCCAGCCATCCTGCGCGATTTCGGCGGCGACTCTGGCCTTCGGCAATTACTCGGGCTCGCTGCTCAGTTCCACGTCGACTATTTCAGTCATTTGCACCAGCACAACTGCGTACAATGTCGGACTCAATGCCGGGACGTCGTCCGGGGCGACCGTGACCACACGCAAGATGACCAATGGCGCGGCGGCGCTGGGCTATAACCTGTACAGCAACTCCGGGCAGACCACGAACTGGGGCAATACTGTCGGCAAGGACACAGTGACGGGGACCGGCACCGGGACTGTCCAGTCTCTCACCGTCTATGGCCAGATTCCGTTGGGGCAGTCTGTGACACCCGGTTCTTACACTGATACGATTACCGCAACCCTTACCTATTGATCATCAGGCCCGCCCTGCCGTCAATTGAGCGGCGAAGCGGCAGGGACACCGTTTCATGCCGGTTCTGCCGGCAAGGAGCGAATTCCGAAGGCGGCGCAAAAAAATTGTTCGCACACACGAGATTCGCTCTATAGTTATATCTTCATTGGGTTTCCTCTTTCCAGCATGAATTCTCTACTGCCTGAAAGGACTCCTATGCGTCGTCTCGACTCCCTCATTTCTGCCCCTTTGCGCAGGACGGTTTCCGCGGTGGCACTCCTGCTCCTCCTTGCTCCCTTTACCTTGCCGCTCTCGCTCTTTGCCCAAACCGCTTCTGTGTGGCGAGTCGATTACACCGGCAGGCTCTTCGGGTACTACCGCATGGAAGCAAATGAACCGATCACGGGAGCAGCGGATGGCCCACAGGTTTTTACTTCATTGCCCGCGGTGCAGAACTTTCTCAAGCATCGCGCCGTCGCCGATTCATCCACGCTGCTGGTAGGGATGGGCGACAATTTTGCTCCCGAATTTGGGGCCAGCATTCAGCCGGAATTCAACGACGCGTCCGCTCTCTATGCTGCTTGTTCCAACGTTATCGCCCCAGAGAATTGGCGCGACCTCAAGGACCTGCGAAAAATCGCGCCTGAAGTTCTGTATAAGTCCGAACTGCGAATGCCTGCTCTGGCCGACTGCGACAACGTTACCCGCTTTCTGATGACCGCCGGCTATCGAGCCATCGTTCCCGGTCGCGAGGACTTCATTTATAGCGGCACATGGCTGCGCCGCATTGCATGGCTGTTGAGGGGAGCCAGTGAGCGAGCGCCTTCCGCCAATCCAATTCCCGAATCAAACGGCAAATGGACCTTCGGCTCGATCAACAGCAGCGACCACAAGCTCCATATGCTGGCCGCGAACCTCCGCGTCAAGGTTGTCGCTCCCAAGGCTTTCTGTCCGCTGTTGTTTGCCAAGGACCTCTCCGTGAATGCCCTTTGCACCAAAGACGATTCTTCCGTCATCACTGCAATGGATTGGCTGCGACGCCTGGACCAATCGCTCGCCCCCATTGTAGAAAAGGCGATCGAAAGACAAGCCAGCCAGGATTCCGACTTTCGCAAGCAACTTATCGTCAATCAGCAAGGCATCGTAACGGCCTTGCGCGAAGGGTATGAATGCAGGCCGGAAGGTTCAAGGGCGTCCGTTCGTCGCGATCATTCAGAGGGCGATGCGGATCAGGATTTAAGACATGAGACTCTCGACGAAGATACGTTCCTCAACGCGCCAAACAAGGATGCTTTCTGCAAAGGCCTCGACAAGTTTTACGACGAGGCCGGCAACGGAAAACTCATGTCCCTGGATGCAAGAAAGAGCGAGGTCAAGCTTTTTCTTCGTCTCATCGCCCACGAACAAAAAGACGTTGGCTATACCATCGCGGCCCTGCCCTCCGGCCAGAAGGCGCTCATCATCGGCGTTGTTGGCCAAGAAACCATACAGGAAATTCCCTCCGCTGATTTTACGGTCAAGCCGGATCAACAGGATTGTCTCGCATCCAACAATTTCGATTCCGATCTCAGAAGTGTCATCTGCCCAATGAAGGCTCTGCCCGTTGAAAAGCGGACGCCCTTCAATCTTTCTGTCGGCGACCCCCGCTTCGCCGTCACCACCGTTCTCCGCGCCGCATGGACGGCCCAGGACTCCGAGGATTCCAAGTTCGACCATGTTGTGGTCATGGCGCAGATGCCCCCCACGGAGGCGGAGGAACTTGGCGTTCTCGTTCGCACCGACATTGAAAAGTTATACCTCGACAAGGATCGCCATCCGCTCCCAGACCGCCCTTCCATCGACCTGATTCTCAGTGAAGCCCAAAGTGATCATGCCACTCCGGAGATGGAGATTCGCTTCAGTGATGGCAAAGACGCGCCGGTCTTTGCGCCCTATGAAGCCTACGCCCGTCTCGGTTATGACGATCCCTATCCGGTTTCCACGGCCACGCTTCAATCGTGGACATCCGGCGACTCCTTCCAGGTCACGCGCAATCACACCGCAGTAGCTTCCGATCCCAGCATCGATTTCGCCAGCAACGATACTGACCCGGATTGCGAGTCGGCCGCCTGCCTTCTTGAGAAACAGTTGGAGCAGATTCGTCAGAATGCGAAACAGTCAAGTTCCGTTTCTGACCTCGCAATTCCATGGAACCAATGCGGCGAATCGCAATCCTGCCGGAACACGGTTCTCATGCAACACCTTCTTCACCAGCTCCAGCGCAGTTCAGGAGCCGATGTCGCCCTGCTCAAACGCCGTGATTTCTACTTCGGACACCTTGGAAAGGAATACGGCAACTACGATCTCTGTACGAAGTGGATCAAAACCCATGGAACTCAGCCCGGAGCCGAGCGCGACTTCGAGGAACAATACTGCGAACTGCACGTTGCCCTTGATCGCGTTCTCTGGAAGGGCGACTACCTGGAGTGCGTTATGGCGGATGGCGCCACACTCACCTCTCTGATGAAGATCGCCCAGCAGCAAACCAGCCAGGAGCAAACACTTCTGGCCCGCGACCTTCATGAGGAGTGGCTGATGACCTTCGGCATTGCCACCACCCCGCCGACTAACCTTGTCGCCGCGGCCTCCGGTCCTGAATCCTTCAGCCCCACCGGCATCGAGGGCTGCAGGAGCCCGGCCAATCCGCCTTTTGGCAAGGCTACGAACTCTACCACGCCCTACTGCGTCAATGGCCTCCCTGTCGCCGCCGACCACGCATACTGGATCTCGACCAGCGATCAGCTCGCTCAGGACAAGATACTCTATTCCGCCCTCGGCTCTCTCGCTTCCAAAGACAGCCACAACGTGTCAGCGCCCCGGGACCTCTTCCTTACCACCGCGATTGCCAGAGAAGTACTCAGGCCGGGGTCGCCCGCCGAATTCAGCGCCAACAACAGTTCTTCGGTCGAGAAAAACTTGGTCACCGTTGAGCAGCGCCAGCAAAACCGCAAACTTCTTCAGGTCGATGTTTCCAAGCTGGTCGCCGGTTTTTCGATGGTGAGTCCAGATATGTCGGATAGCGCGATTGCCAACTCTTTTTCTGGCGTCTCCAATAATCAGGCCGCCACTCCTCACTCCAGGGAACTCGACCTGGAAGCCGCCGCGCGCCTTACCTCCGCACCCTTGCCCAAGCGGTTAACTCTCGGCCTCCAAAACGACCTTGAGTATGACCGCAAAGTAACTGGCAACCTCACGGGAAATCCAGAGACGGTTGTCTACTCGCCGAGCAGTTATACCGTCGGCGGGTTTGCCCAGTTTCAGTTGTCTTCCAACTGGCCCATCCCCGACCTGGCTCCTATCGGCATCAATCGGAGCACACGCAATCTGCCCCGCGCCTTCCTGGTCATCGCTCCCTACCAGTTCCAGCGCCAGATCACGGGAACCTATCTGAACTTCTCCTACTTTACGCCGCCCAACACCTCCAACTCTCAGCAGCAACTTACGGTTCACATTCCCACCGCCATGGGATTCAGCCAGCGCGCCGCTCTCCGTTACGAGACGGGAGGCCTTTACAAATGGGGGCCAGACGCCGGATCGTACGTTGAACTGGGACCGGAATACTCCGTGCAGAACAACATCCTTTCCGTTCTGCTGCTGCCTCAGTTGCCCGCTCCTTACAACACATGCCCTGTCAGCGCGACTCAGTCTCTGCAGACCTGCGTCAAGGCCAATTACAAGGCCGCCGCAATGACGCTGAACGGCAATTCCATTTTGACGCCCGTCACCCAAACCCTTCACACAGGCGGTTTCTATTGGAATGCCCATGTCCAGAAGGTCCTTGATACACGCAAGAGCTACTCTGTCTCCTTTGACACGAGCGGCGACAGCTTCCTGTTGCCTGGTTTCACGCTTCCAACTCAAACCCGATACGCCTTCAGCACCAAGCTCGCGCTGAACTTTACCATCGCAGGGAATCTATCGCTGTCGCCCACCTACTCCGATTTTTTCTTTGAAAATCAGGGCATCTCCTCTCAGCGTACAAGCCTGATTGCAACCAGCTTTTCCATTTCCGCCAAGTGGTACTTTGCCCGCGATGCTCAAGTTCCCTTGAAAAAGCAGATATGGTTTTCAGGACCGGCTTCGGCGAACCAGACAAGCTCAGCCAAAATCAAGTAGGTCTCTGACCGCTGACTTCCGTTTCTTTAAGTTTGTCTGTTTCCAGGTCTCAGAAGCGAGACCTGGGGCACCCAGTATTGATACGACTTCAAGCGGCCAGAGACTTAGAAGCCGCTGACTTATGCAGAGAAGATATAAATTGGACAGTCTCGCTTTGCCGTAAAGCTACCGACTCTGCGTGCTGTGAACGCTTTGATTTTCAGCGTATGATGATTTGGGATGTTAGTGCTTTTATGCGAGAGGTTCGGATGATTCGACTGAGATTGTTATTGAAATACCCATTGTTTTTGTTGGCTTTAGCGGTAGTTGTTGCGGCTGTTCCGGCGAGAGCGGACCATGCATCTGCCGACTGCAATCCGCGCGACTTTGGGGCCAAGGGTGATGGCGTCACCAAGGATACGGTTTCAATCCAGGCGGCGATCAATGCGTGTGAAAAGCGGGGAGGCGGGACGGTTCGGCTCACGGCGGGAACCTATCTGAGTGCGCCGATCGTGCTGAAGAGCAATGTTACCCTGCAACTCGACAAGGGGGCTACGCTGCTCGGTTCCGCCGATCATGGTGACTATCCGGCCATGATGGAGTTTCGCGCGCCCGGCTTGCAACCACTGGTCAGCGCAATCGGCGCATCGAATGTGGCGATTACAGGCGAAGGCGTGATTGACGGGGCAGGGGAGAGCTGGTGGCAGATGGCGCGGGCGGTCAAGAATGCCGGCGTTGTTGGCTCCGGCCATCCCCGGCCAACGCTGGTTGTCTTTGACCATTGCAAGCATGTCAGGGTGGAGGGAGTTACCATTCAGAACTCTCCCATGTGGCAGTTAGTTCCTTATTACTCGGATGATGTAATGATTCGGAACATCAAAGTGCTGGCGCCGGCCAACTCGCCGAATACGGATGCCATCGATCCTTTCTCCTCGTCGAATGTGCGGATCGAGCATGTACTTACCGATGTCGGCGACGATGACATTGCGATCAAGTCGGGGGAGATTAATTCTCCGGGGCCAGACGATCCGAGCCACGACATTACCATCACCGATTGCACCTTTCTGCATGGGCACGGCCTCTCGATCGGAAGCGAGATTGCGGGCGGAGCCAGAAATATTCGCGCCGAACGCATTCACTTTGAGGGCACCGACAACGGCATTCGCGTGAAGGCGAACCGCGACCGCGGCAACAATGTCGGTCCGCTGTTCTTTCGCGACATCGAGATGAAGAACGTAAAGAATGCGCTGGTCATCAGCGAATACTATCCCAAGGTGCTGCCGCCCAGTTCAGAATCTCCGCAACCCATCACACGGCTGACGCCGCACTTCCACGACATCACGATCGAGAATCTGACCGCCGTCGGCAGCACATCGGCGGGAGTGATTGCGGGTCTGCCGGAAGCTCCCGTTGCCGGCGTGGTTTTGCGCCATGTGAAGATTGCCGCAAAAGACGGGATGACGATCAGCTACGCCGAGGTCTCCGGCGAGGGCGTCGAGGTTCAGGCCAGCGAGGGGCAGGGAATTACGAAACTGGCGGGAGCGAAGGTTTCGATTCGCTGATTGCAGGAAGGAAGGAGCAAAAAAGGCTGCGCTTACCGGCGCAGCCTTTTTTGCTCCTTCGATTGGATTTACTGGTTGACGCCGCTGGCCAGAAAGCCGCCATCGACGACCAGGCTTTGGCCGGTGACAAAGGAAGAGGAATCAGAGGCGAGATAGATGGCGGCTCCGATCAGTTCTTCGGTTTTGCCGAAGCGGCCCATCGGCGTGCGCATCAGCAATTCCTTGCCGCGCGGCGAGTTATCGAGCAAATCAGCATTCAGGGCGGTGCGGAAGACGCCGGGAGCGATAGCGTTGACCGTAACGCCATTTTTCGACCATTCGACAGCGAGCGAACGGGTGAGCGAGGCGACGCCGGCTTTGCTGGCTGCGTAGGCGGCCACTTCGGTGAGCGCGGCAAAGGCGTTCAGCGAGGAGATGTTGATGATGCGGCCGTAGCCGCGCTCCAGCATAGGCTTGGCGAAAACCTGGCAGGCGCGCAGCGTGCCGATCAGGTTGGTGTTGAGAATATCGGTCCATTCTTCTTCCGGCTCGGTGAGGGTCGGCGTGCGCTTGATCTTTCCGGCGCAGTTGATGAGAATATCGACTTTGCCGAAGGTTTCGAGTGTGGCAGCCAGCAGCTTTTCGAGCGACGCGCGGTCGCAAACATCCGAAGCAAGTCGCAGGGTTTTGCGTCCGAGCGCTTCAATTTCGGCGGCTGTTTTGTCCACCTGATCCTGGTGGCGGGCGGAAGCGACAACATCGGCTCCGGCTTCGGCCAAGCCAAGACTGAGGGCATGTCCGATGCCGGTGGTCCCGCCGATGACAACGGCTACTTTTCCTTCAAGACTGAGAATCTGAGAACTCATCATTACTCCATTCTGATTGTTGGCTGATCAATTTGGCGTGCCGGGCATGACCATCGACGCTCTGTCAATTGTGGCCCAAAAAGACGGGCGCGATGTGACGGTTGAACAGGTTCTCCGTCACATTCTTCGCGATCACGGCCTCATTGGATTCGAGCAGGCCCAGATAACGGCCGCCCATGTCGGCCGCGACCTTGAAGCCGACATGCAGCAACTGGCGCAGATTGCTGTTGTAGGCTGGGGATCCTTCCACATGGCGCAAGGCGGAGGTGTATTGGTCGGAAGACCAGCCCTTCACTTCGCTGGGAGACGGCAGTTTGGTCGAATTGATGTCGATAACAGTGGCGTAGGGTACGCAAAGCTCCGCGCTGTGCGCAAAAGCTTCGGCGTAAATATCCTTTGCCAGCGACAGCCCTTCGCCACCGGCTTCCGCAAGACCGATCAACTCCTCCAGCCAACTGGTTCCGGCGGTCTTCAGATGCACGCCCGCGTCGAAGCGCTTGATGATGGAGTGAATCACGGGATAAATCGAAAACTTGTCGCTGCCGGAGTGGATGCTCAGCTTGAGATTATTCGGAAGGCCGAAATGTTTGACCGCATACGCGATGGCCGCAATATCCAGCGCAAACTCGCGCTCGAATTGCTTGAGATCGCCCACATAGTCCACGCCTTTGTTGAAGCGGCCGCTGAACTTGGGAGCGATGGTCTGGACAGGAATGCCTTCGTCGGCAATTGCTGCGAGAATGATGAGCAGCTCGGCGGGGCTCTGCGGGGTCTCGGTTTCATCCATCGAGACCTCGGAGATGAAGTTGCCCTTGCCCTTGATGCTCGCGACCTTGCGATAGACCTCGCCGGCCTTCTTCACGGCGGTCAGATACTTGTGCGCGGCTTGACGCAGGTCTTCCTGCGTAATTTCTAGGGGTGCATTGGTCCCGTCCAGATGGATGCTGCCCAGTAACTCCGGATGCCGCTTCACAAAGCCATCAATGTCGGCTTCCTCGGAGGCTTGCCCGATGAAGTCGGCCACGTCGATGGTGTAGAAATCGGATGCGTCGAGGAAGCGATCGACGGTCTTGAGAGTAATGTGATCGGCGTCCACAAAGTACGGAAGCTTCCAGCCGAGCGCCTTGACTGCGGCGTCGGCTGCTTGCCGCGTCGAGGAAGGCTCGGAGCCGATGATGGTGTGTTCGCGGTTCGACTTGTTCCAGACGGGAACAACCTCGACGCCGCTCGCGAGAGCCTGAATGCAGGCCTGCAACTGCGCTTTGGCCTGATGCGCAAACCGGTCCCCGGTGCCAACGGAATACTTGGCGAGTTTTAAATTCTGATTTCCCATTTTCTCTCCTGCTTAGAAACGGCTGCGGTGTGCCCACAGTCCCAATGCTGGATTGGAGACGAAGAAGATTTCTTCACCTTCGACCTGGTTAACGCCGAGACTGAGCTTGCGCGGGTCGTAGCGCGCAAGCATGGCGTTCAAGTCTCCATATTTGAATCCGACGCCCTCAACCTCTTCTTTGCTCAGGTGGCCGGGGCACCAGGTGATAGTGAAGCGCCCTTCCGACGAGCCGTGGATGAGGTGCGCGGCGGCGCTCAGATCGTTGGCCAGATCCGCATTGGCTTCGACCGCCTTAAGAGTTGCCGGGGTTCCGTGGTATCCGTATTTGCGAATCAGTCCGTCGATGGTCTTGTCTTCGCCGAATTGCTTGACGCCCGGTGCCAGAATGATTAATTCCGCGTTGTCGGCCAGCGCCATGCGCGTGCGATAGATGGCCTTGTTGCCCAGCCAGGTGGAATCAAACTCGCTGGGATTGAGATAGACGACGGCCTTTTGAATCGGCTTGTCGAGCATCTGAAAATTCACTTTCAGACTCAGCTCCGCGGCGCGAAGGAAGCACTCGACGTCATCGCCGATGAAGAGGCCGCGGACGGCCTGCCCGCCATCCGCGCGGCTCCCAACCACGGTGAGCACGTAGACAATGGGCAGGTTTTTGAGGAAATGATCGGAGGCGTAATTGAGCACGTTGCGCACGGGATTAATGGCGCGTCCCATGATCCGCTCCATGCCGTAGACTGCGCCCAGATAATGGCTGCGGCTGATGCCGTCGTGCCCGCCCGTGCCGACCAGAATGTTCTTGTTGTAATTGGCCATGCCGATGACTTCATGGGGCACGACCTGGCCGATGGAAAGGATCAGATCGAAGCCGCCATGGGTGAGAAGCTTGTTGACCTGCGCGGGCCACGCATAGTTCAGCCTGTCTTCCGACTGCTCGCGAACGAACGCAGCCGGAACTTCGCCGACCGTCTCCACATCGGTGCGCCAGTTGTGAACGCGGAAGAGACTCTGAGGGATGTCGCCGAACATGTGGGAGATCTGGTCCGGCCGCATGGGCTTGTGTGTACCGATGGCGGGAAGAATGGTTTTGAGCCGGTCACCATAGAACTGCCACGCGTAACGCGTCAGCTCGCCAGCGCGGGAGTGCTCACGTGTCTGGTCGGGAGGCAAGGCAAGCACCTTGTTGCGCGGGCCCAGCTTGGCCAGAGTCTCGTCAAGCAAATCTTTCAGCTCGGCCGGAGAGAGGTCGGTATTGATACTTCCTTTGGCGCAATAGAGACTCATATGGCAACCTCCACTTTTTTCAGTCCGGGAGCAAGCAGGACCATGAAAACCCACGACACGAGATAAACGCTGGCGGCGATGATGAATAGGACCGCATAGCTGTTCGAGACTTGCAGAAGGTGACCGGCCAGCTTGGCAAAGCAGAAGCCGGTGACGGCTCCTGCCATGGCGCCGATGCCGGTGACCGAGCCGACGGCTTTGCGCGGGAACATATCGGAGGCGGTGGTGAAGAGGTTGGCCGACCAGCCCTGATGCGCCGCGGCAGCCAAGCTCAGTAGGCTGATGGCAACCCATTCCGAGTCAAGGTAGTTGATCAGAAAAACGGGAACGACAAGGGCGGCGCAGAAAAGCATCACCGACATCCGCGCCCGCTGGGCGGAAATTCCCAGGCGGATCAAGTACGAGGGCAACCATCCTCCGCCGACACTGCCGACCGACGAAGCGGTATAGACAATAATCAGCGGCAGCCCAAGGTGCTTGAGATCCAGATGATACTGCTTGCTGAAGAAATCCGGCAGCCAATAGAGATAGAACCACCAGATGGGATCGGTGAGGCCCTTGGGGATGGTAAAGGCCCAAGTCTGTGGAATGCCCAGCAACTTGATCCATGGCAGAGATGCATAAGGCAGTTCCGGAGGATCCTGGTTGATGTGGGCAAGCTCGGTGGCGGAAAGCTTGGAGTGATCGCTGGGCCTGCGGTATTTGAGAAACCACATTAGTATCCATGTCGCACTGAAAAGGCCGGTGACCAGAAAGGCATAGTGCCAGCCAAAGCGCAAGACCACAAAGGGTACGATGAGCGCGGCCAGGATCACGCCGATGTTGGCGCCGGAATTGTAAATGCCAGTGGCCAGGGCTCGTTCTCTCTGCGGAAACCACTCGGCCACGGTCTTGTTGGCGGCGGGGAAGTTGCCGGACTCGCCTACGCCAAGACAGGCGCGCGCAACGCCGAGCTGGAAGACGGAGTTGACCAGCGCATGGCCCATGGCCGAAAGGCTCCAGAGGCCCATGATGACCATGTAGCCGATCCGCGTCCCCACCTTGTCAACAAAGCGACCCGCGGCGAGCAGGCCAACGGCATAGAAGAGTGTAAAGAAGGCCACGACGGTTCCGTAGCTCTCTTCCGTCAGGCCGATGCCATGGTTGGCAACCGTTTGCATCAGAGTGGGCTTGAGTAGCCCCAGAACCGTGCGATCCATGTAGTTGATGGTTGTGGCCGCGAACAGCATGGCGCAGATCGTCCAGCGGACGCTTCCAAGCCGGGCGCCGGTCGACAAATCGGCTTCTTCTATTCCTATTTCGGCGTTGTCCGCCATGTTCCCCCTCGTGATTACAGACGGTACGCTTTTTTGACCAACCCATAGGCCAGATCATGTGCTACTTCGAATGCTTCGTCTTCATCCAGACGGTGTTCGGCAACAAGCCTGGCCAGGAAGCCGCAATCAATGCGCCGCGCGACATCGTGCCGTGCCGGAATGGAAAGAAAGGCGCGCGTGTCGTCATTGAAACCGACGGTATTGTAGAAGCCGGCCGTTTCGGTTGTCAGTTCGCGGAAGCGCCGCATTCCCTCGGGACTGTCGTGGAACCACCAGGACGGCCCCAGCCGCAGGCACGGATAGTGTCCGGCCAGCGGAGCCAGTTCACGGCTGTAGGTTGACTCGTCCAGCGTAAATAGGATGATGGTGAGCTTGCTTTCGTTGCCGAAGCGGTCCAGCAGCGGGCGGAGGTCATCCACATAGTTGGTCGGGCGGGGAATGTCGGCTCCCACGTCGCGGCCATACTTCTCATAGACCTTGAGATTGTGATTGCGGGTGCTGCCGGGGTGAATCTGCATGACCAGCCCGTCTTCCAGGCTCATCTGCGCCATTTCCGTCAACATCTGCGCCTGGAAGAGAATCGCGTCATCCCGGGTAGACTTGCCGCCATGAACCTTCTGGAAGAGCGCCTCGGCTTCGGACTTGGGAAGATCGGCCGTCTTGGCGGTCAAATGCCCATGGTCGGTCGACGTGCAGCCCAGCGCCTTAAAACGCAGGCGCGCCTTGCGCAGTGCGTTCAGGTAGCCGGTCCAGGTCGAGGTGTCTTCGCCGGTCTGTTCGCCCATTTTAAGGATCGACTGGGAGAATCCGGCAAACTCGGGATCGACGACCGGGTCGGGCCGGAAGGCCGGCACAATCCGCCCCTTCCAGCCCGAGGCGTGGATAGCCTGAATCGCTTCAAGCGAGTCCAGCGGGGAATCGGTGGTGCTCAGAACCTCAATATTGAAGCGCTCGAAAAGAGCGCGGGGCAGGAACTCCGGCGTTTTGAGCTTTGCGGAAATGGTGTCGAAGTAGAGGTCCGCGGTCTTCTCCGAGAGCCGTTCCTGCATTCCAAAGAGCTTTTGGAAGACAAAATCCAGCCAGATGCGCGTCGGCGTTCCGCGGAAGAGGAAATAATGGCTGGCAAAGATACGCCAGACCTTGCGGGGATCCTTGATCTCCGGCCGCCCAATCTCAAGATCCTCCAGCGAGACGCCTTGGCTGTAGAGCATTCGGAAAACATAATGATCGGGCTGCACCAGGAGCTTGGCAGGGTCGGGAAACGGCTCGTTTTTGGCAAACCAAGCCGCCTGCGTATGGCCGTGCGGGCTGATGATGGGGAGCGCTTTTACATGCGCATACAGAGCTTTGGCGATCTTGCGCGTGCCGGCTTCGGCGGGAAACAGACGATCTTCATGAGTCAGCATGGTCGGACCTCCACCTTTGTGCCATGAGAGGCATTGCTCTGGCCCCTAAAATGCGTAGAGGTCAGACCACTTAGACCACAGTATACACATCTGGCCGTGAAACGTCAGGAGGATAGCAAAAGTTTTTTCTGAAGTGGAAGGGCTTCGAGTGCTAATCTCACTTTGCCCAGTATTTTAGGATTTCAAGAAGGTTCATGCTTATGCCTCGGATTAAGGAAGAAGTGCCGGATACTCATCGAGCCATGCAAGTGGTCAACCATATCCGTGCCCTTATTGAGAATGGCACGCTCCAGCCAGGGGATAAGATTCCTCCCGAGCGCGAGTTTGCGCACTCCCTGAATATCAGTCGCGCCAGCCTGCGCACGGGGTTGGGCTACTTGGCGGCAATGGGCGTCATGAAGGTGCGTCACGGTGTGGGAACCTTCGTCGTCGATGGCCCGGCCGAATTCGGCAAGTCGTCGGTGAGCCTCATGGCCGCGCTCCACGGTTTCCAGTACTGGCAGATGTTTGAGGCACGATCGATTCTTGAAGGCAATCTGGCCGCTCTTGCGGCCGAACGCAGCAAGGAAGAACACCATACAGCGCTGGCCGAAGAGGTCGCGGAGATTTTTGCCGCCGTGGACAATCCCGCCGATTTCTTGATTCATGACGTGCTTTTTCATCGCCTTGTTTCACAGGCTTCCGGCAATCCGATTCTGGCCGCTCTGATGGAGACCATCAGTTCGGCTCTTTACGACAAGCGCCGTAAAACCGTGGAGCGCTCGATCGACCTGCGCGAGTCCGCGGTGATGCATGGAAAAATCTATCGCGCGATCCGCGCACGAGACGCTGTCGCAGCGCGAGAACTCATGGAACAGCACCTCCGCATGGCTCAAACCGCGCAGGGCATGGAACACCCTGCAACTCGAAAAACGACCCAAGCTGCCCCTCGGCCAAAGAGCCGCAAGACGAATGGGAAGGCTGCGAAATCCTGACAATGCAGCTTGCTCAGGCTTGCAGAGATTACAAAATTGCAGCGTGCCTTGGGCGGATGGGGAATCCCTGGTTCAGGCGCCTGACTGCGCGGATCGTTGTGGGCTGCGTTCTGGGGGCAGTTGTGGCGGGTTGTGCAAAGCGGAAAGCTCTCAGACTACTTTTCATTTGAGGTGCGTTTCACGAGCTCTTTGAGGCCTAAGGTCTGACCAGAGAACTTATAGAGTTTTGTCCTCTTTTGGCAACCTATTCATTCCATGGGCTTTCCATGAAGCCCAAAAAGAGGCATGATTTCTTGCTTGACAGGTCAAGACAAAGTGAAAGAGACTATTCACGCTTGGGAAGTGGTCGGACCACAGTCGGCAAATCTGCGAGGCAGGTTCGCTCGATCAGACCGGAAGCCAAAGCGCAGCAGCAATTTTGATGGAGGCTTGAATGAGAAGTTTGACCGTAGAAAGACGGTTGGATTCGAACGAGACGCCGAGGAGCCTGAAGCACGGGTTCTTGAGCGGTCTTGAATGGGGATGGCTGGTCCTTTTGGCCGTTGTCCTGATGGTGCCATTCGGCGCGAAAGCACAGATCGGCGGATCGGCGACCATTCAAGGAACGGTCATCGATTCGACGGGCGCCGCAATTGTTGGCGCGAATGTAACGGCGCAGAGCACGAAGACGGGAGCCAAATTGACCCGTTCCGCCAACGATTCGGGCTACTATGTCCTCTCTCCGCTGGATCCAGGAGACTACACTATCACGGCAACGTCGAAGGGCTTTGAAAAGCTCATCCAGAAGAATGTTCATGTGGATGGCATGCAGGTGCTAGGTCTTAACCTGACGCTGCAAGTTGGCGCTACAGACCTCACGGTAACTGTTACCGATACGCCTCCCGCGCTCGAGACCGAGAACGCAACCCTCGGCTCGGTGATGGAGAGTCACGTTTACCAGTCGCTGCCGTTGGAGATGGGCAGCCCGGGCCATCAGGATCAGCGCCGCGCAACGGACTTTGCCGCGCTCATGCCCGGCGTCTCCGCCAACGAAACCAAGAACGACGAAACCGATGAACCCATGGTGGTCAACGGCAATGCAAACTCTTCGGAAATGTACATCGACGGCATTCCCGCTACTTCCGTTTCGGTCGCTGGCGACCCGCGCTATATCTGGTCCGCATTCTCCGTCGAGACCGTCGATCAGTTCCAGCTCAAGACTTCTGCCTACTCCGCTGAGTATCGCGGCCTAGGCATCGAAAACTACACCATCAAGTCCGCAGGCAACAAAGTTCACGGTTCGGTGTATGGGGTGGCTCGCAACACCGTCTTTGACGCAGCTGGCTTCATCCCGGCGCAATATCCGGCCAACTATCCCAATACCAAGTTGGCGGGCACATGGTACAAGGCACCCGAGCATCAGACGGAGTATGGGATTTCGCTCGGCGGCCCCATCTGGAAGAACAAGGTTTTCCTCTTCGCAAACTATATGGGATTCCGTTTTTCCACGCAGACCACGCCGGCCTTTCAGAGCATCCCTACGGAGCGCATGCGTGTCGGTGATTTCACCGAGCTGCTGAAGACCACAACAACAAATGGTGTTACGACAACCACTGGCCAAATCTACGATCCGACCACGCAAACCTGCGTGTCGAGTAAAAACTGCTCCCGTTCGCAATTTACCGGAACCAGCGCCTATGACGCGACGACTGGGCTGAATATCATTCCGTCCTACGAAGTCTCTCCCATTGCCAAGTCAATGTCGGCGATGCTTCCCGCTCCCACTAATTCCAACCTTTCCAATAACTATGTCGGATCCTACGCTTGGGGCTTGAATAACTGGTCCCAGACGGAACGCCTGGATGCCGATCTATCTCAAAAGCAGAAAATCAGCATCATTTTTGGCGCGGGCCGCCAGGGCTTGGTCGGCACCTCCGCTTCCCAGTCAACGAACGTAGCGCCGCTACCCTACAAGTATGCCAAGGTCTATGCTCCCATCACCAAAGATGGGATCTTTGAGCATACTTATATAATCAATAACTCCTTAGCCAATCAGTTGAAGTATACGATCATGCAGTATTACTCGCCGGCCATCAACCCTACCCTGGGTCATTCTGAATGGGCGGCTTCTGGTTTCGGCATTACAGGCCTGCCCACGGGACAGGCGGCCAGCAGCTTCCCGACTGTCAAGTGGGGATCAAGCGATGAAGCTCAATGGGGGCCGCAGGCCTCGGCGGGCAATGTTACCAACAACTTTACGTTGTTGGACAACATGCAGTGGGTCAAGGGCAAGCATTCCGTCACCTTCGGCGGGCAGTACCAGTGGCTCGAGTACAATTACAATGCCGATAAGACTGGAACCAGCCCACTGACTTTGTCGCCAAAATTGACGGAAACAGAAGGCTTCAAGGGCAACAATACGGTGACGGCTGTTGCCAATACGGGGCACGATTACGCTAGCTTCATGGTGGGCGCGATGGATTCAGCCACCTACACCCAGATTGAGACGAGCGCGCTGGAAACCGGCACGCGCTTCCATCCCTATGCGCTGTACGTGAACGATGACTACAAACTGACCAGCAAGCTGACTATCAATGTCGGCCTGCGCTGGGATGTTTTGCCGCCTTTCCATGAAACACAGAACCGCTTCTCGTTTATGAACCCCAACCGCACTAATCCTTACACCGGCACGGCGGGCGCATTGCAGCTTGCAGGCTCTGGAACCAATGGTTGCAACTGCAGCACTCCCATCAAAACCTACTACAAGAACTGGGGGCCCCGTCTGGGGTTTGCCTATGCGGTCGATGACAAAACGGTCATTCGCGCCTCCTTTGGCATGTACTATGCTCTCGGCGGCGGGACTGGCGGCAGCGCTCAAGCCTCCCAGCCCGACAAGGGGCTGGAAATCGGCTTCTCCGCAGCGCCCAGTCCCTCCAGCCCAGGCTTGGCGCTCCCGGCTTTTTATCTGAACGGGAACACTACCGGCACGCTGGCCGCCGACAATATCACGATTGGCTCGACAACCTACACCAACGATCCTACCAACAAGGCATTCAATAATGGCACAGCTGTAACCGCGCCTGGAGTTGCGACCCAGGGTTCGGGCTACGGAACCTATTATTCGACGGGGGTGTCTGCCACAGACTACATCTCCTCCACGCTCGGCTATCTCGATCCTAAGTTTGGCGGCCGCGCTCCGGAGTTTACCGGATGGTCCTTCGGATTGCAGCGCAGTCTTACCAAGGACATGACGGCCACTCTCAGCTACGTTGGCAACGAGGGACATCACCTGGTGGCCAATAACGGCAGTAGCACCGAGCGGGGATACTACTCGAATCAGTTGGATCCGAAGTATCTGACTCTTGGAGCTGCTTTGGGGTATGCCGCGTCAACTGCCAGCACTTACGGCTTGAGTGCGCCGTCTTGGTTCCCGACCGGCCAGGCGATCAGTCAGATGCTGCTGCCTTTTCCGCAGTACAAGGGCGTGGCTGACGAATTCGCGGCGGTCAGCAACTCCAACTACAACTCGATGCAGCTCACCATTGAACAGCGGCTTGCACATGGCCTAACTCTGATGTTGAACTACACCTTCAGCAAGAGCATTGACAACGCTGGAACCTTCCGTTCCGGCTATGACATTCCTGCCGCTGTTAGCTCTGACGGAAAGGCCTATGCCCAGGGCAAGGCCGACCGCTCGCTCAGCAACTTTGATCAGCGTCACAATGTTACCGGGACCACGACCTACGACTTGCCCTTTGGCAGTGGACACATCGGGAGCGGCAATGCCATTGTACGCAATGTCGCTGGCGGGTGGCGGGTTTCCGGCATCTTCACTTATGTTGCGGGCAACCCGCTGACCATCACGCAAGGCACATGCTCCGGTATTTCCGGCCAGGGAACCTGCATGCCGGCCTATGCCTCTAACTTCACCGGCAAGGCGCGTATCAACGGTGGATGGGGACACGGCGCCAGCAGAACCACACTGGGAAATATCCAGTACATTAACCCCGCCGCCTTCGCGTTGACCGGCACGGGCGGTTCCCTTACCAATCCCTATGTGATTGGCAGCGTAACCCGCACCGCTCCCTATGGCCTGCGTGGTCCAGGAAACTACAATATCGATGCCAGTGTCCGCCGGACCTTCAATCTCTGGAGCAGGGAAAACGTGAAGTTTGTATTCGAGGCCAACGCCTTTAATGCACTTAATCACGTCTGGTTCGGCAGCACATCCACCAACGCAACCGGATCGATTGGCCAGTCTCTTACCACTGTGACGCCCAACACCTCAGCCAGCACTGCCAGCACTTTTGGTACGGTTGCCGGTCAGGCCAATACGCCCCGTGTCTTCCAGTTCGCTGGGCACATCACCTTCTAAGACGCTCTTGCGTCTTGGCTAACCGGAGGGGCTGGGAAACCAGCCCCTTCGCTTTTCTGCAAATTATTTCAATACAATAAATAAAAAATGTGTGCGGTCAATCAGGAGCTCAGATGAAGAGAATTCTATTTCTTGCAGGCTTGATGTTGCTATCGGGAATGACAGGCAGCATGTGTTCTTCCGCCTATGCACAGGAGCGTCCCTGGTCAGTGCGCGTGGCGAACGCGGCGATCGACCGTTGGCCGGAGGGACGCTTTGTGCCCGCTGGCGCCCGCTGGGGCTGGAACTACGAATTGGGCACGTTGCTGGAAGGCATGGATTCCGTCTGGCTGAATACGGCCGATCCACGCTACTACAAGTACATCAAGAGTTCGGTTGACCAGTTCGTCGGTCCCGATGGCTCCATCCCCACTTGGAAGCCGGAGGAAAATCAGCTTGACAATATTTTGCTCGGACGCCAACTTTTGCTCTTGTACGGTGTGACTCAGGACCCGCGCTACGCCAAGGCCGCAACGCTGCTTTATCAGCAGTTGATGCACCAGCCGCGCACCGCGTCCGGCGGATTCTGGCACAAGCAGCGGTATCCGAATCAGATGTGGCTGGATGGGCTCTACATGGCAGAGCCTTTCTATGCCGAATATGCCGCCACGTTTCATCATCCGGAAGCCTTCAACGACATTACCCATCAGTTTGTGCTGATGGATGAGCACGCGCGCGATCCGAAGACCGGCCTGCTCTATCACGGATGGGATGAGTCAAAGCAGCAGCGTTGGGCCGACAAACAGACCGGGCTTTCCTCGCAGTTCTGGGGCAGGGCCATGGGCTGGTACTTGATGGCGCTGGTGGACACGCTTGACAGTTACCCCGAGCAGGACCCGGGCCGGAAGCAGCTGCTTGCGCAACTGGAGCGGGATGCCGCCGCTCTGGCGCGTTATCAGGACGGCGCCACGGGGCTTTGGTATCAAGTGATGGACAAGGGCACGAAAAGGGGGAACTATCTGGAATCCTCCGCCTCTTGCATGTTTGTCTACGCACTGGCCAAGGGTGTGCGCGAGGGGTATCTTCCGCAGCGCTATCTTGCAACGGCGGAGCGCGGCTACAAGGGCATTCTCAGCCACATGATTCAGACCGGCCCCGGTGATGATGTGTCGCTGACCGGGACGGTGAAGGGCGCGGGGCTGGGCGGCGATCCTTACCGGGACGGAAGCTATGCCTATTACATCGGCGAGAAGGTTGCCACCAACGACGCCAAAGGCGTGGGAGCTTTTTTGCTGGCGAGCACTGAGATGGAAAACGCCGCGAACGCGAAACTAGGGCGCGGCAAGACGGTTCTGCTGGATGCCTGGTTCAACAGCCAGACGCGGCCTGACGCGTTTGGTCAGCCGGTTTCCTTCCACTACAAATGGAACGACCAGAGCAATAGCGGCTTCTCGCTATTCGGTCACATCTTCAACAATTTTGGCGCCAAGACGGATGTGCTATCCACTGAGCCCACGCTTGTTGCTCTCAAGAAGGCGCAGGTCTATGTCATCGTTTCGCCAGACATCCCGGTGAAGAATCCGAAGCCGCATTACATGCAAGCGGAGGATGCCGCACAGATTGCCGCATGGGTCAAGGTCGGTGGTGTTCTGGTGATTTTGGAGAACGACCCCGCCAACGCAGATCTGGATCACATGAACCTGCTGGCGGAGAAGTTCGGCATCCACTACAACAACGTGCTGCGCAATCAGGTGGACGGGAACAAATTCGAGATGGGCAAGGTTGCAATTGCAGGTGGCGGACCGATCTTCCAGGTCCCGCATACGGCATATATGAAGGAGATCTGCACGATTTCGGCGAAGTCCCCGGCCGTCCCGGCGCTCTGCGATCGCGGCGATATTCTGATGGCCACGGCGAAGTACGGCAAGGGAACCGTCTATGCCACGGTCGATCCCTGGCTTTACAACGAATACACTGATGGTCGAAAGCTTCCTGCCGAGTATGATAACTATGCCGCTGGCAAGGAACTGGCTCGCTGGATTCTGGAACAGACGCCGCATACGAAGTAATGCGCCTTGCTCAAACAGAAAGGCCAGTTGCCCCGGAAATGCGGAGACGGCCTTTTCAAATGACGTGAGAAATTCTTTCATCTCTCTACAGCGAAGCTAAAAACGCATTTATGGATGCGGTTGCGCGGAGGATTTTGCCCTTGGCGTGTCCTTGATGTCGGGACCGAGTTCCACGCAGACTTTGGCCAGATCATCGGCCACCATGCGCCCAAACAAGGCCGCGCCGCTGGCGTTCAAATGAGTGCGATCTGGGCCGATATTCCCCGCAGCGTCGGGGTGGCCGGACGCATTCAACTGATCGGCCTGCTCCTGGGGCATCGCTTCCAGCAGCCTTACGCTCTCCGCATTCAGATCGATAAGCGGAACCTTTTCCTCGGCGGCAACGCGTTTTGCGGCGGCGGCATAGGCCTGCAAATCCAGTACGAGTTTGCCGTCTTTGTAGGTGCGCCGGGAAAGGGAAGTCACAATTACCGGTTGCGCTCCTGCTGCGCGCGCCTGCTCAATGTAGCGGCGCATGTTCGCTGCATAGGTCGTCTCCGGGCTGGTTTCGCGCAAAGGACCTTTGCCGGGCATGTCATTGTGCCCGAACTGAATCAGGATGTAGTCCGGATGCTGGCCAAGCGCGTCTTTCCAGAGCCCCTCGTCGTAGTAGCTCTTTGAACTGCGGCCGTTTCTGGCGAGGTTGATGCACTCCACATTGGACGTCACGAGGGTGCAGAAGGCCGCGCCCCATCCTCCGCCGAGAGCGACCGTGGAATCGCCTGTCAGGACAATCCTGATTTTGGCAACCGGATGTAGTTTGTCCTGAACGGGAGACTGAGAATAGCTGATGCAGCCGAGGGCGAAAATACCGCAAAGAACGGCAAGCGACATCTGTTTCATGGAGTGCTCCTCGCTCCTGTGCGGTCTTGTTCCGCACAAAGGAAAGCAGGGTCGATTCTACCGCTTGAGAGGTCTGACCAACAAACGCTTCCAGCTTCTGAAAAATGGTTGCGTCAAGCACCTCATAGATGCAAAAACAGAGAGCGCTCAACACTCGATCTGTCAGTAAGATATGCGCGGACTGGCAAGAAGAGAGAAAAACGTAATGAATGGTCTTGACTATGAACTGCCCTGCTCCATAGAGTAAGGGGTGCAAGTGGTCAGTCCACAGGAGCGGACCGCCTTGGTGCCTTGCTCATAGGAGTTTACGATGCAACTTCCCACTCGTTTTCAATTCTCTGCAGCAGCCTTGCTACTTTCTTCCTCAGCTTTGTTCGCTCAGGATACCCGCGAGGTCACTGAGCCTCGCATTCCAGTAGCTTGCGTCACGCTCGATGCCGGTATCGCAGCCTTTCACGGGGTGATTGCGGACAACGATGAGCGGGCTCTGGACACGGAGCGCATTCAGCGCGCCATGGACAACTGCGCCGCGGGCAAGGCCGTTGTGCTGCACTCAAGTGGCGCGAAAAACGTCTTTCTGACCGGGCCACTTACTTTGCGCAGCGGAGTGACGCTGGTGGTGGACGCGAATACCGCGCTGGTAGCTTCGCGCGATCCACGCATCTACGATCTTGCGCCCGGTAGTTGCGGCGTGGTGAGCGATAAAGGCCACGGTTGCAAGCCTCTGATTGCGGGCGATGGAATCCGTGGCAGCGGCATCATGGGCGCTGGCTCCATCGATGGCCGCGGCGGGGCAAAGTTGCTTGGCCAGGATGTAACTTGGTGGGATCTGGCGCACGAAGCTAAGATCACCGATAAGTCCCAGAGCGTTCCATGGCTCATTGTTTTGCGCCACGCCGATGACTTTACGATGTACAAGATCACGTTACGCAACGCTCCCGGCTATCATATTGCGTTTAACAATACAGATGGCTTTACCGCGTGGGGCGTGAAGATCATGACGCCCAAGACGGCGCGCAATACGGACGGCATCGACCCGGGCTCCTCGCGCAACGTGACCATCGCCTATTGTTCCATCCATACCGGAGACGACAACGTCGCGGTCAAGTCCGGCAGCGGCGGACCCTCCTCGAATCTTTCCATCTTGCACAACCACTTCTACACCGGCCATGGCATGTCGATCGGCAGCGGAACCAGCGGCGGCGTGGATCATATGCTGGTGGATGATTTGACCATCGACGGCGCAGACAACGGAATCCGCATCAAGTCCGATCGCAGTCGCGGTGGCCTGGTGCATGACCTTCTTTATCGCGATGTATGTATTCGCAACACCACCAACCCGCTGGTTTTCACGCCACTTTACACCACCTTTACTGGGAATCAACTTCCTATTTACCGGGATATAACGCTACAGGACGTTCACATCCTGACGGCTGGAAGTTATACCTTCCTTGGACTGGATCCGCAACACAGATTAGGGCTGAAGCTGGAGAATGTTTTCGCCGATGACCAGCCGCACTCCAGAATGCTGAACAAGGATGCGGAGATCGTCATTGGAAACAAACGCGGCAATCTGGAACCGGCGGGAGAGGATGTGACGGTGCGGCAGACGCCCAGCTCCGCGCCTGGAGAACCGCTGACCTGCGAGGGGCGCCTCGTTCCTTTTCCCGCTCTGCCCACGGCGCCGGAGATGGCGGGAACGGTCCTACCGGAAGATGACACGCTGTATGTTGCGGCCGATGGAACGGGCGATTTCTATTCCATCCAGCGCGCACTGGATGCTGCGCCCAAAGATGGAGCGTTGGTGCTGGTAGCTCCGGGAACTTATCGCGAAGTGCTCACCGTGGATAAGCCCAACATCCGTTTGCGCAGCGCCAACAGCGACCCCGCAAAGACTGTGGTGGTCAATGATCGCAGCGCCGGCGCGAATGGCGGCACGCTTCACTCCGCCACGGTGAACGTGACAGCCGATAACTTCTTTGCCGAGAACATCACCTTCGAGAACGACTTCAACCGGACGCATCCGCAGCTTTATGCGGGCTCTCAGGCGCTGGCGCTGCTGGTCACCGGCGACTGCGCCATCTTCCACAACGTGCACCTGCTGGGCAACCAAGACACGGTCTATGCCGGCAGCCGTAACTGCGCCGTAGACGGAACCGGTTGCATTCCCACGCGGCAATATTTTTCCGATTGCATGATTGCCGGGAACGTCGATTTCATCTTCGGCGACAGCAAGGCGGTCTTCGACCGTTGCGAAATTCATAGCACGGCCCATGAGGGCGGTTTCATTACCGCCCAGTCGAAGCACTACCCCAGACAAGACTCGGGCTACGTGCTCAACCGCTGCAAGCTTGTTGCCGATACTGGCTTGATTGGCAAAGTCTATCTGGGGCGGCCATGGCGGCCCTACGCCACCGTGGTCTATCTCAATACGGAGATGGGCAGCCATATCGATCCGGCTGGCTGGCGGGAATGGCACCCCGGCGAAACCCATTCGCTCGATACTGCGTTTTATGCCGAATATAATTCCACCGGACCCGGCGCTGGGCGCGATCAACGCGATCCTCATGCGCATTTGTTGAGTTCGGACGAGGTCCGGCAGTATGAGCCTCAAGTCTTTCTGCGTGGCAGCGACAACTGGGATCCGCTGCAGACGCCAAAGCAGTAAAATGATCTTTGCCATAGTTATTGCAATAAGTGGGCAAGCGTCAAGGAGTTTTGCTTGCGGCTAAGTGAGGTCGGAGGAAGAATGAAAACAATTTTGATGGCTGACTCGGTGCGCTTTCCGCACATGACGACAGAGGAAACTCGCGAAACATTTCTGCTGAATAAGCTCTACGAGCCGGGCAAGATCAATTTTAACTATGTTCCGGAAATCGACCGCGCCGCGGTTGGTATGGTTGCGCCCGTGGACAGCCCGATTGCATTGCCGACTTACCCGCAATTGCGGGCGGAGTACTTTACCGAGCGCCGCGAACTGGGAGCGCTGAACATTGGCGGCGCAGGCGTGATCCGGGTGGGAGGCAAGAGCTACGAGCTGAATCATTGCGACGTACTCTACATCGGCCGCGGCAATGCCGAAGTTAGTTTTGAGTCGAAGGACAAGACAGCGCCCGCGATCTTCTATCTGTTGAGCTATCCGGCGCATACCACTTATCCAGTTGCGCTGGTGCGCAAGGAAGACGCAACGCCGAAGGAAATGGGAAGCGCGGAAGCCTGCAACCATCGCACGATCTGCAAGTACATTTATCTGAAGGGCGCGAGAAGCTGTCAACTGGTGATGGGCGTAACGACTCTGGCTCCAGGTAGTTCGTGGAATACCATGCCAGCGCACACCCATGACCGCCGCACGGAAATCTATATGTACTTCAACATGCCCGACAATGCACGCGTCTTTCATTTAATGGGCGCGCCCGATGAGACCCGCCACATCGTGGTCGCAAATCGGGACGTGGTGGTTTCTCCGGTATGGTCGATTCATTCCGGCGTGGGTACGCAGGCCTATACTTTCTGCTGGGGTATGGGCGGCGAAAATCAGGACTACGACGATATGGACCCGGCTCCGCTCAAGGAACTGCAGTAGGGGCTCTGACAGCATAATCTTGTGCCTCAAGTCCAGGTCTTCCCAGGTCCCAAAATCGGGACCTGGGGCACCCAGCATTGGAAAGGAAAATGCAATGAACATTGCGACAGCGGTGGTGGCGTCGCTCGCCTTGGCGGCTCCGGCGGCGGTACTGACCGGAGACAAGGCGGAAGTTATACCGGCGCATGAGGTGCAGGCGCAACTAGCGCAGTTGGCTCCGCAGGCCAAGGCCACGGGTAGCAGCGGCTCAACCATGGCCAGCCATGGTAATCTCGCCCTGAAACTTTCCGTGCGGACCACGAGCGGCGGCGCGGAGATTCATGCGCGCTATGACGACCTGATGATCGTTCAGCAGGGGAGCGCGACGCTGATTACCGGCGGCACGGTCGAGAACGCGCAGGCGGGCAAGGATGGAGAAACCAAAGGAACCAGCGTGCAGGGTGGAAAGTCGCAAACCATCATGGTGGGAGATGTGGTCATCGTTCCGGCAGGCGTGCCGCATCAGTTGCTGATTGCGCCAGGAACGCTTTACAGTGCATTGGTAGCAAAAATCAAGGAGTAAGTGGCGAGTTCGTCCACTTACTCCTTGATTGCCATGACTTATCGGGCCATCCAACCGCCATCAACCACCAGGATTTCGCCGTTCACATAATCGCTGGCCGAGGAGGCCAGAAACAGGGCTGCGCCCGCCACGTCTTCCGGTTTTCCCCAGCGGCCCGCCGGAATCCGCTCCAGAATTGCCTGGCTGCGTTTTTCATCCTGGCGCAGCGCTTCGGTGTTTGCCGTAGCGATATAGCCAGGCGCAATGGCATTCACCTGCACATGACGACCGGCCCATTCGTTGGCCAGAGCTTTGGTCAACTGGCCCACGCCACCCTTTGAAGCAGCATAAGCCGGGACGCGGATGCCGCCCTGAAAGGTGAGCAGGGACGCGATATTGACGATCTTTCCCTGGCCGTTCTTCAGCATCTCGCGCCCGGCCAACTGGCTGAGCTGGAAGATGCTGCTCAGATTGACCTGCAGCACCTTCGCCCAGGCGTCGAAGCTATAATCCTCCGCCGCTTCGCGGTAGATCATGCCCGCGTTGTTGACCAGAATCTGCGGGGCTCCCATGGCGGCGGCCACTTCGCCGAAGAGGCGGCTCGCTCCGTCGGCCGCGCTCAGATCGGCGGAAAAACTCTTTGACTCGCGGCCCAGGGCGCGGATGCGTGCGCTGGTTTCTTCGGCGGGACGGCGGTTCCCGTGGCAGGCAACCGAGGCACCCGCCTCGGCCAGCGCAAATGCGATGGCTGCGCCCATGCCACTGGCCGCGCCGGTGACCAGCGCTGTTTTTCCGTCCAGGCGAAAACGATCAAGAATACTCATAATTTTCCAACCCCCATGAACAAAACTAAACCAAGCGAAAGATTTCTATTGAGATGATGAAAAATCCCGCTCGAAGCTGGCAGCTAACAGACAACAGCGCCATTCGAGCGGGAGAGATGTTGCATTTGCGAGAGTTCGCGCTCTACGCGTTGTAGGTGGTGGAAGCTACGCGGCCTCCGTGACCTGTCCAGTTGGTGTGGAAGAATTGGCCAGCCGGTTTGTCAACGCGCTCATAAGTGTGTGCGCCGAAGAAGTCGCGCTGTGCCTGAAGAAGATTGGCGGGCAACCGCCCGGAGCGGAAGCCGTCAAAGAATGCCAGCGCGGTGGAGAAGGCCGGCGTGGGCACGCCGTGCTCGACCGCATGAACCACGGCCTTGCGCCAGGACGCCTGATACTTGTTGAGCGCTTCAAAGAAGAAGCTATCCAGCAGCAGGTTCTCCAACTCAGGGGTCTTGTCGTAGGCCACTTTGATCTTGCTCAGAAACTGGCTGCGGATGATGCAGCCGCCGCGCCACATCAGCGCGATGCCGCCGAAGTTCAGGTTCCAACCGTTCTCCTTGGCCGCGGCGCGCAACAGCATGTAGCCCTGCGCATAGGAGATGATCTTGGAGCAGTAAAGAGCGCGGCGCACATCCTCGATGAAGGCGGCGCGATCGTCGGTCGCATCCTTCGATGCCGGTCCTTCGAGAACCTTCGACGCGTTGATGCGCTCGTCCTTGAGCGCCGACAAACTGCGCGCAAAAACCGACTCGCCGATCAAGGTCACCGGCTGGCCCAGATCGAGCGAACTGATGACCGTCCACTTGCCCGTGCCCTTCTGCCCGGCCCGATCCAGAATCTTGTCGACGATCGGCTTTCCGTCCTCGTCCTTTTTGGCGAAGATCTGGCTGGAGATCTCGATCAGATAGCTGTCCAGTTCACTCTTGTTCCACTCGGTAAAGATCTCGGCCAACTCGTCGGGCTTGAGTCCCAGGCAGCGTTGCAGCAGGTCATAGGCCTCACAGATCAACTGCATATCGCCATACTCGATGCCATTGTGGACCATCTTCACAAAATGTCCGGCGCCGTCTTCGCCCACCCAGTCGCAGCAGGGCGTTCCATCCTCGACCTTGGCGCAGATCGCCTGGAAGATGTCCTTTACATGTGGCCATGCGGCCGGATTGCCACCGGGCATCATCGAGGGACCGAGACGCGCGCCCTCTTCGCCGCCGGATACGCCGGTGCCGACGAAGAGAATACCTTTTTCCGCCAGGTATTTGGTGCGGCGGGTGGTGTCAGGAAAGTGCGAATTGCCGCCATCGATGATGATGTCGCCCGCTTCCAGATACGGAATGATCTGCTCGATCATCTGGTCGACGGTATCGCCGGCCTTGATCAGCATCATCACGCGGCGGGGACGCTTGAGCAGGCTGACCAGCTCCTGAATGGAGTGCGCGCCGACGACCTTGGTTCCCTTGGCTTCATTGGCCAGAAAGTCGTCCACCTTGGACACGGTACGGTTGAAGACAGCTACTTTGAAGTTGTGGTCGTCCATGTTCAGAACAATGTTCTGTCCCATGACAGCAAGGCCGATCAAGCCAATATCACACGATGCATCTGCCATACAATCTCCTGCTTTCTTCTGAAATGGTTATTACCGCTGGATGCGCGCCGAGCCACCCTTGGCGAAGGCCCGCACCTGATCCAAAGTAGCCATGGTTGTATCGCCGGGATAGGTCGTCAGTAGCGCACCATGCGCCCAGCCCAGCTTAACAGCCTCTCCGGGCTCCTCGCCGGTCAGCAGGCCATAAATAAAGCCAGCCGCATAGCCGTCTCCGCCGCCCACGCGATCCACCACGGTCAATTCCGCTGTGGGCGCCGTGTAGGTTTTGCCGTCGATCCAGGCAACCGCACTCCAACTATGATGATTGGTGTTGTGCACCTCGCGCAGCGTGGTAGCCACAATCTTCACCTTAGGATACTTCTTCGTCACCTTGTCGATCATGCCGAAGAAGACGCTGGGATCGAGCTTCGATTTGGCCGCGACTTCGGGTCCGGGAATGCCCAGTCCCTTCTGCAGATCCTCTTCGTTGCCCACCAGTACATCCACGTTCTCAACGATCTTGGCGATGGTCTCGACGGCCTTGTCGGCGCCGCCGGAGATGTCCCACAGCTTCTGGCGATAGTTGAGATCAAACGACGTGATTGCGCCAGCGGCCTTGGCCGCCTTCATCATTTCCGCGGCCAAGGGCGCCGTGGTCGGCGACAGCGCCGCAAAGATGCCGCCGCAATGGACCCAGCGGACGCCTTGGGCAAAGATTGCCTTCCAGTCGAAATCGCCCGGCTTCAGCAAGCCTGCGGCTTCGTTGGAGCGGTTGTAAAAGACCACGGGAGCGCGCACGCCAGCGCCGCGGTCACTGTAAACGGTGGCCATGTTGGGGCCGGTGACGCCGTCATGCTTAAAGTGCTTGTAGTACGGCTTTACACCCATGGCGCGAACGCGCTCGGCGATCAGTGCGCCGATGGGATAGTCGGCCATGGCTGAAACAATGGCCGTCTTCAAGCCAAAACAGTCCGACAGGTTGGCGGCCACGTTGAACTCGCCGCCGCTGACGTGGATCTTGCACTCTGTCGCCTTGCGGAAGGGAATGATTCCCGGATCCAGCCGATGCACCAGCGCGCCCAGCGATAGAAAATCCAACTCGGCATCCTTGCGGATATTCAATCCGTAACTCATCGTTTCTTTACTCCTTCAAAGTCAGTGGAAATCTGCAAATTGCGAAATCGAACCGATAGAACCCATTTCATCGGAAAGCGCGAGGCTGGTTATCTGGAGCGGCTCTCCGTCGCGGCAGAGGAAAGCGACCTGCTCGTACGATAGACAGTCTTACCGGACCGCGTAAAGCCGAAAAGCCCGTCTGTTCCTGCATAAAAGCTTCAGGCTCCCTTGTGTGGTGGGGCCGCCAGAAAAACATGGGGCTGATGGACCCTCATTTCGTGAGACCGCCCCTTCACCTGACACGCAAACAACGCGCGACAAGGGTGCTGAGGTCTGACCACAGGATACACATACACCCCTGAGATTGCCAATGCAAGAAGAAAAAATTGCAGGCATGGCCTTTCGTGCTAATCTTATTTTGATCAAATTTTCCCAAAAACGACAAGGGTTTGACCTTTATGCCGCGGCTAAGAAAGAAGACGCCGAGTACTGACCGGACCATGCAAGTGGTCAACCACGTTCGTTCTCTCATTGAGAACGGCGTCCTCAAGCCCGGCGACAGAATTCCCCCTGAGCGCCAGTTGGCGCTCACGCTTAAAATCAGCCGCGCCAGCCTTCGCGCTGGTATAGGCTATTTGGCGGCGATGGGTGTGATGAAGGTCCGCCATGGTGTCGGAACCTTCATTGAGGATGGCCCGGCCGAGTTCAATGCGGCCTCCCTCGGCTTGATGAGCGCACTCTATGGCTTCCAATTCTGGCAGATGTTTGAAGCGCGCATGATCCTCGAAGGCAGTCTTGCGGCTCTGGCCGCTGAACGGGGTACGGAAGGGGACCACGCGGCATTGGCCGAGCAGGTTGCCGAAATGTACGCCGTTGCGGATAATCCAGCGGACTTTCTTCTGCATGACGTCCTATTTCACCGCACCATCGCGCAGGCCTCCGGTAATCCGATTCTGGCGGCCCTGATCAAGACCATCACTGCGGCCATGTATGAGAAGCGGCTTAAAACCGTCGAACGCGCGAGCTATCTGCGCGATATGGCCGAAATGCATCGCGAGATTTTCCGCGCCATTCGCGCACATGACCCCGCCGAGGCACGCAAGCGGATGGAGCAGCATCTGCTCGCGGCCGAAAACGCTCAGGATCTGGAACAACCGATCATTCCGGCAAAGAGTGCATCCAGAAAAAGTTCCAGAAGGGCTCCGGCCTTTGCTGACAACATCAACGCTGTGCAGTGACCTCTGCTGGAAGTTGCACCCCGTTCTTGCGTCACCTCCGTCAAGGCTGAGGCTGAGTTCTTCCGGGTATTCCTCCGGCAGATTTCCAGCGGCGCAACAGCCAGTCCATGGAGCCGCCCTGGACCACGATGGAGAAAACGACCACCAGGAAGGTGGCGTCCAGCATCCACGCGCCGCCTAGCGCCGCTGGCACCGAAAGCGCCAGGGCGATGGAGAGGCCGCCGCGCAGGCCGCCCCAGGTCATCACAAAGAGGGAACTCTGGTGCTGGCGCTTGATGAGGCGCACCAGAGCGAGGAGCAACGCGACAGCCCCCAGGCGCACTGCGTTGACTGAGAAAACTGCGGCAACTCCGGCCAGCAGTGCGGAGGCGTTGATCGTGATCGCCATAGTTTCAAAACCCAGCAGGACAAAGAGCACGGAGTTCTGGATTTCGTCGATCACTTCCCAGAAGCGGTCCACTCTGTCGTGGTCGACCTGCTCGGTCGACTGATTCATGAAGTGGCGCAGCGCAATGCCGGCCACGACGGCCTCCAGCGGCGCGGACAGGCTCAGGGCGTCAGCAAGGGCGTAGCCGCCCAGGGCCAGCGCCACGGTGAAGAGAATATCCACCTGATAGGCGTCGACGCGGCGCATCAGTTGCGCCGCAACCCATGCAGCCAGAATGCCAATGACGATGCCGCCTCCGGCCTTGAGCAGCAGCATCCCAGCAATGCTCCAGGGCGAGGGCGCGTGGCCGCCGGCCGCGTCCAGCATGGCGAGGAACAGAACCGCGCCGATGCCGTCGTTGAAGAGCGATTCGCCCGCCAACTGCGCCTGAATATGCCCCGGAACGCCCGTCCGCCGCAACATTTCCAGAACGGCAATGGGGTCGGTGGGCGAGATGAGCGCGCCAAAAATGAGGCACTCGATCCAGGGGATGCTGACGCCGGAGAGCAGGAACATCAGCCCCGCCACCAGAAATACGGAAAGAAGCGTGCCTACAATTGAAAGCAGCGAAACGGCGAGTTTTTCCCGCGCCAGTTGTTCCAGATCGAGCAGAAACGCTCCGGCGAAGAGAAGCAGGGGCAGCATTCCGTGCAGAATGATGCTTCCGAAGTCGATCTGATGCGAGAGATCGATGGCCCACATGTGCATTCCGGGAGTCAGGCTGCCCGCCCCGGCCAGAGCCAGCGAAACCAGCACGGTCAGGAGCATGGTTCCGATGGTGATGGGCAGTTTGAGCCAGCGAACGCTGATCCAGCCGAAGAGGGCTGCGGTGGCGAACAGAACGCTGAGGATTTGCAGAGTGGTCATGGAGGCGATCGAAAACGCGAATGCCTCCATAATAGCGGAAGATGCGGTTCGCGCTTAACCCAGCAGCCTGGCGGCGTCCTTGGCGAAGTAGGTGATGATGAAGTCGGCGCCGGCGCGGCGAATGCCGAGGAGCGACTCGAGAATGACGCGATCGCGGTCGAGCCAGCCCTTTTCAAAAGCGGCCTGGAGCATGGCGTATTCGCCCGAAACCTGATAGGCGCCCAGGGGCACGTCCACCCGCTCGCGCGCCGCGCGGAGCACGTCCAGATAGGGCATGGCGGGCTTCATCAGGATCATGTCCGCGCCTTCGCCGAGGTCCAGATCGATTTCGCGCAGGGCCTCGCGCAGGTTGGCGCCATCCATTTGATACGACCGGCGGTCGCCGAACTGGGGCGCCGAGCCGGCGGCCTCGCGGAAGGGACCATAAAAAGCCGAGGCAACCTTCGAGGCGTAACTGAGGATGGGCGTCTGCTGGCAACCCGCGGCGTCGAGCGCGCGGCGAATGGCCGCGACACGTCCGTCCATCATGTCGCTGGGTGCGACGACATCGGCTCCGGCCTTGGCCTGGCTGACGGCGGTGCGGGTGAGCAGATCGAGGGAGCGGTCGTTGTCCACCTCAAAGCCGTCCGCCGTTTTGACTACTACGCCGCAATGGCCGTGACTGGTGTATTCGCAGAGGCAAACGTCGCCAATCAGCACCAGCTTTTTGGAGGCTGCGGACGCTTTGAGGGCGCGCAATCCCTGCTGCACGATGCCGTTGTCGTCCCATGCTCCAGTGGCTTGCTCGTCCTTGCTCTCCGGTAGGCCGAAGAGCAGCAGGCCGCCGAGGCCGAGACTGGCGGCTTCCTCGGCTTCGCCGACCGCCTCGTCAACGGAGAGTTGGAAGACGCCCGGCATGGAGCCGACCGGGCGGCGCACACCCTTGCCGGGACAAAGAAAGAGGGGATAAATCAGGTCGCCGGGCTCGACGGTGGTTTCGCGCACCAGCGCCCGCAAGGATTCCGTGCGCCGCAGACGGCGCATCCGCGTTTGAGGGAAGCTCATGGCTCCGATTGTACTGCGAAGGCGATGGCATCGACAGCCTGAGTGTGATGCCAGCCTTGCTTACTTACAACTGCTTGTAGAGAGTGGAATTCCGGTAGCCGAGCAGGACTACCAGGGTCCAGATGCCGAGAGCGGTTCCGAAGGGAATTTTCAGCAGGCAAAGGAAAGCCGCGACGATGGCGACGATCCGCCCCCACTCCGCGCGCTGCATCAGGCCCCATCCGGCGGCCAGCGCAAGCCCGGCGCGAAGCACCAGAAAGACTCCGGCAAAACGCAGAATTGCAGGCATGAACCACATGGGAGGCATGGACCCGTCCGCCTGGGGCCCGTTTGCCCAAGGTCCATTCGCCCAGGGACCATTCATCCAGGGCCCGAAATGGCCGGAGAAGAACGCATTTGCCCAGAAGAGTCCAATGAACCCGGTCAGCAGAGAAAAAGCGGCATAGATGAACCAGACGACGCTGAGGGCTCTGACCTTGCCCGCGTAGTTCTGCAGTTGGAACTCCAGGCCGGGGACGGAGGAAACCGGCGCCATGGCCGGACGGCCACATTGAGGGCAAAAAGCCTGTTCCGGCGTTATAGCCTGACCACATCCGCTGCAATACATGGCAGCCTCCTCGAAGAAATCGTTCTGAGTTTACTACGCAGCCGAAGCGCGCCGTGTTCCGTGCTCTCTTGCGGACAGCGGCAAAACCCTTCATGACGGGCTGACGGAGAGCTTTCAGGGCGTTTTTGAAGGCAGGAATGCGTCGATCTGGCCGGAGCGGGTGTTTGTTCTGAGAGCGAGAATCACTTTTCAAGCCAAAGTGCCGATAGAAGAGATTGGAGATGTTTCGAATGGCGATGCAAGCCCGGACGGGAAATATGGCCGATCTGATCCAGCAGCAGGCTGGCAACCTTTGCGACGTGGCGCGCCAGCCAATTCTGGATATGCGTGGCAGAGCGCATGGATATGAGTTGCAGTTCTGGAATGGGCGGGAGCCGAACTTTGGCGCGGACCAGAACCTGGTGACCCGCACCATGCTCGACCACATCATGATCTTCGGGCTGGAAGATCTGGCGCGCGGCTTGCTGGCCTTTGTGAGCTGCACCCCGGATTCACTGATCGAGGAGTGGGTGCGGGTGTTGCCGCCCAAACTGGCGGTCCTGGAACTTTCAGCCAGCGTGGAATCCACGCCGAGCCTGCTGGCAGCCAGCAGCCAGTTGAAAGCCTTGGGCTTTCGGCTGGCGCTGGTCAATTCTACCGGAGAATTGGAGTCCTGGGCCCTGGCCGAACTGGTGGACTACATCAAGGTGGATATCGCCAAAGTGGACGCGGCCGGGCGCCAGAATCTGCTTCGGCAACTGAAAGGCTCCACGGCTCGGCTGGTGGCGCAGAATGTGGAAACCAGGGAGCAATACGGGCAAGTCTGCAAAGAAGGCTTCGAGCTATTCCAGGGGTACTATTTCTGCCGTCCAGAGGCGCTGGAGAGCCGTACAATTCCAGGCAACCGCCTGGTGCATCTGGAGATTCTGGAGGGCTTGCAAAAAGAGCCCATCGACATGAGACGCATGAGCCAGCTGGTGATGTGCGACGCCTCGCTCACCCTCCGTCTGCTACGGTTGGTGAATTCGCCGGTCTGCGCCGTGCGCCAGGAGGTGACCTCGATCCAGTTGGCGTTGATGCTGGCGGGAGAATCGGCCTTCCGGCGCATCGCCATGCTGGCCATTGCCAGCGACTTCAACACCGACCAGCCGGCGGAGATTCTGCGCATGGCCTTCGAGCGGGGTCGCTTCTGCGAATTGGCGGCGAGCCTCTGCGGCCTGGCGCCGAGCGAGCAGTATCTCATCGGCATGGTCAGTCTGTTCCCTGCGATGCTGCGCATTCTGATGGAAGATATGGTTCGGATGTTGCCGTTACGCGAAGAGGCTTGCGATGCGCTGCTGGGCAGGGATAATCCGGAGGGCATTCTGTTGCATTGGATCGTCTGTCACGAACACGGGAACTGGACGGAGTGCGATGCCATTGTCCGCTCCCATGGCATGTCTCTTGAGAAGGTCCTGCTCTGCCATGCCGAGGCAGTTGCGTGGGCAGAGACGGCGCTCAAGTCGAATGGCTGAGGCCATGAGCCACTTGCAAAGTTGCCTTCAGGCTGAAGTCGTGCCCTGACACTTCTTACAATATTCCTGGATTTTTGCGAGTAGCTCTCATGACTGAATTGGCCATGGACAAGCGCGGGCGGGGACGCCCGCACTACAGCCGGCCGGGAGGCCGGCGCTACCTATTTTTAACGGCCGGAACGCTTTTCCCAGCGCTCCTCGTGACGGTCGTCGCGCAAGACGGCTGAAGTCACGCGGCCTTCGGCGTCGCGCTCGAAGGTGAGCCGCGCCAGGCTTGAGCCGTGGGGATAAAAGAAGATGGTTGGAGATTCGGCGTCCAGTTCGGAAATCACGCCCTGCTGGTTTTTCTCGTAAAGCTGATCGCCCTGACGGAAAATGATTGCCGCTGTACGGCCGCGGCCGTCGCGATAGTCGCCGGCGAGCGAGTCAAGCACGGCCATGGACAGCTTGATGGCGGGAGGGTGCAGAGGAATCATCAGGCGCTCGGCATAGGGCGGCATCTCCGGTTCGCCCTTGATCTTTTCGTGGTGCGAGAGCAGCCAGCGCGGCATTTCTGGCTCGTTGTAGGCGCGGGTCCAGCAGTCGTGCTTCAGGCCCAGATAAACCCAGAGCCGGATGCGCCCACCGGCAGCCTTCACGGCCTCGAACATCAGTTCGCTCTGCCGCGGAACCACGATGTCATCGTTGCTGCCCTGGAAGAGCCAGACCGGCGTGCGTCCCAGCGCGCGGGCGTACTCGGCGGGCAGCGTGGAGGCCTGTTGCCAGCGCTCCGGCTCATAACTCCAGAAGAGGCCACCGGCGGCAATGGCCACCGCCGCCCAACGCCGGGGATTTCGCCGCGCCAGTTCCCAAGCGCCGTAGCCGCCCATTGAGAGGCCGGTCAGGTAGGTGCGTTCCTTATCAAGGTGAAACTCGGCGGTTTCCTGGTCCAAGGTGGCCAGGGCCATGGTGAGCATTTCCGGGTCGGTCCAGTAGTGGGAGAGCGGGCACTGCGGCATCACGATGACGAAAGGCCAGCGTTCCGGGTGGTCGCGCACTGCCTGGGGCAGCCCAACCTCCGTCTGCCACATGCCCTCCGAGCCGCGCTCACCGCGCCCATGCAGAAACAGGATGACCGGCCATTGCTTATGGTCGTCCCGCCGCCACTGCTCGGGCAGGTAGACCTGAAAGTGGTGGGTTACGCCGTGCAACTGAATGGTGCGATTGAGGAAGCCCGTTTCCTGCGGGATTGCCGGCTGGCGGTGGAGAATGGAGCCACTATAAGCATTTGCCTGTGTGGACGCACTCACACAGGCCAGCCACAGGCCGACAATCAGAAATCGCAAAATTCGAGGCATACAGGAATCCACTATCACTATATGCGCACGGAGAGGAGATGCCGAGCCCCTGCCTGCGTGTGGCTAGAGAACCGATGCCGTTTTGCCCTTGCAGGGGCTGCCTTAACCGCTCATTGTGACCGCTGTCACCGTTTTCAGAAACTGCCCACCATAAACTAGCGAAGTGAATATCGATATAACTTTATCGAATAAATTACCTGCGAAGCGAGTGCTGCCGCTCGCCATTCCGCAGGCTAGTTTGAAGCGGCTTCCCCAGTACCACCATTATCTGATGGATCTTGAAGCGAAGGGGATCAGCCAAATCTCCTGTAGCGTCATCGGCAGAGATTTGAATTGCGTCCCCGTACAAGTCCGCAAGGATCTTCAGTATACAGGCATCATTGGCAAGCCGAAGACGGGCTACTCGGTTTCCGAACTCATTCTGGCCATTGAAACATTTCTCGGCTGGAACAACGTGACCGAAGCGTTTCTGGTGGGAGCTGGAAACCTGGGAACAGCGCTGCTCGGCCATGAACGATTCTCGAAGTTCGGCCTGCGGATCGTGGCTGCTTTTGATACCGATCCAGACAAAGTTGGCCAACGGATCCACGGGAAGGCTGTCTTGCCCCTGGAAGAAATGGCCGTTCTTGGCCCGCGGATGAGTATTCATCTGGGCATCATCACCACCCCGGCCGAAGTCGCGCAAACGGTGGCGGATGAGATGGTCAAGGCGGGCATTCTGGCCATCTGGAATTTTGCTCCGATGAAGCTGAACGTCCCTGAAACCATCTTCGTGCATAACGAAGACCTCTACTCTTCCCTGGCTTCCCTTTCATGGAAGCTGTCGAGGCGATTTGGGGTTTCCATTCAAGAAGGCGGAGGTTCTGCTGATGGTGTCGATTCCAGAAGCCATTGATCGCAAGGAAAACTGCGAAAAAGCGTGCGGCATGGTCGATCTCCACGCGCAGGCCGTCTGCCCGGATCATGATCCTGTAGAGATTGCGATTTGCCTCGGTAGTTCCTGCTTCGCACGAGGAAACTCCGAGAATCTCGAGATCCTTGAGAAATATGCGCAGAGTCACAGCGCCGGTATTGCGGTTCGGCTGACGGGCCAACTCTGCCAGGACCAGTGCCAGGATGGCCCCAATCTGATGATCGGCGGCAAGCTCCACCACAACGTGACCGCGGCCAGGTTGCGCGAACTTCTGCGGCAACTGGGCAGCTCTTCTCAGGAAGATCATGGAACAAGTTGATTTCATCACGACCGGAAAGCGCGAATGCCAGGATTGTCACAAGTGCATTCGCGAATGTCCTGTCAAGGCGATTCGGGTGCAAGACACCTGCGCCCTGGTTGTGCCGGAGCTTTGCATTCTGTGCGGCAACTGTATACTGGCCTGCCCCAGCAAGGCGAAACAGGCGTGCGACGACATGCCCACCGCCAGGGCTCTACTGAAGAGCGGGCGCATGGTGATCGCCTCGCTTGCGCCTTCGTTTGCGGCGCAGTATCCGGGAGTGCGGCCGGCGCAGTTGATTCGCGCGCTGAAGGAGCTGGGCTTTTCGGCCGTATCGGAAACCGCGTTGGGCGCACAGCAGGTCTCGGCCAGCGTTTCTTCACTGATTGAGAGCGGGCCGAAGAAAATCTGGATCTCTTCGGCCTGTCCCGCTGTAGTGGATTTCATCTGCAAATATCATGCGGACTGCCTGCCGAATCTCTGCGGCGTTCTTTCTCCTTTGCTGACGCACTGCAAGATGCTGCGCGCGCAGTATGGCGACGATATTGCCATCGTTTACATCGGGCCTTGCGTTGCCGAGAAGAAGGAGGCCGAGGAGCATCCCGAGCTTCTGGATGCGGCGCTCACGTTTGAGGATCTGGACACCTGGCTGAGCGCCGAGAAGCTGCATCTCTCGGAGATGATCGGCACGCCGGATGATCGCTTTGAGCCGGAGGAGGCGCAGGAGGGCGCGCTTTTCCCCATTGAGGGCGGAATGGCTGCGGGCCTCGCGGGCGGGGAAGGGATCGACGATGTAGAGTTCATGTCCATCTCCGGAATTCAGAATATTGATCAGGCGCTGAATGACATTCCCAAATGGCGGCCGGAACGCAGCATCTTCTTTCAGATGAGCGCGTGCGTTGGCTCCTGCATCAACGGGCCGATGGCGGCGCGGACGAACTCGCTGGCGCGCCGCCGCTACGACATCCTCCGTTACGCCAAGCCTGCGGGCGAGCTGCCGCGCCCGGCCTCAGTGGAAATCGCCCAGCACTATGCGGCTGCGCCGGTTACTCACAGCGAGTACAACGAAGTGCAAGTGCAGGAAGCCCTGCGCACGGTGGGAAAGTATTCCGTGGAGGATGAGCTGAATTGCGCGGGCTGCGGATACGACACCTGCCGCGACTTTGCCAACGCGCTGATCGCCGGCAACGCCGAGCGCATGATGTGCGCCACCTACACCCGCAAGATGGCGCAGAAGAAGGCCGTTGCGCTGCTGCAAAGAATGCCGTCGGCGGTGGTCATCGTCGATGAAAGCCTGAAAATCATCGAGTGCAATGCGAGTTTTGTGCGCCTGTTTTGCGATGCCGAGGAATCGAAAAGCCTTGAAGGCAGCGTTCTGGGCGGCGTGATGCCGTTCTCGAATTTGTTTCTTCGCGTGCTCGACTCAGGAGAAGACATTGTGGGCCACGACCTCCGCCATGGGCGGAGCATCCTGAACTCAAGCATCTTCACCATCGAGCCTCATTCCGTGATTGGCGGCATCTTTCAGGACATCACCGCGCCCACATTCCAGAAAGAACAGATCATCGGGCGCGCGCAGGAAGTCATTCAGAAGAATCTGAAGACTGTTCAGCAGATTGCTTTTCTGCTGGGCGAGAATGCCGCCGATTCGGAGATCATTCTCAATTCCATCGTGCACTCGTTCAGTCCCGAAGAAGTTGACGGCAGCGATGCCGGGGAGAACAGTGACTAGCGCGGTCGAAAGCTTTATCGAGGTCGATTTCTGCCAGCGGGCCAAGAGTGGCCAGTTGATCTGCGGGGATGTGTTTCTTTCCGAGAAGATCAAGCAGGAAGGGCGCATTGTCTCGGTCCTCACTGACGGGTTGGGCAGCGGAGTCAAAGCCAGCGTGCTGGCCACCCTGACGGCAACCATGGCCTTGAAATTCATGGCCAGCACGATGGACATTCGCGAATCGGCCGAAATCATGATGGACACACTGCCCATCTGCAGCGTGCGGAAAATCAGCTATTCGACCTTCACCATCGTCGATGTGGCCAGCACGGGCGAAACGCGCATCGTTGAACACGGTAACCCGCCCTTTCTGCTAATTCGTCCCGAGGGCAAGGTGAATGTGCAGAAGACAGCGTTTCTTCCCAAGCGCTGGAAGGACCGTGTCATCAATTTTTCCACCTTCAACGTGCAGCGCGAAGATCGCATTATCTTTTTTTCCGATGGCATTACGCAGGCTGGCACCGGCGAGTTTCGCACGCCCTGCGGATGGGGTTTGGAAAACGTCGAGCAATTTGCCCGCGAAGAGATTTTCGGAAATCCATCGATTTCGGCCCGCGAGCTATCGCGGCTTCTGGTTGCAAAAGCGGCGGAAATCGATGGCCTCACGACGAAAGACGATATTACCTGCGGAGTGGTTTATTTCCGCAGCCCTCGTCAGTTGCTGGTGCTGACTGGGCCGCCCTTCAATCGCGCGCACGATCAGCAGTTCGCATCGATGGCCGCCAGCGCTCCCGGCCGTAAGGTCATCTGCGGCGGAACCACCGCCAATATCATCGCCAGGTTGCTGGACCGGGAAATTCAGAGCGATACTTTGCAGGAGCGCGATGCGAAAATCCCGCCCTTCGCCAGGATGAAGGGCTTTGATCTGGTGACGGAAGGCGCGCTGACTTTGTGCGAAGTGCTTCGCCTGCTGGAAGAGGAATCAGCTCCCGAAGAGATGGCCTCCAACGCGGCCGTGCGGCTGGTGGCTATGCTGCTCGATAGCGATATTGTGAAGTTCGCTGTCGGCACCAGCGTCAATGAAGCGCATCAGGACCCGAGCTTTCCCGTTCAGTTCGACCTGCGGCGCAACATCGTGAAACAGATTGCGCATGTGTTGGAGAGCAAATATATGAAACGGGTTGCAATTCAGTATCTCTGAGAAGCGGTCAGCGACCTAGCGCACCTTGCGGTTGAAGATCCGGTGCCAGAGCCGCCAGGCGCCACCATGCAGCAGGTGAGTCTGCTTCGCTTTGAGTTCGGCATAGGAGTGCGCGACATACATGTCGAACTCCGGCGGCCAGCCGATGGTGGAGCGGCGCTCGGAGTAGTCGCCCTCGGCCCACTTGGCCAACACTGCCTTGTAGCCCACCACATGGGTGACAAAGTCGAGCAGACATTTGGGCATCTGCTCCTCGACGATCAGGGATGCTTTCTCAATGATGATCTTTTCGCGAATATCGTTGAGAGGCATGAAAATGGTGGTCATCCACAGCGTCCACTCCTTCATTTCATCGTCGAGGATGGGGAAGCTCTGTGTCTTGCCCTGCTTTTTGAGCAGCGATCGGTAGGCGATATTGCCCGCCTGGGAGGCGACATAAAGAGGGCCGTAGAACTCGTCCAGACGCCGGTTGACGAGATCCAGCTTGTCCTTGCGGCGAGCCAGAAACTGGGCGCTCATGAACGTAGCAAGATAGCCGAAAACCGCGAGGAAAACGGTTAGCGCGGCTGCGTTCTGCAGGTTGCTGACGGAGAAGAAGGCGGAAAAATCCATTGCGTGTCCCCGGCAGCGAGTATACCAAGACCGCGTTGCGGTAGCTTGAGCGCATGTGGAGTTTAGTGCGTTTCATTCCTGTTTTGGCAAAGGGCTTTTCCTAAGCTTGACATTCATCAGCTTTTGCATGTAAGCTACTTATATTGGTGAATCGCTGATATCCGGCGTATCACCGCAAAAGGACTTAATGGCCAAGTTATTCACTCCCGCGATGTGTATGTGCTGCTGTTCCGTCAGCGCTCTGCGGGCGTGTACTCTGGGCTAGATTTCGAAGCAGAAATTTCGAACCCTGATGACCCACCCGCCGAATGGCGCGGTGGGTTTTTTGATTTTCAGCGGACAGTTTTCAATGGTGTGCCATGTTGTTCATTGCCAATTGTCCTTTAAGCGCCGGTGGCGAAGTGGTTAACGCGCAGGTCTGCAAAACCTGTATGCGCGGGTTCAATTCCCGCCCGGCGCTCCAAAATTCAAATCCAAGCAAAGCGGGATTTTTCAAGTGACGATGAACCTTACTTTTCGAATGTCTATGGCCATGTACACCCCAGGTGGTGACAGGCCAGCTTCGGAAGTTTGAGTTAGTCGTCTCAATCTCCTTATCTGGCAGCCGCCTGGGGTTTCCCTGGCGGCTAAGTTGTTTCTGAATGCTATTTGACCAGCCATAAGGAGATTGTGTTGAGCACTTGCGAACTACAGGACGCGACGGTTGCAATTCATGGCGGACGAACGCTGGATTCTCACGCCAGTTCGATTCTCTTTCCGCTCTATCAGACCAGCACCTTCGTTCACGATGCCGTCGGCGTCGATAAGGGCTTCAGTTATTCGCGGGTTTCCAATCCTACAGTCGATGCGCTGGAAAAAGCTCTTGGGGCTCTGGAAGGAACGCCTCCGACCGTTTGCTTCCGCACGGGCATGGCCGCGATCACCACGCTGTTTCTCTCCGTGCTGAAAGCCGGCGACCATGCGGTCATTTCCGATGTGGTTTATGGCGGAACCATGCGCCTGTTTCGCGAGGTGCTCGACAATCTGGGCATCACCGCATCGTTTGTCGATACTTCCGACACAGCCAATATTCAAGCCGCGATCACACCTGCGACACGCATCATTTTCATCGAGACGCCGGGCAATCCCACGCTGAAACTGACGGACATTGAGGCGGTGGCCAGGATTGCAAAACGGCATTCGATTTTGCTCGCGGTCGATAACACCTTTCTAACTCCGATTCTGCAAAAGCCGTTGGCGCTCGGCGCGGACATTTCGGTACTTTCGACGACCAAATATATTGACGGCCACAACGCGACCGTCGGCGGATCGGTTGCCACGCGCGATGAGAAGCTGCTGGAACGCCTTCGCTTGATTCGCAAGACAATTGGCACGACGCAGGCGCCCTTCGAGGCGTGGCTCACGCTGCAGGGAATGAAGACGCTGCCGGTTCGCCTCCGGTTGCACTGCGAAGGCGCGGCGGTCGTGGCGCGATGGCTGGAGAGTCATCCGGCAGTCAAGCATGTGTACTATCCAGGACTGGAAACATTTCCGCAAAATGCATTGGCCGAAAGGCAGCAGCGCGCTGGCGGCGGAATGATTTCCTTTGAATTGAAGGCCGGATACGACGCGACCGTCAAGGCGCTGAACAGCGTACAGCTTTGTTCGCGCGCAGAAAGCCTGGGCGGGCTGGAGACGCTGATTACTCATCCATCTTCGACAACTCATGCCGATGTTGATCCAGAGCTTCGCTGTCGGCTCGGAATTACCGACAGCCTTGTCCGCTTGTCGGTGGGGCTTGAAGCTCCTGAGGACATCATCGCGGACCTGGAGCAAGCCTTTGCCGCCGCCGGTTGCGGCGCTTCGACGGAAGAGGTTTGCCATGAAATTCGCTAGCCGCCTGGTCAGTTTCGATGCAGCGCCGGGAGACCGCTTCCGTCCGATTTCCACTCCGATCTATCAGACCGCGACCTTCGAGCAGGAGCACACGGACTCGTTCGGAGAATACGACTATTCGCGCAGCGGAAACCCCACGCGCACGGTCCTCGAAAAGCACTTGGCGACGCTGGAAAACGGCACACGAGGTTTCTGCTTTTCTAGTGGCATGGCGGCCATCGCCGCGGTGACGAAACTTCTGCGCTGCGGAGACGAGATTCTGGCCGATAACGACTTATATGGCGGCACCTGCCGGTTATTCTCGAAGGTTATCGACCGCAACGGCATCCGTGTGTGCTACGCCGATGCACAAGCGCCGGAGTTGTTCGAGCAGCAGATCACAGCGCGGACTAAGTTGATTTATGTTGAGTCGCCCACCAATCCGCTGATGCGCGTGATCGATTTGCGACGCATGGCCGCCTTGGCTCATGCACACGGAGCGCTGCTGTGCGTGGATAACAGCGCGATGTCGCCGTACTTGCAGAACCCGCTCGATCTGGGGGCGGATATCGTTCTGCACTCGGCTACCAAATTTCTGTGCGGACACCACGATGTGATGGCCGGAGTGATCGTCGTGAAAGACGAGGCGCTGGCCGAGCAGATTTACTTTGTGCAGAATGCGGAAGGCTGCGCGCTGGGGCCGTTTGATTGCTTCCTGTTGCTGCGCGGCGTGAAAACGCTGAAGCTTCGGCAGGATTGCCAGCAACGGAGCGCGCAGGCGATTGCGCGCTTTCTTGCTGGCAATCTTGCTATCCAGCATGTCTACTACCCGGGACTCAGCGATCACTGCGGCTATGAACTGCACCGATCCCAGGCGCGCGGCCCGGGATCGGTGCTGAGTTTTACGACAGGTTCGGTCGAGGTGTCGAAGGCAATCGCCGAGAACGCGGAGTTCTTCCACATCATGGTCAGCTTCGGCAGCGTCAACTCGTCAATCTGTCTGCCCGGAAAGATGTCTCATGCGAGCGTTCCGCTGGAGGTGCAGGCAGTGCGCAATCTGCCCGCTGATTTGCTGCGCATCTCGGTGGGAATCGAAGACGAGGCAGACCTGATTGCCGATCTGGATCGTGCCATCCTGCGGGCTAAGAAAAAGTATTAATCTGGCATGAAAGTACGGCGAATTCCTTTCATGCCAGATCTATAAATAAAAGAACAAAAGCTATAAATATCCCACCTAAGGTCTCTGACAACATAACTTCGTACCTTGAGTTCCTCGTTTCCCAGGTCCCAAAATCGGGACCTGGGGCACCCAGCTTTGATAGAAATTCAAGCGGCCGTAGAACTAGAAGCCGTAGGAGACGCCGAAGGCCACGCGGGCGCGAATGTTCAGGTTGACCTTGCCGGCAGCCGTTGGACCGCTGAAGTTGTCGGCGATGACCTCGTTCAGCAGCGGGTTGTCGATGTAGCCACCCGCGTGCAGAACGCCGGCGTCGACGTTCAGCTTGCGCTTGGCAAACGGCACAATGCGGACGGCGTATACCTCGGAGGTGGGAATATCGAAGAGCGTTGCCGCCTTGGAAGAGCCCAGGGTAGCTGTGGGCGTGGCCAAGGAGATGTGCTGGGGCTGCTCGGCGATTTCGAAGGCCGGGATGATGGTGCTCTTGGCGGGTCCCTTGACGACAAAGGCTGCGGAACCGAAGACCTTGCCCTCGAAGCCAGGAGCGTTGCCGCCCAGTCCCCAGAGCGAGTCGTTAGTGCCGCGAAGGCCGACGCTGGCCAGGATCGGAAGATACTTGACCTGCGTGATGAGCTTGGTGGCTACCACGTAGACGTCGCCGTTGGCGGTCTTCTGATTGCCTTGAATGGGAGTGATGCCGTCTTTGACGAGCAAAGCCGTGGCGAGAGTGTTGATGTTGGCGCCGATGTTGTCGCCGGTGCGGAAGATGCCACCCACGGAGATTGCCGGAATCCACTTCTGCTTTTTGTAGCTGTCGGGAATGAGGTTCGCCTTGGCATGCACAATGTCAAGGCCGGAGTTCCACAGCGGAGTAAGCGCCGGCGCGAGCGCGGCCTGACTGCCGCCGCCCTCATTGTGAATTTCATGCGTGTAGCCGAACTCGAAGCGCTGGGCGAAACCTTCGGTGATGGAGACGGTGCTGAAGTCGCCAACGATCGGACCGGCGGCCAGGAAGTGATAGGCGACGGAGGGCTGTCCCAGGCCCTTGGCTGGAGAGGCTGAAACCGAAGCCAGTGGCGTGACGAAGACGCCTGTGGGGCCTTCATAGCCCAGGCTCTGCGCCTGCGCGGCGCGGGAGGCAAAAGGAAGCGAGAGAAGCAGAAGAACCATTGCCAAACGGCTTGTGGACACTGGCGAATGCAAAAGAATTTCAGGTACGCGCATAGAATTTTCTCCTTGTTCGATGTTGACTGAGTAGAAAGAAACCATGCGACCAAAGAGACCTGTAGCAGATCAAGGAACCGGCAAACGCTCTCGCAAGAGCTGGAGATACACTGGGCTCTCTCGATCGGAATGCTGAATCAGCAGGATTTTCAGTCGCGCAGATGGGGATGCTGCTAGAGACAACAGCAGCAACACGAAAAATGCCGGGCGGCATGGAGCGACTGAACCATAGAGTTCAGAGTAGCAATAGCTTTTGGGGAAGTCAATTCTGATTTGATTTTTCGCCTCACGACATGCATCAGGCAAAAGGCAGCAAGTTAGCCTCCGCTGCGCGGAGTTAGCTGGTTAGCGGGCTAGTCGGTTTGCGTGTCCTGCGGTGAAGCCAGCGGTTCCCCTTCTGGTCTATAATCCGAACCAATTCCGTTCCCGGAAACTGCGTGTTTCGCACGTTCGATTTCACTGGATTTCGACCAAGTCTTCCTCAGATGATCTCTAAGAGAGAAGATACGGAAATCCCATTCAGGACGCGTGTGAGCACTTGGGCTATGCAGCGGCATTACGGTGAACCGGCCTCTGGCGGCAGGGCGTGGAAGTGCGTCTGCGCAAGCCAAGCTGGAATAGGTCTGACGATGCTGTCCTTGGCATGGATGGCGGCGGCGCTGCTCAATGCACAAGGGACAAGCGCGGGCGAGCGAGCCGCGCAGCAACGGGCGAATCTGCCTCCGCGGGTGATTCAGGCCGAGCGATTCCTGGCGCAGCGCGGCTGGACAAGAAGCTCGGCCAGCAGAGCAACGCGAGCCGGAGCGGGCGTCCTCCGACGGCGTGCGAAGACAACGGCGGCGCGTCCCCAGGCGGAAGCAACGGAAAGCGCAAGCTGGCAACCACTGGGCCCCACGGCCGTTACCTCGCAGGAGTATGGCTTGGTCACGGGTCGCGTTTCCGCGCTGGCGCTGGACCCGTCGGACACGACCGGCAACACTCTCTATGTGGGAACTACCGGCGGCGGGGTCTGGAAGTCGCAGAATGCGGACACGAGCGACGCGGCCAGCGTTGCCTTTACACCCCTGACCGACAGCGCGTTTTCAGGGGATACGGTCGCGCTCTGCACAGCTTCCGGAACGGTATCCGGCACGGCAACCGATGCCTCGATCAGCGTTGGCGCGTTGACGGTGCAGCCGGATGCACCGAACGTGATTCTGGCCGGGACAGGGGACCCGAACGACGCCCTTGATTCCTACTATGGCGCGGGAATTCTGCGCTCGACCAACAGCGGAACCAGTTGGTGTTTGATTCCGGCCACGGCTGATGGCCTCTACAGTTTTACCGGGGAGGGCTTTGCTGGTTTTGCCTGGAGCACGGTGAATACGGACCTGGTGGTGGCGGCTGTTTCGCAGGCCTACGAAGGCACGCTGGTCAATGCGCCTGTTTCCGGCACAAGCTACGAAGGCCTCTTCTACTCCACCGATGGCGGGCTCAACTGGTCGTTGGCCACCATTACGGATGGAAGCGGGGCGGTTGTGCAGGGGCCGAATGCAGCCTTTGCGCAGCCCGACGGGAATGCTGTCACCGCAGTGGTGTGGAATCCGGTGCGGCAACTGTTTGTGGCGGCGGTGCGCTACCACGGCTACTACCAGTCCACCGATGGCAAAACCTTTACGCGGATGAGCACGCAGCCGGGCAGCGGGCTGGCGTCGAACTTGGGCTACTGTCCCGCCAATACCGGCTACACGGGCTCGACCAGTTGTCCGATCTTTCGCGGGGCGCTGGCGGTGAATCCCACGACCGGCGACACCTTTGCCTGGACGGTGGACATCGATAATCAGGATCAGGGACTGTGGCAGGACGAGTGCGCGGCGACGAGCGGCGCATGCGCCAATGCCAACTCGACGATGTGGGCGTTGGCGCAGACCTTGCAATGGAATACGGCGGCTTTGGAGGCAGCGCCCCCGATCGACACGACGATTGCCAACGGCGACTACAACCTGACGCTGGCCGCAGTTCCATCCGGGCAGGAAACCATGGTGCTGGCCGGAGCCAACGACCTGTGGAAGACCGATTGCCCTTATTCGCAGGGCTGCCGGTGGCGTAATACCACAAACTCAACCACCTGTATGAGCGCGCAAGTGGGCGAATATCAGCATGCTCTGGCTTGGAATGTGAACAATACGCAGGAGATTTTTGTGGGCAACGACAGCGGGCTCTGGCGCTCGACCGACGCCATCGGCGAGACGGGCTCGGTGTGCGTATCCACGGATTCGACCCACTTCCAGAACCTGAACGGTGGACTGGGCTCGCTGGCCGAGGTGGTCAGCCTCTCGCAGGCAGGCGCGACGCCCTACACGATGATGGCCGGGCTGGGGGCCAACGGAACCGCCGGGGTCAAGAGCACGGCGGGGGTGACGACGGATTGGCCAGAAATCCTGAGCGGCGAGGGCGGACCGGTCGCGATCGACCCCAACAACAGCGAAAACTGGTACGTGAACAACGCGGCGGGAGTCTCCATTCACCGGTGCTCACAATCGTCCGCCTGCACGCCGACGGATTTTGGCGCGAGCGCCATGGTCACCGACGCGGATGTGAGCGGGGATGGGCTGACCATGACCGAGCCAGCGCCCTTTCTGGTGGACCCTTTGGACACCTCGCAATTGCTCGTCGGAACCTGCCGGGTGTGGCGCGGCCCTGCCGATGGCGTGGGATGGAATTCCACGGACGCCGTCAGCCCCATTCTGGACAAAACCAGCAACTCCTCGTGTAGCGGCGATGCCCTGATTCGCACGATGGCGGCGATGGCGCTGCCGGTTTCGACGGCGCTGCCCTCGGGCGGGGAAGTGGTGTATGCGGGCATGTACAGCGAGGCGAATGGCGGCGCGCTGCTGCCCGGCCATGTGTGGAGCGCGACCTATAACTCGGCCACAAGCTCGTGGTCCTCGTGGACGGATCTGACATCGAACACGGTCAGCAATGACACGCACACGATGAACTATTACGGACTGGACATTTCCAGCATCTTCATTGATTCCCACGACACGACTGGAAAGACGGTCTACGTTACCGTGGCGGGGATTCCGACGCGGTCGGAAAATGTGCAGGTGGTGTACGGCTCGACGGACGGCGGGGCAAGCTGGACGGATTTGACTTCCAACCTGCCAGCGGTTTCGGCCAATAGCCTGGTGGTGGACCCTGGGAGCGCAGGCACGGTATATGTGGCCACAGATGCCGGAGTCTATGCAACGCAGCAGATGCTGGCCGGAAGTTGCAAGACGGAGTCGCCCGGCTGTTGGGCGCCGTTGGGAAGCGGGCTGCCGGCCTCGCCGGTGGTCGCGCTCAGCGCCGCGCCCACAACCGCCAGCGTGCAGAATCTGGTGGCGGCGACTTACGGCCGCGGCATTTGGATGACTGCCTTGCTAGGCGCGGGCACGACCGGGTCCGGTTCGGCTACCGACACTCTCTCGGCCGACGCGCTGACCTTCCCCGACACGGACACCGGGCAGCTCTCGGCGGCGCAGACCGTGACGCTGACCAATAGCGGCGGCGTGGATCTGACTTCGATTGCCATTTCAGTGAGTGGGCCATTTCAGCAGACGAACGCCTGCACCGCCAACCTGGTGGCAGGCTCAAGCTGCGCGATCAGCGTGCAATTCGCTCCTACTGCGGCGGGAGCCAAGACCGGCACATTGACTGTCAAGGATATATTGCAGACGCAGACGGTGGCCTTGAGCGGCACCGGCATTGCAGCACCGGTTTTGGCCGTCAGCCCGGCCAGCCTGATCTTTACCGGGCAGACGGCGGGCGTAGCCAGTTCGCCACAAACGCTGACGGTGAGCAATACCGGCAGTGCTTCGATGGCCAATGTTGGCTTCCAGATTACGGGGACCTCAGCGGCGAGTTTTTCGACCGGGAGTACCACCTGCGGAGCGAAGCTGGCAGGCGGAGGCATCTGTACGGTGCAGGTGATCTTTACCCCATCAACGGCGGGCGGAAGCACGGCTGCGCTGGTGGTTTCCTCCTCGACCTCCGGCGTCGCGGCGGTCTCAGTGCCCTTAACCGGCACGGGGCAAACCTTGGCCGGGCTCAACGTGAGCCCATCGCAGTTGGTCTTTCCCCTCGTTGCTCCGGGCAATTCAAGCGCGGCGCAGACGGTGACTGTTACCAACAATGGAAGTTCAGCGGCAGCTTCGCTCACTTTCACGGTTACATCGCCTTTCAGCCAGGTGACGGTCACAAATCCCTGCGGTACGACGCTGGCGGCCGGGGCAAGCTGCTCGGTCGGGGTGGAGTTTTCGCCCACGCTCAACGGAAGTTTCACCGGCACGCTGACTATTGCCTCGCCGTCGCTGGCCTCTTCGGCCTTGGTGCTGCTGAGCGGCACGGGCGGTGTGCCGGGCTCGGTCTCGTTCCAGCCTAGCCCGCTCACCTTCGCGCAGACGGGAGTGGGCGTGACCAGCGGCGTCAGCACCGTCACCATCACCAATCCAGACAGCGTGACCAGCCTGAGCAATCTCACGATGACTCTCGCACCGGCTGCCGAGTTCAAGCTGGCGACGACGACCTGCGGCACGACGCTGGCGGCTGGAACCAGTTGCACGGTGGGCGTCACCTTCACGCCGGCCAGCGCGGGCGCGCGGAGCGGAACGCTGACCGTCAGCGACAGCCTGCTGAAGGCGGGCACGCCGCTGACGCTTTCCGGAACGGGCTTCGACTTTGCGCTTTGCTTCGGAAGCAGCATCACGCCGTGCGCCACTGCGTCCAGCCAAACAATCGCCAACGGCGGAATTGCCGACTACCACCTGACGATTGAGCCGCTCGATGGCTTGCCGGGCTCGTTCACGTTGCAGTGCGGCTCGCTGCCAGCATATTCGTCCTGCACCTTTAGCCCCACTAGTCCAACTCCTTCCTCGATTGCGTCGGTTTACGAAACCGTGGAGATTGCCACCGGGCTGAGCACGTCGTCCGCACGGCTGACACGGCCCTCCGCGTGGCCGACGCTGTCGCTGGCCTGCGGTGGGTTGCTGCTGTCGCTGGCCCTCTGGCGGCGGCGGAAGGCGCTGCTGCTGGTGGCGTTGCTGGCGACGCTGACGGGCGGCATTTGCAGTTGCGCGGGATCAAGCATGGGCCGATCCTCGAACCCCAATGGAGGCAGCTCCGGCACGACCCCGGCGGGAAGCTACTCGATTCCCGTCACCGTAACCTCGAACGGCATTTCGCATCAGCTCACGCTGAAGCTTACGGTGGACTGATGCGGGACCGAGGCAGAGCGCCAATAGAAACCAGTTATACTTTATCTTCAGACCTTCGACCGGGAACGCCCACAATAGACTGCCCCGGAAGGCCGCGATGAGGGAAGAGCAGACGATGACCGCCAAAGTGACCGTGGAAGATGTGGAGCGGGTGGCCGAACTGGCCCACCTTGAACTCAAGCCGGAGGAGACTCCGCGCATGCTTGGCGATTTGAACGCCATCCTGGACTACGTGGCCGAGTTGAACGAGTTGGACACGACGGGCGTCGAGCCCCTGGCCCAGATCAGCGAACTGGTCGATACGACCGGCAAAGGCGCGTTGCGTGACGATGTGCCGCTGCCGTCGCTGGACCGGGCCGAGGTCCTTTCGCAGGCGCCGGAGACCGATCAGGTCTTTTTCAAGGTGCCGAAGGTGATTGAGCGATAAGTTTTTTGACCGTGAATTTAGAGTTTTGAACTTGTGGTTTCCCAAGTCCCAAAAGCGGGAAATGGGGTACCCAAAATTGATTTCTCACTACCGGCAGGCCAACTCGAAGCCAGGAAACGCGGCCAAAAGAGAGGGAAGCTCCATTGTCCAGCGAAACCAAAACAAATTTTGTAGAAACGCCGAAAACTCTGGCCGAGTTGCGCGCCGGGATTGTGAGCGGCACGGCCAAGGCGACGGAGCTTGCGGCCAGCTACTATGACCGCATCGAGAAGAAGAATCCGCGACTGAACGCCTATCTGAGCCTGACCAAAGAGCGCGCGCTGGCGGCTGCCGCACGCGTGGACGATCTGGCCGCCAAGGGCGACCCGTTGCCGCCGCTGGCCGGTATTCCGGTCGGCATCAAGGATGTGCTGGTCATGCGCGGCGCTCCGGCCACGGCGGGCTCGAAGATTCTGGAGGGCTATCGGCCTCCCTACGACGCCACGGCGGTTTCCAAACTGGAAGCGGCGGGTGCGGTGTTGCTGGGCAAGCTGAATTGCGACGAGTTCGCCATGGGATCGTCGAATGAAAACTCGGCCTACGGGCCGGTGCGCAACCCGGTGGATACGGAGCGGGTTCCGGGCGGCTCGTCGGGCGGCTCGGCGGCGGCTGTGGCGGCCAACTTGGCCGTGGCCACGCTGGGCTCGGATACCGGCGGCTCGATTCGCCAACCGGCAAGCTTTTGCGGAGTGGTGGGCGTGCTGCCTACCTACGGGCGCGTTTCGCGTTACGGACTGATTGCCTTTGCCTCGTCGCTGGACCGCGTGGGGCCTTTCGCCGCCAATGTGCGCGACGCCGCTACGATGCTGGGCGTCATTGCCGGCTATGATCCGAAGGACGCGACCTGCTCGCAGGCTCCGGTGCCGGACTATGCCGCCGAGAGCGACAAGCCAGCCGAGGGGCTGCGTATTGGCGTTCCAGCCGAGTACTTTGCCGAGGGGCTTGACCCGGAGGTGAGGGCGGCCATCGAGAAGGGCATTGCCGCGCTGAAGGCGGCGGGCTGCGTTATCAAGCCGATTTCGCTGCCGCACACAAAGTACGCCATTCCCACGTACTATCTGGTGGCTACGGCCGAGGCCAGCGCCAATCTGGCGCGCTTTGACGGCGTGCGCTTCGGGCATCGCACGGATGCACAGGAAAATTTGCAGGCCATGTACTGCAACTCCCGCGACGAGGGCTTTGGCCCCGAGGTCAAGCGGCGCATTTTCCTGGGCACGTACGCGTTGAGCGCGGGCTACTACGACGCCTACTACAAGAAGGCGCAGCAGGTGCGGCGGCTTTTGGCCGAGGACTTTTTGTGCGCCTTTGCCGACGTGGACGCGATTGTGACGCCCACCTCGCCGGTGCCAGCATTCAGGCTCGGCGAGAAGGCGGATGATCCGCTGGCCATGTATCTGGCCGACATCTACACGGTGACGGCAAGTTTGGCTGGCATCTGCGGCGTCAGCGTGCCTTGTGGCGCTACCGAGGCTGGCTTGCCGGTGGGGATGCAGGTGCTGGCTGCGCACATGAACGAAGGCACGGCCTTCCGCGTGGCACGAGCGGTGGAAGAAGCAGGGATAGGGATTAGGGACTAGGGAAGTGCAGGATCGCCGGATCGGGTTCGTGGCTTCCCACCCTTGCGACAGGAAAAAGTCGCAAGGATGGGGCACGGAGCAGTGAGGGCTGTGCAGAGTTAGGAACGTGTTGCAAGGGGCACGGCGGTGGGTGAAAAGCCGGCCTTATGAAGTGGATTGATTGCTGTTCTTGCGCGGCTTTCGGGCCGCAGTTTCCGGTTTCCCGACAGATTTGCGCTGGTTTCTTCGGAGCAAACTGCATGAAAACGAACAGTTTGATAGCGATGTTGGCGATCGCGGCGCTGTTTGCCGCCACGCCACTGGCACAGGCGGCGGCGCGCAAACCCAAGGTGCACACGGTGTTTCTGGGCGCGGCGAAGCATGTTCCATACTCGAAGGCCAGCGACCCGGCCGGCGCGGACAGTGGTGAGACAAGCCTCAAAATCCGTCCCTTGGTGGTCGACGACCTGATCAAAGAATGGACCAGCGGCGAAGCTCACGACGTGACTGAGCGCAGCTTTGTGGTGCGGCGCGCGATTCGGCTCAACGACACACTGCCGGGAGAAAGGCAGGAGCGCTGGGTGTGGCAGCGCGGTCCGTGGCTGCTGGTGAACCGCGTGAACGGGCACATCCTGACCCTCAAGCTGCCCGACTACGATCCCGGCGTGAGCCAGGTGAAATGGTTTCGCGACTATGGCGCTTATTGCGGCTTGAATGCTAACGGCAAGAGCCTTTATGCCGTGGTGGCGCAGGTGGAGGCCCATAAGCCGGTGCTGGCAAAGAAGCTGGCGGCCTTTGATCCGGGGAACCATCCGGAGCCGGTCTGCGGCGCCGTCGAGTGGCAGCGCGAGCCTTTGCGCGTCACCTTCCAACCTACCGGCAAGGAGGAGGCGAGCTTTGAGATCGTTCCCGGTTCGGCGGTGCTGGTCGAGGAGACGGGCGACGAACAGGAGAGCCCGGCGGCTCCGGAAGCGAAAAAATAGGGGCTAGGGGGCAGAAAACAGCCGAATGCAAGTTCGTGGCTTCCGAACCCTTGCGACATAAAACAAGAACGTCGCAAGGATGGGGCCCCCAACTGATCGCTGTCCCCTGATCTCTGATTTCTGGTCTCTAATCTCGGTGCTCCGCCTTGACACGCACCCGGCCTCGCGTATCTTATCTTATAGGCACTCTTTTGGACTCCGGTCAAAACGGACAGGCAAGATTGGTGTGTTTTCCGGTTTTCAAAAGAAGGCTGTGTCGAACAGGAAGCAGACGGGGTTGGCAGGCCGGTATGCGAACGCAGGATGGGGACGCAGTCCTCAGCGTTCGACAATCGAACCGTTTATCTTGGAGTCTGGCCAGCGCCTTGGCCGGAAGCAATCAAGGTCCAGGACGTTTCCGGAGACAAAAAATTCGTCGGGTTCCCGGCAGGTGACCGGGTGTGCCTGTACTCTGAAGGGTAGCGGACGAGCGCAGCCCCAGGGGTGAGTAAAGGGTGATTGTGGCAACAAGTTTTGCATTATTGATGTTCCAGCAGCCCACCGGAGGCGGAAACAGCCTTACGATGATTTTGCCCATGGTGCTGATGGTCGTTGTCCTGTACCTGCTGATGATCCGCCCGCAACAGAAGCGGCAGAAGCAGTGGCAGGCGATGCTGGCCGCAATCAAGACAGGCGACCGGGTAACCACGGCTGGCGGCATCCGCGGCATCATCCTTTCCATCAAGGACGATACGATTGTGATCCGCGTGGCTCCGGACGGGATCAAGATGGAAGTGGCCAAGAACGCCATCGCCTCGGTGACGACGAACGACGACACTTCCGGCTCCTAGGCGCGCCGTTTCGGCGGTTTGCTTTTTCGGTTTTCAATTTTTTTGAATCAGTATTTTTGCTTTATTGAACTAGAGAAACGGGACGATGAAGAAGAATCTCAACGGTAAAGTTGCCCTAATAGTTGCGGTGTTGGCGGTTTTTGTCTTTGGCATTTTTGGAGTGTCCTGGGTTCCATGGCCAGGGCAGGCTCCCAAGCCACTGATACAGGCCATGACGGACCGGGTACACCTTGGCCTGGATCTGCGCGGCGGCGCCCACCTGATTTTGCAGGTGGTTGTCTCCGAAGCGATCAGCGCAGAAACCGACAATACGGTAGGGCGCATTCAGCAGGACCTGAAGACGGCCAACCTGAGTTTTTCGCAAGTTTACAAGCCTGATCCGGCCAAACCGGCCTTGATCCGCGTGGAAGGCGTCACGCCCGGCAAGGGCAGCGATGTGCGCTCCCTGCTGGAGACCAAGTATTCGACCGAATACGATGTAGCCGGCGGCGGGTCGGACAGCAGCTACACGGTGACGATGAAGCCACCCGTGGTGACGGCTCTTGAGAAGAAGACCGTTCAGCAGGCCATCGAGACCGTTCGCGATCGCGTGGATACGCTGGGCGTCAGCGAACCGGTGATTCAGGAGTATGGCCTGGGCGACAACCAGATTTTGGTCGAGCTGCCCGGCGTCGACAACCTGGACCGGGTGAAGAGCATCATCCAGTCAACGGCGCGGCTGGAGATTCACGCCGTGGCCGGCGGACCGTACAAGGATGAAGCCGAGGCTCTGGCTAGCGCGGGCGGCGTGGTTCCGTCCGACGAGGAATTGATTCAAGGCTCGGGCACGGTCGGCACCGGCTCGGAATCCGATAGTGTGTGGCTGCTGCGGCGGGTTTCGGTTGTCGCCGGCAGCGACTTCCGCTCTGCCGATCCTGGCACGGACCAGAACGGACGCCGCAATGTCCGCTTTACGCTGACCAACGTGGCGGGCGACAAGTTTTACGACTACACCAGTTCGAACGTGGGCCAGAGCATGGCGGTGGTCATGGGAGGGCGCGTCCGCGAGGTCGCCACCATCCAGAGCGCCATCCGCGACTCCGGCGAGATTACCGGCAGCTTCAGCCCGGACGAAGTGGAAATTCTGTCAAAGATGCTGCGCACGGGCGCTTTGCCCGCCTCGCTGACCTATCTTGAGGACCGCACGGTAGGCGCTTCGCTGGGGCAGGACTCGATCAGGGAAGGCCTTACGGCGGCCATCGTGGGCGTGCTGGTCGTCATGATTTTCATGCTCGTTTATTACAAGGGATCGGGCATTAATGCTGACTTGGCGTTGTTCCTTAACTTGGTGATCCTACTTGGCTTCCTTGGCTTTACGGGGGCCACGTTGACCTTGCCGGGCATTGCCGGAGTGATTCTGACCATCGGCATGGGCGTGGATTCGAACGTGCTGATTTTCGAGCGTATCCGCGAAGAGGTGCGCGCCGGCAAGGCGGCTTCGGCGGCCGTGGATCAGGGCTTTGCACATGCCTGGGTCACCATTATTGACACCCACGTGACCACCATCGTTTCGGCGGCCATTCTGTTTATGTTCGGTTCGGGGCCGGTGAAGGGGTTTGCAGTCACCCTGACCTTTGGCTTGCTTGCCAACCTGTTTACCGCGGTCTACATTTCGCGGGTCATCTTTGATGCCCATTTGAACAAGTTGAAGCCAGGCGATCTGGTGTCCATCTAGACTCCTGCACGAGAACTGTACGGGTGGCAAGAGAAAAAACAAGAACGCTGGAGCCCGCAGGGGTTCCAGCCTCCCAGGAAGCGGAGAGATCCAGTGGAATTGTTTCGCAATGTAAATGTGGACTGGCTCGGGAAGAAGTGGTACTTCCTCAGCTTTTCATTAATCTTCAGCGTGGCCGGCATCATCTCGATGTGCATTCATTTTGCGCAAATCGGCAGCCCGGTGCCCCTTGGCGTGGATTTCAAGGGCGGCACGCAGGTGCAGGCGCAGTTCCAGCAGACTCCGGATACCAACCGGATTCGCCAGGCTATGGATGCGGCGGGCATCAAGGATGTGCGCATCCAGGGCTATGGCCCGGCCTCGAACAACGAGGTGCTCATTAGTCTGCCTGAGCAGCAGAACGAAGCCTCACTGGACGAGGGGCAAAAGCAGATCTCCGATGCGCTTCAATCGCGCTACGGCAACCCCTTCAAGGTGCGCAACACTTCGGTTGTGGGTCCCACTGTGGGCAAGCAGTTGGAAAGGCAGGCTTTGCTGGCAACGCTCTACTCAATGCTGGGTATGCTGGTCTACCTCTGGTTCCGTTTCCAACTGATCTATGGTGTGGCGGCGGTGGTTGCCTGCTTCCACGACACGCTGATTACCGTTGGCGCTTTTGCGCTCACCGACCAGGAAATCAGCCTGACGGTCATTGCGGCCATCCTGACGCTGGTTGGCTACTCGATGAACGACACCATTGTCGTGTTTGACCGCATCCGCGAGAACCTGCGCATGAGCCGGCGCGAATCCCTGCCTGACGTGGTCAATCGCAGCATTAATCAGACACTGAGCCGGACGGTGCTCACTTCGGGCCTGACCTTCCTGACCGTTCTTTCGCTTTATATTTTTGGCGGAGAAGTGCTGAAAGGCTTTTCATTTGCGCTTGTGGTAGGTATTCTGATTGGAACGTACTCCTCGATCGCCGTGGCCGCGCCAATGCTGGTGGCATGGCAGGAGTGGCGTGCCAGGCAAGGAAAAGTTGCGGCCCTTCCGGCCGCAAAGCGCGCCAGGGTGTAGCAGGGTACAGGAATTCCGCTGTTTTTTTTGTGCGAATTGCAGATGAAGCGCAGTTGAGGACTGAATGAAATGCGCTTCTGCTTTAGCGTTTTGATGCCGGGAACATTTTCAGATGCTCCGGTGTCTAATTAGAGGTAAGCAAACACCGATTCGAGGCTGGCCATGTTTGAAGATTCCACGTTTGAATCCGGAGGCAAGATCAAAGGCGGGAGTGGACCTTGGATGATCCCCATGTTTATCGCCGAGGCGTCATTCCTGGTGCTGATGATCCTTATTCCGTTGATTTATCCCGAGGCGCTGCCCAAGGCTGCCATGCAGATGGCTTTGGTAGCCCCACCGCCACCGCCGCCACCACCGCCACCGCCACCACCGCCGCAAGCGGCAATCCATATGGTTCACGTACAGTCAGAGATGATGAACAATCAGCTCACGGCGCCTACGCGGATTCCGACAAGCATCAAGATGGTCGCCGAGAAGGAAGCCCCAGCAGCGTCGTTTGGTGTGGCTGGATCAGACTTCGGCGGTGGTAGTTCGGGTGGCGTGGTAGGCGGATTCTTCGGAGAAACGTCCAAGACCCCGCAGGTGAAGGTTGCCGCGCCCAAGAAGATTACAATCTCTGGTGGCGTTATGGTGGGCATGTTGCTGCTCAAGACTACGCCCACATATCCGCCCATCGCCAAGGCTGCGCGTGTTCAGGGTACGGTGGTGCTGCAGGCTACCATCTCGAAGACGGGTGCGATTGAGAATTTGAAGGTCGTCAGCGGTCCTGCCATGTTACAGCAGTCCGCTCTCGATGCAGTTAGGACTTGGCGTTATAAGCCCTACCTGCTCAACAATGAGCCTGTGGAAGTTGAGACCACGGTCAACGTGATCTTTACTTTGGGTGGATGATGAACGTATTTGGCTCATTCCGCTACTTCGGGAAAGGGCCTCGCTTTTGACCTGAATGCGAATTTTGAAAGACTCGCATTCCCAGCAAACCAAGGCAGTCGCAGTCCAAAAGAAAACTCCTTAGGAGGAACGATTCAGTGATTCTCGCTCAGCTCACACACTTTGCTTCGTACACGGCCGCCAATCTGGCCTTCATCCTTGATGAAGAACAGACTGTCAGCTTCACGCCCATGGGGCTGTGGCAGCACATGGGATGGCTGGCCCGCGGTGTGGCCATTCTTCTTTTCGTCGAGTCCATCTGGTCTTTGGCCGTGATGATCGACCGTTACCTGTATTTCAGCGCCGCCCGCAAGCAGTCGCGCGAGTTCGCGCCCAAGGTTGCCGGCGCGCTGAAGGACGCCAAACTGGATGAGGCGATCAAGATTGCTGATCGTAGCAAGAAGTCTCATCTGGCCGAGGTTGTGACGGCCGGTCTGCAAGAGTTCCGTGCTTCCGGCGGCGTTGCGACCGAGGAAACGATCGCGAGCTCGAGCCGGGCGCTGGATCGCGCTGAGGCAATTGTCCATGCCAAGCTGAAGAGGGGACTTGCGGTTCTGGCCACCATCGGCGCTACTGCTCCTTTCGTTGGCTTGTTCGGCACGGTCTGCGGCATTTTGAACGCCTTCCAGTCGATTGCTACCCAGAAGACCTCGGGCATCGGCGCGGTTGCCGGCGGCATTTCAGAGGCCTTGGTCACGACGGCTTTCGGACTGCTGGTCGCCATTCCGGCCGTGATGGCCTTCAACTACTTCACCGGGCGTGTCGAGTCCTTCGATGTGGAGATGGACAACTCCTCCAGTGAGTTGGTCGACTACTTCATCAAACAAAGCCACAGACGTTAAGCAAGACGGCTTTGGGCGAGAGCGGGAAGCTGTGGTGGGCGGGAGAGCGAGTTCTCTCTCCTGTCCACCGGTTTCAACCGTGCGTCCGCCAGGTGGTCTTGGAGCAACACTAGGAGCCATCCGGAAGAAAAATTCACAGGCAACGGAGCCCAAGCAATGTCACAGTCGGTTCGCAACGAAGGCAGTAAGGTCAATGCCAACATCAATGTCACCCCCATGGTGGATGTGATGCTGGTGCTGTTGATCATCTTCATGGTCATCACCCCCATGCTCCAGAACAAGGTATCTATCGATCTGGCCAAGGTCGATAACCCAACCGCCATGCCGGACGCCGACAAGGAAGACGCCATCGTTGTGGCGATCACCCGCGACGGAGGGGTATTTCTGGGGCAAAACAAGACAGCCGTCACAGAACTAGGCACGCAGGTTCGCGATAAGCTGGCCGATAAGCCAGGCAAGACGATTTATATTCGCGCCGATGCCCGCGCGCAGTATCGCGCGGTGGAAGACGCGATTGACGGAGTCCGCTCCGCAGGCGTGGAAGACGTGGGCTTGCTGACGCAGAAGCATGAAGGCGCGGCAGCACAGTAAGCAGGTTCTTGCGCTGCTTTTATTAACGATTTGCAGGAAACGAGGATTTTTAGCGATGTCATTTTCAACTGGTGGCGGCGGAAGCTACTCGTCCGATATCAACATGACGCCGATGATCGACATTCTTTTGGTGCTGTTGATTATTTTCATGGTTATTGTGCCGGTTACGCCCAAAGGGTTATCCGCAATGGTGCCCCAGCCGCCCAAGAACCCGCAGCAGAGCAATCCTACTGATCGCACAATTGTGGTGCAGGTGCTGCACGCCCCCGGACAGGCCCCGCAGTACAAGATTAACGATACCGACGTGGCCAAGTCCGAGCTGTTGCCTCGGTTGACGCAGATTTACGCGAATCGTGCGGAGCGCATTATGTTCGTCAAGGGCGACGATAACTTGGATTTCCGCTATGTGGCAGAGGTCATTGATATCGGACGCTCCGCGAATGTGGATCACATCGGATTGATGACGCCCAAGATTATGCTGGGACAGTAGAAGGCATTCAGCTTCCTTGAAAAGGAATGTGCGCGCAGGGCATCGGCGCCAACTCTGGGGCGAATGAAGGTTGCTGCTGCGGCAGGACGCATAAAGATTAGGCTGGCTGACTGGGTAGCTCGGGGTTTTTGGTTCCCGGAAAAATCCAGGATAGTCAGTCCTGTTCGGTGGCGGTTTATCCGGGCAGAAACTGGAGTACAATTTTTTCATCCTGGTTCCGGTAGCTCCCGTCCGTGGCCAGCAGTACTTGAGATTCCAGGCGCGCAATCAATAGGCACGGCCTGAAGGAGAAGGATAAAAAGATGAATGGACCCGCACGTATTACGGCGCTTGCGGTAGTTTTGGCCGGCATGGTGTTTTCCATGAGCGGGTGCAACCGCCTGCAAGCCCGTGACCAGTTGAATAAGGGAGTGGAAGCGTACAAGGGCGCCCACTATGAAGAGGCGATTGGCCACTTCCAGAAAGCCACGCAGCTTGATCCTAGTCTGCCCATGGCGAAGAGCTATCTGGCTACGGCTCTGGCACAGAATGTTGTTCCCGGACTGGATACGCCGGACAACTTGAAGACAGCGCAGCAGGCCATTGACATGTTTCAGGATGTTCTGAACAGGGACCCGCACGATGTGAACAGCATGAAGCAGATTGCGGGTATTGAATTCAGCATCAAGAGGCTGGACGAGGCCAAGAAGTGGCAGAAGCAGGTGCTGGTCGAGGATTCCAAGGATCCAGAGGCGGCCTACACCGTTGGCGTGATTGACTGGATGGTGGCTCACCAAAACACTTTGGCAGCGCTCGCGCCTGTGGGCATCAACGACGACGGCGCTGGCAATGTGAAGGCTCCGAAGAATGTTATGGCGACGCTTAAGACGAAGAATGCGCCATTGGTTGAGGAAGGCCTGCAGTATCTTAACCAGGCAGTGCAGAACCGGCCGAACTATGACGATGCCATGGCCTATTTGAACCTGATCTACCGGCGCAAGGCGGATGTAGACTTCGGCAACGCCGCGGCGGTCAAGGCGGATGTGGCAGCGGCAGAGGACTGGCGCACCAAGGCGATGGGCACACGCAAGAGTAATGAAGAAAAGAAGAATCAGGGCCCGGGCGGCATCACCATGGATGCAAGCGGCAATATGAAGTAAGCAAGTCCAACAGATTTTTCAGAGGTACACACAAACGGCTTCCGCCATGAGCGGAGGCCGTTTGCGTTTGGTCTGTTGAGAATAGTGCATCTTCTGCGGGAGCGATGCAAGGGCGCATGCATGAAAGAGTCGAGGTCCATTTGAATTGCTGCCGAAAATGCTTTGGAATTGCGAAAGTGCTCGATAGTTCAGACTTGCAAATTCAAGCTGGTTGATGGACCCATCAGTCGGTCTGCCTACACTTTTCCATGGAGGCAAGTGGCAGACACGGAAATTACGGGAGTGGTCATCGGGCGACCATAGAAGAGAGAAATGGCGATGGAAAAGTGGAAAGCGCAAGACGCTTCCGCTCTTCCATCGCCCCTGGGACTGCTAGAGCATTTCCAGTTTTGCTGTCGGGCGCTTTTGCCTTCCCATCCTTGCGCCGGGAAAAAGGCGCAAGGATGGGGCACGGAAGCTCCTTACACTCACGCGGTGAAAATGCTCAAGCGAAAGTATTTCCGCCGCAGGAATGCAGCTCGACGGTTGCATTGGCCTGAACAGGGCGAAGCAATGTGCATTTCGAGTGGAATGCACATTGCTTATCAGGCTGAACGCATCATTTTGCGCCCTGTTTGAGAATCTGCTCTGCGAAATAGTTGTGAACCTTGGCTTCGTCGTGGAGCACTTCGAAATAGGCGTTCTGGAGTAACTGCGCGTGGCCCTCACGAAGGCCCTGGCGAATGACCTGCTGCACACGCGGGTCGCTTAACTCGCGCTGACCGGCTGGCTCTCTCGCGATTAGCTTATAGATGGCGTATCCCATCGCCTGGCGAGGGCGGCCGCCTGCGCCGGCATAGACGGGAATCACGTCCGTGATTTCTCCCGGCTTGAGCTTGCTGATGGCGTTGTAAACATCCTGATCAGCGTGCAGTTGCGTCTCAGGCAAAAAACCCATGTCGCCGCCATTCGGGGCGGTGTTGGGATTCTCGGAGAAATTCATGGCAATGGTCCCGAAGTCCTCGCCGTTTGCTAGGCGCTTGTGCAACTCCTGGATCTTTTTCTTGGCGTCGGCGTCACCGGAGGCCTTGTTGTTTTGCAGGTTGCCGGCCTGGTTTGCAGGCCCACTGGTGACGGCGATCTGAGCCAAGTGGTACTGCGGCTCGATCAGGTTGAACTCTGACCGGTGTGCCGCATAGTAGCTGCTGATCTCCGCATCGGTGATGTTGATCTTCGAATCGATCTCCTTGTTCAGGAGCTTGGTCTTGGTCAAGGAGCGGCGCAGGTCGCGCTTGAGGTCGTCAGCGGTTACGCCGCGGTCCTTAAGCTTCTTGTCCCACTCCTCCTGAGTGAAGGGCGCCTTCATCTCCGTCAGCTTGGCGTTTACGTCCTCGTCGCTGGCAGCCAGATTGAGTTTGGTGGCGCGCTGCCAGATAATCTCGTCTTCGATCATCTGGCGCAGAATATTGAGGCGAACAATGTTGGCCTGTTCGGCGGAAGGCTTTTGTGCCGAGTCGTCAAGATTGGCCTGATAATACTTATCGAGATCCGAGCGCAGAATCTCCTTGCCGTTGACGGTCGCCACCACATCCGGAGAAGGCGAACGATGGCACGCGCTGATCGGGGCCAACAGAATTCCACCACAAAGGATGACCACTGCCAAACGAAAAGGAGTGCGGCAAAAGACTCTAATCTGCAACCTGATATCTCCTATGGGGACGCGAAGGCCCCCGCCACTCCAAGGATAAATCCCCCAGCCGGTGTAGTGACAGGCAAATTCAAAGACATATATCCGCTTGCCGCCGCTGCCATGCTCCTATATGGCAGCAGCGAAGGAGCAGAGAACCGAGCGGCTACTTGCCTGGTCCCGCAGGCTGAGAAGGCGAGGGTGGCGGTTGCACTCCGGCTGCGCGCAGTGCGCGGTCGATCACCATCCAGACCTGATTCTGAGGCACGGCGCCGTCGATGCGTTCGCCATCAACGAAGACCGCAGGCGCGGACTCAATGCGCAGCAAGCGTGCTTCCCGGAGCGAGTCCTGTACCTGGGTCTGATCCTGTTTGGCAAGGCAGACGTCCAGCTTGGCGGAATCCAGATGGCCCAGCGTAGCCTGCTGGCGGGCGATGCGGTCCAGCGCGGCAAAGCTCTTGACGGTGTCCCGGTTCTCGCCGCTGACCTCTTGGCCGTGGGAGTGGAGGTAATCGACATAGGACCAATAGACCTCGCCGCTCTGCGCCGCCAGGCAATTGGCGTCCACGGCGGCGTGCATCGCCCAAGGATGCATGTCCGCGGGCAAAGGATTGTCTTTGTAAATAAAGCGGACGGTGTCCTTGTAGCGCTCCAGGGTTGCTGGAAATAAGGTTTCGTGCAAGCGGGCGCAGTAAGGGCACTCCAGATCATCGAAGTTGATGACCGTGACCTTGGCCGCGGGATTGCCGCGGATGGGACGGCCGGTCACGTCGATGGAAAATACCGGGTCGCTGGTCAGGTCGAACTTCTCCATGCGGGCCAGCGTCTTCCCGTCGGTTGAGATCAAGAAGTCGATCACTGTCGGTTTGGCGCCCTGCCAAAGCGTGATGGGCAGCGTGGTAAAGCCAGGAATCTGGCTCGGCTTGCGCGCGCCGAGGGTTATCGCAATATCCGGAGGAATATTGTACTGGGAGCGAACCAGGATCTCGACGTGGCGGTTCTGCGCCGCGTCCAGCGCCCCCTGCGGGGTGGATTGAGCCTTGCAGCCCACTGCCATGCCCAAAGCGAGCAGGCCAGCCAGAAAATGAATGCGTGACAAAGGTAGGTCCTCTCAAAAAAGGATACTCCAGAGGAGGCCAAAGGAGCGCAGTTGCCGCGAGCGTGAATGGAGGTCATGGAAGGGAAGGAAGGGCAGTCGCGACTCTCGTGGAATCAGAAAAGCGCATCGAGCAAACTTTAGAAGGTTATTTTGAAGAAATCAGGATTTTCTCAAGGGCTAAAGCCCTCGCATTTTTCATGCGGCTTACGGCACGACTGAAGTCGTGCCGTAGGAAGAAACAAGCGTGGACGAGGACGTCCACGCTACAGCCGGCCGGGAGGCCGGCGCTACAGTTTCATCCACTGTGGGTCGGCGTAGCCGGTGGACGACTGTTACAAAACAGAGTCTTTCCGCAGCCTGCTAAGCATGTGTCCTTCAAAACATTGTCTAATACGCTGGCGGCAGGGCGGGGTCAGGGAAGGCAGTGTTGGAGCGGCGAATGTCGCCCACCGCACCAAAGTTAGCCAAGGTAAAGCTGTAAAGCCACTGCGTCTCGTTGCGGATTGAACCGAGCGCGAAACGCCGATAGCCGAAGCTGAGGCCGCAGCAGTCCCAGTTATAGACGGCCTGCATGCTGGCGTATTGCCGCGCGCCGTGAACAAAGTCGTAACCGCCGTTGGCGGCCAGGTTGAAGCCGTTGCCGTTGGGTTTGCCAATGGTGAGGAAGGGCTGCAAGAGCTGGCTCTTGATGGTGGAGGCCGTGCTGCCATTTTCCTCGACGGCATTGAGCAGTGCATGGGTCATGCCGACAGTGGTCCGGCCCCAACTGTAGCCGGCAAACAGGTTGTCGGCGCCCAGCCGCCCGGCCTTGGGGTCGTAGTTCAGGTCCCACTGGATGCGCAGGTTGTCGATGGCCTCAAAACGCAGCCGCGAGATGACGGGCGCCAGGTTGCGCGGCGAGGTCAGAAAGGCGATAGCGCTCAGGTCGAGGGTGGAGTCGAAAACGTTGCGCCGGCCGGAAATCAACGCTCCACCGAAATTCGGGTCGATGAAGAGCTTCTGTGCAATCTGCCAACTGGCCCACTCGCGCGGCTTGGCCGGACAGGCCGCGGGGGCGGTCGATTCCTCTCCGGCGCAGGGCTGGGAAGAGTCGGAGCGCAGGTAAAAGCGCTGGGTGAGCGAGAAGCCCACTTCGTTGGTGTCGGTGGCAATGTCCGTGGTGTCGATGAGAAGCGCTCTTTGGGCCGCGGTGCCGATGCCGGTCACGTAGCGATACGTGAACTCGGGTTCGATGACATGGCGCAATTCGCGGTTCCATCGAGAAAGCACGAAATCGCGCGCTATGGCCGGCGGCCGAAGCTGCACGGAGGCTTCAAAATCGGTGCGGTTGAGCGGATCGTGGCTGATTTTGGGAGTGCCGCCGTTGACGCCGGTCAGGTCGGGTATCTGGCTGATGCTGTATGTGGTATCGCGCACGGCTGCCTCGGACAGCACGCTCCAGCCGCCGGCGGAGAGCGGCAGGGATAAATGCGGGTAGAAATCGGCACGGACGACGTTGCGGGCGTGGAAGCTGTGCCCGGGCAGGCTGCCGTGTTCAGAGCGGCTCAGATAGCCAAGCGAAGAGCCCAGGCCCCAATAGAGCCCGGAGGCGCCCAACGGCCGGTCCAGCGCGTCGAAGCGCAGATTGGGCAGATGGAGAATTTTTGCCTCGTTGCCGTTGCTGGAACTGGCAAAAGTCTGGAAGCGGTCCATTGAAACGGAGGGAACCAGGCCATTATGCGCGTGGGTGAGCGAGACGCTGCTCTGCACCTCGGAGCTGACCGCCTGCGAGTAGTCGTCGCTGAACACGAGGCGGTAAACGTAGTTGGATAGATATTCGACGTTGCCGGCCAGACGCGTCTCGTGATCGAGATCCTTGCGACCCTGAGCCGTGATGTCAACGCCGCCCTGGTTGACGAGCTGAGTGGAGGCGAGCTGAGTGGACGAGGCGGCGACCGTTTCTTTAATCCCGCGATCCAGCATGGCATTCCAGCGTGCGGTCAGATGGTCGAGTCCAAGGCCTTTATAACGGAAGTCGCCGCTGGGCGCCCAGCCGCGCTTGCTGTAGTACTCCGTGCCGGCGGTCATGTCCATGTTGCGGCTGATGACCCAGTAGACCTGCTCGCCAAAGGTGTAGCCCCGGATCGAAGATCCCACGCTGAAAACGGGGATCAGTAACCCGCTTTCGCGGCCCGTCTCCTCCACTGGATGACGGAGGTAGGGCAGGTAGAAGATGGGCACGCCAAAAAGCTTGAAATAGGCGCTGGAGGTGGAGGCCGTGCCATTCTCCAGCTTGATGGAGCGGGAGAGGATCTGCCAGTCCGGCCGGGGCAGGCGGCAGTTGGTCATGGCGCCGTCGATGATGCGGTAGTGACCCTCGCCAGTCTCCAGCAGAACCCTGCCAGAAAAGAGAAACGGATTCGTTGTCGAGTAAACCGATGTGCGGCCGAGGGTGCGGACGCCCTGCGAGCCATGCACGTTGTAAAAGCGCGCGGTATGCATGTTCAGCCGCATGTCGCCACGCGAGGCGTAGATGAGCACATCATTGGCTCCGCCGGCAAGCTCCAGGTTGCCTTCCGCTTCCAAATCCGTAGTGGATTGGTGATAGACGACTTTGTCGGCGCGCAGAATGTAGTCGCGGTAGTGGACCACGACCGCGCCGGTAAGGGTCCAGGTGTCGCCCACGCGGCTCTGCTCCTGAGCTTCCCACTCGACCGGAACGCCAGTGGCGGGCGCTGGCTCCGGTTGCGCCACGGGCAGAATTTCCTGGCCGGGATCGTCCGGCAGAGAGGGAAAAGGCTTGGCGCTCAAGCCGCTCTGGACGGGCTGATTTGCGACGGGCACAACTGCTCGGCCGGCGTCTTGCGCCGGCGGGGGTGCCGCATTGGTCAACGCCTGCCCCCAAACTAATGGGTGACAGACGGCCAGCATCGTGATAAACACTAAATAGCGAGGACGCATCCCGGGACCAAGGTCAGCATAGCAAAAGAGGCTGCCTTGGCATCAGGTGCGCACCGCGCAGCTCTGGCATCAGGCAAATTCGGATGACTCTCTCCGCGCTCAGATCTCGCGATCAGGGTGATGCTTGTCTGTTTCTCCCGACTTCCTTCCTTTTTGAACGTTATGTCCGCGAGCCCCGGTTCGATTGGGTTGCGAGGACTGGAAGATCCGCCTCTGTGTCTCAAAAAGACCGGGAAGGCGGGGAGAAGGGAACTGGAGTCTTGAGCACATCTTTGAGCCAACCACAGATCGCAACTAGCTGGAAGCAGGAAGTCAGCCAGCGCCTTGCTGCTCACAGGAGCCACGGAGGCTCCTCTACGGCAAAGCAGACTGTGTCCGCACCGGTCTGGCAGAGCGTCAGCGCCCGCGCCGCTCAGGCTGCCGCCCGCGTGGCCGCGCGCTATGCCCAGGTGCCCAGCTACAGCCAGATGCAGTCTGCCGAAGCCCGCGCGGCCTTGCACGCCGCGGAGGTTGCCACGCAGGCGGCTCTGGAAGCGCAAACCGCTGCGCAGGCGGCATTGGAAGATTTGCGGATTGCCACCGCCGCTGGCCCGCGCTTGTGTGAGCCCGAGGCTCCGCAGGCCGTGGCTCCTGTGCCTCCCTCGGCGCGAGAGCGTGAGTCGGCGCCGGTTCAGTTTGCCGCTCCGTCTTCGCTGGAAGCTTGGGAAAACGAATGTTCTGTCCGTTGGGCGCCTGATCTTCGCTTGCGTCCCCTCGATCCAGTCGAAACCCGCGCACCGCAAACTTTGGAGAGCGAAGTCTCTTCGACCGTCGCGGAGTGGGAGCGATCGGCGCAGGCCGAGGAGTCATGGAGCACGGAGGAGATTGAGCCGGTTGAACCGGTTCAGCCGATCTATGCCAATCTCATCGAGTTTCCGCGTGAGCTGGTCGCCACCCGCAAGATGCGTCCGCAACTGGTGGATGGACCTTTCGCGGAGGTGGAAGCCGAGAAACAGTTGAGCATCTTCGAGGTGGACCCCGCTTCCATCTCCACCGAACCGGAGACTGCCGGCGCAGCGCCTGCATCTGCCTGGCCGGAGCCCGAGTGGTCACGCATCGAGCTGGAGGCTCAGCCCTTGAGCGAATCGGAGTCCGAAGAGGCTCCGGCCGCGCCGCTGGTCCCTCAACTGGCGTCGATTGGCCGTCGGCTGACAGCGACCCTGGTGGATCACGCTTTGATCGCGAGTGTATTTCTGGGTGCGGTCATGGTGGCCATGCCCCGACTAGGATCTCTATCCGGATCTCTGCCCGGGCATCTGCCTGTGGCAAAGGTCGTGGAATGCGGCGCGGTTTTGGCTTTTCTGCTCCTGGGGCTGCTTTATCAGGCGTTCTGCCTCGCCTTGGCCGGGGGCACGCCCGGCATGAGGTGCGCCCGCGTCTCCTTTTGCACCTTCGACGGTCAAATCCCCACGCGTGCGCAGTTGTGCAGCCGGCTCGGGTCGCTCGTGTTGTCCTTGCTTCCAGTGGGGCTGGGCATTGTCTGGGTTCTCTTCGACGACGAGCACCTGAGCTGGCACGATCGGATCTCGCAGACTTATCCGCGCAAGTACTGAGAGCTTATTCGTAAATTAAGAATGAATTGTGGCGTTGGTCTTCAAACCGGCTGTGCTGGTGGAGTCCACGCCGTCAGATGTTTTCTGTGGGCCGGGAGGCCCACAGTACAGCCGACCGGGAGGTCGGCGCTACTCATTTATGGATAGGCTCTGACTACAAGACTGAAGAGTGCAACTCAAAAAAACGCTGCCGGAAATGTTTCCGGCAGCGTGGAGGGATAGAGACGGCAGCCCTGGGACTCCAGACGATCAAGTCGCAATTGTCTGGAGTCCGCAGATCTGGGAATGGCTGCCGTCAGCGTTTGCCAGCTTAGGAATGCGCGGTCTGCAGCGCAGGCTTCCCAACCGGTTGGCTCTTGCTGGAAAATCTTCCACCTGCTTGCTGGTTGCCTTCCAGGCGGAACTGGCGAATCATGCCGTCCAGGTCGCTGGCCAGAGAGGCCAGGTTCTTGAGGGCTTCGACGGCTTCCTGGGCGCCTTGCGCATTCTCGACCGACAACTGCGAAATATTGCCGGCAGACTCGGAAATTTCGCTGGAGGCCGCAGTCTGTTCGGTGGCCGCGGTGGCGATCAATTCGATCTGGTGCTCCACCTGTTTGGAGGATTCGATGATGGCTTCCAGGCTCTTGCGCGCGTGGGAGGTCTCTCCCATGCCGGTTTCGACGGCGGTGCGGCTTTCCTGCATCACCTGCAAGGTTTCGCGCGTTTTTTCCTGAATACTGCTGATGGTTCCGGCGATTTCCTCGGTGGCGCTCTTGGTGCGCTCGGCCAGGCGGCGGACTTCGCCGGCGACGACGGCGAATCCGCGGCCATGCTCACCGGCGCGGGCAGCCTCGATAGCGGCGTTCAGCGCCAGCAGGTTGGTCTGTTCGCTGATCTCCTGAATCACGTTGACCACTTTGCCGATCTCCTCGGAGCGCTGCGCCAGAGAGGTCATCTTGTCGGAGACCGAACTGGTAGCTGCTGCAATCTTCTCCATGGTCACTGCGGCGGCCTGCATCACCGTGCCACCCTGATTGGCGGTTTCGGCAGAGGTGCGGCTGGAACTGGCCGCGCTCTCGGCGTTATGGCTGATCTCGCTGATGGTTGCCGTCATCTCCTGCGCCGCGGCCGCAATCTGGTTGGTTCTGCTGGACTGGCTGTTGGCGTTGCCCGCGGTTTGAATGGAGCGGGCGCTCATCTCGGTGGTGGCGGCGGAAAGCGTTTCTGCGCCCTGGGCGACCGAGAGCAGAACTTTGTGCATTGAAGCCACGGTGGCGTTGAACGCCTCGCCAACGCGGCCGATCTCGTCGCTTCCGGTCACATCAACATGCGCCGTTAGATCCTTGGCCGCCATGCTTTCCAAGGCGACCATGACTTCCTCCAATGGAGGCGCGATCTGCTGCGTGAGCAGCCAGCCGGTGAGCGCGCACAGAAGGACAATCAGAAGCGTGACCGCGCTGCCGACTCCAGTGGCGCGGGTGCTGGCAGAGGTGGCGCTCTGGGATTCATCCGTGCCGAACTTCGCGTTGAGCGCGAGATCCTCGTCCATGGCCGCAAATGCAGATTGATAGGAAGCGATGGCGGCGTCGGAGGTTTCCAGATCCAGGGCATCGCCGACTTTGGCGGCGTTCAGCAGGGCGAAGGCGCGATCACTGGTTTCCTGATACTGCGCGAAGGCGGTCGAAAACTTCTGGTAGATCTCGCGCTCTCCTGGATAGCTGATTCTCGGTTCGTACGCCTTGATGCCCGCCTGATAGTCGGCCGCGGCCTTCTGGCGATTTGCGCTGTGGGTGGCCGTACAGGCCGGCGTCTGGCAGAGCAGAAGATCAAGATCCGCGCGCCGCATGGTGTTGGCCGCTGAGCGGATATTCGCCAGGGCGATTACCGAGGGAAGGGCGTTGCTGCTTACATTCTGACTTCTGACGGCGATGCTTCGGAAGGTGATGAACGTGTAAGCGCCCAGCACAATGCAGAGACCGCAGACAATGCCAAAGGCGACGATGAATTTGCTGGAGATGGAGAGATTGCGGAACCACTGCATGACGGAAATCCTTTCTGAAGCGACTCGTGAATTTTATCGGCGGAATCTGGCCTAACATGAGCGCCGTTGTTCCCAGGCGCTGCAGCACAGAAAACGGATCGCCGGCTCCGGATGGCATTTTCACGGCAGAACGCCCCTGGCTCTGCCTCCCTCTGTGGAAAAGGCCGGATCGCCTCACGGTGTCGTTTGCGCAAGTGCTTGATTCAAAAGACAAAACGGTTGAGATAAAAAGATGAAACTGCAGGCAGTAAGAAGAAAACCATTGGCATCAAACAAACATGATGGTTTTTTGAAGCCGGAGTCTCCCTCGATTGCTGCCAGGCCCCCACACTGGCATCTGCAACCTGACAGACTATCTGTTGGCTGTTGCGGTTGGGCTCCGGCCTATGCAGATTCAAAGGGAACGTGAACAACCCAGGAAAGGTGAGGAAAACACTGTATGAAAGTAGCAAGGGTTTTGTTTGATCTTGGACTTGCGGGTGCTTTGATCTTGGGGGCGCTTGCTTTTGCAACAGACGCCGTAGCCAGTCCCATTCCGTCGGGATGGGTATGCACCGGCAGTTGCGGATCGCTGGGAGCCAACGGAGTGGTGCCGCTTTCACCCATCGGGGATAGTTCCTATCAATACGTCACGACAGCCGGCGGCAAGATAGGTGCTGGTGAAATTTCCGGCATAGGCGGTACGGACGGATCGAGCCTGGCGACTTCAGTGTTTACGGTGACCGCCGGAACCGATCTCAACTTCTACTTCGACTACGTGACCTCCGATGGCGCGGGATATGCAGACTATGCCTGGGCGGGGCTCTATACCTCGACAGGTACCCTGGCCAGCATGCTTTTCACGGCGCGCACAGAGCCGACCGGAAGCATCGTTCCCGGATTAGGCCTACCCGCTCTGACGGCGACACTCAATCCGTCTTCTGTACCGATCCATCCAGGGGGACCCGATTGGTCGCCACTGGGTGGGAACTCCGGGGATTGCTATTCGGCTGGCTGCGGCTATACGGGATGGATCGACTCCGATTACACGATCGCGGCTGCTGGCAGCTACTATCTCAAAATTGGAGTGACAAACTGGATCGACACGCTTTATGACTCCGGGCTTGCCATGGACGGAGTGACGGTCGGTGGCGCACCCATCAATCCGAATCAGGGAGAGCCAAACGCTACTCCAGAGCCGTCAAGCCTTCTTTTGTTGGCCTCCGGCCTGGCTGGCCTGGCTGGCGTAATCAGAAGGAAAATTCGCGCCTGATCCAATCCGCACGAACACGAAGGAGGGGGACGCAAGCTCGTTCCTCTCCTTTTTTATGTTTGCCAGAATGCATGAATAAGTGACCCGCCCTAGAGACAGGCGACCATTTCCAGCTTCAAAATCAACGACTCCCTGTCGAACGGTTTCATTAGATATTCGTTTGCTCCACACACCATCGCTTTCTGAATGTGCTCCACATCGGTTTCAGTGGTGCAGAAGATCACGGCCGGAGCCCTGCCTCCCTCTGTGTGACGCAGGGCCTTGAGGAACTCCAAACCGTCCATGACCGGCATGTTCCAGTCGAGCAGAACCACATCGGGCATCCGCTTCCGGCACTTTTCGAGGGCAATCTGTCCATCCTCGGCCTCGTCAACCTCGAATCCCAGGCCTGTGAGAAGTTTTCGCGCAACTCTCCTGACAGTGGCCGAATCATCGGTCACCAGACACGACCTTGAAAGAGTATGGGGAATCACGCTTTCGCTAATTTCAGTTCCGATCGAGCTCGACACGGTCTCGGCCCTCCTTCTTGGCGTGATAAAGTGCTGCGTCGCTCCTTGCCACCCACTCGGTCAGTGGATCTCCAGGCTCATAGCAGGCAGCCCCGATCGAAACGGTGATGGGCGTCATTGGAGGGGTGAGGTCAAGCGACAAAGGATTTCTGGCCAGCGCTTGGCGAATGTTTTGCGCCACATTCACGGCGGCGTCCACATCTGTGCGGGGCAGAATCACCGCAAATTCCTCGCCACCGTAGCGCGCTACGTAGTCCCCGCCGCGCACTGCCTTCTGCACGGTCTTTGCCAGATAACGAAGCACAGAATCGCCGATCTGATGTCCCCACGTATCGTTCACCCTCTTGAAGTGATCGATGTCGATCATCAGCAATGCCAGATCGTCACCGCTGTTCATGGCTTCTCCGGCCGTCCTGCGGATGATGGCGTCGAAGGATTTCCGGTTTGACACTCCGGTCAGGCCGTCCAGCGTGGCGTCCCGTATTGCTTCCTGCAGATTGCGTTCAAGATCCTCGATCTTGTCGGCGGATTCGCGCATGCGCAGGCCGAAATATTCGCTTCGTCCGGCCATGCCCTTGCTTTCGGTCACCAGATTCTCGATGAGGTTTTTCAAATTGCCCAGGCTCTCCCCCAGGTTTTTTGAGGCGATCCCCCTTAAAGTGGCGCCGAACTGATGAGCATCATCGGAGGCAAAGTCGGCAGCGCTGACGATCTCCTGGAGGGTATTCAAGGCAAGCACGGAAGTCTCGCGTACAGCCTGCGCCTCTTTCGCCGACGAAAAGAACGTCGCGTACAAGTCCTGCAGGGTACTCTCATCAAAGCTCGCGCCGTTGGAAATAAGAACGTCGATGGTTCGTTCCAGATTGGGACTCTGCCTGGCGTGATACTCGTACCAGATGGCATAGTTGGCTGGCGTGGCTGGAATTGCAAACTTCTGCAGCGATTCCATGGCCGAGACTGCTATCGATCGAGCTTTTGCAACATCCTCGACAGGCATGGCCGGACTCCTGTTGCTTCCAGTGCAAAGATTGGTTCCACAATAAGTACTTGTCAATTTCATATCCGCAAAGTCCTCGTGCACTTGTGCCTTGGCTCTTCAGTCAGGCAGCAGCGCCCTGCTTGATGCACTGTCGAAGGCTCGACAGTGCATCAGAAAAAGGCGCGTAACTCCACTCCTCCACCAACGCGCCTCCAGAAGAGACGCGAAGCCTCAGAATCATCCCTTTTTTGCGAAAAATGGGATGATTCTACTCATCGGCGGATTGAAGCCTTTTCGATAGTTGTTTTTAGAGCATTTTTACTGTTTTTGTAATGCTGGAGTCGTGGACTCCCACCCTAGAGCATTTTCGGAATACATATAGACTTTTCAATGGCGTTGAAGATGGCTCTTTCTTGAGGAAAAAGCCACTTAGCAGTATGGCTTCGGTCTACACCAATTCCGAAAATGCTATAGGCGCAGAAACAGAAACACGCCGAGGGTGGGGCACCCAGAACCTTACACGATCCTGGAAATGCTCTAGCATTGCCGACAGATTCCCGGGCGCATTGACTCCCCGCCGCATGCGCCGTAGGCTCATAACATGGAATTCACGGTAAGCGAACTCGAACGGGAACCGATTGACTTTGACCTGGAGCTGGCTCCGGGAGCGGTCGATCTGGGCGGCGAGGCCGAGCAGCAGGGACCGCTGGCTACCTCCGGCTTGGTTGAGGTGCTCCAAGAACACCGGGGCCCGAAGGACATTGTGTCCGACATCCGAATAAGGGGCAGCTTCTCCGGCAAGTTTCAGGTTCCATGCGCCCGCTGTGTCGAGCCGGTCGAGATTCCTCTGGCGGCCGACTTTGACCTGATTTTCAAGCCCGTGGAGGCCGATTCCGACGCCCCGGAGCGGTCCATTACTGCGCAGGAAACCGAAATCGGGTATTATTTAAAGGACGGCCTTGTGCTTGAGGATGTGTTGCGCGAGCAGGTACTTTTGTCCCTGCCGGTCAAGACATTGTGCAAGCCAGACTGCAAGGGACTTTGCCCGCGCTGCGGTGTAAATCGCAACAGCCAGACCTGCAACTGCGAAGAGGGTCCGAGTGACCCCCGCTGGCAAGCGCTGGCCGGCCTCCGCGGCCGGATCGAGTCCAAGTAAGTCCCAGAGAAAATCTGGATCAATTGAGGGTGCTCGCCCCGTGCCGGAAGGCAACCAAGACCCCGTGCGGCCTGAAACCGGCAGGGAAGGTCTTGGGCGATTTGAAGCGGGCAGAGATACGAAAGGAATTCGATTATGCCTAATCCGAAAAGACGCCATTCGACGCGCCGCACTGCAATTCGCCGCTCTCACGACTTCCTCACAGCAACGGGAGTCTCGGAGTGCCCCAACTGCCACGAGAAGAAGCTGCCCCATCACGCCTGCCCCAAGTGCGGCGAGTACAAGGGCCGCGCGGTTCTGGACGTTGAGGAACCAGCCAAGTAGATGCAGGCGCCCATGCTCATTGACATTGCGCTTGACGCCGTAGGGAGTGACAGGGCTCCGGAGCCGGAGATTCGCGGGGCGATCCTTGCCTGCAAGGCGCTGCCCGTACGGGTCCACTTGATTGGTCCCGAGGCGGAGCTGCGCGATCTTTTGGATGAACACCTGGAAAACGAAGATCTTCCCATAGTCATTCACAATGCCTCGGAACGCATCGGCATGGACGAGAAGGCTGTCCATGCGGTGCGGACCAAGAAAGACAGCTCGATGCGCGTGGGCGTCAAGATGCTGCGCGAGGGCAAGGTGGCCGGCTTTGTGACCGCCGGGAACACCGGCGCGGCCATGGCCACGGCCAAGATGGTGCTGGGTACTCTGCCCGGCGTGGACAGGCCGGCGCTGGCCACGCCCATGCCGACCTCCAAAGGCGGCAACCCTTGCGTTCTGCTGGACGTTGGCGCCAACGTGGACTGCAAGGCTCACAATCTAGTGCAATTTGCCGTGATGGGAGAAATCTACGCCCGCAGCGTGCTCAAGATCAGCCAGCCGCGCGTGGGGCTGCTTTCCATCGGCGAAGAAGAAACCAAGGGCAACGATCTGACCCATGAGGCCTTTCCGCTGCTCAAGGCGCTGCCGATTCACTTCATCGGCAATGTCGAGGGCCGCGACATCTTCAGCGGTAAGGCGGATGTAATTGTCTGCGACGGCTTTGTGGGCAACGTGGCGCTGAAGACCAGCGAGGGCGTTGGCCGTTTTGTGCGCGACGTGCTGCGCGAGTCGCTGACCCAGACCGTGACTGCCCAAGTGGGAGCGCTGCTGTCGCGGCGAGCTTTCAACGATTTCCGCCGCCGCCTGGACCCCACTGAGTACGGTGGCGCACCGCTGCTGGGAGTGCGCGGTGTCTGCATCATTGGCCATGGCTCCTCGAACGACCGCGCGATCTTCAATGGCATCCGAGTGGCCTATGAGTTTGCCAAGGCCGGCACCAACCAGTGCATCGAACAGGAGTTTGCCGGCCGCCTGAAGCGCTTCAGCCATGTCGCAGACACGGAAGCTGCTGCAGCCGCCTCAGTCGTCCAGTAAAGCTTCATTCTCGCTGGCAAGAACCATTCTTCTGCTACTGATTTGTTTGTGATGGGCAAGCGCGGAATCCTCAACTCTGGTCTACGGCATCTTCGATTCTGGTGTTTACAGAATCCATGCAGCAAGGTGGCTTTTTCCTCAAGAAAAAGTCACCTTCCATGCTCTTCTGATGCAAATATGTGAAACGAAAATGTTCTAGCGGGCCTGTCTGGCCTATACGCTCGAAAGCTGCGCAGGGACCTCAACGCGTAGCATCAACCACTTGCGGACCCGTGCCGTATTGCGCTCGAAGCAGAAATACACCAGCCAGGATGCGGCAAACACAACGATAAGAACGATGAATAGCTTTACCAGGGACACAGGCGAGAGCTTCCAAAGTTCGCCTGTCGGAAACAGCAGAGCGGAGATAAAGAAAAGCATGGGGGTATGCAACAAATAGAGCGTGTAGGACATGCCTGAAAGAGTATGAGCCGCAGCGCGATAGAGCGTATGGACGCCGTTTCCCTGTGCGTGGAGCACGGTCCAGAGGAAAAGCGAAAAAGCGATGCCAATGACGAAGTCCGCAGCAAAGAATCCTTTTATAGGCATAGGGAACTTGAGTTCCAGGAATATTGCAAGGAAGAGCGCCAAGCCGGACGCACAAGTAAGGATTTTCCTACGTGAGGGCGGGATTTGCAGAGGAAAGCAGGCTACCCCCACGCCCATAAGCCAAATGAGAAAATAGGCTCCAATCTCCCACCCGCACAAGACCACAAGCAGAGACAGAAGCAGGCCAGCGCCAACTCGGACTCGCGTGCGATTGGACGCCCAGAGCGCAATGAGAAGAAGAGGAAAGAAGATGTAGTACCAGAACTCGTAGGCGAGACTCCACAAGGCGCCATTGCTGCCGAAGCATGGAGTGACGATGCCTTGCAGAAAGAATAAATTCGCGAGAAAGACCTTCACCGAAAACAGGCTGGTCTGAGCGAACTCAAGGATTCTATAGATGCGCAGAGGGCTGTGCAGCAGGTATACCCCGGAGGCGTCGAAAACCGCACCCAGCAGCAAAGCCGGAATGAGTACGATCCACAGCCGCGTAAGGCGCTGCACCAGGTATCCCTTCCAGGAGAATGCCCCCTTGCGCATGGCGCGCAGCACACTGCCGCCAACAAGATACCCGCTGAGCACGAAGAAGGCGATGACCGCCATGCGGGTAAGAATTGGCCCACCCTCAAAGAGTTGGCTGAATCGTAGGTGCTTGGTTAATGTGGGTTCGCCTTTTTGAAAGGCTGGGATGGCGACACTTCCAGACTTTCCGACCAAAAGATTGGTGAAAGACGTTTTGATGAACAAGAAGCGGGCGTGGCCCACTAAGACCCATACCGCCGCAATTCCGCGTATCGCATCCAAATGCACAGATGCATCCGTGTCACGGAATTTCAATCCGGCAGCTTTTCCTGTGGAACTCATCAGGTCTTATTTTTCCTGTTTATTTTGAGTCAATTATATCCCAAAGGCTTCGCGCGCCATCACTCGTACTTCAACGACTCGACAGGGTCCATCTGTGCGGCGCGGGTGGCGGGAATAGTGCCGAAGATCACACCGACCAGCATGGCTGCGGCCAAGGCAACGAAGATCGACCAGACCGAGATCGGCAGATCGTAGTTGGTGAACAGGCGGATCGACAGCGGCACGGTCAGGCCCACGATAATGCCCACAATGCCGCCGATCAGCGAGATGATCACCGCTTCGGCCAGGAACTGGAGCTTGATCTCGCGGCAGGTGGCGCCCATGGCCTTGCGGATGCCGATCTCGCGGATGCGGGCGCGGACGTTGGCCAGCATGATGTTCATGATGCCGACGCCGCCCACGGCCAGGGTGACAGCCGCTACGGCCAAAAGCACCAGCGTCAGGGCGTTGGCAATCTTGGCGGCCATGGTCAGCAGTTCCTTCAGGTTCGTGGCTTTGTAGACCGAGTTGGGCCGGTGCCGGGCGCTGACGATACGCTCGATCTCGTGGCTGGCTTCGGGCACCGCGTCCATGCTGTACATGGAAAAATAAATCTGTTTTACATTTTCGGTTCCCGTGAAGTAGCGGGCCACCGAGTAGGGAATCAGAATCGTCTGGTCGGCGATCTCCGATTCGCCAAACGTGTCGACGCTCTCTTTGAAAACGCCGATGATCGTAAAGGGAATGCCGCTGATTTCGAAGTTCTGGCCGACGGCCGCATCCGCGCTTCCGTATCGTTCATTGGCGAAGATCTGCGAGACCACTGCGCACTTGAGGTGGGCTGAGTCGTCGGTATCGTCGAAGAAGCGGCCCAGGGGAACAATCAGATTGCGAATGTTGAGATATTGCGGGCTGACGCCCAGCACCAGCGTGTCCTTGACGATGCCCGAGCCGAAGCTGATGCGGGAGTGCATTTCCACGACCGGCGAAGAGTACATGACGCCAGGCAACTGCGCCAGCACGGCCTTCTCGTCGTCGCGGGTGAGCGAGTCATTGGCAACGGTTCGTTCAGCGCCGCCGGCGCCGCCGCCGGCGTATTCCAACTCGACCGAGTTGGTGCCGATCTTCTGAATTTCGTTCAGAATAAATTGCTTGCCGGTCAAACCGATGGTGACCACCAGAATGACCGAGGCGGTGCCGATGACCATGCCCAGCGCGGTCAGCGCGAAGCGGATCTTGTTCGAACTGAAGCTATCCACGGCCAGCTTCAGAATCTCGCTTAGCATCATGGTGCCGCGGGCGCTGACGGGCGTCTGCTCAGATGCTTGAGTGCGGGATGGGGCGGTTGGGTTCATTCATTCAGCTTACAGTGGACAGCTTACAGCAGACAGCAAACAGCGGATCGTGTTCACTGTTCTCCAAAAAACAACCCCGGCCAAAGCCGGGGTTGTCAGGCGGCAAAAAATTTGAGCGGCCTATGCCTTGGCCACGACGCGGCCCACTTCCTTCAAGCGGGCTGCCTTGCCGCGAAGGTTGCGGAGGTAGAACAGCTTGGCGCGGCGCACCTTGTGGCTGCGGATTTTCTCGATTTTTTCGATGACTTTGGAATTGAACGGGAAGACACGCTCCACGCCTTGGCCAAAGCTCATCTTGCGCACGGTAAACGTGCCCTGGGGGCCTTTGTTGATAGCGATTACAAGACCTTCAAAGGCCTGCAAGCGCTCCTTATCGCCTTCTTTGATCTTCACTTGAACGCGAATTTGGTCGCCGGGTACGAACTCGGGGAGGTCGGTACGCTTGAGCTTGTCTGCCAAGCGCTGCATTACTGGATGAATAGACATAATGGTTTCCTACGTTTGGACTCAGAAATTTCAGTTTACTACAAGAGGCCGGGTTCGTGCTTGGTTGGGGCTCAATCGTTTCTTGAGAAGGGCCGGACCGTCGCTGAAAGGGCTTGGGAAGGGAGCTTAGCCTGCGTCGGGTGGGATGAATTATAGTTCCGGGTATGGACGAAAAACGTGAATTGCTGCGCCACACGGTTGCCACTGTGGCTTATCGTGCTACGCGGGCTCTGGAAGGCGCGCCCGACCACTTTGCCGGAGTTGACATAGCCGGCCGGCTGCCTGTGCAGATTCTGGCCCACATGGGCGACCTGTTCGAGTGGGCGTTGAGTATGGCCGTTGGGCAGGGATGCTGGCAGGACTCCCAGCCACGCGCCTGGGCCGAGGAACAGCAGCGGTTCTTCTCTTCGCTTCAGAGCTTCGATGCTTTCCTGGCCAGTGAGCAGCCGCTCCGCGCCCCGGTTGAGCGGCTCTTCCAAGGGCCTGTGGCCGATGCGCTGACCCACGTGGGCCAGTTGGCCATGTTGCGCCGCCTCTCCGGCAGCCCTATACACGGAGAGAACTTCTTCGTCGCCGGGATCAAGGTGGGCCAGGTGAGCGCGGATCAGCCCGCGCCGCTCAAGACCTTCTAAGTCTCTGACAGCATAATTCCGTACCTCCAGTTCATCCTTTCCCAGGTTCCAAAATCGGGACCTGGGGCACCCAGGGTTAGTGCAACTTCAAGCTGTCAGAGGCCTAGGCTGTTGTGTCCTGCCTTGTTGGGGCTGCTCTATTGGAACGCCAGCGGCTTCCAGGCGCCATCCTGCTTGAGAGCTAACTGAATCGGCCGGGGCGGGCCCTGGGGCGGAACGGTGACCTCAATCCAAAGCTCCTGGCCGGGCTGGAGACGAGTCGGGTCTGCCGCGTGTTCGGCAATGTAGAAGTCGACCGGCTGCTCAATCAGAAGATTCTGACAAGAGGTTTCCGGCTGAGCCAATACCGTGATTCCATGCGGCGTTTGCTGCGCAATCTGCCATTTCCCCAGCCCTGAGATGGGAATCGCAACCAGCTTGTGGTTCTCCACCGCGAGACGGGCGGAATAGCGATCCGCCTGCGCGTTGATGAACCATCGGTACTTGGCATCTGGATTATTGGCGTCCTTCAGCTTTGCTGGCGGAGCAATGCGTCCGCAACCGTCCACGTTTAATCGCAGGCTCAGGTAGCGGCCGCGCATGACCATCTCCGGATCGTAGGCGGCCGCGCGCGTCCAGACCCGCGGGCAGGTTGAGCGCTGATAAAGGTACTTGGCCGCGATGGACGAGACCAGCAGCAACTGGATGACGAGCAGTGCAATGGAGGTTTTGGAGATTTTCATTGCGCCTCCCCGGCGGAAACGTCCGCTTTGCTGATTCCAGAGACGAGATTGCGACGCATTTTTTCGAGAGCCCATCCGCCGGCCAGGAAGAGAATTCCGAGGCCGATCAAGCCCAGCGAGCGGCCCATCTTGTCGAAGAGGTTGCTGAAGTAAAACCAGATGACGGTGATGGCGAAGCCCACAATGCCGAGGTTGACCAGCGCCTTCGAAGCCTGGCGCACGCCCCACCAGATCAGGAAGACGCAAAAGGCTGCGACCAGCGCGTGGGCGGCTAGGTTGGGCTCGTTGCGAACAAAATAGCGGGGCGTGCCGTTAGTGTAGTAGTCGTTATACTCACTCCAAATTCGCTGGCACCAGGGCAGCGCAATCGAGAAACAAATCGCGACAGCGACGGGAATCAAGCTCTTGCGAAATTTGAAGACCGCGAAGAACAGGGGAATGGCGGCAATGTCGATCCATCCCCATATACGGAGTCCAAGCGGTAAATAGGTCTGGTTGCCCCATGAATTCCATCCAGCCAGCAACATACACACACCCACGACCGCACCAATTGCCGCGACTGCGAAGAGAATCCCGGCGACAGCCTTGTGCTTGGAGCCGAGGAAGAGGGTGAGGTAAAGAACCGCCCAGACGATCAGGAATCGGCCCAGATAGACGTTTTGTCCGATGTGCCCCTCGGCGGAATACACGAATTCCGAGAAAATCCAGGCCGGGACGAGCAACAGTGTCAGCGTCTGTTGTGCCTCGTCATGGAGCAGAATCCAGCCAGCCAAGGCTGCCAGAGCCCACAGCAGAATCGCTGCCGGCCAGTGCTCCTGAATGTTGAAGATCTGTCCGACCAAGGCAATGGCCGCGCCGGTGGAAACAGTGCCGACGGCGTGCAGAGCCGTCGAAAGGCCGCGAAAGCGCTCCCGCGCCCAGCCTCCGCCGAGGTGGAAGACACTGACCATCGCCAGCACGATGGCGAGCCGGGCGCTGGGGCCCATCTGGTCCCAGTGAGCGGAGACAAACAGGACCACGCCGCAGGCCAGCAGGATCGCTCCCAAAATCAGCGCGACCAGCCCCTGCCAGCGCAAACCGGCTGGCTTCTTCTGTTCACTTTCCCAAGCGCGGATGCGGCTTGCAGCGGCCTCATCCAGGACGCCAGCCGATTGCCAGCGATTTAGCAGCGATTCAAAGTCAGCCATATCAGATGGCCAACAGTAGAACACATCGGGCGCGGTGTATGCGCGGAATTTTTTACCTATATCATCAGTAAATATGCGGTTTGAGATTGTGACCATCTTTCCCGGTTTTTTTGCCGGTTTCTTCGAGAACGGGATTCTGAGCCGTGCGCTGGCTCGTGAGCTGGTGACGGTGGGTGTGCACGATCTGCGCGAGTTTACGCACGACCGGCACCGCACCGTGGACGACCGTCCCTTTGGCGGCGGCGAGGGCATGGTGCTGAAGCCCCAGCCGCTGGCCGAGGCTCTGGCTGCGCTGGGCATTGCCCCTAAGGCGGAGCGGCAGGCGGCCGAGGTTCAGGACAAAACGCGCGTGATTTTGCTTTCGGCGCAAGGCGTGCCGTTTACCCAGGCGCTGGCGCGCGAGCTGGTCGGCGTGGAGCGGGTCGTGCTGATTTGCGGGCGCTATGAGGGCGTGGACGAGCGCATCAGTCAGCTTTATTGCGACATGGAGCTTTCGATCGGCGACTATGTGCTGAGCGGAGGCGAACTGGGCGCTGCCGTGGTGGTGGACGCGGTTACGCGTCTGGTGCCGGGCGTGCTGGGCAACGAGGCCTCCTGTGAGTTTGAGAGCTTTGGCGTAGCGGACGCCGAGATTGCCGACGCCGAGGGTGGCGTTCCGCGCTCGCAGTACGGCTCCGGGGGCCTGCTGGACTATCCGCACTACACTCGCCCGGCGGAGTTTGGCGGGCTGAGCGCGCCGGAGGTGCTGCTGAACGGCGATCACCAGCAGATTCGCATCTGGCGGCGCGAACAGCAGTTGCGCAAAACGCTGGCCAATCGGCCGGATTTGCTGGAGGGCGCGGCTCTCAGCGAGAAAGACCGCAAGCTGCTGGAGAAGATTCGGCGGGAAACAGAATAGGGCGGCAGTCAAAGAATATTAATGGTTTTCGAAGAGCTCTTCATGAGTTCCCGTTCGCTCCAGGTGAACTCTTTCATCGTTTGCGAAGTAGATAAGCACCCAGTCGGGCTCGATATGCGCATCTCTGTATCCGGCCCAGTTGAGCTTGAGCCGATGATCTTTATAGCGAGGCGGCAAGGGCTGTTCAGAGAGCAGAAGTTCGATCAGAGCTTTCAGCTTTTCGAGGTCTTTGCCCCGCTTCTGAAGTCGTTTCACGTCGCGATGGAATTGGGATGAATAGCTCGGCGAACGCATCAGATTCCAAGCTTCTTGAAGAGGTCAGCGGAATCCTTGGCTTGATGCACCTCTTCTCCCTGGGCGGTCTTGCGCATGGTCTCCCGTGTGAGCTTGTTGGGCTTCAAGTCGAAGGGCAGGGCGCTTTCATTGGCGACTCTGGTTAATACGATGCGCATTACATCGGAGACTGTCAGGCCCATCTCTTCGAGCACGACAGTGGCTTTTTCTTTCACGTCAGCGCTGACTCTGGAGCGGACAACCGCATTGATAGCCATGGTGCTATTGTAGCCCAATTGAGCTACAATAGCGCCTTCTGTAGTGAAAGGATTGGACGGAATTGCATCTTGCCGATTCTTCAGGCTTTTCCGGGCGCATTCAAATCTACGAGCCCTTCAGGGAGGGCCATTTCGACGCGCCGGGCTTTCAGATTGATGCCGTGCAGGTAGCTCTTGGCAAAAGGAACCAGAACCTCGCCCGCCGCGCCATGCACGACCAGAAGCGCCGTGGGGCCGGCCGTGCGGTCCACGTCCTCGATTTCGCCCAACGTCACCGGCTTGGCTGGGGCCACATCCACCAGCACGCAGCCGATCAGGTCGCTGATGTAGACCTCGTCTTCGCTCAGAGCGGCCCGCTCGTTGCGGGGAATGGCGACGACAAGCCCGGCAAGCGTCTCGGCCGCCGAGATTGAATCGACCCTGGCAAAATGCAGCACGATGCCGCCCTTGTGCAGCCAATGAGCCGCCAGTTCCACCTCGCGCGGTGCAGAGGGTGTGGCCGGACGTTGCGCCGATTTTGGAGCAGCAGAATCCGTCAGCAGCCAGAGCTGCTTTCGTTCGGCAAATTTTTCAGGGAAATCGGTGAGAATCTCGGCGAAGACCTCGCCTTTGCGTCCTTGCGGACGGCGAATCCGCGCCAGCCAGATCCAGTCCTCAGCGTCTTCAGGCACAGTCATCGCTGCCTTCCGAGGGGGCAGGGGAGATAGGCAGTCGCCATCTTAGGGTTCGTCTTCTTCCAGGATGTCAAGCGAGTAGCGATGATGCTGCTTCACGCTGACGGCGCCCAGAATGGTGCGCACCGAACGGGCGGTGCGTCCCTGTTTGCCAATGACCTTGCCCACGTCCTGCGGCGCCACCCGAAGCTGGAGAACCGTGTCTTCCTCGCGGTCCACACTCTCCACTTCAACGGCTGTTGGTTCGTCCACCAAGGCCCGCGCAATCTCGCGGACCAGTTCATCGACTTCGACCATAGCGTTTTGGGTCATGCACTTGCCTCTGACCGGATGCTTTCAGAAAATTGGCGACCGAGAATGGACCACTCAGGACCGGTGCGCGCATGGTATCAGCACACACCCGCCGCCGTCAGCAATTGTATTGCGTGCCGGCTCCGGGATGGCGCGCACCCTCAGGCGAAGAGCAAAAAACTAGACCGCGGGCGTTTCGACAGCCGGTGCGACAGGCTCGGCAGCCGTTTCCGGATTCTTGGTGACCAGCTTCTGGACGGTGGGCGAAAATTGCGCGCCCTTGCTGCGCCAGTAGGCGATGCGCTCGTACTTCAGCTCGACCGTGGCCGGGTTGGTGCGGGGGTTGTAGGTGCCGACGACCTCGATCGAACGGCCATTGCGGGCGCGGTCCTTTTCAATGACCACGATGCGATAGAAGGGCTGCTTGGGGGCGCCAACGCGCGCCAGACGAATCATTACCACGGTTGTAAGGTTCCTTTCGAATTCCAATGCTCGGTTGCGTTTTTTACTTCACGGACTTGAGACCTGTTTGCGGGGACCCTGGTTTCTGGGGATCTTTCCGGCTGGCACGGACCTACTGCCAAATGGAGGCCAAGCGAATGTGCCCAGCCGCGCAAAACACAACACCTAAGTATCGCCGAAAAAGGCAGGTTGAGGCAAATGGCCTGCTCGTCGCGGAGAAATGGAAGCAGGGCATCGGCCGTGGCTGTACCATGAACAAGAAATCGGGAGTTCTCCACTTTCCTGTCTGAAAGCCTGGAGATGGGAGCCTTCTTCGTCGCAAAACGGTATTCTCCGACGGATTCGGAGTCAGTTCAGAGGCTGGAACACAGATTGATCGCGGAGCGCGCACAGCATGGTTCGTGAATATCACAAGGGGTATTCCAGCAGCCTGGGCCGGGAGATGGAAATGCTCATCTTCGGGACTGCGGGCCTGCCCGTCGTGGTCTTTCCTACTTCTTGCGGGCGCTTTTACGAGTTTGAGGACCGGGGGATGATCGCCGCTCTTGCTGACCGGATCGAGGCTGGCCAGTTGCAGGTTTTCTGCGTGGATTCGGTGGATGCGGAGAGCTGGTACAACCGCTCGGCAGCCCCGCGATGGCGCGTCGCGTACCACATGAAATACGAGCATTACCTGATTCACGAAGCGGTTCCGCTGATTCGGCAGAAGAACCCCGATCCGCGTCTGGTGGCGCTCGGCTGCAGCTTCGGCGGCTATCACGCCGTCAACATCGCCCTGCATCATCCGGAGATCTTTACCGGCATGGTTTCCCTGTCCGGAGCCTTCGACCTCACGTACTTTCTCTACGGATACTACGATCTGGATTGCTACTACAACCTTCCCACCCACTACCTGCCGAACTTGACCGATCCTCAGCTTCTGGAGCGCATGCGCCGCAACAGATATGTATTAGCCAGTGGCCGGGACGACCAGTGCCTGGGGCAGAATCAGACTCTCGACAGGATCATGAACGAGAAGGGAATTCCACACGAGTTTCACGTCTGGGACGCAGTGAACTCCCACGACTGGCCCACCTGGCAGCGCATGATGCGGGAATACCTGTGAAGGAGCATGGGCCGGCCCTGATTCGCTCCAGCAGAATCCAAGGCCATCGCCCGTCAAGAGCGAAGACCCTGGATTTCAATTGCTCTATTTGCCGGACTTGCCCTTCTTGCTGCCAGCCGCATGAGCCGCGGCTTTCTGAGGCTGGTCGCCACTGTGATGCTTCTTGTGGCGAGCTACGGCTTTTGCAACGTCCTCAGCGGAAAGCTTGGTTTGGCTTCCAAGATGCAATACATCGTTTGAAATATCGGATTCCATGGGTTTCTCCTCATTCAAGGCAGGGAGCCCTATCTGGAGGCTGCCGAGTAAGGTCACAGATGAGTCCCTTCCGGCTTGGCAGAAAAATCCCAGCGGCGCGGGGATGGTGATTTGAGGCAGGGCCGGTGTACGATTCACCCGCCTCCGCCATCCTGATAAGAACAGCCGCTGAGCGGCAGCTCCTGCCTATAAGCATAGTCCTATTTGGCGGTGCCAGAGAGATTGTCTTCTGCCGCGAGGCCGATCGAGTACTAGAGTTACATTTGCTTTGAATTGCCCCTATCCGGGCCTATTGATCCGGCAAGAAAACCGTGACATCGTATTCCCACCCATTTCCGCAAAAGACGCGGAAATGGGTGATGCACCAGGACAGTATTTAGTTGCCGGATCAATAAAGGCCAAGATCTTTGGCTCATTTTTTAATTAAGAGGGCTGAAGCCTTCTGTTCCCTCCGGAATTGCCGATCTGCAACTGTAATACTAGGCCTTGAGTTTTTTCAGTAGCCAGGCCATGTTCTGGCCCAGGGTCTTCATGACTTGAACGGCCTCCAGGTCTTTCTCCACGTCACCCTTTTCGAGGCCAAAGCCAACGTTCCAGTAGGTCGAGCCGGGCACGATCATTTCGCTGAAGGAAAAGAAATAATTCAAGGAGTCGAAAGCAGGGATGGCGCCCGCACGCCGAGCAACCACGACAGCCGCGCCAACCTTGCGGCGGAAGAGGCCGCCGTTGGCTCTGGAAACGTAGCAGGCGCGGTCCATCAGCGCCGCAATCTCCGGCGTAATGTTGGCAAAATAAGTAGGCGATCCGAGCAGAATGCCGTCCGCGTTTGCCATCTTGTCAATGCAGTCGTTGACGATATCGCCGGTTTGCTCGCACTTGCGGTTTTTCAGCTTCGAACACGCGTGGCATGCACGGCAACCGGGAATCTTCATTCCGCTCAACTCAACAAGCTCGGTTGCGATCCCTTCCTTTTCCAGTTCCTTCAGAACGTACCGCAGCAGGATAGCCGTGTTTCCGCCCTTGCGCGCGCTGCCATTGAATGCAACAACCTTGATCGGACTCACACTCATGGTCAAGTCTCTCCTCGTTGGCCATTCAGGCGAACTGCTTAATGGCCGGATTCTCCACCCCTTTATTGTGCTCTTGCAGAGAGGGCTGCCGATGAACGCGCAGAACCCCCATTGACAGTGAGATGTCGCTGGGGGTTCATTTGTTTCGGAATTGTTTCAAGTCCGAACCTGGACGATTCAGCCCAGGATAGTGGCCAGATCAGCCTCCGGCGTGGTGATCGGCATCAGGTTGTAGTTTTCATTGAGCAGCTTGAGCACCGCGGGCGACAGGAAAGCAGGCAGCGTGGGGCCGATGCGGATGTTGCGAACCCCCATCCACAGCAGCGTAAGCAGAATGGCGACCGCTTTCTGCTCATACCAGCTGAGCACCAGCGAAAGCGGCAGGTCGTTGACGCCGCAATTGAAGGCGCCGGCCAGAGCCTGTGCGATCTTCAAGGCTGAGTAGGCGTCGTTGCACTGGCCCAGGTCGAGTAGCCGGGGCAGTCCGCCGAGGGTGCCGAAATCCTCTTTGTTGAAGCGGTACTTGCCGCAGGCAAGAGTCAGGATGATGCAGTCTTGCGGCACCTGTTCGGCCAGCTCCGTGTAGTAGTTGCGTCCGGAGCGTGCTCCGTCGCAGCCGCCGATCAGGAAGAAGTGGCGCAGAGCGCCGGACTTCACGGCGTCGATCACGGTGCCGGCCACACCGAGCACGGCATCGTGGCCAAAGCCGACGGTGATGCTGTCGGCGGGGCCGTCCTCGGCAAATCCGGGAGCCGCGAGCGCTGCTGCAATTACCGGCGAAAAGTCGGTGCCAGAAATGTGTATGACGCCCGGCCAGGCGACCGCGCCGCAAGTAAAGATGCGCGCCTTGTAGCTTTCCTTGGGCTTCTGGATGCAGTTCGAGGTCATCAGAACTGCGCCGGGGAAGGCGTCGAACTCATCCGCCTGATCAACCCATGAACCGCCGTAGTTGCCGGCCAGGTGCTTGAAGGCCTTGAGCTTGGGGTAGCCATGCGCGGGCAGCATTTCGCCGTGCGTATAGATGTTGATGCCCAGCCCATCGGTCTGTTTCAGCAGTTCATACAGGTCGTGCAGATCGTGGCCGGATACCACAATCGCCTTGCCCTTCAGCGGATGCAGCCGCACTTGCGCCGGAGTTGGCGCGCCAAACGCTTCGATGTGCGCGTGGTCAAGCTGCTCCATGATGGCGAAATTTAGCTCGCCCACCTTGAGCGCCAGTGCGAGCAGTTCTTCCTGGGTGTGCTTCTCGGTCAGCGCGGAGAGAATTTCGTAGATCATTCCATAAGCTGCCGGAGCGCTCGAGCCGAGCATCTGGGCGTGATAGGCATAAGCGGCCACGCCCTTGAGGCCGTAGACCACCAGATCTTCGAGGTTCTTGATCTCCTTACCCTCGGTCAGAAATGCGGTGGAAATCAACTGCTCGCGTCCCTGCGCCAGCAGAGCCTCGCGGGTTGGGGCGGGTTGCCACGCGGCCGGACCGGACAGCGGCTGGGTCGGCGCTCCAGTTTTGGCCGCTGCTTCTTCGTACAGGGCGCGCGCCTTGTCGCGGACGACGGCTGCGCGGTAGACCAGATCGGCCACGCTGTCCTCATCGAAGTTCACGTTGGTCAGCGTGGCAAAGATTGCCTTGATCGTGAAGGCATCGATCTCCGCGTCAACCGCGCCCAGTTGGCGCGCGCGATGCGCATACTTGCCTACGCCCTTGAGCGCGTAAATCAGCAGATCCTGAAGCGTTGCGGTGTTTTCGTCCTTGCCGCAGACGCCGACCACCTGGCAGCCCTTGCCTTGGGACGTTTGTTCACATTGATAACAGAACATATAGCTTTCCTCCTGGGGAAGAAGTACTCGATCTGAAGACAGGGTAGGCTCCGGCGCATGGATAAGCAATAACTAAAGTATGTCCTGTCGTATGGCGTTTTCTGCCGCGTAATTCTTGAGCGCGGGAACCTTTTTGCGCTGGGCGGGGTCAAAGAGTGTAGAGTTTCTTGTTGATTGATTCGAGGAGGTTTTGTGCGCCGAATTCTCGCCGTTTTTTGTCTTGCCGCCTTCACCGTGGTTCTGGCCGCGCAACCGCCGGCCAGCTCCCAAGCCAAGCCGAAGCTGGCCTCGCCGAAGGCAGCGTTGGCCGCACCGCAGGTGCTGCCTGTACGCAAGGTCGTGCTCTACAAGAACGGCGTGGGCTACTTTGAGCACGCCGGTTCGGTCACCGGCAACCAGCGCGTGGCCATCGACTTCACCTCGCCGCAATTGAATGACGTCTTGCAGTCGCTGACCGTGCTCGATGAGGGCGGTGGGCGCGTCGGTGGGGTCAATTACAACTCCACCACGCCGCTGGCCGAGCAGCTCAAGTCGCTTTCGCTGGGCATGACGGATGACCCGTCCTCGACCGAGCTTTTCCAGGCGCTCAGAGGCCAGCGGGTCGAAGTGACCGGCGGCCCGGGCGGCGCGATCAACGGGCGGCTGATGTCCATCGAGTCGCGCACGGAAAAGGTGGGCGCGGGTGACAACGCCGCTTCAATCGACAAGTTCTATCTGACGCTGGTGGCCACCTCCGGCGCGGTGCGGGTGATTGAGCTGACTCCGGCGCTCAGCGTGCGCCCGCTCGACGCGAACCTGCAGGGCCAGCTTGATCGCTATCTGGAACTACTCTCGACCACCCACGCGAACGGCTTGCGTCATCTGACGCTCAACGCTCTCGGCCAGGGCCAGCGCGAATTGCGCGTCAGCTACATCAGCGAGGTTCCGGTCTGGAAATCGACGTATCGCATTGTCTTCCCGCGCACGGCGAATGGAAACGCCACCATGCAGGGCTGGGCGGTCGTCGATAACACCGTCGGCGCGGACTGGGACAACGTGCAGCTATCGCTTGTGGCCGGAGCGCCGCAAAGCTTTATTCAGCCGCTCTCGCAGCCGATCTACACCCATCGGCCGGAGATTCCCATCGCAACGGAAGAGCAGTTGACGCCGCAGACGCATGAGGCGGCGGGAGGTAGGCTCGCGACACAAAAAGTTTTACGAAGCGAGTTGAAAGGGGCCTTTAAGCCGTTTCTTGCCGGATCATCGGAATCCGTTACGGTCAATGCGGAACCGATGGCAGGGTCCCTGGAGAAACTCGAATCTGGCGGGTCGGCAGGCGGAGCGATGGGCTCGATGTTTGGCAACGCTTCAGCTGGCGGCGTGGAGCGTGCCAGCGATGCCTATCGCGAGGGCGACGTTTCCACCAACGCTTTCGACGACTTCTTCGAATATTCGCTGACGCAGCCGGTCACTATTCACAAGAACGAGTCGGCGATGGTGCCGATTTTGCAACAAGAACTGCCCGCCGAGCACGTTACTCTGTGGAGCGAGAGGGAAAAGACGCCGCTGCGCGCCGTGTGGCTGGAAAACACATCCAAGCTGACGCTCGACTCCGGCAGTTTCTCGATTTTTGAATCCGGCGAGTTTGCCGGCGAGGGGCTGCTGGACCCGATTCATCCCGGCGAAAAGCGGCTGCTCTCCTACGCCGCAGATCAGGCCGTGAAGGTGCATCAGGGCGGTTATATGGACACGCGCACGCTGCATCATATCGCCATGCACGAGGGCGTGATGGTGGAGCAGACCAGCGAGGTCACCGAGACCACCTACACCGTGAATAATGCCGCCGACGAGCCGCGGACGGTGCTGATCGAGCACGCGCGGCACGGCGACGCGGTGCTGGATTCCGAGCCCAAACCGGCCGAAACCACGCCCACGGCCTATCGCTTCCGCGTGGTAGTCGCGCCGCACGAGTCTGTCGATTTGCACGTGGGCGAGAAGGCCACACTGGCAGAGACGGTCCGCATCGATCCCAACTATGATCGCAGTGCTTTCCTGATTTCGGTCAGTAAGCTGGTGCCGTCGCTCGAAGAGAAGCTGCGGCCGCTCATTGAGGCCGAGACGGCGCTCAACGGTTTGAACCGTAAGATTCAGGAGCTTCAGGCCAGGGAGAAGACTCTTTCCGACGACGAGGCCCGCGACCGCGAAAACCTGACCGCGCTCAAGGGCAACGATGCGGGCAAGCGATTTGTCGAGGAGTTGAATCGCGCCGAGGACGCGATTCAGACCGCGCGGAAGGAGCAGGTCGACGCGGAAAAGGATCGGGATGCGGCGCGGGCGCATCTGGAAACTCTGATCGGCCAGCTATCCTTCGATGAAGACGCATCGGTGGTGATGAACAGCACCCAGTATGGCGACATGCAGTTGCGGCGATAGTGGGTGCCGAGGCGGGCATTCCCTCAGGGGCGAACAGGTTGCGGAAAAGGCCAAATTTTGGCAAAAAGGGCGAGAATGTTCTTCCGGGGCTATAGTCCGCGTTGATTCTACGGATCTTATGCGGGGGTTGAAACCCCCGCCTCCCTCCATTTCCGCAGCCTGTATGGCTCGTACCCTTTCCCTGAAGCGGCGGAACGAAATTCGCCCTTTCCGGGTGGATTTCCCTTTGTTTGCATCTGATTTTGCTCTCACTGTAACCTTCTATTCACATTGACCCGGTAGCCTGATCGTGTGACAGTCCAAGTGCCCGAGACGCGTATCTCTCCAGCTCAGCTTCAGCCTGAGCCTGACTCGCCAGCCGAGCAGCCTTCGGCGGGAGAGGCTCCGCAAGAGGCTTCGGCGATCCGTACTTTCCTGCTTTCGCGCGGCAACTCAGCGGTTGCCGATAGCGGCTTTCACTGGCTGATGGTGCTGTGCGCGCTGAGCATCTTTGGCATTGTGGTGCTGATCGCCACCGAATTGGTGGTGCGCTCCAAGATGGCCTGGGGGCAGTTCGGCCTGGATTTCTTCTACAAGGCTTATATCGATACCTACAGCAATCAGCCGCTGTATTGGGACCCGGTCAATGGGCATTTCAGCGCCTTGCCGTTCATCTACGGCACCCTGCTTTCGTCGTTCCTGGCGCTTTTGCTGGCGGTTCCTCTGGCCATTGGCGTGGCGGTCTATTTGACCGAGATGTGCCCGCAGGTACTGCGCGCGCCCCTTGCCTTCATTACCGAACTGCTGGCGGCCATTCCCAGCGTGATTTACGGATTGTGGGCGGTTTTTGTGCTGGTGCCGTTGTTGCGTGAGCACCTGAATCCATGGCTCATTAAAGGCTTCGGCTGGACGGGCTTTTTTGGCGACGACAACCCCACAGGGCTGGGCTTTGTCGCGGCGGGCATTATTCTGGCCATCATGATTCTGCCGATTATTTCCTCGCTGACGCGGGAAGTCATGACCGCGGTGCCTTACTCGCAGCGCGAGGCGGTGCTGGCGCTGGGCGCCACGCGTTGGGAGATGATCCGCATGGGCGTGCTGCGCAATGCGCGCATTGGCATCGTCGGCGCGGTGATTCTGGGCCTGGGGCGCGCCCTGGGCGAAACCATGGCGGTGACCATGGTGATCGGCAACAGCCCGGAGATTCACCGTTCGCTGCTGTCCAATGGCAGCTCGATGGCTTCGGTGATCGCCAACGAGTTTGCCGAGGCCTCCGGCGACCTGCATCTGAGCGCGCTGATGGAGTTGGGCTTGGCGCTGTTTATTGTGACCATCATCGTGAACGCACTGGCCCAGTTGCTGGTGTGGGCCGTGACGCGCGGCACCCCGGCGCGGGTGAACTGAGGAACAGCGAACAGCAAACAGCTAACAGTAAACAGCTAGGAGTGATCGGGTGGCAGACGAGAAAAAACCGGCGGAACACCAGTTGCGGGAGCGAATCCGCGCGCTGACCGATGGCGCGGCCACGGGGCTGGCGGTGCTGTCGACGCTGCTGGTGGTTGCGCCGTTGGTGGCTATCTTCATCTATCTCGTCTACAAGGGCGCCAGTTCACTGAGCTGGGCTTTTTTTACGGACATTCCCAAGCCGGTGGGCGAGGCGGGCGGCGGCATGGCCAACGCCATTGTCGGGTCGGGAATTTTGCTGGCAGTGGGCAGCCTGATCGGGATTCCAGTCGGGATCGCCGGCGGCATTTATCTGGCGGAATTTGGGCGCGGCACGAAGCTAGCCAACGCGGTGAGATTTACGGCGGACGTGCTGAATGGCGTTCCCTCCATCGTGATGGGCATCGCCATCTACTCGCTGGTCGTGGTTCCGCAAGGACATTTTTCGGCCTTGTCCGGCGGCGTGGCGCTGGGCATTATGATGATTCCCACGGTTTGCCGCACCACCGAGGAAATGCTGCTGATGGTGCCGAACGCGGTGCGCGAGGCGGCTTTGGCTCTGGGCGTGCCCAACTGGCGCTCGGTGCTGTCGATTACCGTGCGAACGGCTTCGCCGGGCATCATCACCGGCTGCATGTTGGCCTTTGCGCGCGTCGCGGGCGAGACGGCTCCGTTGATCTTTACCGCCTTCGGCAATGTGGACTGGAGCGGCAAGCTGAATGAGCCGATTGCCGCCCTGCCGTTGCAGATTTACGTTTATGCCATCTCTCCCTACGATGAGTGGCATCGGCTGGCGTGGGCCGGGGCGCTGGTGCTGATTGTGCTGATTGTGATGGCGGTTTCTCTGGTGCGTTATGTGACCAGCCGCGGCGTGATGAAAGGGGCAAGCTAAGTGGGCGTCGGCATTGAGGTAGCGAACCTGAATGCGTGGTATGGAACCAATCACACGCTGCAGGAAATCAACCTAAACATCCCGGCCAATCATGCGACGGCGCTGATTGGCCCCTCGGGCTGCGGCAAAAGCACCTTTGTCCGCTGCCTCAATCGCATGCACGAAACCAACCCCATTGCGCGGGTCACGGGCACGGTGCGCATCGGCGATCTGGATATTTATGCCGATGCCAAGCCGGTCGAAATCCGCCGCCGCGTGGGCATGGTCTTTCAGCGTCCCAATCCCTTTCCCACCATGTCGATTTACGATAACGTGGCTGCGGGGCTGAAGCTGAACGGCTACAGCAACCGGCGCGTGCTGGACGAAATTGTCGAGCGCTCGCTGAAGCACGCCGCTCTGTGGGACGAGGTGAAGGACGAACTGCGAAAGAAATCCGGTGCCAGCCTGAGCGGCGGCCAGCAGCAGCGCTTGTGCATTGCGCGCGCCCTGGCCGTGGACCCCGAGGTGCTGCTGATGGACGAGCCGGCCTCGGCGCTGGACCCGGTTTCCACCTCCAAGATCGAGGACCTGATCTTCCAGTTGAAGTCGCAATACACGATTGTGATTGTGACGCACAATATGCAGCAGGCGGCTCGCGTGGCCGAAAAGACGGGCTTCTTCTTGAATGGCCGCATGGTCGAGTTCGACTCCACGCAGAAGATTTTCACCAACCCCAGCGACAAACGCACAGAAGATTACATCACAGGCAGGTTCGGATGACACGCATACGCTTTCAGCAAAACCTCGACGAATTGAAAGAAAAGCTGCTGGTGATGGCGGGGCTTGCCGAGCAGTCCATCCAGCGCGCCACTGAAGCCTACCGGCTGCGCGACCTTTCCCTCTGCGACCAGGTAAGCCGCGGCGAAATTGAGATTAACAATCTGGAGCGGGAGATCGATCAGGCGGCTACTGACCTGCTGGCGACCGAGCAGCCCATGGCCGTCGATCTGCGTTTCATTCTGAGCGTGATCAAGATCAACGCCGATCTGGAGCGGGTGGGCGACGCGGCCAAGCGCATCGCCGACCGGGTGCGCAAGATGGAGCAGATGGGCGCAGTCGAAATGCCGGTGGATATTCCGCGCATGGCATTGCTGGCCGCGGAGATGGTGCGCAAGAGCCTGCAAGCCTTCATTGAGGGCGATGCCGTCCTGGCGCATACCGTGCTGACCATGGACGATGCCGTGGACGCAATGAATCGCGCGGCCTACAAGGCTCTGACGCATGTGATGGAAGAACAGAGCCACTTGGCCCGGCAGGCGCTGAATGCCTTGATGATCGCCCGCGCCTTGGAGCGCATGGCCGACCGCGCCACCAACATCGCCGAGGAAGTGATTTTTTGGGTGCAGGGCGAGGACATTCGCCATTACAAGAGCCTGAAAATGAACCCGGACCCGCACGCGATGGAGTAGGGTGACGGCTGGATTCCTTCTCTTTTCGCCTCCTCCCTCCGGGAGTAGATGCGGCGACCCTCGTAGAACCTGTAAGGCCCAGTGACGCTGGTTTCGCTCTATTGATCCGGCAACTAAATACTGTCTTGGTGCCCCATCCATTTCTGCGTCTTTTGCAGAAATGGGCGGGAATGCGATGTCACTGTTTTCTTGCCGGATCAATAGCACATTGTTTCGATGGGCGGAGGCGCACGCCGGAAGGGGAATCGCACGTTTATGATGGGGAAGACCACACTTTTCCTATGGGCTGGATCGAACTCATCGCGATTGCATTTTCTCTTTCGCTGGACGCCTTTGCAGTGGCCACGATCGCAGGTATCACGCTGGGAGAGCCCTCGCAGCGGCAGCGTTTCCGCCTGAGCTTCCACTTCGGAGCCTTTCAGGCGCTGATGCTGGCGGGCGGGTGGTGCCTGGGAAGCGTTGTCGCGCGCCTGCTGCACGGGCTCGACACATGGGTCGCCTTTGCGCTGCTCGCGCTGGTGGGCGGCAATATTGTGCGCAACGCGCTGCGCGGCGAAGAGGGAAAACGCAACATCGTCGACCCGACACGCGGCTGGAAGCTGATCTTTCTGTCCGTGGGCACCAGCCTCGACGCACTCATGGTGGGCATCTCCCTGGCCATGGTCAACTCGACCATCCTGCGCTCAGCGCTCGTCGTTGGCCTCGTCTCTTTTGGCATGACGCTGCTGGGCATGGGGATCGGGCAGAGAATCGGCGCGATCTGGGGCCGGCGCGCGGAACTCTGCGGCGGGCTGGTGCTGATTGGCATTGGGCTGAAGATTCTGTGGCCGGTGTTGCAGGGGCTCTGGCGCTAGGCTTCTTTCGGGTCCTGGAAAAACGGCAGGCAGATGCTGACAAAGCTCCGCCCGCCAACCACGCTAGCTCCGCTACGGAGACGCGATTACTTGCCGGATTTGCCGGACTCGCCGGTCTCCAGGGTGTGCAGTTCCTTGCCGGGTTTGAAGCGCACCGCCTTGCCGGGGGTAATGCTGACCTCGGTGCCGGTGCGGGGATTGCGGCCGATGCCGGTTTTGCGGGCGCGGACGCTGAAGACGCCGAAGCCGCGCAACTCAATGCGCTCGCCGGCGGTTAGAGCCTGCTTGAGGCCCTCGAAAACCATATCCACGGCAGCCTCTGCCTTGGTGCGGGGAAGGCCCGTGCGCTCAATCACGTGATGGACGATGTCTTGTTTAATCAAAGGGGTAACCTCGCTGGCGCAACTGATTTGACTTTACTACGATTCACGGTTTCGATGCTACATGCTTTGAAGCATTTATGGAATACAGGGATGGCGGCAAGCCGCGATTTTTCGCCCTTTTCTGCCTTCAAAAAAGTTCACGATTGCGGCTCTGTCAGGTTTCCTGATGCCATGAAAGTGGAAATGCACACCGCCGATTGATAAACATCGGGAGATTCCGTAGTATTTGGACAGCATTCTTGCACATTATTATCCGTCCCCAGAAGGGATGCATCGGTTTCCCGCCTTTGCGCCAGGAAAAAGGCGCAAAGACGAGGCATGGAGTGTCCATATTTTGGAGCCGGATCCGTAGTACTGAGAAACTCGAATTCGGCTATGGCCGGACGCGAGAGTAGAAAGTGTATGTCCATTGCGAACAACGCCATTTCCGATCCGAAGGCCTTTGACGAGCGGTCGTTCGTCCCGGCAAGGGCTGATTCGGTGATGGCGCCGCTCAATGGGTATGCATTGGCCGTTCTGTTGAATATTTTTGTATTCCCAGGGATGTACTGACGATCTGCGTTGGGAAATCGACCTATGCGCGTTGCGAAATCACAAGGGAATGTGACGCCATTCGAGCCGGAGCGGGAGGGATTCGCAATATTGGAAATCTCCAACACGACGCCGCTACCGGCCAAGGTCCATACCAACGAGGGGCTGTGCCAGATTCTGTTTTTCCGCTCTGATGATCTCTGCGAGGTCAGCTATGCCGACCGCAGGGGAGAGTATCAGAGGCAACAGGGAATTGTACTTTCAAAGCTTTAGAGCTCTTCAGAGCAATAGAGATTGCAGAGATGAAAACCTGTTGGAGTGGTTCGGGAAGCGGTATGTATTGCGTGCGAAAGGCCAAGCCTTCCGCACGGGGCCAAGTCCTTCTGCTTTTGCCGGGAGGCGCAAGTGTGTGTGAACCGCAGCTTTGAACCAATTCGCGTGGGTGTGTTGACCGATGAGCCGATCAGCCGGCTGGGCTTTGCCAGCATCTTTGAAGAGCCGCCCGGCAAGGGCTGTGCGCAACTGTCGCCAGTCTTTGGGCAGAGGGAAGAACTGCTTTCCGACGCCACGCTGCGTTTTCTGATCGTCGATCTGCAACCGCTTCCCACCGCACTGGAAGTCCTGAAGACCATTCGCTACAAGCGTCCCCAAATCCGGCTGATTGTCATCGGCCCGGAGGGCGACGACAACCTGGTAATGAAATCGATCATGGCCGGAGCACGTGCTTATGTGGATCGGAAAGCCGACACGCAGACGGTGCGACAAGCCCTTGATGCGGTCATAGAAGGCTCCATCTGGGCTCCTCGGCCTCTGCTCTCCAAGTTGATCGACCATCTGCTGGGAGCCTCTGATACCAGCCTCACCAACGCGCCGCCTCACTTGACCGACCGCGAGCGCCAGGTACTTGACTTGATTCTCAAGGCCCGCTCCAATCGCGAGATTGCCAGCCAGTTGGGCATCGAGGAGCGTACTGTCAAGGCTCATGTCGGGCGGCTCATGCGCAAAACGGGCACGAACAACCGAATCGATCTCTCGATGCGCGCGCTGAACCACACGCTGCTGCCGCGCGCCGACATCGACGATGGCCGCTATTGACCCGGTCCGTGAATCGTGATGGCCTTCCACCCTTCGCCAGGATCGCAAGACGCAGGTTCTTCGACTTCGCTACGCTCTGCTCAGAAAGACAGAAAGGATGGGGCACGGAATGTCCGTATTTGCGGGCCGAATCAATAGGATCAGCGCAGGCCAGGCTTCTACATTCGGTCCAGGGTGATTCCTTATCAGCTAATAGCTCATCAGCTAACAGATGAGGTTACTTAAATCCACACTCCTTCTGTAATCTTGTGCGGACCGGCAGCTTCCCGCAGACTGGCTTTCAGAAACAACGCAGATCTGGGGAAGGAGTTCCCAGGCAGCATGTTTCCATGATGCCTGGGAACTCCTCTTTTTTTATTGCCCCGCGCCAATTCCGGCCCGGTGTTCCGACAGATCAGCCCCTCCCCCACGTTTATCCTCGCGGCGGAAAGTCAAGACCGGTTGTTCGGTCCTGATTCTCCGTCTCCGCGGTCGTCTTCACGACAGGTAGATTCCCAGCATTTTGCGACAGGCCGGCATCTGCATGATTGCCGGGACTTCAAGATGCGCCTCCGGGCTTGAATGCTGTAGCCTTGTGTGTGGACACTCTGATTGCCGCCGGACAGAAAGCCAGCAGCTTCCGGGCGTAGCGGAGTGGAAAGGATAAGGATATGAAGAAGACACTTGCGTTGCTTTGTCTCGGTTTCATGCTTCCATCGGCGGCCTTTGCAGGCTCCTCGCGGGAGAATCTGCAAACGCGCATTGATGCCGCCAAAGTGGTTCTGGACGAGATTATGGCAGCCCAGGACAACGGCATCCCGATGAATATTCTCGAACAGGCGACCTGCGTCGGCGTGGTGCCTGGGATGAAAAAGGGAGCCTTGATCTGGGGTGGGCAGTATGGCCAGGGCGTGGTTACCTGCCGCACCGGTCACGGCTGGAGCGCGCCGGTTTTCATTCGCATGGCGGGCGGCTCGTGGGGCCTCCAGATAGGCGGCCAGTCGACGGACCTGGTGCTGGTGGCCGTCAATGAGCGTGGCTTTCAAGACCTGCTGAGGAACAAGTTCAAGATCGGCGGCGACGCCTCCGCAGCGGCGGGCCCCGTGGGCCGCAGCAGTCAGGCAGCCACGGACTGGAAGCTGAACGCCGAACTGCTCAGCTACTCGCGCAACAAGGGCCTGTTTGCCGGCATCGACCTGGACGGCACCAGCGTGAGCCAGAACGCCGATGACACGGAGCTTTACTACGGCGTGGAACACAACTTCGAGTCCATTCTGAAGGGCGATATCGCGGTTCCCGCGGGCGCGGTGCCGTTTGTCCGTACCGTGGCGCATTATTTTGTCGAGGCGAAGAAACGCTAGGAACGGCGATCTGAACGCAGAGAAACGGGAGGGGCCGCGCCGGCATCGGGTGAGCCCCTTCATCGTTTTGCGGCGCCGAATTCGGGCCAGGAGACTAAACTTACATCTTGCCTTCAACGATGCGAGAGAATCTCGAATTTTGGCTGGTTGTGGCCGTGGCGCGCACCCTGGGGTGGCTGCCGCGTGGCGTGGCGCGCCTGCTGGCCGACGGGCTCGCCGGGGGCATCTATCGCTTTCATGGGCGTCTGCGCCGCGTGGGCCATTGCAACCTGGAAATGGCGCTGCCTGCGCTCTCCGCCGAAGGACGCGACCGGATTCTGCGCGGCGTTTTCCGCCATCTCGGTTGGCAACTTGTCGAGTTCTGCCGCATGACCCGCTACACGCCTGAAAATACCCGCAACTGGATTCGCACCGAAGGACTGGACCACTATCTGGCAGCCAAGGCGCGGGGCAAGGGCGTCCTGATCGTCACCGGCCACCTGGGCGCTTGGGAGCTTTCCAGCTTCTATCACTCGCTGATGGGCTATCCGATGAGCGTGATCGCACGGCCGCTCGACAACCGGCGGCTGGACACGTTTGTGAACGGCATCCGTTGCCTGCACGGCAACCGCGTCGTGCCGAAGGACAACTTTGCCCGCGGCCTGCTCCGCGCCATGCGCGCCAATCACACGGTCGGCATCCTGATGGATACGAACATGACTCCGCCGCAGGGCGTTTTCGTGGATTTCTTCGGAAAACAGGCATGCACCGCCTCGGGCGTGGCGCGCGTGGCACTCAAGACGGGCGCGGCGGTGCTGCCGGGCTTCATGCTGTGGGAGCCGGAGGAAGGCAAATATGTCCTGCACTTCGGCCCGGAACTGGAGTTCGAGCGCACAGGCGATGCCGCGCGGGATATTCTGGCCGCGACGCAGCAGTGCGCCCGCGTGACTGAGGAGTGGATTCGCCGTTATCCTGATCAGTGGCTCTGGATTCACCGCCGCTGGAAGACCCGGCCAGCGGGCGAGCTGGGGCTGTACTGAGGAGAAAACCATGAAGGTGGGCGAACTGATCGAGGCATTGGGCGGAAAAATTGCGCAGGGCCGCCGGGAGTTTGTGGTCGAAGGCGTCAACTCATCCGCGCGGGCCGGCGCTTCTGATGCGGTCTTTGCCGAAAATGCGGCGTCGGCAGCCGACGCCCTGGCCGGAAAGGCCGGGGTGGTGATTCTGCGCGCCGGGCTCGCGGAGACGTATCCGCAAGACAAGTGCGTTGTTGAGACGGGTCAGCCGCGGCTGTGGTTTGCGCGCGCGGCCAAGCTGCTGGCTCCGGCGCTGCCCGTGGGCGGAGTGCATTCAGCGGCGGTCGTCGGCGAGAATGCGTGGCTCGGCGAAAATGTCACCATCGGCGCCTGTGCTGTGGTCGGAGAGAACGCGCAGATCGGCGCGGGAAGCCGCATCGAGGCCGGCGCGGTGATTGGCCAGGGCGTGTGTATCGGCGAGGGCTGCCGGATTTATCCTCGCGCCGTTCTATATCCGGGAACCACGCTGGGCAATCGCGTCGTGGTTCACGCCGGCGCGGTGCTGGGCGCGGACGGCTTCGGCTATGTGCGCGACGCCGTCTCCGGTTCCTATACCCAATTTCCGCAACAGGGTACGTTGCTGATCGAAGACGACGTGGAGATCGGCGCCAACACCACGATTGATCGAGGCGCGCTTCAGCAAACGAAAATCGGCAGGGGAACCAAGTTCGACAACCTGGTTCACGTCGGCCACAACTGCGAGATCGGCGAGGATGTGATTCTGGTGGCGCTGACCGGCATCAGCGGCTCCTCGACCGTGGGCAACGGAGCGGTCATCGCCGGACAGGTGGGCATCGGCGACCACGCCCACATCGGCCCAGGCGTGATTCTTGGCGGTCAGGCCGGGGTTTTGAGCGGCAAGACGGTCACCAACGAAGGACTTAAGCCCGGAACCGTTCTGTGGGGCACACCGGCACGTCCGTTGATGCAGGTTTTGCGGGAGATGGCGGTGCTGACACGGCTGACAAAAAAGAAGGGAACTGGGAATAGGGATTAGGGAATGCAGCAAGGCAACGCCCCGGGGATACAGAGATCTGGGACTTTTCTATGGGCAAGGAAGAAAACTCGATGAAATTTGAGAGCATTTCCGATTTGTTTTTCATTGTGGCGGTTTTTGTTCCGGGGTTTATCTATAGAAGCGTTCTTGCGAACTTTGTGCCGTCCAAACAGGGAAAATCAAAGGAATTCGTTCTACTCGGGCTGTTGACTGCAACTGCAGTTAACTATGCTTTTTGTTCCCCGCTGATTTACCTGCTGCTGAATGGAATGCTGTTTGCGAGTTCGCCCATCGGTCAGGCTGCAATGTGGTTTGTGGTTGTAGGCGCCGTTCCTGTGATTCTGGCTTTGGTTTCTGCTTATGCTGTTCAACGGGATTGGGTGTCGATGGGATTTTCAAAGATGCACCCCAAGATGCGTCTTCATTCCATCAGCCCGATTCCAACAGGCTGGGACTGGGTCTTCAGCCGCACAGAGCCATGCTATTTGGTAGTAAAATTAAGAGACGGTACTGAGATTGCGGGCTATTTCGGCGCTCACTCGATGGCCTCTTCAGATGCGGCAAGCCGCGATCTCTTTATCGAGAAGGTCTTTTCAGTACCCGATGAAGGACCATGGCGGCCAGTTGAACGTTCCGGCGGTGTTTGGGTGGATGGATCACAAGTATCGTCGGTGGAGTTCCAAGAGAGGGAAGTGGATCATGGCGAACACATCACAGAACGGAAAGAATGTTGATCCGATCAAGTGGGGATTTCGAGTTCGTGCGACTGATGGCTATCAACCTATTCCGGAAGGCTATCAACCGAAGGTTCGTCCGGGAGCGCCGGAGCCCGATCTCTCCACTCCGCCATCGGGCGGGATGCACATCCACTATCCCAAAGCCATTCAGAGGCCGACTGAGGCCGCAAGCAATAGGGGATAATTCATGGTCGGGCTGTCTCTGCGGCCAATTCCCGAATGGCGAGTAGCTCCCCGGTCCCTGCTTTGACTGTTGGCTAGAGCGTCTTTTCGGTCGGGAATGGCTCGGGCTTGAGGGAGCCGTCGCGCTGCTTGACGAGCATCTGCACCTTGCCCTCGGCGGCGTCCAGCTCCGCCTTGCAGGCAGCCGAAAGGCCTACGCCCTGCTCGAAGAGCTTGAGCGAGTCCTCCAGGGGAAGGTCGCCCGTTTCCAGTTGATCGACGATGTTTTCCAGCTTCTTGAGCGAATCTTCAAACGACGGCATGGCGGTGACTCCTAGGCGGTTTTGGGCGGCGTGTTGGCGATTACTTCGGCGGCGATGCTGGAGCCGCCGAAAGAAGCCGTCACCTGCACGCCCTGGACAAAGGGCCGGACAGCTTCCAGCATTTCCCGTGCGATCAGAATGCCTTCGCGCCGGGCAGCGGTGGGAGTGTCAGCCTGGGCCATGCGCAGCATAATCTCCTCAGGCATGGAGGTGCGCAGGTCGTTCTTCAGAAATTCGGCGTTGCGCAGGCTGGTGAGCGGGCAGATGCCGGCAATGATGGGAATGCGGTGATCCTTGATGCGCTCGATGAAGCTTTCCAGCAGTCGCAGATCGAAGACCGGCTGGGTGATGGCATACTCGGCTCCGGCCTCGACCTTGAAGAAAAAGCGCCGTAGCTCGTTTTCGATGTTGGGCGCGCCGGGATTGGCGGCCACGCCGATGGTGAAGTTGGTGCTGACGCCGATCGCGTTCGAGCCGATGTCCAGGCCGTGATTGAGCCGACGCACGATGTTGACCAGGCCGATGGAATCCACGTCAAAAACTTCGGTGGCGTCGGGATAGTTGCCCAGTTTGGCCGGGTCGCCGGTGACGCACAGAATATTGTGTAGGCCGAGCGACGAGGCTCCCAGCAGGTCCGACTGAATGCTCAGAAGATTGCGGTCGCGGCAGGTGTAATGCAGAACCGTTTCAATGCTGGTGTGCTGCTGAATCTGGAGGCAAAGGCTCTGCGCGCTCATGCGCGCCGAGGCGCGCGGCGAGTCGGGCACGTTGATGGCCTGGACGCCCAGTTGCGAGAGCAGTTGCGCGCCCTCGATCTCGTTGAGGCAGTCGATGCCCTTGGGCGGCAGGATCTCCACCAGAGTGACGAAGCGGCCAGCCTCCAGCAGCGAACCGAGCTGAGAGCGCTGGCCGAGCGGAACCGGCGGCGTCTCGGCGTTCGGGGCCGGTGGCGCTCCGGCGACTTCGATGCGCGTCTGTGCGTCGATGGAGCGCATGGCCGAGCGCATGGCGCGAATGTGGTTGGGTGTGGTGCCGCAGCAGCCGCCGACAATCTGCACGCCGGCCTGGATGGCCTTGCGGGCAAAGCCGGCCATGTACTCCGGCGAGCAGAGATAGATGTTGCGTCCCTCGACGGCCCGCGGCATTCCCGCATTGGGCAGGGCGGCCAGCGGCAGCGAGGTGGCCGCGCGCATGGCCTCGATGGCCGTCAGAACCGAGGTGGGCCCGGTGGAGCAGTTGACGCCGATGGCTCCGGCGCCCCATTCGGTTAACAGCGCCGCAGCCTGCGCGGGCGAGGAACCATCCAGGCAGTTGCTCTCGTCGTCCACCGTCACCATGACCAGCACGGGCAGGTCGGGCGCGACCTCGCGGGCCGCCAAAAGCGCTTCGTGAGCCTCATTCAGCGCGGGCATGGTTTCGATGCTCAGCATATCCACGCCAGCCTCGGCCAGCACGCGAATCTGCTCGGCAAAGGCTGCGCGGGCCTCATCCAGACCGACTTTGCCCAGCGGCTCCAGGCGCACTCCGAGCGGACCAACGGAGCCGGAGACCCAGGCTTCGACGGCTTGCTTGTCTTTCAGATGCGCGATGGCCTCGCGGGCAATGCGTACGCCGGCCGAGTTGATTTCAGCCATCTTTCCGGCCAAACTGTGGCGGGCCAGCCGGAAGCTGTTGGCGCCAAAGGTGTTGGTTTCAAGAATCTCGGCTCCAGCCTGCAGGTACTCCTCGTGAATCGACAGGATCAGGTTGGGATCGGAGAGGTTCAACTCGTCGTAGCAGCGGTTGATGAAGATGCCGCGGGCGTAGAGAACAGTCCCCATGGCACCGTCGGCGAGGATGGGGCGATTGGCGAAGATGCTGGAAAATTGCGACATTCTACTGTCATGCTAGAGCATTTTCGGAAGGAGTGTGAAATTTATTCCAGCGTTGCGGGCTCTTGTTTCGCTGGTGGCCGCGCCAGCTTCAGGGCCGAGGCCGGAACATTTTCAAAAATGCTTATGCCTCGCGGGGCTGACGCGTCAGCAGGCAGGGCAGCTTTGTTATACTTCGAGAGTCATAAACTTGGGCTGCACCGGCTCCGGGCCGGCTTTCTTTGATCCGCCCGCTTGCCGGCAAACGTCGTCAATCTGTTCACGCTGCGGGCAAGCTGCGCGGCACATTCCGCGTATTGCGTCGAGGTAAGGGATTTTGAACAAGAGAAGTCTTTGGATGAGCGCTGCTGCTGCCCTGGTGGTTTCAGCCGCGCTGACAGGTTGTGGATCCACCACCTATTTTGCGGGCCGTACGCTGCCGCCCAGCGGACTGACCCATCGCGTTCTGATCGCGATCCAGAATCCCAGCGCCTATACCTCTGGCAGCCTGCAGTTTGTGGATGCCAATTACGACATCCGGTACAAGTACAACAGCACCAGTACGGGTGCGGAGTTTTCCATCTCCGGATATTCAGGCAAGCTGCCCATTTCGATCCAGAACATGCCCGATGAGCAGGTGGGCGCGGTCTATAACTCCGGCGACGGATCCCTGTCGCTGATCAACTATGCCAAGGAGACAGCCAGCACCGCTGTGACCTTCAATGGCACCTCCTCCAGCGCCTTCATTTCGCGAAGTGAGAACTTTGCCTTTGCCGCCAGCCAGACATCGCATGTGCTGACGGTGGTAAACCGGACGACCGGCGGCAGCTATCCCCTGAGCCTTCCGGGCGTCTACCGCGTCAGCGTCAATGACGGCGGCTCCGTGGCCCTGGCCTTTGTTCAGAACTCGGATTACGTCTACTATCCGCGGCAACTGACGGCCGCGGAGACGACCAACTACTCGGGCGGGTCCAGTACCTGGCCCAAGGGCGCGGTCGATTGCGAACCAGAGAACGGTCCTGCCTGGTGTCTGTTCCAGGCGCTGGATCCGGGCACGGGCAAGCCGCTCAAATTCGATCGGCCGACCAAGGCTGTCTTCTCCGCGGACGGCGGAACAGCCTATGTGCTGAATTGCGGGCCGGAGTGCGGCGGAACCACGGCTTCGATTACGCAGCTTCCCGTGGCGCCTTTGATCTATCTGCGCGGACAGGAGTCGGGAACTCTGCCCATCCAGAGCACGCTTGACAGCAATACACTCGCCATCCCCGGCGGCGCCAGCAATGCGCTGGTTGACAGCTCCACGCTGTATGTCGTGGGCCAGCAGTTGATGCCCGACAGCCTTTGGGGCGGCTACCTGACAGTGGTGGATCTGGCCACGAACAAGATTTCGATTCCGGCGGTTTCGATCAGCGACGGCGCACCCGGCGCGGTGAGCCGCATGATCCTGGCCGACGACGACACGCTCTGGATTGGCATGACCAAGTGCATCAACGGCGAGCGCGCCAGCACGGGCCAGGCCTACGGCTGCCTCACCATGGTCAACACCTCGACCAACGCGGTAACGCTGATGCCCTATAACGGCGACGCCACCGGCATTGCCGCTGTTACCGATCTGCACAAGATCTACACGGCGGAGGGTGGGCAGGTGTACATCTACGCGACCGGCGGCACCTTGGCAGCAGGCACGGCGATCGATAACGAGTATGTGACCGTGACCGGCACGGCCTATGATGTGGCCTACATGGATGGCGTCAGCGACGGCAATAACACGGTCTATTAAGCTGACAGCTACAGCTCCTTTGACCGTTCGATGAAGCTGGTGCCCCATCCTCGCGACGCCTTTGTTCTTGTCGCTAGGGTGGGGGCAAGTTCTGATCTGGAGCAATCCCCTATGAACGCAGAATCGCAGCCTGACTCCGTCGCCGCGGATGTGCTGGCGATTGCCGCGCATCGCGACGATGTGGAACAGACCTGCGGGGGAACCTTGCTGCGCATGGCCTCGCGTGGCCTGCGCACCGCGATTCTGGACCTGACGCAGGGCGAGGCCGGAACCCGCGGCAGCGCCGAAAGCCGCGCGCGGGAAGCTGCCGAAGCCGCGCATCTGCTGGGCGTCGGCTGGCGGCAGGCGCTTGACCTGCCCGATGGCGCGATCGAAAACACCTTGGAAAACCGTCTCAAGATTGTGCGCGTTCTGCGGTTGCTTCGTCCTCGCGTGGTCATTCTGCCCTATTGGCAGGCGCGGCACCCGGACCATGCCGCCGTCGCCGCGCTTGGCTATCAAGCCTGCTTCCTCTCCGGTTTGGCCAACGCGCCTGCGGCACCTGCGGTGCGGCCAACTGCGCCTCCGGTGCCCGATGCTGTGGATGAGCCGGAAACAGAAGCTCTGCCTTATCGCCCCTTCAAGATCGTCTATGCCAGCCTCTACGCGGATGTGCGTCCCAGTTTCATCGTGGACATTACTCCTTTCATTGAGCAGCGCCACGCCGCTCTGATGGCGTACCGCTCGCAGTACGCCAACCAGCCAGCAGGCGGCGGGCTTTTTGTTCCCGAAGAGGAGATTCGCGAGCGCACATTCGCCGAGGCGCGCCACTACGGTTTGCTGGCCGGTGTGCGCTACGGCGAGCCCTTTGTACAGAAGGAAGTGGGCCTGGTGGACGACCTGACGCTCGTGCCCGTGCAATCGATCTAAAGAGCCAAGAAAGCTCGCATTCATTTTGAAAATGCCCAACCCGCCGAAAGACGGATTCCAGAGGCATCAATGAGTTGCTATAGTGCCAAAGATGAATCTTTTCTGGAGGATTGTGTTGCGTAATCTATTTCGCTCTGCCTTGCTGTTGTCTGCACTCGCGCTTTCTGCCTTAATGCTCACCGCACAAACTCAAGTTTCCGGTAAGGACGCTGCGGCGTCTCTTGACGGTGTTCCCGGACCTTTGACCTGGCAGCATGCGCCCGCGCAGTGGAAGATCGATGGCGGCAAGACGCTTTCGATTACCGGACCGAAGGAGACCAACTGGTTTGCCGATCCCTTTGGAGGCGCACAGAGTGACAACTCTCCACGGCTGCTGTTCAAGCCTGCGGAAGATTTTGTTTTGAGCGCGAAGGTGACGACGGACTTTCGCAGCCAGTGGGACGCAGGAGTCCTGGCGATGTACGTCAACGACACGCTGTGGGCCAAGCTGTGCTTCGAGATGACGATCGAGAAGCATCCGGCGATCGTTTCCGTGGTGACCAGGGGAATTTCCGACGACAACAACTCCATTGCCATTCACGGCAACACTGTCTATCTGAAAATTGCCAAGTTCGGTCAGGCGATCTTCTTCTACGCATCGGAGGATGGCGAGCACTGGTCGATCATTCGCACCTTTACACTGGGCAAGAATCAAGACCTGCGCGTTGGCTTCTCTTCGCAGTCGCCGGTTGGCGATGGCTGCACGACGACGTTTTCCGAGATTCAGTACCTGGCGAAAAAAGTGGACCCCTGGACGGGAAAATAGAAGTTTTTGCGTTTCAGAAGCTGAACCACATTCGTCCGCCGACGGCGATCAGCGTGAGCGCGAAGATGCGCCGCAGCCAAAGATCCGGGATGTGCTGCGCGCCGGCGGCTCCGAAATACCCACCCACCAGGAATCCAACGGCCAGCAGCAGCGCCACGCGCAGGTCGGCATTGCCCTTGCGGTAGTACTCGAGGAAGGCCAGAATGCCCACCGGCGCCAGCAAGGCGCCCAGCGAGGTTCCCTGGGCCTTGTGCTGGCTCATGCCAGCCAGCCAGACCAGCGCGGGCACGAACAAGATGCCGCCGCCAATGCCCACTACGCCAGAAACCATTCCCACCAGCAGCCCAATCAGCAGCATCATCCAGGTCAATGCAAACCTCCTTCAAGGCGCGGCGACTGTGATGGTCGGACCCGCGCATCCAGCGTAAACCATGTGCGCATTCCCTTGGCGGGCAATCGGCGGCCAGCTCAAATTCATCAAACGTTTGCAATTTATTTGCCTGATTGCAGTAGTCTGTTAATGATTCCGTGCGGCCTCCGCATCTGAAGTTCAACGGCCGCCGGACGAGGGCAAACCGGTTGAGCCAAACCATTTTTGTGCTGGAAGACGACGACGATATTGCGCGGCTGGTGCAGCATCACCTGGAAGTGGCCGGCTATGCGGCGCGGTTGTATCGCACCCCGACCAACCTGATTCCCGACGCGGAGCGCCAGGCTCCCGCGCTGTTTCTGCTGGACATCATGGTGCCCGGCGGCGACGGCATGGACGTGTGCCGCCGCTTGCGCAATCATCCCGGTCTCTGTACCGTTCCCATTATCTTCATGACGGCGCGCGCCAGCGAAAATGATCGCGTGCTGGGCCTGGAAATGGGAGCCGACGACTACATCACCAAGCCTTTCGCGACGCGTGAGTTGGTGGCGCGCGTCAAGGCCGTGCTGCGCCGTTTCGAGCGGCCCGACGCGCCTTCGATCATCAGTTTTGAGGATGTAGTTATCGACGCCAGCGCCATGCAGTTGAAGGTGCGCGGCGAAGTGACCACGACGACGGCCACCGAGTTCCGGCTGCTGGAGTACCTGGCGCGGCATCCCGGACGGGTTTTCAGCCGCGACCACCTGCTGGATTCGGTTTGGGGCGATGCGCGCTTCGTCACGCCCCGTTCGGTCGACGTTTACGTGCGCCGCATTCGTGAGAAGATCGAGGTCGATCCGGAGAATCCGCGCTATGTGCAGACTGTGCGCGGCGCCGGTTACCGCTTTGAACTCCCGAAGAGCGAGTAGGGGCACGAGTGAAATCAAAGCTGTTCACCAAGCTGCTCGGTCTTTTTCTGTTGCTGCTGGCCTTCCAGGCGGCGGCGATGGAATTTGTGATCGTCCCGTTCATCGTGGATAAAGTCCTGGAGCTGCCCCCCGGCAGGACCGTCCATCTTCTCGGCAATGAAACGCTGTGGTCCGGCCTGATTGCGTTGGCCGTGGCGCTGACGCTGGCTGTCTGGGTTGCCGGTCGCGTCACTGGGAGGCTGGAACGGGTGATTGTTTTTGCGCGGCGCATTGCCGGCGGTGACCTGAGCGCCCGGCTGGACCGCACCGAAGAAGATGTGCTCACCACGCCGGAGGCTGAACTCAACCAAGCCGCAGAACGGCTCGAAGAGAGATTTACCGAGCTGGAAAGCCGCCGCCAGGATCTGGCCGCCATGCTCGATTCCATGCAGGAGGCGGTGGTTGCCATTACTGCCGAGGGGCAGGTCCGCTGGTCCAACGCTCAAATGCAGCACATGGTGGGCACCGCGATTCGCGTGGGCCGTCCGCTGGTGCTTTCGGTGCGCGATCCTGAACTGCTGGCTTGCGTGAAAGGCGCGTTGGAGCAGCGCGAGGTGCGCACAGGCCGCTCCAGTTCCCTGGCGCCGGGCCGGATTCTGGAGATCAACGCCGCGCCCATGCCTGCCGGAGGGGCGCTGGCTGTGCTCCACGACGTGACGCGCATCGAAGCGGCGGAAAACACCCGACGCGAGTTCATCGCCAACGTCAGCCACGAGCTGCGCACTCCGCTTACTTCCATTCAGGGCTATGCCGAAACGCTGATCGAGGAACTTGAGCCGGGGCAGGAAACCACGCGCGAGTTTCTCGCGATCATTCTCAAGAACGCCACCCGCATGAACCGCATCACTGTGGATCTGCTGGCTCTGGCCAAGATGGAGAGCCCGGATTACAAGCTGGCGCTTCAGCCCACGCGAGCCAGCGCGCTGGTTCAGGACGCGATGGAGTCGCTGAGCGTCGTCGTGGCCGACGCCGGTGTCGCTCTCGAATTCGCTGGCGCGCCCGACACGCTGGTTCTGGCTGATTCTTACGCCGTAAATCAGGTCTTTGGCAACCTCATCGAAAACGCCCTCAAGTACGCCAAGGCCGGCAAGCAGATTCGCGTTGGCGCGCGGCTTTTGGAGTCTGAAGTTGATTTCAGAGTGCAGGATTTCGGGCCCGGCATCGCCAGCGAGCATCTGGATCGCATCTTCGAGCGCTTTTACCGCGTCGACAAGGCGCGCTCGCGCGAATCCGGCGGCACCGGCCTTGGGTTGGCCATTGCCAAGCACATCGTTCTGGCCCACAGAGGCCGTATCTGGGCCGAAAGCGAGCTTGGCTCAGGCGCTACCTTCCACTTCACGCTGCCGTTGGCGCCTGGAGCGCGGCAAACGCGAACTTCAGCCGCGTAGGCAAGACATAAATTGTGCAGGATTTCGCGGCCGAAAGTATGTGGTGAGCTCGCTGGGACTCGAACCCAGGACCAACGCCTTAAAAGGGCGATGCTCTACCAACTGAGCTACGAGCTCTTCCAAGACCGCTTCTACCAAATTATCACAGGAGCGGTTTTGCTGCTTGGGAGCCATAGCTTCGGGAACTTCTATACAATTTGTTCTGCCTAGTTTTTTCTGGCCGCCGGGGGCGCGCCAGCGACGAACCGGGTTCCGTTTTTCATCGGTTTCATTTGCTTGAGGCCCAAGCCGCAGCATACGTTATATTTCGACGGAGGAAATAGATGACCTTTGGACAGTTTCTAGGCAAGCAATTCATCCGTGTCATTGCGTGGAATGAGCCGGAAGACGGCGTCCTCGCCTATCGCTATCCCATGCAGGACCTGGAGATAGAAAATGGCGGCCAGCTTACGGTGAGCGAGTCGCAAATGGCGGCCTTCGTGAACGAAGGCAAGATTGCCGATGTCTTCGGTCCCGGCCTGCACACGCTCAACACGAGCAATCTCCCCTTGCTGACCGATCTGATGAACTGGGACAAGGCGTTCGAGTCTCCGTTCAAATCCGAGGTGTACTTTTTCTCCACGCGCCTGCAGATCGACCAGAAGTGGGGCACGGCCACGCCGATCACCTTCCGCGACAAGGAGTTCGGCGCGGTTCGTCTGCGCTGCTTCGGCATCTACTCCTACCGGATTACGGATCCGCGCGTCTTCTTCACGCAGGTCAGCGGCACCCGCGAAAGTTACCTGGCTGGCGACCTGGAAGGCCAGTTGCGCGACACCATCATCGGCCGCATGACCGAGGTCTTTGCCTCGAGCGGCCTCGCCTTCCTCGACATGACGGCAAACCTGACCGTGCTTTCCGACAAACTCATTGAACAGATGAAACCGGTCTTCGCCGCGCTCGGCCTTGGCCTGGACCAGTTTGTTGTCGAAAACATCTCACTCCCCGAAGAGCTGCAGAAGATTTTCGACCAGCGGATCGGGATGAACATGGTGGGGGATCTGAGCCGCTACACCCTGTATGCCGCGGCCGAGTCGCTGGACCTTTCCGCGGCCAATACGAGCGGAGCAGCTGGCATGGTCATGGGGCTCGGTGCCGGCGCAGCGGTTGCGCAGGTGATGTCGAATGCTCTGAAGCCTGCCATGGGCGCTCCGGCTGCAGTGCCTTCACAGGCGCTGGCGCCAACACCTGCGCTTACCGGCGACTCGGCCGCCGCTGAGGGGACGAAATTCTGCATCGAATGCGGGAAGCCCATTCCTCAACGCGCGAAATTCTGCGCAGAATGCGGGAAGGCCCAATGAATTGCCCTTCCTGCGGCGCTCCGATGCGCCTCAAGCCGGATATGGAGAGCTTCCAGTGCGACTACTGCAAGAGCGTCTATCTGCCGGAGAAGAACGACGATGGCGTTCGCGTTCTCGGTGAGGCATCCGGCCAGGACTGTCCGCTCTGCAATGTTCCTCTGGTGCACGCCGTCCTCGCCAAGGTCCCGATCATCTACTGCAAGGGATGCAAGGGCATGTTGATTCCCATGCAGGCTTTGGAAGCTCTTATCGAAGAGTTGCGGGTCCACGAGGGCACCGAATCCTTGCTGATCGCTCCCGACAATGACGATTTACGCCGCGCGATTGACTGCCCCCAATGCCACCACCGCATGGATGCACATTTCTACGCCGGTCCCGGCAACGTCGTGATTGATTCCTGCGAAGAGTGCAGCCTGATCTGGCTTGATCGGGGCGAACTGATGCACATTGTGCAGGCTGACGACAGTTCCAGCGCAACGGAGACGGACTTCGAATAACCCACAGAATCCTGCCGCATTGTGGCAAGTTCCTGTCAGCACGGCCGTTTCAGGATTTGTGCAGCGGCTTCTGCACGGGGACCACCTGGACTGTCACGTCGCGGACTTCGGAGAGAAAGCGGTTGATAATCGAGCCTCGCAGAAGAAGGTCCCAGCGCGAGCGTGTCGACTGGCCGAAAACCACATGGGAGATGTTTTCCTGCTGGGCGAAGCGGATCAGCGCGTCGGAGACATTATGGTCGGTGAGCGAAACCACCCGTGCGCCCAAATCGCGGGCCATGCGCTGATATTCCTCAAGGCGACGCGTATCTTCGGGATCGCGGTGGCCCTTGCTGCTGTCAGGATGAGTGACACAGACGGCGTACCAGTTGGTGGCGAGCCGGCCGGCGATGCGGGAGCCAATGCGCAGCAGCCGCTCGGTGCCGGGCCGTCCACTGAGGCAGACCATCACTTTCTCCGGGATCGGGGCTTGTTCCAGTCCCTGGGTGCGGCGGTACTCGGAGGCGCGATTGCCCACCTGCTCGGCGGTGGTGCGCAGGGCCAGTTCGCGCAACATGCTCAGGTTGCCCTTGCGGAAGAAGTTGGCCAGCGCCTGCTCCACCTTTTCCGGGTCGTAAATCTTGCCCTGGCGCAGGCGTAAACGCAATTCCTCCACGGTGAGGTCGACATTCACCACCTCATCCGCGCGCTTGAAAAAGTTATCGGGCACGGTTTCGCGAATGATGGTATTGGCAGAGCGGCTGACGGCGTCGTTCAGCGTTTCCAGATGTTGGATGTTGACCGCCGTCATCACGTTGATGCCAGCATCCAGCAGCTCCAGCACATCTTCGTAGCGCTTCTTGTTCCTGCTTCCGGGGACGTTGGTGTGGGCCAGTTCGTCCACAATCACCAATTGGGGATGCCGGGCCAGGATGGCGTTCAGATCCATCTCCTTCAGGTTGACGCCGTGGTAGGAAATCACATGCTGGGGCACGATTTCGAGGTCGCGAATCCTGGCGATGGTCTCCTGGCGACCGAAGGGCTCCACCAGTCCGATGACCACGTCCACACCCTGCTGATGTTTCAGCAGGTAGGCGTCGTTGAGCATCTTATAGGTTTTACCGACTCCCGGCGCCGCTCCGATATAGATGCGAAGCCGGGCGGGTTTCTGCTCGTGTTCCAGTTGAATCTCTGCCATGGCTCAGCCTACCTCGACGGGATGACGGACTTCTGGCACCGCCGCCACGGGAAGAGTGAAACGGAAGGTGGTTCCGTGTTCGAGACGGCTTTCGACGGCAATCTGGCCGCCCAGTTGCTCGACCAGTCGGCGGGCCATCGCCAGTCCCAGGCCTGAGCCTCGCTCCGAGAATGTGTTCAGGCGGTCGAAGATGCTGCCCAGCCGATCGGCTTCGATGCCGCAGCCGGTGTCGCGGACAGTGAACTGCACAGCATTCTTGATCTCTTCGGCGGCCAGCAGAATATCCCCTTCGGGCGGAGTGTAGCGAATGGCATTTGACAAGAGGTTGTCCAGGATGGAGCGCAGCGCGCGGCGGTCGGCCTGCACAAGGGTAAGATCGGCGTAAGCTTTTACGTCGACGTGAAGGCGCTTCTTGGCGGCGTCGTCGCAGAAGCGGTCGCGGGCCTCGCTCAGGATTTGCGATGGACGAAGACTTTCCAGCTTGAATTGAATGCGGCCTGCGTCCAATTCGGCCACTTCGATCAGGTCGGCCATCAGATCATCCAGCTTCTCGCTTTCGACACTGGCGGCGGAAACCAGCTCCGCCTGCAGGGGAAGCAACTTTCCGCCAAATCCCTGGCCCAGAGCGTAGAGACCGCGGCGCAATTGCAGAAGCGGATCGCGCAGCTTGCGGCTGGCCACGCTGATGAACTGCGTCTTGAAGCGGTCGGTGTCCTGCAGGGTGGTTACATCTTCGAGCGTTGTTACGGTCCCCAGCAGCCTGCCTCCGGTGTCGCGCATGGGCGTGGTGCGCAGACGATAGCTGCGCTCCAGGCTGCCAATGTGCATCGGTAGCAACGATGCTTCGCCTTCGGTGGCCACGGCTTTCTGCATGGAAACGGCATCGCGGATGGCACTCAGGATCTTTTCTCCGCCGGGGGTATTGGTCAGCGCCATGCGGTCGCCGGCGGCCTTGCCCAGCAACTCGGCCGCGGCCTGATTCACCTTCAGAATCTGCCCTTTGCCGTCGGTCACGATGATGGGCTCAAAGATGGATTGCAGCACGGCGTCGGAGAGTTGAAACTCCATCTGGCGCCGGCCAGCCTCGGAGTCGTGCAACTCGCGCAGCCTGACCGCGATCCGGTTCAGCTCGCTGGCAATCTCGCCAAAGTTGTCGTGGCTGCGACACTCTGCGCGGTGCTCCAGGTTGCCCTCGGCGATTCTGCGAGTATCGCGCGCCAGCAGGCCGATGGGCCGCAGCACAAAGTAGATGGTTCCCACAGCAACCACCGCCGCGGCTACCACCATCATCCACGCGAACCTCGATTGGCCCGCCGCTGCCAGGGCGTGGCGCGTAGTGATTGCCAGCCCTGCCGTGAGGCCGGCAAGCAAAGCACAACCGAGAATCAAACGTTGAGAAAGGTTCAACATGATCCGGTCTCCGTGCCGGAAAAAGCCATTTCACTTATTTTCGCGGAAACAGCCGCACTACGCAAAAGAACAGCGACAAAACGGTGCATGAAGCGCATTTTTCCATGAAGTCCGTCGAGAAAACATGGACTTACGAAGAGAGATTGCAACCGAATAGGCTGTTTGACTTAGCTAGCGTCCATTTGCCGACTGGACCTGGAAAAGGCAAAAATATGTTTTCATTTTTTATGATAGCCCGTCCGATGGGGATGCTCCGATCGGACAGGCGAAATTTGCAGATGTCGCCGCACAATCGCCAAGCGCAGCCGCCCAACTGAGAATCTTCCTCACCGGCGCAGCGGCTCAGGGAACGCGGCAGACGGAGAGAGCGGCGTTGTGCCAGGGACATTCCATGTTCAGAGGTTGTGGATTCGAAACCAGAACCCAGTTCACGCCAAACTCTGTCTTCAACCGCTCGAAGTCCGCAACCTGGAAACGGCTCCAGCCTTTCTGGGCTTTGACCTGCCGCGCCCACACCTCACCCAGTTCAGGAACCTGTGTTACCACGGCGGTGTCCTTGATGTTATCGGCCAACTGGCTGCGTTCAGCCAGCGCGCGGAAGCTGTGATAGTCTTCGCCGGGCGCGGCCAGATAATTGGGGTCTAGGGCGAAATAGGCGTCCGTGGGCGTGTTCAGGCGGATCCACGAGAAAGCTTGCAGCCATGGGTTGGCTGAACTCTGTCCGGGAAGTTCAAGGTGCTCGCTGCCGCTGAACAGCAACCGCTGCGACGCATACATGCTCGCATTGATGGCCAGCAGAAACACCGCCCAGCGCCAAATGCAGGCCTTCAGCATGTATTTGCCGACCAGACAGCCGCCAAGCAGGGTCATGAAGACATAGATCAGTTGGAGAAAACGCATCGGTTGCAGGGGGATCAGACGCATCAGCCCCGGAACTCCCACGATGAGCAGGGCCACTGCCATCTGAAAGACACCGTAGAATATAACGGCCAAGGCAAAGCGTCCCAACAGTGTTTTACCCCGTTTCCGCGCAATGTACCAGAGCAGCCAGAAGAGGAAGAGAGGCGCCACCGCACCCAGCCACTCATACCAGGCCCAGTGGTAGAAGCACATGTAGGTGCGCGTTGCCACTGCTCCCCGCCAGATGACCGTGGGCGGCTCGAAGATCCAGCCCAGGGGAATAAAAGTTGCCAAGGAGGAGATTTCCACGCTTCGCCAGGAACGCAGCCAGTCGTGCAACGGTTCTGACATCACCATGATCAGGAAGATGCAAAAGGAGATACCCATGGCTCCCATGATGGGATGCAGCAGAAACGACAGCAACAGGAGAGGAAGCGCTTGCCACTTTTTTCCTGCCAGGATGCGCGAAACCGCCAGCAGAATAAGAGCCGTGGCCATATTGCGCGGGTGCAGATGCTGGTCGACCAGGTAGAGCGCGGTTCCGGCCACAGGCAGCGTGAACATGGCGGTCACCAAGGCCACGCCGGCCCATTCAGCCCGCGTCTCCTTGAACAGTCGGCGCGCAATCATCCCGCACGCGAAGACAATCAGCGCGATTGACACAAACTGGAAGAAAAGCTCCGTGATTGGCACCGGAATTCCAGTCCCATGAACGAAGTCTGCGATCCATTTGTCGAAGAAGGTGGCTTGGAGTTGAACCCGGAAAAAGTCGGCGTCGTGAGGGTAAAGCGCTGGATTCAGGTTACTTTGTACTGCGGCGAGGTAGACTCCGTCGTCTTCTATGCCGGGATGGTAGCCCATGACGGTCAGACCAAGCAGCGAGAAAAACAGGGTCAATAGGACGTTGACCGATAAGCAGCGTTTTAACCGCATAAACCCCGTATATCTAGCTCGACATGCCGCCAGTTAGATCTATTTTAACCTATATACTGGCAGACGGTGCTGTAATATTAACTGCGACGTTGTCAAGCCTGGGTGTGCTGTCGGCGGACGCGAGCTTGGGCGTTTCCTTTTTTTGGTCCCGGGCGCGGCGGAAAATAAATTTGCCTTGCCCGGCGCGTGTGGTTCTGCTCGATACTGCAGGAAGCTGCTGTTCGCGCAGGTTTCCTTCAGGTTCAATCCGCTGTTTCAGTCCGTTGCGCGGCCTCGGTGGCGGCCACAAGGTACGTGCTTTCCCCAGTCTTTTTGCGCAAATTCAAAATGGCGTAGCAGCCCAGAATCACCAGCAGCGGATCGATGGGCCGCATGTGATAGGCCTGCGGATGGCTGAAGTAATACATCATGGGGAACAGGAAGAGAACCCCACCATAGCGGATGGCATCGAAGCGATACCGCCGCCAGGCCAGAATGATTCCCAGAATCCCCAGCAGGGTCAGGGTGCTGGCCACTGCGACGTTGGGCGGATCAAGCGGCTCTTCGGCCAGATAGCTGCCGTCAAAGCTCCAATAGCCGGTCCAGAGATAGAGGGCGCGACGCGCGCACATCCAGGCATACCAGCGGGGATGGTCGTGAATATAAGTCTTGGCCTGCTGCGCCTTGTGGGCCATGTAGGGCAATTCGCCCGCGTTGTAGGCCGCCAGTTCCTTGGGGTCATGGTTGGGGTGGTGGTCGGCGTTGATCCAGTGGCGTGAATAGCCGTTGTTGCCCAGCCACAGTTCCAGTCCCATGCTGTCGCGCATGGGAATAAAGCGATGGAAAACCACGGCGTTGCGGATCATCCAGGGAGAGAGCGCAGCGGCCAGAGTCAACGACGCCACCAGACCCGGCAAGAACCAGCGTTTGTGCGCGCCGGCCAGCCGCCAGGCCGCCAAAGCCAGCAGGAAGGGAACAACGATCAGAATTGAGGGCTCGGTGAGTCCCGCAAAACCCGCCAGAAGGCCAAAGCCAGCCCAAAGCGTCAGTTTTGACGAGCGCTCCAGATCCTGCGCCAGATAGAGCATCCAGCACAGACATAGCAGTAACAGATGCGTGGACCAGGCCCACTCGGCCGAGAAGTAGATGCCGTAAGGAGAGAACGCCCATCCCCAGCCCGCCCATAAGGCCACGCGATTCCCGAAGCTGCGCCGCGCCATCAGGAAGACCGGGATGCAGGCCAGCGAGGAGAGCAGGCAGTTGAAGCTGAGCGCTGCCAGGATGGACGCGGTGGTGTGAATGCCGAAGATGCCGAAGATCACCGCGACGATCAGCGGATAGACCGGTGGCATGATCGCCGAAGGCTGGTTGGACGGAAACGGACTGCCGAAGCCGTGGCCAGCGAGCAGCGCCCGCGAGACGTTGCCCTGCTCCCAATGCGTGACAAAGTAAGGTTGCATCCACTCGTCATAGACAAAGGGAACGACAGCCAGGCGGATGGCCAAGGCAACCAGCACCATCCACGCGACAACGGGGAGCGCGGAAAATACGCGCCGGGTAGAACAGATCATTGAAGAACTCCTGAACGGAAACTTCAGAATACACTCCGATGCATGGAGGGTATTGGAATAAGTAGCGCCGACCTCCAGGTCGGCTGTTCTGTGGGCATCTTGGCCCACGGATAGGTTCTTGATCAGCGTTGCCTCAGTCCGAGAGAGCGGATTAGGGCATCTCCGGCGATGGTATGGGGGAATCGGCCTTCGCGCTCAGCAGCGCCCAGACACCCGCAGAGAGGACCAGAAGCAGGACCGGAAGCTCCATCGGCACCCAGTCTCCCAAAAGAATGTTGATGAGGTTGCAGGCGGCAAAACAGCCCAATCCCACCAGAATCGGCTTCAGCTTTTCGCGATTCCTGCGTGGCGCTTGCGATGGAGCGGCTGCGCGGTTCGCTTGCCACGCTGCCAGCCGCTTCTGTCCCAACAGGAGAGCCCGCCAGCCGATCAGCAGCAGGGGAACGGTGAGCGGAGGCGTGTCGTGGAAGGCCACCCGCGGATTCATCAAAATTGTGCCCACCAGGGCGACGGGAATCCACATTTCCCGCAGGTGAGGGTTATGGTCAACGTGACGCCTGAGCGCCAGCAGCAAGATCCCCAGCGCGACGGCCCAGATGACGTACGCAATCGTGGTTGCCGGAAAATAGGGCTTCTTGAAGTGCCAGAGCACTCGGCCCAGAACGCCGGCGGGACCAAAGCCAAAGTCGTGGCGCAAGTCGAACTGAACCTGCACTGCCTCCAAAAATTCGTGAAACAGAGTAGGCCATAGCAGGGGCTGTACGGCGAAGACCAGGCAGCCAGCCGCGCCCGTCATGCTGGCTGAAAGCCATTGCTTGCGGCCCACCAGAAGCGGGAAAGCCAGCAGCGTCAGCATTGGGGCCTTGCAGACGGAGGCGGCGAGGACGGTCACATAGAACCAGAACCACTTGTTGCGCTTCCAGCCGGAGATGGCCGCGACCAGAATCAGGCCATAAAGGATGTCGGCAACATTTCCGCAAAGCATCGTCGCATCGCCCAACAGGCCGGGGAAGAAAACGACGAAGGGCAATAGATAAATCAGCCAGCGGCGCTCCTTCTCTGAAGCTATTGCGTATCCCGCTCTCAGCTGAAGAAGGAATCCCGCCGCCAGCGCGCACCAGTACAACGGCCCCAACAGCCAGCCCGGAAACCAGGACAGCACCCGCAGTACCGGCATGGTCAAGGGGGCATACCAGAAGATCAGTGGCTCGTGAGTCCCGACTGCGTGCGATGAAAGATGATGGTAGGCCTTGAGCGCCGCAATTCCGCCAGTATAAGGGTCGCTGCCCTGGCCAACCGCCTGGATTGCCTTCCAGTAGGGAGTAATATCATCACCTGCGGGTCCGGTAATGGCCATGCCAGCCACGGAAATGGCGGCGACGATCCACAACAAAACAATCCAGCGCATGCGTTTTGACGATCGTTGCGCGACGGGATGGAACGCAAGTGGTTTTCCAGACAAGATCAGTTATTTCTCCCGTTAAAATATTGTACGCATAAGGACGACTCAAGTTATGAGGATGCCTTTTTCGAAGTCCCTATTGAATTATAGCTTAGTCTTAGGTCGATAAAGCAAACTAAGCATCTGATGACATTAGAAATGTTCCCGCATTAGGATTGTATTACGTAAAGGCACAGGCTAGAGGCTTTTTTGGGTCCCTCGCTTGTGCCTTTACGCTTGAAAAATTAATTAGATCGATCCATTTGCAAATTGCGTGCGCCATTGTTTGAAGTGGTGAATACATACATCTCACCATTGAAGCTCACGATGGATGGCGCGATTTCATTAAGTCCGTAGATTCTGGTTGCACTATACGAAGTTACAGGAGTTGTGAAGTTTTGCCCGTCAGATGTCCCGGTAATTTCAAGATTGTTGTCTCCTTGGTTGTGCTTGAAGGCAAGATAGAGGCTCCCATCAAACACCGTTGCAGAAATGCCACTGCCAGGATTTATCGCTGGATAATAGGTTAATCCACTTGAAGTGGAGCAAACAAGTAGCTCATTGCTCCCATTGATTTCTGGGTTTCCCAACTGGGTTGCAATATACAATGAATCGTTAAAAACCGCCGCTCCCACGGCAGATCCACGCATAGGCCGCAAGATGCTTGGATCTTGATTCGCATTGATGTTACACCCATACCCGTTTCCTTGTATCCAATCTGTTCCGTTATAGGTTTCTGCCGACATAGTGAAATTGTCGTTAACGGCTTCTCCCGAGTTTGTGTTAACGTAATTGATTTCCCAGAAGACATAGAGATCGCCATTGAATACAACCAATGTTGGAGGACTAGTAGCTGCTACTTCAGTGCCGATGCCTGAAGGAACATAGGGCGAAACAGGCGTAGAAAAGTTAATACCGTCACTTGACGAAATAACGTTAATTCCACCAGAGGGGGTTGTGTACGCAATATATAGCTTGTCGTTGAATGTGGCAATCGACGGCGCGTACTTCATTAAAATGTTCTTGTAGGCTGTTCCTGGATCAGTGTAGTTAACGCCATCAGAGGATTTTGAAATCCAGAGATAGTTTCCGCCATTTGACTGGAATGCAACATATATCTCGTTGTTGAATACCGCGGAAGACATCCCCATCCCCGTTGACATTTGTGGCGATGTGCCAATGTCTACGGGTGATGTGAGGCTTAACTCGGGCGCTGATTGCGCTTGCATTATGGGAGTAATCATTCCCACAACAGCTAGGATCGAATATAACTTCAGAATACGCATTTGCTCTCCTTGCTGGACTTGATGTGAAATCTTGGACAGTGGATTAAAACGTTATCCCTAATAGAGGTCGACAACAAGCCAGCCTCTGTAGAATGACTAGAGAATGTCATCTTGAAAATCGGGATAAGTCTATCACGGTCTGAAATCGTGTCAAGTCAATAAACGATGAAGCGCTTTGTGGGCATCCTCGCGGCAAGCGGGGCGGCAAGAAGGGTTTCAGGCAAAGTCGGCTTTTCTCCTGTACAGATCAATTCCGCTCACGAGCATGGAGTTTCTCCTGGCGACCAGTCTGGAGTCTTGGCCGAATCCGTCAAAATGTTGGCCGGATGACGTGCCTGATCTTCGATGAACGCCGTATACTCAAGCTCAGCATGTCGCAAACAGGAATAAATTCATCCTACACGCCGGAAGAAGGGGCGGCCAAGAGCCCCCGGTCGCAAGTCGGCGCCGAAGCGCGCACGGCCGAGAAGCTGGCGCTGACGATTCCTACTCTGCGCGAGGCGGAAAACCTTCCTGGCTTGCTTCGCTACGTGCGTTCCGTGCTTGATCCCGTGGGAATCGACTACGAGATTCTTGTCGTTGACGACGACAGCTGCGACGGCACCGAGGAGATCGTTTCCGCGATCTCCCGCGAGGACCCGCGCGTACGTCTTCTGGTGCGCAAAGGGGAGCGCGGCTTGTCGGGAGCTGTTCTCTACGGCTGGCGGCACACCGACGCGGGGATTCTGGGCGTGATGGACGCCGACCTGCAACATCCGCCCGAGCTGCTGCCGGCGTTGATCGCTGCCATTCTGGCCGGCAACGATCTGGCCATCGGCAGCCGTTACACGGCGGGCGGCCAGTTGGGCAAATGGAACCCGGTCCGGAAGTTCCTCTCCTCGGCAGCCGTCTGGGCCACGTGGCCGATTCAACGGCCGGGAGTGCGCGCCAAAGACCCGATGACGGGCTTCTTCCTGTTGCGTCGCGAATGCATCGACGGCTTGCAGTTTCAGCCCACGGGCTTCAAATTGCTGCTGGAGATTCTGGTCCGTGGCCGCCTGCACTCGGTCAAAGAACTTCCACTCAACTTCGGCCTGCGTGCGCAGGGCGCCAGCAAGGCCAACTTCAAAGTGGGCTGGGATTACGCCAAGCTGCTTGTCCGGCTCTATGCGGAGAGATTTGGCTTCAGCAAGCGCAACTGAACTCCTGCATCTCCGCGGCTACAGTGCGGGCAGCAGCATCCGCAGCAGCAGAAATCCGCCGACGCCGGCAAAGAACATCAGCGCCATGCGGATGCCGGGCTCGCGGTTGACCTCGGGCACCAGGTCGCTGGCGCCAACATAAATCGCCACGCCGGCCGAGATGGGCAGCCCGTACGAGAGCCAACTGGGGATCAGCTCAATGACCAGCACGCCGGCCAGCGTTGCTCCGGCCAGGGCGATGGCGGAATACAAGGCCGCTGAGCGGGTGCGTCCGCTCGCCAGCATGACCGAGGCCATGGTGAAGCCTTCCGGCGCCTTGTGCAGAAGAATGGCCAGGAAGATCAGCCAGCCCAGCCAGCCGGAGACCAGAAAGCCAGAGCCGATGGCCACGCCGTCAAACAGCGCGTGAACGCTCAGCCCCGCCATCACAGAGTTGCCGGTATGCCGGCTGACAAGCTCGTTCTGGTGCGTCTCTTCGCCATAATGAAAGTGGGCGTTGATGGTGTGTTCCAGCAGATGCACCACGCAGTAGCCCGCCATGATGAGAACCGGCCCCAACCGTGGACTCAGCCGTATCCCTTCGGGCATCATCTCCAGCAGAGCCGTCGCCATCAGGAAACCGGCGCCCAAGGCGACAAAGTAGCGCAGGTAGCGCTCAATGCCCCTGGCGCGCACCAGCACGAGTCCGCCCAGCACATCGGCCAGCGCGGCAATCGTACCCAGAATGAGAGAAATCTTCAGCATCCGCCCTTACCCGCTGTGCCGGATGTGCATGATGTCGCCATCCTTCACAACGTAGTCCTTGCCTTCCAGGCGCAGGATGCCTTTAGCGCGCGCGGCGGCCTCGGAGCCAGCCTCCAGCAGCGTGTCCCAGCGGATGACCTCGGCGCGAATGAAATGGTGTTCCAGGTCGGTATGAATCGCCCCGGCGCCCTGCGGCGCTTTGGAGCCCACCGGAATGGTCCAGGCGCGGCACTCGTCCTCGCCCGCGGTGAAAAAGCTGATGAGTCCTTGCAGCTCGTAGCTCTTGCGAATCAGGCGGATCAAACCGCTCTCGCGCAGTCCGTAGCTGGAAAGGAACTCAGCGGCTTCCTCGTCGTCCATCTCGGCCAACTCGGCTTCCACCTTGCCGCAGATGGCCGTGGCTCCGGCGTTGGGCCGGTGCGCCACTTCGTCCAGCTTGAAACGGCTTACCGCCGCCTCCAGATCATCGCCCAGCGTGGTGCTTTCGCCGATATTCAGCACATACAGGATTGGCTTTTGCGACAGAAACATGAAGCCCTTGATGAGGCGCTTTTCTTCGGCGGTCATCTCCAGTTCGCGCAGCGGAATTTCCTTTTCCAGCGCTTCTTTCGACCGCACGAGCATGGCCTGTTCGTGCTCCAAATCGCTGGTGCGCCCCTTCTTCAGGTCCTTTTCCATGCGTTGCAGACGCTTCTCAATCTGCTCCAAGTCGCTGACCATCAGATCGAACTCGACATTTTTGATGTCGCGCAGGGGGTCGATGGGGCCGACGTGGGGAATGGCGTCGTCCTCGAAGGCGCGCAGCACGTGAACCAGCGCGTCCACATTGCGGAGGCTGGTGAGGAAAGCGGTTTCTTTCAGCGCCTCTTGGCCGATGGCCGCCACGTCCACGAAATCGACGGTGGCGTAGGTGGTCTTCTTCGGCGAGTAGAGCGCCGAGAGCTTGTCCAGCCGCTCGTCCGGCACACGCGCCACACCGATGTGCTCTTGGCGCGAGTGGCCGTGATCTTCCAGCTTGGCTTTGGTCAGGATCTTGAACAGAGATGTCTTGCCTACCTGTGGCAGGCCGATGATGCCAGTTTTCATGATTTTTTCCACGGCGCGTAGGCGGAGATTCACACGCAAGCGCCTCTTCGATGATACAGGAACAGAGATCAGGGGTCAGAGAACGGGGATCAGTTGCGGGTTCGGAGTTGTGGCATCCCACCCTTGCGCCAGAAAAAACGCACAAGGATGGGACACGGAATGTCAGTATTTGCGGGCCGAATCAATAGGCCATCGTTTTCTTCATCCCGCTGGCCGCATTCCAAACAGCGATGCAACAGAAATTGTGGCTTTCAACTGTTTGCTGTCAGCTATCTTTTCTTCAGAGCGCGCTCCAATACGATCTCCAGAGCCGCTTTCTGCTGCGCGTACTCTGCCGGAGAAATCGTACCGGCAATTCTTTCGCTTTCAAGTGCAAACAACTCATCTTTGAGCGTGTTCAGCAGGGCATCGCTCCCTGTTGCGGGGCGAGCCTGCGGAGGTGCGGCGCTGGCCTCGAAGGCCGCGCCCAATGCCGTTGGCTTGCGGAGCAAAAAAGCCGCCGAGCCCGCCAGCAGGAGTCCCAGAGCGCCCAGAATCCAGCCTTTGTATTTGCTGAGCGGATCGGAGGGGCGGCTGGGGGTGTCACCGCCGGGCTGCGAGCCAGAGCTGGCCGCGCCCTGGTTGCTGTCGGATTGCTGGCCGCCTTGCGCGCTGTCATCCCCGCGCGGCAGGGAGCCGTCGCCGGAGACGGTGAACTCCAGCGCCTTGCCGGGCAGCGCGTTCTGGGCGACGAAAGTCTGAAAGCCGGGGTCCTGCGGCGCGGACTGAAATCCTGTACCCGAGGTGAAGTTCATGCTTTTGGGCACCATCACCCAGACGGCTTTGGCCGGGATCGACGGCTGGGGATGGAAGGTGAATTTTCCGCCGCTGTATGGCAACTCGTATTCGACCTGGAAGAGCGTGCCCTTGCCGTCCCGGTCCGGCTGGATGGGGAAGTTGAAGGAGTAGTGGCCCTGGGGGCCGTCGGGATCGAGCTTGAGCGTGGTGGGAAGTCCGCTAGGCCGCTGCGCCTCCGCGCTGGCGACAACCGCTTCCGGAGGCAGCACAATCGAAAAGCCGCGCGGGCTCCACTGGGTGACGGGCGGCGCGCTGGAGTTGTGGACGGAGTAGCGCTCGATGACGCGAAGCTGCCCTTGGCTGGTCTCGACAAGCGCCAGCACGTCCTCATCAATGACAACTCCGCTGACTTTGGCTGCCACGTCATAGACAGTAATGTTGCCCGGCGCATTGGCCTCGGGCGCGGCGATGAAGTAGGTTGCGCCCTGATGGGTGGCACGCACAAGGTAACTGCTGCTGCCGGGCTTGGTCAGCGAGTAGCGTCCACGAGCGTCGGTGGTGGCTTGGGCCACTTCTTTCATGCTGGCCCGGACATCCACCAGCACGACGCGATCGCCCGCGGCGGGTTTGCCTGTGGTCTTATCGGTGACCGTGCCGGTGATTTGAGCCTGCGCCAATGCGCCCGCCACGAGCAGGCTCAAAGCAACGGTGCGGAAAATGAACGGCGTCGATTTCATGGTTATGTGAGAATCCTTTATTGAAGCGCTCGGTTCCGTTTCACGCTTGCTGCAAATGCTCAATCTCGGACAGCATCTGCGCCGTTTCGTTTTCAAGCTGCGCCCGCTGTGTTTGGTAGTCCTCTTCAGAATACTTGCCTGCATGATACTCGAAGTTCAGGTCGCGCAGCTCTTCGCCGAGTTGTTCCTTGCGCTCCAACAGATCGTCCAAACTGGTCTGTTTGTTCTCGCTGGCCAGAACCTTCTGCGGCCAGAAGGTGTAGACGAAGAGCGCAAAGAACAGCAGGAATGCGGCGATAAGTCCCTGGGTTTCCGTCATCACTTAAAATCCTCCGTCGCTGCATGAACTGTTAGCTGTTTGCTGTCTGCTGTTCGCTGGCGAGGAGCAAGCGCTATCAGCGTGCCGATGAGCATCAGCAGCACTCCGGCCCAGATCCAGCTCACCAGCGGATTCAGCATTGCCTTGATGACCGGCTGTCCGGTGTCGGGATTCATGCCCTCATAAACAACATACAAGTCCCAGGCGGGCGTCGAGTGGATGGCCACCATGGTCTGCGGTTGTTCGCTGGCGTGATAGAGACGCTTTTCGGGCGTCATCTGGAAGAGCGCCTTGCCGTTTTTCGACACATTGAGCAGGGTGTATTCGGAGTCGTAGTTGGCGTTCGAGTCCTGCGTAAAGCCAGCACACTCCAGCGTGTAGGGGCCGATGGAAATCCTGTCGTGGAGCGCCATTTCGCTTTCCACGCTACGGTTGAAGGCCGCGCCGGCGAGGCCGACAATCACAAGCGCCACGCCGAGGTGCACGGTATAGCCGCCGTAACGCCTTGGATTGCTGCGAATCAATTTATATTTCGCCCAAACGAGATTCTGCCCGTTCTCTTTAGCGATCAACAGAATTCCACGCAAGAACTCCGAGCAGATGGTCGTCACCACGCCCGCCGCCAGCGCAAAGGCGAGCAGCGCGTAGAAGCTGCTCCGATCGAAAGTGCCGTTTGCCCACACGCGCAAGCCCATTGCTTGGCAGGCGAAGAGCGTGAGGCAGAACGCGATCAGCGGCAGCGCGAAGTTGCGGCGAATGCTTTTGAACGAGGTCGCCCGCCAAGGCAGCAGCGGTCCCACGCCAGCCAGAAACAGCAGAAAAAGGCCGATGGGCACGGCCACGCTGTTGTACCACGACGCGCCGATCGTGACCTTGCTGCCGGAGATGAAGCCGGTAAGAGTAGGCGAGAGCGTTCCCCACAGAATCACAAAGCAGGCGGCAAGCAGGACCATGCAGCCAAACAGAAAGCTGGATTCGCGGCTGACCAGCGCCTCAACAGAACGCGCGCTCTTCAGTGCTTCACGCCGCTGGATGTAAGCGAAAATGCACATCGCCAGCACAACCGCGATGAACACCATGAACCAGTAGCCAATCGGCGAGGCCGCGAAGGCATGCACCGAACTGACCAGGCCGCCGCGAGTCAGCATGGTTCCCACGAGCGTCAGCAGAAAGGTGGAGAAGATGAGCCAGACGTTCCAGCTTTTCATCATGCCCTTCCGCTCCTGCATGATGACAGAGTGCAAAAAGGCGGTTCCGGTCAGCCAGGGCATAAGACTGGCGTTCTCCACCGGGTCCCAACTCCAGTAGCCGCCCCAGCCCAGCACGGCGTAGGCCCAGTGCATGCCGAGGAAGATGCCGAGGGTCAAAAACAGCCAGCTCGCCATCGTCCAACGGCGCGTGATGCGGATCCACCTTTCGCCGGGGTCGCGCACGATCAGCGCTGCCAGCGCAAAGGCGAAGGGAACGGAGAAGCCCACGTAGCCCAGGTAGAGCAGGGGCGGATGAAGTACCATCTCCGGATATTGGAGCAGGGGATTCAGGCCGTTGCCATCAGCGGGAATCGGCCCTCCGGAAACGTAGCCGGGGATGAGCGCGAAGGGCGTTGCGGGGAAGCACAGCAGCAGCAGAAAGAACGCCTGAATCCCTGCCAGAATAGCGCCCGCGCAGGCGTAGAGTTTGTCTAGTCCGCGGGACCGCCGCAGAATCAAACCAAAGGCTCCCAGCAGCCATGCCCATAGCAGCAGTGAGCCTTCCTGTCCGGCCCAGAGCGCGGAGAATTTATAGGCGGCTGGCAGCGAGCGGTTCGAGTGCTCCACGATGTAGGCGAGGGAGAAATCGTTGGCGAAGATGGCCCAGAGCAGCGCGAAGGCTGCCGCCGTAACGGCCACAAAACCGGCGATTCCGGCCCTGCGCGCCGTCTCCAATAGCCGCTCCGGCGCGACGGCCGTGGGCTGTTTTGTCGCCATCAGGCGCAAGGCAAGACTGCCTGCCACAAGATTGTAGGCGGCCAGCGCCAAAGCGATGAGAAGTGCAAAACTGCCAAAGACGGCCATCAAAACTCCGCAATCATTTCAAGGACGATTCTCGCATATGGGACGGACGCCTCAATCGTCTTCTTGCTCCGCGACTCACGCGAACAGAAACTCCTTGTCGCGAAGTTCCTTGATTGTGTCGCGCAGTTTTGCGGCTTTTTCAAACTCGAATTTCTTGGCCGCTTCGCGCATCTCTGTTTCCAGCTTGGCGATATACGCATCGAGTTCTTCCTGGGTCTTGAACTCCGGCAATCCCTGCGTTTCTGAGTCGTCCACATCGCCGTACTCGGCCTTCATAATTTCGGCCAATCCCATCTCGACCGGGCTGATGATCGACTGCGGCGTAATTCCGTGTTCTTCGTTGTAGGCGCGCTGAATGGTCCGGCGGCGGTCGGTTTCACTGATGGCGCGGCGCATCGAGTCGGTCATGCGGTCGGCGTAGAGAATCGCCTTGCCCTCGACATTTCGCGAGGCGCGGCCCATGGTCTGGATCAGCGAACCGGCAGAGCGCAGAAAGCCCTCCTTGTCGGCGTCCAGAATGGCCACCAGCGAAACCTCCGGCAGGTCGAGGCCCTCGCGCAGCAGGTTGATGCCGACCAGCACGTCGTACTCGCCTTTGCGCAGTTCGGCCAGCAACTTGATGCGCTCCAGCGTCTCAATCTCCGAGTGCATATAACGGCAGCGCACGCCCACCTCGGTGTAATAGCCCGCCAGGTCCTCGGCCATGCGCTTGGTCAAGGTCGTCACCAGCACACGTTCATGGCGCGCGGCGCGGTCACGAATTTCCCCGAGCAGGTCGTCGATCTGGCCCTTCACGGGGCGAATTTCCACCTCCGGATCGATGAGGCCCGTGGGACGGATCACCTGCTCCACGACCACTCCGCCCGACTGCGTCAGCTCATACGGCCCCGGCGTGGCGGAGACGTAAATCGTCTGGTGCACGCGGCGCTCAAACTCCTCGAACTTCAGCGGCCGGTTGTCCATGGCGGAGGGCAGACGGAAGCCGTATTCCACGAGATTCTGCTTGCGGCTGCGGTCGCCGAACCACATTCCATGCACCTGCGGAACGGTGGCGTGGCTCTCGTCGATGAAGAGCAGAAAATCCTTCGGAAAGTAGTCAAGCAGCGTCGGCGGAGCTTCGCCCGGCAGGCGGCCGCTGAAGTGCCGCGAATAGTTCTCGATGCCGTGGCAGTAGCCCATGGACTTGATCATTTCCAGGTCGAAACGCGTGCGCTGATTGATGCGCTGCGCCTCGACCATGCGCCCTTCGGATTCCAACTGGCCGACGCGCTCGTTCAACTCGGCCAGGATGGTTGCGACGGCCTCAGCCTTGCGCTCCGGTTGCATTACATAGTGGCTCTTGGGGTAGATCGGCAGCCGCTGGTACTTCTGCTTCACCGTGCCGAAGAGCGGATCAATCTGCGAGAGCGACTCGATCTCGTCGCCGAACAGCTCAATGCGAAAGGCGTTCTCGTCATAGGCTGGGAAGACCTCGATGATGTCGCCGCGCACGCGGAATGTGCCGCGCCGGAAGTCGGCGTCATTGCGCTCATACAGAATCTCGACCAGCCGCCGCGTGATGTCCTTGCGGCTGATGTGCTGGCCCTTTTCGAGCAGCAGCAACATGCCGTAGTACGCCTCTGGCGAGCCCAGGCCGTAGATGCAACTGACCGAGCTGACAATGATCGCGTCCCGCCGCTCGAAGAGGCTGCGCGTGGCCGACAGGCGCAGCTTGTCCAGCTCCTCGTTGATGGTCGCTTCCTTCTCGATATATAAGTCGCCCGCCGGAATGTAAGCCTCCGGCTGGTAATAGTCGTAATAACTCACAAAGTATTCAACGGCGTTGTTCGGGAAGAACTGCTTGAACTCGTGATAAAGCTGCGCGGCGAGGGTCTTGTTATGCGCCAGAATCAGTGCCGGGCGGTTGGAGGCCTCGATGACCTTGGCCATGGTGAAGGTCTTGCCCGAGCCGGTGACGCCGAGCAGCACCTGATGTTTCTCGCCCGCTTCCAGGCCATGAACCAATTCATCGATGGCTCGGGGCTGATCTCCCTGCGGCGTGTAGTGGGTCACCAGATCAAAGTCCATAGAAAGATTATATCTGAATGGCGAAGATGTGGCGAAAACGCCAGAGATGCGGAGCGGCCAAGCCGCCGATGCTAGCATGATTGCCATGAGTTCAATCAGCCGCCGTGAAATGTTGAAGCTCGGTTCGGTGGGTTCGCTGGCCGCTTTGGCCAGCGTTGCGCCGGATGGAGTGGCAGAAGCCTTCGCGCAAACCGAACAAAGAATCGTTCCAACACAGACAGACGATCAAAGCCCGCAGGCAACGGTTCCCAAGTGGAGCGTTTTCGAGATCACCCTGCAAGGCCCTTCGGCGGGGAACCCGTTTACCGAAGTTGAGTTGACGGCCACGTTCGTGCTGGGGCACAGAACGGTCGCTTTGGACGGCTTCTACGACGGCGACGGAAGTTATAAAGTTCGTTTCATGCCGGATGCCGAAGGCGAATGGAGTTACACGACATCCAGTGGCGCGGGGGCGCTGGATGGGCTGAAAGGCACGTTCCGCTGCGGACCGGCGGCAGCCGGAGCGCATGGGCCGGTCGGAGTGCATAACACTTATCACTTTGCCTATGCCGATGGAACGCCGTACTTCCCCTTTGGCACGACATGTTATGCGTGGGTGCATCAGAGCGAGGAGTTGCAGCGCGAGACGCTGGAGATGCTGGCCGGTGCGCCATTCAACAAGATTCGTATGTGCGTCTTTCCAAAAAGCTACGCCTACAACCACAATGAGCCGGAGCTCTATCCGTTTGAACGCACGGCAGGGAAGAATGATTTTACGCGGCCGAATCCGGCGTTTTTCCGGCATCTGGAAGAGCGGATTGCGGATCTCGGCAGGCTCGGCATCGAAGCGGACCTGATTCTGTTTCATCCGTATGACAACTGGGGTTATGCGGCCATGCCGGCGGAGGCTGACGACCGCTACTTGCGTTATGTGCTGGCGCGGCTCTCGGCCTATCGAAATATCTGGTGGTCACTGGCCAACGAGTATGACCTGATGAAAGCCAAAACCGTGCAGGACTTCGACAGGTTCTTTCATATCGTTGAGCAGCATGATCCGGTGGGGCATCTCCGCTCGGTGCATTACTCGGTTTCGATATACGACTACGGGCATCCGTGGGTGACGCATGCCAGCTTGCAGACGCACGACTTTGAGGCGGCGGCCGGATGGCTGAAGGCTTGGCAGAAGCCGGTGGTTTACGACGAGGTGATGTACGAGGGCAATCTGGAGCGGCGCTGGGGAAACCTGACCGGCGAGGAACTCACCCGGCGCTTCTGGCTGGGCGTGATGGCGGGATGTTATGTGACGCACGGAGAGACGTATCTCGATCCCGATCATCCGGCCGATGAAAGCGAGTCGGCGATTCTGTTGTGGTCGAACGGCGGAAAGCTGAAGGGCACAAGCCCGGCGCGGATCGCGTTTCTGCGAAAGCTGGTGGAAGAGACGGCGGCGGACTCTGGCCTCCACGCGGCTCGCAGCGGGCTTGAGGCGGGCGCGACGCAATACTATCCCAATGCCGCCAGCACGGACGCAACGGGGAAATTACCGCAGCAGATTTTTTACTATTTTGATATTCATCAGCCGATCCGATACGAGTTTCCGCTGCCGGAGGGAAGCTTTGCCGCCGAGGTGATCGATACCTGGGCGATGACGATCAAGGCGCTGTCAGGCAGCTTCACCGGCAAGACGAAGTTGAAGCTTCCCGGAAAGCCTTATCAAGCGGTGCGATTCAAGCGTGTGGCAGGCTAGTTTTCACGGTACAATGCTTTCAATCAAGGAGGTTCCATGCGCAAGATTCTTCTCGCCGTTTTCGCCGTGTTCTTCTCGGCCGTGCTTGCCGCGCCGCTGGTGGCGCAGGGCGCGCCGCCGCAGGGCAGCGCCGACCAGCCTTACACCGTTGAGTATTACTACAAATGCCAATGGGGCCATCAGGCCGAGTTCCTGCAGCTCTTCCTGAAGAACCACTACCCGCTGCTCCAGAAGATCAAGGCGACCGGACGGATTGTTTCGGTGAAGATCGAGACGCCGGCCAACCACACTTCGGAAGAGCTTCGCTGGGATTATCGCGTGACCATCAAGTACAAGAACTCGACCGTGGCCACGACCGCCAACCCCGACGAAGAAGCTTTCATCAAGGAGTTATGGCCCGATCAGGCGACGTATCAGAAAGAAGAGCAGCGGCGGTTCGAGATTCTGCTTGGACACATAGACCTGCCGGTTACAGACATCACGCCAGCAAAGTAGGGATTAGGGGCTAGGGGTTAGGGATTAGCCTGGTGCCCCATCCTTTCTGCGCACTTAGCGGAAGGTGTGGCAATCCACGAACCTGCACCGGCAACTAACCCCTAATCACTAATCCCTAACCCCTGTTTTTCCACTGCTGCACGAGGTCTTCGGCGGCGCTGGGCCAGTCGGGGAAGTGGAATTTGAATCCGGCGCGGAGCAGGCGGCCGGGAACGGCGCGGCAACTCGACAGCACCAGTTCGGGCTCGGTGCGCAGGATCATAGCGCCGAGTTGGAGGGCGAGCCAGGGCGCGGGAATGCCGTTGGGCACATCCCAGGCCTCGCGCAGAGCCGCCATGAGTTCACGGTTGGGCAGCGGGTGGGGCGCGGCGAGATTGAACGGCCCATCCAGATCCTCGCGGGCAATCAGGAACTCGACGGCACGGGCGTAGTCGGCCTCGTGAATCCAGGGAACGAACTGGCGGCCGTTGCCCTGCTTGCCGCCCAAGCTGAGCCGCACCAGATTTGACAGCACGGCAAAGGCGCTGCCGGGCGCGGGGCTGAAGACGATGGCGCTGCGCAAGGCCACCTTGCGGGTGCGCGGCGTTTCGGCCTGAAAAAACGCGGCTTCCCAATCTCTGACCACGCGCGCGGTAAAATTCCGGCGGCGAGCCCATGGCGGGGCGCTGGGGTCCGAAGGCTCTGTGTCGCCCAGGTTGCCGGTCGCTTCATCCAGAGGCAGATCGACGCCGTTTCCATCGATGGCGCGGGCGTAAATCGTGGCCGCCGAGGCGTTCATCCAGAGTTTGGGCGGCTCGGCGAGAGCGGCGATGACGCGGCCCAGCAACTGCGTGCTGCGGATGCGTGATTCGTAAATCGCCTGGCGGTGGGGTGCATCGTAGCGGCAGTTCACGCTGCGTCCTGCCAGGTTGATGCAGACGTCGGCGCCTTCCAGATATTCGGTCCAGAGGCCGGGGTGCTCGCCGTCCCAGTGAACGGTCTGCCAGGGCGCGGCATAGGGGCCGCGAGTCAGCACGGCCACGTGATGGCCTTGCTGCTGAAAGTACCGCGCCAGCAACTGGCCCACCTGTCCGCTACCGCCGGGCAGCACGATGCGAAGAGGGCGAGGACTCGGGACGGCAATCATGTCCATGGATTCAGCCTACAGCCGAGGGGCGGCTTTCGCTGGGCTGAGAGCCTCCACCCACTCCGAGGCGGAATCCACACGCACATCGGGCGGGAACTCCATCAGGTTCTGCGGCCCAAAGCCGAAGGCGCAGCCGACGCTCCAGACACCGGCGTTGCGCGCCGTCTGGACATCCACCTTGCTGTCGCCGATCATGACTGTTTCTTCGGGACGCGCGCCGGTTTCTTCCATCAGCGAGCGCAGTCCCATCGGGTCGGGCTTCTTCGCCGGGAAGCTGTCGCCGCCGTAGATGTGCAGAAAGTAATCCGCCAAGCCCAGCCCTTCGCAGATGCCCTGCGCCGCGCGCACCGGCTTATTGGTCACCACGGCCATGGTTCTGGAGGGCAGCTTGTGCAGGTCGCTGAGCGCCTGAAGAGATTCCAGAACTCCGGCGTAGGCATAGGTAAAGTCCAGCTTGTGCTCGCGATAGTAGTCGAGAAAGTAGGTCAGAGTCCGGGACATCAAGGCCTCGTCCACCTGCTCGGGAGAAATGCCTTCCTCGCGCGCCAATGAACGGCGCACCAGTAGCGCCACGCCGTTGCCTACAAAGCTGGCGATGACCGTGTCCGGGAGCGGCTTGTGCCCAACATGCTCCAGTGCGGCGTTTACGCTATTGCACAGGTCCTGCGCGGAGTCGATTAATGTGCCGTCCAAATCGAAGGCCAACAGTTTCAAGGAATCAACGGGGATGGGATGAAAAACGCGAATCATAATTCCAGTTTATCGCGAGCCTACAGCAGACAGTGAACAGAGGGCAGTCATCAGCCGATTCCCGATCACTGATAACCGATATGAACACCCTGCGCAATTCGATGTCTTGAAACGGCACGACTTTCGTCCTGCCGTAATTGCCGCAAAATCACCAAGGCCTTTACAGGCTGCGGAAAACTCCGATGGAGCCATGTTTTGTAACAGGGCACGACTTCAGTCGTGCCGTAACTGCAACAAAAAAAGATGAGGGCTTTAGCCCCTGTCAAACCTTCCTTCTCAAACAAGCTGAATCCGGCCTTTTTCCGCAGCCTGTTTAGCCCGTACATGAAGCCTGCTAAATAAACGTGGGGTTTTTGCCTACGAGGGAATACTTGCTCGCTGATTCAGCTTGATCGGAAGGCCCTTAACCGTCAGCTGTAAGCTGTCCGCTGTCTAATGGACGCGAATGTCTCCCGAGCCGGTTTGGATGCGCACGGTGGGACCGCCGCCGTGCAGCTTGCCGGTGACATGGTGGTGTCCCTGTGTGCCTTGCGTGACCATCTCCTGATCGGTGTGGATGCTGCCGGAGCCGGTGGAGGCGTCCAGCGTGAACGCGGCGCTGCCAGCCCAGAGTTCGACGTTGCCGGAGCCGGTTTCGAGCTTCCATTCTGCGGAGGGCGTTCCGCCGGCCTTGATGTTTCCTGAACCCGTTCCGGCGTGCAGAGCGCCGTGCAGATTGCGCAACTCGATGTTTCCGGAGCCGGTTTGCGCCTTTACATCGCCCGCGCCGATCTGTTCGGCGTAAATGTCTCCCGAGCCGGTGTCAACCTTGAATCCGCCGTGCATGCCGGTGGCGTGAATGTTTCCGGAGCCGGTCGCGATTTTGGCGTTCTCGCCGACGCCGTCCACGACGACGTTGCCGGAGCCGGAACTGGCATCGAGAAAGGCATCTGCAGGCGCCTGAATTTCATAGTCGATGCTGATGTTGTGCAGGTTCTCGTGGCGGCCGATGCGCACGATGTTTCCCGTCTGCGCGATGGGCGGATTCGCCGCGATTCGGCGCACCTGATCGTCGTTGCCGCCCCAGACGTTGCCGCCCCAGCCGGACTTTACCCGGCCAAAGATGTGTATCTGGTTGCCGGCGCCGCGAGTCAGGTGAATGTTGCCCGAGCCGGTCGTGACCGTCAGTTCCACGCGCCCGTTCACGGCAAGCGTGCGCTCAAAGGTGGCCTCCGAGGCCAGCGCCGGAAGCGCTGCCAGTGCCAGAATTGTTGCTGCTGCAATCCAAAGTTTCTTCATGGTGCTCCTTTTTTAAAGCAGGGATTAGGGGTTAGGGAATAGGAATTAGCAAAAGCTGACTCGCTGCATCCTTGCTCTCTCGATCTCTAGTCCCTAGTCCCCAACCCCTAGTCCCTAACCCCTGCTTTACTGCTGCAAGACCACCTGTTCGCCTTCGTTCAGGCCGCTCAAAATCTCGGTGACAGAGCCGTTCGACAGGCCTACCGTGATAGAAACCTTGCGCTTGCCGCTTTTCTGGCTCTTGTCGGGAACCTCGACGGAGGCGCGCTTCTGGCTGTCGTAAACGACGGCGCTCTCCGGCACCAGCAACACATTCTTGTGCTCGCTGAGAATGATCTCGGCGTTGGCCGTCATGTTGGCCTTCAACTCGCCGCCGGGATTGTCGATCGAAACGCGCACCTCGAAGGTGGTCACGTTGTCCTTTTCGACGCCCAGAGGCGCGATCTTGGTCACCTTGCCGTTGAAGACGCGGTCGCGGAAGCTTTCCACCTTGATGCGCGCTGTCTGGCCCAGGTAGACGTGCGCAATATCGGCCTCGTCCACCTTGCCCTGCACATAAACCTGGTTAATATCGCCCTCGGTCATGACCAGAGTGGCCGTCGAGCCGAGCACCAGAATCGAGCTGACCGCGTCGCCATTTTCCACGTCCCGTGACAGAATAACTCCGTCCATGGGCGCCACGATGGTCGTGTAACTGAGCTGCTCCTCAAGCTGTTTCAAGCTGGCCTGGGCCTGCTGCACCTGCGCCCGTGCCTGTTTCAGCTTGGCCAAATCCACGCCGATCTGTGCCTTCGAGCTGTCGCGCCGGGTCAGCGCGGCCAGGTAATCGCGGTTGGCGTCGTCGCGCGCCTGGCGGCTCACAATGCCCAGTTTTTCCATCTGCTGATTCCGGTCCAGGGTGGCCTTGTACATGGGCAGGTCGGGAGCGGCGGCGTTCACCTTGTCCTGCTCGATGTTGGCCTGGCAGGTGGCGACATTGGCCTGGGCGGCGGCCAGTTGCGCCCGCTGCGCCGCGACCTGTGCCACGATCTCCTGCTGATCGAGCTGCGCCAGTTGCTGGCCCTTATGTACATAATTATTGATGTCCACGAAGAGCTTCTCCACGATGCCGGAGGCCTTCGACTTCACCTCAACCTTGGTAATCGGCTGAATCTTGCCGGTGGCCACGACCGAGCGGGCCACATCCCCGCGCGTTACCTTGGCCAGTCTGTTGGCATCGATGGCCGTGCCGCGCACCAGCCGTGCAGCCCCAAGGCCCACCAGCGCCACCACCAGCACCACTCCAACAGCCAGCCAGATCCAGAAGCGTTTCTTTTTGCGTGATGCAACCACGGGAACCTCCCCAAGCGCGAAAAACAATAAGGCATCCACAGAATTCAGCCAGCCATGCCCAACGTGCCGGCATTCATTCGCCGCACTTTATTCATACGCAACGCCCGGCGGATTGGTTCCCATGAGCCGGGCTTTGGTGGATCGCCCTCCCGATCTCTTCCCCCTGAGCCCTGATCTCTATCAAAATGCTATGCTCACATTCAAGATGCACGGTCTTTCGCTGCTCGAATTTGTCGCCGCGGCCATGCTCATTCTGGTCAACGCTTTTTTTGTGGCTGCCGAGTTTGCCCTGGTTTCCATCCGGGAGACTCGCATCGAGCAACTGGTGGTGGCCGGAATTCCCGGGGCGCGCGCCGTTCGCCGCCTGCAACAGGACCTGGACGACTTCCTTCCCGCTGTGCAGCTTGGCGTCACATTTTGTTCGCTGGCGCTGGGCTGGCTGGGCGAGCCGTTGGCTGCCGGCGTGCTCATGGACTGGATGGGCGTGCTGCCGCATGCGCAGATCTTTGCCCACATCGTCGCCGTCACGCTGAGTTTTGCCTTCATCACCTATATGCAGGTGGTGGTCGGCGAGCTGGTGCCCAAGTCGCTGGCTCTGCGCCGCTCCGAGGCTCTGGCCGTCGCCGTGGCCCGGCCGATGCTGCTGTTCATGGGCCTGGCGCGTCCGGCCGTGCGCCTGCTGAAAAACTCGGCCGCTGTCATCCTGCGCGGATTCGACATCCCCATGACGCAGAAGGATGGGGTCCACTCGCCGGAAGAGCTCAAGCTGATCGCCACCGCCGCGCGCCGCAGTGGCGTTCTGCCGCGCTTTCAGGAGCTGCTCATTCACCGCGCCCTCGAACTGGACGATGTGCCCATCCGCGAGATCATGACCACGCGCCAGAAGATCTTTTCGCTGCCCTCGAGCCTGCCCATCCGGGCGGCCACCGGCCAGGTCATTGACCATATGCACTCTCGCGTTCCGGTCTACGACGAAAGCCGCGGCCCGGAGCACATTGTCGGCGTCGTTTATTCAAAGGATCTTGCCCGGCTGATGTTTTTCAGTCCGGCCGACCCGTTTGTCGTTCTGAAGCTCTCGCAGGTGATGCACGACGTGCTGTTGGTGCCTGAAACCAAGACCGTTCTGGACCTCATCCGCGAATTCCAGCAGCGCCGCCGCCAAATGGCGATTGTTGTCGACGAGTACGGCTCGACCGTCGGCCTGGTGACGGCCGAGGATGCCATCGAGCAACTGACCGGCGAACTGGAAGATGAGTTCGATTTGCCGGCGCTGCCGGTGCTGACGACCGCCAGCGGAGCCTTGCTGATGGATGGTGGCGTCAATCTCCGCGACCTGGAAACGCAAATGCAGTGGCGCCTCTCGCGCGAAGGCGGCGTGGAAACCCTGGCTGGCTTCCTGCTGATGCACCTTGGCCACATCCCCAAGGCAGGCGAATCGGTCACCTGCGAAGGCCGCCGCCTGACGGTCATGGAGATGGAAGGCCGCCGCATCAGCAAAATTCGTGTGGAGTCCATGGAGGAAAAGCCGCCTGCAGCGGAGGGAGAGCGCGGATAAGCAGAGCGAGTCTCTGACTGACGAGCTACCTGCAAAATTCCAGGGAGATTGCAAGAAGTGTCAGGGCACGACTTCAGTCGTGCCAACAATCGCCAATATTGAATTCGGCTTTAGCCGCTGCGGAGAGGGTGTCTCGCGCTGGATTCGGTTCACACCGGTTCCGAAAATACTTTAGCCTTGTGCGCGGCGATCCGTATTGTCTGTTCGCTTCTCCGCTTGCCGATTCTTCCCGCTTGCGCGCCTGTCCACAATACGCTCTCCATTGGGAAGCACAATGATATGGTCGGGGGCAGAGGGAGAAGCCTTGCTGACGGTGATTTCATCCGTGGCGAAGGGGCCTTCTCCATTGGTCAGCAATTTATTCAAAACAGGAATATTTGCGCGCTGCTCTTCCACAAAGTCCACGCCTTCAGCCGTGAGCGTGAAAGCCGAGTTGTCTGCCCGTGTGATGTAGTCTTTTTTTGAAAGATACCAGGTGGTGAATTCCAAATAATCGCGCGGAAACCCCATGCGCTCTTCAACTTCCATCAACGAAACTGCCGGGTTGGAAGGATTGGTGCGACGACGATAATAAAGCAATGCCAGCAGAGCCAACCGCCGATTCAACTCGCCATCGATGTTATCCATAAAATCAACTGAGGCGGAGAGAGGGGGCTGCTGGGCCTCTTCCCTTGCGCAAGCCGCATCGTACTCGGCACGGCGCGCCGGATCGGACAGGATTTCATATGCCTGCTTTAAAAGCATGAATTTCTCGACATCTCCGGTTTCCGCGTTGTCCGGGTGGAAGCGGGCGCCCAGATATCGAAAAACGCGGTGGATCGTTTCGGGCTCGGCATTGGAGCTGATTTGCAGAAATTCGTAGTACTTCGGAATTGCCATTCATGTCTCCCCTGATGCACGATCCGTGCCATTCTTCCAAGCGGATTCTGCTTTTTCGCTGTGGAAGACCCAAGATATACCGATTTTGAAGGACTCCGCAACATCCAGACAGTCTCGGCGGGAGGTACAGAGTATCGCAATATTCATTTTAAGACTTGGGAAAGCCGGGAATGCCGGCCGATCCTTTCTGCGCCCTGTGCCTTGATCTCTGCCGTTGGTTTATTGTTGAAAACAGCCCATGAAGCAGATCCTCACTCGCCTCGCGCTCACTCTTCCGGTCGTTTGGCTGGTGGTTTCGCTGGTCTTTCTGCTGATTCACCTGGTTCCTGGAGACCCGATCCAGCAGATGCTGGGCGAGGGCGCAACCCCAACGGATATAAGCGCCTTGCGCCACCAATACGGCCTCGATCTCCCACTCTGGCAGCAATACCTGCACTATTGGGCGGGCGTCCTGCGCGGCAACCTGGGCAACTCTATTCGTTTGCATGACACGGTGGCCCATCTGATCGCCGCCCGCTATCCCTACACCATGGCATTGACGCTGACGGCGCTGGGCTTCGGCCTGCTGCTGGCCTTGCCTGCCGGGATTCTGGCTGCCGTTTGGCGTGGCCGCTTGGTCGATCAGGTGCTCTCCGTCGTCAGCCTTTTCGGCCTTTCGGTTCCCGGTCTGGCGCTGGGGCCGGTTCTGATTCTGGTCTTTTCCATCCAGCTTGGATGGCTGCCAGTCTCCGGCGCGAATGCCAGCGGAAGCGCTTCCATCGATTGGCGTTACCTGATTCTTCCCTCGATCGCCATGGGCGCGTCGCTGGCCGCCATCCTTACGCGCATGGTGCGCACGGCGATGCTGGAAGAGTTGGGCCAGGACTACATCCGCACCGCCCGCGCCAAGGGGCTGAGCGAGTGTGCCGTCGTTTGCCGCCACGCCTTGCCGAATGCGCTGGTTCCTATTGTGACTGTCGTCGGCTTGCAGTTTGGGGCTCTGCTGGCCGGGGCGATTGTGACGGAGACCATCTTCAGTTGGCCGGGCTTGGGGCGGCTGACGGTCAGCGCAATTTCCAATCGCGACTATGCGCTGGTGCAGGGTTGCCTGCTGTCGATTGGGCTGACGTATGTGCTGGTGAATCTGCTGACGGATGTGGTGTATCACTGGGTGAATCCGAGGATGCGGGGATAGAAGAATCGGGACTATTGATCCGGCAACTAAATACTGTCCTGGTGCCCCATCCATTTCCGCGTCTTTTGCGGAAATGGGTGGGAATACGATGTCACTGTTTTCTTGCCGGATCAATAAGGTGGAATTTTGCAAGTGGCTCGTTTTTTATAGCTTTTCCCTCCTGTAGCGCATGCTCTATCCATCCAAAAACATCATTTCTGCGTATTTTGCTACGGGTAGAAGCCCACAAATTCCATACGAAAAGCACGTCCGCCGCACGGCCCTTGCTTGCAGATGATTCCCTCGCTTCGTCGCACAATGATTCAGGAAGTCTTTTCTCCTGGCACGTTGCTGCCTACCAGCCGGATGCTGCTGGCAGAGGCAGAAAGTGCTCATAACTCCTTATCCTGGACGATTTTGCAGGGAACTTCATTGTTTTCACGATTTTACAGCGCGACCATCCCTGTAAACTCAAGAAAACAAGGATTTTGCGTACAAAATAGGGGTGGGGGTACCTGATGGTTTAGCTTGCCGTCCTATCAAGGCCAGCGGCCGGGTCCCCCATCCTCAATGGACTGCACGCACGGCTCAGGCGCAATCCAGGTTGACGATCCTGGCTGCAAACTCGCCGTTCTCGCAGACCGTCAGCAGACCTACCGAAACCGGCAGATCGAAGCGGCGCGGGCCGCAGGAGCCGGGATTGAAGTAGAGCACGCCCTTGCGGCGGTAGAAGTTCGGCACATGCGAGTGGCCGAAGAGCACGGCGGCGAACTTCCCTGCGGCCGGGTCCAGGTGCAGCTTGCTTAAATCGTGGAGCATGTAGACGTAGCGGCCAGCGACCAAAGCGACCTCGGTTTCTGGCAGTTCGCTGCATGCGCCTTCGCGGTCCATGTTGCCGCGCACGGCGGTGACCGGAGCGATCCGGCCCAGATCCTTGAGAATGGAAGCCCGGCCCACGTCGCCCAGGTGCAGGATCTGCTCGACGCCGGCCAGAGCCGTGACGACTTCAGGGCGCAGCAGGCCGTGAGTATCGCTGACGACGCCGATCTTCACCTAGAGCCCCATCTCCAGCCGAGTGCGCGGATCGAGCTGGTCGCGCAGGGCGTCGCCGAGAAAGTTGAAGCCGAGGACGGCGCCAGCCACGGCCAGGGCAGGGAAGAGAACCATATGAGGCGAGTCGAACAGATGCAGCCGCGCATCGTTGAGCATGGAGCCCCAACTGGGCGCGGGTGCTGGAATGCCCAGGCCGAGAAACGAGAGCGTGGCCTCGGCCAGAATGACTCCAGCCATGCCGATGGCGGCCTGCACCAGGATGGGCTGCACGATGTTGGGCAGAATGTGGCGGAAGAAGATGCGCAGGCCACCGGCGCCCAGGGCGCGAGCTGCATCCACATATTCCCGGTCGCGGACAGACATGACCTGCGCGCGCACCAGTCGCGCATAGCCGGCCCAGCCGCCGACGGCCAAGGCCAGCACCAGATTGGAGAAGCCCGGTCCGAGAAAAGCGGCGAAGGCGATGGCCAGCAAAATCCCCGGCAACGCCAGAAAGGTGTTCATGGCAAAGGTCGTCAGGGCAATGTCGATCCAGCCGCCCAGGTAGCCAGCCAAGCCTCCGACGGCGAGGCCCAAGGCCAGCGAGATGGTGACAACGGTGACGGAGACGGCCAGCGAGATCCGCGCTCCAAACAGAAGGCGCGAGAGCGTGTCCCGCCCCAGCTCGTCGGTCCCGGCCCAGTGCGCGGCGGAGGGGCCTTCCAGGCGATGCGGCAGGCTAATGGCGGAGGGATTGGCTGGCGCGAGCCAGGGCGCGGCCAGTCCGCCCACGACGAAAGCCAACAGCAGCAGAACGCCCACCACGGCCAAAGGCTGACGGCGAACGCGGTTGCGAAAAGCTGGAATCGTACTGGCGGAGAAAAAAGGCATCTGCACTGCTAGAATACCGCGACAGTAGGGGAGAAGCGGGGTTTAATCAAGTATGGGCTGTATCAGCATTTTTGAGCGAGGTTTGATTCTATATATGACGCTGGTTGCACCGGCGCTGGTAGCACAAACCTTGCCGACCCGCTCCTTGCAAGGGGAAAGACAGGAAGCGCTTCAGCCGGAGGCCGCGCAACTGTTGGCGCTGGCCAACCGATCTCGCGCCGCGCAGGGAGCCGCGCCGCTCAGATGGGACACGGCATTGGCCCGAGCCGCGCGACAGCATTGCCTGCGCATGGCTGCCGAAGGGCCGATTTCCCATCGCTATGCGGGAGAACCGGATGTCGAGGAGCGTGCCGGCCAGGCTGGAGCGCACTTCAGCCTGATCGAGGAGAATGTCGCGGTTGGCCCCAATCCGGCCACCATTCACGACGAGTGGATGCACTCGCCCGGCCACCGCGCCAACCTGCTGAATCCCGAAGTGGACCGGCTGGGCGTGGCCGTGGTGGCCAGCCGAGGAACCCTCTATGCCGTGGCCGACTATGAGCGGGATGTGCCAGTCCTGACGCAAGCCCAAGTGGATGCCACGATTACCGGTATGTTGCAGGCCAAAGGCATTACCGTCTCGCGCGAAACGGACACGGCGCGGGCTGCCTGCACGACGAGCAAGGGGCTGCCCAACTCCAAATCCGGCCCGCGAGCACGATTCATCATGCGCTGGCAGGATGCGGATTTGACCCAGTTGCCTTGGGCGCTGGAGTACAAGCTCGGCACGGGCCAGTATCACTCGGCGGCTGTTGCCAGTTGTTCACCACAGGGTGAGCAAGGCTCATTCACGGCTTACCGCATCGCCGTGCTGCTCTACTGATAGCGGTAGAGCAGTTTTTTCAGTTCCTCTCCGAGGGAGCGGTGACTTTTACGGAGGCCATTCCCGCGGCGGTTGCCGCCGTGATGCCGAGGTCGGTATCTTCAAAAACCAGGCAATCCTTTGGGGCGACGCCGAGTCTCTCGGCGGCCATCAAAAAGGCGTCTGGGGCTGGCTTGCCATGGGTGTAGTCATCCGAGCAGACGATGGTATCGAACTTGTCGAGCAGACCAAGCGCGTTGAGCGAACGGGTGACGGATTCCCGCCGTCCGCCAGAAACCACGGCGAAAGGAATCCGGCCCTGCTGCGCGTTGATGTGCTCCATTGCTTCGGGGACCGCTTTGAGCTGGGGAAGCAGTTCGAAGTAAAGCTCTTCCTTGTGCCGGGCGACGACCTCGATGGGCATCTTCAGCCCGTTCATCTCGTTCAGATCGGAGATGATTGTGCGTGTGGGCTTGCCGCCCCAGGAGTAGAGGAGCTTTTCGTCGAAGTCGCAGCCCCATTCTGCGAGCGCCTTCTTCCAGGCAATGTAGTGAAGAGGCATTGAATCGATAATTGTGCCGTCGCAGTCGAACAGATAGGCCCGGAATGAACCGGCGGGCAGCTTTAATTTCATGAGGGAAGGGAACTCCTTGTCGTTTGGTTTAGGTTTATCTTTCTGAAAACGGTCAACGCCTTCTTCCATGGTATAACCAGCGGTGGTTTTCAATATGGAGAGCAGGAAGATGGGGTTGCGTTGGACGGGCTTGTGCGCTCGTAAACGGTGCCTGACCGCGGCCTGGATTATTCCCAATCCGGCGGAATATCATGCCCAATTCGGAGAAATTTTGACGTGTTCCGCGCTGTCTGCTACCTTGGTAATGGAGCAATAAAGCACGACGTTCCTCAGTAGCTCAATGGCAGAGCATTCGGCTGTTAACCGAAGGGTTGTAGGTTCGAGTCCTACCTGAGGAGCCAATTATTTTCATAGACTTACGAGCCTTCCGAACCCCCTGACAACCCCTTGAAAATGCCGATTGTGGGGACTTTTGTGGGTACCCCACATCAAAAACCTGCGTATTTGTGGGTATTTCTGAGCACTGTTTCTCCGTGTTGCCGGTGGCGGGAGCGCTTTCGCCTTTTGCTGCTGCCGGTCTCTTGCCTGTCCGTTTGACCCCGTTTTGCAACCCATGTGGGGACTTTTGTGGGTACCCCTCGATCTGCCCGGTTTCTTGGCTGGATTCCTCCACAGGTCGCCCCGTAACAATGGACTCCAAGGCGCGACGCTTCGCCTCCATGCGGATATGGCTATAGTGCTTGAGCATCTGCTTGGAAACGTGTCCGGCGATGTCCATGATGGTCTGATCGCCCGCGCCGCTCTCGGCCAGGTCGGTAATCAGCGTGTGCCGGTTGTCGTGCCAGCGGCCTTTCACCTGGGCCTTCTTGCGCACGTTGTTCCATGCCGTCTTGAGGGTGGTGACAGGGCGCGTGGGGTCGCTCGGACTCGGTTTCCCGAAGGGAAAGACATACCATTCGGCTTGGGGCTCTCCGAATTTCATCCGATACCACTCGGAATACTCGGCGAAGACCTCCAAAAGAGTCGAGTTCAAGGGAATCGTGCGCCCCTCACCTGCTTCGGTCTTGCTGTGCCCCACAGTCAGATATTTTTTCTTGAAGTCGATTTGTTCCCAAGTCAGGGTCTTGATCTCCGCGTCGCGCATCCCGGCGTTAAGCGCCAGCGATAACGCAGGAAAGATATGCGGAGACCGTGCCTTGCGGGCCTCTTCCAGCATCCGGTCTTTTTCCTCTGGCGTGAAGGCCTTCCCGACTGTTGTACGGACCTTGAGCTTGAGCATCTTTCTCTTGCGCAAGCGAACGCGGAGCAGGTCGCCCGGTTCATCCAGAATGCGCAGCAGAAAGCCGACTTCTTCATTGACGCTTTTGGGAGAAGCGCCTTCGTCGAGACGGGCATTCTGATAGTGAATGACCGCCGTTTCGTTGAAATCGACAAGCATCTTGCTGCCCAGGATTTGCTTCAGGTGGTGGACCGCGTACTCGGCAAAAACCACAGACTGGGGCAGCCGCAACTTGTAAGCGGCAAGAAACTCGTCCGCCAAGTCGCTGAAGGTGCGAATTCGCTCGTGGCGCTGGTCGGTGAAGTTGTTGAAGCCCTCTTCCAACTCGCGCTTGCGTTTCTGCTCAGCCCCTTTGGCAATGGTTTTCGAGGGGGATTTCGAGGACTCGCGGATGCGACGCCCAGAGAACCAGAATTCGTACCACCAGATTTCACCGCGTCGGAAGAGACTCATGAGAATCGCTCCTGTTCTCCTGCTTACTCGCTTTCGGCAGGGGAAGATGCAGATGCGGACGCGCGCCGGATGGTGCGCACATCCAGAAACATTTTTTGCGGGTGGTTTGCGGCGGCTCCTTCCAACGGAAGGAAGCCGTAACGCGCATACCATCCTGCCTTGTCAGGGTACGCGTCAGTGATGATGCAGCGGCAGCCGACTTCGTCGGCCACGCGCAACGTAATCTTGAGGGCCTCGGAGAGCAACGCGTGTCCGAGACCTCGACCGCTGAAGCGCTTGTCCACCGCCAAGCGCGCCAGCAGGACCAGAGGCAACTCATAGGGAGGCAAGCCGCGTACGTACTTCTTCGGAAACCGTTCGCGCGCAACGCTGGAGGTTGCCAGCGTGAAATAGCCCAACACGGTGCGAGGTGCGGATGCCTCCAGCGCAACATAGGTTACGCCGATGGAGACCTTCTGCTGATTGATCCACGCGTGGCGCTGCAAGTAATTGTTGAGTGGCGCGTCTCCACAATCGAAGCTCTCCACCTCATCGAATTCTTCGAGACGGCGAATCGTGACTGCCAACTCAGTGCCTCATCGCCCGAAGAAGGGCTTCGGTGGGCTCGGCCGGCTTGCTGGTTACAAGCGCGGCGAGGCTTTCCAATTCTGTCGGTGTCCAGGCGATTTCCGCCTGCGGTAGCGTAAGCTCCGGCGCAACACGCTCCAGTCGGGGAAAGAGCAGTACCTTGCGTTCCCCGCTGGTGCTCTCGCTGACAATGCGGTGCCCGCTCTTGCGCTCGGAGACCGCCCAGCGAAAGAGCGCCAAGGCGTCGGCCAGGAAATCCGAGTTGCTGGCCATCTCCAACTCGGCCTTGAGACGGCGCACCATCTGGTCTTCCGAGGGGGCAAGGTCGGCCTGGAACTTGATCTTCGGTGCCTTGGCCCGCATATGCGGCTGGACCGCCGCGCGCTTCGACTTTTCCTTGACAGTTGCAGGCATGGAAATACTCCTAAAGAAAGGATACTCTTTGTTCGCTGCAAATTCGAGTGTTTTTCGATTCACGTTTTTCTCCTTTCGTAGCGGAGTAATTCAACCGTGTAAAAATTACCTTTCTGCGTAATATTTACCTACCCAAAGCGTTTAAGCCGGACAGCTCCTCGTTCCGATTGAGGCGTAATTCGATGGTTGGGGTCGTCTCCACCGGAAGGTTGCGCCTGTGCCCACTGATTCAACTCATCCTCGTCGTAGCGAACCAGCGAGCCGAACTTGTGGTATTTCGGCCCCTTGTTCTCAAGACGCCACCGGCGCAAGGTGGCCAGGCTGATGCGCGTGCGTTCGGAAACTTGCAATTCGTTCAGAAATCGTTCGTTCATGATGGCTATCACCTCCGTTGGGATTGTAGGAAGATTTCCTGTGCCGCGTTTGTATTGAAAGCGCAATGTTGATGATGTTATGCCGCTGCGAGTTACTGGGAATGCTCATCGCAAAGCACGGATGCTTCCTATTGCCAACCCTGCGCCTAAACCGCGCAGCTTGTCCAATAACTTTTTGGAAGTTGGCTGTGACCATTTGGAATAGACTCCTCGCGCGTCTGGCAGCCAAAATGCAAGTAAGAATAGAACTGAAGAGATGGAAGGCTGAGGAGCGAAGTTAGGAAGCGCGATTTTTTCTCTTCGAAGGTCGTGTTTCAGCCGTTTCGATTGAAGTCGCAAGAACTGACTTGCCTTGAAGAAACGTTGAGCTGTGCAAGGAGGTCTATGAGCGATGTTATCCCATCTGAAGATACGCGACCTCGAACTGGTGGTCGCCCTGCATGAGGAAGGCAGCGTTACTCATGCTGCCAAGCGTGTCGGCATCAGCGAGCCGGCGTTTTGCAAGCGCATCCAATTAATTGAACAGCAAATCAAGGCGCGTCTCTTCGAAAGAGGCCACGATGGCGTGAAGACGACCGACGCCGGATTCGCTTTCATTGCCTATGCTACGGAGATCATCCACGAGTATCATTGCGCCATTCATGAAGCTCAAGAAGCCACGCATGGCGAGCATTCCAGGCTGTGCATTGGTGTCTCGGCATTCATGCCGCCGGAGCTGATCGAGTTCTTACGCTCAATTGAACTTCCGCTCTACCGAGATCTTGCCATTGAGATTGATACGGAGTATTCCGCCGAGTTGTTGACGCAGCTTCAGCGGGGACACATCGATCTCGCTCTCGTAACCTCTCCGCCGGAAATCGCGGCCATCACAACGCTCTGCCTTGCTCGCAATTCATTCCGGATTGTCTTTCGTGAAGGGCACCCGCTCGCGGCGAAGCAGTCCACAACGCTTGCTGAAGTCGTGAAATATCCATGGGTCTTCTTCAACCGGAGCATCCATCCGTATTTGCATGACATGATCCTCGAACGGGTGGCGAACGAACAGAAACAGGCAACGGTTGTTCACCACCTCAGCCATGCAGAACAGGCTACGGCTCTTTTGACGGATGATGCGCTGGTGGCTTGGATGACTCCAGCGGAAGCGCTACGCGCTGCCGATCATGGGCTTGCCAATCTTCCCCTGCTCGACGAGCACATTCGGCTGGAAACGCATCTGGCGACGCGCGCCGATAACAAGTCGCGGCTGGTCAGCGAATATGTGCGGCGTTTCGTAAAACGAATGGAGCAGAATCGTCCACCGGAGCAGTTGTCGTTGCCGATTGCGTGATTATTTCCGGGTTTCTAAAGTACAGAATTGCGCAAGCTCAGGGTCCAGATAATCTGTGCATAATGCCCAAAGCAATATAAGAAACAGAAGTCGGTTAACAGCCGATGTGTACACCTACTGAGGCTCGCATAATTGGGTTACATTCGATCGCACCGTAGAGCGCAGATTAAGCCATCGGCAATCGTAGCCTCAGTCACCATAATATGCGAGCCTCAGTAGGAGTGCGTTTTTTATCAACTGAGTAGAGAGGACAACAGAGGCGTTTTTGGGGTCCTTTTGGCGCGCAATTGGACCAAATTCTGGACTACACGGCATCTACTCGCTCTTCGGCTCTGCGAAACTTAACGGACTGGACCCCGAGCGCTATCTCCGCCAAGTCCTGACCGCCATCGCCGACCATCCGGTCAACCGGATCGACGAATTGCTTCCCTGGAACCTCGCCGTCGAAAACACTTCCACTCTCGCTTAAGCTTTTCGCGAAGTGTCCACCTAAACATAGGTGGACACTTTACAATTCAATTACTATCACAATACGTAAATGCCGAAGCTGGTCAACAGGGAAAGACCACCTGCTTACGATCAGATAGATTAGTTCGACCCGCACGATGCGCACGCGCTCGTCGATGAGCGACTTGGCGATGGGGTAGCTCTGGTCGTAATATGCGAATCAATATCATTCCACTAAAGCTTTGAAAACCGCATCTGATGCGTCCTTGTAAAATTCAATACTAATCCGCGTCCAAAGATCATCAGGCAGATCGTTGAGTTGTCGACGGGTGGAGACAGGCATCAGAAGTGTTTGGGCCTGTTTGTCGATCGCGAGTTCAGCGATGCTAACAGCGTTGGGAACTATCTCTATGGACCCGCCGAGATTGAGAGTGCCTACAATGATGGTTCCCCCACGCGTGTTCTTGCCTAATAGCGATCCGCAAAGGGCAACCAATACTGGCAGTCCCACACCGCCGCCTGTCTTGTCAGCATCCATGGCCCGCATCTGAATGGAAAACTCGTGTTCTCGCGGGTCCCGATCACCGACCATTTCATTCGCCCTTGCATAGAGGTTCTGTTCACCGATTTTTACGCTCTCACGAAATGCAGCCGCCGGCGGTTGGTTGAGTATCTTCACGCCGCTTCCCGGCCCAGATGTCACTTCGATGCGATAAAGTCCGGCACCGGCTTCTGGCGTCCCCGTACTCGCTGCCCAGACCTGTCCAGGTGGTAGTGGATCGCCTTCAATCGCTTCATCGCTATGCAGCTCTGGAGTCGAGACGAATTGCTCCAACCCTTCCAGGCCCATTGTGTAACTGAAGTGAGTATTCCTAAATTCGCTCTTGAAGCACCGCTTTTGTTGCTCCTTGATGCGTCTTCGAGATTCGAGTGCTAGCCTCACAATCCATTCCAAGTCGTCATCGCTGATAGGCATATCGGGTTTGGGGAAGAGCAACTTGACTAAACCGCTGACCGTTTTTGTAACAGCCTCGATGTCCCTACCGCTGAGTGCGCCGCCAAGATAAACACGCCCTTGAAGGACGTTGCCTCGATTCTGGGAGCGCAGTTTGGACCAGCACTCACTCAGAAAGTCGCTGACCATGCCGAAGTGATCCGTCAGATGCTCCGCTGGACTCACCTTTGGGAAGTCCCATCCCGGACCAAATGCGTGCAGACGATCCATAAATGCGGTATCGTTTCGCATCTCTGGAGGTAGCGGACTGAGCAAATGCCCGACGCGTTGTTGCTGTTCGACATCGACGTCGAAGTTGCCCACCATCACAATTCCGCCGTCGGCGCGAATATTCTCCTTGCCTCTGCTGAATTGGCCCGAGGCCATGTACCCCTTCATGATGTTCACGCCATCCTTCTGGTCGAAGGAGATTCCAGAGACCTCATCGAAACACACAACATCGTATTGGCACACTAGGCCGCGCTGCCCATTGGCATTGTTGACGAACATCTTGGCCACTGTCGCTTTACCACCGGAGATCAAATGGGCGTATGGGGAAATCTGCTGAAACAGATGGCTCTTGCCGGTTCCTCGGGGTCCGAGTTCCACAAAGTTGTAATTCCGTTCAACGAATGGCACCATCCGCAAGATGGCCAGCCGTCGTGCCTTGTCGTCGAGCGCAGCCGGTTCCAAACCGATAGACCGAATCAGGAGCGCTTTCCATTCTTCCGTCGTGAATTTTTCACGGCCAGCCGCATAAACATCGAGTACATCCGACTTTGACATTTGGATCGGGCGCAAGCTGTCGATTCGAAATGGCCGGCCGTTGTTCTCCTGAGCCACAATTCCATCGTAAGAAAGGTACACTTCGGCATAGAAGCCATCGGTGAGCATACGTTCGTTATCGCGCACCAACTCATCGCCGATTCGAACGTCTCGAAGAGCCAAACTCGGCAACTCGGCGATGTAGCAATCGTTCTTTGTGTCGAGCCGCGCCTTCACAATGTCGATCAGCCGGATTGAGCCCTGCTCCTTGGCCCGTGCCTTGAAGAGTTCCTCTTCGCCAGTGCGCACAGTCCGGTCCTGAAGCTGTTTCTCAACGATCGCCAAGCCTTCGCGAATTTCTTCTTCATCGATACTGGCACAGTAGCGCCCAAGCAGGAACTCGACTACATACGTCGGTACTGGGTACTGGCGCGAATAGTTCCGCACCAAGTCCTTGCGGACTAGGTAACCGTCATAGGCAGACGCGGCGAGGCGATCAAGCGCATCCAATTCCAAACTCATAAGCTCTCTCCCACCGATGTCGTTTTCTGGCTAAGGATCGCGCCGGCGGAATCGATCAAGACCACCATCGCCGCCGACCCCTCATGCTCATCGTCCGTAACCACCAGGTTGACTTCGCCATTGCTGCCAACCTCTTTTACTCCCGCAACAATGCTCGACCCAGCCTGCTTCCAATTCGTTCGAAGATCCACGCGCACAGTTGGGTCGTTCGATTCGACCTTCACCTTGCAGCGCATTCCACGCCAATCCACTGAAATGATCGATGCAGAAACGGCCTTCACGCCCAGCTCCACCAGAATCTCTGGCACAACGCACTCTTGCAGGCTCACTCCGCCATGCGCATACTTTTCGCCGGCTCTGAAGCTCGCAATACCCTGCGGTGAAGCGATCCGAATGTCGTTGTTCCAGTGCCACGGATACGAAGGAACCGGAGCGTCGCCCTTCACCACGGCACAGCGCGACCACTTTGTTTCAGCCAGGAACGCTTGCAGCTCGACTTTCGGCAGACCTTCTGGCATCAATAGCCAACCATGATCCGTTACAACTCTTACCTTCTTCCACCCCGAATCGAGGAGCTGCAAAATCCGGTCGGCTGCGTTCATTACCTCGATCTTTACCCGTGCCGGCAGGTCATCCGGATGGGCGTGGCCGTAGGCATCAATCTGACCAAACTCCGCCCATCCGCCATGCTCAGCACCACTCGGGAACAGCGTCTCTGCCCCTTCCAGCACTTCAACACCTTCCTGAGCGATTGCGTCCCGCAAAACCGGCGCGGTGGCGGCTTTGATTCCCAGGAATGGCGCAAAGTCCTCCGCAGTTTCGCCGTGCAGTTCTCCTTTGATCTTCATGATTGCCGGCTTTGCCGTCGCCGTCACAGTGGGCAGGTTAGAGAGTCGATAGCCTAGCCTCGCAATCATGCCGCGTTGTTCCAACTCCGCGGCCAACGCTGCGCCAACATCAAACCGCAGTCCATCCACAAATAGAACACACACATCTCGCTCGCCGACAATTGCTGGAGAACCCAACTTGCCGGCCTTGACGACCAATTCCTGAAAGTGGCGCGCAGAAGCATCGAGCCACGGCTCATAGAGCGCCCGCACAGCACGCTTCATGATCCCCGCATCGGATGTCGTCTCACGGAATCGCGACAGCGCGTCAAGCACAGCTTGGTCGCAGCGATAGCCATCTGCCGAATAGGCGGTCGCAGCGGCCGTTATGGTTGCTCCGCCCGCGGGCGCCTTGCTCAGTTTCGCCAGAGCCGCTAAGGGTTCCAAAGCCATCGCCCACTGGCTCTGCCCAGTGCGGGCCCACACCCACCCCCGCCGTTCCTTGTGTTCGGCTTCAAGAGCGAGAACTTTGGCGGCAGCCGCAGCCTGGTCCAGGTGCGCAACGTCTTCGAGAGCCTTCTTCAACTCCGCTTCATAAGATTCATTGATTGCTGGATTCCTGGACGCATCAATCGCCAGGCTGGCCGGCGAGCGAAGCAGCTTGGTCACACCGGGATATACAGCGGGAGACTCGCAGAATCGGAACCAGACGGGGTCGAGCGGCGGGTGGCCCTCGGCAAGAGCCCTGACGGTTACATCCGGGCCGTCCGCTGGATCGATATGGAATTCAGACAGGCAACGGTTTCTGAAAGCCACCCATCTGCCGGCCTGCGTCTGCTCGAAGAGTTCAGGCGCGTTGAGCCACTGGAGCAGGTCGCGAATCGGATCGGCCACGGAAAGGCGGTCAAAGTCGTCGGCATCCAATCGCTTCCCCGCAAAGGTCTTCGTATCCGCGTCGGCCAATAGAGGCAATGCGCGGCCAATTGCTTCTTCCGTGCGCCGGTCCTGTGCAATTTCCAGCCCCAAGCCCTCGTCGGACATGAGGAATGCCATGACCGTCCAGTCACGGCCGTTTTGCTGATGCCACACGCGGCCTCGATACTGCAACTCAATCAGCGGGGCCAACTGCGGCGGACAATCAGCAGCCGCGCGCAGCGTCTGGCGGCTCACACATGGCAGGTAGATCACCGGAGTCTTGTTGGGTGGAGGAGCAGCGGGCAAGGTTCTGTCCACAATGCACTTTAACCAGATTGCTGGGCCAGTGCGTTCCTCTGGCAGGTATTCGCCAAAGGTGTAGAACTCGGGCATGATGGTGCGCAAGATGGGCGCAAGAGACAGCCACTCGCCGCCCGCATCGGTCCAGACGATGGCGACAGGCGCAGCCTGACCCTCTGGAACGCTCAAGCACTTGGCAAAAGACTCTCTGAGTTTTTCGAGCAGTTTCATTCGATCCCTCGCGCGTGCCGCTTCTCATCGAGCGACAGGTGAACATCGTTGACGCGGTCTGTCGATTTTGCAAACCAGGGAAACTCTTCCGGATCGCGCGGCAGCTCCTTCCCGGAGTCATTCTTCGAATATTTAATGTTCACCGCCGCGCGCAGTATTCCGCGCTTCGTTGCCCTGTAGAGCTTGGCCTCCGCAATCCACGGCCGGATGTTCATGCGAACACCGTCGTTCAGGTCCGGCTCCCAGCCAATGGCCTGTTTGTCGAGTGGTTTCCAACGAACAAAGATGTCGTAAGGGGCTTCGCCTTCGAGAATCTTCTTCAACTCGATCTGGAGATGCTCAGCAGCGGCAAGGCGCGTATCTGTACCCTCAACGCCGTTCTGCACATCTTGGCGCTGGCGAGTCAGCCAATCGCCAAGATAGGAATATATCAGCTTCTCCAGGGTCTGGTAATCGAGTTTGTGATAATTGACCAATGCGTGAAAGCCATCCTTGAGACCGTCCCATACATGCCAAATGAAAGGACGCTCGTGGAGTAATTGGCAATGCTCCCCAAAGAACTCGTCGCGCAACCAAGTCTCCAGGTCAGAAGATTTCTTGCCAGTGAGAAGTGATGTTTGGTTGTACTCTTCCCCTAATGCCTCCTGCAAGAGAGCGCGCAGTCGCGCACCTGCGGTTTCACTGCCGGCCACAGAAGGTAGACAAACAATGCCGTCTTCAGACGCATAGTTTTCAAGGCCATCGCGAGGAAGTAATGGAAAACCCGGAAATTCCTTTCCGGCCTGACGAGGCCATTGAAAGCCCATTAAGCGAGCGACTGCAACATGTAGTGGCCTGATTGAATTCTTCGGATGACCGTCAAATACCCACAGTTTTTCGCTGGGCGCGTATGGTTTGGGGGCCTGTGGAACAGAGCTCGCCACCTCTCGCCAGTGGCGCAAATCAAAAGGCACGTTTAGGAGAGTCGCAGTTGTGACCGATAGCTTGTTATCTATATGTTTGATGCTCTTTGCGAATTCGGCGGATTTGCAGAACTGCCAAATCGGATCGAGATGATCAGGATCATTTGGAACGATAACAGTAACTGCTGAATCAAAGCGATCGCCAGAATACCGGGCTGCTCTAAGACGACCAGTCGCGCTAACTGCGATGCCCTGTTTCCCCCATGCATCCTGTCCTCGCCTCCAGTTCTGGACGACGTGGTTTTCCCCTTTCATCTTTTGAGCAAGCTGAGCAAGTTCGCCAACTCCTTCTTGCCAGAGAATCACGCTTGTTAAGCCCTCAAAAGCTCCATCGTTCTCTGCGGCGCTCTGTAACATTTCCCAATTCTTATCGATGAAAGGCAGTTCCCAAAAGAACCGATTGAATCGTCCACTATCGCCCGATTTCAATCCAGACACACTGAATGCAAACTGACCTAGAAGAGGAAGCGATGACGTGAAAGGAGGACGAACTAGACAATTCTGATTCGCGAACATCGCGGTCTGGCTCAACTGCTGACATGTTGCCGCTTGAAGTTGGTCAGTCTTTTCGTCCGCCGCCTTTGCGGAAGTGACATCGATCCACGAGAACTTCTGGCTTTTTGTCGGCGAGCCAGCCGTGGCAATAAACACGCCGGGATCAACAACTTCGCCAGAGATCGTTCTAAATGCACCGGCTCCGAGAATACCAATGAAATTGAGCTGCGACTCGCCGAGAAAACGCCTACGGTAATGCTTATATCTTGGGGCATAGGTCCATTTCTGAGGAGCTACGAGAGCTACCGATGAGCTTGGGGCAACGAGACGAAAGCATCGTTCGAAGAAGACTTGGGCAAGGTCATCGGCCGCATCCTTAAAGTGATCATTTGAAAACCGGTGAAGCACTTCTGTTTGTCGGCCCCGTCCAAGAAAGGGGACATTAGTTGTTACAAGGGAAAAACGGATTCCAAGAATCCTCGCAGCATCTAGCAAGCCCTTTGCCGCAATACCGAGTTCACGTTCTTCGAATGGCCTCTGTTCAGCCGACAATGCCTTATCGATAAGTGGCAACAAGTCGCCAATCTCAGCGCCTACCAAAGGATTTCCGAGTTGTCGGGGATCTAATAAGCTTCCGAGGATTGGTGCATTTAAGAACAGTGAATATAGCCATCGCATTAATTCCTGCCTGCGCTTGTCCTCTCCTACCAACTTTACCCAATCGTCTTCCTTCGCGTTGATCCCCAATCCGCAGCAGGCAAGATTCAGCGACGGCAATTCAAAATGCCTGCCCACCAGTTTCCATGCCGTCAAGGCAAGATTGAAAGCCGCAATCTGGCTACAACGTGGATCGAGTTCTAAGCCGAAAAGGTTGTCGCGCAGGACCAATGCGATGGCGTCTTTGAGCGACAATCCCTCTTCTGTCTCACGCATTCGCGCAAGGATGGGGAGAGCAAAGGTGAGGAAGTGTCCGCTGCCCATACATGGGTCGAGCACCTTCAACTCCTTGGCACTCTTCGGCCAGCCATCATAAGAACCGGCACCAGGAGTTCCATCGTCATTGAGCCGCAGATAGGTCCATGTGTATCCAGGCAGGTCCGGCGAACCCCGCCGTGCCGTCCACCAAGCGCCAAGTGTGTTCTCCAGCAGGAACAGCACCATGTAATCTTCCGTGAAGAGCTGGGTGACTGGCGATAGCTCGTCCGCGCCAATCTTCACCTCCGACAGGTTCACCGCTTCCTTCGCGTCCTCCTGCCAGAATTGGTAGACCCAACCCAAGCTGTCGTCCGCGAGGAATATTTCTGTGGGGAGAGAATTCAGCTTATCTTCCAAGTCGCGGCGCTTCTCGGGAGAGAGCGGAACTTGCAACGCCGGATCGTCTGAACGGAAGACCTCGCGCAGCAACATCCCCTGCGCATACTCAGCCGCCAAATCAATCCAGTCACGCCCGAGTCTTAGCGCATCCTCTTTTACCTCACCTAACGACATTGCAACGCCGTGTGTGGGATGCAGCAGCAAATCGTTTTCTGCAAGAAATCGGGCGAACAGCATCCGGTGCCAGTGTTCGTAGGCCACCGCCTGCTTGAGATGATTGATCGTCTGACCGCCACGCACCGGGTCAAGCTTGTCTCCCAACTGGCGGCCATGAGCGCGAAGTTGATTCCTTAGCGTTCGCTCCTCAGAAGTCAACGAACTGTGGGGCTCATGGCGATCCACGGCCAGGCGCTGTAACGACTGTTCTGCTCCGGCCTCGGCAATCTGGCGCGCGCCATTCTCGCCGGCGATGGTTCTCTCAAGCAAGCGGCGAAGTTCTCTGGAAAGACTTGGCATGGTTATTGAACCTGAACAGGCCCTTTCTTTACAGCTTCAAGTAGCGACCTTTGTTGCCGCTCCACCCAATGCTGAACGTCGTCGGTAGTCTTGAGCAGCGTCTTTTCAACATTGATGGCCTTCACTTGTGGTTCCAGCAAGATTGCCGCCGCGTTGAGTGCCCTGACCACACGTCCGGACACCGCATCGGCTTCAGCTCTTCTCGCTGAGAGTTTTTGCGTGTCGAGCGCGGCAAGAATGGTGGTATCGCTTGCAGTATCCGGCTTGACCGGAGCTACGAGGCCCACCTCGCGAAGGATCTTCTCTTGCTGCGGGGCAGTGAGCTTTTGCCAGGTCGAATTTGCTTCGAGTTGGTGGATACCATCCAGATGAGCAGTTTCATGGGCCGAATAGGCTTCATTCAATGCCTGCCGCAAGACAGCGGTCAGTTCTGAACGTAAAGCTGGAATCGGGTCGGTGGAATCGATCAAAAGACGCTGGGTACGGATCGCCTCAATGTGTTTGCGGGCTGCAGCCGCTCCGGCAAGGCCAGCCGCATGGAGCGACAGCCTTTCAACCGTCTTCCAAGCCGGAAGGCGTTGGGCGATTAACGTCTTGGCCTTCTTCCAGTCTTTAATCCGGGGGATGAGGGAATCCGCAATGTCGCGGAGTGCGGCCAGCCGGTCATTCCCAACCTGGTTCTGAATATCCTCAAGGTCGGTCACCACTGGCGGAACTGGCAGCGGCGGGGCACCGCCGGCCTCCGCGGCCAAAGCAAGAGCAGCTCGCAGGAAGTCCGCGGCCTTTTCAATCTCTTCGCCAGAGCCGCATTTGATGCCCAGCGATTGGAAGAGCCCGCGCAACTTGAGCCGATCATCGAGGGAGATGCTGGTCTTCTCAATGCGGAACTCAGCCTTGGGAATGCGGTTCTGGTCCAGTTGCCCGCGCTCCACAGGAGAGCCATTCAGCGTGGCGATGAGTTGCTGGCTGCTGTGAAGCGCAATCAATGCGGCATCCACAGCGTCACGAGGCCAGCCAAAGGGTGAGGCTTCAAGTTCCTTGCGAACCTGCGTGCCGGTCTTGCCGGAACCAATGGTCTGACGGACCTGCTGGCAGACCGGATGCTGCTCGATGGGTCCTTCGTACTTCAGCGGCTGGAAGGGCTGCTCGTGCGCCGCGCGCGCGCGTTTGATGCAGTTTTCCCATGCTGACGAGGGAGCGTCTGCCTTGCTGAACTGCGGGAAGAGCCGGACAAGGGAATCCTCCGCGGCCGACTTGAGTTTCACGTCCAGTGCAAGCCCGAAGACTTCACTGCCGCCGCCCTGGTAGACCTTCGCCGCGCCAACTATCTCCATGATGAGATTGTTGCGGTTGGTCTCAGCGAGTTTTTTGCGGCTCTCCATGCCGCTCTTTGCCAACTCGCCTTCTGTTGTCGCTGGAGCCCCCTTGGCCTGGATGGTTTGATTGGCAGCCTCGAAGGTTGCGATGGCGCTGAGCAATTCTTCGCGCGACTTCTTGGGGATAAACACATATATGGTTGGCGAGTCCATGCCGGCGGCGATGGCCGCGTCGGTCATTGCCTTCTCGGTGGAGGAAAAGCCATCGCGAATCCATACGGGGATGGAGTCGCCAGCTACCTGCGGCGCGTCCTGGCCGCGATGCGTGACCAGAGACCGGCCGACCTTCGCCTGGCCCTGAATCAGCTTGATTCCCTTGAGTGCGCGGTCAACCTCGGCTGCAAGGAGCTGGTCACGTTGTTCATCGAAGTCGGCGGCGTTGTTCTTGAACTTGGTTTCACGTTTGCGGAACTCGTCGTCCCAGGCGCGGCCTTCTTCGGTTTGTATCCTGAATTCATTGCCGACCGGCATGAGGACGCCCTCCTCTGCCAGCGTGTTGAGCCTTGCCGCCACATCCGAGCGCAGTTTGCCGTTGTCGGCGGTTAGGTCCTCGACCAGAAGATCAGCGATGTGCTCAGCGGTTGCGCGGACGCCGGTGTCAGCGACCGATTCCGTCTTGAGCTGACCAATCAAGAAGGTCAGCCCGCAAATTCGTTGTCCGAGCGGATCTGGCAGAGCCGCGATGCGGTCGTAGATTCCTCGCGGCAACACGCCAGTGCCAATGAGCTTGGTTGCGAGCAACGAATAGAGCTGATCTGCGGGAATAACGGTGCCGAGGTCGCGGTCAGCAAACTTCTCAAGAGACTCATGGATGATGCCAAGTTGAGAACGCAGTTGGCTTTGGGTGCCGGCGGCATCTACCTGCCTGAAACATTCCTCCCAGAAGCGACGCCGCACAGGAAGTAGCGGGTAGTCATCAATAATGACCGCATGATCGGTGCCGCGTTCCCCGATCTTGGTGCCCTGCAATTGTCGAGAAACCTCGCCGGCGTGGCGGCTGAGCAGCTTCTCGACTTCTGTACGCGCTACCGGCTGCTTCTGGAGGAGCACTTCGCGAGTGACTACCTCGACATCCGTATCTGATAGCTGAACGCGAATGAGAAAGCGATCCAGCATCTTGGCGAGAAGCTCTTGGCCCGTTAGAGCGGACTGGCCAGCGGCGACCAGCATTACCTGGCTGTCAAGCTGCTTCGAGAGCACCTCGGCAATCTCAGTGATCGTGACGGAACGGTCAACCGAAGTCCCGATGTACTGCTGGACTTCGTCGAGGATAAAAATGGTGCAGGGCAGCTTGCCGCCCTTGCCTGCGCGTTTGAGAACACGCTGGAACGTGGAGAGGAATTCCGACGATGTCAGGTCGGTTGTGCGGAGTGGAAATTGCTTGCGCAGAGTTTCGCCAACCTGTGCGGGGCTGGAAGCAAGATTAGGGTCACACTTGAGCAACGCCTCGCGAATGATCGGGCTGACATACAAGTCACTCAGTTCGTTTTGCCATGCCCTTCCAGATGCCTCGACTGCGTCCTTCACCGTCTCAAGAAAGCCCTGTTCCTCAAGCCAAAGCTGGAAATGCGCCAACTGATACTGGTCGGGCAGGCCCACTGCGCGGAAGAGAATGGCCAGGACGGATTGCCTCACCAAATCTGAAGTGCCTGAGGGCAATGTGCCGGCAGCGGCTAGTAGACCGCCCGACCTACGGCCAGCAATATCAAGTTCGCGAAGAGCATTTTGAATGTCTTCCGGCAAATCCTGAACCAAGCTTCGTGCCGTCGCACCATCAGGGAAAACAGTGTCCTGCCAGAGATGGCAGAGCATCTTCAGGAGATGCGACTTGCCACTGCCGTAAAAGCCGCTTACCCATGCAGCTTTTTGGCTCGCCTGGGACTGGCCCCGAAGGAACGAATCGAGGATTCGCGACGTGCCGTCACCGTATTGGCCTTTGCAGACAAAGCTGGACAATTCGGCCCGCAACTGCGCCAGCATTTTCTCGTCAGCGGCTTCGTTTTGAATGCGCGCTTGGCCGTTGTTTGCAAGCGGATTCTTGGATGGATCACGAAGAAGAACGTCTTTCAGTAGCATTACGCAAGCCCCACGCTATCAAGTGTGATTGGCACTGCAAGGTAGTTCCAGCCGTCACGAGCGTCGAGAAGGCGATAGTTGTTTTGCTCGTATTGGCCGGGGAAAAAGATGACGAGTCGCCCACGGACGGAGGATTCAACTAACTTCAAGACTTGAGAAACCCGAGTGAAAGCGAATAAACTACCAACCCCAAATACCGAAACAACCGTGCTTTCGGTAACGTCTTTCTGGCTCAGCACGGCGCGGATTTTGTTCGCGACGAACGCAGTGAAATCCGACTCAAGCTTGAGCTGAAGGTCGTCTGGGGATTCAAAATATGCGTCGCGATATTCAGTCGCGGCAATCCATTCCGCAAACGCTGGTGCAACATCTACTTCGACCCAGTCGTGGTTTGCCTGCTTTGTGACAATTTCAAACTCGCCCTTATGCGCGAGAATGTCACGCTCAAGTTCCTTGTCGTAAACGATGATAATTACGCGCTGGGAATCTGCAATCGTTCTCTGCCAAGCAGTTGTAATGTGCTGTCCGTAGCATTTCGCAAGTTGTTGTATTCTGCTCATCGAATATCCCCCACGGAACGCGGATCAAGCCGTTCCAGGCTCAGATCAAAGACATCGCCTGCCACTCGCAGATCCAGCAATCCAAGACGCTTTGCTTCAATTGCGAGATCTAGAGCCTGTGATGGCGTACAGTCCAGCGCCTTGATCCATCCTGAATTGAGCAATTCTTCGCCATGGAATCCACCGGCAGCACCAAGATAAAGAGCGAAAGCCACGGCTCTAGGAGTTGGTTGAACTTTTCGCCGTACTTTGAATGTCCGTCCGCTGAGGTGTCCCGATTGGCTCCAGGAGCTTGCAGCATTTCGAATTACCTTGTCAAGGGTCGCATCGCTCAAGCGTTCACCGACCATTGTCCGGAGTATTTCGGTCATTGACTTGCGCGGCATTTCCAGTCCTTCACCCAACGGCAGTATGACTTGTGCGGTTACCAACAAAAGTGGATCGCGGGCGAGGGCAGCAAGGAGCGCCAGGAGCGGTCGTGAAGAAGGATCGGCGTCCCAAAGTCGCCGCAAAACACGAAAGATTGGAGTTTCGGCATCGAGCGCGTAGAGCTCGCAAAGTCTTTGCAGGGACAGGCGTCGCGTGGAAGTTGTTGGTTTCCTTAGGCAATTGCCTTCTACTACAGCGTCCGCATAGTCTTTTCGCGTGCCTTCTTGTGGCACTGCACCCAACACAGCAGTGAGTTCTGCGAACATCATGGTCCGGCTGGAGTGCGTACCCTTGTTGCCGAGCCTAAATCCGATAGTCTGGTCGATATTTTGGGTGAAGAATGTGATCATATATTTCGCCGGCTAACCTGCCGGCCATTCAGAATTGAATACTGAATACGTTTCTACACTCGATCATAGCGACTGTCAATAATTTATCTATCCGCCGGCAGATTTGCCGGCGGATAGATAAATCTATAATAGTGCGGGTAGTCCAACTTCTCTATGGTTGCCACACAACGGCGTGCGCATGACCGTCGGGTGGGAGAAAAATGGCCTCCCGCTGAAGCGGGAGCGCGAATGAGGGCGGGTAGACGGGCACCGGGTATAAAAATGCGGAGCCTGTGATTTCAGGCTCCGCGCGAGGCTTTCTGGTTATTGACGGTTACGCGGCTATGGCCTTCTTGACGACCTTGGCGGGCGGCTTGGGTACGGCCTTCTTCGTGGCCTTGGCCTTGTCCTTCGCGGCGAACTCCTGTTTGACCTTGGCCGTGATTGCGGCTACGTCCACCTTGTAATAGTCGGCGGCCTCGCGGAGCACCTTGCCAGAGTCGTTGGGCGAGTGCGCCGTTTGCAGAATGGCCACTTCAACCAAAAGGCGTCCGAGTGTGCCTTCGTCGGACTTGCGAAGAAAGGATGCGAGCAGCTTGGTCGGGGCGTCGGCGGCGCTGGTTGGCTTGCCAATGCCGTGCTGGCGCAAAATGATGGCCAGACGGCGCTCGTCCAGAACGGCGGTGAGACGCTCGACCACAAACAACAGGTCGCGCTTCATCATGCGCACGGGAACGGCCTCGCCGATGGACTTCAATACGCGCAACCCTGTAGTTTGCGCCATCGCCTCCTCGCGGCGGCGCTTCTCCTGTTCGGCCTTGATGACTGCATCGGCGGTTGTCCGCTGCTTGCGGGCGTGGTGGATGGGGCAGTCGGGATTCGAGCAGATGCGCCTCAGCTCTCCCTTTTCGCTGCCTTCTGTAACGATGGCTTCGGTGGTGAACTTGCAGGTCTTGTACTCCGGCCAATCGCGCTGTTTCGGGTTGGTCGGTTTCTCGTTGCGAATCTCGACATACTTGTTGCGCGGGACGGCGCTGCTGTCCTTTGTCGGTCCGTAGGCAGTGCTGATCTGTACCAGCTTTGGTTTTGCCGCGATGGTCCGGCGAACGTGCGCATCGACCTTTGCGGCGTAGCATTTCGGATCGGAGCACGAATCGTGCTGCGCAGATATGCCCTCGAACAAAAGAACATTGTTGCCGGTGCGCTTCGGGCAATCGACACACGCGCCAGCCTCGGGCACAAGCGCGGCGTCTTTTTTCGCGAATGGCGCGTCGGCAAGCTCCAACAGAATGTTGTGCTCAATCCACTGTTGCAGGTTGCGGACTGGAAGCAAGATGCGTTTTGACTTACTGCCGCTGGTGTACTGCTCCTGATAGCAAGCGGCAAGCGCCTCTTCCTGTTGTGCGGGCTGCAACTTTGCCAGCAAGAGCGCATGGCCCAAGCCAATCTCGTCTTGCGTGAATGCTTCCACCACGGCGGGCACAAGCTCGACCAATTTCAATCGAGCAAGGATAAACGCAGGGGCCTTGCCAACTTTGGCGGCAATCTGTTCGACGCTGTACTTCGGCTCGTCAAGCGCCAAGAGCCGGGCGTATCCGCTTGCCTCTTCCATCGGATGCACATCGCGCCTTTGCAGGTTCTCGACGATGCTGGTTTCGAGCGCTTGGGCGTCGGTCAATTCGACGATGCGAACAGGCGCGGTTTCAAGTCCGGCCAGTTGCGCCGCGCGATAGCGCCGCGCTCCGGCCACGATCTCGAAGTGCTGGCCCACGGGCCGCACGACAAGCGGCGCAAGAACGCCTTGCGTTTTGATTGACTCGGCCAACTCATTGAGAGCGGTTTCGTCAAAATTGCGCCGGGGATTGTTGGGTGACTCGGTGAGCAAGTCGAGCGGTAGATTGCGATATTCGGATTGAACTTCAGTCGTCATTTCAAAATCTCCTTTGAGGTTGTCCAGCGTGAAAGCGTGGGCGGGCCGCAAGTGCCCGCCCAATGAGTGGCGGGTTAGCGGCTGCGCAGGAAGGCTTCAAAGAAACCTTGTGCGCGGAGATTCTTGTTCCACAAGCGAGCGAAACTCTCGTGTTCATGGAAAAGGTCAGAATAAAAAATGTAGTTTTTGGCGTCTCGGGTACGGGAATACTGCTCCACGCCCGCGTAATCATTGCGGAAGTAAAACGGAGTCATCATCCATCCCATGCCAAGCGGATTGGTCAACTCGAAACACATTTCCGGGTCGCGCATCAAGTCACCATTCTGTTCGCCATAGTGCGCAACGGAAAGCGCCGGAGCGATGAGCGGGCCGGGTTCCGGCGTGGCCTCGATGACAAGCGCCATATAAGGCGGGTTATCGATTTTGAGATAGAGCGTGGGCCGGTAACCTCCGGCCCACTCAAGGATGCGAAGAATGGTCCGCATTACGCCACCTCCGCAACGGACTCATTCTCCTGGACTGTTTCGTCCGTGAGAATGGCGTTTAGAATTACTGCGGAAGTGCGCTGGATAACTTCAAGGCTTTCGGCCAGCAATGCCGCGTTACCTGCGTACATTTGTATGTAGTCGCTTGAACTTTTTCCCATCTCCAAGCCCACGGCTTGGCCTACGATGAAGGCCACGGCTTCGGCTTCTGTCTCGCGCACGGTCTGGGTGGTGATAGTGCGGCGGGTGGATTTGTGCAAAAGTTCATGAGCCGTTTCGTGCACCAAACTGACCAGCGCCTCCGCATCGGACTGTCCGGGCAGCAAGACAATCTTTCCGCCGTAGCTCACTCCGAGAGCGGGTGCGATGTTCTCGTTGTATTCAAGGGCGATATTCTGTTGCGCCAGAAACTCGATGAGTCGGTCCCGGTGCTCGCCCACGTCGCCGGTGATGTTCTGCTCGAACTGGGGAAGGTCTTCGCCAGTCGTCTGCTTGATGTCGAAGACATGTACAACCCTGAATCCGATCAATACTGGCTGTGGTTTGGCGCTGCCGTCTGTTCTGCTGCTCTGGTCAGCTTCGTCCTGTCTGCGCCGGTGTCCGATCATGGGCGCAAGAATCGGAATGCCTTTCTCGCCCCGCTTCACGAAACGGCCCAACTCGTTCCATGTGCGAATACCTGCTACATGCGTGGCATCGGGACGGGCGCGAACGATGGATAAAATGTTGGAAAAGCTGTACGCATGAAACCGCGCCATCGCTGCGAGATACGCGGTCAATGTTTCGCTCTTGCCCGCCTCAAGCTGCTGGATGAGAAAATCCACGGCTTGCTTGATAAGTTGCTGTGTAGGGTTGTCTTTCTGGCTGGTGCGCTGCTGATAGGGCGAATCGCTGCGAGTGCGTAGCGCCGCATTTTTGCTGTGCGGCGCGGTGTGGCTGCTGCCGCTGTTGACGTTGCTATTGTGGTTGCTATTGAAATTCATGTTTTTGTTCTCCTTTTCCGCCGAAACCGGCTGAGCGTCTTTCTCACCCACGGCTGGGAAGCGCGAAGACGGTTGGCGGAAAAGGGACAAACGCAGCGCACGACGGTGGGAGTCCGGAAGGGAAAGCGCGGTCAGTGCCAAACACGCACTTTTGTTTGGCGCGCAGCCGCGCTCCGAACGGACGGAGAAGGCCCGTTCAGCGCACGGTTTCATCGTGTGCTGGGCCGTCCACCCAAGGGCGTGAAGTGGGACTGAAGAAACAACCTGCATACGAATTCAGCGCCCCGCCAGGGACGGAGATAGCAGGTTGTCACAACAGAGAAGATCTCTATGGTATTGGTATTATGATAGTTAAAGAAATAATATTTGTTCGATAAGCTTAGGATTCTCAATGCAGCGAGGGCTGCTCATGCCCACTGAGAACAATTGCCGATCAGATTTCAGAGCACAGGGCGATTTCCCGGTACTAACCGTAGATGCGGGGTTCAGCGATATTCCACACTTACTATTCTGAGTCGTTGAGTCTTGCTGGCTCGCGTCTCCTGCTTGATTGTGGGAGCAGTAGTGGTCCTATTCTGGATTGCAAACAGACTCCTCGGTCACCGGAAACGATTAGAATGGCTGTCACGAGGTCGCGCATGTCAGAAAACGAATCAAAAAGTCTGTGTCCTTGCGGCAGTGATTTGCCACTTCGTCGGTGTCATGGTTCTGTGCTCAAAAGTCCAGGAGACATTCCCGTTGGCAAGGGTGACCCGAATGCGCCCGAAGAACGCGTGCCGCTCCTTGGTTTTCCGGGAACATACCAAACCATGCACGTGCTCTATCGGTTCAAAGGAGACGATCCTCGCAATAATCTTCCATTGGGGGGCAGCCCTGGACTGTATGAAGTGACCTTCATTCTGCATCGGCCTGGATACAAGCTCCAGCAGGAACATCAAGTTTCATTCTCTTCGGGTCTCAGAGGCGATTCTCACCTTGCGATCAGCAAACCCGCCTTCTTGCCACCTGGTAACCCCGACGCTGACCAGATACTCATCTTTGGTGTGACAGAGGATGGCCAGTTCGAATTTACCGGGCTTCCGAATGAGAAGGGGTACTTGGGCAAGATCATAACCAAACCCTTTCGAGCAAACAGCCGCAGTCACGCCGAAGAGATTGCTTATCGCGCCTTGGCCACACCCCTGAGCAATATGAGCCTTCACCTTGATATACCGCTTGAAATCGGTGTCCGGGAAACTAAGGAGATCTCCAACGGGAGCATCTCCATGAGTTTTGTTTCGCCGTATCTCGAAGCGCCGATGGCGATTAACGCGACGTCGAACTTTGGAGCTGAATTTCGCAGTTATGCAGCGCTGTACCGAGAAGCACTGAATACGAACAGCCCGGTATACCAGTTTTTGTGCTTGTTTAAGATCCTCGAAGCACTGGAAGCACGGAGAAAGCGGCTGACCAGAGAGGCAAAGAGGAACAACACGAGCTACGTTTCGCCAGACGAGGTGTTGCCTAATACACCTGCCGAAGTCAAGACTTGGTTGGAGGGGCTCTTCTATATTCGACCACCGTTCGATCTCTCCGCCCTTGAGTCCGCCGTACCGCAGGATTTACGAGGACGCAAGGCAACGGACGTAATTGAAGCGGACCTCAAGCCATTGCGAATCAAAGTCGCTCATGCACTCTTCGGAAGCAGCGGAGAGCTTCCTCTGTCGTCAGACGACCTGACTCATACGCATTCGATTACCAGACGGCTGCTGGTCACCAAGTGTCTGGTGCGGAGAATGTTGAAGAACGATTTTTCAACGGACTTCCTGAGCCATCTACCTGGCTAATCCCGACGAATACACTTCGGCCAATCTGTTCCCAAATGTCGCTCATCTGACGTGACTCCTTCCATTCCGAACAGCGGTTGCACTGGGCATTGAAACGAACGCACTGAAGCTTGAACCGATACTAACGAGTGAACCTTGATCCTAGGTCATAACGCTTGACGGTCAAATAGTAATGAGAAACGCCCCCCTTATCATGTTTTTTCGGGCCGGATGCCAGAAGCCTTGGCGACTTAGCGTTACTAATCGCATTATGAGTGTGTACTCAGTCATAGCACGGCATCTAAGCAGTTCGACGGAGCTACCATGAAGATTGTGAATCGGAAGACAATCGAAGGGTAAAGAGGAGCGGTGTCCAAGGGTTCAAAAGCAATCGGCCTCGGGCAATAGGAACTACAATCGCCATTTAGGTTTGAAGCTTCTCGGAAGTAGTTGGAGGAGGATTGACATCGAGATAGACGTACTGTGCCTTAGGATTTAACCCGTCGGCAGGGTACGTTTTTACAATCCTGTAGTTCGCGGTATCATAGTTTATGCCATCTACGAGGCAGGCTTCAGCGACGCGTTGATTGTAATTATACAGCCAAGCATAGTTCTTTCTTGTCCAGATTAGAATCGCTTTGTGCAGTGCGCGGGTATCCTTGAAGTAGTCTTCAGTCTTCCTTTTCAATCCCATGACGTTCAGGCAAAAACCAAGGATTTTTGCGCCCTTGAAGTTTGGAGAGCGGTTCATCTCCGCGATGTCGTTGTATAGCAGTCGGTAGACCTTAAACTTCACGACATTGCCTGCTTGCCCGTTCAAATGATCAAAGTTGAACATTTTGCCCCAGAGTGCGTTGTACTGAACCCACCAACACAGGTCTAGTGGGGAGGTCACGGAGGAGGCAGCAAAGATCACCTCGAAGATCAAGTTAGCAATTTGGTCGTAGATGTTCTCGGAATCGTGAAGGCTTTTGCCCTTGCTTCGCCGCCCTAAATCAACGGGAACACCCTTTTTCTCTAAGATCTCTACTGCCTGCTTAATGAAATCAACGACAACACGAAGTCGGGCTAGGAGATCGTCATTCCATCTGCTGTTTTCCACCCCATTGAGCCTGTAGAGATCAACTAGTGCATCCCCGATGTCATTTAACGCTCTGTATAGCACGTACGAGTGGCCGTTGTTCCCTCTCCCGACGTAGTCACCAAAGGTCAGAAGAACGACGCGACAATAGGCTTCCCACTGGTCGCTATCCCATTTGGTCCTATTCCTGAAGTCGGTATCGAGTACTGTATCGATAGTCTCGACCATTTCGTAATTGGAGAATATTGCTTGGCAGATGGGCTTATAGCTTCCGATGAGCCCGGACTCGTAGCCCGCAGTTTCATGGTAAAGAAATGATCCCTTGTTCTCCAGCGCCTCGCTTACGATGTTGTTGGCAAAGGTTTGAATTTGGACGCCGTACTTCTTTTGTCTTCTCATCTCGTCGAAGAAAGCCCATGCCGTGCCCGGCGAAGACTCGACAAGGACTCGGCAAAATCGCCTGTCTGCTATGAGGGACAGAATGTCGTTCGCGTAAGCCTCAATCTTTGAGGACTCTTTTTCCTTCCTTGCTGGATTGGAGAGGAAACGCTGGAATTCGCCTCTAGGTGTTGCGTAGAACACAAGCGCCTTTGCCGAGCGCATCAGTTCGTCAGCAACGACAGCCAGTTCCGTCGGCGAGCTTTTCACTATAACTCGGAAAAGAGTCTCCGCATAGCGCTTGGCATTCCACTTGCCGAAGGTCGCTGGTTTAATAAACGCGAAGATCGTCCAAGTCAGAAAGGTCAAAAGATAAAGTCCCGCAAGTAGCGCTTGCCAGGAGGCCAGAGTGAAAAAGCTGACTTTCGGAACAAGCCATCCTTGAGCACGCCAAAGATCAGTTACTAGGGTGAGTACACCAACTGCGGTGACCGTCGCGAAGGTGAGCCCTTGAATGGGAATTGGGGCGGATCGGATGCGGAATCGGTAGCGCACGTCTGCAATTGTCCAAGCCAGTACCATGAGCGCAAGACCAGCAAGAAACTCAGAAAAGCCAAAGAATTTGGGCGCACTCGTTTCCAGCGGAACGAAACAGACACGCACAACGCACATTGCAACCATCACTCGGCTCCCCTTGCGCTGCCTCCATTCTACTGTTTGCTCCCGTCAGATTTCCATGCCGATTCCCTGGAAAACGGGTACGGGCTGATTGATCTCCAGAGCAGAGGTCTTGGACACATCGGCGCTGAGTTGCGGGCTGAGTTTGGCGAGGTCGTTGGTGAAGAGCGTGGCCTCATGGCTGGCGCGAGAGATGGAGACGTAGCCAAAGCGGGAGTTGAGCAGGTCCGGGTGGACGCCGGTGTCGGCGTTGACGAGGACGCGCTCAGCGGTGAGGCCCTGCGAACTGTGGCTGGTCACGGCATACCCATGGTCGAAATGGCGATGTTCTGTGGCGTCGAATTCGATCTGGCGGTCGTTGTCGAGGCGGGCTGAAATGCGGCCGTCCGGCGAGATGGATTCAACGGCGGCAAGGTCGCGGTTGGCGACGCCAAGCGCCTTGTCGGGCGCGGTGAACTGGATGCGGTCGCCGACGGAAAACTCGCGGTCGATCTCGCGGTAAACGCTGACGCCGGTCAGGCGGCGCGGATCGTAGGTAGCCTGCTCTCCGGAGGATTTCTCGACGGTAAGCAGGTTGGCGGCGGAGTTGACGCCGACAACTGAACCGTAGCTCCCGGCCTCCATGCCGATGGTCTGGCTGCCACGTGAATAACGCACCACATCGTTGATCTCGTAGTGGCTGGCCCAAGTGCGTTCAGCGCCAGTCATGCCCTGGCGCTGAACGAGGACGCGAAAGGTTCTGTCATCAGGAGCAAGCGCGCCCTTGGCCTTTAATTCTTCGCGCACCGCGACGTTGAGTTCGCGGCGCGAAGCGTTGTCGGGCGAAACGATGAGCGTCTTTTCGGGTGACTCCACATAGGCTTTGGCAATGGTGCGGATGCGTTCTTCAGCATTCGGAATTTCCTGGACACGGCCCTGCTGCTGGAGCGATTCAAGGGCCGCAGAGACCTGCCCTTTGGCCAGCATTTCGACGGCTGACTTCAACGCCGGGTCTTTCTGGCGCACAATCTCGTCGAGTTTGGCCGTCCGCATTCCGGCTTCCTGCAACTGCTCAAACGGACGGCCTGCTTCGACGCCCTGGTGCTGGCGCGTATCGCCGATCAGAAGAACACGGTCATTGGAACCAAGTCGCGCAAGGAACTCGCGCATCTGATTGGTGCTCGCAAGGCTCGATTCATCGACGAGGTAGAAGTGCTTTTGCTCGACTGTATCCGGCTTGGCGGCATGTGCAAGGAAACCTTGCAGGGTTCCTGCCTCGACGCCAGCTTCATTCAACTGGCGAGCAGCGCGTGAGGTTGGGGCGAAGCCTTCGACAGCATAGCCATGGGACTCCGCCGCCTCACGGATCACGGATAGCGTTGTCGTCTTGCCCGCGCCGGCGTAGCCCTGAATTCCCTGAACACGGTCGGGCGCGCTCAATACATCCTCGACCACAGATTTCTGTGCCCGATTGAGATACTGGTGCCGGTCGGCAACAGCAATCGCGTCCGACCGAGACAACACCGGGTCGATCTGATTCCGCTCTTCTGTTACCCTATGGACGATCTCGTGTTCGGCTTCGACTGTCCTGGCGGTCGTGAACTGCCTCGCCGGCGTGTTCTGCCCATGGTCTACCACCTGGAATTCTCCGGCTGCGAGGCGGGCATCAAGATTGCCGCGCACCTGGGCGTAGGTAACTTCACCCATGCCACGGCGGAGACCGTCACGAATCAGGGCGCGCTCATCGACGACGGCCTCGCGCTCGAAGTTTTTGTCGCGGGCGAAGGTCAACGATTCCCGCACGCGGTCGATGGTGTTGGTGGGCTTCTGCTGGTGCTGAAGCTGTTCGCGCGCAGCGCGGACAACAGCCTCGGCTTGATGTCCGAAGTCGGCGGCGAGCTTGCGATGCGCCGCCATGACTTCGCGCTGCGAATGAATCTCCTTGCGGTCACGGGTCGAGTGCGCGGCAATCTCCGCTGCCTCGGAACCCGTGCGCCCGGTACGTTCCAAGTACTCACGAATCTGCTGGCTGCGCGGGCTGGACGCGTCGAGATATTCCTGTGTGTAGCCTTTGATCTCCGGAGCCCCACTGCGTCCTGAGATGATCTCATATCCGAGCTGACGAAGCCGGTAGGTCAACTCCGATTGATAGACGGCAGTCGCAAACTGCTGCGACTGGAATAGCCCGCGTTCCTGAAGTGCGCGAAACTGGCCGTTGTCGCGCTCGGTCATATTGAAGATGACGGCGTGCGTGTGGAGTTGTGGGGCAACGTAACCATCGACCGGACGCGCCGTGTCATGCTCGAACTTGGCCGCAATGAACTTGGCAGTCGTCTCCGCTGGGTTGTTGCCGCCAATCCGTGCCTGCGTGTACATCTCAAGTTGTTCGAGAGCAACCTTGACGCTCTCGCGGTGTGCCACTCGGACGTTTTCGTCCCCGCCGACAAGCGCGGTGAGCGAAACAGATTTTGGCGCGGAGAAGGTAGCATCCCATCCGGCGCGATGCTCCATCGTTTTGACCGTTTTGCCGTCCGCGTCCATATATTGATAGGAAGCACGCTGGCGAACGAGTTGTTCGCCTGTCTGCGGATGTTGTCCCTGGCTGAGACGCGCAAAATCTTCGGCGGAGACCGCCCCGGCAAGGCCGAATTGCGAAGCAAGACGGCCTTGCCATTCACCCTGAATCTCGCCACGTTGCGACCAATAATTCTGTTCTTTGGCGGTGAACTCTTTCGCGTGATAGTTCTGCGCCTGGCTTGCTGAAAGCGGTTTGGAAATGGTGAGCATGGCTTATATCCTCGGTCCGAATGCCAATTCGGTTTGATTCTTATCTGGCGATTTTTTCGTGGCTTTGACGACCGGCGCTGGTTTGGGTTTAGCTGCATCGACTGCGGGCACCGCTACCGGAACGGATGGTTCCGGTGATGGTGTCTCCTGCCTCGGCGCTGACGGCTCCTTCTTTGGTTCGCGCACGATGTAGTCGTCCTTCAGACGTTCGATGAACTTCGGCTTTGTCGCTGGAATATCCAGCACGGAAAAGGAGAAGCGAGCAACGTAGTTGCCATGCTTCAGATAGGCGTGAAGGTTGTCCAGACCGCTGATCTCTGAGTCGAGGACCAGCGGCTCGGTTTGCCGGTCGAGCGAGAAGTTCCGAAAGCTCCGGCTGCCGTCGAAGTGCGTTTCCTTCATGCGTTCGATTTCGACTTTGCCGATGGCGCGGCTGACCCATTCGGCGGCGTTTGGCTCTGTGGTTTTGAGGAATATCTTGGTGGCAGGTTGCGAGAGCATGACCTCAGCCAAGTGGCCGTAGATGACCTCCAACTGCGCCTTGCCCTGAAAGCCCAGCACGATTGGGTTGCGCGATTTTCTGTTTTCGGTGATGGCGGTGTGAAGCTGGGGCAACTTTTGCAAGCTGGCCAACTCATCCAGCACAAACCATACCGGATGCTGCTCCGGCTTTGGCGCACTGAGCAGCCGGAGAACGAGCATATCGATCCACAGGCTGTGGAGCGGGCGGAGTGCTTCACGCTCGGCGGGTTGCGAGGTAATGAAGATCCAACCCTTGCGTTCCTTCGACCACTCCCGCGCGGTCCACTCCAACTTGGCTTCCTCTTTGGTGGGCAGCAACCGGAAGCTGTCTGCGATCAGGCTCAACGAGCCGAGAACGCCGGAGCGTTGCTGCGGGGCCGATGGATCGATCAACGACGCTAACTCCGTATTTTTTACGCGGTGGTCGATCTCCTCCGGGTGCGACATCCAATTGACCAACTGCTGCGGCGTGGGCAGATCGAGCAACAGGTGCGCGAAGATTTTCTGCGGGCTTTCGATGAAGAACTCACCCTTTCTTTCGTTGGTCGGCTGGAATAGCGAGGCCGCGATGGTGCGCGCCTCGGCGCGGCGGACAAGCTCTTCGGACGGTCCCCAATAAGGGCAGCGGCGGTCGAGCGGATTGAGCACGATGTCGCCCCGGCTCTCGTCATAAAACCGCTCGATAAATTCACAGGCAGGGTCGTACAAAATGGCTGAGTGGCCACGCGCCTGAATTTGGCGGAGCATCTGCATGATGATCGTGGTCTTGCCGCTGCCGGTGTCGCCGATGATCTCGAAGTGCTGGTCCTCGGCCAGAAGGGGAATGCGCAGCATCTTGTCGCATTGATCCACCTTGAGGCCGATGCCGGCTCCTCCGATGGCGTTAATGAACTGTTTTGGCGTGACAAGAATCGGTCCCTTCAGACGCCGGCCATACTTCATTTGCTTCCGGCGGCGAATGTCCTTTGTGATCGAGAACGGAAGTTGCAGCAGCAGGGCAACCAAGCCAAAAACGAGCGGCTGTTCAAAGATACTGGCAACCGTATCGCCGGAATAAATTTGTTTCTGGAGCCACGCATGGAGCGGATTGTTCTGGTAAACGGTTGGTGCGCCGCGATAGAGAGAAACCATGCCGCGTTGGCGAGCAGTATCCGAAAGCGCCAGCGGGATCGGCTTGTCGTTTGCCTGCGGCGTGGAACCTGCCTGCACATTGTCATTCAACGCATACCACGCCTTTCCGCTGGCATCGGAAACCAGTAGAACCTGGTACTTTCCCGATGAGCGAACACTGAGCGAGATGGAGGTCTTGATGTACGTCGGCAGGTAATATCGCTCCAGCGGATTGAGCTCAATCGCAAAGCGCAGGTAGACGAACAATCCCGCCGCAACGAGCGCAAGAAAGATTGCGCCGTAGGTGTAGATCGGCTGGTGTGGCGGCCAGATAATCGTTTCCTTCCTTCCCCAATTCATCTCAGGCATGGCTTGCCTCCTTTATCTCAGCGCTGTATTGCGCAATAACTTCTTGAGCGGAGCGCCGCTTGTTGGTTTTCACGTTGCGCATCAGGTCGTCATACTGTTCGGCGCTGATGTGCTCACCACAGACAATTGGTGCCAGAGCATTGGTGAGAAAGAGTTGCAGGCCGACGATTTCGGTCATAAGATGCTCTGCGCCAAGAGAGACAGATGACGCATGAACCTCTTTGAGAATTACTTCCCGCGCCCATTCACCAATCGCACGACCGTCCGCCTCGGATGCCGCCTTCACTGCGGCAAATTCTGTCAGAGTCAATTTCGTATTGAGTGACTGATCGCGGCTTTCGCGCCCGCGCACAGCCCCCTTCTTTCTGTTCGGTTCAACATGATCCAATGGCATGGAAGCCTCGCATTTTCTCCGCAACAGGTCGGGAGCTAATAGGTTCCCGCCTTGCGGTAAGTTATTTGTTTGTGCCAGGAACCCATTAGGTTCCCAAGAACCTAATCAGCTCCCTTTCAGGGATGGAGTGTCGAGATAAACCCGGTGCAAAGCACCGAACGGGCATCAGACCGCTCCATCCCTGCTGCGTGGGCGCGAATCACTGGCGGCCTCTACTCCGCGCGTGGGCTTGGCACGACGCGGCTGAGACTCTGCACCATCGCCATTCTGAGATGGGCGACGGACACGAAGGCTCTGCGCAGAGCGGGCGGCTTCCGGGGTCCGAAGGTACTCCTGGAAGTCGCGGTCTTTGGCAAAGACATAGGCCAACGCCTTGTCTACCACATCGTCAGCGGAGACGTGGAGAAACGCGGCATACTGGTCGATTTGCTCGGCGGTGTTCTGGTCGAGACGGATCGTGGCGGAAACCTGGTGGGTCTGAACGATCTCAAGCAGCGGCATTTTGAATCTCCTTTGGGGGTGCAATTACGGGTTGATTGGCAAGGTGAATCTCCGCCCTTGCAGCCGAGAGAATCTCGACGGCATAGGCGCGGGCAACGTCGGGGGCAAGCTCGAACCGGCGGCGGACTTCGAGCATGGTGAGAACGTCCGCAAGCGGGAAGCCATCGGCAAGCCAAAGGCGAGCCGATGCGGTATCCGCAAGCCGGCGGGAAAGGACAGCGGAACGATGCTCTTGAGAATGGCGCGAAGCAAGCTCGCGGACGAGCTTGCCAGTGCCGTTCGCGGCCTGAAAGGCAACGCGAATGCAGGCCGATTCATTGCGGGAAACAGTCGCTTTCAGCATGGCTTGACCTCTGCGATTGAGTGGCTTTCAGCACAAAATACCGGCTCCATCTGAAAGCTCTGTTTGCTGCGGTCATAGCCGTTCAATTGCAGCACTTCGCGGACAATGCGGCGGCCCGGCTCGCGGTCTACATGAATCACCAAATCGACGGCCTCGCCGATCTCCGCTTCAATGTCTGAAAAGGTGGCCTGGGCATTACTGCGGAGGACGAGGTTGGCAAAGCGCCGCAAGGCCTTTGCGGCCGAGTTGGCGTGAATCGTGGCAAGCGAACCGGAGTGTCCGGTGTTAAAGGAATCGAGCAGCGTACGCGCCTCGGTTCCGCGCACTTCGCCTAAGATGATCCGGTCGGGCCGCCAGCGCAGAGCGGACTTCAACAAATCATCAAAGGTGATCTTGGTCTTAAAGGTATCGGTCTGGCATTCCGTGGCCAGGATGTTCGGCTTCTGAATGTCCAGTTCGGAGGTATCCTCAATGACCACGATGCGCTCGTGGTCGGGAATCGCATTGGCCAGAATGCGCAATAGAGTGGTCTTTCCGCTGCCGGTTCCGCCGCTGATGAGCAGCGTCTTGCCGTTGCGAATCTGCTCCTCAAGGAACTCCGCAAGTGGCCGCGTTAGCGTGCCGCGAGCGATCAGGTCATCGATGTTGTAATGGCGGCTGGTGAACTTGCGAATTACGAGCGCCGGGGCAGGCCGCACAACGGGCGGAATGACCGCTGCAAGGCGGCTTCCATCAGGAAGCTGCGCGTGCAGCAGCGGGTTGTCCTCGTCGAGCTTCTTGCCGAGGTTGTTGGCAATGACTTCGAGGCCGGTGCGCAGTTTGCCGGCGTCGAAGGAAATCGACGTTTCCTGGTGGATGATTCCGTCCCGTTCATACCACCAAGATGCGTCGGGATTGCCCATGATCTCGCTGATGCTTTCGTCGAGCAAGAGCGGCTCGATGGGCCGGAGAAATGGAAGGATCAGGTCGAAGCTCATAGCGCGCCTCCAGAAGGAAAGGCCCGGTGTGAACCGAGCCTTCCGGGGAAAACGAACGTGCCCTATTCGGGCACGTCCTGATTCGTGTCGGGGGTGGCCTCTTCCGCCTCTTCCGGGGCGGCCTTCTCGGCGCGGTCGAGCTTCAGGATCGAAGCCACGCGCACTTCCCATACGCGCTGTTTGGCGCTAGTCTTCTTGTCCACACGCTCGCGGCTGCGCAATTCACCGTCGATGGCCAGATGCGCGCCCTTCGTGAGCGTCTTCGCGTACTCAGACAGCTTGCCCCAAACGATGCAGCGATGCCATTCGGTATGGCCCTTGTACTCGCCGGTCTTCTTGTCCTTGTACGAACTCTTGGTGGCAAGCGAGAGGACGGTGAAGCTGGCGTTGTTGGCGGTGTAGGTGGTGGCGTTTTGGCCGAGGAAGCCGATGAGAGAAATGCGGTTCTGATACATGGTGAATTCTCCTGAGTTGAATTCCCGGATTGACCGGGTCACCCCTTGGCGAAGCCCGAGCGAGGAGCTCGACTCCCAAGTGCCAAGCCGCGCATTCTGGAGCAGGGGCCCAAACTCGCTTTGGGAGAGGAGTCCGGAAAGCAGAGCGGCGCTGTGCCGCCGGGCGTCGGATAAAGCCCGAAGCGTGTGACCGGACAAGCAAGGGAGGAAACGGGGAGACGAACGTTTCATGGCACGCATAGCAAGAGGCACCCCCGGCAAGCCAGCCTCACACCGCATGACGCGGAACCGTCTCTTTGCCGCCTGTACAAGGACGGCTTGCAGCGATGGGCCATACCGTCTCATCGCTCGTGATGAGGCATTGTTCTGTCTGCGAAGAAACGAAGGGCGTAGCTGCCGCGATTTGTGGCCGCGTGTGGACATGAAAGCACCTCGTTATGGGAGTGGCTTTGTTACTGAAACGCCTGGTCGGCCCGGAAGCGGACGATGGTCAACCCGAGAGGGTTCACCGCCAATTCATTGTTCTGCACGCTGTCGCGGAAGACGTAGGTGACGCTGGCTGTCCAACGCTCGCGCTTGAGTTCCGAATGATCCGCCGTATTCGTGTAGACCTTCTCGAACTCGACACGCGCCGAATAGGGTGACTGCTGCAGGTCGTCAAGGACGACGTTCTTGACCTCCACATCGACGTACGGAAGCGTACTGTCCCGGACGTAAGTCTGGATGATGTTGTCCTTGCGTTCCTGCTCGATTACAGCCCGCTGCACGTCGCTGTTCAGAAAGTACAGCGCATTGGTCTGGTCGCGCTCTATCGTGAAGCGATTGCGCGCGAAATAGAGTTCCGCCCAGCGGGTGAGATAGTATTTGTTCTCTGCCTCCTGCGGGCGGTACTGAAAGTTCCTGTAGTCGATGGCTTCCGCTCGGCCCACGTCGTTGATGCGGACAATCATGGGGTGCATATTGGCGAGCGCCTGCTGACTCTTATAAGCAAGCGCCGCCAACGTCAAGCAGACCGCGCAGAGGACGAGGACCGTTACCTTCAAATACGTGTTCATGACCAACGGGTCGCCGTACTGTTCCAAGTACCGCTCTGCTGCGCGGGTGATGTTGGATGTGGGTCTGATCATGGTCGCCATTTCGTTGCCTCCTTACCACCTATACAGCTCGGATAATTGCTGCCGTAATCAGACCGCCCATTCCCATTCCGTGGCCTCCGGTATGGCCGGAGAAGAGCGTCGCGGTCATGGTGGGAATCTTGAGGAGAACGAAGCCGGCGACAATGCAGAGAATGAGTAGGCCCGGCATCACGTAAATCAGATTGGAAGGACTGCTCACGTTCATTGCGCCGCTGGTGAGATAAGAGATGAGAAGGTGGCTCATCACGCTCATCGTTGCCGCGGCTACGACCTTGTAGAACTCGAAGCCAAGAAAAGCCTTGAGCCATCCCCAGAAGAGGAAGTCGGTCTTGTCGAAAACCATCCACGGGATGAATACCGGTCCGAGCAGGCCAATGACCGCCGCTCCGATAGCGCCATAGGCGATGATGACACCGATCAGCGCGGTCAGGATGCTGAGGATGATCTGAACCGTATAGGTGCAGAGCAGCGTATACGGCTCAGTCAACGAAGGGGACATGGTTCCGACTTTGCTCAATGCCGTGTGAATGGTGGTCTGCACTTCCTGCGTCGAGTCGCTTCCGATGTAATCGACAAGGCTGCTGGTTCCACCGCTGATGAAGCTCTTGAGCGAGTATCCAATGCCCGGAATTGAGCCATCGTAAAACTTCACAAAGCAGTAAGCGAAGGTAATCAGCATGAAGAAGCTGATGAACTTTGCGATGTTGAAGCCGGAGCCGCCCTGAGCCGATGCCAATGATTCTTGTACGCCAAACCAGACGAGCATGATTGTGGCGAGCGCAATCACCATCCGCAACCCCAGCGAATCGATGGACGGTGATGCGGTTGATGTCAGACTGTCGCAGCCGTTCTTGATGAGGATGAGAAAATCCATTTCCGGCGCTCCTTTCCCTCAGTAGTGAAATGCCCACTGCGTACCGGAACTCGTCTGCTGTGGGGTCACGCTGTTGAAGCTCTGCTGGTAGCTGTTGCCTGCCTGAAAGAGCGACTTGAGGTTGTCCTGCTGAACCTTTTGTCCGATGAGTTGTTGCAACGCCTGCGCCTGGAGGAGCTGGTTGGTTTCCTGCTGCGTTCGTAACTCGATCAGGAGCGCCTGATTGATGCGCTGCAAAGTTGCCATCTCAGTGTGTTGGGCTGAGTCGGTGGAGTGGGTGGCAGCTTCCAGTTGGCTGATGTCAGATTCCCGCTGCGCGGCATTCGCGCGGATGGTTCCGATGGTCTGCAAGCTGCTGGCGTTTACAGCGTCCGAAAGATCGACCGTTGCGCCGCGCGCCGCGATGGTCTGCTGGCCCTGAGAACTCAGTGAACTATATCCGGCAATCTGCCCCGTGCGCGGTATGCTGGCCGTCTGGTTCGCCGACGCTGCGCCGTACCCCGTGGAAGCGGAGTTCATCCATACAAGGGAGTTTCCATAGGTGTTCGAGGGCATGGTCAGCGTGGTCCATTGCTGACGCCCGAGGTTGCTGAAAGAGGTGTAGAGCGTCTGCGGCAGCGTCGTCATGTGCTGCGCGAGGTTGTACGCGGCGATGACGTTCCGCGTCGTCTCTACTGTTGTCGTATAGAGCTGGCTGGATTGCTCAATCTGCTGGACAGCGTGCGCTGATTGCGTAGGGTCGAAAACGATCCCAGAGCCGAGTTGAGCCTGTGCGGGCGACACAAATCCTGCCGCCGCAACGAGTGCGAACGTGAGCGAGAATTTCATTTTGTCCTCCGTGAAATTACTTCTTCATTCGCTCTGCTTGCAACTGGTCCCAAGTGTCCTTCATGTGCTTGTTTTCGTCAGCACACTTCGGACTGAGCGTAGGCGGAACCTTGAGATATTCAGCAGAGCAGTCCTTGGCGAATTGTTGGTTGATCTGGTCGTACTCCTTCTGGAGCGCATCGATCCTGGCTTGATGGCTCTGGCAGCCGGAAAGTACGAGGACAAGAACTGTGATAAGTGCGAAGATTCTGGCCATGCTGTACATGAATATCTCCTTCAAAATGTCTGTGAAATGGTGTGGTTTTCGTAGGCCGGAAGGAGCATATCCTGGGTGAAGTAAACCTTCACGCGATGCCCTTCGCGGATAGTGATCGTCGGCGGTATCTGAATGAAGCGGTCGAGGACCGTCGTAGCCGACTGCGAAACGCTGCTGGCGGTTCCCGTGGTAAATGCCTGGGAACCGCTGGTACTGATCGTTCCGCCACCCTGTTCAATCTCTGCTGCGCCGGCCACGATGCCAAGCGCAATCGACGCGCCAAAGATTTGCAAGTAGTGGTTATTGACCTTGTCCTTCAAACCTTCTGCGCCAATCTGATCGAGGCCGTGGAACTGGTCAAGATCGACCGAATAGCCATCCGGCATAATCATGCGATGGAAGGCGACGGCCATGCGGCGCTGCTGGCCGAAGCCGGCGGAACCGATCTTCTTGGCCTTGCCCAGCACAACAGTTCCGTCAGGAATCAGGACGTGCTGGTGATCGTGCGAGTAGACAGGATTGGATACGAGCACCTTCACCGGGCCGACGGCGTCGCCGTCGAGCCGGTTCATCAGTACGGTGTCCAGAGTCGTACCCTCGTAGATCACATAAGGCTGGCCCACGGCGGAATCGATATTGACTTCCGCGCTGCGTTTGACGGAAGTTTGCCCGGCAGTGGCGGACGACGGATCGCCCGCCGCGCGTGAAGCGACGAGGCTACTTACTGGCTGGCCGGAAACAGCGGCAGGAGTGATCTGCTGCTGAGAAGCAGCATCGCTTTGGTGTGCATAGACAAGATTCGAGGCAAAGCGAGAATCATATGCAAGCTGCCGTTCTTTGATGGCGAGTTGCTGCGCCTCCTGTTGCGCCGGAGAAAGCTGCGGCTCTCCTGCGGCTTGCCCGTAACCGTTTTGTTGCTGCGGGCAGGTTTGGCCAGGGACACACGGCGTTTGTTGTCCCGTGGGGCTGTATGCGGACATGGCCGAGGCCTGGGTCATGCCAGCCTGTGTACCCTGCTGCTTTTCCGTGGCAAGCTGGTTCTTGAGATCCTGCACGTTGTTGTCGGTGTTGTCCTGCACCATCGGCTGCGGCGGCTCATGTGATGCCGCTGCCTGCTGCGCAGGCGTCTTCTTGCCGGTGCTACTGAAGACCGCCGCCGCGATGACCAGCCCCGCTACACCAAGATAGAGCAGAGGTTTCAGGTTCTTGCGCAAAACGCCCATCGGTTCGTGCGGGGTCTGGCGCAATTCCGGTTCTGTAGGCGCACTACTCTGAGAGTTGATGATTGGTTCTGCCATCTCGCACCTCGCGTTTATCCTTTGCGTGTGAACTCCATCTTTTTCTTGCCCAGTTCCACGTATCCCGAGTCCATAACCTTCGGGATGATATATGTCCCGTCCCGTAGGTCATAGGTAACGAGATTCGGCTTGCCGTCCTTCATTTCGTACACGCTGAACTTTTCCGGCGCATTGGTCTTGATGTAGGTGAACTTGTCGTCGTGATAGATCGACTGAATATCGAAGGGCGCTTCGTTCCGCTTGTAAACGTAATCGAACTTGAGTTCCGTTGGGTAGGCACTCTTGTATTCATCTACTGCTTGGGAGACGTGCGACTGAAGAGCTACAAGCTGCTGCTTGGACTGCTCCAATTGCGCAGCGGGAACAAACTGCGGCGGGCCGCTGGCCGCGACTATGGAGGAGTGGTCGGCGGGCTCAATCAGCACTTTCAGGTCCGGCATCTGGGATGTGCCGGATACGTCCTGCAAAGTGAAGGAATAGATGTTGCCCTTGTCGGTGATGAGGTTGAGATTGGAGTTGATACCAGCCTTGGCGGGATGTACAAAGCAGAAGTTGCCCACCACATCAACAACCCAAAAGTCTTTGTCGCCGGTAGCGGCCTCCATGATCTTCTCGGTTGTCGGAACTTCGATCAGGGTTGTGTACTTCAGCTTGGCGTGAATGGGAACGATGTCCTGCGAGTGATACTGCACGGTACGGGCAGAAGCATCCTGCGCCAAAGCTCCAAGTGGCGAAAGCGCCAGGGCAAGCCCGGCGATGCAAATAGGCTTAAGATTCATCGAACAGCTCCTTTCGGTTGAGTTGGTGGGAGACCGGCTGCGGTGCGCGGCCGGAAGGGAAAGTCTTCCGCCAGATGGCGCAAGCCATCGGCGATGCCGAAGCGCTCGAAGTAATCGCGCTTCTTCAGGTTGTCGCGGGCATTGTTGGTGGCCGTCCAGTGCGAGATAGAATCGACATTCAACTGGACCTTTTTCGAGGTCTTCATCTTGCGAATGAGCATCTGGCCCGGAGGAACGAGACCGGCGATCAGATCGAGTTCCGTGTCGTTCAAGTGAAACGCCTCGCGGTACACGTCGCGATCCATTTCCGGATTGGCCAGAAAGATTTTTGTCGGGCAGCTTTCGGAGACAATCTGCAACATGCCTGATTCCTGAAGTTCCTTGATCGACTGCGTGGCCAGAATCATCGCGGCGTTGTGCTTGCGCCAAGTCTTCTGCGCCTGCACGATGTAATTGCGGATGGTCTCGTTACGAATGAAGAGCCAAGCCTCATCGAGCAGGAAGAGCTTGAAAGTGGCCAGCTTTTTCGGATCGCCAATCTCATTGCTTGCCCGGTGCAACACATAGAAGAGCAGTGGCTCCAGCACATCTGGCGCATCCCCCCAGCCGTGGAAGTTGAAAGTCTGGAAGCGGCTGAAAGACAGCGTATCTTCGGCGTTGTCGAAAAGGAAACCGTATTGCCCGCCGCGCGTCCAGCGGTGCAAGCGTTCCTTCAACTCGCCAACGATGTTGGCGAAGTTCGACATGGTGCGCTGGTCTGGCTCCAGCATATACACCCGCTCAATGGCATCCCACAGCTTGCGCTCTTCCTTGAAGTCCAGTCGGTAACGCTGCTCGTTGCCCTCGATGAGCACGCGGAAGAAGCTGAAGAGGAATTGCAGGTTCTCCTTGGTCTGCGGCAGCGAGAAAGGATTGATGGTGAAGTCCCGCGCCTCCTGGCCGACGTTGAGATACGAACCACCAAAGATCGTTGTCAGCGATTCGAAGCTGCCGCCGATGTCGAAGATGAAGGTCAGCGGCGCGTACTTCTGCGCGTTTTGCAACAGGAAGCAACACAGGTACGATTTACCAGATCCTGTCATGCCGAGAATCAGTGTGTGCGCAACTTCGCCATTATGCAGATTCAGGAAGTACGGCGTGCTGTTTTCGGTTTCGAGCGCAGCCAGATACTCCGTACCGAGATGCGCGTTCGTCCTCTCTCCGGGCAGGATCGTAAACAGAAAGCTCAAGTCGGCATAGTTTGTATTCAGCAGGAACATCCGGCGCAGATTCATCGTGTAGTTGCCGGGAATCGTGGCGAAGTAGGCGTTGAGCTGGTTGTAGGTCTCGATGAAGAGATTGCCGTCCGCGTTGGTAAATACGCCGGTAAACTCTCCGGCGAGCTGATCCAACTGGCGTTTGTCCTCTCCATACAGCACAATGGTCAGCGAGAACTCGCCCAGCGATTGGCCCTCGCCAAGATCGCGCAGGCAGTCGCCGAGGTTTTCGATGTCCGCCTGCTTCGATTCATCAACCAGCACATCGCGGGGATTCACTGCGGTGTCACTGTTGCCAAGTTGCGAGACGAATCCAGTCTTCGAGATATTGAAGTGGCGGCGGCGCTTGTCCACTTCCTTGCGCGCCTTGTCGGCGGCAAGGGGCATCCATTCGGTCATAACGTAGAAGTTGCCCGGAATCTTGAGCAGGGCGTCGAGCACAAGGGGCCGCGTTTCGCCGATGGCCTCTTTCATGGTCAGTACGCGGACGATGTGTCCACCAATGCGTAGATGGTCTCGCTCGGCTTCAAGATCGGAGTTGACCACCTGGTAATCGAGGAACTGCGTGTGCCTCGGCCGTCCGGCAATGCGCCGCTCATCGTAGTTGAGCAGCCGACGGAAGAAACGGAACTGGCCGTTTTGATCCAGAATCTCGATCTGCATGAAATCGCTCAGTTGGCGCGCAAACGCCTGCACGCGCTGGCTGAGCTGCGCGAGGTCGCTTTCGATCTGCGAGCGCAGCAGCGTTTTCATACTATTGCCGATGAATTGCGCCTTCAACTCAGCGCCCGCGCCGGCGGGATCGCTGAAGAGGCGCGACAGAGCGGCCATCAGACCGGTCTTCGAGCGCGGGCCTTCGAGCAGGATGCAGTAGAAGATTTCGATCTGATAGAGGTGATCGCGTTTCGCCTCGAAGAACTGTTTGCGCTGCTCGATGGCCGCCTGCACGACAGGATCGTCGTAGCTGGCAAAAGGAATATCCGGCCGGTTCGATTTGAAGAGATATTGGTAGACGTGGAATCCAGGTCCGAATGATTTGAGGGCGGATTCCAGCCGTTTGACCGCATACTCCTGACTGGCGTGGTCGAGGCTTTCGTAGTCCACGCCGGGAACTCCCAGCACCATGCCGAGGTCGCCGCTCTTGGTGAGAAACGTCGTTTCGTTCCAGAAACCATATAGGTTGATGTGGTCGCAGAGTGCGGCGGCGTCCTTCCACGGTTTGATGACTTTATCCAGGCGCAGCATCAAAGCACCTCCACACGCGGCGCGCTCTGCTTGGCCGCGTCATAGCGCAACTTGTACCTTTCGGATTTGGCGAGGATGCGCAAGAAGGCCGGGTCGCTGGTTGTGACCCAACACCCGAAGGCGTATCCGCCGATGAATACGGCAAGCCCTGCGATCAGGCTGTTGAAGAGGTTGAATGCGCCAACAGCTCCGACGCAAACGAAATAGAACAGAGTGCGTTCAACGCCAAGGTATGTGAGGGGCTTGTGCAAGCTCTTGTAGACGCGGTTTGTTCTCCGGCTATTGATGTGTGTTTGCATCGACGCCCCTCACTCTTGATGACTGGCTGCGGCTAGCTGCCCCACAGCCAGGTCAAAACGTTGGTTGCCATCACAGCAATTCCTGTTCCGGCGGCAACACCGGCCAGGGTTTTCTTCGCGCCCGGTTCGCCATGCGCGAACTGGTAGCCGCCCACCACGATGGCGATCAGGCTGGCTACCTTGGCGACGGTTCCTGTAAACAGGGTTTGCATAGAGGTAAGCCCGCTATCGAAGGGCGAGCTGCTCAGTGCGTGCGCGAATACGGGCGAGACAATGAGCAGAGTGAAGAGGCTCAGGAACGGACGAATCCAGTGAGGAGAACGCCATCGGACAATCCTGCGCCGAATGGCGGATGTGAGCGAGACAATCATCGGCACCTCCAGCGGCCTGGAAAGGCCGCGATATGCCGAAACGTAAACCTGATTCAGACTTTGTGTCCAATAACTATTTGGAACTGTACTGTAACCATTTGGAATAGATCCTGCCTGCGAGGCTATAGAATGATGAGCGTCTTGCGACGACGTCATTTTCATTGCGAATCCGTTCACACGCAACAGCCAGAGTTGGGAGGATATTCTCAAAAGAGAGGGCGCAATCAATTTGCGGAGCGTTGTACCTCATCCGGATTATTCTGACAGGCATATTATTGGAACGTTGTTCCAAGAGAAGAGAACCTCAATGCAAGACGGAAAAGCAAGCCAAACGGCTCAGTACATAACCTTCTGCCGAGCACTGGAGACGCAAGAGCGACCGGCGCGGCGCTTCTTCGACGATCCATACGCCTATGCTCTGCTGTCGGATTCGTACAGGATGTTCGCTCGCTTGGCCCGTCTTCCTATCATTGGCAAACTGGTCTATGTCATCCTCGATCTGGGGTGGCCGTACTCGCGGAGTTCCGCCGTAGTGCGGACTCGGGCGATCGATGACGTGGTGCGTGATGCCATCCGAAGTGGAGCCCGTCAACTGGTGCTGCTGGGAGCAGGGCTCGATAGCCGCGGCTGTCGTTTGGATGAGGCTGGGGAGGTTGCGGTCTTTGAAGTGGATCATCCAGCCACACAGAACCTGAAAAAGGATCGCCTTCATGCCTGCATGAGCAAGCTGCCGGTGAATATTCGGTACGTGGCCATGGATTTCGTGCATGACGCCCTCGAAGCGAAGCTCATCGAGTCTGGCTACAATCCCGCCGTTCAAGCTGTTGTGGTATGGGAAGGCGTCATCGACTATCTGACTGAATCCGCCGTGCAGAGCACCCTTGCGGTTCTTGCACGATTGCTGGCTCCGTCAAGTCTTCTGATATTCACCTACACGGATAAAGGCGCTCTGGATGGCTCCAAAGCCTTTCGCGGTGCGCGTCGCTGGCGGTCTTTGAGTAGGGTTGGCGGTGAGCCCTTCCTCTTTGGCTTTAATCCCGATACGCTGGCGGAGGTATTGAAGCCGTATCGACTCCAGTTGGAGAGCGATGCCTCGACGGAGGAGATCGCGCGACGTTACTGCTCACCACTTGGTCGCACAGAATCGGGAAATCCCGCTTACCGAGTGGCGACCGCTAGATGTATGGAACCGTAACGTTATTTCGTTCGGATTCGCAGTTCGCTAAAGCCTTGAGGTTTTGCGCACAAAGCTGCATGCTGACCTTTGCCGAACTCAAGAAGCGGTCACCAAGATCGGTGTCTGAAAGTTTCCATTATCCGCGCCGTGTGGAACCGGGTGTAAACAATCATCTACGATTGTGAAGAGAGAGACCAAACGCAATGGCGAAGGCAAGACCAAAACAACAGCACTATGTGACCAAAGCATATCTCGATGGATTTCTCACTCAGGATGCGAATCAACTGGTTTGCTACGCGAGAAATGGTAAGATGTTTCCTCGTCGAACGCAGGATATAGCGAAGGGAAGGAACTTCTATGCCTTCAAAAATGAAAAGGGTGAGTGGGACGACAGCTTAGAGGAAATCATCGGACGCACTGTCGAGGATCCAGGCTTGCCGGTTCTTCAAAAGCTGGCTAAAGGTAATGCTCGGCTGAAATGGGAAGAGAGGACAGCACTTGCCATGCTTGTGGCTTTCCAAGAAGTGCGAACTCCAGCATCTTTCCAAAGGACAATCGACTACACAAAGACTATGACCGAAAAGCTATTGCGTGAAGTTCGAGCAGCCAATCCAACGCAGAAGACGATAGATCTTATAGGCAAGGATGGCAAGAAGAACACGGTTACACTCGCTGAAATAGAGGAATCCCAAGTTGACCTTGAAAAAGATAACTCTCTTGAGAAGCTGAAATTGGCTATGGGGCCAGCGATGGAACTGTATCAGTATTATCGGCAGATGAAATTCACAGTGTATTACCCACTCGGCCCCCAGAAGTTTATTACATCCGATACTCCCGTCATTCGGGTGTATTCGCATAGCGGGTATGGAACCGGCATAAACCGGAAAGATGTTGAGATACGCTTTCCAGTATCCAGCAATGCTTTCTTGACAATCACACATGACCTCAAGTTAGCGGAGCAACTGATAAAAGCATCGGATGCGAAGCGAGCGAAGCTGCTTAACCGTCTTCCAGAAGTTCAAATCCGATATATTTCTGATGCCGAGGTTATGGCGTTTAATAGAGGACATGTGAGACACGCCCGAATGTGGGCCTTTTCGTCGCAAGAATCAGAGTGGATTCCCGAACTGCTGAAAGAACGGTCAGCAGCACCAGAAGTCGTTGACCTCAGCAGTCGCGACCTCTACCATTTTCAATCAAGGGTTAACTATGACCCGAGAATCGATGCCCCGAATAGTAATTGATCGACAGGTTCCGAGCATGCGTGAGAGCCCGAGTTGCCTTTTGAACATTGGTAACGAAAGTCGCCCAGTCTGAAGAAATCCTACCAACATTGATCCCAAAAGACGCAGGATAGCAGACATTCTGGAATATGCCGCGAGGGAACGCATCAAGTCCGTTTCTGAGATCAGCATCGCATCCGACCGTATTCAATGAGATTTAGTCGAGCTGTTGCGATATACGCTAAAGCGCATGTTTACAAACTACACGCTACAGCGTATAGTTCTTATATATACGTCGTACCGTATGACGCGGAGCGTGTTTCGATGGACCAGATTACCCGCACCCCCAAACAGCTTGGCATGGTTTTGCAGCGCTGCCGAAAAGCGGCAGGTCTTTCCCAGGAGACGCTTGCGGCGCGCATTCATTTGCGCCAGGCAACGATCTCGGCATTGGAGAATTCAGCAACCAATGCACGCCTGGGTACGTTGTTTGACATGCTGGCGGCGCTCGACTTGGAACTGGTTGTGCGCCCACGAACCAAGGGCTCGACCAAAGAGATTGAGGGGATCTTCTGATGGCCAGACAGCGTCGTTACGTCCCCTTGAATGTCTATTTGAACAGCCGGCTTGTCGGTCAGCTTCGCCGCGATCTTGCCGGAGCAATCGCCTTTCAATATGACGCCGGTTGGCTGGCTTGGGAACACGCGCTGCCGGTTTCTCTTTCTTTGCCTCTGCGGGAAGACGCCTATACGGGAACGCTGGTTCTGGCGGTTTTTGAGAATCTGCTGCCGGACAATGGCGAACTTCGCCGGAAAATTGCCGCGCGAGCACAGGCCGAAGGAACAGACGCCTATAGCCTGCTGAATGCCATTGGACGCGATTGTGTTGGCGCATTGCAGTTTTTGCCGCCGGATGTCGATCCGGGGCCAGCCGGCGCAATCGATGGAGCGCCGATCAGCAAGGGGGAAATTTCGGCTTTGCTTGCGAATCTGGCCGCGTCTCCATTGGGCATTGGGGAAGACGAGGATTTCCGCATTTCGATTGCTGGGGCACAGGAGAAGACCGCGCTGCTTTATTGGAACAAGCGCTGGTATAAGCCTCACGGAACCACGGCGACAACGCACATCTTCAAGCCGTCGATTGGCCAACTGTCGAATGGCCTCGATTTGACCTACAGCGTCGAAAACGAATATCTGTGCCTGAAGTTGCTTGCCGCTCTCGGCTTGCCTGCTGCCAAAGCGCAGATGGCGACGTATGGAGATCGTCGCGTGCTGATTGTCGAGCGCTTCGATCGCCTGTGGACGCAGGACGGGCGGCTGTTGCGTTTACCGCAAGAAGACTGCTGCCAGGCGCTTTCCGTCGTTCCGTCGCGCAAGTATCAGAGCGACGGTGGGCCGGGCGTCGAGGCGATTCTTCAGTTGTTGCGCGGCAGCGATACGCCCTCGGAGGATCAGCGGAGCTTTCTCAAGGCGGTGATTGCTTTTTGGCTGCTGGGCGCAACGGATGGCCACGCCAAGAACTTCAGTGTTTTTTTGCTGCCCGGAGGCCGTTATCACATGACGCCTTTCTATGACGTGATTTCGGCACAGCCAAGCGTGGATACCCGTCAGATTCGACTCAACCAGTTTCGTCTGGCGATGGCGGTGGGCGACAACCGCCACTACATCATCAAGACAGTCGCCGCACGGCATTTCATTCAAACTGCAAATCGCGCCGGTATCGGAGAAGAACTCGTTATCTCGATCTTCGATGAATTGCGCAATACGGCAGAGGCGGCCATAGACCGGGAGTTGGAAAAGCTTCCCAAAGACTTTCCCGAGGAAGTTGCGGTCTCAATCGTTTCCGGGATGAAAAGACGCTTCCACACGATTTGAACTACTGGCAATGTTATGGCGCTCCGCCTAGATGCCACGATCTTCCCGGATTGCATCAAGCCACAGTTGCATGGTCAAATCTTCTCTCTTGGGAACGCCGAGTTGCCAGCGCAATTCCGTCGCGTAGCGCTCCTGAAAGACGTCGAGGTCAAAGGGAATGCTTCGCGCCAGAAAGCGCACGTCGTCGCGGTCTTTCTGGCTGTTTCTTTCGAGTTTCGATAGAGCAAGGTCATAGGGATCGAGCGCCAGCAGATGGAGGTTGCGGTAAGCGCCGGGAAACATCTCGACAAGGCGATCTTCGTAGTTCTCCGGGATAGCGGCAACAGCCACTCGGTCAAGATAGATGCGGTACTTCTGATGCAATGGTCCGCCGCGAATGCCCAGTTCCATCATGGCATCAGCGGCAGCACGCGGCGCAAGCTCGACCACATCGACATCCGCCGTGGGCCGCGTCAATCCGTACAGCAGCGTGACGACGAAACCGCCAATGCAGTCGAGGCGCACGGTTGTATCTACGGCCTCATCCAACTCTTTGAAGAAAGAGTCCCACGGTTCCGGCGGTCGGTTAGAGGACGACATGATCCAGTTGCTCCACGGTAAGGTCTGTCAGCAGGTTCCAGTGTTCTGCTGATTCTGGTCGATGCTCGCGCAGCCAAGTACGCTCGGCGCGTGTCATCGATTCTTTACATAGAGTATCTTCCTTCGCCAGGCGAGAGGGCTCCAACCTGGCAACTCGCGCAGCCAACTCTTCTCCCACTTGGGAGCTTCCGCCTTTCTCTGCGGCCTGCCGCGCCAGCTCGACCACAAACCCCAACCGGTTTTGGCGATCCCGCAACTTCGCATTCGCGGTCAGCCAATCCCAGTTCAGATGCGGGTAGGCCAGTGGCAGCCATGCCAGTGCTTCCGTGACCCGTGAGTCCAGATCGTCCGAGTCCAGCGCCTCCATCAGCAGTTCCACCGGATTCAACCGTACCGAACTCGGCAGATAGGCAAAACCGGGATAGCCCAGGCTTCCCAGCATCGTCTGGAAGAAGCCGGCGTCGCGGGAGCGTTTCTGGTATTCCGCGAGCGGGAGCGCCGTGGCGGAAACCTCAAGGACCTTCACTGCTCGTGATGCGAGTTCGGAGGATACTGCTCGTTCTCCCCGTTCGACCATCGACAGATAGGCCTGCGTTACGCCGAGCCGCGTAGCGGCCTGGGCTTGCGTCCACGAGGACGCTTTGCGCGCGCTTTTTAGCTCGACGCCGGTCATGCTCTAATTATAACACTAAATGTTATAATCCACGCCAAGATCGACATCTCGGCAATCTGAGGCGCTTATATCTATATAAGAAAAATAGTCTTATTGTTTTTAAGCGTATCCGTCAACTAGTCGAACTTGTTCTGCTGTGGGATAATTTTTCCCTTCAAAATGGAGAAACGAAATGATCTTTAATGGCCAGCTTCCGGTGGAAGTTTTCGTCGAAAAGAATAGTGCTAGTGTCGTTAAGCACGGCGCAGGTGGACGCGCCAATTTTCATAAAAATTCATATTTTTTGGTCCTGTGGTATATTCCAATATAATTTTGAAACATTTTCTCGGGCTGTGTCTAAGGTGCGCCATGTTGAAGGGCGCGATTCGCGACTCATTTTTTGCCCTCTTCGGCCCGTCTAAAAGACGAAGCGAAAAACGAAGCGTTGGTGCGGAGGAGCTTGTTTGTCACGAGTTGCAGACTACGCCATCAAGGGGTTTCTCTACCAGTTCAATAAAACCCTGCTTGAAATACTGAAGTCCCTAGATGACAGCGTTATTAGCGTGGAGGGCATCGTCGAAGATGTCGAGGTTGCCACTCCCAGCACGACAACCATGATCCAATGCAAATACCACGAGGCGTGTGAAGCCTTCACTCCAAGTACAATCTTTAAACCTTTGCTTTTGATGGCGCACCATTTCTATTTAAACTCTACGGCAAATGTTCGTTATGTCTTGTTTGCTCATTACCCAAGCATGAAGAACGCCCCACAGAAATCTGTCCAGAAGGAATATATTCAAGATGCGCTACTTTCCAACAATAAGGAACTAAAAAAGCTCGTAGCCGTCCTAAACGGAAGCTTGGATATCGACGCGTTTCTTTCCAGATTCTCGTTGGAGTTCGGACCCGCGTTTGACGATCTTGTTGCACAGGCCCACGCAGCACTTAAGGGGAGCGGAATTCCTGAGGATGATATTGATATCCTCGCATATCCGAACGCGATCAACATGATTGCCGAAATCAGCGTGAAGCATGCTCCTTCTGATCGCACGACAACGAGACGAAAATTTCTTGAATGCTTGCAGGGCATTCGCAAGACAGCCATTTCTCGTTGGACCCTGGCTCTTCGGACGCGCAAGCAGTTGCTTGAGGCCAGACGCAAGCAGCTTAAAGCATATCTCGACGTGAACACACGTCTTAGGTTTTTTATCATTGATCCCAATAGTCTTGATGACTCTGACGAGCTAGTCCTTTTTATTAGAGAGTACTTAGATAAGTACCATTTCAAGCAAGTGCATATCAGCACGCCATTATTTTGTCTCTGCGTTACAACCAAAAGATTTCTAGACATTCAGCGCCGTCTTTACTCGAAAAATGTTATTTCAGAAGACGGGTATGTCGGAGGACGATTTGAGAAGTCGCGCTTCTTTAGGGAACCGCTTTCTCAAAAAGTTCGCGGGGGGGAGATCAAGCGAGAGTTCTTGATTAGAATTCTGCGTTGGGAGGACCACGCGGCCCTTCTAAATAATCCAGATTGCGACGATCTATTCATCATCGGCAATCCAGACATAACTATGACCGATGCGCCTGACGTAAATATCGAGCACATCGCAGCAACTTCATTCAAAGAGGCTAAGTACCTCATGGGAGTCAGTAATGTCTATGAATAGAATCGGTCAAGTGTTGTCGTGCGCTCCTGAAGCAATTGTCGTGGTTGTGGACAGCCTCAAAATATTTGAGGAGAACAAGGCAAACCTTCAAGTCGGTCGGTACTTGCGGATTGCCCAAGGCAACAGCGACTTTACGGTTGCTACAATCCGCAATGTCAAAGGCGTATGCGCTCAAGACAACGATGGGGATCCTGCTTGGCAATTTCAAATTGAGTGTCAAGCCGTTGGAACTCTCGTTGACGGAAAGAAGTTCGAGCGAGCTAGTTTGCTCTTGCCTGTTCCAACTGAACCAGTTTATGCCGCGGACAAAGAGACCCTAGACAGAATCTTCGCTGAGGGATCTGATTACCAGTTTGCACTCGGAAATTTGTCCTTAAATAAGTCCATCGCGCTGAAGCTGGATGGAAATCGATTTTTTAGCAAGCACATTGCGGTCGTGGGATCGACTGGCTCGGGAAAATCCTGTGCTGTCGCACGGATACTTCAAAATGTAGTTGGAATTACTGCTCAAAAGAACGTAAACCGCGGCAAGCAAAACAATTCGCATATAGTCATATTCGATATTCATGACGAGTACAGTGCAGCGTTCAAGCTATCCAAAGATCAGTCATTCACATTGAATAGGTTGAGTATCGACTCTCTTTGTCTTCCATATTGGCTTATGAACTCGGAAGAGTTGGAGAGCATGTTCATAGAGAGTAATGAGGATAACTCACACAATCAGGTTAGCCAGTTTAAGCAGGCCGTCATCCTGAACAAGGAACGGCATAATCCGACAATAAAAGAAATGACCTATGATGCACCTGTCTATTTCTCTATTAAGGAGGTTTATCAGTACATCGAGAACCTGAACAGAGAGATCATTGGGAGGCTTGATGGTGAAAATAAACCGAAGCTTGCCAATGGTACCTTGGTCCACGAGCGCAAAGATTATTATTTCGATCAAATGTGTACTTTTGTTCCTCAGTCCACCGCAGGGGCAACCAAGGCTACGAATGGGCCATTCTTCGGCGATTTTAATCGGTTCGTATCGCGGCTGGAGACGAAGCTGGCAGACAAGCGCCTGCGCTTTTTGCTTCAACCGACGAAAGCCAATGGCAGTGCTTTTACTACTGACGATTTTTCGGAGATTATGAAACAGTTCCTTGGATATTTGAACAAGGCCAACATAACAATAGTTGACCTCAGCGGCATTCCGTTTGAGGTGCTCAGTATCACTGTAAGTCTTGTTTCCCGCCTCATTTTTGATTTTTGCTTTCATTACTCAAAACTGCGTCACGAAAAGGAAGCGCTAAATGATGTGCCGGTCATGATCGTATGCGAAGAAGCACACAACTACATCCCGCAAAGGGATGATGCCGCCTATTACGCATCAAGAAAATCCCTCGAACGCGTGGCGAAAGAAGGGCGAAAATATGGTCTCAGCCTCATGGTCGTGAGCCAAAGGCCATCGGAAGTTTCGGAAACCATTTTTGCACAATGCAGCAGTTTCCTTGCCCTGCGCCTGACTAATGACTCGGACCAAAATTATGTAAAGAGGTTGTTCCCTGACAATTCAAGTGGTATTACGGACATTCTGCCGAACCTTGCGCCGGGTGAATGTGTGGTCGTCGGTGACGCCGTTTTGCTCCCGGCGGTAGTTCAAATGCCGCTGCCCAGCCCTGAACCGCAATCACAAAGTGTTCGGGTTTATGAAGAGTGGAAGTATCCATGGAAGGATATCACCTTCTCTGAGGTCATAAGCCGGTGGAGGAAGGAATAGTCGATGCCCGGCTGGACGTGCAAGAATCGCTGAAAACGCGTGGAAAAACACTGTGGGGACTTTTGTGGGTAGACTGCTTCAAAAAAGCGGGTAATTGTGGGTACTACCCACAATTTAGTCGTGACAACAATCTCCTGTAACCAACTGAAAGTAAGCATCATATAGCAACAGAGAGCAACGCTGAAAAGGGCAAAACCTCAACTGTTAACCGAAGGGTTGTAGGTTCGAGTCCTACCTGAGGAGCCAATAAATCAATAACTTACAGACACCTCATCTTCCTTCTTCGCCGAATTTCACCGAATTACCTCAAGACCCTTCACATTCCTTCCCTTCAGCCCCAATTGCCCAACCGGCGCTACCCAGCCTTCAAGCACTGCGGCTGTACGCGAATTTACGGCCTGCAGAACGCTCTGCTCAATGGTCTGCACGTACACGTCCCCGGTTGTCTTGATGCTGGCATGGCGCAACATGCCTTGAGCGTCTTTCAACGTCCCGTGTTTCTGCATGTCGGTTCCCAGCGTCCGCCGCATCACTTGGAAGGTGACGAGGTGCTCCGGAATGCCGAGCTTTCGGGCAATGGGACGAATTCTCCACTTGAGGAAGTTCTTGCCCCAGCGCGGCACCGCCTGCCCCTTGCGCTCCCCGCGCCCGAAGGTGGGGAACATCAAGGCTTCCGGCGAGGAATCGTTACAGATGCTGCGCCACGCCTCAATGACGGGCCGCACCTGATTCGGCACTGGAATCGGAGCCTGGCTCTGCCGGGTCTTGAACCTCCCGGCGTAGAACTGCCCCTCGTAGGCCGTACCGTGGGGCATAAGCGCCTCTCCGGTCCACGACTTCCATTGCAGTCCCATGACCTCGCTGGCGCGTGGTCCGCAGAAGATGCCTATATGCAGCAGGCATAGATCATGCACATCCTCAACGGCCCCAAGGAGCGCCAGAATCTGCTCCCGCGTCATCACGGGTTTTTCAACCGGCTTGGTTTGAGGCATGGTCACGTCTTCTCCGGGGTCTTCGGCCAGGTATTTCTGCTTCTTGGCCATGTGCGTAATCGCGCGCAGATTGGTGAAACAGTGGCGAACCACGGCCTGCGAATAGTCCTTGTCCGCCATTCCGTTCAACCAGACCTGGATTCCAAAGGTGTCCAGCTTTCGGAGCGGAATATCACCAAACTGCCCAACCAGGTAGTGCTCAAGGTGATAGGTGTTTGTCTTTCGGTAGGCCGGACTCCATTGGCCCTGCCGCATTGGGATGTAGCGCTCATGGACGAACCAGCGGAACGTCAATGAATCATCCGGCGGCAGTGTCGGAACCGGGCCGACGCCGTTGCACTCTTTCAGGATCAACTCCCGCAACAACTGCTCCGCCTTCCATTTGGGAGTATTTGCCTTTGGGCAGATGGCGACGTTGCGGTGTCTGCGAACCTCCTTCCCATCCTGATCGTGCGCATAAATCAGATACTTGCCATACCATTTCTTCACCTTCTGCCCTTGCAGGTAGACTGTGCCCTTCTGATACTTCATTGCCATGATCGTTCTCCGATTTCTGCTTCCGGTCCTGGTCGTGGAGAACAATACCTTCATACACCATTTCGGAAGCGACGGGAAGAGGGGAATGTATCGAGTTCGGCCATGAAAACATCGACATCTTCGCGCCGGTAACGCACGAGCAGGCCCAGCTTGATGCCGTGGATTCTTGGCGAGCGGCGGGTTGTGTGGTCTCGGACCCAGCGTTCGGAGACGCCCAGTTTGTCGGCGACCTGCTTTGCGTTCAGAAGGCGTTCGTCGTGGCGGCTCTGTTTGGAAGCAGTTTCGTCCAACCCGTAAAGGTCGTTCTCCACTCTTTGGACTCCGACTTTGGCTTGTGGCTGAGCGATGGTTTCAACTACCGGAAGATTGCTGGCGCTATGGCTTACGGGCCGTTTGCGGGATAAACCTTCGTTCCTGATTGCTGCGATGGACATATTTCACCTCACGGGGAGCGTGCGGGACTCGCTTTTTCCGGTGGTGTCTGTCGGATCTGCAATCACCGGCGCTGTGCGATGCCCAGCGTTTTTCCCAGCCTGCGGCGAATAAATTGTCCTGTCCAATACGTTTTATTTATCGGGTGATAACTGCCAGCTATCACCTCCCTGCGCAAATGTCCCGTATGTTGATGAATGTATTGGTGCTTACACCTGATTATGAGGCTAATTCGAGCTCGCACCCTCCGCACATGGTTGGCAAGCAGGAAATAGAAAGGAGTCCAGCCCGTCTGGCTGGTTTACGCCAAATCGCCTTCCCATGAACGGAGCCGGCCGGTTATGCCTCCGGATGATCTTGCATGGAACACACGCGGAGTGAGGCACATCACATCGAAGCGCAATCCATACGTCTGGAAGAGTTAACAGGGCTGAAATCGTAAACCGAGAATTCCGCGTAGGCCGACCGGCGGAGTCTGGCTGGGCGGGACGAATCCTGCCATTTCCTTTGAACTGCTTACCTCGAATAGGTCGGGCCGTTGAAGGACCCTGAATTCGTTGCCGCGAGCGCGGCGAACGAAACTTGGGTGTCGGGCGGCGAAATTGTTCGGCTCCGTCATGCCCGACAGGCAGACTGGAACCGCGGCTGTGAGCGGGGTATCGACCAAAGGGGTGTATATTGGAGGCGCTTGAAGAGATAGGGCCGCCAGCGGGCTCTTCAAATCATGCTTTGACTCCGGGGTTCCCAAGAAGATTTCCGCTGCCAACTAGGCCACAGGAGCAACGAGAAAGATGAAGAATTGGGTACTGAGAGAGTGGGGCACTTTTCGCGATTTCGCGAAGCGGGAGATCTTCCCTTGCATTTTGTTCTTCGCCGTCGGGATCTTGTTAGGGGCCGTGATCCGACTGCTTCTTGTCGATCCAGTATTCCACCAAGTTCTTCTGGCTAGGTACGGCAACCCTCCGAAATTCGCCGACTCAACCGCTCCCTATGCTCTCTATGCTGTAACAATCGCAGGTGCGATTGTACTGGGGGCTCTTCTCAAGCTTGTACCCCTTTCCAGACGTGCCCTGAGATCGTGGGCTGCTGGCGTCCTTTCTGGCATGCCGGCCGTTTCCTTCCTCTCTGCGCTACTCTTTTGTGCGACCGAGCAAAAAGCTCTCCATGTGAGAGTCATTTGGGCAGGTGCTTGTTTCCTGCTGGGGGGTCTTGTCAGCTTTTTGCTTGAGCGAGTCACTGCTTCAGAGCCCGGGAGACCGGCTGATCCCAAAGACCTAAGAGTTGGCAAGGAATCGTCGGACCGCAAGATTCATCCGGTGGACTTCGACGAACCGATTGATGCGTGGGAAGACGATTTGCTTGGAAGGAAGCCACTGATAGAGATAGTGGCTATTAAGCTCCTGGTGGCGATGAAGCCTGTAATTGCGCTAAACGGAAGATTCGGGGTCGGAAAGACTTCGCTGCTCAATCTGCTTCGCCGCCATCTCGAAGGAAAAGCCATCGTTGTCTCCTTTAGCACTTGGCTTCCGGGATCCTACGAGACCCTCGTGAAATATCTGCTCTCTGATATCGCTGCCGAATGCCAGAAGCAATACATAGTCCCGGGACTCAGGCAGGGCTCCAAGAAGCTGGCAAATGCTTTGGCAAAGAGCGTCCCTTACTTGCAAGGGGCCGTCGAGTTCATCCCTGCATCCACGCAGCGCGACGATATTGAAAGCCTAAAACAGGCGTTGTGCCGACTGCCTAAGCGGGTTGTGGTTTTGCTTGACGAGATTGATCGAATGCAGCAGGAGGAGATCGCTTCCTTACTGAAGATGCTCAGAGGCGTGTCGGCCCTGCCCAATCTGAGCTTTGTCTGCGCGCTCGACGTAGACAAGATACTGGAAACTGCAAATCGCCAAAAGGATCAAGATCAAAGGGAGTATTTTGAAAAGTTCTTCGTTGATGTGATCCCGATCTCAGAACCAGATGCGGACACCCTGCGCGAGCTCGGAGTACGTGCAATAGTGCGTTCATTTGAACGAGCGGATTGGTTTAATTCGAAGGAGGAGGAGGGCGAAGTTCAGAAAAAGGTCGAGGACTTGTGGGAAAAATGTATAGCTCCCTTCTGTAGAAACCTTAGAAAAGTTGGATTACTTGCGAACGACGTGCATGGAACCGCTGCGCTGCTTCGGCGGGAGGCGAATCCGACCGACCTGGCATTGGTTCAGGTCTTACGCCGCTTTGAGCCTTCCGTCTACGACCTCATCAGTAGGAATTCGTTGACGCTCTCAGGGCAGTTCACCAGCGTCTCGAAATACCGCTCAATATCAGACGAGAAGAAGAAGCAGCTCGAAAAGGATCTGGTCAGAGACGTCGCCGGGCTGTCCAAGGATCCCGAAGAAAAAGAAGCCGTTGAAAGGATACTCTCTGAGCTCTTTCCGCTCTACCGGGGGCTGGACGGCAGATCAAGCGTCATCCCCGACACGTCGCGTGATACACCCGAAAAAGATAAGGGAATTCGGAACCCGGAAATGTTTGACGCCTATTTTCGGTACGATCTTCCGAGCGACGTATTCAGCGCGGTTGAACTGGAACGAATTCTGGATTCCCTGAATAATGCCCAACAACAGGATCAAGCTGACAACGTCCTAGCGGGTGCCCTCGATTCAATAGAACCCGGATCCAACAAGAGAACGGACTTTCTTTATAAGCTTTCGAGGGCGGCCTCGTCGATGAACCCAAACGGCGTGAAGATGCTTGCGTTTTCCGTCATGGAATGCGCGGATAGATACGTATATGAACCCAGCTTCGGCCTATTCGGAGAATCGCTTTATGCGTATAGGACACTGGTTGTGGCTCTACTTAAGATGAAGAAATCTGATCGCCTTCAGGTGGTTAGAGAGTGTATAGAAAGAACGACCGATGACGCGATGGCGTTCGCCCTGCTTGCAGAGCTGACAAGCCGTGAGCGACTTGAAAAGCGAAGCGACAAGTCCCTTTACATACCGGTTTTCGAGATTTATGACGCGTTTGTTCTTCGAATGCGGAGGCGTTTTGGAGAAAATGCAAACGCGTCTGATCCCAATCTGTTAGCGACAGCAAGCCGACTCGCCTTCAGCTATTGGGGCGCGCCACAACCATCCGACAGCAAGATTTCGGTAAGCCCAGAGGACCGTAAACTTCAAGAGTCCTTCTGGATAAGGCATGTCGGGACCAGTAAGAAGGTACTGGCGGAGACCTTCGACAGGTTCTTTCTTCCAATGATGCGTTACACGTTTGATCCAACCGCGCTCGTCGAGAACTTTATCTCCATTCCCAGTCTTCGCAAACTATACGAGGAAGCAACCGACGAAGCAGGGCTCACTAAGGAGAATCAAGGAGCGCTCAGGAGGCTTTCAAATTTGTTGGACGGGAAATACCACGAAGAAGTCCCAATGGACGAATGGAGGGAGTAGCGAACGCTGCGGCGGGAGCCTAACGCGCCGGCGCTAGCGCATTATCCTCCGACAACCGCGGCCCGGACGCTCTTGGGACCCCGCCTGACAGGACCGTCATGGCATCAAGCAAATCTGTGGGAGGGGTTCGTACCCGTAAGCACCCATGTCCACTGGAAGGTTTCTGGGATAACGACAAATCGCCAACTCGCTCACTGGCGGAAATCTGTCTCCTGAAGTTGCCATGGCGACGCGAATCCGGGATCGGGTTCATCATCAATGGTCTCCGTTGGGAACGGCGTTTTTGAGGAGTGATCTCTTTCTGGTTGAAGCATCCATCTCTCCCCGGTCCCCAACTGCGAGAGACCGGGGCACCCGGCCGAGGTTCACTCCGGCGGCTGTCCTTCATCGAAAGACTGAGGGATACTGCCGTATAGGTTAGCTGCTTGATGAATGGCCATAAGAGCTGCGGGCCATGCGACATGTTTGAGCGGAAGCTGCGTCAGGATGCTGAGAAGTTGAGGAGATGGGGCAGCTTCTTCCTCTGCCGAGTAGTGCTCGGGATGATTTGTGACCACAAGAAGATTGATGGGGTCCCTACCCGAATGCCGTTTCCGCATCCGATTCAAAGTGCCATGGATTAACGGGTGAGGCGGGATATGCATATCCAGAAGCCTGCTCGCAGTCAACCACGGAAGATTAAGGTCAAAGAAGACGACCAGCGGATGCGCGGTGTCTTTTCTGATTGCATCATTGAGGAGTTGCCCTACATTGAGGTTGTGTTCGCCTTCTGCTTGCCGTGCCCCTGGAAAGCCGAGGACGCCGGGACGGTGCTTGCTTTTCGCCTCAACTGAAACTTTTTGTCCAGTAGCTTTATGAGTGGCCGTGAATTCTGCGTGGCGAGTTGAACCATCCGTCTCATCTTCATGCTCGATAGAGAAACCTGCTCGGAGACAGGTAGCCTCTGCGAATAGCTCATGCCTTGCACCTTGGAATTGATCGCAATTCTTCAACCTTTCGATAAGCCGTGCATCAAGTCGTCCGTTGTCTTGTACCGTAAACAGATCGTAAGCAAAAGTGAAATATCCCAGCATCGGACCTGTCATCGAGGCCTTATATACTCCATGAGCATCGCGGGGCTGAGCATTCATGTAGGACATCGCCCTGTATCTTGCCTCAAAGACCGGGTGCCGGGTGCCACGAGGTTTTGAAACCTCTGCATCAAACCATTCTTTTCCAAATGTGTTTGGGACGAAGGTAAGCAGAATGTCAGTAAAAAACTGCGCCTTCTCTTTAGGCTGATACAACACCTTATTTCCCGCAACAACAAACTTGTAGCCCAAGTAGTCCAAGGAAATCGGTGGACGAACCTGACCAAATTGGTGAGTAAAGCCAGAATTCACCCTCGGTATCATCGCTTCGGCCTGCATCCTCCTCAGTTCGGGTGTGAGCTCGTGCGGTTTCAGCTTCCGAAAACTGAAGGGCGGTGTTGCCGACTGTTGTCCAGCCGTAGGCACAGCTGAAGTGACAGGTAGAAGCGGGCTTCCATGACACTTTTTGTATTTCTTGCCACTCCCACACGGACAAGGATCATTCCGACCGACCTTAGCCAATTGATTTCCTCCGAGCTTTCGCTAAGTGTAGTCCGTTTTGGATGCGAAATGACAAGCCCGGTTCCGTGGTTCGCACTTTCAACTGCTGATCACTCCTTGGAAGTCTTAGTGCAAGTCGCCCAGGATCCGCCGATCTCCAGGAGCAAGAAGGTCAACCTTTCCCAGTCGCCGCGCCGAGGCTCACCGCCAGGCCTTCTCCCTGCCGGAACACAAATTGTATGTAGCACTTCGCTGTGGTAAATCCGAGCCTGTGAATGTACCATTTCGCCATGAAAGAAATACGGCTTTTTGTTGCAGTCCGCTCCGCTGCCTGTTTGTCCACCGTGGCTTTGCTGGCGGGAGTACTCTGTGCGTTTTTGCCCCTTCACGTTGGAGCGCAATCGGCGACCGATCTGGCCGCGCTGAGGGGGCTTGCGCCTGTGACTGTGCTCTCGAAAACTCCCGAAGGCACAGCGGCCCTTGCGGCGAACTTTACTGTGACGGGCGGCGTCCAGACGGGTGCGATCAGCCAGCCAACCCTTCTGCCCTTCGCGGAACAGCAGCAGCAGGCCCTGCGCGATGCCTTTATAACGTGAGCGCTGTGCGAACCACATCTTGTGTCAAAAGGTTTGGTGCGTCATTCTTGAGCCATGGGACACAGCAAGGAAGCAGATCAGGCACGGTGGCGTGGTCTTGTATCGGAGCAGGTAGCAAGCGGCAGGAGCGTAGGCGCATTTTGTGGTGAACGCGGCCTGCGAGTATGGCAGTTCTACGAGTGGAAGAAGCGCTTGCGCAAGCCCGGCGCAGCGGCGTTTGTGGCGGTTGAACTTTCGCGGGCAGAAGCGCCTGCGCAGCCATCTTTACAGACCACGCAGATGTCAGGGATCGAGATACGGCATCGCCGTGGCTGGAGCTTGATCGTGGAGCCTGGGTTTGATGCGGGTCACCTACGTCGTCTGCTGTCTGTTCTGGAGTCAGAGTCGTGATCGGCCTGCCGAGTTTGCAGGCTTTGGATGGCGCGCCGGGACCGAGGATCTGGCTTGCGGCAGAGGCGACCGACATGCGCTGCGGTTTCGATCGGCTCGCCGAGCGCGTGCAGTCGGTGATTGGCGGGGATCCGCTCAGTGGTCATCTGTTTCTCTTCCGCTCGCGCAAGGGCAACCGCATGAAGATCCTGACGTGGGATCGCGATGGCTATGTTCTGTGGTACAAGCGTCTTGAGGTCGGCGTGTTCAAGCTGCCTCGCATGGCACCGGGCGCGGGCTCGGTTGAGCTGCGCGCGAGCGAACTGGCAATGCTTCTGGATGGCATCGACATGGCGAAGTTGAAGCGTGTGCCGCGCTATGAACGACTACCACAAAAGCGCGTAAAAATGCAGGAAAACATGGTTGCATGAGGTGACTTATAGCCTGTCCACTTCGTCTATATAAGTAAGTGGCGAAGATAGATTCCAACGCGTTCGAGTTACCAGAGGACAGTGCATCGTTGCAGGCGATGGTGCAACAGTTGCAGGTTGAGCTGCTTCGCGTAAAGCTGGAGTTGGAGCGCTACAAGAAGTGGTATTACGGCCCACGCGCTGACCGGTTGCAGTCCCATCAAGATGTTGCGCAACTGCTGCTGAACTTCGCCGAAGAGCTGGATCAAAAGCCCATCAACACTGATGATCTTCCCAAGTCTGCGGAGCCGGCCGAAGAGTTGCGTCGTGTAAAGCGGCGCAGGGGACGGCGCAATCTGGCCAACTTCGAGAATCTTCCTGTTACCACGCATGTTTACGAACTGAGCGAAGCCGAGCGGGCTTGCCCTTGCTGCGGCCTGACGCGCAAGGAGATCGGCGCCGATGAAAGCTGGCAGGTGGAGTATTATCCTGGCCACTTTGAACGCATCCATCATGTGTGCAAGAAGTATGCTTGCACGCACTGCGAGACGAACGGCGAAAACCCCAGCATCCAGGCGGCAAAGAAGCCGGAGATGGCCATCGACAAAGGGCTTGCCGGACCTGGCCTGCTGAGTTACATCGTAACCAGCAAATTCAGTGATTACCTCCCACTCTACAGGCTTGAAGATATCTTCTCGCGACAGGGCTTCGAGATCTCGCGGGCCACGCAGTCGGTGTGGTGCGGCGATGTGGCGGACTTCGTTGAGCCGCTCTATCAACTGATGGCGGATCGTGTGCGTGCCTCGCATGTGGTGGCTACCGATGACACGATCATGCCCATGCAGAGCAAAGATAAGACGGCGAACGCGCGCATGTGGGTTTACGTCGGCGACGGAGCGCAACCGTATAACGTCTTCGATTTCACCATGGATCGCGGCCGCGATGGCCCCAAGCGCTTCCTGAAAGATTATGCGCAGGTTCTGTTGGCTGATGGCTATGCCGGTTACAACGGTGTAGTCGTCGGCAACGCGATCACGCGTGCCGGATGTTGGGCACACATGAAAAGGAAAATCATCGATGCGGAGAAGTCCGCGCCCGAGATCGCCAAAGAGGCGGTCGAGCGGGTGCGTGCGCTCTATGCCGTCGAGCGGCAGGGCAAGGATGCCTCGATCACCGAGCGCCTGAAACTGCGTCGCGAGCAGTCAACACCGCTGCTGGCCGAGTTGCATGATCGGCTTCTTCCGTGGAAGCAACTGCTGCTGCCCAAGCATCCCATGGCCGAAGCGATCAACTACGCCCTGGGCCAGTGGCAGGAGCTGAACGTCTTCTCGACGGATGGCGCAGTGCCCATCGATAACAATGTGAGTGAACGAGAGATGAAGCGCGTTGTGCTCAACCGCAAGAACTCGCTCTTCGTGGGCAACCCGCGCGGTGGAAGAACGGCCGCCATCCTGTCCAGCCTGACCAGCACCTGCCGCCGGCATGACGTGGATCCGCAGCGCTACATCACGCAGTTGCTGATCAATCTGCCGCTGATTCCCGTCAGCCAACTGCCCCTCTGGCTGCCCGACCAGTGGAAGATAAACCATGGCGCTCAACTGAACCCTCTGCAGAATCCCGCACCGCAAGCCGCATAGCACATGGACTTCAGATAGCGCTCACTTTATAACAGACACCAACCTTGCCCAACTCGCGGACGGACTGGGAACGACGCTCGGCGCCGCCTACGTGGCGCGCGCTCACGCCATCGACCGGAGCCACTCGACCAGCCTTTCCCCAGCCGTAGCCAACCTCATTGCCTACGCCGATGCCATTACCTCCGCAAATTCAACTTCCGGCAAGTACTTCTTCGGCAACGGCACGACGAACGGAGCAGTGCCGGCCTCGACCGAGGCGATGGCTATCCTCAAGGAGATGGGCGGCCACACGGATATCTTCGGTACGAGCTATAACCTTCCTGCGGGGACCGCTGGGGCCGACCCGTACGGCGACTCGCGCCCGTTCCAGACCGAGCCGACGGTTGTGCGCTTCATCGGGCTGGACTACTTCAACACCTTCGCCGACAACAGTGTTTACAATCGCGGCCCGATCATGAACCTCGTCGACAGCCCTTCCTTCCCCAGTGGCCACACCACCTATGGCTACACGGGATCGCTTGTGTTGGCCGTACTCGTGCCGGCGCGGTATCCGCAGATGATCGCACGCGCCGCCGAATACGGGAATGACCGCATCCTCATGGGGGCGCATTATGCGATGGATGTGATGGGCGGGCGCACCCTGGCCCTCTATGACCTGGCGCATCTGCTCGCCAACGATCCGGCTTACCTTGGCCAGCCTTTTGAGGGCGCTCCCGCGATCAAGGACTTTCAAGCCGCCGTGCGGGCGGCGCGCACCGACATGACCACAGCCCTGCAGACAGCCTGCGGTAACACGATTGCAGTTTGCGCAAGCGAAGACATCGGCCGCCTCAGCAACCCGGCGGCGGACGAAGCCTTCTACGCTACGACGCAGACATATAACCTGCCGGTCGTCTATGCGAAGAATGCCAACACGCTCGAAGACGTCGGCAAGCTTGCTCCCGAAGCAGGTTATCTACTCACCATCGCTTTCCCGTCGCTGACCTTGGAGCAGGCCGACCGGATACTCACCGAAACCGAAGGGCCGGGAGGCGGCTTCCTCGACAACGGCTCTTCTTTCGGCGTCTACTCCCGCCTCAACCTCTATGCAGCCGCAAGCAGAGCAACAGCCCTCGCCTCCGGCCATGACGGCGCTGCCTTGCCAGCAAAGTAGCGCAGCGCACCGCTGAGCCTCCGCTTCCTGCCCAGCGAAACTCGGCATTGTGCCTGAAGTCCGGCGTTTCCACCTCGAACCAAGGGGCACAGGTGCTACCGGCGTTTATCGGAACCGATACGGTTCCCGTTCCAAAAAGCTTGTTGGATGAGCGCATTGGGCTGTTGGCGTAAACCCAGAATTCTGCGGAAGCTGATCGGCGCGAGCTTTGGCGATATGGCGACATTCCAGAATCCATCCTGGCGGAATCGGCGTTTATCGTCAGCGAGTCCTTATACTATTGCTGAGGATTTAAGCGGCCGGCTACCGTTTTTGAGCGAATGACAACTGACAAAACCGGATGGATATGATGAGAATTCACCTCTGGGAACGCTTTAGCAACTACGACAACTCAATTGATGAACCTGCGTTCGCCAAGTTGATTGAAGACAACTTTGCATCTCTTTCGATGAAAGGCGAAAGTACGAACTATGAGCTAGTCGAACGGATTGCTGAAGTCTCCAACATGCCTATTCCGGTCGAGTCTTTGTCTGACCTCCTTGCCGAAACTGTACGTGCACGAGGAGACTATGTTTTTGGTTGCCCCGGAGACTATTTTGACACCATTGCGCGGAGCTACCCGGATATGCTCTGGTGGCTCACTGACAAAGGTCTCAATATGGCCGTTATGCCCACACTTTATGAGCGACTTGCCACGCGCCTTACCGAGCTTGAAAAACTTTCACCACAACCGCGTGGATTTGCTTTTGAAGGCTTTCTCGACGCGTTGTTTGCGGTTTTCGGATTGTCACCGCGAAAGTCTTTTCGGTTGGTTGGCGAACAGATAGACGGCAGTTTCGAGTTTAATGCCAACACTTACCTGGTAGAAGCCAAGTGGCAAGAACCGCCGATCGGTCATCGTGAACTTCAATCTTTCGCAGGAACGGTACGAACCAAAGCGGACTGGACGCGGGGTTTGTATGTAAGCAACTCTGGTTTTAGTGAGGATGGCCTGACGGCTTTTAGTCGCGGTGATAAAACGCGAATAATCTGCCTTTCAGGCACAGATCTTCGCGATACATTTACTCATAATCTCAACCTCTTGGAAGTCTTTGATCGAAAGATCAGACGCGCTGGTGAGACTGGACGCGCCTATGTGCCTGTGCGGGAACTCTTTGACATCGCTATCGAGTGACTGGCAAGTCGTGTGATTAGTCCTAACAAATGCCCATTTCGCCAGTATCAATTCTGGATTTATTTGAAATCGCCGGTGAACTCGTTGACGGCCACTTGGCGCCGAAGGCGGCTCCGTGAGTCAACAGGGCTGTTTGCGTAATACAACAATTCCGCGGAAACTGATCGGCGGAGCCTTGGCGCAGTACGAATCCCGCACTCCCTCTCCCCGAATATCAATTGGCGTAAACTAGACTCATTTAACTCAGGAAGGAAGATGTTGGGCGATGAGTGAAGGCAAGGTTGTCCGTCCGCGAGTGAAGTCCACAAAGGAAATCGAGAAGCTTCTTTCAAACGAGGAGTTCCGGCCATCAGACTTCATGAGGGTCAGGCACCCTGATCTGTTCTCCGATTCTACAAACTCTCCCGGAGTCTTCCTCACTCGGGAAGTATTTGAGTATCACCTTGATACGTTAACGAGCCGGAAGCAGGAGACAGTATTTGAGCATTTCTGTCGTCGTTTGGCAGAGCGAGAGATCTGTCCCAATCTGCTGCCACAAACGGGTCCGACCGGCGGCGGAGATAGCAAAACGGACTCCGAAAACTACCCGGTTGCGGAATCGATAACAATGATATGGTACCAGGGAATAGATTCGTCTGCAGCTGCGAAGGAACGATGGGCGTTCGCGTTCAGTGCCAAGAAAAAGTGGCGGCCAAAGTTGGACTCCGACGTAGACAGCATAGCCAAAACAAAACGGGGCTACACCAACGTCTACTTCTTTACTAATCAGTTTGTGAAAGACAAAGAGCGGGCAGCACTTGAAGACAAGCTTTCTGCAAAGCACGGGACCAAGGTGCATATCATGGACCGGTCCTGGATTCTCAAATGCGTTTTTGAGCATGACCGGATTGAATTAGCTGTCGAGACGCTGAACCTCGACCAGACGAACTCCCGACCCAGGAAACTTGTTGGCCCGCGCGATCTTAAGAATAGGGCTCGCTTAGAAACGCTGGAGAAAGAGATTGAAAATCCCGAACGGTACAGCGGAGCAAGCTATCAATTGGTCGAGGATTGCCTACGCGCAGCCCTTCTAGCAAGGACTTTGGAACTTCCGAAGGTGGATATCGAAGGCCGGTTCGTTCGTGCCGAACAGATTGCGCAGAAGGTTGACCACCCTCAGCAACGACTTCGTGTGGCATACAACCGGGCGTGGACGTGCTTTTGGTGGTACGAAGATCTTGATCAGTTCCTTCAGCATTATTCGCAGGTTGAGACCCTTGCAATTAGCAGTTCTTCTGCCGACGACCTGGAAATGCTAACAAATCTCTGGCAGGGCCTGCAGTCCTCATGCGCAAGAGGAACACTAGATCCTCAGAAATGCGAGCTTGAGAACCGTACAAAGCTCCTCATCGATGCCCTTAACGAACTGGCGAACGATAAGACAAGAAGGAACAAAGCACTTCGCGCCAGGACCGAATTGACCCTCATTAACCTTTCATTGCAAGCCGCCAAAAACGAAGACCTTGGCCCTTCGTTAAGAGAGTTGCGGGCGATCATCGTGGAAGCGAAAGGGATGATCTCCTATCCGTTCGAACCAATACCGAGAATAGTGGAGGAATTAGGAGATTTCCTGACTGACATCCCCGAATACGATGAACTGCTTGAAGTTGCAGTTTCAAGTGCTCGGGAAAGGTTGAGCCAGCAAGAAGGGGGCCGTATGCTTCTTGCTAGGGGATTTCAGAAGCTCCGCGCGAACCGAATCTATGAAGCAATAGTCCTTTTCGGCAGAGCCCAGCAGTTACTTGCGATGAGGGAATCGCGCTGGGAAATAAGCGAGGCATTATTTGCTTCCGGCACAGCATATGAAGCCGCCGGACTATTGTGGGTTGCACGCGCAAACGTATTGGCTTCTATGAACCAAGTACTAAGCGACTTCTGGGAAGAAGGATATATCGCACCACAGGCGATGATTTGCGCTCAAAAACTCGCGTGGATCGAACTCCAGCTAGGGCGCCCGTCCTGCGCAATGGAATGGATGCAGTCCGCTGATGCAATCGCAGCCTCAGCGAACCTAGATGAAGAAGCGAAGAAGAAATTCCGGGATGTACGCTTTTACCAGGACGCCGTGCTTGGAATGCTATTTCTGCGCGCTCGCCAAGAGGATCTGAGGTATTTGCAATATCTTCCCGACGTTCTAGAAGAGCTTGGCTTTGAGATATCCAGGATTGCAGTACTCTACGCACTCGGATACGAAGAGCAGCTGAGAATCGAAGGGCAAATACCAGAAACAGAAAGCCCCGAAAGCTTTCGTAGTTTCTTTCTCAAATGGCTGAATCAACCTGCTGGAGTTGATCTGCCCGAACGATTGGTCGGTATTGCGGGAAAAATGACTTTCGTATCACGCGTACTCGGATGCAGCCTCAAATTCGTGGTTGAAGACGATAACGAGTCGATATTCCTTGCGGAAAGACTACTAGCAGCTATTGAGGCTCTGCTCTCGACCAGCTTAGATAAAAGGGCTTTTCCATTTCGAGAAGAGTACTTGGTTCGGATAGAGAGATCGACACGGGTTGAAGGTCCGCCCAAACTAGAGATCGACATTGATCGAGGGTTCTCGATTATGCGGCACTCCGGGGATGTCTCTATCAACCCGAATACCGAAGACGATTGGTTCGTTATGACTGTGGCTCAACTTGTTAGTCAAATCGTGACAACAAGCGACATCAATAGCTACTTAGAAAAAGTAATGGGAGAGGAACTCGGGCTATGGAGAGCCATCAATTTTACGGAGACCTCAACTCCAATCTCAAACATTCTTGGGAGGCAGCCAAAGCTCCGGATCGCAGACTGGAACACCGATGGCAAGCCCAATGCTTACATTGTTCGTCGAATCGTACCTTGGAATGACGGCCAGCCGCCAACTAATCGCGATTCGAATGCAAGGACACTGACCATGGGGATTGGTGATCCGCCCAAGGATATGCTAGATCGCTCGTCGCTTAAACACAGTGCCCGAATTGTCTCTTCGGTCATCAACATCCCGCTCTGGGACAAGGCGGGCTGGGGTGGTGTCTTCTACACTGTCGCGATGGATGACTTGGAGGAGCCCCCAGGTCTCGGGTTCATCTTCAAAGATGGAGCTGCCGGTAGATCCATCTTTGAGGAATTGCTACAAAAGCTGGGATCTAAAGACAAAGATGATCGGCTCCGCATTTCAATTATCACGGGAATTGACAAAGAAGACCCTACGGCCTATGAGCTAGTCGTCGGCACAAATCTCCCCGCAAGTGACGCTGGAAAAGAGCCCCGCGAGTTTATTTCCGTGAGCAGGATGCACCGCATGGACAAACCGAACCCATTGAATCTCAAGAGGTTTGAAGATCGAGTAGCGAGGACAAAGCGGTATGCCGCTTTTCCCGTGCAAGCTCCCACAGGAGAGAACAATATGGAAATGTTCGGCGACCTTGCGATCATGAAGAATACGATTCGAATTGCGCAAGCTTGGCAAATTGGCGAAAACGACATCGATTCGGTGGCCATTCGGCCTGACGACAATGTCATCATTCCGCCTGACGTGGTTGATGTTCCAGTGCTCAGATTGCTCGACCGACGGAAGCGGCGGCAGCCCGAATTCATATAGCTCGCCAACCTGCCGATTGCTTCAACTGTCCAGAAATGCCTTCCAAGAATGGACTGTGATCAAAAACGCTGCAGTTGCCAGAATGGATTCTGCGTTTCCGCCAAATCGCCAACTCACTCACTGGCAGAAAATCGATCCGCTGAATGTCGCCTTCCCGCAAGTTTTTCTTTTCTTGGTCACGGCTCCGATCTGGGAGATTTACAGCAACTCGTCCTCGATACATTCGGGGATCGACCGGCCGCCATGACCGCACTTGGGGACGTTTGCTGTTTTGCTCTATACGCTCTGGCTGAAGTAATCGCCGCCAAAGATAAAGGCCCTGGGGCCGATAGCCTCGGGGCCTTTATGTGTGTATGTGTGAGAGCTGGTTACTCTGCTGCGGGGACGGCCAAAGCTGCTTTAGCCGCCTTAGCTGCCTTGTTCTTTGCCCGCTTAACCTTGGCCCAGCGCTTTTGCTGAGCAGCAGCGATCTTGGCTCGGCCCTCATCGCTCATGCCGCCGCGAGCTGCCTTTTTTGCTGGCGCCTTTGTCACCTTGGCTGCCTTAGCCTTCGGTGCAACAGCCTCACTTTTCAAACACAAGACACGCGCCTTCTGTAAGGCATTGATGCCGCGATCAATTTCAGCCAGTAGTTGTTTCGTACTCATTCGAAATCCTCCCTTATAAGTCTACACGAGGTGCAAATATGGATCGCGGTAGAGATATCAGTCGCCTGACACCATTTGCACCTATAGCCGGGTGGAATTGTTGTTGTATAACTCATCGGAGGCCATTGCACGGGGCGAGGCGTCATGCGCAGAGGCGTCGAACAAGGAGCGATAAAGCGCAGACCGCGCATAGAGCACTTCATGGCTGCCTGTTTCGACAATCCTGCCGCGATCCAGCAGCACGAAGCGGTCTACCCACGCAAGCGAGCTGATGCGATGCGATATGAGGATCAGAGTCTGTCCTTCACAGAACCTGGAAACGGAAGACAGCACTGCGGATTCTGTTGGCGCATCGAGCGCAGAAGTTGATTCATCGAGAACGAGCACCGATGAGTTACGCAGCAGAGAACGGGCGAGAGCCAAGCGCTGGCGCTCGCCTCCCGATAGATTGCCAGCCCCAGGGCCGAGAGGTGTGTCGATACCTTGCGGAAGTTGGTTCACCACTGAAGTAAGCTGTGCCGTGGCCAGCACTCGCTGCAAATCGGCTTCGGTTGCTGCGGGGTTTCCATAGAGAAGATTCTCGCGAATGCTTCCCTGGAAGAGCAGCGGCTGCTGCGGAACATATCCCACCGTGCGCCGCAAGAAGGCAAGCGTAAACTCCTTGATCGGATGGTTTCCCAGTTGTATCTCGCCTGACTGCGGGTCTGCGGCGCGCACGAGAAGACGCGCCAGGGTGCTTTTGCCCGAACCGCTCGCGCCAATCAACGCGATGCGCTCACCCGCTTGAATTTTCAATGAAATGTCATCGAGAATAGGATTATCCGCATAGGAAAAGCAGACATTCTGAATCTCAAACCCGAACTTCAATGCTCCAACCGGTAGACGGCGCGTTCCGGTATCCTGCACCGTCGGTTCAAGGGCGAGCAGTTGCCGCACGCGGCGAATGCTCGCTCCTACCGACTGCGTGCGCGCATAAAGGTCCATTGCCGAACTGACGGGTTCGAACACGCGCGTGATGTAGGCGGAGAACGCAACCAGCCCGCCGATGGTCAGGGCGCCATGAAAGACCTTATAGGCGCCGGTGATGAAAACATCGAGAATGGCAAGCGCGAGTATCGCGCTCATCGACAGGCTGAAGCCCATCTGCGTGCGCCGCTGAACCCATTGTGCGCGGAGCATCCCGTCCCACACCGCCACAGCCCGCTGCGTGGCTGCCTCTTCCGCTCCCAGAAACTGTATTTGCGGAACCGCGCTCAGATGCTCGTTGAGAATGCTGGCCGCTGATCCAATCTCGGAGCGTGCATCATCGGCGCGTTCTTTGAGCTGCGTGCGGTAATGCCGTTGCACCAATGCGAATAAGGGAAAGAGTGGCAACAGCGTCAGCGTCATGGAGAGATTCAGCTTTGCCATCATCCCCAGGTAAAGCGCGAAGAACAGAATGGCGCGGATACTCTGGTTCGCGGTGTCCGCGCCAAGGTTCGCAATCTCATCGACATCATGCTCCATGCGGGCCAGCTTCTCGCCTGTGGGCGTTTGCTGGTGATAGTCCTCCGAAAGGCGGTTCATCTGGTCAAGCAGTTCGATGCGCAACTCACGAATACAGCGCTGCGAGATCGAAAAATTGATGAGGGAACCGACACTGTAGAGAACGGACCGCGCGAAGAAGCAGAGGCCAATGCCGAAAGCGAGTTCCAGCATCAGGGTTGCGTCACGCTGCGGCCAGGCTCGATCAATCAGCAACTGGAGAAACAACGGATCGGCGGTGGCGGCAAGTCCGGCAAGCGAAACACAGAGCAAGCCGAGAACGATCCGCCACCGTGACGAACCGAGGCGCTGCAACAGCCAACTGAAATCGCTCATGGTCCGCATGGATGGGCGCTCCGTGATTGCAGGACAAAACTTGCCGCTACTTTAGCGCGGTACGCCTTCTCAATCAAGGCGCGCGCTCCTCGCGAGCCGGTATGCAATGTCTAAATGCCGCGTCAGATGCGTGTAAAAGCCGCTTAGAGTAAGTTTGGCCAAATGCAAAACTTTTGTTGCATCCTTCAATTGCCCGTGGCAAGATTTCCACAGGCGGAGGCATCGCAAGTCTCGTTCTCGGTTCGATCGGCATAGCCTCCTTAGTTGCACAGGGGAGCAATGTACGATTGGGTGGAGTTTCGCCACTTCCGGTATTTACTCACGATCCTCGAACGAGGAGGATTTCGCATTGCCGCGGATGAACTACATACTTCCCAACCCAATCTCACGGTTCAGGCCCGGCAGTTTCAGGAAAACGCCACCATTCGCCTCTTCCGCAAATCCAAAAGCGGACGCATCTATCCAACCAGAACCGGCCAAGCTTTTCTAACGCTGGCGCCACTGCTCTTTGAAGTTCGCGACGAAATTATAGACACACTGATCGCAATCGAACGAGGCGAAATCACCTCCGTGCGGTTCGGATCAACGCCACTCGTCGATCAGGCGCTGTTTCATATCTTCTGTGAGTTGCATAAGGAACTGATGCCGAAATGCTCCATACGGCCCACCCTCGGCGATACTGCCCAATTGGCCGAAGAGATTGCGGACGGCATGGTCGATGCCGCTATCGTAACCCTTCCCTTGAAGCATCCAGCGCTTCACGTTGAAGAAATCCGCCATGACAGGCTTGTCGTGTGCCTGCGCAAGGACCATGCGGTTGCATCCAAAGCCGCTTTGGATGCAACCGATTTACAAAACAATCTCGCTATTTTTTATCATCCGCAGCAGCACCCTGACGCTCACCAGAGATTGATGAAACGTCTGGCCGGGATCGGAGTTTCTATCGAAGAGTATTCCCGTGCTTCCCATCCTTCCGAAGTGCAGACGCTCGTCAAGGAAGGATATGGCTTCGCCTTGATCCGCGAAGGAACTCCGCTGGAGGGAGAGTTGACGACACGTCCTGTTGCCGGAGTTGACTGGACCGTGGACACTGCCGTCGTTTACCACAAAGAACGTCATCCCAAAACTGTCCCCATACTGGTGAAGAAGCTCCAAAGGCAGATTCAGAAAAGCCTGTCTCCAGGCGTTTCCAACCCTCTTCTGAACATCCGGAAGCCCGTCGCAAGCTGCAAACAACCCGTTGCACAGACGAATATGCCGCCGGTCCAGTTATCGCTTCATCTCTGAATGTTATTGAATCCACACCAGATAACGGAGGCCGATAACTGCGAGCTATCGGCCGATAAATAAAACGTATTGGACGGAGAATCATTCTGGGCAAATCATTACGGCATATTCCAGCCCGAGCAGGGCCACCGGAGGTGCCGATGTTTTCTCGCAGCAAAATCATTCCTCTCCACATGACAACCCGTCTTGCCAAGCGATTGGCGCAATTTCTCTCCAAACACAATCTTCACCGCACAGCGCATACGCTGTGGCCGACTCTTCTTGCGCTCTCGTTTGCCGGTGTTGCCCACGCCCAAGGGACGATGGACTTCTCCGGGGCGACCACGCTGATGACAACTTTCAAAACCTTCGCCATTTATGCGGGCGCTGTCATTTGTTTCGGTGGATTGATCTTCGCCGGAATCCGGATGATGAGCGGCCGCTTTGCGGACGCCATTCCAGGTCTCTTCGGCGCGCTGTTCGGCGCTGGAGTCCTGGGATGGGGCGCCGGCTGGATTGGTTCGCTCACCGGGCAGACGATGCAGTAGGGGGCGGCCATGACCAAGCGAGGAGAACCGTTACCAATCAACCAAGCGCTGAATCGACCGAGGGCCAAGCTCGGCCTCGACCTCACAGCATGGATGGCGATCGTATTCGTCTGCGTAACGGTTTTCCTCGTTGGGTTCCGCGTAGTGGCCATGATCGCCTTCCCTTCGCTTGCCATCAGCGCCTGGCTGATCGTCCGTAAACATCCCAAGATGTTCAAGCTTTGGGGCTTGAGTCTGAGCCAGAGGTCCTACTATGACCCGCGTAAACACTGAGCAGTTGAAATACACCCCGTGGTTCGCCAAGGCCGGAGCCGCGTGCAGCATCGTACCGATTGCACGCTTCGTCAATGACCGGATATTCACGCTGAAGGGTGGCGGTTACGGCTGCTTGTTCTCACTTGCCGGAGTTGACGAAGAAGGCTTGACCGATCAGGAACTTGAAGCCGAGATGCGCTCAATTGAGGGCGCGCTCCGCGGACTGCCCGAAGGGGCGTGCCTCTATCAATACACCCGCGTTATGTCCGGCTTCGATCTACCCCGGAAAGAGCATTATGCCAATCCGGCCACGCAGGTGTTCGTGGACGACCGGCTGGCTTTCCTCGAAAAGACAGCGGGCTTTCGCCGCATCGACCTGCATTGGTGCTTGACGCTGGAACCGGCCAAGTCAGCCGTTTTCGCGCGCAAGCCCAAAGAACACGCCGAAGACACTACCCGGATGCTGGCCGACCTTGAAAAGACGGCCACACTGCTCGAAGGACACCTCGGTGCTTCCTTGGGTCTCAAGCTGCTTGCGAAAAACGATACCTACCAGTTTTTCAGCTACCTGTTCAATCTCGAAGAGTGGGCGGCAAACGACAATTTGTCTGCCGATGACGGCGTGGACCGCCAGATCGTGAAGAGCCCGGTTGAATGGCACAGCGACCATCTCACCATTGGTCGCAGATACGTCCAGATGTTTTCGCTGAAGACAACGCCGGAAGCATCCAGGCCGTGCTTGTTCTCCGGGTTGATGACGCTCGATTGCGACAGCATCCTGTGCTCGACCTGGCGACCGAAATCCACATCCGCAGCGCGCGGCGAAATCGACGCCCAGGAAAAGTTCATCTCGTTTTTCAAGGTAGGTGTCCTGACGCGCGTCATGAGCGGGCACGATACGGCGTCGCTCGAAACTGGTGCCGGGGCCAGAGCCGCGAACAACCAGGTCGATGACCTTGGCGAAGTCATTCGTTCGCTCGACAAAAAGGCGCAGGGCGAATACTCGCTGCGCTTGCTTGTGGCCGCGCGCAGCGTGGACGAACTGCGCGGCCTTGCGCCTGCTGTGCATCGTGTCTTCGTCGATGCGCGAGCGCAGGTCATGGAAGAAACACTCGGCAACTTGTCAGCGTTCTATGCAATGTTTCCCGGCAACCATAGGTTCAACGTCTTTCCGATGTGGCTGGCGGAAGATCATCATGCCCGTTTGTCCTCCATCTTCGCGCCGAATCTCGGCCATCCGTACTCAGAGGACTTGGACAACGAGTACCTGAACATTTTCGAGACGCGCACACGGACGCCGTTCTTTCAGGATGTGTATGTAGACGGTGTGCGCGTCATGCTCATTCTCGGGCCAACAGGAACCGGGAAATCCGTGCATGGCAACATGGCCATCGCACACGAGCAGAAGTATGGCGGATTCACGTACATCTTCGACATCGGCGGCAGCTACGAAAGTGTCGTCGAGTTGTACGGCGGCAGGGTTGACCGCATCGGCAAGGACGGTCCGCGCGTCAATCCCTTCGCGCTGGAGCCGACCGAGAGCAACATCACCTTTCTCTACAGTTTCGTCAAATTGCTGCTCTTGAACGGCGGCGCTGAACTGGAACCTGAAGACGACGATGTAATCCACAAGGCCGTGCGGGATATGTACCTGCTTGATGCGGAAAACCGGCGCCTATCGAATCTCTTTCTGCCCAAGAAGCTCGACAGGTATCTGTCGAAGTGGGTTGGCAACGGTGTCTATCACGCGGTTTTCGACAACGTGGAGGACAGCCTCTCGTTGTCGCGCCTCCAGTGCTTCGACTTCCAGGGCGTCAACAACGAACAGTATGCCGACCTGATCGAGCCCGTGATGGTCTGGCTCCTGCGCCGCATCAACGACGTTCTCTACAATCCGGCCAATCTAGGCGTGCCCAAGCACATCCTCATCGAAGAGATTTTCTCTTCGATGAAGAACAAGCAGCTATTGGATGGTGCGCTCGCCTCCATCAAGACAGTGCGCAAGAACCTGGGTGGAGTAACCATGATCGGTCAGTCCGCGGAAGACTTGGGAGCAAACGCCGACAGCATCGTGAATTCCTGCACCTCGTTCCTGTTTCTCAAAGACGCCACCTTCAACCGCAAGCGGTACGCGGAACTTTTCAAGATGAACGAGCAACAGCTCACGCTGTTTGAAAGCCTGCAAGACCGCGAAGGTCTCTATATGCGCCGGGACGGTTTGACCAAAGTCATCAAGCTCAATCTCGACAGCCGCAGCTATGCTGTCTTTTCGACCAAGCCGAAGGACCGCGTGCGCCGCAACAATCTCATTGCAAGATATGGACTCGCCGAGGGCATCACTCGCTTTGCCCAAGGCGAGACCGAGTAACCCAACTCTATCCACGAAAGGAGTCATGTCATGCACCCACCAATCCCCGTTGCTGTCCTTTTCAGCATCGCTCTGGCCGCGTCCTCGGCTCACGCCGCCACCGATTCGCATCCACTCCAGCCCAGCGCTCCGCGCACGGTGATAGTCACTGAAGCAGAAACCCCGCCTCAAGTCCGTGCCGGCGTGCTGCAATCAACGCTCATCGTATTGCCCGCAGAAGAGAAAGTCGCCAACGTTTTCGCCGGCGACACGGTGAATTGGATTTTCGATGGCGGCCACGTGGCTTCGCGATTTATCAGCGTGAAACCGAAAACCGCAAACGCGGCAACAGACATTCACATCGTCTCCGACCATGGCAACGAGTACACGCTCCAAGTGAAAGAGGTCTCCAGTGACCCAGACCCGCACTTCGATTCCAAGATCTTCATCAATCCCGGCGACCAGACTGGAAAAGATCGTCTGGCGCAGCTTCCGGTCTTTGTACCGGCTGCCGAACTGGATAAGGCGAAACAGGAAACAGCTTCCGCGAAAGCCGCTCAGGCCGCGGAACTCAAAGCGGAACAGACCAAGGCGGAACAGTACCGCAGCGAGTACCCCGGCACTCTTCATTTTGACTACACGTGGGACGAGAAGAAAGGCAAGGAGCTTGGCCTTCAGCAAATCTGGCACGATGGCAAATTCACCTACCTGCGCGGCCAGTTCCAGGAAACGCCCGCTCTCTACGAGGTGAAGGACAAGAAGCCATCGCTTATCAATTTCGATTTCAACGGCGGACTCTATACCGTGCCCAAGCTCTTGGGAAACGGGTATCTGGCCATCGGCAAGCAGAAAGTTGAATTCCATCGTGTGGGAGGCACAAAGTAGCCATGACCGAACAGAACCTCAACACTCCCGCGACCATCCCAGAGCAGCCCGAAGCAAAGCCGCCACTCAAGAAGGGTATGCCCGTGGTCATCGCACTTGTGGCGATCCTCGCCATACTCGGAATCGCCAACGTATCGAGCCTGCTGCGCGGCAACAAGAAAGCGGCCCCAGCAAGTGCATTGCAGATGCGTCCGACTTCACCGAACGCGCAGCAGGTGTCGAGCTTCGAGACGCAACAGCAGTTGCAGGCGCAGCACGATGCCGATGAAAAGCAGAAGCAGCAGGAGCTGATTGCAGCCATGCAACAGCTTCAGGCCGCCGAAACGCCCGGCCCGGAGTCCGCCAACGCCGCTCCGATGACCTCGGCCCAGCGCGACACGATCTACGGCGCGAGCCCAAATGCACCGCAACGTACCTCGAATGTCTCGGAAGTCCACGCCGAGACCAAACAACGGGCCTTGGCGCGTGAGAAACAGAAGCAGGATGCCGTCAACAGCGGAACCGTGGCGATTGACTTCGCTCATTCTGGCGAAGCCGCCACTCCTTCCGCTGTGGTCCCGCCCGCGACGGGTGCGCCGCAGAGCCCGGCCATTATTGGTGTGACCAGCAGCGCGGCCTCCGAACAGTCCACCACCGCGCAATCAAAAGCAACCGCCAAGACCGATTCGATGGGATCGTATGAGTTCGACCAGTATCAGGGACGGCTCTATCGGATCTTCGAGGGAACCGTTCTTGAAGGCGTCGTCACCAATCATATTGACGGTGGCTTCAGCGGGCCGATCCTGGTCATGCTCACCACGGACTACTACTCGCATGACCATCAACGGTTGCTCATGCCACAAGGCACGCGCCTCATCGGCACTGTGCAGAGCGTAGGCAACGCCCAGCAGCGGAAGATGTTCGTTACCTTCCATCGTGCCGTTTGCCCGGACGGCTTTTCGCTCGACTTCGACAAGTACATCGGCCTCGATCCGATTGGGACAACAGGTCTCGCCACCAAAGTCGATCACGGATACCTGATGGCCTTTGGCGCGGCGGCAGCCATTGGCGGTCTCGGCGGTGTCGCCCAGATCGGCAACAACAGCAGCGTCCTTGATTCATCAACGCAGATTCGCAATGGCATCTCCGAGCAAACGGCAGCGGAAGGCGAACAGGTGTTAAACCACTTTCTCAATCGTCTGCCCATTATCACACTCAAGGAAGGTTCGCGCGCCCGCGTCTACGTGGGCCGTGACATCCTCATTCCGTCCTATGCGGAACACCGCATGGACCCAACACTCTGACCGGAGGATTCAATGGTTCGCCGCAGGCTCGCTATCGGAATCGCCGTCTGCGCGCTGGCGACTGCTACGCTCGCCACGCCCACAGGGCGCGCTGTGGTCGTTGTCTCACTGGTGCGCGTCGCCGAGGCTGGCACAAAGGTTCTGCGGTTGCCGTGTTGGAACGTGGACGGCAACAAGTGTTTTTCCCTGGACAGGCTGGACCCAACCTGCCCGCAGTGCAAGTAACCACTCAACCAACAACCAGGAGGCAATATGCCGCTCCAACTCAAGAAACATCGCAAATGGTTCATCGTCGGCGCCGCAGTGGTCCTGACTGCGACGCCGGGCTTCGCTCTGTTCGGCATGGGGGATATTGTTTTCGACCCCACCAGCTACGCCAGTCTTGTATCCCAACTCACCACGCTGGAAACACAGTACAAGATGCTCAAGAACAACGTTACCCATTTCTCGCTGAAGCAGCAGTGGAAAACGACGCTTCATGCTCTTGAGAATGTGAATGTAGCCAACATGTTTGGAGAGACCGCTGGCATCAAGATTGCGCTCAGCAGCAACTCGCCTACTACATCGGCAACGGCTTGGAAGACCGCCACGGTTTCGATGAACAGCAGCACGAGCAGCTACCTGCAAGGACAGTCTCTCGGCAGTGCGCGCATCTCGCAGCTCGCCATGATCGAGACTTCAGACTCGATCTCTCCTGACTGCCTCACGGCGGTGGGTCAGTACCGGAGCAATCGGACCGAAAATACCACGGCCAATACTTCGCTGCTCTCGGATCAATTCGACAGCACGGACAGCACCAACAGCGAAGTCCAACAGCTCAATCTTTTGAACGCAGCCGAGGCACAGAAGCTGAGCGAGATGCAGGCCCAGGGAACGCTTCATACTTGCCTTGCCGGGCAGATGACCGTCGCCAACATGGAACGGCGCAATGCCGCTGTCGAAGACCTCAATACCGCGGTATTCGTTCAGCAGCAGCGCGCAACAAATGACGCAAGCGCCGCCAGTGAAAGCAACACCTGGCAAACCTACCTTCCCTGACTTGAACGGTTGATTCGATTCTGCGCGGCGCTGGCCGACCAGTTGGCGCCGCCTTTGATCCCAGTTGAGAGGTGGCAACCATGATTTCACCGACCCTGTTGGCCCAGGCATTACCGAGCGCAAGTTCCGGCGTGGACTGGCTCTATCAGTTCACCAACAATCTAAGCAATCTTACGACGCAGAATGGCGGCGCGCTTACACAGCTTGGTCTCACCGAGCTAAGCGCGATCGCAATGTTCACGCTCATCAGTATGGTCATTAACTGGAACACCTCAGGCATGACGTTGCGCTTCCACACACATCCAGTTCGCGCGGGCGATCTGACGCATTTTCTGTTGCGGCTGATCCTTTGCTGCTTGCTTATCAATTACTGGGTCAATCCGTTCCCCGGAGCGAGCTTCGGACTTAACCATTTCTTCAGCTATATCGCCCAGGCCATGGTGGCGGCTTTCGACCAGAGTTCGCTCGACAATCTGCTCCAGCTTTTGAAGACTGCTGGGGACAATACCGCCATGCCGTCTCTCACCGCTCCAGTGCAGATCCTTTGCTACTTCTTTGTGCAGGCATTGCTCGGCTTGGCATCTGCGATCTTGTTCCTGATCAATTGCAGTTCGTTCATCCTTTATGGCGTCACGGCGCTCTTTGGACCGGTGTTCATTCCGCTGCTGATGACCAGAACCTTCCAAGGGAAGTTCTTCCACTTTCTCGACGTGCTGCTCAGCTTTGCGATGATCCGTGCCGTGGCCGCCGCTTTCATCTTCGTCTGGTACGGGTTCCTGAACACATTCATCCAGCAGACCTTTAACGGAACCTATTCGATGGAGATGTGGCTGGCAAATCTGATTCCCTGCACGATGGTCTTCATCGCCTTCATCATCAACCTGCTCTTTATCCCCAGCATGACGCAGGCGATCTTCGGCGGTACGGCGGGGATGGCAGACAGCGTAGCCAAGGCCGGCGGAGCCGTAGCTTCTGTCGCCATGATGGCGGGATGAGTATGTGGACCTTTCTCTTCAGCTTCCTGCTTCTCCGTCGGCTTGGAGTTCCAAAGCCGTTGCGCCGCGCATTGCTGTTGGCGATAGCGGCGCTGTTCGCCATTGTCCTCATCTATACCGTGAACCTGTTTCTCACCCTCAAGGAAAGGACAAGTCCCTATCATGTCTACACGCGAAGCTTCCGTTGAACGGTCTCTGACGCCCACGCAATCGCTGCTTGTTGATCGCATTGGAAACGAAGTGTATTCGTCGCACTACGCCGAGCGGAAGGCATACCGCTTCGTCATTGTCTGTGGCACGGTTGTGCTCCTCGCTTCGTTGGGAATGAACCTGTCATTGGCTTGCCGTCCGATTGCCAATCGTTACATTCGCATCGACGAGATGGGCCGCGCCCAGGCGATTCAATACAGCGACCTCAACTACAGCCCGCGCGAAGGCGAAGTCCGGACCTATCTGACTGATTGGGCCAACTACCGCTACACGGTTAGTCGCGACGTAATCGCCAAGAAATACCCGCTCAATTACTACTTTCTATCGCAGGCTTTGGCATCGCGCTTGATGACCGACGACAACCAGAATCATCTGGTTTCGCAAGTTACAGCAGGTCAGATCGAATCGAGCGATGTCGCGGTCCAGAACGTGACCATTACGTCCATGTCCGAGGAAATGGTCCAGGGCGCGCGCATAGCACGCGGCACGGCTCTGATGACCGTGGACCGGTTCTACTCGGCGCTGAACTCGCGCGAACCCCGCACAGAGCATTGGATGCTCAGCATCACTTACTATCTGAACCCCAAACAGGTCAGCGACCAGTCCCGGATTTATCCGCAATACGAGTTCATCAATCCATTGGGCCTCACGATCACGGAGTTCCACGAAAACCGTATTTCTGTCGATCCAAATTCACCCGAAACGAAAGGAACGAGTTCAGCGCGGGAGACTCTTGCCGGCTCAGGAGGAACGAAGTGAGTTACGAACTAATTCTGCCGTTCTTTCCCGAGGAACTGCGCGAACTGCTGCTTGACCCGTCGATCTCCGATCTGATGATTAACGGAACGACAGGCGTGTTCGCGGACCGGAACGGCGTCGTAGAACAAATACGACTCAAGCAGCCGTATACGAACGAGCGGCTGCAAGCGGCCATTGAGCGCGTAGCGCGCATTCTTGGCTAGGACCTCACAGGCCAGAATCCGATCCTTAATACGCGCTTGCCCGATGGTTCGCGCGTGGCCGTTGTCGGCCCGCCGTCATCCATCAATGGGCCGACCTTTACCGTGCGCAAATTCAACCGCTGGTTCACCTCGGATGAACTTGTGGCATCAGGCAGTTTACCCGCCAAAGTTCGGGATACAGTTGTGGGGCTGATTGGAGCACGGAAGAACGGCATTATTGCCGGTGGAACCGGCTCAGGCAAAACAACCTTGATGAAGGCTCTACTCGACCACGTTCCCATGTACGAGCGGTTGATTGTGATCGAACAGCCAGCCGAGTTGAAGATTGCTCATCCCAACGCCGTTCGTTGGGAAGCCGTTGCGGCGATTCCCGGCCAGGTTGCCGTGACTCCGAGCCAGTTGGTTGCGGCGGCTCTCAGGCATCGTCCCGACCGAATCATCATGGGCGAAATCCGCGACGAGTGCGGCTATGACCTGCTGCAAGCGATGAACACAGGCCACGGCGGAACGCTCTCGACTTTACATGCGGATTCAGCCGTAGACGCGCTCGACCGGCTGGCGGATATGGCGCTCAGCGCCAGGACGAATCTGAACCAGCAATTCATCCGATCGCAAACCGGCAAGGCAGTGGACTATGTCCTCTACTGCGAACGCAATTCCACGGGTCGACGCAGGGTACGCGAGCTAATCACCGTGAAGGGATACAGCCACGCGGACCAGTCCTTCGAGACGGAGGAAATCTACCGAGCTTCCTCTACGGCGGCGGCGTGAATTTCTGCGCGGACTGAGCAGATGGAAATGCGAATTGGAGGTACGGCTATGAGAAGCCTTCTTGGGCACGATGGAGCAAACGGAATCTCATCCTTGTTGTGCGCTCTTGAGCGTGGCCGCGCCGAACAGCAGACGCGCGATACCGGGTGTGAGATGCGGCTCTTTGTCCCGAGGTCTGGAGATGGAAAGTGTGAATCTGGTTTTGCCGGTAATAAGGTCTACGGCATCGCCAGGAAGCGGGAGTTTGCTTGGTCCAGATGCGAGTCTCCCCGGATCAATTCCTCACTTGCTCGGTCACTGCTTCGGGGCTTTTGCGACGCC